>Ga0209050_1000020_pt1 | contig 605671 bp, 525 predicted proteins | sample Araplavi_mTSA_r2_FD_184276 | JGI IMG/M metagenome (GOLD analysis project Ga0209050, IMG submission 184276) | Arabidopsis root microbial communities from North Carolina, USA - plate scrape MF_Cvi_mTSA_r2 (SPAdes) (version 2) | ecosystem: Host-associated > Plants > Roots > Endosphere | place... | reverse complement strand
TTAAAAATAGTCTTCTTTTGTTTTGTCTGTTAGACATCACCTTTAAAATAAAGCTCCTTAATCATGTACTTCGATCAGTACTTCATTAAACCCGCTTTCGCTACATTGACATCTCTTTTAAGAACTTTTCCGGCAGTAACCTCACGGTTGCCTTTTATATATCTTCGGGTTTTGGTTTCAGAAAGTCTTAGTTGTCTTTCTTCTGTTTCGTCCGTTTCAATCTTTTTTGTTTGCCTTCTGCGACATCCGCCCTTTCAGCTTTTTTGCCCTTCCTTTCGGTTGGGAGTGCAAAGGTAGGAATCTTTTTTTAACTTCCAAATAAAATAATTTTTATTTTTTCGTTCTTCTTTTTCCCTTCTCTTCGCTATTTCAATACGCTGCTTTTAATCAGCTTCCCGTTTCTTCCGAAGCGGGCTGCAAAGGTAACAATCTTTTCGCTATCTGCAAGCTTTATTTTAAAATAAATCCTGCCCCTGTTTCCCTGTTGCCAGCTTTTCAGTTTATTGCCCTCTCCTTCCGAGCGGGTTGCAAAGGTAGAAAAAATTAACACCCATGCAAAGGCTTTCGGCTGTTTTACAGACAGTTTTTAGCTAAACAATTGGCTTACAGGATAAAATAATATTCATGGGTATAAAACAATTGGGGGTTTGAGGTGTTATATGGGGATTTTTAGGCACAGGCTCTCCGTTTTTTCACCATTAAGGAGTTAAGGAAATTAAGGTTGGAGGCGCGTTTTTTATTTTTTGGGCGCCATAACGGGGTGTTTTGCACAGGCCGTGCCACCTAAACCAGATAGAACGTAAAGCCCGGAGCGAGGTACGAGTGAGGACTTGAAGGAATAGCGGGACTACCCAAGCCAACGAAGCACAGGAACTTGCTTTGCTAAAAAAATAGACCTTACTTATATTTATTATTGATGAAAAATCGATAAATTAGGTATATGGTAACAATAAAGCGCCTAACATCGAATTTAATTTCATTACTGTTCCCTGAACTATGCAATGCCTGCGGCACAACTTTATTTCATAATGAGAAGCTTATTTGCATCAAGTGCCTGTACGATCTTCCTTTTACAGATTATCATCAGTACGCAGAAAACCGTGTTGCCAAACAATTATGGGGTCGCGTACCATTGAATGCCGCCATGGCCATGCTTTACTTCAGGAAAGGCGCAAAAGTTCAAAACCTGATTCATAGCCTCAAATACAACGGAAAAACAGATGTTGGGCTATTATTAGGGAAAATGATGGGTGAAAGGTTAAGAAACAGCGTGCTTTACCAGGATGTTAACGTGATTATCCCGGTCCCATTACATCCGAAAAAATATAAACAAAGAGGATATAACCAAAGTAGCTTTCTTGCAAAAGGGCTGGCTGAAAGCATGGACGCTGGTTTTAACGAGAGTAATCTAATCAGAAGTGCTTTTACCGAAAGTCAAACCAAAAAGAGCAGGTACAACCGCTACGAAAATATGCAGGATGTATTTAAAGTAACATCGCCCGTAGAGATTTTAAATAAGCATATTTTGCTGATTGATGATGTAATTACTACCGGAGCAACACTCGAAGCCTGTGCCAACGAGCTGCTGAATGCCGGAGCGGCCAAAGTAAGTGTTGCAGCTGTGGCTTTTGCAGAATAAAATCCGCGATGTTGATGCCCGCTGTTGCAACTCCTCTAACATTTTTATAAGTTTGATTTATGCGTTTCAATATTGGCCTGCTGTTATTGTTTATTTTCATGGTATCGGCCTGCCGGAAAGGAGAGCGCATAACCACTGATCCAAATGCCAAGCTCAGTATTTCGAATCCGGAAGTTTTATTCGATACCATATTCACTTCAGTAGGCTCGGTAACGAAAAGGATAAAAATTGCCAATAAAAATAATGACGCGGTTAAAATCGCTGAAATTAAACTAGCAGGCGGTAATACTTCCCCCTTTAGCATTAACATTAACGGAGAAAGCCTACTGAACAAAAACGACCTGATTATAAATGGTCAGGATTCCATAAACCTGTTTGTAAAGGTTACTATTAATCCTAATGTGCAGAACCTGGCTTTTCTGGTTCAGGATTCTATTATTTTAAACACCAATGGCAACAGGCAGGTGGTGCAACTTCTGGCTTACGGCCAAAATGCCATATTTGTTAATAATGCAGTTATTAATAGCAATGCTGTTTGGGTAAAAGCTTTACCGTATATTATTAATGGTACACTAACGGTAAAAAGTGCTTCTACTCTTACTATGCAGCCAGGCACCAAAATTTATTTCCATAAAGATGCCAACCTAAACATAGAAGGGAGCCTTAATGTTAATGGCACCGTTAGCGAGCCGGTTATGTTCTGCAGCGACAGGCTGGAAAAAATATATCAAGACGAACCCGGACAATGGAAGGGAATTTTTATTAAACGAAATGGCAACGGGCTAATCAAACATGCCATCATCAAAAACGCATCGGTTGGCATCACCTCCGATTCCTTATCGCTAAACACAAATCCGAAATTGATTTTAAGCAGTAGTATTATTAAAAACATGCAGGTTGCAGCCTATATAGGTTATCATTCTGAACTTTTAGCTTTTAATAACCTGATGTACAATTGCGGCAATTACCTGATTTATGCCGTAGGAGGAGGAAACTATAACCTGAAGCAAAACACTTTTGCCGGTTACAACCTAAATTTTCCAAGAAAAACCGCAGCTTTAAGCTTTTCAGATTATTTATCAGCAAATGCCTACAATAAACTTCAGTTAGATTTAACCAATAATATTATCTGGGGAAGTTTAACCAATGAACTCGATATTCAAAGAAAAACATCGGCAGTTGTGCAACTTAGCTTGTGGAATAACATTATCAGAACCACTAGCAGCAGCTACAACAACAATGGCAACATTTTAAACACAGATCCACTTTTTGTTGACAAGGTAATGGAGAATTTTGAAGCACAAACCAATAGTCAGGCCGTAAAAAAGGGAAAAGATTTAAGCACTGACCAGTATTTCAGCAGCTATTTGAATAAGGACATAAAAGAAAATTCAAGATTTTATCCCTCAACCTTAGGTTGTTACGAAAAATAATTACTTTTTTTCATCCCACAGAAAACAATTTAGCATAAATTCTCGTTTATATATTCGAGAGCGTTAATTTAGATGGTAAGGGTCGATATTTCTATAAAGAATATCGGCCCTTTACTTTTTAGCAAATCACAGCGTAAAAAGAGATGAAGCGCTGTTGATAGTTAATGGTATATAGTTGATAGATGCCTAAGCCAAAACTCAGTAAGCATCAACTTTTTCTTGATGTACCTATAAACAAAAAGAGCCCCGCATATTGCAAGGCTCTTTCTATAAAAACGCTTAATGCGATATTATTTATACAATGGGAATGCACTAACCAGGTTAATAACCTCAGCTTTTACCGCATTGATATTGGCTTCATCTTCAGGATTTGTTAATACCTGATCAATTAAATCAACAATTTTTTCCATTTCGGCTTCTTTTAAACCCCTGGTGGTAACCGCTGCAGTTCCTACACGGATACCTGAAGTTACAAACGGCGATTTATCATCAAATGGCACCATGTTTTTGTTCACCGTAATTTCAGCTCTTTCTAAAGCATTTTCGGCAACTTTACCAGTAATGTTTTTATTGCGAAGATCGATCAACATTAAGTGATTATCGGTACCGCCAGAAATAATGCCGTATCCTTTAGCAACAAATGCTTTAGCCATAGCCTGTGCATTGGCTGCAACCTGTTTGATATAAGTTCCGTACTCATCGCTTAAAGCCTCGCCAAAAGCAATTGCTTTAGCCGCAATAATGTGCTCTAAGGGACCGCCTTGTGTACCAGGGAAAACAGCCATATCCAATAAGTTGCTCATCATACGGATTTCGCCCTTAGGTGTTTTTAATCCCCATGGGTTTTCGAAATCCTGTCCCATCATAATCATACCACCACGCGGACCACGTAAAGTTTTGTGGGTTGTAGTAGTTACTATATGGCAGTGAGGAAGCGGGTTAGCCAACAAACCTTTGGCAATTAAACCAGCAGGATGAGAAATATCTGCTAAAACCAAAGCACCGATTTTATCCGCTACCGAACGGATAAAAGCATAATCCCACTCGCGCGAGTAAGCAGATGCACCGCAGATAATTAATTTTGGTTTTTCTGCTAAAGCAACTTCTTCTAATTTTTTATAATCGATTAATCCGGTTTCTTTCTCTACACCATAAAACAATGGTTGATATAATTTACCAGAAAAGTTTACCGGCGAACCATGTGTTAAGTGACCACCGTGAGAAAGATCAAAACCTAATATTTTATCACCAGGCTGAAGGATAGCAAGCATAACAGCCGCATTAGCCTGTGCACCAGAGTGTGGTTGTACGTTAACCCATGCCGCGCCAAATAATTGTTTTGCCCTATCGATAGCAATTTGCTCTACAACATCCACTACCTGGCAACCGCCATAGTAACGTTTTCCCGGTAGGCCTTCAGCATATTTATTGGTTAATACCGAACCAGCAGCTTCCATTACCTGCTTGCTTACAAAGTTTTCTGATGCAATAAGCTCTAAACCATGCTCCTGGCGGTTTAACTCCTTATCAATAAGTTCAAAAATTTGGTTGTCGCGTGTCATCGTTATATTAGGTTTGTATTTTTTTTGCAAAAGTAAGCAATTCAAACCTAATTTAAGCGCAATTACGATAATGCTTTCACATTAAAGTTGTTAAAGCCGCTTCCGATGGTTATCTCTACAATTTGCTGCTGCAACATTTCTAAAATGGCAAGGAAATTGTAAACGAAATGCACTTTATTTTCTGAGTTTTTAAGCACCAGGGCAAAATCGATCTGCTTATTGATATCTAAAAGATTGGCAATAAAGTGTTTTTGCTGCTCGATAGTATATGGATATTGAACTACAGTATGTTTTACTTCTTCACTCCGCAATTCATACTTCTGCATAGTACGGTGATAAACCGTTAAAAGTTTATACAAATCGAGTGATAAGAGTTCATCCTGATGGGTTGAAGATGCTGCTGCCAAGCCTAAGTCGAAAGCAATGTTACCCCGCTGGTCCTGTTTCATCCGGCCATCCTCTAAAACCTTCATTTCTTCGGCAGCCGATTTAAACTGCTTATAGGCAATCAGTCGGGCAATCAGGTCTTGTTCGGCATTAATTTCGTTTCCTGCTTCATCAATCTCAATCCTTGGCAGAAGCATTTTCGATTTAATGCGCATCAGCGTAGCTGCCACCAGAATAAATTCGCTGGCCACTTCAACATTTAGCGCCAATAATTGATGAATATAAGCCAGGAAATCGTTGGTAATTTTCGCGATCTCCACATCCTGAATATTCAGTTCATCGCGTTCAATAAAGAACAACAACAAATCGAAGGGACCTTCGAAAACCGGAAGTTTTATTTCAAAATTCTCTGCCTGCATGCGTAGCGGCAAACATAGTAAAAAATTTCAGGTCCTGATAACCTAATCCAAAGTGCTAAATACCCATCATCGCGGCACCTCATGGAGCACCAAACGCCACACGCTTGTCTCCCGACGCTAAACCGTTAAACACTAACCGCTTAACCATCAATAATAAACCACTAATTTTTCTCTTCTATATTAAAACAAATTTACCTTACTTTGTATCTTGTTTTTTACCACAAATTTCGAATGCAAGTAAAAGCTGGCCCCGTGCTTTCAAAAATCAACTATCCCGCTGATTTGAAGCAATATAACGAGTCTGACTTAGAACAAATAAGTCAGGAATTACGACAATACATTATTGATGTAGTGAGTGTGAATGGTGGCCATTTTGGTGCCAGTTTAGGTGTTGTTGAACTCACGGTAGCACTCCATTATGCATTAAATACACCCTACGATAAGCTGGTTTGGGATGTAGGCCACCAGGCTTACGGACATAAAATTCTTACCGGCCGAAGAGACTTATTCCACACCAACCGCGTGTATGGTGGTATTAGTGGCTTTCCAAAAATTTCAGAAAGTGAGTACGATACCTTTGGGGTGGGCCACTCTTCTACATCCATATCTGCAGCTTTGGGTATGGCGGTAGCTTCACAATTAAAAGGCGAAACCAACAGGCAGCACGTTGCCGTAATTGGCGATGGTGCCATGACAGCAGGTTTGGCTTTTGAAGGATTAAACCATGCTGGGATTGAAAACAGCAATGTACTCGTTATCTTAAACGATAATTGCATGTCTATCGACCCTAATGTTGGTGCGCTGAAAGAATATTTAACCAGCATTACCATTTCCAAATCTTATAACAGGTTCCGCGATGATATTTCACATGTGCTTACCGGCCTTTCTAAACTTGGCCCTAATGCGCATAAGTATGTGAAGAAAATTGAAAAAAGCATTAAAGGCACACTGCTTAAACAAAGTAATTTATTCGAAGCGCTAAATTTCAGATATTTTGGCCCAGTAGATGGTCATGATGTGAAACGTTTGGCACAGGTGATCAAAGATCTTTCTGCTATTCCAGGTCCGAAATTATTGCACTGCGTTACCGTAAAAGGTAAAGGCTTTGCATTGGCTGAGAAAGATCAGACCAAGTGGCATGCTCCGGGCCTTTTCGATAAAATTACCGGCGAAATTAAAAAGAGTACCCCTGATAAACCTCAGCCGCCAAAATACCAGGATGTTTTCGGGCATACTATGGTCGAACTTGCGGAGGCAAATGATAAAATTGTAGGCATTACTCCGGCAATGCCTTCCGGCTCATCATTAAACATCATGATGAAAGCTATGCCTAAACGCGCCTTTGATGTCGGTATAGCCGAACAGCATGCGGTAACATTTTCTGCAGGTTTAGCTGCGCAGGGTTTGGTTCCATTCTGTAATATCTACTCCAGCTTTATGCAAAGGGCTTATGACCAGGTGATTCATGATGTAGCCATCCAAAAACTCAATGTTGTTTTTTGTCTGGATAGGGCAGGCCTTGCAGGTGCCGATGGGGCAACGCACCATGGAGCTTATGATATTGCCTATATGCGCTGCATCCCTAATCTGGTGGTTTCTTCACCTATGAATGAAGAAGAGCTTCGCAACCTGATGTTTACCGCGCAACAAGATAATATTGGTCCATTTGTAATCCGATATCCACGCGGTAATGGGGTAATGCCCGATTGGAAAAGACCATTTAAAGCTTTAGAGATTGGAAAAGGCCGTAAAATATGTGATGGCGAAGATGTAGCGTTGTTAACTATTGGTCATGTGGGTAATTTTGCAGTAGAAGCACGTGCCGAACTCAATACAGAGGGATTCTATCCGGCACATTACGATTTACGTTTTGTTAAGCCTTTGGATGAGCAAATGCTGCACGAGGTATTTGCCAAATATAAACATGTAATTACAGTAGAAGATGGTTCATTACAAGGTGGTGTAGGGTCTGCGGTACTAGAATTTATGGCCGACCATGGCTACCAGGCCAACGTAATCCGCTTGGGTATTCCAGATCAGTTTATCGAACATGGAGAGCAACCGGAACTTTGGGCCGAGTGTGGTTATGATAAAAACTCCATTATAGAAACCGTAAGAAAAATTGCTATAAAGAGAACTACCGATAGTATGGCTGGTTAAAAGCAAAATACATCAAAACATAGGAAATCCCGTTGTAAAAAATTACACCGGGATTTTTTTGATCATATTTTATTGATTGTGTAAACATTACCTGCAAACAAATACCCCACCAATAATACAATTAAATATAATAACATTGTAAACCAGATGTAAAACAGTATCACAAAAATGCTACAAAGTCTACCTTGCAAGCGCTAAACAAACGTTTGATTTACTATCTTAGCATCCTAACTAAAACCGAAATTATATGTGTGGAATTGTAGGCTATATAGGCTTTAGAGAAGCCTGGCCAATTGTATTAAAAGGCCTTAAAAGATTAGAATACCGCGGTTATGATAGCGCAGGCATTGCATTAATGAATAACACCGGGCAGCATATCTACAAAAAAGCAGGTAAAGTGGCCGTTTTAGAAGATTTTGCAGCTGCACAAGATAAATCTGGCACCATTGGAATAGGCCATACTCGTTGGGCAACACATGGCGCACCTTCTGATCGGAATTCACATCCTCACACCTCAAATAATCATAAATTATCCATTATTCACAATGGTATTATTGAAAACTACGCTACTTTAAAAGAAGAATTGATAGAACGTGGGCACGAATTCAAAAGTGATACTGATACAGAAGTACTCATTCACCTTGTTGAGGAGATCCAAAAGATAGAACAGATTGACCTCATGGAGGCTGTACGTTTGGCTCTGCAGGAAGTGAGCGGAGCCTACGCCATTGTCATTATGGACCAGGATAATCCCGATCGTTTAATTGCGGCCCGTAAAGGAAGTCCGATGGTAATTGGTGTTGGAGCAGGCGAATATTTTATTGCCTCAGACGCCACCCCGATTATCGAATACACCAAAAACGTAATCTACCTAAAAGATGGAGAGATTGCATTGATTACCAAAAACGATCTTCTAATTAAGCAGCTGGATAATGTAGTGCAAACTCCATTGATCCAGGAACTCGAATTGAAACTCGAAATGCTCGAGAAAGGCGGTTTCGATCACTTCATGTTAAAAGAGATATACGAACAGCCACGGTCAATAAAAGATTGTATGCGGGGGCGCATCTATCCGCAAGAAGGTAAAGTTCAGTTAGGAGGGATAAAAGAATTTGCTGAAAAACTAAAAAATATCGATCGGATCATTATCGTAGCCTGCGGAACATCTTGGCACGCAGGTTTGGTAGGAGAGTACCTGATTGAAGAATATGCACGCATTCCGGTTGAAGTAGAGTACGCATCAGAGTTTAGGTACCGCAATCCAATCATTACCGAAAAGGATGTGGTAATTGCCATTTCGCAATCAGGCGAAACAGCCGATACCATGGCCGCAATTGAAATGGCAAAAGAACGTGGGGCAACCATTTTTGGCATCTGTAATGTTGCAGGTGCATCCATCCCACGCTTAACAGATGCCGGGGTCTACACACATGCAGGTCCGGAAATCGGTGTTGCATCTACAAAAGCATTTACAGCACAGGTTACGGTATTAACTTTAATGGCCTTTTATATGGCGCAGCAAAAAGGCACCATTACCACTTCCAAATTAATTGAGTTATTAACTGAACTAGACCATATCCCTGAAAAAATTGAGCTTGCGCTCGAATCTAATGACTTGATCAAAGAAGTTTCCGAAAAAATTAAGGATTCGACAAACTGCTTGTTTTTAGGTCGCGGTACGGGCTTTCCCGTTGCTTTAGAGGGCGCTTTAAAACTTAAAGAAATTTCATATATCCATGCGGAGGGTTATCCTGCAGCCGAAATGAAACATGGCCCTATTGCACTGATTACCGAAGAAATGCCTGTTGTATTTATCGCAACGCAAAATTCATCATACGAAAAAGTGATTAGTAATATTCAGGAAGTAAAAGCCCGAAAAGGAAAAGTAATTGCCATTGTAACAGCAGGGGATACAGAGGTAAAGAAAATGGCTGATTATTGTATCGAGATACCTGATGCAAATGAAGCTTTCTTACCGCTACTAGCAACTATTCCACTTCAGTTACTTTCTTATCATATTGCCGTGATGAGAGGATGTAATGTAGATCAACCAAGAAATTTGGCTAAATCGGTAACGGTAGAGTAAGTATCCAAAAACATATAAAATACGAAATCTTGATCGCAAACCGATCAGGCTTTCGTATTTTACGCTATAATATTTATTAGCGGAATTCCTATGTTAAAAATCTGAATATAGATTTCTGAATGAACTTCTTAAACCAAAAGTAATTAAGCCGGTATTGTTTTTACCCAAACTATTACTTTCACGCCTGATGATACCACCTAATTCCAAACGCAGATTATATTTAGGGTTAATCACATAAGCAACTCGGCCCTCCGCATAAAAAAGATCAGTTCGGATGCCCTGAGTAGTATAATTCCCATTGGCTTTTACCGCATCTGTATAAGGTTCGAAAATGTTTTTACCATAATTCTGTCCAGCTTCATCTAATCCGTACTTAGCGTACATCAATTCCCCGCTAAAATCAAAACGCTTATAAGAATAATTTAATAAACTAACCAGTTCTCTAAAGTTAGCGCCCATCGGGTGTGCTAAAGGTTCATTATAATTAGCATAATTACCTATTCGCGTTCGCGAAGAAAAAGTATAAGGTTTTGCGGTATTATATTCTAACAAGTAATTTAATCCTTCAACTTTAAAAAGATCTGCCCCTCTTAGCCCCAGCTGCCAGCCATATTTATTCCTGGAACTGCCAGAACTTGAAAAGAAGTTTTTAGCCTCAAACTCATCCAATGAAAACTGACCATATACTACCAGTTCTTTCATGAATTTATATTTCCCGGTAAAACCTATTAAGGCATTGTCAGGAGATCCACTAGAAGCTTCAACAGGTCTTAAGAAAATGATTGGATTCGCATAGCCCCAGTCAAATCCCCTTCGGTTACCACTTTCATCAGTTTGAGCCCATACAATAGAATCAAAGAAACCGATCGATAAGCGGTTATTCACATTCCAGTCTAAATAATGGAAAACGCCTCCCTTTTTACGGTTGCCAGCATCATAAGATAATTTAGTCGCACCAGGATCTTGCATCGAAGTCCACATGGCCATATATTGTACATTTCCCAAATTCCCAGTAAGCTTTAAAAAGGGAGCCGGAGAAGAAAAATCAGATAACAACAAAGAACGATAACCATCACCTATAAATGTTTTATCGTAACCTGCTGTAATATTTAAATATTTGATAGGGGTATAGGATACAGTAGCTGTCACGTACGACCAGTCTTTAGTTAGTTTACCAAAACTTCTATCATAAGATTGACCAGGAACAACTTGATTTTTATTCACATAATCATCATAATAAGTGGCAAAACGGCCCTGGTTCTCAAATCCACTGGTATAAAAAGAAAATTTCTTACCTATCGTTCCACCGATCTGGTAACCACGGGTATTTAAATAAGTAGTTTTTTTACCCGACGCATCCCGCCCAATCTGGAAATCCGGTAAAAAGTCTGCATAAACGGTATAATCATCTTTTTGTATATCCAATAAATGTTCTTGAAATAGTTTCCTCGAAACCCAGGATTTTCTGGTGGAGTCTGTTCCTACGCTTAGCAACATAGTACTTTTATCGCGTAGTAAGCTATCGTCGATAAAGAAAGGTTTTAAAGCACTATGTATACGTGTAGCGGGATTATATACTTCGCCACTTAATTTCTGATAGAACTGATAAGAATAGGGTTGGTAAACGGCTTGAGCCTTTAACTCATGGACAGTGATAACTAGGAATAGTAGGAATAGGATTTTCTTCATCGGATAAATTTTAATTTAAAGGGCAAAGAACGGAATTTTAATTAGGAGTAAGTTCTTATTATAAATAAAAAAGCCCTTTCGGGCTTTCTATATCATTTAAAAGGCATTTTCTTCACCTTTGACCATATTGATCACCGTCATAAAAATAATTTTCACGTCAAGCATGGCGCTCCAATTCTCTAGATACCAGATATCATGCTCAACGCGTTTCACCATCTTATAATCCTCTTTAGTCTCGCCTCTGTAGCCATTCACTTGCGCCCAACCGGTAATGCCCGGTTTTAAGAAGTGACGTACCATAAACTGATCTACAATACCCTTATATTGTTCGGTATGGCTTAACATGTGTGGACGAGGGCCTACCACGCTCATATGTCCCATAAATACATTAAAAAACTGTGGTAATTCATCCAGGCTCGACTTTCTTAGGAATTTACCTATCGGAGTGATCCGGTCATCGTTCTTACTGGCCTGCCGCTTATCGCTATCGGCATTCATCCGCATGCTCCTGAATTTAAAACACCAGAAAGGCTCGTCATCCCGCCCACTTCTTAGTTGTTTAAACAATACTGGCCCCTTACTCTGTAATTTAATCAGGATGGCAATAATAGGATACAACCAGCTCAATACAAAAAGAATTACCAGGCCACTGAAGACTACGTCAATTGCTCTTTTCTTAAAACGATTGTGAATTTTTTCTAAGGGCTCTGAACGCAAAGAAATAACCGGAAATTCGTTACCCAAATAACTTACGGTATATGGCGACAATAAAGCGCCACTAATATCAGGAATAAACTTTAATCGTACACATTGCCTTTCTGCTTCCTCAGTTAAAATACTCATGTCAGCCATCCGATCAGGGGCAATAGTCACATAAATATCTTTAATGCCTTTATCAACTGCCATTTTAAATTGGTGTCCCACAACTTCTGAAATCTGCCCATTGCGGTCTAAATAGTCATCTGGTACATCATTAATAAAACCATGAAATTCAATATATCGTTGTTTTTCAAAATAACTGGCCAGTTGCATGCCTGTAGCATTATTCCCCATAATGGCTACCGATTTTACTCCACGCAAATGGTTAAATAGCAAAAATTGAAAAGAGGTACCAATAAAACGGTTAACCAAAAATAAGATCGCGAGCATACCGTAAAAAACAACAAGAAAAGACCTCGAGAAATCATTTTGTTTAGAAAAGAATAGATAAACAGAAAACAAAACAGCGTGCAATACCACACTTTTCCAGGTCCCCCTGTAAATCCGCTCTATTCTGCGTGATCCATATTCACTATATAAGCCAAAACTAGTCGTGCTCACGATCCAGATTAAATTACACACCACCACATAATGCCATTGCAATTCTGAACTTACCGCTTTACCCATGTAAGCGGTAAATTGGTAGGCAAAAAAGTACACGATATTAACCATAATCAGGTCAGTTATCGGCAAAACATATTTGAGTATAAATAAGTAACGTGTTTGCATAGGCTTAAAGCGAGAACTTAAACATTTAGTTATTGTTTTTGTTTTAACTGAATCATAATGAACAAAATTGATGCCCAAAATTCGGCTCAAAGTTAAAAAATCATTATGAATTTAAAAATTAGTAATATTTATGCAATATATGGTTAAAATAAATGCCTAATAAATCGAGTATCCGTATCTCAATAAATAGTAGATCAGCAGTCAAATTCAGTAGAAACAAAAAAATCTACAATTATGTAAACTTTCTCCCACTCTAGTAAACCCTAAGCATATTGGCTGCCATGCTCAGCAACCATATCTTTAGCCACTTGTTTAATTTCCTGCTCTTCTGATTTGGGATATATTAAAAGGACTTCGCCATCATCAACAATAATGTAATTATCGAGCCCCCTGATTACAGCTGCTTTATCTTTGGGTAAGTGAATAATACAATTAGCAGTATCTTTTAAATTTACTTTGTCCAGGTTAACCATATTATTGGCTGCATCTTTTTCTCCAACGGCATGCAAAGAAGCCCAGGTACCTAGGTCCGACCAACCGATATCGGCAGGAATAGTGTATACATTATCAGCCTTTTCTAAAATGGCATAATCAATGGATATATTCGGGCTAGTTGGATATTTGATATTTATAAATTCACTTTCTTGATTGGTATTATAACACGACAAACCGCTTTCAAACAAAGTCGCAATTTCAGGCGCATATTTTTCAAAAGCTTTTTTTAGCGACACTGCTGACCAAATAAAGATTCCAGCGTTCCACACGTAGTCGCCACTCGCCAGATACTCCTCAGCTTTTGCCAAAACAGGCTTCTCCATAAAAGCATCAACCTTTTTCACCTCTTCAAGTCCATCTTGATACTTAATATAACCATAACCGGTATCCGGTCTGGTCGGACTAATTCCCAAAGTCAACAAAGCATCGTTCTTTGCGCTAAAATCTAGAGCAACTTGTATTTTATTCAGGAAAACATCCTCTTTTAAAATCAAATGATCAGATGGTGCTACGACAATATTAGCATCAGGGTTTGTTTTTCCAATCTTATAGGCTGCGTAGGCAATACAAGGGGCTGTATTATTACGGCTAGGTTCTAGCAATATATTTTCTTTTAGAACATTTGGAAGTTGCTCAGCCACCAAGCTGGCATAACCTTCATTTGTCAATACATAAATTTGCTCATTTGGACAGATCTTTAAAAACCGTTCATAAGTCAATTGCAATAAAGATTTACCAATGCCTAAAATATCAATAAATTGTTTGGGAAAATGATTTCTACTCTTAGGCCAAAAGCGCGAGCCTACTCCCCCCGCCATAATTAATACATAGTTATTCTTATTACTCATAGTTCATTTCAAATTTTTCTTTAACAAAGCTTTGGATTTTATTAACAAATACTGGTTCATCGAATTTCTCTGCATGTGCGCGAATGAATAACGGATCAAAGGTTATTTTTTCGAAACGAATAACCGCATCTACAAGGCTATCTACAGATTGCGACTCAAAGAATATGGCAGTAGCTTTACTTTCAGTATCTTGATGCGGTATCATTGTATCTAACACCCCTCCTACTCCATAGGCAATAACTGGCCTCCCAGAAGCATTTGCCTCCAGAGGAGTAATTCCATAATCTTCATGCTGTGGAAATATCAATGCTTGGCATTCCGAAAAAACTTTTGCTAATTCTTTAGATGAAAGCCCCTCTTTAAATGTGATATTACTTTTAGCAATTTTTTGTAAGTGACCTTTCATTGATCCTTTACCCACCACAAGTAATTTTTTATCTGGCATTTCATTAAAAGCGTCAATGACAAGGTCTACTTTTTTATATGGCTCAAAACGACTTACCACAATGTAGTAATCTCCCAAAAATTTAGACACATAAAAATCCTTACATTTCACTGGCGGATTAATTACCATTACTGATTTAGAAGGGTGATAAGCATCAACAATTCTAGGCACAACTTCCTTTGAATTTGTAATAAAAAAATCAGTCCGCTGTGCACTTTTGTAGTCAATTTCTTTTAGCTTGCTAATCAATATTTTGAACAAATATGATTTTAGTCCTTTTGCATTCTGAAATTCTTCATAAGAATTAGGTCTCCAAACCAGCCTAAAAGGAGTGTGACAATAGGTTATGACTAATGCATCCTTTCTTACTTTGATATATTTTGAGCAATGTGTCGTAGATTGTAAGATAACGTCATATTCACTTAAATCTAACGATTCCATTGCCCAAATTGCAAAAGGGTAAAAGAATCTTTTTAAATTAATGTCATCTTTGATAATCTTACCAAACCAACTTGGAATAACTCGAAATTTTCTGAATTCTGGATAAGTTTGATCTTTGTTATAGCTTAAGGTATAAATAGGTGCATCAGGGAATGCAGCTAAAAAACTTAGCGCAACTTGCTCTGCCCCACCTTTACGAACTAATTCATCTTGCACTAATGCTATTTTCATTATTCTTTAAAATTAATTGAGAAAATAAATTCTTATGGTTATCGGCCGCTATAAACCATTCGAAGTTTTTAACTTTATCTATTCCTTTCTGAACAAGTGTATTATATAAATATTGATTAGTCACGATATCTTTCATAACTAACGCAATATCTCTGACGTCATCAGGATTGAAGTAGAGTACTGCATCGCCACATAATTCTGGCATACTAGCTCGTTTAGATACAATTGCTGGGGTTCCAGTTACCATAGCTTCTAGAGGTGGCAACCCAAATCCTTCATATATTGATGGGAATATTAAGCAAAATGCATTTTGATAAAGCTCTGCTAACTCGACATCATCTACATAACCGGTAAATTCAATTCCATAGTGATCTAAATCTTCCTTTGAAAGTAGATCATCAATTTCCACATCAGCATTGATAAATCCACCTATTTGCCCTACAATTTTAAATTTAAATTTGGAATTGGGGTTTTTATCACGAAATTCTCTAAATGCCAATATGGCATTTTTCAAATTTTTATGCGGCTTTACGTTACCAACAAATAAAAAATATTTTATTTCTCTTGAATTTGTTTGGGGCTTTGTATTAAATTTAGAAACTCCATTATATATGACGCTAATCTTTGGCTCATATTGTTTAGAGGTATACTTAAGTATTTCAGCTTTTGAAAAGTTAGAGACCGTTATAATTTTAGTTGACAACTTCAGTGCCAAATTATAAAATATTTTTGCATAGACTTTTTCGAATGCCCTAAGCTGGGACAAATGGGCCAGATGGTATGCATCATGAATTGTTACAACCCTTGACTCCGCGTTTACTGGAAAAACCGGAACATTAAAATGAGGTGACCAAAAAATTTTGCATTTAGGAACCAGCTTTCTAAATAAAAACTGTTCTCTAATCGAATAAATTGGTGCCTCGAAAATAACAAAGGGAATTTCATGTTCCTTCATAAAAGGAATACCATCTATAGTTACTAAGCAAGATATATCAAAACTATTACTTAACAGGGGTAAAATTTCCCTCAAGTAACGACCAATACCTGATTTATTTAAAAGTCTAGCATCTACACAGATATCATATCTTATTTCAGTCATTTAATTTTCCATCTAAATTGTTATACTTTTTTACAACATTGAAAATATACCCTAATCCAACGGCCGGGAAAACCCAAATAAAAAGTGAATATACCGGGGCAATGGAAATCATTGAGCTTAAAGTGAATAGGTAGCCGATAAAAAACATTTTACAATAGTTATCATAGCTTCTATATTTCCAGAAAATAGAACCAATTTTAACCAGTAAAGCGATCAAAAATGCTATGCCAAAGACTCCTTGTTCACTTAGAACAATTGAGAACGCATTTTGTGGAAAGGAACCGGCGAAGAGAGTTTCACCGAATAATATAATTCCCATTTTATTCTCATATACATACATGTAGTAAATACTATTTCCAACTCCAACCCCAGCGATAGGATAATCTTTAAATATTGCAATTCCAATTCTACTGGTATAGCTTCTGAAACTACCACTATCAAGTGTATGATCCGGAGAGGAGAAAAAATTTGTGATCTTATTGATAAAAAAAGATTCAAAATATTCCCAGTTTGAACTACCATTGAGACTGTATAATATTGCAAACAGGGAGAATACCATGAATGCACCTATAAAAATTTTTTTCTTGGCTGAAGATTTGAAAATAAATAATGTTAAAAATAGAATAAGGACTAATGAAATAAGAGTTGTAGAAAATGTAAAAACCAACGACAGTAAGTTTACAGAAAATATTAAAATCCAAACGTAGTGAGAGAAAAATTTACGTGAATAAAACACTAGTAAAACAATCCATGTTTGATATAATATGTAAAAACTTGGTTCCTGAGAAAAACCAACACTACGAAATAAATATTCATGTTTATTTTGTATTATCGCTGGAAGTTTTGAAATAGGGTCAAAAAAGAACATTGCAAATAAAGAATATAATGCAATCATTGTACCTATATATATCGAATACTTAAAAATAATAGGTAAAAAATTATATATTTTCTTTGTTCTCAATATCGCACTAAAGACTGCATAATTGAAAAACATGTAAATCATCTGCAGTATAGGATATATATAATAGTTAAACTTGAATGAATCTGTCTCCAAATATTGCCGATAAAAGCCGTATGGATATTCTAAAAAAATTAACGCAAGGAAGAAACTAATTATCGGTGACACAACGAAAAAGAGGTATGGATACCTTAAAAACTTAAGATTCTCCTTGACCGTTCGAACTTGAAATAATGAGATTCCAAGTAAGCATAAAGCGAGGAGTTCGTATAATTTAAAACTACCACCAGCTCTTATAACGGGAAACTGTTGGAAGCCAATAAATAAAATAATCAAAATGACTATTTTTGACTTGAGATCGAGATATCGGAATACCGTAAGCATATTATTTGTGAACACCAATTACCGTAACGTCCTTACCAACCTCTTTTAGAACTAACGCATGGGCGCCGATTTTAGCATTTTCGTTAACGACTATATTACCTAAGATACTTGCTTTACATCCTATATATACATTATCGTGAATGGTCGCAGCTATGGGATTCTTTCCCGTACTTTCGATTACGCCTATAGTAACAGACTGAAAAATTGTACAATTATTCCCTATTGTAGCAGAAGAATGTATAATTATGGAGTAAGGATGGGGCAGTCTACAGGTGACGATCGATTGTTTGTCTCTAAAACTAATTGGGCTAATCTCGCAATTGTATAATAACTGAACAAATAACTTGCGAAAAATCTTAAATGGTAATTTAAAAAAAGAACACTTTTCTAAATAGAGTGCTAAAAGAATTATTCTTGCATGAAAAGTATTCAGAAAAAATATTGAGTGAAAATCTTTTAACATCTCAGAGGGGCTTAAAAATTATTTTTAAAATCATTAAAGCTCTACTTGGCTGCATCCTGTACAGCCTCAAAAATATGCTTATAATTAGTGAACTATAAATGAAAGGTAGTAGGTATGGATAGAATTTCCTAGTGAAAGTAACCTTATTTCTATTTCCATAATAATCAGATAAATTACTCTTCCTTATGGAGGTATCCGCCGATCCTATACTTGCGCCTTCTTTGTGATAAACTTTAACTCCGGGACAAAAATCCAAAACAAAATTGTTTTGTCTTCCTCTGGTTGCCCAATCAATCTCCTCAAAATACAGAAAGAATCGTTCCTCCATGAGCCCAACTTTTTCAATAAAAGTCTTTGAAACAAACATGGATGAACCCATAATATAATTCACATTGGAATGGAACCTAGTATTCATTTCCTCTAACCCATTTGTTGTAAACGTATTTAGATGACGTGATGTAGCTGTCCATTTATTATACATTCCGCCAATTCCCTGTAACTGATTGGGCTTATGATAATAATATACCTCATTGCCGATCATTGAAAGATACTGATTTGGTTTACTATTCAGATAAAAATTAAAATTCTCTAAAGCCTTGCTATCTATTACGGTGTCATTATTTAATATCCAAACCCAATCAAACATAATTTTTGACAGAGCATAACTAATTCCTACATTATTTGCTGCTGCAAAACCATTATTTTGGTTAGCTTTTATAATTGTTACTTGTTTGATACTACTCGTGGCACTTATGTCATCCTCTTTGACAATTTGATAATCAATCGGCTTAGTTGAAGAACGGATATGTATCGGCGAGTCTTCTAAAATTTCTCCAACCAACTCTCCTTTCGCCCATTGTTCGATGTACTCAATTGATGATGAATCATTGGAATTGTCAACAATAACAACAGTCCAGTTATTATAGCTTGACTGTATTATTGACTCTATACATTCGACAGTATCAACGTGACCATGATAATTTACAATTATGATCGTTACATTTTTTTTGAATTCTGTCATTTTTATAGCGTAATTTTATGCTTAATTTTTTACAAAAATTAAACTTTGTTAGTTTTGAATCGATTATAAAGCGGATTAATAATGGGGGAGGCCAAAGTAAAAAGTACTAGTGCCATACTTCCGAATAACGAACCCAAAAAACCATACAATTTTAATATGTCAAAAAATGTTTTTGTGTCTATCTTTTTATGTAAAAAGTTATAATAAATTGTAATCAAAACATAGCCCCTATTTCGCCCGAAATTTTGGTCAAAAAATGCAGTTCTTCGGTCGCTTCGTTTCTTTAAAACATTTACAACCTGCATCCACCCCTTTAACCATGAAGAATATGAATAGCTATGGCCTCTCATCACAGCCGTAACAATTTGCTGTTTGCAGATATAGATTTTTTCACAATCTTCATATATATGATTTAAAGTCGGCATATGAGGATACAAGCTCGAGATATTGTTGGTTGACTCAATCATATAGCTTTGCATGTAAGATGTCTTAAAGATATTACATGGTAGAAAGCTTGAATAAGCAAAGTAGTGATATCCTGCAGCCAAAGATTGCGCTGGAGTGAAGTATTGACCAAGGGCAGGCCACTTCTTGCCATAAACCTCATGAGCCCCTACTTGGATTAGAGTAGCCTCACCCTCGTTAATTGCATCTAATACATCATCGCAACAGCTAAAATCAAGAACATCATCATCACATAATATCCAAGTATATTCACTTTTCGATATTACCATAGCGCTAACTATGTTTCCCCCCAATCCAATATTTACGTTATGTTTTAAATACTTGAGTTTTTGAAAATAGGTTTTTTGTCTCTCATAGACCTTTCCTGTATCGTCTGTGGAATTATTATCAATGATAGTTACTTTACAATCTTTAAAGGGAGAATTCGAAATGGCTTGGACAGTCTTTTCAAGATTCTGAAATCGATTATAAGTTATTATAATTAGTTCTAGTTTTCTTAAAGCTTGGTGCATTATTGTGATGTTTGATTGGAGTGCCAAAGAATTCTTTTATTATGAAAAGTATAAATTGTCCAAGTAAGGCCAATGACTATTGTTATTGTTGCATACCCAATAGTGATACCTGTGACTCCGTAGTACATTCCCAATACTATTGTTGACAGTGAAGTTGCAATAGCCAAAACTACGCTCTGAACTAATAAGGGTTCCTTCTTATGGCATCGCAGATAAACAGCTAATGCTATAATTATCTGATTCGCAAAATTAGATGTACACATTAATATAAAGGGAGTTAGTGGAAGAAATCTTGAGTTTAAACCTGGGAAAAAGTTCTCAGTTACAATTTTGAGAATAATTATTGTTGTTAGGATGAAAACGTTCAATACAACTGCTTGTTTGAAAGCTTTGAAAAAGACAGCATCAAGTGCCAAGTAATCCTTCTTTGCTATCAGAGAAGACATTAAGGGTATTTTAGTATTAATCCAGGCAAGTGTAAGGTAGGAGCAACCATTTATTAAGGCAACGGTCACTCCCATTTGACCAGCGACTATAGGTCCATCTGTTGCAAATAAAACCGGATTAAATAACTGATAAATAAAAAAACCACTAATCCAACTAACCGCAAGTTTCCATTGATATGGAAATATTTCCTTTAGATAACTGACTTTCCAAATATGAACTTTATATTCATAAAGATTACGTAGAATTGAAAATTTATTCGTCACAAACATCCAAACAGGGTACCATATTAATGATATCACTAACGCTAAAGGTTGTGAATACAATCCAAAATCAGTAATAAAAAAAAGAAATATTAATGATACTTGTGTGGCTATTTGGTATGTTTTCACTACAGCTACGTCTTTAATAAGTCCCAAACCTTCAAATACACCCAAAAGTGGGTTGATAAAAATTGTTATTGAAGTGGCCAAACATAATAAAGTCCAAGGCATAAACCAATTAACAACTTGCTCGCTTTTTCCGGCATACGTAGTAAAAAAAACGCTCCCAATTACAATTAATGCAGCAAATAGAACAAATGCCATGACAGTGAACCATTTGAGCGTTAATTTAAATATGGAAGCTGTTCTAGAAATATGTCTTTCTTCGCCAACTAAATGGCTATTTTCAAGTTTCAAATGTGCAAACTCATGAGAGACAAATTGTGTAATGATTTCTGAAAAGCCTAACTCAAAAAATAACTGAACAGTGACTAAACTTGCAAAAGTATAATAATATCCTTGTTCCGAAACAGATAGCAACTTAGTAACAAGGAAAATTGATAACATCCCACCTATTGCCTGAACCAATCTCGAAGCTATAGTAAAAACTATAGTACTATCAATCCCAATTAAATTTAATAGTTTTTTCAATCTATTTATTATTTATTAAAACTAAAAAATTCATAATTATATAATGTCACGATCTATCTTCCTTTATTACATTTATAAAGAACTATATTCTTATATAGTTTTAGGAGTTAATGTATTCACGAATCACTTTCGCAATATAGTCATAATGTCCTGATTCAAGACCAGGCCATACACCCAACCAAAAAGATTGGTTCATGATAATATCGGTATTGGTTAAATCACCAACGACACGGTGTGCAACTGTTGCATACGCCGGCTGTCTTAGTAGGTTACCAGCAAACAACAACCTTGTTCCAATCTTGTGTTGTTCTAAGTGTTGAACTAACATGTGTCTATCATTTGCATCTCCTTCGCGAAGAGTCATTAGGAATCCAAACCAAGATGGATTTGAGTCTGCAGTTGCTTCAGGTAAAATGAAAATTTCTTCAAATTCCTTCATTCTTTCATATAATAACGAATAATTCTCTCGGCGCTTTTCCACAAACCGATCAATTTTTCGCATTTGTGACACACCTAGCGCAGCCTGCATATCCGTTACTTTCAGATTAAACCCGATATGAGAATAAGTATATTTATGGTCGTAACCATATGGCAAAGTACCCAATTGTTGGCCAAATCTGCATCCGCAAGTGTCATCCTTTCCTGGTAAACAATAGCAATCTCTCCCCCAGTCCCTAAAACTTTCTGCAATTTTTGCTAGGTCAGGGTTATTGACAACTACAGCGCCGCCTTCTCCCATAGTAATATGGTGAGCAGGATAGAAAGAAAAAGTGGATATATCGCCAAAAGTTCCAGTTTTTTTACCTTTATATGTTGCTCCCAACGAATCACAATCGTCTTCTACAACCCACAAATTATACTTTTTAGCTACACGCATTACCTCGTCTAGGTCAAAAGGGTTACCCAAAGAGTGAGCAATCATAATTGCTTTAGTTTTTGGAGAAACAGCTGCTTCGATCATATCTGCTTTAACGTTATGCGTAGCTACATCTACGTCGATGAAAACAGGAACTGCGCCAAATTGAACTATTGGATTTACAGTTGTTGGAAAGCCTGCAGCAACAGTAATCACCTCATCCCCCGGTTTTATTGCACGATCGCCGAGTTTTGGTGAGGTGAGTGCATAAAAAGCTACAAGATTAGCAGATGAACCAGAGTTCACCAACAGTGCTTTAGCCGCACCAAAGTATTTAGCAAATTCCAGCTCAAATTCTGTAGCGAAGCGACCAGCAGTCAACCATCCATCAGCAACCGATTCCATACAAAGAAGTAGATCGTCTTCTTCAATAATTTTTCCTGTAACAGGAATATAATCTACCCCAGGCACTGAGGCTTTAAATGTCTTTAAATTAAAATCTATATTCATCTCTGATTTATTTGTTATTTTTTATCATCTCATTAATACCTTCACTGACACTGAATTTTGGCGCCCATCCCAATTTACTTATTTCCGAAAGGTCCGCAAATGAGTCTTCAATATCCCCATTCCTTGATGATATCGCCCCAAAGTTCAATACTGAACACGACCCTGTATTTTGCGCCATCAATTCCACAAAAGATCGTACGGAAATCGACTCACCGTTACCAATCTGATATTCTTTATAAGGCACTTCCTTATTGTGATTTTCAAGTATCGTAATAAATGCCTTTGCGGCATCATCTACATATAGAAAGTCACGCTTTTGATTACCTTCAGTGAATAACAATTCTGAAACGTTGGCTTGTAATTGATTGAAAACAGATGTTACAAATTTACTATCTGCATCCTGTTCACCATATATATGTTCCAAGCGAACATTTTGTATACTGACTTGACTAGAGAGAGATTTTAGTGCAGTCTCAATAATTCGTTTTGAATTAGTATAGTTATTTAAGTAGCTTTGATTAAATTTTGGTTTTGCAAAAAAACTATCTGTATTAATAAAAGATGTCAAGCCTCTTTTAACCCCAAATTCAATCATTTGAATTGGAAAAATGACATTTACATCTAATATTTCCCACAGTGATTTGCCCCTGCCGTAATCGGTAGCTGTATGTATTATGGATGTTATATTGAATAAGTCAAACGTCTCTCGCAGATTACTTCTGTCATCATCCAAATAAATGACAGAAACCTTCGAAAGCACCCCTTCTATCCGTCTTTTATCAGAATTTTCACGCAATAAAATAACTGGTTCATATCCATCGATAATAAGTTGCTTTAAAATTCTGCTCCCTAGAAATCCATTTGCCCCAGTTAATAATACCTTGTTTACAACGCCCATTGTATTTTACTTTTTTTTGCTTTCTGAACATACTCGTTGATCTGAACTACCCGTAAATGATACTTTTTATCATTGGTATTGGTATCCAAATCATCTCTATAACCATTAAGCGTAAAGGATACTGTTTCTTTAAAACTAAGTGCAGGTTTCCACTTTAAAAAATTTGCTGCTTTGGAAATATCGAGTTTTAATAATACAGCCTCATGTAGCTGTGGAGAACCTTCAGGTACAATATATCCACCTGTACTATCAAGTATGAGAATTTCATCAATCAACTCTTGTACCGAATAATTAGTTACATCTTCGGGTCCAAAATTCCATCCACCACTAAATGCTTTACCAGTAAGGAAAAGTTCCGCAGCGAGATTTAAATAGCCGCTTAATGGCTCCAATACATGTTGCCAAGGCCTAGTAGCATTAGGATTTCTAATTTCTAACTTTTGGCCATCTTTATATGCTCTGAAATAATCAGGGATGATACGATCTAGCGCCCAATCTCCTCCACCAATAACATTACCCGCTCGTGCAGAAGCTATATTGGCAGTTCCTTCAGCTTTGAAAAAAGACTCAAGGTAAGAACTGGTGATCAGTTCCGAACAACCCTTAGAAGCACTGTATGGGTCTTTCCCTCCCATTGGATCATTTTCTCTGTACCCCCATACCCACTCTTTATTATCGTAACACTTATCTGTAGTCACATTTACAGCGGCTCTTACTGAAGGAGTCGATCTAACAGCCTCCCAAAAATTAACCGTGCCCATTAAGTTAGTATCAAAAGTCCCAACAGGATCTTGATAAGAAAGTAAGACAAGGGGTTGCGCTGCCAAATGAAAAGCAAAATCGGGCTTCACTTGGCCAAAGTATTCTTTCAGTTTTCTCCCATCCCTGACATCGCCTTCGAAATGGTTAATCTGACTTTTGAGATCACAAATCATAAAATTATCCATTTCAGACTGTGGTGCAAGTGCATAACCATATACGTCTGCACCCAATTCCTTAAGCCAGATCGCCATCCAGGAACCTTTAAAGCCGGTATGTCCGGTGATCAGTACCCTTTTACCTTGATATATATTTTGAAAACTCATCTTACCAGATTTTCCATTTTGCTTCACCACTACTCCATAATGCCTCTAATTCAATTCTATCCCTTAAAGCATCCATCGGCTTCCAGAAACCAGAATGTTTGAAGGCAGCTAATTGACCATCATTTGCAATCTCTTTCAAAGGTTTGTTTTCCCATTGCACATCATCCATATCCCCCTCCAAATATTTGAAAATATCAGGATTCAGCACAAAAAATCCGCCATTAATCCACATACCATCTCCTTGTGGTTTCTCGACGAAATGCTGTACCACACCGTTCTCGTCCATTTCAATATTACCGAATCGCCCAGGGGTTTGGATGCTTGTTAATGTCGCCAATTTATCATGACTGTTATGAAAAGCTACTAATGAATTGATATCAATATCAGCAACACCATCTCCATAAGTTAGCATGAAAGTTTCACCTTCTACATATTTCTGAATTTTCTTGATCCTGCCTGCGGTATTCGTTTTTAAACCCGTATCTACCAAAGTTACTTTGAAGGATTCCGAGTTAGAAAAATGAACATCTACCTTGTTTTTTTCTATATCAATAGAAACATCAGAATTATGAAGATAATAATTCAAGAAATATTCCTTTATAGATTGAGCCTTGTAGCCCAAACATAATACAAAATCATTATAGCCATAAGCTTCATAAATTTTCATAATGTGCCATAGGATTGGCTTTCCGCCAATTTCAACCATTGGTTTGGGACGAGCTTCTGTCTCTTCCATTAATCGGGTACCTAAACCGCCTGCTAGTATTACTACCTTCATATTTTTAACTTGAAATTTCTATGTTTACATTTTCTGTTAAAGGGTGTGTACAGCAAAGTAGATACTCATCTGCTGCAAGATCACGCCTTTCTTTGGTTAAGCCAATCATTCGTGCATGTCCCGCTGTTAATTTCCCTTTACAAGTACTACAGTTACCTGTTTGACATGAATAAGGTAATTCGATATCTGCATTTAGTGCTGCTTCGAGGATACTCTTCCCCTTTACAACCTCAAGTGTATAATTATTGTTGTCAAAAATAAGTTTAACTTCTTGTGTATGTACATCTTCAAAATTCTTCGGATCTTTTACTAATTCAAAGTCTTCGGAGAAAACATTCTCCAATTTACCAAACTTAAACTGGACTGCACTCTTTACCGATTCTTTCAAACCTGCAGGCCCACAAATATAGTGGGCAATAGAATCTGTTAAAGAGTGATTATCCAATATCTGTAAAGCACGATCTTGATCGATTCTTCCCTGTATTAAATAAGGATTTGTTTCGTCAACGACTAGCTTTGTATGAAAATGCCTAACCGTCAAACGCTCCGGATATGACTGTCTGAGTATATCAATTTGCTCTTTAAATATTGTTGTTTCGTGGTTACGATTACCGTAATTTAAATGAACATTAACCTCTTGCCTTGAAGACAAAATATATTTCATTATTGCAAATAATGGAGTAATCCCGCTTCCAACACCCCAGAAATATACATCGGTGAAGTTATAATTGTCTTCATAAATAAAATCGCCCATTGGCGGCATCACCTCTATTGAATCACCAATCTGAATTAAATCATTAATATGATTAGAAATTAGACCATTTTCAACTCTTTTGACAGTGATTTCTAACAAAGCATCTAATCCTGGACAAGAAGAAAAAGAATACGGTCTAATGTATCTTCTGCCATTGATCCTAAATATTAATGTTAAGTATTGCCCTGCTTTATAATTTATTTTTTTTAGCCCAGGTTGTTTAAAACATAGCGTCACAGTGTCTGACGTTTCTCTTTTAATTTCTACTACTCTTAATGTATAATTCATCTTAGTAACATTTAAGCCTTAAAAAATCTTTTATACCATGATTCCTTCAAGGTCTCTCCGTAGTTCCCATATCCATATCCATATCCATAGTATTTACTAACAATATCATTAACAACAATACCTATGTTCTTCATCTTCTCTGTCTTGCGTAAATCCTCAACAATTCTAACTTGGTCCTTTTGAGTAACTTTTTGGCGGACTAAGTAAAGTGTTGCATCTGAGTAAACAGAAAGTATCTGCGCATCTGTTATAATTCCGATTGGAGGTGCATCCATAATAATGTAATCAAAAAGCTCCTTTAATTCTGCCATTAATTTTGGCATATTTGGGCTCATCAAAGTTTCTGCAGGATTAGGAGGCAATGGCCCTGATGAAATTATAAACATGTTTTTATTAATTTCGAGAGATTTGATTATGTCCTTAACTTTTAAATCCGAGTTTATTGTATAATTACTATAACCGATTTCATTAGATACTTCAAGTTTCGCAGAAAGTCCAGGTTTTCTAAGGTCCAATTCCATCAGCAAAACTTTCTTACCCGCGAGAGCCAAAATATTCCCTAAATTAATAGCTGTAAACGATTTTCCTTCACCACTCATGCTCGACGTTAGCAAAATAACCTTTTCATCAGCTGATTTTAGATAAAATGAAAGGTTAGTTCTTAACGCACGAAATTGTTCCGATATTGCTGAGCGGCTTTGATTGGCGACAATAAGATTGTCTGATGTCGAATTATGACTTATCTCACCTATAACGGGCACACTCGTAAGTGAAGTTATTTCCTCTTTAGTTTTTATCCTTGTGTTCAACAAGTCTTGTCCAAAAGTTAGGGCTATTGGTATTATCAAGCCAATAATTAACCCAGCTATATATATCACACCTCGTTTCGGACTGATAGGAAAAACAGCAGCTTTAGGTGGATCAATTACTTTGGCAACTGAAATATTAGATGTCTTGGATATAGCAGTTTCTTCTGCTTTTTGCATTAGGAAAATGTATAGTTCCTGTTTTATCTGTTGATTTCTAGCTAACTTTAAATAATTCTTCTCTATTTGCGGAACACCAGAAATTTTGCCTTCAGCTTGACTTAATTGTCTTTTTAACTTATTCTGGGTAAGGATAGCAGATGTTTTACTACTTTGAACATTCGAAAGAATATCATTCTTAAGCGCACCAATCTGCTTATCAATATTTTGTATGAATGGACTTTCCGGGGTTACGCTTAACAACTGCCTCTCCCTTTCCATCATTAATGAATTATATTGTCCCATCAAATTTGAAAAAACCATATCAGTTGGAATCAGAGCAGATGGAAAGACGCGCTTATTATTACCATCATCCTTTAAATATCTCTCTAACTCAGATAATACACTGACCTGAGTTTCAGCCTTTGCCAATTCATTGCTAAATTCACCCGTATTTTGAACAAGCAACTTCCCTTGTTCACTCATGTCCGCTAATTGATTTTTTTCTTTGAAAGTCTCTACCTTATTTTCTACGTCGCCTAATTCTGAAGCTATCACCGTCAATCTCTCTTTTATGAATGTATAAGTACTATCGGCAATAGCATTTTTGTCATTTAAATTTGCTTCAGTATACTTACGAATCAGCGTATTTAAAATGTCTTGACCTTTTTTCTGTAAGTTGTATGAAAATACCAAATCTATAATTGACACTTGTTTGTTAGAAACAGCAACCGTCAACTGATTCATTAATGCCGCAACTCTTTCATCAATGGAATTAACAGTTACTTGGTATACACTTTCATCCATTTTCTGATCTTGAACAGGCATAATTCTTATTGTTCCAACCCCATTGACAAGAAATTTCTCACCCCACAACAAATCTCGTGTGAAATGACCAGCAACTACTTTTAATTTTTTACCATCAACCTTCCTAATTTCAAATTTCGTTCGCAATATTGTGTCCACACCATTTAACAATTCAAATTTGAAGGGTGATTTATATAGTTCGCGACTAATAAGATTAACCTGCTTTGAGTAAACAATATTTAGTTGCATCTCCCTAACAACTTGCTCCATTAAAAACCGTGTTTTCAGTATCTCAACTTCGTTATCGACAGAGTTTTTCGCACCAATCAAACCTCCCAGATCCATCAAAGCGCCAGACTGACTACTGCCACCACTACCTTTTTCATCATCATTTACTAACAACTTAGCATTTATTTGATAAGATGGAGGGGTATATTTTACATAAACTACAGCTATAAGAGAACAAATAGCAACGCTTATAATAAACCAAGGCCATTTATCAAATAACTTATTAAAAATTTCTTTAAGATTAATACTATCTCCTTCGTCGTGATGTTGTAACATTTCCATTCCGTGCACCTATTTTTGTAGAATTATTTGAAACTGGAGATTGCAAGTACTATCACCGAAACTACCGATGCGATTACCCCAATTGTTTGGATTTGGGCAGAATTTGTAGCTGCAACCTTACGGTTATTTGGTTCTACATAAATAACATCGTTTTGTTTTAAATAATAAAATGGACTATTGAAAATTTCGGATGAATTTAAATTAAGGCGCTGCATCTCCTTTTTACCATTGTTATCTCTGATAATCATTATATTATCTCTCTTACCATAGATAGTCAAATCACCAGCCAAACTTAAGGCATCCAAAATAGTTACCTTTTCATTAGGCAATGTATAAGTAGAGGGCGTATTAACTTCACCTAAAACACTTATTTTAAAATTAGCAAACCGCAATTGAACATTTGGCTGCTGGTAAATCAATGATGCTTTATCTCTGATTAATTCCCTTGCTTGATAAGTTGTTAAACCAGCTACTTTAACTTTTCCAACCAATGATAATTCTACATCTCCATTTTTATCAACAAGAAACCCCGTGTTTTGAGTAACAACACTGCTATTTGTATTACCTCCAAGTGCCGGTGTAGAAGCGGCTTGGTTAATGATTGATCCGGTTTGCTGATTAAGTGTAAATATATTAATACTTAAAATATCATCTGGCTGTATTACAGGTTCAGTAAAAGCTATGGCACCATCTAATTTGGTTTGTTTAACAGACTGAATGTCCTGAAAGTAGGCAATCTTTTTGTTGCTTACGCAAGAGAAACTAAGGGTAACAATAAATAGCAAAATACTCAGCTTAAGCCCCTTATTCACATTATTTTCTTTATTCATAGATATAAATCTGTTCAAGCAATAGAAATATTAGAACAGTTTGCAAACTTAATCATTTAATTGTAATATCTGAACAGGATTCTTTTAGAATAATGATATGTAATTTCAATACAAATCTTAATGTTGAATGATGCCGAATCTCCAACAAATCATTATGCAAAATTTGCTTAAGCTAAAATGGATTGAAAAATTTCCTGATTCTTGAAATCATAATTTCCAATCAAATCATACAATTTACCCGATTGGACAGCATTAGTTAAAGTGTTTAAATGTTTATCATGATGTAAATCGGTACCAGCAAGATCGTACATTTTCTCTTTGATTAATAATTCTGAGAACTGCTTTACCTCCTTTCCGTAATAACCTACAACTGATAGCAGATTTAACTGCATCAGACAACCCTTTTCCTTAAAACGTTTTAAGCGGCTTCTATCTTTGAAATAAAAAGTATAACGTTCGGGGTGCGCCAATACGGGGCGATAACCTTTAATTTCCACATCAAATATAGTTTCACTAATGCCTGGACTCTCATTAAGATAAGACATTTCAATGAGTAGGTGCTTCTGATCCAGTGGACACAAATCCTGATCCAAAGTAAAATCCTGATCAACCATATATTCAGCACCAGCACCTAATTTTGTATTAATATTAGCTTTATCAAGAGCATCCTGTAAAACTTCTTTAGCTTTAGTAATGCTCTCGGGAGTATTGGGATAAAGTTCCTTTAAAATATGCGGTGTTGCGATTAACTGCTCAAAGCCGAGTTCCGTGAGTGATTTTACAAATCTTACTGAGGTCTCTATATCTGGAGCCCCATCATCAATACCTGGTAAGATATGTGAATGTATATCTACTCCTAGCCATGAAATATCGGTAATTTTATTTTTTTTATTAAAAAAGCTAAACATATTTTTTCACAAAAGGTAAAGTAGTTAATTATATCAATTCACGCCAACTGCCCTTCGATTTTAGTGATAAAACGGAATATGTTCTAAAAACGTGTATTAGATGATGTAAATTTATATTAATTTAATGTATTTCCCAAAGAGCAGTAGACTAAATCAGACAAATAGTCGAGATATTGTAAAACAAACGATTGAGATTGCCAATTATGAAGAAAAATTAATAAAAATTTAACCTACAATAAATCGATTGGAGAAAATTATTCAAAATAATTTAACGTTTTAAAGCCACTCGCTTTTAAATACTCATCCTTTTTCATTAAATGAAGATCAGAAATTATCATATCTTTAACCAAGGCAGTTAAATCGTATTTCGGTTCCCAGCCCAGTTGTTTTTTTGATTTGGTTGGATCGCCCAATAATAAATCCACTTCAGTAGGCCTGTAATATTTAGGGTCTACCTTTACAACGGTACTGCCTAAGAACAGTTTTTCAGGATCCAAGCCTAAACTACTAACCACTTCCACATCTAACCCTATAATTACGCCTTTTTCGTTTTGATCTTTTCCCGAAAACTCTACTTCAATACCCAGTTCAGCAAAGCTCATCCTTACAAAATCACGCACAGTGGTCGTAATGCCCGTTGCAATCACAAAATCTTCAGGTTTTTCCTGTTGCAAAATCAGCCACATGGCCTCAATATAATCTTTGGCGTGCCCCCAATCTCTTTGGGCAGATAGATTACCCAAATAAAGGCATTTCTGCAATCCCAAGGCAATTTTAGCAGCTGCACGGGTTATTTTACGTGTGACAAAAGTTTCGCCCCTCAAGGGGCTTTCATGGTTAAATAAAATACCATTGCAGGCAAACATGCCATAGGCCTCCCGATAGTTCACGGTGATCCAATATGCGTACATTTTTGCAACAGCGTAAGGCGAACGCGGGTAAAATGGAGTGGTTTCGCTCTGCGGTACAGCCTGTACTAAACCATATAGTTCAGAAGTACTAGCCTGATAAATTTTAGTTTTATTGGTAAGCCCCAAGATCCGAATGGCCTCTAAGAGCCGTAAGGTACCAATTCCATCTGCATTAGCTGTATATTCGGGCATTTCAAAACTCACATGCACGTGGCTCATCGCCGCTAGATTATAAATTTCATCAGGCTGGGTTTCCTGAATAATCCGAATCAGGTTGGTCGAGTCAGTTAAATCACCGTAGTGCAGTTTAAAATGAACATTTTGCTCATGCTGATCCTGATATAGATGATCAATACGATCGGTGTTAAATGAAGATGAACGCCGCTTTAAGCCATGCACAAAATAGCCTTTTTTCAGTAAAAATTCTGCCAAATAAGCTCCATCTTGTCCTGTAACACCTGTAATTAAAGCAACTTTCATGTTAATTAATCTTTTTATAAGCCACAAACATACAGAATAATTTATTTGATCAATAAATTACGTTCATTTAGCATGATCAAAAACTTGAAGTAGTTACCATTAATTCCACAGCATTTTTGCATTTGTTTCTACAAGCTAACCATTAATGCTAACATCAATACGACAACATCGTCTTTACACAACAAACGCTAACCCTTTACTCGCTTACAGCCTCGCATCAACCAAATCTCTGCTGATAAAAGATTTGGTATCAAAAATCAGTGTTCCTTTTTTCCTGAAACTGTCATAATCGAATGCTAAAAATTGCTGATGGGCGACAGCCAAAATGATTACATCATATTCCCTGAATGAGTTGTTATCTATCAAGCTAATTTGATACTCGGCTTTTACTTCTTTAACATTTGCCCAGGGATCGCAAACATCAACCTCCATACTGAATGATCTCAATTCTTTATAAATATCAATCACGCGGGTGTTTCGTGTATCAGGACAGTTTTCTTTAAATGCAAAGCCTAAAATCAACGCTCTCGCTCCATTAATTACCTTATTCCTTGCCGCCAGCATTTTAACCACTTTGTTGGCCACAAAAAGCCCCATGTTGTCATTTACCCTACGGCCGGATAAGATCACTTCAGGTTTGTAACCCAATGCTTCTGATTTATGCGCTAAATAATAAGGATCAACACCGATGCAATGCCCGCCCACGAGCCCCGGTTTATAATTCAGAAAATTCCATTTGGTAGCGGCGGCAGCTAGTACATCAGCCGTATCAATGCCCATACGGTCAAAAATTAAGGCCAGCTCATTAACAAAAGAAATATTAACGTCACGCTGGGCGTTCTCTATTGCTTTTGAAGCCTCAGCTACTTTGATACTGGGTGCCAAATGGGTTCCTGCAGTGATAACTGAAGCATAGAGCTGATCGACTTCAGATGCAATGGCTAGCGTAGAGCCTGAGGTAACCTTTTTAATTTTAGTAAGTGTATTGATTTTATCACCCGGATTGATGCGTTCTGGAGAGTAACCGCAGAAAAAGTCAATATTGTATTTTAGTCCTGATTTTTTTTCCAAAACAGGTACACAGTCTTCTTCGGTACAGCCTGGGTAAACAGTGGATTCGTAAATGACGATATCCCCCCTTTTAAGCACAGTTCCCAACATACTGCTGGCAGCGAGTAAAGGTTGCAAATCTGGCCGTTTAAGATGATCGATAGGGGTAGGAACAGTAACAATATAAATGGTACAGGTTTTTAAATCACTCAGCTCAGCACTTAATTTTAATCGAACGCTTTTGTCTTCGGCATTAAGTACAAATTTTAAATCATTGAGGTTGGCTTCGTTAGTGCGGTCTTCGAGCTGATTGAGTTCTGCTACCCGAATTTGGTTAGTGTCGAAACCTATCACATTATATTTTTTAGCAAATTCGATCGCCAATGGCAATCCCACATAACCTAAACCTATAATGGCAATCTGCTTTTTTGAATTCATTTTTCTTTCGGTGACAGCGCAAAGATAAGATAAATCGGTAAAGCTGAGGAGGCTTTCGGCAATCAGATAGCCGTTACACTGTCCTGATATTCCTTTGGATTAGTTACTATGAAGAGATGCTGAAACGCGTTCAGCATGACGTGAAGAGGAAATGTTCGCGATAGAGTGTTGCTTCCAACTCTCTTGCTCAAGAGAATTTCATAATAAAATGAAAAACTTAAAAATAAAAATCACCAACCAGCATAACCTGAATTGGTGATTTATGCAATCCTAATATCTTATAATGGTTTATTTAATCTGCTTCAGCAAATAACTGCCATAACCACTTTTAACCAATGGTGTGGCAATAGCTTTTAGTTGCTCTGCATCAATAAAGCCCATGCGATAGGCAATCTCCTCAATGCAGCCAATTTTTAAGCCTTGTCTTTCTTCAATAATCTGTACAAACTGCCCGGCCTGCATTAAAGAGGTAAATGTACCGGTATCTAACCAGGCAGTACCGCGGCTCAATACGCCAACCTTCAACTTACCGCGCTCCAAATAAATGCGGTTTACATCGGTAATTTCGTATTCACCTCTTGGAGATGGCTTAATATTTTTCGCAATTTCTACTACTTCGTTATCGTAAAAATATAATCCAGGCACCGCATAGTCTGATTTAGGTTTTACAGGCTTTTCTTCGATAGAAATCGCTTTTTTGTTTTCATCAAATTCAACTACGCCATAACGTTCCGGATCTGACACTTGGTATGCGAATACTACACCACCATCAGGATCAGAACTGGCTTGTAATAATTTAGCCATTCCATCACCATGAAAAATGTTATCGCCCAATACCAGGGCAACCTTATCCTGACCAATAAATTTCTCGCCAATTACAAAAGCCTGTGCTAAGCCATTGGGTTCTGCCTGTACCGCGTAACTGAATTTACAGCCCAATGCTGCACCATCGCCTAATAATTTTTCGAAATTAGGTAAGTCGTGCGGGGTAGAGATAATCAGGATTTCCTTTATCCCAGCCAACATCAAAGTAGAAAGCGGGTAATAAATCATCGGTTTATCGTAAACCGGCATCATTTGCTTACTACAAGCCAATGTTAAAGGATGCAAACGCGTGCCGCTACCACCGGCTAAAATTATACCTTTCATAGTATGGTTGTTAGTTCATTTGTTCAATAGTCATTGGTAACGACTAAAGCTTATTAATTTACTATATTTCTTGATGTTTATCATTAACAGCCCACTGCTAATTGTTAACTGAAAACGGCTAATTGAGCTTGGCTATACATGCAATCAAACTATCTCTCCAGTAAGGAATCTTGATTTTAAATGTACTTTTTATTTTGGATTTATCCATCACTGAAAATGGAGGCCGGATAGCTTTAGTAGGATAAGCTGATCCTGGAATCGGATTTACCTTAACCTGCGTTTTACTAATATCAAATATGGCAGCTGCAAAATCGAACCACGACGTTACCCCTTCATTGCTGTAGTGGTAAATACCATAATCTTTTTGACCAGATTCGATAATATCATAAATGGCATTGGCCAGATCTATGGCATAAGTTGGTGTACCAACCTGATCGGCTATGATATTCAGTTCATCCCGTTCAGCACCCAGCTTCAGCATGGTTTTAACAAAGTTATTGGCATACTCTGAATATAACCAGCTGGTACGGATGATAAAATGAGCAGGCAAAATAGCTGCAACGGCCTTTTCTCCATCCAGTTTAGTTACACCATAAACATTGATGGGTTTAGCCTCATCATCTTCTGTCAACAGTTTTACTGCATTGCCTTCAAAAACAAAATCAGTTGAAATATGTACCAAAGCTGCACCATTGGCGGCACAGGCTGATGCCAGGTAACCTGCGCCAGTTTCATTGATAGCTTTAGCTAACTCAACTTCATCTTCTGCTTTATCTACCGCGGTATACGCAGCACAGTTAATTACGAAAGCAGGTTGTTCTTTTACCAGAAGCGCTTGAAGCACAGCCTCATCTAAAATATTGGCATCCTGCTCAGCCGGGAAAACAATTTCAGTAATTCCCCTACGTTCAGCTACAATTTTCAGGCATTGGCCAAGCTGACCACCTGCTCCAATTACTAATATTTTACTCATATATGCTGTAATGCAGAAAAAGGTTTTAAAAGCAGATCTTTTTCAGATACTTCCTGATCACCTTCCGGGATTAACCAGTCGATATTCAAATCAGCATCGTTATAAATCACTCCAGTTTCTGAAGCTTTATTGAAAAAATTATCGCATTTATATAAAAACTCAGCAGTTTCACTCAGTACGGAGAAGCCATGCACAAAACCTCTCGGAATATATAACTGAAGCTTATTTTCAGCACTTAAACGCACGGCAACATGTTTGCCATAAGTTGGCGAACTTGGGCGCACATCAACTGCAACATCCAGTACCTCGCCTTTGGTTACACGCACCAATTTGGCCTGTGCAAATTCTCCTGTTTGTGCATGCAAGCCCCTGATTACCCCATAGGAAGAATAAGATTGGTTATCCTGAACGAACCGGCCAGATAGACCTGTTTTCTCTTCAAAGGTATTTTGGTTAAAACTTTCGAAAAAATAACCTCTGGCATCTTCAAATACCCGGGGTTTAATAATCAGACAGTCTTTTAATCCTGTTTGTTCTATTTCCATTATTTATGGCTGTACTGTTGTTCGTAATAAGATTGATAGTTACCCGAGGTTACATTGTTTAACCAGTCTTCGTTTTGCAGGTACCAGTCAACGGTTTTCGCCAGACCTTCCTCAAACTGCAAGCTTGGCACCCAGTCTAATTGTTGTTGTAGCTTAGTAGAATCGATAGCATAACGTAAGTCGTGTCCTGCACGATCGGTTACATAGGTAATCAGTTTAGCAGACTCACCTCTTTCGCGACCTAATTTTTCATCCATGATGGTACACAACAGATTAATCAGATCAATATTTTTCCATTCGTTGTGGCCACCAATATTGTAGGTATCGCCAGTTTTCGAGTTATGGAAAATCACATCAATGGCACGGGCGTGATCTTCAACCCATAACCAGTCGCGCACATTTTCACCTTTACCATAAACCGGTACAGGTTTATTATTTTTAATATTATTAATGGCTAACGGGATCAGTTTCTCCGGAAAATGATGTGAGCCATAATTGTTTGAACAGTTAGAAATTACACAATCCATGCCATAAGTATCATGGTAAGCACGTACAAAATGATCTGAACTAGCCTTTGATGCTGAATACGGACTATGCGGATCATACGCCGTTGTTTCGGTAAACATCCCATCTTCACCCAAGGCACCATAAACCTCATCGGTACTTACATGATAAAAACGTTTCTGATCATAGTTGCCTTTCCAATAAGCCCTGGCAGCATTTAATAAATTTACCGTACCAATCACGTTGGTCATCACAAAAGCTGTTGGATCAGAAATAGAACGGTCTACATGGCTTTCTGCGGCTAAATGGATTACGGCATCAAAATTTTCGGTTTCGAAAAGCGCATCAATCGCCTGAGCATCTGTAATATCTTCTTTTACAAACCTGTAATTTGGTTTATTTTCGATATCGGTTAAATTAGCCAGATTACCTGCATAAGTTAATTTGTCTAAGTTTACAATCTCGTAGTTGGGATAATTGTTAACAAAACGGCGAACTACATGAGAGCCAATAAAGCCCGCTCCACCAGTGATCAAGATTTTTTTCACAGTTATTAAAATGATTTTCAGTTGGCTAAAATAAGCTAGTTTTCATCAAAAAACAACTTAATTGTGACATAAGACGAAAAGTGAATGAAATAGTTTAGAAGCAATTAGCCTATTTTGAGGTAAATATTTATTATAAATGAAAACTACATCGCAGCAACAGAACTTTCCAGCTCCTTGTACCAGGCTTCGCCGTACTTACGGATAAGTGGTCCTCTTAAAAAACTGTAAACAGGCACTTTAAGTTCACGCCCAAAAGTACAGGCATCATGACAGATGTGCCAGCGATCATAGTTCAGCACATCAAATTCCGGATATTTGGTAATGCGAATAGGGTACAGGTGGCACGAAATGGGTTTCTGCCAATCGACCAATCCCTGCTCATAAGCTTTTTCTATGGCACATTTAGTAATGCCCCCTTCAAAAAGCACATAAGCGCATTCTTTATTTTTTTCAACGCAAGGAGTGGTTAGATCTCCATCTTCATCGACCACGTAAACGCCCTGTTCTTCGATAGCCTTGATGCCTTTTTCGTTCAACAAATGTTTTATTTTTGGATAAATATCCTCCAGAATAGCCTTTTCCTCATTATCCAGCGGCGCACCCGAATCGCCTTCCACACAACAAATCCCCTTGCATTTGCTTAAATTACAAACAAAGTTTTCTTTCAATACATCCTCGTGCACCAGCACTTGTTCAACTTCTATCATCATTACTCTTTTGCTAAAGCATATTTTAGCCCATCGGCCGATTTTAATTCCATGGTTACTGCGCCAACCAATATTTCTACCTGTGCTTTTACCGGCACACGGTTTCCATCATCAGTTACCCACAGATACAATCTGCTGTCCTTTTTAAAGATCCTACCCGGTTTAATAGATGGGCTAAATTTTAAACAGCGGATATTACCCAGCTTACTTTTGATGGTTTCTTTACCTATATATTCAACTTCGAGCGCCGAAATTTCATCGCCCAAAAAATAGTTCAATTTAAATTTATCGCCCACCTTAATTTTACTCATATCCAGGCTACGGGCAAAATAATAGGCGGATACCAGATCGAAGGTTTGGGTAGTCGGTGTATTAAAAGTTCCGCGGTTCGACACTACCTTTTTACCATCCTGATTAAACCTGGCCTTATCTTGCCTGCGGTAACTGGCTTCACGGATGTTTTCCTGATAGAAATATGGCAAAAGATCCGTTTTATCAATATAAGAGTCGTAATGGTCTCTTATTTTATAAAAGATATCGAATGTTCCTGAGGTTTCTGCATCTACCGTAAGTTTAAAAGTGGGCTTATTATCAAACTTTAAATCTGAGCTGGCAACCTTTATTGTCGCTTCTGCAGCAGTAATAAAACCATAACGCAGTTTATACTTTAAAACTTCTCCTTCCTGAAATACAGCTTCTTTCTTAAGTGGGAGCTCCTGCGCCAGTGCAGCGAAACCGCACAATGCCGCCGTGACTATTAAAAACAGTTTTTTCATCGCTTTTGTATTCATTTGTGTGTATAGAAAAGAAGCATTGTCTTTAAAAAAGGAAATAGATTCTTTTCTTCATGAAGATATACAAAAAGCAAACCAATTTTTAATCTTTTCTTTTATAAACCGGAACGGTAGAGCAAGGCTCGCCAAACATGATGCTTTTAACCACTGGTGTTAACAGGTTAGTCACCTCTACATAAGCAGAAACAGGCACCTCAATATCGCCACATCCTTTTACCACTACACGCTCATTGGCATAATCCTGCGGATTAATTTTAGCCAGTGCCTTCGAAAATAATACAGCCTCCAAAGTATCCAATCCACCAAATACCACCTCGTTGGCATAGGGTTTCATCCTGTTGGCCAAAAGCATATAAGCCCAGGTTGGCACAATGGCATCAGCAGAACAGATAATGGCTATATTTTTATCCTGGTACTGTGCCCATTCGTGATTTTTGATAAACTCCCTAAAATCTTTCTCCTTTAGCATCAAACCATGAAAAAGATTATCTACAATATCATAAAGCACTCTTTCTCCCTTATGATAAAAGTCTTCTAAGTTTAAGGTGATTAAACCACTATTTGCTACTTTATTGATGATGTTTTCCTGAATTTCCATGGCCTTAAATAAAAAAACCGTTCCAACGAATCGTCGGAACGGTTACAAAATTACGTATTTTCTAATTAATAGAATTTCACACGATTGTCTTTTATCTGTGCATTATCTTGTAAAGCCTGGAAAGCTGCTCCTAAAGAACGCTGACCTAAGCTTAATAACATACCTTCTTTTTGCTTAAACATGTTAGCAATTGGTGCAGGGTTTGTAAATCCATCAACTGAGAATACATATACACCACGCTCGCCCTGAACAGGAGCAGATAGTTTACCTGGCTGAGAACCGAATACGCTACCAACCAAAGCATTTTCTTGTGCTACACCCGGAATTACAGGATTAGCAAATACAATGTTCTGCACTGGACTAACCGGACGGCCAACTTTAGCAGCAACCTGATCGATATTTCCTTTACCAGCGTTAGCCAGTTTTTCTTTTAACTGTTTTGCTTTAACGGCATTGCGCACCATTGGCTCGATTTCTTTCTTAACATCGGCTAATGATAGGGTACCTTTAGGGCTCACATTGGTTAAACGTGCCACTACATAAGCATTGCTCATGGTATAAATTTCAGGTAATACGTCACCTTTATCAGCTGCATAAGCATCCTGAATTAATTTACGTGGGTTATCTAAACCTGCCGCGAAGCCTTGAGTAGCGGCTACTCTATCTGCAACGGCAACTTTTAATCCTTTTTGGGTAGCTAGTTTAGCAAAATCGGCGCCTTTTACATCGGCAAGGAAATTACTTGCAGCTTTATAGGCAGCTGCCTGAGTTTTGCTACTTGCAGCTAAAGTTTTTTCTACGTAAGCCAATTTAGCTACTTTAGAAGAACCGATTTGTTTTTCGATTTTGATTACATGGTAACCGAACTGAGATTTAACTACTTTAATATCTCCGGTACTACCATCGAAGGCAGCATTTTCAAATTCAGGAACCATGGTACCACGTGCAAATGTGCCTAGCTCTCCACCTTTATCTTTTGAACCATCTACACTGTAGTTTTTAGCTAGTTCAGCAAAGTTGCCTCCTTTTAAAATTAAGCCTTTTAATGAATCGGCTAATTTGCTTGCTTTATCTTCGCCACCAACTTTAGCCGGATCGATTAAGATGTGGCTTGCTTTTACCGAATCAGGAGAGAAACGGCTGGCTACAACTTTTACAATTTTATAAGAGTTACCTGATAATTTAGGTCCATAGAAACTGCCTGCCGGTAATGCAAATACTGCAGAATCAACAGCCGGATCTAATTTACCTTTTGAAAGGTAAGTAAAAGGAACTTTAACATCAGAATTGATTGCTGCGAAAAGTGAATCGTTCTTAGCAACCTGAAAATCTGCAGCGATTTTATCAACCTGAGCTTTAATCGCCAATGAATCGGCTTTAGTTGGGCTAATGCTGAAAGTTACATATTCGAAAGCACGGGTTTCAGTTGGGTTATTGAAACGTGCTTTGTTTTGATCATAATATTCAGAAAAATCGCCATCAGTTAATTTAACTGATGCATCAGGAATAGAAGTATAATCTAAACTTACATATTTGAAGTTAGCCAGTTTGTTACGGTTGTTATATTCATCTGTAGCTTCTAAAGAAGTTACATAAACCGAATTACGGATTAAGTTAGAATATTTGGTTTGTAACGCCTGGTTTTTAATCTCCTGCTGTAACATATCAGATTGTTGTAAAGCCTGAGGTTCTTTTGATTTTAAGAAGTTCATCAGGGTTACGCGGTCTAACTGTCCGGTTTGAGGGTTAGAAAAATATTGTTTAATTAATGGGCTAGGGTTCTGGCCTTGCAATAAATCATACAATTCATCTTCTGATACAGTTAAACCTAAACGATCGTATTCTTTTGTTAACAATACTTTAGCCAGCTCTGCATTCCAGGCCTGATCTACAGCCATAGCAGTCATTTGTGCATTTGCACTACCGCCATATTGTTGTTTCATTTGGTTTACACCCTGATCAACTTTTGGACCGAATTCATCAATGTTGATTTCGTTACCATCAATAGATCCGACAACTTTTTGATTTGCAGACCAAAAAGGTTTACCTACGTTAATTGCATCACCTACTAAAAATGCAACAATTGCAAAACCGATTGCAAAGACCAGGATATAGCCTGCACGGTTACGCAAAAATGTCATTAATCCCATATTGTAATTATAAATTTATTTAGTTCTTTTTTAAGAGGGCGCAAGATACAAATTTGCGTTAAAAAAGAAAACACAAAATTTTATTTATCAAACGCTTAATTATTAGTGCAATGGAAGAAGTAAAATGGCAGGTGGAAGACCGCTGGATTTGCCTGTAAAGCTGGCTCCAAAACCACTGTATTTTGATGGTTTCTTAATCCATCACCCATTTTATCTCTACCACATTATATCAAGTTAAGGGCCACCACTCCGGCTATAAAGTTCCCTTCGAATTAATTTCACCAGTTCCGGGTCCCATTTCATAAGTACTGAAATCCTGAGGAGCTTTAAAATCTTTTGCCCGGGTAAAATCTCCGTTCACACTCAAAATATCAACTGTTTGGGTAGAATAGAAAATCTTCTTAGATTCATCCCAGATTAATTCCTGCGAAGAAAAAGTATCACCCTTGCTATTTTTTACCACTACATTTTTCCGGAATTCGGTTTTGAGCTCGGTATCTTTTCTGATGGCATAATCGCAAACCAGGTTTCCATCTATCGTACCCTGGGGATTATAAAAATCGATCTTTACACCTTTAATCATTTCCTGGTAAGAACCTCCATTAGAAGGGGTAATCTTATCCAGTATGGGTGCATAGCCTTTTGCCTTTACCCTTGCCGAATCACTGTAAATGATTTCGACACCGATAGTACGGTCGCGGGTTAAAGTAACCTTTCCTGCCGAAACCGAATTGGCATTTTTTAGATCGTCGTCTCCACAAGAAGCCAAAAACAATGGCAACGCCAGAAACAGACCATATAAAAATGTTTTCAATTTCATTAATCTACGCGGTACTTACGGAACCAGGTATCGTTTAAGGTAAAGCCCAGATGGAAATTAATGTACTGCTCTTTAACCAGATTATTGTTTAAAGTTCCTCTTTGGCCAACCTCGGTTGTAAAGTTGATTTTATAAAATGCAGTACCTCCGTTTGCTGATGGCAGCGGGAAACCAAAACCCAAAGAAGCACCCATTTGTTTAATATTCTGATTGTTTACCTGAATATAGGTCTTATCGTAATTGAAACCTAAGCGATAATCAACACGTTTCATATAACTGTTGTAAGAATAAGCATCGGGAGTCCACTGGCCACCTAATGATGCACCCCAGCTATCCTGCAAGCCCTGGCTTACGTTATTAATGGTAGTTTGCGACCATTTGCTCATTCTAAAATCGGCACCAATCATCCATTTATCATTTTGCTGAATGGCAATACCAAAGTTATGTGTTAGTGGCAGGGTTAGGTTCGATTTTCCTTTGTCAATTCTGCTCAAAGTATCTAATGCGGTCTGCTCATTTCCATTTGCATCTCTAAGATAACGGGTAGCAAAAAAAGTCTGGCTTGAGTTTACTTTACCAGAAGTACTACCCGAATAGCCAAGCGTTACCAATGTTTTCTTGCCTACGTTAAAATCATACTGGATACCGTATGAATAAGCTAAACCACCAACACTGTTCTTATTTTGAAGTTTCGCATTATAAGCACCAACGATAGTATTGCTGTATTCGGTTGAACGGGTAGTTTGCAGGTTACCAAAGATGTACTCTAAGTTAGCCCCAATTCTTAAATGATCGCCAAAACGATAGCCATAACCGAAATATGCTTTCGATAGGCCACCTTCGCCTTCATAAAGCTGATCAACTGAAGTGGTATCGATTTTAACTGTGTTGCGATAAGCATAACCTAAATCTGAATAAGGTAAAATACCAAAACTCAACGCAGATTTACGGCCTACCGGTGCAGCAAAAGCCAAATGGCTGAAAGTAGCGTTAAAGGTATTCTCGCTTAAACTGCCACGGCTTAAGTTATTCACGCTTGCACTCATACCAATATCGATAGTGGTTAACGAAATACCGGCGTAAGATGCAGGATTCTGCATGTTGATGTAGTTAAAACCGCTTACTTTGTTTACAGCAGTAGAAATACCACCCATTGCCCGCAATTGCGGCAACAAAGAGCCTTTTATATTACCAAGCCCATATCTTGAATATGGCGATGATGTAGTAACCTGTGCCTGAGCACTTAAACCACCAACTAAAACGAGTATGGCTGCAATATAATTTATTCTTTTGTACATTTTAATCTGCAATAGCTTCATTTAATCCTTTTAATACCAAGTAGGGATCTTTTATAATTTGAGGCGCAAAGATGCTGTTTTGTAATTGCTTATACAAAAAATTAGCATCGCCACCCGTTATAATTACCTTCAAAGCACTTTCTTTTTTATTATTTAGGGCAATAAAGCCTTCAATTTCATTTATTATACCTTGTAAAACGCCGTTTTTAATTGCCGATTGTGTATCTGTCCCCTCTGTTATTTCTTCCTGCTCATTCCATTCTACCAAAGGCAACCGGCCGGTAAACTCGTGCACAGCCCTGAAACGCATCTTTATGCCTGGGCTTATGCTGCCACCAAAATACATTTTCGCCTGGCTTAAAACATCGTAGGTAATACAAGTACCCGCATCTACAATTAAACTTGCACCTGTCGGGAATAATCCGTTAGCACCCAGCACAGCAGCCCATCTGTCTAATCCTAAAGTTGCGGGTGTTTTATACCTGTTCTGCACGCCGTTGGTTAACAAAGTAGAAAAACGGGTATATTCAGTATGTTTTTTTAAAAATCCTTCAAGCTGGCCAATTTCCTGATTAACACTGCTGATGATTGATTTATCTGGTGAAAATTTCTCTATCAGCTGAGCCAGGTCAATAATACCCAGTTTATTAAAACGCTGATGGTGAACGATTTCTTTATTTGAAAAAACAGCCACTTTAGCTGCTGAATTTCCAATATCAATGCTTAACGTGCGCATTTAAAATTTCCCTTTATCAATTTACAATTAGAAATTCCGAAGATCTCAATTCTATCCATCAAATTAAAACCTAAAAAAGCTTTAACGCTAAAATCATGCACAAAGCTATTAATCTTTGTCAAGTTTCGTTCCGGTTATTTGTTAAAAAAGGTTAAACAAACAGAAAGTACTGCACCGAAAGCACAAATAAAAGGAACAATGTTTCGTAAAACCAGCGTTTTTTGGCATTGCTAAAATAGTAAGCCAAGAGTACTGCGCCCGGTGGTACACAGAGCAAAAAATGCCAGGTACGGAAGTTAGGTTTGAGGTAAAAACTAACTATAGCTACAATAAACATAAAAAAAAGCAACTGAAAACTTTTTCGTGTACTGATAAAGCTTCTGAAGAAATTTTCGCGCAGCTGCAACGATGCCAAAATAATGATAATCGCAACAGGAATAAGTACCAGGTAATCGTTATAGTTGATTTTAAACACTGATGGAAACTTATTCCCTAGTGGTTTCCAGATCTGATAAAAAGAACTCAAATTATCTTTCCAATAGTAAAATACGGCCAGAAAAAAGAATACGGTTATAAAACCGACTAATCCCGCAACCCATTCGCGCCAGTTAAAAGACCTGAACAGGAGCAAGGCTAAAAATATCATGAGCAACATGCCCATAAAAGGAAAATACACCAGTGTACCAATGGCAATAATCATCCCGATATCGAAAACAGTGTTAATCGAATTAGCACTTTTACCCAGTTTCAAAAACTTATCAATGATCCAGATCAGCAGGAAATTACAGATTAATGCCGGATTTAAAGTCATGAAGGGCATAAACAAACTAGTGCCGGTTACGAACATTAAGCCGGGCAGAAAGCTTGGTTTACCCAGTAAATTGTGATTATTAACAATCCTGTTAAAGATTAAAGCCTGAACATAAACCAACACTGCGGCAATAAAAATATTGGTTTGTGCAGTAAAAGCATTGTCGAGATCTACATTGATTAAAAGCCTCGCAAAGGGCTCCAGAAAATCGAAATTTAAATGTGCCGGGGTTTCATAAAAAATAGCCACACGCATAAAAAATGTGTAGGCCAGCAAAAATATGAGGTTAACTGGATTTAGCTTTCGAAACTGATTAATCATGCCTTTTTAACGATTAGGCAAAGTAAAGAAAATAATTTAAGAGTACAGCTAAAAGCAGAAAGACTATAGCTTAAAGCTAGACTCTCGCGTATTTCTTCACCATGTCATCAATAATCTGCGCAGTTTCGTCCGGAAAATCAAATTCGTGCTTTTGAGGGTTTTCGACCCAGTTTTTAACAATGGGTAACCAGTTGCGTGTGCTCCCCCAGATAACGGGTAAGCCAAACTGCTTTAAAGCATAAGCATTGCATTGTTGTTCAAACTGGAACCGCATGGGGGCTACAAGCAGCTTTTTCTTTAAATAAAGTGCCTCGGCTGGTCCTTCAAAACCACCACCGGTAAATAAACCTTCGCAGCTGGCTAAGCTTTTGTTGAATTTTTCGTTGTTTACCGGTTCTACAAAAACATTGCCTTCCTGATAGGCCACTTTGCTGTGTTTAGAAAAAACTTCCCATTTCACATTTGGAATTTGAGTAAAAAGCTTAACCAAACGCTTATCATCAATAGCCGGAAGATATACCGTATAGTGTCCTAAATTTACACTTTCCAGGTTTCTGATCTCGGCTCTGATTACCGGTGTATGGATAAAACTATCATAACGATCGAAATGGAAGCCAATATGATATTTGGTAGGCGCGTAACGGCTTAAAATGAGTTTGCCCCAGTCTAAAGTTTTAGGGCGGGGAACTTTTTTCGATTTAAAAGCAGCCTGATGACTTAACGACACACTTTCAATGCCCTGCAGTTTGCAAGCCCAGGCACTAACCGGCTCAAAATCGTTAACGATGAGGTTATAATCTTTTAAAGGCAGTGTTTTCATGTCTTTCCTAAAACGGAAAAGATTCATGTTTAGCCAGGTTTTATAATGGTCTACACCACCTTTTTTCCCAAAAATAAAGCTAAAACCGTGTAACTGGTATTTTACCGGCTGGCTGAGTTTAACATCGGCCTGGGTGCCACTCACTAAAATATCAAGCTCACCATATTTTTGAAGCAAAGGAATAATCTCTCTTGCCCTGCTGATATGACCGTTACCGGTGCCCTGTATCGCGTAAAGTATCTTCATTTATGCCCGAATATCTAAAATTATTGGGCAATTTCATATTTTATATTCTGTAAAAGAATATTTATATCCAGTTTGCTCTTCAAATCTTCGGCATCAGAAAGTAGTCCTTCATCCAGTTCATCTTTGGTAAAATGCTGGTGCTCATATTTAAAAATAGTCCAGTTTTGGTTTTCGTATTCCAAAGCAGTTAAACTTTCTACCCAATCACCACTGTTCAAATAAGTCACACTTCCTTCTTCGGTAGCAATTTCTCTTTTTTCTGCCTGATGGATATGTCCGCAAACCACATACTGATAGCCTTTCTCAATGGCCAGCTCAGCAGCCGTTTGTTCAAAGCTATTAATGAATTTAACCGCATCTTTAAATTTAGCCTTTACTTTTTTAGAGAAACTCATCTTTTCCCTGCCGAAAGCCGTAAGTACCCAGTTTACAAAACTGTTAATCAGGATCAGGGTATCGTAACCCACAGCCCCAAGCTTAGCCAGCCATTTGGAGTGCTGCATGGTTACATCGAAAACATCACCATGGAAAAACCAGGCTTTTTTCCCATCGAGCTCCAAAATCAGTTTATTCTGCAAATGAAAGGTTCCCATTTCCATGCCATCAAATTTCCGCAGCATTTCATCATGATTACCGGTTAAGTAATGGACCTGAACACCTTCTGAAACGAATTTCATCAGCTTGCGGATCACCTTCATATGCGATTCGGGCCAGTAACTTTTACTGAATTGCCAGATATCGATAATATCGCCATTTAAAATCAATGTTTTGGGTTTAATGCTTTTAAGGTACTTCAAAAGTTCTTTAGCATGGCAGCCATAGGTGCCCAAATGCACGTCGGAGATTACGACTACATCAACATTTCTTTTATTCATAAACGGGAAATTTTAGGGGGAAGAATCTTATTACCGCTCGGTTTAAGCAGTTCCGGAATACGTTCACTGTGCTACCACTCTTCTTCCTCATCGAGTTTTACCTCAAAGGGGCTAAAGAAATAAAGTACAACAATTAACAAACACACGGCAAAAAATGATTCCAACATATCATCTGATTTACAATACAAAGGTAAGACGCTGTTTATCAAACAAATGTTACGTCATTGTTAAATTATTATCCAATCTGATAAAGGATGTTAAAAGCGGTTAATCGTACAAACTGGCTAATTGTTAAATTGTTGGTTATTCTGAGAAATAAGATTTATTATTAACCGAAAAGCCCCATAAGATTAAAATCCTATGGGGCTTGAAAATTCATGGCTAAGGCTTAAGCCTTAGCCTGAGTGGCTTTCTTTTTCTTCTTTTCTTCGTTATAAAAACCGAAACCTAAACCGGCCAATAACAGGATTGAACCTGCCAATGAAATTTTCTCTCCTGCGTAGTAAGCAGTTGGGTGGAAAATAAACTCGAGTTTATGGTTACCTGCCTCAAGTTGTGCTGCGCGTAAAACATAATCAGCTCTGAAATATGGTTTCTCAACACCATCAATATACATTTTCCAGCCTTCTTTGTAATAAATCTCAGAGAAAACGGCAATTACATCTTTTGCTGAAGAGTATTCGTAAGTTAAATGATCTGGATTATAGTTGGTTAAACGGATAAATCCTTCCTGACCGGTACCTAAACGTTTGGTATCAATTAAATCTTTATAGCTTTCATCTACAATCGCCTCTTTTTTAGCATCAAAACTGCTGATGGCTTTCATTTCTTCGTCAGCATTCTTCGCAAACTGCACACTTTGTACAAACCAGGCATTACCAGCAGCAGTAGCATTACGCTGCATTTTGTACGATCCGTTTTGAGGATCCTGTGTAATGATGTATTTGGTATTTAACATATCCAGCACATCCTGATTGATGCTTTTGGTCATTTGTTGATCTACCAGCTCCTGGAAACGTTTTAACCTTGCTGAGTGGAAACCACCAACCGTTTTATGGAAATAAGAAGTTTCGGCACTCTTAAACGGATCGCCCAACGATAAATCGAAAACACGGAAGTTTGGATCTTTATCAGCTGAAATAAAATTATCTACATCACGAGGCTGGTAATGGCTGGCCAGATCAGATTTGTTAACAAAATTCTGGTTGTTTAGATAGCGACGGTCTACCTGCCATAAATCGATTAAAACAAACAAAGCCAAAAGACCAAAAGCCAGTTGCATATTCATTTTCTTAGTGATAAAGGCCCAGGTAATACCAAAACCAATGGCAATGAACAACAAGGTGCGCAAAGCGTCGGCACGAGCCAAAGCAACACGATCAGCAACAATAGCATTTAAAATTTCCATTGCAGCACCTCTGTTATTTTGTAAGGTTTGCGTTAATGCATCTAATACCTGTGACTGGTTAGCTTGTGTAAAGCTGAAAAATGCAGTTGGCATAACAGCAATTATCAAGGCAAAACCGCCTGTAATACCTGCCGACCAGGTTAAACGCTGAACCAGATATTTCTGATCATATTTTCCTTCTTGTGCCTCTTTAATGGCCAAAATAGCCAATAATGGAACAAGAAAGCCTACAACAGCTAAAATAGATTCTACAGCCCTGAATTTATTGTAACCAGGCAGGTAATCGAAGAAAATATCTGAAATGAACGGTAAATTGCTTCCGAAAGAAAGGAACATCAATAAGATACTGGTTCCCAAAATCCACCATTTCCAGCGATGTTTAACGATAAATAATCCAAACACAAAAAGGAAACAGATAATGGCTCCAAAATAATAAGGACCTGCTGTACCTGGTTTATTACCCCAGTACTGGTTGGTTCCAAGGTTTTGCGCCACGTAACCAATCGCCTGACGTGGATCTACACCAGAAAGATTTTTTTCAACAGCTTTATAGGTATTGCTTTCAGGTTTAATGATTTCGTCGATACTACTTGCACCACCATAAATGTTAGGGATTAAGAAAGAAAAACTTTCGCCAACACCCTGGCTCCACTGGTAAGCATATTCTTTATCAAGACCGTTTGAAGGCTCTGCCTTGTCAGTTGTTAAGTTCGATTTACCACGGATGGTTTCTTTACCATACTGATAGGTAGTCCACAATGTACCTGCATTTACCAGTACCGATAAAAATATACCGGCCACAATATATGCGATAGCCTTACCAAATGTTGCTAACTGTTTGGCTTTAATGGCATGATATAATTCAATACCAGCTAAAATAGCCAAGGCCATAAACAGGTAATAGGTCATTTGGATGTGGTTAGAGCGGATCTCTAAAGCCATAAACAGGGCCAGCAAGCTGCCCCCAACCAAATAACGCCCTCTGAGCGTAAGAATAATAGCGGCCAAAATAGGTGCAAAGAAACCGATGGCCAACGCCTTGTTGCTATGCCCCGCGGCAATTATAATGAAGTTGTACGAAGTAAACGCAAAGGCAATGGCACCTGCCGCAGCAAGCCATGGATTTATTTTTAATACACAGAATAATAAATAAGCACCCAAAAGGTAAAGTAAAACCGTTCCAACAGGATCAGGAAACACACCTTTTATTACATCGATACCATAAGTGGTAATATTTAATGGATATTGCACCCAGATTTGATAAGCTGGCATACCGCCAAACATCTGGTTAGTCCAAAGAGGTCCTTTACCATCTTTTTCCTTAATATCCATAATTTCTTTCTGCATGGCTTTTGCCTGCAAAACATCGCCTTGTTGTGGCGCTTTACCCTGCAAAACAGGACTGAAGTAGGCAAACGTAATGACTACAAAAAATGCAATAATGGCCAGGTGTATGCCATTTTTATTAAACCAGTTATTCATTAAGGTTTGTTTAAGTTTAAACGAACGTCAAAAATAAAAAAATGGGCGGTATAAAAAAGTAATAAATTAAATGCAACGCGAATAAAAACTAGATTTGTAGAAGAGAATAAAAATTCAATGTATTTAAAGATGAGAAAGTTTGCTGCTACAATCGTACTACTGGGTTTGGCTTTTACTGCATTTTCGCAGGTGGTAAGCTTAAATGCCAATGAAATTAAAAACCTTAAAAAACAGATCAAAAGCAACCCCGAAACCGGGAAACTATATGCAGACTTTGCAAAAAATGCGTTAAACTGCCTTGCAGAGCAGCCTAATCCTGTTGATACCATCCGCACGGAAGGTTTATTAAAAGGCAATCCTAAAAAAGAACGTACCCGGCAGGCATTAGCCGATATGAACAAAATGTTTGCGCTGGCCTTACAATACCGTTTAAGCGGTGATCAAAAATATCTCCACAAATGTGTAGAATTTCTTGAAGCCTGGGCAAAGGTTAACCGGCCTAACGGCGATCCAATTGATGATACCAATCTGGATAATGCAGTAGAGGCCTACGATCTGATTAAAGCTGACATAGAGCCTGCCGCCAAAAGTACAATTGAAAAGTGGCTTAGCGAAACAGCGTGGACAGAAATTAACAGCAAACGCATGAAAGCGGGAAGGGGAACCGCCATTAACAACTGGAATGCCCATCGCTTAAAAGTAGTTGGCGAAATAGGTTACGTACTAAACAATGCTGATTTTATTACCTGGACCATCGAAAACCTGAAAAGCCACATCAACATTAATTTGTACCCGGATGGCACGAGCCTCGATTTCAAAGAGCGCGATGCCATGCATTACCACATTTACGATTTAGAACCCATGCTTAAGCTGGCCATTATCATCGATCGGGCAAAAGGAACTAATTTTTACACCTACGAATCGCCAAAGGGATCATCGATCCGCAAATCGGTTAACTGGCTAATGCCTTATGTAAAGGGCGAACAGCAACATGAAGAATATGTACACACTACCGTAAAATTCGACCGCGACCGGGCGAAAAATAACGAAGCCGGATTTGCCCCTGGAACCATGTTTAAGTCAGATTTAGCACTACCGGTACTCAGGTTAGCCGTATATTTTGACCAGAGTTTACTCAGCCTACTTCAATCAGTAAATGGCAAAGAACAAAGCTGGCCGGATATTTTAGATCAGTTGCAACGGGATAGCACTCAAGTTCAAAATAAATAAACTTTCAATAATTTTTGAAAGTTTAATAAAATATTTTATCTTTGTGTATGGAATTAGCAGCAGCAAAATTAAAATTTATAGAAGCCTGGGGTAAACTGGGCTCAGAATGGGGCATTAACCGCACCATGGCACAAGTTCATGCCTTATTATTAATTTCTGCCGAAGCGCTTACTACAGAAGAAATTATGGAAACGCTGAGTATCTCAAGAGGGAATGCCAACATGACCCTCCGCGATTTAATTGGCTGGGGATTGATTGAAAAACAACACAAAGCCGGCGAGCGTAAGGAATATTTTTTTGCAGATAAAGATGTATGGAATATTGCACGCCAGGTGGCCAAAGAGCGTAAAAAAAGAGAGTTGGAGCCTGTTTTAAAAGTTTTAAATGAGCTTTCTAATGTTGATGGAGACGATAAAGACCCTGAATTTAAGACTTTTAAAAAATCGATTACAGATATAAACAAACTGGCAGGCAATGTCGACAAAACTCTGGAAACCATGCTTAAAGCGGAAGAAAACTGGTTCTGGGGATCGATATTGAAGGTGTTTAAATAGAGATGTGAGATGCTAGATGTGAGATATGAGAGAGGTATTGAGTATCAAGTAGTGAGTATTAAGTATCAAGACATATTCATCCTAAATGCTCACGATTAAACACCAAGTGCTAAACGCTATCCACTAAACCCTAACCATTAAAAAGCCTTACCCTTAAGTTCGGCTTTATTTTTTAAATATAACTTTCAATTTCTACTGAAAATACTAAAATTTAAAGAAAATGAAAACACTCCAAAATCACGTCATCCTCTTTGACAATGAATGTCCCATGTGTTATGCCTATACCAAAACGTTTATTAAAACCGGTATGCTGGATAAAAATGGTCGTGAAGCTTACCAAAACATGCCTGCCAATATTTGTCCTTTGGTTGACAAGCAGCGTGCAGCCAATGAAATTGCCCTGGTGAACACGCAAACCGGCGAGGTAACTTATGGTATCCAAAGCTTATTTAAAATTATCGGCCACGCCCTGCCAATATTTAAAAAGTTGTTCTCATTTGGTCCTTTTGTTTATGTTATGCAGCGGTTTTATGCCTTCATTTCTTACAACAGAAAGGTGATTATCCCGGCAAAAATTAAAGCAAATACGATACAGCCCGGTTTTAAAATCCAATATAGGCTGGTTTATTTACTTTTTACGTGGCTGGTTACGGCTTATATTTTAACCGCTTATGCCAGCTTGCTAACCCACTTTGTGCCATTGGGTGGAAGCTACCGCGAATACTTGATTTGTGGCGGCCAAATGTTTTTTCAGGGAATCATTATGCTCTTTTACCGGAAAGATAAACTTTGGGACTATTTAGGTAACATGATGACTATTTCTTTTGCAGGTTCACTTTTGCTTTTGCCTGCACTTGTTGTTTCACATTACTTTCAGCTCAATCCTATACTATTTATGCTTTATTTTTTAATGGTAGCCGGACTCATGTTTATAGAACATCTGCGCCGCAGCAGCATTTTAAATCTGGGCTGGACCATGAGTATTACCTGGGTGCTTTACCGCTTAATTGTCCTGGCTTTAATCTTATTATTCTAAAATGATGAAATACAGCAAAATTGTTCTGGCAGGTGGCAATGGCTATTTAGGTCAGGTACTGGCTAAACATTTCAGCCCTATAACTGATGAAGTTGTAATCCTTTCACGGAAAACCCAGCCTGCAAAGGGTAATATTAAAACGATAGTTTGGGATGGAAGAACTGCTGGCGAATGGACCAGCGTACTCCAAAATGCCAACCTGCTTGTAAACCTTTGCGGCAAAAACGTAAACTGCAGATATACGTCCAAAAACAAGGAAGAAATTATTCAATCACGATTGCAACCAACCGCTTTGCTGGGCGAAGTGATTCATCAAATGGAAAATCCACCTAAACTTTGGATCAATGTTACTTCTGCAACCATATATCGCCACGCCGAAGACCGTTATCAGGATGAAGTACACGGCGAAATGGGTACTGGCTTTTCAGTAGAGGTTTGTAAAGCCTGGGAAAATTGCTTTTTTGAAAATAAAACACCCAAAACCAGGAAAATTGCGTTAAGAATGGGCATTGTGCTGGGTAAAACAGATAGCGCTTTTCCACGGCTGCTTAATCTGGTAAAGGCTGGTATGGGCGGCAAACAGGGCAGCGGCGAACAGTACGTAAGCTGGGTGCACGAGCAGGATGCTGCCTTGAGTATAGAGTGGTTACTTCAAAACGAAGAAATTAACGGAATTATTAATTGTACGGCCCCAAATTCAGTTAAAAACCATGTTTTAATGCATCAAATCCGTAAAAACTTTGGTATAAGCTTCGGTTTACCCGCCCCCGCATGGTTATTGGCCATTGGTGCAAAAATTATCGGCACGGAAACCGAGCTGATTTTAAAAAGCAGGTGGGTTAAGCCAACAATCCTGTTAAACAGTGGGTTTGAATTTAAGTATCCAACCATTGAGTATGCTGTTAAAGACATTTTAAAATAGACCTAATGCCAACCCTGATTTTAAAAACAAGGATTAATGCACCAATAGAAAAGTGCTTCGATTTATCAAGAAGCCTCGATTTACACGCAGAATCGATGAAAAGCTATAAAGAAAAAGTCGTGGGAGGAAAGCTAACAGGCTTAATCGGTCTTGGAGAACAGGTTACCTGGCAGGCCAATCATTTTTGGATAAGTTTTAAGATGACAAACAAAATTACAGCAATGAAAAAGCCTTTTTATTTTGTTGATGAAATGTTGAAGGGGCCGTTTAAGCTATTGCACCATCAACACCACTTCACCGCTTTAGGTGCACATACAGAAATGACAGATATTTTTGCATTTCAATCTCCAATGGGGTTAATGGGTCAGGCTGTAGATGCATTGTTTTTGAAACGTTATCTACATAAATTGTTAACCGCCCGAAATCAATTTATAAAATCAGTAGCAGAGCTGCCTTAAACAAAAAACCCTGAACAAGTTCAGGGTTAGAATTATTTTACCTCTTCGTAATCGACAAAATCGCCGAGTTTATCTGTTTTACTTTGATCGGGCCTTGGTGGCATATAATCGATTGAAATAGAACCTTCAGGTCTTTGTCTTCTTTGTTGTTGCTGTCCGGTAGCCTGACTCTGCATTTTACTCGCCAGGTTATTAAACAGCATAGGGAGTATTAACCTGATCAACATTCTGATCAGCCAAAGCACCAATATAGTGATGAATATGAATTTTAATAATGCCATGCTATTAATTTACTGTTAATACAAATATAGACGACGCAAAATTTATTTTGTTACTTTTTTAGCCTTTAATTGCAATTTGATTACAAATATAATACGTATGCTAAGCTATAAAGTTTTAATACCACCGTTAATCTTCCACAATTTCAGCAACGCGGCCTACCTGGCCGTCTTCGAGCCGAACTTTTATTCCCCTGGTGTGGAATGCAGATGAAGTAAGCAAATCTTTCACTATACCGTATGTAATGTTTCCTGATCTTTGATCTTTCTTCAAAATAATTCCGACTTCTAATCCCGGATAAATGTCTTTTCTGTTCTGCCCGTCCATTGTGCTGTATTGTGATGATTAATGAAACACCAAAATTCCACAATAATTTTGAATATCTATGGTAATTTACTGAAATCTATTTCTGGTCGTTTACCTTCAGTCGTTCTGTTTAACACTTTTCTTGGCGAAGTATAATCATTAAAAAAACCGCCATTTTTAAGATAAAACGCCCCCTTGTCAATCCCGCCCTGATAATCCATCCGGTAACCTTTCATACCGGTATTATCTGTAGTAAACCTGGCCGATTTTAATTCGGTCCAAACGCCTTTATCATCGCAAACCCATTGGTTGTTAAACAAAACTTTTCTGGATAAATCGCCTTGTACAGGTGAAAAATTCTCTAAGAAAGAATGGAAACGCTTTAAGTAGGTTTTAGTTTGTGGCCGAGTAAAGCTGGCAATTAACTGCCATTTATTGGTTTCAGGCGCAAAAAAGTAGGCTGTATAGGTGGTTGTACTGTCTTTACCCGGTGTACCGTGCAATAAAAACTTATAGGTATTTCCAGCTTTCCACATGTAATTTAAATAACTCTGTCCGCCTGCACCTTCATTACCAAATTCGCCGGTATGTACATTTTCGCCTTTCTTTAACATCTTAATTTTGTGCGAATCGGGAATGCTTTTAGGATCATCGGTATTGAAAGGACTCCAAACCGAAAACAGGATGTGTCTTTCTGTAGGGCTGTTTACCTGCATGCCGAAATAACCCTCGCCAAAGCCATTGGCCATGAAATAAGAGCCTAAAATATCTTCACCTTTTGGTACCGTAACCTCGTTATAATACCACTCAGCATTTACATTTTCGGGTTGCAGGTAGTTTAAGTGCACAGAAGGCCCGCGGCGTCCCCAATGAAAGAAATTGCCTTCGTTATTTTTAACATAGGCTGTTTTGCCTTCAATAGCTGATCCCCCAATCGTCAAATTTGCAATGGAAGGAAATTTGTTTGCGCTTTTGCTCACTCCTTTAATGGTTAAGGCAACGTAACCGGTATCTTTAATTGTCCACTCACCAATTTTACCCTCAAAAGCTTTGCTTTCATCAAAACTTACTTTCTGAGGTTGATTGTTTATAGAAAACTCCAGCGTTGATTGCCCGTCAACAACTGGTTTATCATTGATCGAAACGATAACTGTACCAGGTTTAGCAACCCTGAAATATGCTGTAAAATATTCTTTTGGATTGGTCCAGTTTACAATGCCCCGATTGGATAAAGTTATTTCTGAGTCTTGATGTAATGAGCTGTAAGCATTGCCACCGAGTGGAAGTGTAATATTTGCCTCGTTCTGGGCATAGCCACACAGACCGATAGCGCTGAGTACGATCAGCGTTACTAGTTTTAAAGATTTCATTTAATGATTTTTAGATAACTTATTGAACTGCAATTCTAATTCAAATTATCTAAAAATCTCTTATTAAAACCAAAACGTTACTTAGCAAACTTCTCGTTAAACATCTTCTCCAGCGCAAACATTTCATCACGCAGTTTTGCAGCTTGTAAAAAGTCCATCTCTTTGGCCGCCTTCTGCATGTCTTTACGGGTATTATCAATTGCGCGCTGCATTTCTCCTTTGCCCATGTACTGTACAATCGGATCGGCAGCAATACTGATTTCGGCATTTTCGATGTAAGCCCTCGCTTTATTATCGCTTGCTTTTTGCGAGAAATCAAGTACGGAAGTCTGTTCTAAAATGGCTTCGCGCGATTTGCCCACGGTTTTTGGTGTAATACCATGTTCCAGATTATAAGCGATCTGTTTTTCACGGCGACGATTGGTTTCATCTATCGTTTTCTCCATGCTTTCAGTCATCCCATCGGCATACATAATTACGCGCCCCCTATCGTTACGTGCAGCACGGCCTATGGTTTGGATCAGCGATTTTTCTGAACGTAAAAAACCTTCTTTATCGGCATCCAAAATAGCCACTAATGTTACTTCTGGTAAATCCAAACCTTCACGCAAAAGGTTAATTCCCACCAAAACATCAAACTCGCCCAAACGCAAACCACGGAGGATTTCAACCCTTTCTAAAGTCTTAATTTCAGAGTGAATGTACCTCGTTTTAATGTTTAAACGATCCAGGTATTTGGTTAGCTCCTCTGCCATCCTTTTAGTTAAAGTAGTCACCAGAATACGGCCGCCATCTTTTATCGTTAAATCTATCTCATCCAGCAAATCATCTACCTGGTTAATGGCAGGCCTGATTTCAATAATCGGATCTAACAAACCAGTAGGTCTGATAACCTGCTCGATTACTACACCTTCCGATTTTTCGAGTTCGTATTCGGCAGGGGTTGCACTTACATAAATGGTTTGCGGAGCCAGTGCTTCAAATTCGTTAAAATTTAATGGCCTGTTATCCAATGCAGCTGGTAAACGGAAACCATATTCTACGAGCGAAAGCTTACGCGATCTGTCGCCACCATACATGGCTCTGATTTGTGGCACAGTAACGTGACTTTCATCAATCACCATTAAATAATCATCCGGGAAATAATCCAGTAAACAGAATGGGCGCATACCTGGCTGACGGCCATCGAAGAAGCGTGAGTAGTTTTCAATACCAGAGCAATAACCCAGCTCTTTCATCATTTCAATATCGAAATTGGTTCGTTCTTCTAAACGCTTGGCCTCAAGCAAGTGCCTGTCGGCTATTAACTGGTTTTTTCTAACCTCCAATTCTTCCTGAATACCCCAGATAGAAGCATTGAAACGATCTTTAGGCGTAACGAAAAGGTTGGCCGGATAAATGGCCATATCTTCCAACTTTTCTAAAGTTTTGCCCGAAACCGGATCAATGGTTGAAAGTTCTTCGATATCATCGCCAAAAAACGAAATGCGATAGGCATGGTCGAGGTAAGCCGGGAAAACATCAACAGTATCTCCCTTAACCCTGAATGTACCGCGTTTAAAATCGGTTGTAGTACGCGAGTATAAAATTTCTACCAAACTGTGTAAAAAAGCATTTCGCGAAATCCTCAATCCAACACCAAAACGGAAAACCATTTTAGAGAAATCTTCAGGATTACCCATACCATAAATACAGGAAATAGATGAAACCACGATAATATCACGCCTGCCACTCATTAATGATGATGTGGTGCGTAAACGCAGTTTCTCGATCTCCTCGTTAATACTCAGATCTTTTTCGATATAGGTATTGCTGGAAGCAATAAAGGCTTCTGGCTGGTAATAATCGTAGTAGGAAACAAAGTAATTGACAGAGTTTTCGGGAAAGAAATTCTTAAACTCGCCATATAGTTGCGCAGCCAGTGTTTTATTGTGGCTTAAAATCAATGTTGGCTTTTGAGTTTGCTCAATTACATTGGCTACGGTAAAAGTTTTTCCTGATCCGGTTACCCCCAATAAAGTTTGGTAATGTTCATTGGCGTTTACGCCATCAACCAGTTGTTTAATCGCACTGGGTTGATCTCCGGTAGGTTTATATTCTGAGGTGATTTTAAATTTCATCGATAATCAAATTTACTGAAATTTTATGATGCTAAACAATTTAGCATGTTTTATTCAACCATCGAAAAGTAATTTTGTGTTAGAGGATTGAAAAATTGCCTGAGATGAGGGGCCGAAAAAAATCAATGCTTTTTCACAAAGCACTTATAAAGCATATAAACAGCATACAACCTGGTAAATCGAAAGTTAAACTTTTGATTTACCAGGTTAACAAAAAATCCCCGCTGAAACTCAACGGGGATTTTTTGTTATTTACTTGCAGCTTGTTGCATTGGGTTTTTGCCAACCGACTGGCCTCTAACGGCACCGCCGGCTTTTGCTTTGTAAGCTTTAAATTTACTTTCCTTAGCTTTGCCTCCCCAGCTATTGTTACTGGTATCAATATCCGCTGTTTCGCGTAACGGATCGACCAAAATAGAAGCTACTTCTTTATCTTTTACGTAAAACTTAGAAGTTTTCAATTCATTGTGCCTCCAGATTTGCGCCGGAATGCGATCGATTTCTTTGGTACCATCTTTATAGGTAAACTCTACAATGATTGGCATAACCAAACCGCCTTTATTGCTGAAACTTAACTCATAGAGGAATTTATTTTCATACTTATCCTGCTCAGCTGCCGGCACCACGTCTAAAGGCATACTGCCTTCCATTTTGGTTGCCACTGTTGTATCGATAGTAACCATTCCTCTATCGTATTTATAATAGAAATCCTGGGCTGCAGTATTTTTATCTACATAGAAGCTGATTTTCTTGTCTTCGCGGTTTCTGATTTTCGAAATATCCTCAAAAGCATTTACAGCAGGTTTATCAATTTTAACCATTCTCGATCTTGCAGCAGGCACTTCTTTAGGGAAATCGGCTTTTGCAAATTTCACACTGTCTAAAGCAATATCGCATGGGTCGGTTCCGTAAAACCAGCCTCTCCAAAACCAATCCAGATCTTCGCCGCTGGCATCTTCCATCGTACGGAAAAGATCGGCAGGTTCAGGGTGTTTAAAAGCCCATCTTCTGGCGTATTCTTTAAATGCATAGTCGAATAATTCTCTGCCCATAATGGTTTCGCGAAGAATATTTAATCCTGTTGCCGGTTTTGAATAGGCATTCGGACCAAAACGTGCAATATTTTCAGAATTGGTCATAATTGGCTCCAGCTCATCTTTTGGCAGTTTCATGTAATCTACAATGGTATATGCCGGTCCCTTTTTACTCGGGAATTTATTGTCCCAAAGCTCTTCGGTTAAATACTCTACAAAAGAATTCAAGCCTTCATCCATCCAGGTCCACTGACGCTCATCACTGTTTACAATCATCGGGAAAAAGTTGTGGCCAACTTCGTGGATGATTACGCCCAACATACCATTTTTAGTGCTTTCGCTATAAGTTCCATCTGCATCGGTACGGCCATAGTTGAAACAAATCATTGGATATTCCATTCCATTTGCAGCCTCAATACTCTGCGCAACCGGATATGGATAAGGAATGGTAAAATCAGAATAGGTTTTAATGGTATGGGCTACTGCACGTGTAGAAAATTTGCTATACAGGTTATAGGCTTCTTTCCCATAAAAACTCATACACATAACGGTATTGTTATTGGCCTGTATTTTTTGCGGCATGGCATCCCAGATAAACTTACGAGAAGAAGTCCAGGCAAAATCGCGCACATTGTTTGCATTGAAAACCCAGGTCTTTTTAGCTGTCGATTTTTTAGCTTCAGCAGCTTTAGCCTCAGCTAAAGTCTGGATTTCGACAGGTGCCGCAGCAGTTTTAGCTGTATTATAGCGGCTTAACTGCGTAGGATTTAAAACAGCACTGTAGTTGATACACTCGCCTGTTGAACCTACCAGGTGATCGGCCGGAACGGTCATTTGTACTTTAAAATCGCCAAAGGTTAAGGCAAATTCACCTCTGCCTGTAAACTGGTGGTTTTGCCATCCCTGAAAATCGCTGTACACACACAAGCGTGGGTACCACTGGGTCATGGTAAACAGGTAGTTTCCATCAGTTGGGAAATATTCATAACCTCCACGGCCACCAACTGACATGCGGTCCGTAATTTTATAATTCCAGTCGATGTTAAATATCAGTTTCTGCCCGGTTCTTAACGCTACAGGCAAATCCACCCGCATCATGGTTTTGTTAACCGTATATTTTAAATTTTTGCCCGTAGCATCGGTTAATTTAGTAATGTTAATCCCATTACCATTATTGCCTTTTGCACTTAGCTGGTCTAAATTTTGGATAGTACCGATTGCCGGCATTTTAGTAGCATCCTGATAATTGGCATTTTTATCGGTGCTGTGTTCGTTTTCATCTAACTGCAACCAGATGTAAGTTAAGGGATCAGGCGAGTTATTGGTATAGGTTACCGTTTCTGAACCGGTAAGCAACAAATTTTTCTCATCCAGTTCGCACTTGATGTTGTAATCGGCACGTTGCTGCCAATACTTAACGCCCGGGGCACCACTGGCGGTACGCTGCTCATTTGGTGTAGGTAAAATGGTACCCAATTGCTCAAATTTATTGCCATGGTTACTGCCAGGATTATTCTGAGTATTTTGGGCAAAAGCTAAGCTACCAGAAAAAAGTAGCAGGCCTGTTAAAGTAAACAGTTTATTCATTATGATGTTAGTTAAAATGGAATTCTCTCTAAAGCCATTTTTAAAGCCAGGCTAAATACGGCTGCTGATATAAATAAAACCCAGCTCAATCGTTTGATGCGGGTATAGTTAAAAATTAAAAAGGTAATGAGTAAAATAATCATCACCACAAAAATTTGTCCGGCCTCCAGACCAACGTTAAAGCCAAAGAGCCCCCAGCCAATGTTTTGGTCTTTGGCCAGCATCATCCTGATCGAATTAGCAAAACCCATCCCATGTATTAGCCCAAAACCCAAAGCCAGGGAGTAGTTAATTTTAACCGATTTCAAAGAAAAATTCTTCCTGAACATATTGCTTACAGCAGTAATTACAATGGTACAGGGAATTAAAAACTCTACCCACTTACTATCAAACCTGATGTAATCTAAAACACTTAAAAGCAAAGTTAGCGAATGACCAATGGTAAAAGCGGTAACCAGTATCAGTACCTGTTTCAGGTTTTTGTAACTGTAAATGGCAACGAGCGCCAAAACAAAAAGCTGATGATCCAGCGCATCAATACTAATAATGTGTTCCCAACCCAGTTTAAAATAAAAGATAAAATCTTGTAACGGCATGAATAGTAAGCTAACTATCTCAATTAAAAATAGTTTATAAAGACTAAAATTATGCTTTTAATTACAAAAACACCAAATATCAGGTACAGAAAACGATAAATCCCAAATTTGTTACCGTTTTTAAACCATTTTGTTTTAAGAAACACCTGTGTTTACAGTTGTAAACTAAATTGTTGTTTCATTATACAAGGTTAACAAGGTATATTGGTACAAGGTAACTGAACTTATTTAATATGGTATTATGCTAAGGCTTAAATATTATTTTCAAAAGCCGCAAAGCGGCTTTGATCCTGTCCCAAAAGCCTTTGCAGAAAAATATGCTGCCAACGAATACAGTAAGGTAGATAGCAGCCTTGTTGATGCAATTAATACGCAGGTAGCCGATTTACGGGATAAAAGCATATTGGATTTAGGCGCAGGTCCGGGCCAGTACAGCATTGAATTTGCTAAAAAAGGGGCTAAAGTTACCTGGCACGATATCAGCCAAAATTATTTGGAAATTGCCAAAAACAAGGCTAATGCAGAAAGTATAGCTATAAATTTTTCGCTGGGTTACCTCGAAGAAGCAGAAGGAAAATACGATATGATTTTTAACCGGATCTGCTGGTATTACTGCATCAACGACAATCAGTTTGCTACCCGCATTTACAACCTGGTTAAAAAAGATGGCTTTGGCTTTATTGTAGTTAACAATGAGAAATTTCTACAGGAAGAGCTGAAAAAAGAAAGCGGATTAAAAAAAATGCTGATTAGGTTCAGCTACTGGATTAATGAAAACTTTAATATCAAACTTACACACGTACATCCTTCACACCAAAAACTGAGCCGAATATTTGCCCGTTTAGATTTTAAAAGCCTCCAGGTAGAACGCAACGGACATAACACCTTGATTACATTTAATAAGTAGCCAATTTATCTTTTAACTTTGCGTTAAAGTCAAAAATATACCCATGCGTAAATTAAAATTTGTTGTGCTGCTCTTGTGTTGTACCTTTTTTGTGGTTGAGGCAGGTGTTAGGCACCCTTTACACGTAAGTACTACCGAAGTAAACTTTAATGCAAAAGACAAAACGCTTGAGATAAGCTGTAAGATTTTTTCGGATGATTTTGAATCGATTTTAGCCAGATTATACAAACAAAAAACAGACCTGAGCAATCCCAATATGAAAACAGCGATGGATGAACTGGTTAAAAAATATTTGCTATCACATTTACAGGTTAAAGCCAATGGAAAAGCAACAACCTTGAATTATATAGGCTTTGAAATAGATCACGAGGCCACTAATATTTACCTGGAAGTTGAAAAAGTATCAGCTGTAAGATCTATTGAAGTTAACAATACCATTCTCTACGACCTGTTTGATGACCAAATGAGTATTGTACATATTGTGAAAGGTGCTACCCGTAAAAGCAGTAAGATCCTTTACCCCGAAAAAAGGTTTGTGGCAAACTTTTAACTGTAATTTTTGTATTAGATAATGGTTAGATGTTAAATTACCATTAATTTTAATAGCTATATTATTTAAGTTAATATGAGCTGAGGACTATTTCTTGTTATCTTTTTTTAAATCCGTGTTGTTAAAATAAGTTATGCACCTAATCATCTTCTCCAACATATTAACGCCTCGGATTAAGTATATTTTCAGTTTTATTTTTAAAGATATCCTGAAAGCGGAAGTGGAATTTACAGGCAATAGTCAGCATTTTCTGCAAAGCGATCAGGTAAAAATCAGCTATGGGGATGAAGCCCTGGGTGATGAGCTTTTCTTTAAAAGTACACCACTGCTTTTTTCAAAAAAGCTCGAAGAAATCAAACTTAAAAGCATTCCTTTTGGCGATTACCTGGTTCCATTTGCGGTTGAAGGCTCTGCGCTGACTTTTGATGTTTTTGCAGCTTCGTTTTTTATCATCAGCAGATATGAAGAATATCTTCATCAAAAAACATCGGCAGCTGATTTTAACCCTGCTAAAAGCAGGCAGCACAAGTGGCGGGTTTTAAACCGACCAGTTATCGACGAGTGGGCGCTGATTATCAAAAGCATGATCCGGAAAAAGTATCCGCACTTCAAGTTTCATGAAAAAAATTTCCATCATCAGCCAACCATTAATTTTAACATTTCGCCCAAAATGCCGAAAGGTGTTTTAAATAAGACGAGATTTATTTTTAGTTCGGTTTTTAAAAAAGAAAACGGCTACTTCCGTTCAAAATTTGATCAGTTAACGGGTGTTGGGGTTAAAAGCGAGGATGTATTGGTTCAGATAAATCAATTATTCCGTACTAAAAAGCACCAGCCACTTTATTTTGTTGATTTCCCGGCCGTACCGCTAACGCATAGCAATGTAAACGGTGTCGCAAAAGCACTTACAGCTAAAGCCGTTGGGTTATTAAGGCCATGTGCCGGCGACAAACAAAAAATAAACGAAATTAAAGACGGCCTGTCCAAACTGAAGAAAATTCGCCCGAATGTTTCTCCTTTAAGTAGTCAGCAACTGGAAGTTTTAAAATTCCCAATCTGTTATTTAAATATTCTGAACTCGGGTATCACTACCGATTACTCGATGGGCTACAGCAATGTACCTGGTTTCAGGGCAGGAACCTGTACTCCCTTTAACTGGTACGATTTACAGCTCGAAAAGGTTACACCTTTAACCGTAAATCCTTATTGCTTAACCGATCATGTGTTAAAGTATTTACCTACCGATGCCGCAATAAAAACGGTAAACCAATATGTAGATGCTGTAAAAGTAGTTAACGGTACTTTTTACAGCAGCTGGCAGTTAAAAAGCTTATCTGAAAACCCAAAATATAAAAAACTAAAAAAGGTATTTAACGAGATGCTTAATTACGCAGGTAATTGATTTTAGTTTAAATTTTAAGCTTAAAATTGTTAAATTTAGGGCAGAAAACCTGTTATCGTCTATCTTTAAACAGGGTACAGCAAAACCAACATTATGATTTTCGATCTAAGCAAAACCCAATCTATCGCCAATACTTTTATTGCCGAACTTCGGGATGAAAATATCCAGAAGGATTCGATGCGTTTTCGCAAAAATATGGAGCGCGTTGGGGAGTTTTTTGCTTATGAGATCAGTAAATCACTTAAATACACTTCGACAGAAGTTACTACTCCGCTTGGCATATCTAAATGCGAAGTATTAACCGATCAGCCTGTACTGGCAACCATACTCCGGGCCGGTTTGCCCCTACAGCAGGGTTTGCTTAACATTTTTGATAAAGCCGAATGCTGCTTCATTTCGGCCTACCGGAAGGTAAAAAAGAGTGGCGATTTTATTATCCAGATGGATTATGTTTCTACGCCCGATCTGGATAGCAGGGTACTGATTATGGCCGACCCTATGCTGGCAACAGGCCAAAGCATGGTGATGTGCTGTAAAGAGCTCATTAACCGTTATAAAATTGCCGAACTACACATTGTTGCCGCCATAGCCAGCAGTGAAGGGGTAGCCCATGTCAGGGCTAATTTACCTAAAGCAAAGCTTTGGCTGGGCGCTATTGATGAAGAAATGACAAGCAAATCATACATCGTTCCTGGTTTGGGCGATGCCGGCGACCTGGCTTATGGAGAAAAGGTTTAATTCTCAGAAGTCTCTGGCCCGAAACCTTCTAATTTTACAAAGCAATTGAATATTCTTTTTGTATGCAGCAGAAATAAATGGCGTAGTGCCACTGCCGAAACACTTTATAAAAACCATCCCGATCACGAAATCCGGTCAGCAGGTACGGCACCATCGGCCAGGATCAAAATAAATGCAAAGCTTATTTTATGGGCTGATGCGATTTTTGTGATGGAGAAAAGACACAAACAAATCTTAACAGAGCGTTTCGAAACAGAACTTATGGAAAAAGAGCTTGTGATCCTCAACATCCCCGACGATTACGAATATATGGATGAAGAACTTATAGAAGAGATTCAATCAAAAATGACGGCTTATTTATAATTCCAGTAGTAATAGGAACTACCTTTGCAAAAACTACAATTACATTAATGAAAAAACATATCTTCTTCGATCTCGATCATACCATCTGGGATTTTGACCGCAATGCCGAAGAAACCCTGAAAGAGCTTTACCAAACCTATCAATTAGATGCATTGGGTATTAAATCCTGCAGCGATTTCATTAGTATTTACACAGAAAACAATCATTTGCTGTGGGCCGATTATCATTTAGGAAAAATCACTAAAGATTTTTTAAGGGCAGAGCGATTCAGTAAAACTTTTATTCAAATGGGCATCCATCCTGATGCAGTGCCACACCAGTTTGAAACCGATTACGTAAACATTTCGCCAACTAAAACCAACTTATTTGCAGGCGCTGAACAGGTTTTAGCCTATCTGCAACAAAAATATACACTGCACATCATTTCGAATGGCTTTAAAGAAACAACTTTAACCAAAATGAATTTATCGAAGTTGAATCCTTATTTCGAAAATGTAATTATCTCGGAAGATGTAGGCGTTAACAAACCTAATCCGATTATTTTCGAATATGCACTTGATAAAGCAAAAGCATTAAAAGCAGAAAGCATTATGATTGGCGATAGCCTTGAGGCTGATATTTACGGAGCACAAAACTTTGGTATGGAAGCCATATTTTTCAACCCAATGCAAAAGGAAAAACCCGAAGATGTGAAACACCAAATTGTACATCTTGAAGAATTATTAAAACTTTTTTAGCCATACACTGTTTTTGTTTGATTTTGGCATTGCTTTGGCAAGGTTTCAGTACACACACAAATGAAACCTTAATTAACATGAAAAAAACCATCTTTTTAGGTCTGGCAATGCTCTTTGCTACCCTAAGTTTTGCTCAAAACAACCGCAGCACAGCTGAAGTATTCCTTCAAATTACCAAACCGGGCAAGTATACGGTGTATTTAGACGATGAACTGGTAAGTTCTGCCACAGGCAGGTTCCGTTTTTACGATGTATACAATTCCAAACCTATGTTGTCTATAATGCAGGGCAATAGATTGATGCTGAAAGAACAGCTTAATGTAAACGCTCAGGAACGACTCATTGTAGGTTTCGATAATGGCAGGTTGAATGTAATTAAGCAACTTAGTCTGTTCCGCAACAATCAATATGCATTAGACGATTTTTATGGTTATAGCGAGCCCTACAACACTGGTATTTCGCCAAGGCCAGACAGAGGTCCTGTAAGGAATTATACTTTAATGTCGCCTGAGGCTTTTTATCAATTTTTTAGTTTGTACAAAAAAGAAAGGTTCGATGATGGCAGATCGCGGTTAATCAAAGCCACAGGCAAAAATGCTTCTTTCAGTACCGAACAGATCAGATACTTGCTTAAAGAGTTTTCTTTTGATGATCAGCGTTTAGAAACTGCAAAATATCTTTATGCTAAAACTATAGATACACAGAACTACACGCTATTGGCCGAGACATTTAGATTTTCTTCAAGCAAAGATGATTTTTTGAATTTCATTGCTAAAGAATAATTCGCTTATCTTTATGATATGAGGGCTGCAAAAATAAAGGCATCGATACACAAAACTGTCGATGCCTATAAATCGAAACTATCTGCTTATGCTGATGATATTTTTCAGCAACAACCGCCTATAGCCGGCTGGAGTTACAGCGAAGTATATTCGCATATTTTTGATTCGAGCCTGTTATCGCTCATCGCCTTAGAACATGCAGCAAAAGGCAAAGGAGAAGATAAACCCACTGCTTTTGCCGTCAGGCTTATACTTTTATTGGGTGCTTTGCCACCGGCAAGGCAATATAAAGTACCCCAAAGACTGGCTGACCGGGTAAAAAAAATAAGCAAAACCGAAGCGCTCGATTTTATTCTAGAGTTTGAAGAGGCTTTAACCGACAATTATCCTTTGGTGGGTTTAGCAACGGCTACCTGCAAGACAAAACACCCGCGTTTAGGATACTTAAACGCCAAACAATGGTTAAGATTTATCGAAATTCATTTAAAGCACCACCTCAAACAGCTGGAAAGAATAGAAAAGAGCTTTCAGGCGTAAATTAATTTCGCCATATTTGGGTAATACTTAACACTCAACCCTCATGAAGAACGCTTTTTATCTGTTAGTCATCGCTTTATGTTTCGCCTGCAAGGGCGAAAAAAAAGAACCTGCTCAGGTTATGATCCCAACGCCTGCAGGAATACAAGGATTACAAAAAGGTAATGCAGCAGCTACCCCGGCAGCAAGTACAAAGAGCAATCTTATTTTTAATCCGCCACATGGCGAAGCAGGGCATACCTGCGCTTTGGCTGTGGGCGCGCCTTTAAACAGAACAGCACCCGCGCAACCAAAACCAGCGGCTGTAACACAACCCGCACCAGCCCCTGCTGTAACAGCAGCCGGTAATTCTGGTAAAAAATTAAATCCTAAACATGGCGAGCCTGGCCACCGCTGCGATATTGCTGTGGGCGCTCCGTTAGATTCTAAACCTATTGCAGTAGCAAAAACAGCTCCCACTCAACCTACAGTTACCCAAGTTTCGAACGTTAAAGTGGGCAAGGGTATGAATCCTCCGCACGGTCAACCCAACCACCGTTGCGATATTGCCGTTGGCGCTCCTTTAAACAGCAAACCCGCACAAACGGTAATTGCTCCAGCAGCTGCAGAAACCAAAACACCCGAAAGCAAAGCCGTTGAGGCTAAAAGCGAGGGGAAATAACCGCTTACACAATTTGAATTTTCAATATGGCGCTTAACGCACATTTTTTTACATCTTTGCGTTAATGAAATTACCCGCCATAAAAGGTTTTGACGAAGAAGCATTTAACAAGTATTTTAAAAATACGGGTTGGGTGATGTTTGGGAAGATTCTCAGCATGATTGTTGGCTTTGTAGTAGCCCGATTCCTTGGACCAATTTCTTTCGGCGATTTAAGCTTTGCCGATGCCTTTACAGCAATTGCGGCAGCTATTGGTGCCCTGGGGCTGGACACTTTCATCATCAGAGAAATACTAAATGATCCTACTAAAAAAGATGAAATTTTAGGCACCTCATTATTATTAAGGTTAAGTGTTAACTTATTATTGATCCCAATTTCGATCGGTTTATATCTTCTATTTCACAAATTATCTGATAATCCCGGCGAACCATTAACCTATGTAGTAGCTTTACTATCCTTTGCTGCGTTTTTTAAATCCTTTAATGTAATCGATTCCTATTTCCAATCGCAGGTACAATCTAAATATGTAGTACATATCCAGAATATATGCGTAATTGTTTCAGCTCTTGTCAAAATATTACTTGTTGTTTTACACATGCGTGTAATCTGGTTTGCCTGGGCATTGGTTTTTGATGGTTTTATTTTAGCCTTTGGACTCATTTTACTTTATCAAAACAAGGGTTTTAATTTATTTGACCTGCACTTTAAAAAAGAGCGCGCAAAATCGCTTTTGAAACAATCTGCTCCATTAATCTTATCAGCAGTTATGGTATCTATTTACATGAAAATAGATCAGGTTATGTTAAAAACAGTGGGCAGTAGCGCTGTTGGAATTTACAGTGCAGTTGCAAAAATCAGCGAGGCCTGGTATTTTATCCCCGTGGCTATTGTAACATCAGTTTTCCCAGCATTAATAAATGCCCGCAAAACCGACCATCAACGCTACATTAAACGGTTACAAAATTTATACGACTTGTTAGTTGCTATAAGTTTGCCTGTTGCAATAGTTGTTACTTTTGCGTCAACCCTCATTATCCATATTATTTACAATAATCGCTTTGAAGGTGCCGAGCACATGCTCCCAATACACATCTGGTCTGGTGTTTTTGTATTTTTAGGAAGTGCCAGTTCCCAATACTTACTGGCTGAAGGATTTACAAAAATTTCCTTTTATCGAACTGCTTTTGGAGCACTAATCAATATTCTCTTAAATCTTTGGTTAATACCACTATATGCCGGTATTGGCGCATCAATTGCAACCTTAATTGCATGTGCCAGTTCTGCGTTTTATATTTTATTAATCCCTAAAACCCGGCAACAGGGTATAATGATGTTAAAATCATTACTTTTGGTAACAGCATTTCAAAAAATATTTAAACGTTGAGTACTCTTAAAGCATTAACAACACTAATTGCTAAGCCAAACAGGCTTAAGGCATTATTATCATACGGACATAAAGGATACTTAAACAGCATTGGCTGGTTTACGGCCTTTGATAAAAAACAGGCCGTAGATGGAAATGGGAAGGCATTACCCTGGGTAACCTATTCTTTTATCGATTTCATTAAAGAACGGATCAACAAAACACAACATATTTTCGAATATGGATCAGGCAGTTCTACACTATTTTATGCAGAGCGGGCAGGTTCAGTTACTTCGGTAGAGCATGATAAAGGTTGGTACGATAATGTAAAAAATACCAGTCCGGCCAATGCCGAAATGATATTTTGTGAACTGCAAAAAGACGGCGAATATGCAAAAAAAGCAACCTTACTTAACCGCAAATTCGATATTATTATTGTTGATGGCCGCGACCGCGTAAATTGTTGCAAGTATAGTGTAGATGCATTATCGGCAAATGGCGTGTTGGTTTTAGATGATAGCGAGCGCGAAGTTTACCACCCGGCACGCGTGCTGTTAAAAGCGCAAGGTTTCAAAGAAATCAGTTTCAGCGGAATCTCGCCGGGCTTATTCTACGAAAAGGCGACTTCGGTTTTTTATAAAGAAAACAACTGTTTAGGCATTTAATCGTATTCATGTTATGCTAAGCGAAGAAGTAAAAACGGCCTACGATAATTTTTATACCAATAGTGATGTAGCCTGGCGCATGCTTGGAGCCAAATATAAAGCACAAAATATTGTTGATGTTTGCAAAGGCATTAAACCCCAAAAAGTTTTAGAAGTTGGCGCAGGAGATGGCAGTATTCTACATTTTTTAAATGAATGGAGCTTCTCACCTGAACTTTATGCCCTGGAAATTGCACAAAGCGGTGTCGATATTATTAAAGAACGTAAGCTCCCTAAACTGAAAGAAGCACAGACTTTTGATGGTTATAAAATACCTTACGCAGATGATACTTTCGACCTGGTGATTTTAGCGCACGTTTTAGAGCATGTAGAACACGAACGTATCCTGATCCGGGAGTTAAAACGGGTTGCTAAATACATTGTGGTAGAAGTTCCAAAAGATTATCGTTTCGGTGTAGATAAACGCATGAAACACTTTCTGGATTACGGACACATTAACATGTACACCCCAACTTCGCTCAGGTTTTTATTACAAAGTGAAGGTCTGGAGATTTTAGCTGATAAAACTTCGATGACTGCCACCGAAACCGTAAAATTTAATGAGTTTATTAACCGGAAAGCACCAAAAACCTTTACTAAGAATTTAAAAATAGAACTGGAATACCGGATTAAAAAAGCTTTAGGTAATTTATTGGGAAAGAAAAAACAAGAACAGTTTGCTAATGCTTATACCGTACTCACGCAAAAATCAGATCATAACCTGCATATATTTTAGTTTAAATTAATATATTTAACCATATAAGGCATAATTAGATAATATAAGCTTAGTTAAATTTTGCCTAAACCCCTATAATTGCAAGTTAAAATCATCCCGAATTAATTGTTAATTTAATTTATAAAGGGAATGTTATTAACAAAAAATTATTTAAAAGACCTTGTTTATAAGGTAAATGGAGCAGCCATTGAAGTACATAAAGCACTAGGCCCAGGTTTGTTAGAAGGCACTTATCACAAATGTATGGTGCATGAACTTAGCTTAAGAAACATTAAATTCAAATCTGAGCTCATTATTCCCATAAATTATAAGGGACTGGAAATTGATGCAAATTTAAGGTGCGATTTATTAATTGAAGATTCTCTAGTCGTTGAACTTAAATCCGTAGAAAATGTATCTCCAATTCACGTTGCCCAGCTTCTAACTTATATGAAGCTTCTACATATTCCGATTGGATTAATCATAAATTTCAATTGCTCACACATATTTACTGAGGGGCAGAAAACATATGTGAATGAAATATATGAATCAATTGCTTAATATTGTCTCCACATAACTTAAATGGAACTTACTTGCCTTATATGGTGAATAAAATATAGTATTGGATAAGGCACATAAACCAATCTTTCTTTAATAGTAAAAACTAACATGCACAAACTTGCCCCAATAGCCCTTTTCGTTTATAACCGCCCGCAGCATACCGAGCGTACCTTAAACTTTTTGCAGCAAAATGAGCTGGCGGCCGACAGTCAGTTATATATTTTTTCTGATGGTGCAAAAACTCCGTTCGATGAGGAAAAGGTTAAGGAGGTAAGGGCTATCATCAATAAAGTTAAAGGTTTCAAATCAGTTAAAGTAACTGAGCGGCAGGAAAATGCAGGTTTGGCCAATTCGGTAATTGCCGGTGTAAGCCAACTGGTGGCCGAATACGATCAGGTAATTGTTTTTGAAGATGATCTTATTACTTCACCACATACCTTAGCCTATTTTAACGATGCATTAAATCGCTACCGCGACGAGGAAAAAGTAATGCATATCGGTGCATACATGTACCCGCTTGAGGGCGAAAAGCTACCACAATCGTTTTTTTACCGCGCTGCAACCAGTTGGGGTTGGGCTACCTGGGGAAGGGCCTGGAAAAACTTTGAACCCGATATCAACCTGCTGATCAAACAATTCGACAAGAAAAAGAGGAAAGCATTTTCGATCGATCATACCATGAATTTCTGGAAACAAATGCTCGAATTCAAAAAGGGTAAAAACAATAGCTGGGCCATCAGGTGGTATGCTTCCATTTTCTTAAAAGATGGCTTAACGCTTAACCCATCGCAATCCCTGGTCAACAATATTGGTCATGATGGAACCGGCGTACACTCAGGCATAAACGATATATACAACGTAGTTATCAACCCTAAACCCATTATAGAATTTCCAACGGTAATTGCCGAAGATGCTTTAGCCTATAAATCAATAAAGAAGTTTTTAGCCAAACGGAAAGGTAATATGGTTACACGGGTCAGGCGTTTCGTGAAAGAAAAACTGGCGCAATACTTCTCTAAAAAATAATTTCAGCAAATATTTTCAGTTATAGCCTCTTGTTGTGAGCTATTTAAAAAATGACAAACCTTTTTTTAATGGCTCCTGTTCTTTTTATACATCAAAACTATAAAAAATAACAACATGAAAACAGCAACAGCAACTGCAGAAGTACTTAACGATCTCATCTTAATTAATAACGACCGTATTGAAGGCTATGAAAGAGGTCGCAAGGAATTAAAAGATGGTGACGCCGATTTAAAATCACTCTTTTTAAACATGATTAGCGAAAGCCAGAAATATAAAATGGCTTTAGCTACTGAAGTATCGGCCTTAGGCGAAGATATTGAAACCGGAACCACCAATTCGGGCAAAATTTACAGGGTTTGGATGGATGTTAAGGCTATGTTTACCGGCAACGACCGCCAAACTGTTTTAAACAATTGCGAATTTGGTGAAGACGCAGCGCAAAACGCCTATAAAATGGCTTTAGAGGAAGAAGATCTGCCATCGAACATTAGAGAGTTAATTTCGGATCAGAAGGCATCATTAAGAACCTCGCACGATGAAATAAAAAGGTTGCGCGATGCACAGGCATAATGGAATAACTTATATAAAAACGAAAAACTCCCCTGGTTTATAACGAGGGGAGTTTTTTTATGATATAATTCCGTCATGCTGAACTTGTTTCAGGATATATTAGCCCCTGAAATACCCGTCTGACCAGCCGGGCAGAAATCCGATAGCTATCAGATCAGGGTGACGATGTTTTTTTAAAATTTTACGCTTCCAACTCCTTATCCAGATGTTCGGTAACCCGCTGAATGGTATTATCAATCGTATTACTCAAAATTGTTAAATAAGAACCTTTCTTAGCTGTATCAATCGCAATTTGCAAACATTCGGTACTCTTATGATTGATAATGACTTCTTTGTTAGGATCAACTTCGTAAATACCTTTCAAAAGTAAATCGACTAAATCTTGCTGCTGGCGTCCGCGCAGGTATTTTTCCTGGCAGATGTAAATTTTATCGAACATTTGCGCCGAAATTCGGGCAGTTTCCATAATATCTGAATCTCTTCTGTCGCCTGTTGCAGAAATAATCCCTACATGTTCAGTTGCCTCTACGCCTTGCAAGAAACCTTTAACCCCGTTAAAACCATCAGGATTATGTGCAAAATCTACCAGCACTTTAAAATCTTTGAATCTGAAAACATTCATCCTTCCCGGTGTGTGGGCCGCAGAAGGAATAAAAGTTTCTAATGCCAGGCGGATATCTTCAGGTTTATAGCCCCATAAATAGGTTGCAAGCGTTGCTGCAAGCACATTCTGGATCATAAAGTTTACTGACCCACCAAAAGTTAGCGGAATGTGAGTGGCTTTATCTACCCTTAGTTTCCAGTCGCCTGTTTTAATGGTAATATATCCGTTTTCATAAATCGCGGCAATGCCTCCTTTTTTGCAGTGCTCTTTTACTACGGGATTATTTTCATCCATGCTAAAGTAAGCCACATTGCAGCGGGCATCTTTGGCAATACGTACGCAATATCCATTATCAGCATTTAATACCGCCCAGCCCTTGCGCCTAACCGCACCAATTACCACAGCTTTTACACGGGTTAAATCATCGAGATTATGAATATCAGAAATGCCAAGGTGATCTTCCTGAATATTAGTTACTACGCCAATATCACATGCATTAAAGCCTAATCCGGCTCTTAAAATACCCCCACGGGCGGTTTCAAGCACAGCAAACTCTACTGTAGGGTCTTTCAAAATAAACTCAGCACTCACTGGTCCGGTGGTATCGCCCTTCATCAGCATGGTATTGTGTACATACACCCCATCACTGGTAGTAAAACCTACCCGTTTACCGTTACTGCGGATAATATGTGCTATCAGCCGCGTAGTAGTGGTTTTTCCATTGGTTCCGGTTACGGCAATAATCGGAATTTGCGATAACTTACCTTGCGGATAAAGCATATCAATTACCGGGGCAGCCACATTTCGTGGTAAACCTTCACTCGGAGCTAAGTGCATTCTGAAACCAGGGGCAGCATTTACTTCCAAAACAACACCTCCGTTTTCGGTTAGGGGCTGGGTAAGGTTTTGCGCCATAATGTCTATTCCGCAAATATCCAGACCAATTACCCTCGAAATTCTTTCGCAGATAAATATATTTTGTGGATGTACAATATCGGTTACGTCGATAGATGTACCGCCGGTACTCAAATTAGCGGTCGATTTTAAATAAACAATCTCGCCCTTTTCCGGAATGGTTTCCAAAGTATAATCTTTCTTGGCCAATAAATCCAGCGTATCCCTGTCCACTGCAATTTCGGTTAATACATTCTCATGTCCGTAACCACGACGTGGATCTTCATTCTCCTGATCAATCAGCTCCTGAATGGTGTGGATTCCGTTGCCCCTTACATGTGCCGGATCGCGCTGGGCAGCAGCTACCACTTTATGGTCGATTACCAGTACCCTAAAATCATATCCGGTAATAAATCTTTCAATAATTACCCTTCTCGAGTAGGTTTTGGCATATTCGAAAGCGGCGATGGCAGCCTCCATCGTTTTCACATTAATGGTAGCACCCTTGCCGTGGTTACCATCTAAAGGCTTAAATACCAGTGGGAAACCCACTTTTTTAACCGAAGCTTCTAAATCATCGATATTTGAGATGGTTACACCAGCTGCCACCGGAATGGCTGCCTCAGTAAGCAAACGCTTGGTTTCTTCTTTGTTACTGGCAATATCTACAGCTATGCTGCTCGTTTTTTCGGTCATGGTAGCCCTGAAACGCACCTGATTTTTACCGTAGCCCAACTGCACCAGCGAACTTTTGTTCAGCCTGATCCAAGGAATACTTCTGCTCACAGCTTCTTCAACGATGGATGCGGTACTTGGCCCCAATGCTTCCAGTTCTCTGATTTCCCTCATCCTGCGGATATCGTGCTCCAAATCGTACTCTTTGTTATCAATGAGCGCTTCAGCAATCCGAACTGCAGCTTCGGCAGCATAAACGCCTACTTTTTCTTCCAGGTAACTGAATACCACGTTGTAAACCCCTTCAGTTTTGGTCATGCGCGTGCGGCCAAAGCCAGTATCCATGCCCGCAAGGGTCTGAATTTCTAAAGCAATGTGCTCAATTACGTGCCCCATCCAGGTTCCTTCCTTTACGCGGGTAAAAAAGCCCCCTTCAACACCTTTAGAGCAGCGGTGAGTGAACATACTGGGTAGCAATTTCTCAATCCTTTCACTAAATCCTTCTATCACGCTGGTTGGCTTCTGCTCCATATCCTCCAAATCCAACCGCATCTGAATTAATTTTTTCCGGTTAATCGACCAAATATTTGGCCCTCTTAATACTTGTATGTTTGATATTTTCATGTAATGTTTTGCTCGCTATTTTAATGTTAAACAAGGCTTTGGGAAGGCCTATTCCTGCTCAATTTAAAGCATAAAATATTGTCTGTAAATTATGCATTTATTCTCAGATTTGCCCCAGCCATTGGTTAAATCAATTTTAAAGGGTATTTGTTTTATTTTTAGGCACAAGCATGTTAATTTTATGTTATCTTATTTCAACTTTTGTTAATAAGTTAGATAATATTGACAAAAAAAGTCGCGTTTTTTATCATAAGCCTATATATTTGGAGTTTTTGATATCAAACACACAAAAAATGGTTCCGGAAGGTAAACTCATCATTATTGGCGGCGCAATTAATACAGGCAGTTTTGCCGAAACGCAATTTGGATTGCCCGATAACATGAACTTTTTTGAACGTGGAATTTTAAAGCGGATTACAACCGAATCGGTAAAAGATACCCAATCACGTTTTGAAATTATCACTACAGCATCGCTAATGCCAGAAAAAGTTGGCGAAGAATACATTAAAGCTTACGCACAATTAGATGTGCACAATGTGGGCGTGCTAAACATCACCAACAGAGAAGAAGCCAATGCCGATGAAAACTACGCACGTATTCAGGCAGCAGAAGTAATTATTTTTACCGGTGGCGATCAGTTGCGCCTTTCCTCTATTTTTGGAGGCACTAAAATCCATCAGCTTCTGCTCGAAAAATACCGTACAGAACCCGTGGTAATTGCTGGTACCTCGGCCGGCGCAGCAGCCAGTTCAAAAAACATGATTTATCAGGGCAGCAGTAAAGATGCCTTGTTGAAAGGTGAGGTGAAAATTACCGGCGGACTTGGCTTTATTGACGATGTAATTGTAGATACGCACTTTGTGCAAAGAGGTAGAATTGGTCGTTTATTATATGCAGCAGCCAGTAACCCCGGTATTTTAGGTATTGGTCTGGGCGAAGATACCGGTCTTTTCATTTCCGATGGTCATATTATGGAAGCCATTGGCTCAGGCATGGTTATTTTAGTAGATGGCCGTACCATGGCCGATACCAATTTAACAGATGTTGAAATGGGTCAGCCGGTATCGATTAAGAATATGGTGGTACATGTAATGTGCGATGGTGATGTTTATGACCTGAACGACCATAGTTTGGTGATCCAGCATCCGAAAGTAGCACCAATAGCATAGTTCGGTTAATAATGATTAACTTGTACTTTAAATCGTCCTGTTTAATATCCCTACAAAATGAAATTAATTATACACGGAGGTTTTTTTAGCGAATCGTCTACCAATCAGGAAACCAAAAAAGCGAAGCAAGATGCTTTGGCCAAAATTGTTACCCTTGGCCATTCCTATTTACAGCAGCATAGTGCTTTGGAAACTGTAGTTTATACCGTTGCCTTACTCGAAGATAATGAGCTGTTTAATGCCGGCATTGGTTCGCAGATTCAGAGCGATGGAAAGGTGCGGTTAAGTTCGGCTTTAATGGACGGTAAAACTGAAAAATTCAGTGGCGTAATTAATGTCGAAGATGTAAAAAACCCCATCAAAATTGCGCAAAACCTGCTAACTTATGATGACCGCGTTTTAAGCGGACAAGGTGCTCAGGATTTTGCCCGTAAAAACGGATTCGAATATTTTAACCCCATCACGGTACAACGCCAGGCGGAATACGAAGCCAAACTAAATCAAAAAAACAACAAAGGTACCGTTGGCTGTGTAGCGCTTGATGCAAACGGAAATATAGCAGCGGCGACTTCTACCGGAGGTAAAGGTTTCGAAATTCCTTGCCGGGTAAGCGATTCGGCAACTGTGGCCGGCAATTTTGCCAATGCACATGCTGGCATTTCGTGCACAGGTGTTGGCGAAGATATTGTAAGTGGCGCACTGGCAGCCAAAATTGTAACACGCGTTACCGATGGCTTTTCTTTAAAAGATGCTGCCGATAAATCTTTCGCCGAATTGAAGGCATTTGATGGCTTTGCGGGCATTGTAGGTATATCTTCAACCGGTGAAATATACCACTGCGATTCTCATCCCTACATGGTTTGGGCATCTTTCGATGTTAATTTACAGGTATTTAGCTGAAATTAAAATTAAAGTATTATTTTTGTTGCATGACCAGGATTGTATTGGCTTTAATTGGCCTTTTTGCATCAGTACAACTACAAGCTCAAAACATCGATAAACCGGAAATCCAGGAACCAAACGGAGGTAACGCAATCAATATTGCCGTATCTAAATTTGAGCTGGAAGATGGCAATTCTTTTTTTGAGGAAGCAGAAGATTTAGAGCGAAAAGGCGACTACAACGAAGCACTAACCCTATTTGGTAAGGCAGCATTTGAGTATAACGCGGTAAAGAATTTTAACCGCTATGGCCAGGCTGTGATCAAAATGAGCAATATGCACTACCAGTTGGGCCGTTTTTCAGATGCAGAACAAATCCTCTTAAACGTGGCGTTAAAAAATTACTCCAAAACCGGAAACCGGGTGGGAGTGATGAATACCTACAGCCTTTTGGGCAAAGTTTACCTGGCCAATACCAAATATACCCAATCCATGTGGTTCTACACCCAGCAGGGCATATTGGCTAAACAACTCAAAAGCAACAACTCCTATATCGAATCGATGCTCGGCATTGTACAGGTTAAAATTAAAAAGAAAGATTTTACCCTTGCCCTTCGCGACTTAAAATCGGCCGAATGGTTTGCCAATTCTGTTAAAACCACTCAATACCGGAGCCAGATTAAAGATGCCCGCGATGTGATTGCCAGTAAAACCGCTGCAAAAAAAGGCTAAGCAGCACTTTTTCAACCCGATTTAAATATTCAGAACCTTATTCAGCAGCTTTTTTTGAGGAAAAAGGGCGCTAAACCGGCTATTTATCGTCTGCAAATAGTCAAATTTCAACTCCTGTTTAAAACAAAAAATAAGCGCTAACGTTCTCCTATTGTTATTGTTAAATAAAAAGCTTTTAGCTAGATTTGATAAGTTTTAACAAGAGACGGTAATAATGCTGTCTCTTTTTTGTTTTTTTGCTAAAATGGTATCATATTGGCTATATAGAATTGGAAATGGATTTTAAATCATTTAAAGAGATGTTAAGAAGAATATTTTTTGTAATTTTTACTGCAGCAGTACTTGCTTGTCATGCTGCACCTAAAACTCAGCCAATGGTTGAGGGTGTTACGAATGTGAAACCTGATGAGCAACAGCAACTCGTTATTAAAGAAGTTGTAAACCTAATTGAGAGCTACAATTACAAAAAAATTCAGGTCAACGATTCTATATCCTCGCTTATTTTAGATAAGTATATCAAATCTTTAGATCCGGGGAGAAATTATTTCCTGGCTACAGACATTAAAGAATTTGAGAAGTATAGATATACCCTTGATGATGACTTTAAAAACGGCGATTTAAGTGCTCCGTTTTACATCTATAACGTTTATGCCAAAAGATTAAACGAGTATTTCACTTATTCTTTGGCACAGATTAAAACCAAATTCGATTTTAACCAAACCGACAGCTACGTTTACGACCGCGAAAAAATGCCTTGGGCAGCTACTTCAACAGCTCTGAACGATACCTGGAAAAAACGTGTTAAATACGAACTGGTTAATTTAAACCTGGCCGGCACAGCCGAAGCTAAAAACGTAGAAACTTTAACCAAGCGTTACCAGAACCTGCAGTCGCAAACCTCGAAAACCAATAATCAGGACGTTTTCCAAATTCTGATGGATGCCTTTACCGAGTCTATCGATCCGCATACCAATTATTTTGTACCAGCAAGGGCTACAGAATTTAACGAAGAAATGGCACGCTCTTTCGAAGGTATTGGCGCCCGTTTACAACTCGAAAACGAGGTGGTTAAAATTTCAGAAATTATCCCTGGTGGACCAGCATTTAAAGGCAAACAGTTAAGCGCAGGCGACAGGATTATTGCTGTTGCACAAGGCGATGGAGAGTTTGTTGATGTGATTGGATGGAGACTTGATGTGACCGTAACCAAAATTAAAGGTCCTAAAGGCACAAAAGTGCGTCTGAAAGTAATTCCGGTAGGAAAAGAAATGTCGTCTAAACCGGTAATTATTGAGCTTGTAAGAGAGAAAATAATTCTTGAAGATCAGTCGGCTAAGAAAAAAGTTAAAACCATTAACTCAAACGGTAAAGATTATAAAATTGGTATCATTTCGGTACCTGCATTTTATGCAGATTTTAAAGCGGCAAATGCTGGTGATAAAAACTACAAAAGCACTACCCGTGACGTTAGAAAACTAATCGATTCACTAAAAAACATCGATAAAGTAAATGCCATTGTAATGGATTTACGTGGAAACGGTGGTGGTTCTTTAGTTGAAGCGATTTCGTTAACCGGTTTGTTTATCGATAAAGGACCTGTAGTTCAGGTAAAAGATTTACGCGGTAAAATAGAGGTAGATGAAGATGAGAACGCTGGTGTAGCCTGGAATGGTCCGTTTGGTGTAATGGTTGATCGTTTAAGCGCTTCGGCATCCGAAATTTTTGCCGGTGCAATTCAGGATTATGGCCGAGGTATTGTAATGGGTAGCCAAACTTATGGTAAAGGTACTGTTCAATCTTCTATCGATTTAAACAAGCTGGTAAACCCTAACATGTTACAGCGGATTGCCGGGTTGATCTCTAAAGATAAAACCATTGGTACTTCTCCAAGTTCAGCCAACCCTGCTGATATTAACTTAGGTCAGATTAACTTAACCATGGCTAAATTTTACCGTGTTGCAGGTAGCAGTACACAACACAAAGGCGTAACGCCAGATATAGTTTTCCCTTCAGTTTACCCGATGGATAAAATTGGAGAAGATACTGAACCATCTGCCTTACCTTGGGATGTAATTGCCAGCTCTAACTTTAAACCTGTAGCTAATTTAGCTGCTGTTAAAGCACAACTGATTAAAAACAGTGAGCAACGCGTTGCCAACTCTTTGGATTTTAAATACCTTAAACAAGATATTGCTGACCTTAAGAAACGCGATGCAGAGGTTTCAGTAACTTTAAACGAGGCTAAACTGAAAGCAGAGCGCGATGCGCAGGAAGCTAAATCGCTGGCCAGACAGAATGAATTAAGAGCTTTAAGAGGCTTACCTGCTATTAAAAAGGGCGATAAAGTTACCAAGCAGGATGTTTTCGATTTTATTGAAGATGAATCGCTAAAAGTAATGGGCGATTTTATGCAGCAATCAGGTAATTATGTAATGAACCTGGGTATTCCTGCAGCAGAGAAAATAAACAAGTAGTCAATACTTAATCCACAAAAAAGCCTATCAGAGATAAATGCTGATAGGCTTTTTTATTGAGAAAATTTTAAAGGATATAAACTGAATGATCAGTAATCTCCGAATTCAGCTATGCCTTTTTAGCTGTATTTTGCGATTGCTGCATGGCCATCATCTCTTTCATCGTTTTATTCATGCCTTCGGTACTGCCATCTAAAAAGATCACATTACCCTCACTATACTCAGCAAATTGTTTAATCGCCTCTGTCCACATGGTGAATAAAATTACCGAAGTATCTAAATTGGCCTGTTGCATTTCGTGTGCAGCATTGGTCATACCCTTTGCTACCTCTTCTCTAAACAAAGCAATACCTTGTCCGCGTAACTGGGCAGCTTCACGCTCTGCAGTTGCAGCAATTTTAATGGCATTACCATCGGCTTCGGCAGCTTTGGTTTTGGTAATTAATAAAGCCTGTCCTTCGTTTTCTGCAGCAGCTTTTAAGTTGTTCGATGCCACTACGCGGCTCATTGAGCGCATAATTTCTTCATCAAAAGTAATATCGTTTAACTGAAGATCTTGCAGGTGATAACCCCAGCCATCTAAAACCTGATCGATCTGCTCTTTAACGTGCAGTACAATTTCGTTACGCTGTGCCAATACATTGGCTTGCTTTTGTGTGGCTACATAAGCCCTTATCGAGCCCTCAATGGTTCTGATCAAAGCCTGCATTAAGTTGGTTGCATCTACGAATTTAAAGGCAACATTTTTAATCGTCTCTTCGTCCTGGTTAATAACCGAGTATAAAAGCATGGCTTTAAAATATACATTGGCCTGATCTTGTGTAACCGCCTGGAATGATAATTCTACCGAACGGTTCTGGATCGAAATACGCGAGTAGATCTGCTCAATTAAAGGAATTTTCAGGTTTAATCCGGGTCTTAATAATCTTTGATATTTGCCGAAAACGGTTACTACGGCAATGGTTCCCTGTTTAACGGTTACAAATGAGCTTAACAGGATAATTACCCCGAGCGCAATGAGAATGTAAAGTGTGTATTGCATAATTAGATTTTTTTATGAAGTTATAAAAAATAAATGCAATAACACATGCTGGCAAAACGCAGCATTCTAAAACAGCCTAGGGGCTATACACAAAATCATAGGGTAGTTGTTCCGCAAGCCGCCGGTTGCCCATATTGCCAGTCATCACTAAATCACTGGAAGTTACGTAACCTGCCGGATCGATCACTACCCCTTCCTTATTGTTTAAAGATATAAGTGTTTTCAGCATAAAGACTGAGGTTTGACCGAATTTATAAGCCAGACTCGATTGTGCCAGCTTTTCAAGTACTTTTTCGTCGCGTTTATAAACCACCATCAGCGTGTCGCTAAATTTGAAGTACATTTTATTTGCCACTGGATCGAAGGTGAGATACTTTTTATAATCAACCCGGGTAGTATCCCATTTCAAAACATCTTGCTGTCTCAGTACCCTTTCATAATACCGGGCAGAATCGGGGTTATCGGCTAGTTTCGATAGGGTTATGCCTGCGGCCATTTTACTTGCCTTATATTGCTGAACGGTTTTTAAAACATTTTGCTTTTCAACATTTTTAACAGAAGTATAGCGGTACACCTGAAAGTTCTCCGTTTCGAGTGTTTTTGCATATAAACTCCTGAAAAAGTGCATTTGAGAACCCAGGTAATTAACAGCGAAGGCCATCTTTTTCTTTTTATTTGGGTTGTTATTAAACTTTTCATAGTAAGAAAAAGTGCTGTAAGTAATATTGTCGTTGTCAAAGCTATATCCAAATTCGCGCAGATCAACATGCAGCTCGCAATCCATGATACTGTTCCGGATTAAAATAGGCTTACTGGCTATAGCTTCGAGGTAATGTTCATTTTCATTGTAAAAGAACTTAATATCTTCGGGGTTCAGAATTTTACAGTAAAGCTTATAACGGGGGTCATTCCCCAATAAAAGTCCCGAAAAGAAACTGCCCCACTTTTTCCAATCGTTTTTTCCTGTGCTCACCGTAACTTCCATAAGGTTATTTGCCTGTTCGCTTAAAAGTATGGTATAACTCTTATTATTATCCTCAATAGTGATAACCTTGGTCTGATAGCCAACAGCCGAAATGATGAGGTCGTTATAAAGCCTTTTTGCCGATATTTTAAACACCCCATTATTGTTGGTAGCTTCGCCGATTTGGGTATTGTTAAAATATACACTTGCGCCGGGTATGGGCTGTTTGGTGGCAGCATCTAAAACCTTACCAGCTACGGTAATTTGGGCAAAAGCGAGCTGAATAATGGTAAAATAGCAGAAGAAAACGCATAAAGCGCTTTTTTTGATAAGCGTGTAATTCATGAGAAAATAAATTGGTTAGTGTTTTATTCATTTGTGTACAGAAAATTACGATTTTAATTGGCAAACAAAAAGGTTTATTTTTTTGTCTTATCTAAAAAACAGATCATGAACGTAAAACGAACCTTCGGAACGATATTAACCATTTTAGGAATTATCGGCTTAATTTATGCCGGATATGGCTTTGTTAACCACAGTCAAAACAACAGGGGATTGCTGGTTTATGGAGTAATCGGATTGATTTTCTTTGTATCCGGAATCGGGTTGGTAAAGAATACGAAGGATGAGAGTTAGGTTATCCCTTCCTGCTAAACTTTTTCGACAAAATAAACAAGGCAATTGCTGCCGCTACGGCTATGCCCAGATAAATACCATCTTTAAAATTATCGGCTTTGGTGGCCTGCAGAATAAAAGTAAGCATATTATTGTTTCTTCTTTTGCTTAATTATCTGGTACTGGCTAAAAGCCACCAGGCAACCTGCCAGAATAATAATACCTGCTGATAATAAATTCTTTGGGTTTTGCTGAATATAATATGCTGCAGCCAATACGAGTATTACTGCTGCTATACCAATTATGTAATGAAGTATTAATCCCTTTTTCATCCGGATATAAATAATTTTAAAGGTGATGAAACGATCTTACTTTTTCGTCCCACTGTGTGGCTTGAAAAATTATGATGGTTTCATACCACAAATATTCTGAAATTAACTGAGATTGATGTCGCAGAAAACTAATCTTTTAAACTGATTTTGTTATCCTCGAATTTAAGCTGGTGACCAATAAAATCAAGATCAGTTAATTCTTTGATTCGTTTAAAAGCCCTGTGATTATCGTCAACAGTTAAGCGATTAATTTTATCCTGCTGTATGGAAACTACATTGGCATACAAAAAATCACCCTTCGCATTAATTTTGAGTTGAAGCAAAGGCGCAATTCCGTTATTTCCTTTTAAACTAAACATGCCATAGGTGCAAAAATTACCGAGACTGTAGGCAATGAATTTGTTCTTGTACACCTCAACAGCCCGGGTTACATGAGGTCCGTGCCCTAAAACTACATCTGCTCCGGCATCAATCACCGCATGTGCAAAAGCATATACATTACCGCGGTTTTCTTTATAAAAGATCTCGTTTTTACGTGTTACATGCTCAAAGTGGGCACCTTCACCACCACCATGAAACGACACAATTACAATATCGGCCATTGTTTTTAAACGGGCCACCAGCGCTTTAGCACTATCAACTTTATTTATCGATACCGTATTTTCGTTCGGTGCAAAAGCACAGAAACCATATTTAATGCTGTCTTTTTCAAAAACCTCGAAGGGTTTGTTTACCTGCCCGGCATAATGGATCTGCAAAGAGTCTAAAATCCTGGCCGTATTTTTTCTTCCCCTGGCATCAAAATCGCCCACGTGGTTATTGGCAATACTTAACATATTAAATCCCGCTTTTTTATATATCCCCGCATATCGCTCAGGCATCCTGAACGCATAGCAGTTATTAGGATTAATACCGTTGCATTTATTGGAGCTACCCGAATTGAGAAAACAGCCTTCCAGGTTTCCAAAAACAATATCACCTTTAAGCAGGCTATCTACAGCCTGAAAACTGTTTACGGCATCATCGGGCGGAAGGTTTGTTTTTGTAGGAAAAGCTGAGCCCAGCATAATATCACCAACAGCAGTAATTGCAATAGTATCTTTTAACTTTCTAATCACCGTATCATGTTTAACCGCAACAGGGGTAACTACCTGTGCATTGTTGCTCGTACAGCTGATTGAAATAATTATAACAAAGGGAAGGATTAAAACGGTATTGATGAGCTTCATTAGGTATTCATTTTTTGTAGCGACAAAGGACAAGTGCCAAAAATAAAAAATCCTCCAAAATTGCTTTAGGAGGATCGTGTATATTTTTAACTGTTAACTGAAATTGTCAACTGATTTATTCTACTTCAAATTCTTTCTTAAACGATTCTAACACACGCCCGCCCTTGTAAAAATAGCGACTGTAGTAAGGCTCGTTCAGGTTACTGATTACCACCCCGCGAGAACTCGATGCGTGTGCAAATCTGTTATCGCCCAGATAGATACCAACATGTGAAATACTTCTGCTTTTGATCTTAAAGAAAACCAGATCGCCTTCTTTTAAATCTTCTTTTGATAGGGGATCTACCATGCTAAAAATATCACGCGAATTTCTTCTGATGGTAGTGTTGAAAACTTTATCGTAAATCGCTTTAGTAAAAGCCGAGCAATCAATGCCTCTTTTAGTATTTCCACCATAACTATATGGTGTTCCGATCCATTCGTATATAAATTTGTATAGCTTTAAATTCGAAGTCGCATCTACTGCAACACCCATTACCTGCGAGAAATACTGCGATGCAAGATTATCAGGGTCATTTAATTCTTTACCAGATTCTTTTGTTTTAGTTTGCGCAAATGCGGTTGAGAGCGTGCAAATAGCGATTAGAGTAGAAAACAAAAATTTTTTAATCATGTTATACAGTTATGTTTGGGTATTCACTTACACATTAACGTACACCACATGGGCTTATTGTTGGTTGCCAAAAGTATTAATTATACAAATGTTATCCAAATGTTAGCTGTTAAAAAGTAAAAGTTATTAACATTTTAATTTTACAACCCTTACTTTTCGGTTAAATAATTCAAAGAAAATCAGCTTTTGTCACAAAAATTTTTCCTTTCTACGGGTAGGCAAAAGAACCAAAAACAGCACTATTTTAAATTATGCAAATAAGGTTCTATGCAAAATTAAATTTTAGAATAATTTAATTCGAGATTACGATAAAGGGCGTTGTTTTAATTATAAAAAATCAGGATTAAATCTGTCGGAAAACAGAAAAGGCGATTCCCGATCCTATTCAATTGTAAAACAAGTGTTAAATGTAATTTTATGGCCGGGAATATGATGTTTTTCCACCCGAAAGTGCCAAAAATTACAATAAAAAAATTAGATTTGCTGTCGCAAAAAAACAAATACCCTAAAATGAGTGCAGTAGAAATAAATAAAGATACCTGGTTAAAGTGGTTTGAGTCGATGTTGCTGATGCGCAAATTCGAAGAAAAAACTGGCCAGTTATACGGACAACAAAAAATACGTGGCTTTTGTCATTTATACATTGGACAAGAAGCTGTAGTTGCAGGTGCTATATCTGCAATGCAAAAAGGCGATTCGATGATTACCACTTACCGTGATCACGCTCACGCTTTGGCTTTAGGCGTTAGTGCAGATAGCATTATGGCCGAAATGTATGGTAAAGCTACCGGCTGTTCTAAAGGTAAAGGTGGTTCAATGCACATGTTCAGTAAAGAGCATAACTTTTATGGTGGCCACGCCATTGTTGGAGGTCAGATTCCACTAGGTGCTGGTGTTGCTTTTGCAGAAAAATATAAAGGAACAGACAATGTTAATATTTGTTATATGGGCGATGGCGCTGTACGTCAGGGTGCATTAAACGAAACATTTAACATGGCCATGTTGTGGAAATTACCTGTAATTTTTGTTTGCGAAAACAATGGTTACGCAATGGGTACTTCAGTACAACGTACTACCAACATGACCGATATCTATAAAATTGGTTTAGGTTTCGATATGCCTTGTGCACCTGTTGACGGTATGGATCCGGTTGCAGTTCACAATGCTATGGACGAAGCCATTCAACGTGCACGTAAAGGTGAAGGACCAACTTTCTTAGAAATGAGAACTTACCGTTACCGCGGTCACTCAATGTCAGATCCGGCAAAATACCGTACTAAAGAAGAGTTAGAAGATTACAAAGCAAAAGATCCTGTAGAATTAGCCAGAGAAACTATTTTGAAAGAAAAATATGCAGATCAGGCCTGGATTGAAGAAGTAGAAGCTAAAGTTAAAGCTACAGTAGATCAGGCAGTGAAATTTGCCGAAGAATCTCCTTGGCCAGATGCATCTGAGTTATACAAAGATGTATATGTAACTGAGAACTACCCTTACGTAATGGACTAATATTAATAAGATTTCAATTAATTAGATATAATGGCTGATGTAATTAAAATGCCCAAAATGAGCGACACCATGACCGAAGGGGTTTTGGCGAAGTGGCATAAAAAAGTGGGCGATAAAGTGAAAAGCGGCGATGTTTTGGCAGAAGTAGAAACTGACAAAGCAACAATGGATATGGAATCTTATTGGGATGGTACCCTTTTATACGTTGGTGTAGAAGAAGGTCAGGCTGTTCCGGTTGATGCCATCATGGCCGTTATTGGTAAAGAAGGCGAAGATTATAAAGCAGCTTTAGCGGCTGAGCAAGGTGCATCAGCTCCTGCAGCAGAAAGCGAAGCTCCAAAAGCAGAAGAGAAAAAAGAAGAAGCTGCTCCTGCTCAGGGTGGTGGCTTAAGCGAAGAAGAATTAGCAGCAAAAGGTGTAACGGTAATCCGCATGCCTTTGTTAAGCGATACCATGACTGAAGGCGTAATTGCTGAATGGCATAAAAAAGTTGGCGATAAAGTAAAGGATGATGATGTTTTAGCTGATGTAGAAACCGATAAGGCTACTATGGAAGTTATGGGTTATGCAACTGGTAATTTATTACACATTGGCGTTGAAAAAGGCCAGGCTGCCAAAGTAAACGGAATTATCGCTATTGTAGGCCCTGAAGGTACTGACGTTAGCGGTATTTTAGCTGGTGGTTCTACTCCGGCAGCTGCAAAAGCTGAAGCTCCGAAAGAAGAAAAACAAACCACAACCGCTGATGCAGGTTCATCTGCACCAGTTGCTCAGAGCTCATCGTCTGATAGCCGCGTAAAAGCATCTCCTTTGGCAAAGAAAATTGCTAAAGATAAAGGAATCGACTTATCGCAGGTTTCAGGTAGCGCAGAAGGTGGCCGTATCATTAAAAAAGATATCGAGAACTTCAAACCAGCTGCTGCACCTCAGGCAGAAGCACCAAAAGCAGGAAGCGCACCAGCTGCAGCTCCGGTAATTCCAACTTTTGTTGGTGAAGTTAAATTTACTGAACAACCTGTTTCGCAAATGCGTAAAGTAATTGCAAAACGTTTGGCTGAAAGTTTATTTACAGCTCCGCATTTCTATTTAACCATTAGCATTGATATGGATAACGCAATGGCTGCCCGCACGGCAATCAATGCAGTTGCTCCTGTTAAAGTTTCTTTCAACGATATCGTAATTAAAGCGGTTGCTGTTGCATTGAAAAAACACCCTGCTGTTAACTCATCATGGGGTGGCGATAAAATCCGTTTCAACGAGCATACTAACATCGGTGTAGCTATGGCTGTTGAAGATGGTTTATTGGTACCTGTAGTGCGTTTCGCAGATGGCAAATCATTATCTCACATCTCTGCAGAAGTGAAAGATTTTGGTGCTAAAGCCAAAGCTAAAAAATTACAACCGGCAGATTGGGAAGGATCTACTTTCACTGTTTCTAACTTAGGTATGTTTGGTATCGATGAGTTTACCTCAATTATCAACTCTCCTGACGGTGCAATTTTATCAGTTGGTGCTATTCAGGCCATTCCTGTAGTTAAAAATGGTGCTGTTGTTCCAGGTAACGTAATGAAATTAACTTTAGGTTGCGATCACCGCGTGGTTGATGGTGCAACCGGAGCAGCTTTCTTACAAACTTTAAAAGGTTTACTGGAAGAACCAATCAGATTGTTAGCGTAACTACTTTGTCATCCTGAGCTTTGCAAAGGATCTCATGAAATAATTAAAGCCATCCTTTCCGGGATGGCTTTTTTTGCTTTTGGCCCGGTTTACAAAATGGTGTTTAAATTTATTATTTTTGATTAAACACTAAACTTAAACTCTATGAAGAGAATACTTCTTTTTGCAGCATGCATTGCTTCCTTATCGGCCTGCAAACAGCGAACCAAATCAGATTCAACGTCAGAAAACAAAGCTTTTGCCAGCATGTGTGAGCAATACTACCAGGACGGCTTGAAGCTTAACCCAATTAGCGCTACTTATATTGGAGACGAACGCTACGATGATCTCCTGCCAAATGATGGATCACAAGCTTACCTTAAGGAATATAAAGCATTTAACCAACGCTACCTTGACAGTTTAGGTAAGTACAATAGGGAAAGCCTTGATGACAATGATAAACTCTCTTTCGACTACCTTAAAGATCAGCTGAGCATCAATTTAGAGGGTTTAAAATATCATTCAGAATATCTGCCCTTTAACCAGATGTTTGCTTTACCCTTAACCATTGGGCAGTTAGGGTCGGGTACGGGCGCTCAGCCTTTTAAAACCGTAAAAAACTACGAAAACTGGCTAAAACGTGCTGCTGCCTTTTCTGTTTGGGCCGATACAGCCATTGCCAACTTTAGAAAAGGTGAGGCCTCAGGTATTGTTTTGCCAAAGGCATTGGTAGTTAAAATGATTCCGCAAATGCAGAGCATGGTGGTAAGCAGTCCTGAAAAAAGTTTGTTTTATGGACCAATCAATTCATTACCGGCAAGTTTTTCTGCTGCCGATAAGCAGAAACTAACTGAAACATACCGCAATGCCATCACTACTGTTATTGTACCAACTTATAAAAAACTAGGCGATTTTCTTCAAAATGAATACCTGCCAAAAGCGAGAACCAGCTCTGGTTGGTCTGCTATGCCGGGCGGTCTGGAGTGGTATACTTACCTGGTAAAACAACAAACTACCACCAATAAAACGCCGGAAGAGATTTATCAGACTGGCTTAAAAGAAGTAGCCCGGATAAAAGGACAAATGGATAGCATCAAGAACCTGGTTGGTTTTAAAGGCGATTTGAAGGCATTTTTCGAATACATGAAAACTGACAAAAAATTCATGCCTTACAAAACGCCAAAAGAAGTTTTAGCTGCTTTCGAAGACATCCACCAGCGGATGAAACCCAATTTGAAAAAAATGTTTGATGTGGAGCCGAAAACACCTTTCGAAATCCGCCAGACAGAAGCTTTCAGGGCTGCATCTGCGAGCGCAGAATACAATCAGGGTTCGGCCGATGGTAAACGTCCGGGAATCTTTTATGTGCCTATCCTGGATGCCAAAACATTCAATACCACATCCGGAATGGAATCTCTTTTCCTACACGAGGCTATTCCTGGTCACCATTACCAGATTTCACTAACCCAGGAAAACAAAGCGTTACCTAATTTCCGCCGTTTTGGTGGTCATAATGCCTATGTTGAAGGCTGGGCACTTTATTGCGAATCGCTAGGCAAAGAGCTGGGGCTATATCAGGATCCATATCAGCACATGGGTGCATTGGGCGATGAAATGCATCGTGCCATTCGCCTGGTAGTTGATGTGGCCATTCATACCAAAAACATGACCCGCGAACAAGCCATTAAATACATGACCGATAACGAAGCCATCAGTACTGAAGGCGCAACAGCCGAAATTGAGCGTTATATGGGTATCCCGGCACAAGCGCTTGGTTATAAAACCGGAGCCATGAAAATAAGGGAACTAAGAAGTAAATATGAAAAGGAACTTGGACCAAAGTTCAAATTATCGGCCTTTCATACCGCCGTTTTAAAAGATGGCTCTTTCCCGCTATCGGTTTTCGAAGCTAAAATGGATGCCTGGGCAGCAAGCCAGAAATAATTCCTTTAATGGCCTTGGGTTTAAACCCAAGGCCATATAATTGCAATCTCTTAGCGATGAGTTTAAACCCATCGCAAAGAAAGAATTTTCTAAACCCTTTCGCCCTTGTATTGTTAATTAAATAAAACTCCCCAACCATGGACAAAGAAAAACTAATACAGGAAGCCTATTTAGTGGCACATAAAATTGAAGAAAACGGGAACTTCCCGAACAATCCGGTTTTACCACTAATGGTTTACAAAGGCGCACTCAGACTTCATCCTGATGATGGTGATGAGGTAATTAAAAAGGTTTTTGCACAAAACGGCTATACAAATGCCTGGGTTGATGGTATTTTCGATTATCATCACTACCACAGCAATACGCACGAAGTAATGGGTGTATTTTGTGGCAAGGCAGACGTACAGTTTGGTGGCGATCATGGTGTTTGCATTGAACTCGATAAAGGTGACGTAATTATCATCCCGGCAGGTGTAGCGCACAAAAAACTTAACTCATCTGATGACTTCACCGTAGTGGGTGCTTATCCGAATGGTTCCGATTACAACATGAAATATGGCAGGGCAGGTGAGCGGCCCGAAGCAGATGAAGAGATTGCGAAAGTGAAAAATCCAGATAGCGACCCGGTTTATGGCAGCAAAGGACATTTATTTGAATGCTGGTACAATCAAAATTGCGAAAATGTGTAAAACTCTTTCGTTGTAACCGTCTAAAATTCTTTAATTTTCGGGTTTTAAATATAGTTTACCCGATATAAATGAATTTTCGATATATATGCTCAGCATTAGCCCTCTCTGCAACTTTACTAACCGCTTGTTCAAGCAAAAAATCTGAAGAGAAAAAGGCGGCTGAAAAAAAAATACGCACCAAAGAAGACGATAAAGCAGATAGCCTGTTACTGGTGTATAATCCACAAAAAGGAGATAAATGGATTGCCGATTTTGTAGATAACCTGCACAAAAAGTTCAATTTTAACGGCAATATGCTGGTGGCCAAAGACGGAAAAATTCTTTACGAAAAAGCCGTTGGCTGGGCCGATTACCTACACCGCGACAGTTTAACCATTAACTCAGAATTTGAGCTGGCCTCCATCACTAAAACGTTTACAGGTACCGCCATTATGCAATTGGTTGAGGCCGGTAAACTTTCCTTAAATGATGACGTAAAAAAATTCTACCCCAATTTCCCTTACGATGGCATCACAGTAAAACTCCTGCTTTCGCACCGCAGTGGTATGATGAACTACGTTTATTTCATTGATGATATCTGGCGTAAAGAAAAACGCAACATGAAAAAGGGTGTAACCAACCAGGAGGTAATGAATGTAATTGCCGAAAGAAAGCCTAATCCATACACCAAACCCGATAACCGTTTTCATTATAACAACTCGAACTTTATGGTGTTAGGTGCCATTATCGAAAAAGTTACCGGTCAGCGTTACTCTCAATATATGATGGAGCATGTTTTTAAACCTGCAGGTTTAAAGCATACGCATGTGTACAGCACTACTGAATACGAAAAAATACCGGTTGATGTGGTTGGTCATGACCGTAATAGCTTTAGGTACTCAGTTGCCCAAAACTTTTTAGATGGGCCGGTTGGCGATAAAGGAATTTACAGTACCGTTCACGATTTGGTACTGTTTGATAAATATCTTAAAAATGGCAGGTTGTTAACCAAAAAGAGTCTGGATTCTGCCTATGTAGGGCGTAATAAACCTATTAATGGTCATTTTAACTATGGCTACGGCTGGAGGATGTTTGACGGAGAAAACATGGATAAAGTAGTTTACCATACCGGGTGGTGGCACGGTTTTCGACATATTTACGTTAGAGATTTAAGTAAAAATATCGTAATTATATTTTTAGGCAACTTAACCAATGGCAGTTTAATGCATTTGGATGACCTTTACAAACATTTGGATATGCCAATAATCCGTAAAGGGGCCTACCATGGCAACGGAAGCCTGCCGGGAAGCGACGAAGATTAGTGACTGGTAGTAAGCCTTTTAGATCAATAAAAAAGCATTAACATTAAAACAATTTGGGAATAATTTCCTTTATTATAAAAATACAAAGCTATGTTCGATAAATTATTCGCGGCACAACAAAAAGCCGAAGAAATTAAAAAGCGTTTAGATACCATATCGGTATATGGTGAAGTTGAAAACGGTGCCATTAAAATTACTGCAACAGCAAATAAAGCCATTACAGGCATTGCTATTGACGAAGATTTTTTGAAGGGCGCCGACAAAGAAGAGCTGGAAGAACTGCTCCTCACGGCCATTAATAAAGCCTTAGCCAGTGCCGAACAAGTGAGTGCAGCCGAAATGCAGGCCTCAGCACAAGATATGTTGGGTGGCCTGAGCGGCATGTTCGGACAATAAGAAAATTATCTGTTAATACTTGTACCAACAATTATGAAATATACCTATTATGGCCAATCTTGTTTTTTGCTCGAAACTACAAGCAAAAAACTTTTATTCGATCCTTTCATTTCGCACAATCCGCTGGCCAAAAACATCGATATCAAGGCTATTGAAGCCGATTATATTTTGGTAAGTCATGGTCATGGCGATCACGTAGCCGATTTAGTAGCTTTAGCCAAACAAACCCAGGCTACGGTAATTGCGATGCCCGAGGTAACCGATTGGGCTGCTAAACAGGGTGTAGAGAAAGTACACGGCATGAACTTTGGCAAGTTTACCTTTGATTGGGGAGCAGTGCGCATGGTACCTGCCACACATTCATCGGGCTTACCTGATGGAAGTTATGGCGGTAACCCCGCTGGCTTTGTGCTGGAAGTAGACGGTAAACAAATTTACTTCGCAGGCGATACCGGCCTAACCATTGAAATGAAGGTTTTAGCTGACATTTACAACTTAGATTATGCTATTTTACCCATTGGCGGTAACTACACCATGGATGTAGATGATGCTTTGGTAGCTACCAAATATTTTGATTGCGATAAAGTGATCGGTGTGCATTACAATACTTTCCCTGTTATTGCAATTGATACAGCAGTAGCACTTGATAAATTTAAGCGTGAAAATAAAACCTTGTTGTTACCAGAGATTGGAGAAACGATCAGTTTATAGTTTTCAAGCAGATCGTCATTGTAAGATTGCTTTTTCAGCCGACAAAGCAATCTTACAACGATGACTGTTAACGTACGCTAAAGAGATTGCTTCGTCGTCCCTTCTCGCAATGACGAACTTACGGTACAAAACAAAAAAGGGCCTCCGATTTTTCACCGGAGACCCTTTCAAATTATAAAACCTAAACCTAGTTCTTTTTAGCAGCTTCTTTGTTTGCTTTATAGCGCATATCAGCTGTACCGTCTTTTTTAGTAGGACCAGCAACTTTAGTTACTGCTTTTGCTTTATTTTCTTTAAAACGCATATCTGGCGTACCATCTGCTTTCATTTTAGCAGCTGTATTAGTGGTTTTAGTTTCTACTTTTTTCGCTTCTTGCTTAACACCTGCTTTAACAGGAGCAGTCGTAGTTTTAACTTCTTTTTTAACTACAGTTTTAGCTTTAGCTGGTGCTGTAGTAGCTGGGGTTTGAGCAAATGCTGTTGTTAAACCAAATGCTGCGATTGCGATTAAACTCAATAACTTTTTCATAATCTTTGATTTTGTTTTTTAAATGGTTAGAAGCATCTTCGTTTTACTCCGAGGTTTCGTCCCTTTCGATTTTTGTTTTACTCGTTTATTTTGTTGATATAAAGTTCATTAATCGGAATGAAGATTTAATGAAGATAAGAAAAAATTAGTGATATATAGTTTTCCCTATCGTAAAGTCGACATTGATATTGAACTGCATCGCTGTAGGTCTACCTAACATTGTACCGGGAATCCACTTTGGTAAGTATTTCAAAACGCGCATTGCCTCTTCTCCTAAACTGGGATATGGAGCTCTGATTAACTGAATATTGCTTAGTTCCCCAGACTCGCCTACCGTAAAAGACAGAAAAACTTTTCCCTGAGCGCTAATTCTTAAAGCATCTTCGGGATATTTAAGTTCTTTAGCGATTAACTCATATAGCTTTTTTATTCCACCGGGATATTGTGGAAGTATAATTATCGTTTGACTTAAAGTTACATTCCCTTCCTGATCAAAATAGGCGCTATCAATCAGTTGGCCTTTATCATCAAACACCTCTTTTAAAGCCAGGTTTCCATTCTGATAAAACAACTTCCTTTCGCCAACTTCCCTATCATTCACATACTCTTTCTGTTCAAAAACTGCAGAATTTGGCCAATATGAAACATACAATCCATTCAATAAGTTAAATGCATACACTTTAGTTTCAATTGCATTTGATTCATTTCCATATGTAATCCAAGTCCCTGCTTTCTCATTATTAAGATATGTACCTTTTATATGCGGTTTTCCATTCTTGTACAAAGTATAGGTTCCATACAGATTTGTCAAGGTCGAATCAGAAAATGTTTCTCTTTTGAGCGGCATGAAATTCTTGTCAGAAGTGATTCTTATCCAGGTTACACTATCCTGTTTAAATACTTTATACAATGAAGTTGCTTTATTAAGCTTTGTGGTTGGTTTGCCTCCAAAGTTATACGTAATCAAAGTATCACTCTGCTGAGCTATACACCCAACCGATATCGAAAAGCATAAAAAGAATAGGTAGAACGCTTTCATCTTAGTGTGCAGCCAGCCAGTTATCACCTTCACCAATCTCTACAACAATAGGTACGGTAAGTTTAATGGCATTGGTCATTTTATCCTGAATAATTGCTTTCATGGCCTCTTTTTCCGTTTTCAGCACATCAAAAACCAACTCATCATGCACCTGCATGGTCATGGTCGATTTTAAATTTTGTGCCTTCATCTCTTTATGGATATTGATCATCGCAATTTTGATCATATCAGCAGCAGAGCCCTGTATAGGCGCGTTAATGGCATTTCGTTCTGCAAATCCCCTTACGGTTTGGTTGGCCGAATTAATGTCTCTTAAATAGCGTCTTCTGCCCATGATCGTTTCCACAAAACCATTCTCGCGGGCAAAGTTCATGGTATCGCTCATGTATTGTTTAATGCCCGGATATTGTGTAAAATATTGTTCGATAATTTCTGCAGCCTCTTTACGCGGAATGCCCAGGTTTTGCGATAAACCAAAAGCCGACTGACCATAAATGATACCAAAGTTTACCGCCTTGGCATTTCTGCGCTGCGTTCCGTCTACTTCCTCTATACTTACTCCATATACTTTGGCAGCCGTTGCGGTATGGATATCGATACCTTTGTTAAACGCATCGAGCATATTTTGTTCTTTACTGATTTCGGCAATGATACGCAATTCGATCTGCGAATAATCGGCCGATAACAAAATGTGGTTTTCATCGCGTGCGATAAAAGCCTTACGTACTTCGCGGCCACGCTCGGTACGGATTGGAATATTTTGCAGGTTCGGGTTGTTAGAACTTAAACGACCTGTAGCGGCTACAGCCTGGTTGTAAGAGGTGTGCACCCTTCCGGTTTTGGGGTTAACCATGAGCGGCAGCGCATCTACATAAGTTGATTTAAGCTTTTGCAGCTGGCGGAAATCGAGGATATCTTGTACAATATCACTTTTGCTGGCCAAAGCAGTTAAAACATCTTCTCCGGTTTGATACTGACCGGTTTTGGTTTTCTTCGCTTTCGGATCGAGCTGAAGTTTATCAAATAAAACCTCGCCCAATTGTTTTGGCGAAGCCAGGTTAAATTTAATTCCGGCCTTATCGTAAACATTCTGCTCAAATTTGATGATATCTTTTTCCAGCTCGGCCGAATAGGATTTTAAGGTCTCGATATCAATGCGTACTCCTTCTTTTTCGATATCGGCTAGTACATAAACCAAAGGATTTTCAATTTCTGCAGCCAGTTTAGCAGCATTTAGTTCCGTTAATTTAGGTTCGAACACCTGTGCCAGCTGCAAAGTAACATCTGCATCTTCTGCAGCATAATCTACCACATCAATTACAGCCACATCGCGCATGTTCAACTGCCCTTTTCCTTTTGGTCCAATTAATTTGGTAATGGATATGGGTGAATAACCGAGGTAATTTTCAGATAATACATCCATTCCATGGCGGGTATCCGGATCAATTAAATAGTGTGCCAGCATGGTATCAAAAAGTTTTCCTTTCACTTCTACACCATACCATTTCAGCACTAAAATATCGTATTTGGTATTTTGGCCAATCTTTTCGATGTTTTCATCTTCCAGTACTACCCTGAATTCATCTACAAAGGCCTGTGCTTCTTCGCGTGCAGCAGGCACCGGGATATAATAACCTGTACCCGGCTTTACTGAGAATGACAAGCCTACCAGATCTACCATATTGGCATCGGTACCTGTTGTTTCGGTATCAAACGAAATCCGTTTCTCAGCTTGTAAAAGTTTAATTAGTGCGGCACGCTGTTCTGCTGTATCTACCAGCTGATAATCGTGCGTAGTATTTTCGATGCTTTTAGCCGGTAGTTTTTCTGCCGGTTCTTCTTCAAGGGTATTGGTATATTGAATGACCTCGCCTGGCTGGTTGCCAAATAAATCAGTTTGTGTACCCTCCTGAAACTTAGCTGTGGTAACCGAAAATTCATCGCCAAAAACCCTGCGACCCAGCGTTCTGAATTCTAATTCGGTAAACAAAGGTTCCAGTAAATCACGACTCGGATCGCAAAGTTCTAAACCGGCTTCATCCAGCTCAACCGGAACATCCAATAAAATGGTTGCCAGTTTTTTAGAAATCAGCCCCTGTTCGGCAAAATTTTCCACATTTTCACGTTGTTTGCCTTTTAACTCGTGCGAGTTGGCAATGATATTTTCCATGGTACCGTATTGCTTAATTAAAAGCTTGGCTGTTTTTTCGCCAATACCCGGAATACCCGGAATATTATCTACGGCATCGCCCCATAAGCCTAAAATATCAATAACCTGATCTACGCGTTCAATTTCCCACTTCGCCAATATTTCTTTTACGCCCAAAATCTCCATATCATTGCCCATGCGTGCAGGTTTGTAAATAAAAATGTTTTCGGATACCAACTGTCCGAAATCCTTATCCGGTGTCATACAATACACCTGATAGCCTTTTTTCTCGGCTTTTTTAGCCAGCGTACCAATAATATCATCGGCCTCGTAGCCATCAGAAGTAATAACCGGAATATTAAAGCCTGTGATTAACTTAACCACATAAGGCATGGCCGCAGCCAAATCTTCGGGCATAGCCTGGCGCTGTGCTTTGTATGCTTCAAAAGCGGTATGCCTTTCGGTAGGGGCCTCGGTATCGAAAACCACCGCAATATGTGTGGGTTTCTCTTTCTTTAAAATATCGAGCAGGGTATTGGTAAAGCCCATTACCGCCGAGGTATTGATTCCTGTTGAAGTAAAACGTGGATTTTTACTTAATGCAAAATGCGCCCTGTACATAAGCGCCATACCGTCTAGAAGAAAGAGTTTTTTCATATTATGATTACACCGATTTAATGATTGTACCGATAAATGAATTTACCGGATGATAAAAGTAACCAAAGTTAATCATATCGGTAAAATGCTTTTTCAACAAAAATGATTTTTCATTATTGAAATCAGCCGGTTATTGCATCATGATAATAAAAAACGCTTTATGAAAACACTTTTTACTTTACTGCTTTGCTTAACAATTGGCTTTGTTAAAGCTCAATTACCCGCTAACGAACTGATAAACAACATTACTTTCGAAAATTTAAAAGGTTATGCTGATGGTTACGGAACTTCGCTCGAAAATCCCTTATGCTCCGGCGCTTTTAAAAATATAGCCGATAAAAACGCGATTCAAGTCAGGATGATTAAACTTAAAAATACTTATCGCTGGCCAGATGGCTCAACAATAGACTTTTCTAAACGAGGAAGCACCATGGGCAAAACCGGTATAGTTGACCGTTATACTTTAGAAAATCCGGCCACCAAAGAAATTGTAACACTTTATGTAGACCCTTATAAAACTGACTCAATTTTTTATATCCCGAAAGGTCTGATCGCTATCAATCAGGAAATTTTAGCAAAAGAAATCGCCCCGTACCTAAGCACTATTGATGAGATAAACAATGCCAGGGATGCTTATAGGGAGCAGAAAGAAGCCATGAATAAAGCTTCAAATTATATAGCTTCAAGTATAGGTATCAGTAATTTTGTAGACCGTGATAATTTATTAAAGGTAATGACAGACACCCAGGCTACTACAGACCTGAAAAGTTATCTTTTTGGCATTTATATTTTGAATAAATTTTATGCTATGGGCAAAAACATAACTAACCCGAAAGAATATGCTTTAAACAAAATGAAAACAGCTTTTGTAAATTTTCAAAAATCTAATCCGGAAGTTGAAACCGGTAATATCAAAATTAACCTGAATGAGTAAGATTCGGAATTTAGTTCCGTTATTTGTGAAAAGCATTTTCGAACTATGAAATTTCTGTTTTCCGTTTTCCTGCTATTCTTTGCCTTAAATAAACTTTCTGCCCAGGATTTTATCGTTAAAAACAATGACGAGGTAATCCGTGGTACCATAAAGGGCACCGATTACTTTTCAGTTTTCATCAGTGCCAATGATGAGGCTGATGTGATATTGCCGGCAAAAGACATTAAGAATTTTTTCTGGAACGGCGATAGCTTTGTAAGCAAAGGTTTTGCCAACGGACGTAATTTCGAGTACCGCTTTGTAAAGGTAATAGAAATGGGCACGGTTAACCTCTATTCTTTTGGTGGCGGCACCCTTGTTCCACCGGTGAAAGAAAAGAAAGTGAAATTCAGGCCTTCAATCGGTATTGGTACCGGTACCGGAGGTTATGGTGGCATGGGCATGGGTGGTGGCATCAGCATTGGAGGCGGCAACAATTCAGCTCCCGAAAGACCTGCTGGCGCTCCGGCAATACGTTACTTTATAGAAAAACCTGGAGCCGGCCCCTTACAGGAAGTACCAATGAAAGCGATAACAGATGATGCTAAAAAAACTGAGGTAAAAAATATCCTGTTGCAAAAAATGGGCGATCAACCTGCCTTAAAAGCCAAAGTAGAAACCAGTGCCGAATTTAACAGCCGTGATGTAATTAACTTTGTAAAAGAATATAATGCGATTAAGAAATAGCAGTACACTATTCCGAAATTTTCTTTTCGTAAACTTCTAAACTGATTGGATTATCATTTTTAATCTCGCAATTCCATAAGGTCTTCTGATAAATAAAGTCTAGCTTTTTCAGTATTTTTTTACTGTTATTGTTCTCTGTTTCAACCAGTGCAACAATTGTCGCCAGATTTAACACTTTCGATGCATAACCAAGCACTGCAGAGGCTGCTTCTTTTATTATGCCCTGGCCCCAATATTCTGGCAATAACCAGAAGCCAATTTCAGCCTCTTGTTCTATTTTCTTCAAATCATTAAATCCTATCGCGCCTAATAAATTAAGCGTTGCTTTATCGCAAATGGCCCACCATATACCTGTTTCATTTTCCTGGATCTCATTAAACCAAATCAGTTGTTCATTGGTTTCATCAAGGGTAGAATAGTTTACACCATAATAGCGGATTACATCAGGGTTAGATAATCCTTTAAAAACAAAGGGCAAATCTTCAACACAAAACTGCCTCAGTAAAAACCTTTCAGTATATAACCTGGCTGAAGCAATCATTACCTTGCGCAGCAGTTCAATAAATGATCGTTCACCATACCAGTGGCCTGCATGTGGGCATAACAGATGGTGGTGCCGAAAAATTTGAACCCCCGTTTCTTCATATCTTTACTAATGCGGTCTGATAGTTCTGTACGCGGAGGTACATCACTCATTTTTTCGATGTGATTTAAAATGGGTTTCCCATCGGGCACGAAACTCCACATATACTTAGAGAAACTGCCAAATTCTTGCTGAATTTCGATAAACAGCCTGGCATTGGTAATGGCACCATTTACTTTTAAGCGGTTACGGATAATCCCCTCATCATTCATCAACCTTTCAACATCCTGTTCCGTAAAAGCAGCAACCTTTTGTACCTCAAAATTGGCAAAGGCCTTACGGTAATTTTCACGCCTGCGAAGAATGGTAATCCAGCTCAAACCTGCCTGCGCACCTTCCAGTATCAAAAACTCGAACAGAATCTTGTCGTCATAAACCGGTTTACCCCACTCTTCATCGTGATATTTGATGTATAGCGGATCTGATCCTGCCCAGGTACAGCGTATTGAGTTTGGAGTTTTCAGCTGGGAGTTTGGAGTTTCCATAAAATACTAAACAGATTTAACAAAAAACTTTTCAGGATTATTCATCATATAAACAAGCAATTTAGCAACTTCTTCTACCTGGTTATTCAACATTTCAAATTCATGATCTGAGATGTAACTACAAGCTAAAGCAAATTCCAGCCATGTCTGAGTTTCGCCGTTTTCGGTATCGGCATCAGAAAATTTACTTACAAAATGATTAGGATATTTTCGCTTTCTATAGGCTTCAGCTATGTTTGCGCAAACACTTCTGGAACATCTTCGTATCTGATCGGTTAAACTATACTTTTCCTCAGGTGGGAATCTTTTAGAAATATGAAATATTTCCATAGCAAGTTTAAACCCTTTTTGATAAGCCAGTAGATCCTTTATTGTTCCCATTTTAATAAATATAAGAACATTGCACGAAATAGCCTAGTGAATATGGTTACTCATAACTCGACACATTATACGGCAAATGCAAGGCGACTCCCAACTCTAAACTCCCAACTCCGAACCCAATTCATCCCAATACTCCACAGCTCTTCTATAATGCGGGATGACAATACTACCGCCCACTAAATTGGCGATCATAAAAATTTCGTTCATTTCATCGTTGTTCACGCCGGCATCGAAACATTTTCCGAGGTGGTATTTGATGCAATCATCGCAACGAAGTACCATTGAGGCTACCAGGCCTAACATCTCCTTGGTTTTTACATCAAGTGCACCATCAGCATAGGAAGTGGTATCGAGTGCAAAAAAACGCTTGATGTTGGTATTGGCGGTTTCCATGATCCTATCGTTCATTTTTTCGCGATAGCTATTAAATTCTTCTACTAACTTTCCCATGTATCCTAATTATTGAATTTTAAATAAGTGAATGCGCATTAACGTTAAATCAATGCGTTTAGTCGAGGTTGATTTCTTCCAGCGGATTCCAGAATACTTTTTTAAAGTTAACTACCTTATCGTTTTTAACTTCCACGCCTTCTTTTTTCAAGAGTTCTTCCATCAATTCGGGTGGTTTAAAATGGAATTTTCCGGTAAGCAGTCCGCTGCTGTTTACTACCCGGTGAGCAGGTACTTTTGGATGGGCAGTACCTGCATAAAGCATCGCATGCCCAACCATCCGCGACGATTTTGCTGCGCCTAAACTTTTAGCAATGGCCCCATAAGATGTCACCCTTCCTTGCGGAATGAGCCGTACAACCTCATAAACCTGTTCGTAAAAGTTGGTGTCCATTATTCAAAAGAAAACTGAATATAGTTAATATTCTTATCGTGTAATAAATATTTCTTCTCGTAATAAGTCTTGATCGATAATACCTCATCAACCAGATCGGAAGTGTAGAGCTGATCGGTGTTTTTATGCACGATTAAGCCTAGTTCTGCTACTTTTTCGCAGGTATAGGCGTATAATTGGTCATTATCTGTTTTTAAATTAACGCAGCCTCCAGGCTTCAATACCTGTTTGTACCGGCTTAAAAATACCGGAAAAGTAAGGCGCTTTTTCTCGCGGCTATCCTGTGGCTGAGGATCTGGAAAAGTAATCCAGATTTCATCAACTTCACCTTCATTAAAGTAATCGAGCAGGTTTTCAATCTGGATCCTTAAAAAAGCTACATTATCAATGCCGTCTTCTATGGCTGTTTTGGCACCTCGCCAGATGCGGTTTCCTTTATAATCGACCCCGATAAAATTCTTTTCAGGGAATAAACGCGCCAGGTTTACAGAATACTCGCCTTTTCCACAGGCCAGCTCCAGTACAACCGGATTATTATTTTTAAAATGTGTTGCAGCCCAGTTACCTTTTAAGGCTTTTCCTTCATCTAATTGGTATACGTTTGCAAATGTTTCTATCTCTGCAAAACGTCTAAGTTTATCTTTGCCCAAGTTTTCTTTTTTGAGACAAATTTACAATTAAATCATTTAGCAATTTGTTTTTTCGGCTGATAACTCGTCTGTTTTCATGAATCAATCGTATTTTTGCAGGCTATAAAGAAACAGACCTTGGAAAAAAGTGCTAAAATATACGTTGCAGGCCATCGCGGAATGGTAGGTTCGGCCATTTACCGCAAACTGCAAAAAGAAGGATACACCAATATACTCACCAGAACTTCTGCTGAACTGGATTTACGTAACCAACAGGCCGTAACCGATTTTTTCGCAGCAGAAAAACCCGATTATGTATTTTTGGCAGCAGCTAAAGTAGGCGGCATTGTTGCCAACAACACCTACCGGGCCGATTTCCTTTACGAAAACCTGGCGATCCAGAATAATGTAATCCACAATGCTTATGTAAACGGCGTTAAAAAATTAATGTTTCTGGGTTCGAGTTGTATTTACCCTAAAATGGCTCCTCAGCCTTTAAAAGAAGATTACCTTTTAACAGGTACTTTAGAGCATACCAACGAACCTTATGCCATTGCCAAAATTGCGGGCATTAAAATGTGCGATGCTTACCGCGACCAATATGGCTGTAACTTCATTTCGGTAATGCCAACCAATCTTTATGGTTATAACGATAACTACCACCCTCAAAATTCGCACGTTTTACCGGCTTTAATCCGTAAAGTGCATGAAGCCAAGGCAAACAATGAAAAAGAAGTGGTAGTATGGGGTTCGGGCACACCTATGCGCGAATTTTTATTTGCCGATGATTTGGCGGATGCCTGTTATTTCTTAATGCAAAACTATAGTGAACCTAACCTGATTAATATTGGTACCGGGCACGATTTAACCATTAAAGACCTGGCTTTGCTGATAAAAGAGGTATTGGGTTATGAAGGCGAACTGATATTTGATGCCAGCAAACCAGATGGCACTCCGCGCAAGTTAATGGATGTAAGTAAACTCCATAACCTGGGCTGGAAACATAAAATTGAGCTTAAAGAAGGTATTGCCCTGGCTTATCAAGATTTTGAAAGCAGATACTAAAATACATTTCTATGGTGCGCAGGATAAAAACTCCTGCGCACTTTTGTTTATGTCTTATTTTTTAGCAGCAGGATCATAAATGGCTACAGCCACCCGGCTATCGGCACAGCCATAATATAAAAACCATTTCTTTTTGAAATAAACCAGGCCTTCGATAAAAACTGTACCCGAAGGATATTGCCCGCTCTTTTCGAAAGGTGCAGTAGGCACAAAAAATGGCTCATCAAGCCTCGCTATTACTTTCGAAGGATTTCTAAGATCGAATAACACCTGCCCGGCCGAATAGGTATTGGCCACGTAATTGGTATCTCTTTCGGCATCACCTCTGTTCTTTCCATTATATAAAACCAAAATGCCCTTATCTGTAACAATTGCCGGCGGACCGCACTCAGTCAAATCGCTATCAAAATAACGTTTTCTGGGCTTTATAATCAAATCCAAATCACCATTTGCGTTTAGAGCGGGTTCCCAGTTGATAAGATCGGCAGAAGTAGCAATATTCATAAACCTCTCGCCCCAGTACATCATATACCTGCCGTTTATTTTGGCAATTACCTGTTTACCATTTTCAATTTTGGTTACAATAGAACCAGATTTACATTTGAGATCCTGAAATTTACCATTATAGGCCTTACTAAACGCAGCACCGTGTTTGGTCCAGTGTTTCAAATCTTTGGAAGTGGACACAGCCAGGCGGAAAATATTCCGGTTCCATTGGGTATAGAGCATTACATACAATCCTTCTTCAGTAACTGCAATTCGTGGGTCTTCGCAACCACCCGGCCATTCGTATGCTTTCTGATTGTCTTCATCAGGATAGAGCACCGGCTCCGGGTTCCGCTTCATTTTAATGCCATCATTACTTTCGGCAAGGCCTATTCTGGAGGTACGCTTGCCAATACCTACTCCCGATCGGTCTTCGCTCCGGTAAAGCACATATATTTTATTTTTGCTTACCACTGCCGCCGGATTAAACACATCGCTCGCTTCCCAGGCAATTTTTTGTTTGCTCATCGGATCGAAGAAAAGGCTTTCGGCATTTGGCGAAATAATGGGATTAACACTTTCAGGCCGTACAAATGGTCCCAGTGCCCATTCGGGCAACTGCCCCTGGGCATTGGCTGCAAAGGCCAGCGGAAGAAAAAATACAAGCAGGAATAAGCGTAACGCGATTTTGTTCATAAAGCTAAAATACCTAATAAAGCGGGTAATGGTTAGATTACTCCTAATTAAATCAATCGTATTGAAATATGCTATTCAACTTTTTGTCTAAACGTCTCATTTTTAAATGAGAATTTCATGGCTCAAATCTTTCTAAATTCAACCACTCTTTCCTTCTTAACCTCAGTCATTTTTTATTATAGTTAAAATTGATATATTTGATATTATAAATAAATTTTAGCTATATGACTTTAGTTCAGCTCGAATATGTGGTTGCCGTAGATACCTACAGAAGCTTTGTTACCGCTGCAGATAAGTGTTTTGTTACGCAGCCAACGCTCAGTATGCAGGTACAAAAACTGGAAGAATTGCTCAACGTTAAAATCTTCGACAGGAGCAAGCAACCCGTAAGTCCTACCGAAATTGGCGTACAGATTATTGCACAAGCCAGAATTGTTTTGCAGGAAAGTGGTAAAATCAAAGAGTTGATCAGCAGTCAGCAACAAGATGTTTTAGGAGAGCTGAAGATCGGCGTAATCCCTACCATTGCACCTTACTTATTGCCCGAAGTTATTTCGGCTATGTTAGAGAAATACCCTGAACTTAAACTGCTCATTTGGGAATATACCACCGAAGATATTATCCACCACCTTAAAACAGGGGTATTGGATTGCGGCATTTTAGCCACCCCTTTAACCGACCCCAACATAAACGAAACACCGTTATACTACGAAAATTTTGTAAGCTACATTAGTAAAAGCAGCAAATTGTATAAAAAGAAAGCTGTAGATGCCGAAGATTTAAACGACGAAAATATCTGGCTACTCAACGAAGGGCACTGCATGCGTAATCAGGTACTAAACATTTGCCGTTCAACCAAAAACAACCGGCTGCAGGGGCTGGAATACAACACCGGTAGTGTAGAAACACTGGTTAGAATGGTTGATTTAAATGGCGGCGCTACTTTATTGCCCGAATTAGCTATTGCCGAGCTTAATGCGAAACAAACCAGTAAAATACGTCATTTCAAATCGCCCGAACCCGTACGCGAAATCAGTCTGGTAACACATAAAAACTTCATTAAAAAGCGGATGCTGAATGCTTTAAAAGAAGAAATTTTAGAAATTATCCCTAAAGCCATGAAGCAAAAAAAGAAAAAGGATATTGTTGGAATTTAGCTTAATTCCCCTTCCTTGCCTACACGATCGGCCAGCTTATAGCCTGCTGTATCCGGGTTTTTATCTTCTAAAAAGATAAGGATAAACAATGAAATAACGGGGATTAAAAAAGAGATAAAAAACCAGAACCAGAATTTACGGCCGGTTCTTTTGGCCAGGAATCCTGCCAATAACTGTGGCGACAACAATAGCCCCAGTACTACCGCGCCAACGAGTATTTCTGGCATCTGTTTAAATTAATGAGCGATTGAAAAAAAGGAAAGCTAAGCCTTATTGGTTTTGCTTTTCAACCGGTGGTGCAGACAGCAATCCTTTAATATCGCTCTCAACCTCTTCCTCGCCTTTTTTCTTTTTCTTGTTTTTCTGGCTTTTTCCGCTTAAACGCTCCTCAATAACCTTATCATATTCAAGCTGCTGCTCAGGTCTTAAAACATTGCGGATATTTTTGCTGGTCTCGTTCTGAAGTTTATAGAATTTATCTACATCTTCTTCTTTCGAGTTACCGGCCTGTTGCCTTTTAATTAACTCGGCTTGTTCTTTAGCCTGGTTATAGGTAAAACTGTAAATCACACTTTTTTGTGTGCCATTTAATTTTAACCTTTTATCCAGTTCATCTACATTTTTTTGTGCAATTTCTGTAGGTGTGGGCATTTTATTCTGCTGCGCGCTCACCAAACCGTTTACCCCAACCAGAATTAAAAATAAAATTACAAGCCTTTTCATATCAAACATTTAATATCTGCGAAGTTACTTAATTATCTTAAAACAAGAAAGTCCCGGTTATGCCGGGACTTTCTAAAATTTTATTGGGTTTTAATTACAATGCTTTTTTGTAAAGCTCAGCAACGGCATCCCAGTTAATCACGTTCCAGATTGCAGCTAAGTAATCCGGACGTTTGTTTTGATATTTTAAGTAGTAAGCGTGCTCCCAGACATCAATACCTAAAATTGGTGTACCTTTTACTTCAGCAATATCCATTAAAGGGTTATCCTGGTTTGGAGTAGAAGAAACCTGAAGTTTTTTATCAGCACCTACTGATAACCAGGCCCAACCTGAACCAAAACGGGTTGCACCGGCTTCCTGTAATTTAGTTTTAAGTTCTGCAAACGAACCGAAAGTTTCGTTAATCGCTTTAGCTAAATCGCCGGTTGGCTCGCCACCTTTATTTGGACCTAAAATGTTCCAGAATAAAGAGTGGTTATAGTGACCACCACCATTGTTTCTAACAGCAGCAGGGAATTTTGAAATATTTTTTACAACGTCTTCAATTTTTGCAGTTGCTTCAGGTTTACCTTCCAAAGCTTTGTTTAGGTTGGTAACATAAGCCTGGTGGTGTTTATCATGGTGGATTTCCATGGTAGTTTTATCAATATGCGGTTCTAATGCATCGGTTGCGTAGTGTAACGCAGGTAATTCAAAAGCCATAATGTTTTATGTTTAAGATTTAAAAATGTTTCTTGTAGCAAATATAACATTAGAACGTTAAGATTTGTTCATGTTATTATCATCAAATGGTTTTCTCTGTATCAGTATTGCTTGAAAGTTTTAATAATCAATACAATAACAGTCATTTCAATAGCGCAAAAAATGGTTAATGGTTAATGGTTTATAGTTGATAGTCAGATTGGTCTAGTTGATGTCATCAATTGGCCTTCTTACCATTAACTATCGGCTATTAACCATAAACTATCTCTTTTTCGCAAAGAACCCTTTCATTAACGCAGCACATTCTTCTGCCATTACGCCACCTTTCAATACCGTTTTAGGATGTAACAAATTTGCTCCTTTAGAAATAAAGCCTCTTTTCTCTTCCCTGGCACCGTAAACAATGCGACCAATCTGCGTCCAGTAACTCGCACCGGCGCACATTACACAAGGCTCAATGGTTACATAAAGTGTACAGTCTTTTAAATACTTACCGCCTATGGTTTGCGCCGCCGAAGTAAAAGCCTGCATCTCGGCATGGGCTGTAACATCGTTAAAACGCTCGGTTAAATTGTAGCCGCGACCAATAACCCGGTTTTTACTGACCACAATTGCTCCAATGGGGATTTCATCATCGGCCAAAGCTTTTTTAGCTTCTTCAATGGCTAGTTTCATATAATGAATATCTTCTGCTTCGGGATCGGTATCTTCGAAATTATAAAAACTCATAGGGCAAAGATAGGGTTATAATGCGTAAAGACTTCAGCAGTTTTGAAACGTAGACCTGAGCGGCCTGACAGGAGAAAAGTTTTTTGAAGCGCAATGTTGGTGCTAATCGGCTACTACAGTCCTGCTTTCCACTCCAAGTCCTCTCCCAATGAAAAATCGGGATTGCGGGCTTTACGTTTCAATCAGGGCTAATTTTGCAAGGCCTGTGCGCAAACTCACGCATTTCCAATCGGAGGTGTGTCGACAACACTCATTAAGTCGGCCAAAAACGATTAAACTAACTTACTGCCATTCGGCACCTTGCGCTCTACAGCCGTGAGTACAATATCACCATTTTCATCGGCAAAGCCGGTAACCAAAAACTCCGACATAAATTTCCCAATCTGTTTTTTCGGAAAATTCGTTACCGCTACAATCTGTCTGCCTGGAAGTTCGGCTAAGGTATAATGTTTGGTAATTTGTGCACTGCTCATTTTAATGCCAAACTCACCAAAATCGACCTTAACTTTATAAGCGGGCCTGCGGGCTTCGGGGAACTCGAAGGCTTCCAAAATGGTACCAACCCTTAATTCAACTTTTTCGAAATCATCCCAGCTAATCTCTTGCATAGCTTAATTTTAAAATGTATAAAAAACAAAAATATAAATTCCATCGAAAATCTTTAATCATTCCCTAAGCATATAGCATCGGGATTTTATAAAAAATTTGCGTTTTATATTTTATCAGCTATCTTTATGCAACCGTTTGCATAAACCAAATATAAAATTAGCTAAAAACCATGTATTTATTAGGGATTGATTTAGGTACCTCATCTATAAAAGTTGCGCTTGTAGAAATTGCAACACAAAAAAATATAGCTACAGCCCAATACCCCGAAGAAGAAACCCATATCAAATCATTAAAACCTGGCTGGGCAGAACAATCGCCCAACGAATGGTGGCAAAATGTACAGCAGGCTATTTTAAAATTAAATGCAACCGGCTTATTCAACCCGAAAGATATCAGTGCCATCGGTATTGCCTACCAGATGCATGGCCTGGTGGTGGTAGATAAAGATCAAAAAGTACTGCGTGACAGCATTATCTGGTGCGATAGCAGGGCCGTTGAACTGGGTAACCAGGCTTTTGATAGTATTGGCCATGAGAAATCATTAAAACACTTGCTTAATTCACCGGGTAATTTTACCGCCTCAAAGCTGGCCTGGGTAAAGGCAAACGAACCCGAAATTTACGCTCAGATAGATAAAATCATGCTCCCCGGCGATTTTATTGCGATGAACTTAACCGGAGCCATTACCACCAGTATCTCTGCCCTTTCTGAAGGTATTTTTTGGGATTTTGAACAGCACGAAATCTCGAAAGATGTAATGAATTATTATGGTCTGAGCAATAACCTGATTCCAGAAATAAAGCCACTGTTCTCAAGTCACGGGGCTTTAAAAGCAGATATTGCCAACAACCTTGGCTTAAGTCCGGGTATTCCGGTGGCCTACAAATCTGGCGACCAGCCCAATAACGCACTTTCTTTAAACGTATTAAAACCTGGCGAGGTGGCCGCAACTGCCGGTACATCGGGTGTTATTTATGGCGTAAGCGATGATTTGACCTGCGATCAACAATCCAGAGTAAACACCTTTGCACACGTAACTTATACCGAGACTCAAAAACATACTGGCGTTTTGCTCTGCATTAATGGTACTGGCAGCATGTACAGGTGGGCAAAGCATACTTTTGCGCCGCAATCAACCTACGCAGCATTAAACAGCCTCGCAGCTACTGCTCCAATTGGCAGCAACGGTTTAAAAGTGCTTGCCTTTGGCAACGGAGCCGAACGCATGCTAAACAATCAATATACCGGCGCACAACTTTTGGGTATCGATTTAAATATTCACACCCAGGCTGATATTTTCAGGGCCGTACAAGAAGGCATAGCCTTTTCTTTCCGTTATGGCCTCGATATTATGAGAGCGAACGGCATGAAACCGCAGGTAATCAGGGCTGGCCGCGCTAATCTTTTTTTAAGTGATGTTTTTGCCCAAACCTTTGTCGATGTAACAGGTATTCCGGTAGAACTCTACGAAAACGACGGCAGTGTTGGTGCAGCCTTAGGGGCAGGCATTGGTGCCGGCATTTTCAGCAGTGCTGAAGAAGCTTTTAAACAACATGCTCCAATTAAAACCTTACAGCCACAAAACAGCGAAGTATACGAACCAATTTATCAGGATTGGAAAAACATATTAGTAAAACAAATTAACAGGAAATAGACAATGGTTAATCGTTAATAGCCTGACTGACTATCAACAAAAAACCAGCAATAAAAAAACACCATGACAAAAGTAGTAACAGGAGCCAAGGAATTTTTCAAAGGCATTGATCAGATTCAATTCGAGGGTTTAACAAGCGATAACCCTTTAGCATTTAGGTGGTACGATGCCAATAAAGTAGTGGCAGGCAAAACCATGAAAGAGCATTTTAAATTTGCCTGTGCCTACTGGCATTCTTTTAATGGCAATGGCGCTGATCCTTTTGGCGGTGCAACACATATTTTTCCGTGGGATGAAAAGAAAGATGCCATAGAAAGAGCAAAAGATAAAATGGATGCGGCTTTCGAATTTATTACCAAAATGCAGATTCCGTACTACTGTTTTCACGATGTGGATGTGGTAGATTATACCGATGATATTGCCGAAAATGAGCGCAGGCTTGAAACCTTAGTGGACTACGCCAAGCAAAAACAAGCCGAAAGCGGTGTAAAGCTACTTTGGGGAACAGCCAATTTATTTAGCCATAAACGCTACATGAATGGTGCGGCTACCAATCCTGATTTTCATGTACTGGCACACGGTGCGGCACAGGTTAAAGCTGCACTTGATGCTACCATTGCACTTGGGGGCGAAAATTATGTTTTCTGGGGTGGCAGAGAAGGTTACATGAGTCTGCTCAACACCAATATGAAACGCGAGCAGGAGCATTTGGCCAGATTTTTACATACTGCTAAAGATTATGCGCGTAAACAGGGTTTTAAAGGCACTTTCTTTATCGAGCCTAAGCCATGCGAGCCATCTAAACACCAGTACGATTACGATGCAGCCACAGTGAGGGGCTTTTTACAGCAATACGACTTGTTAAACGACTTTAAATTAAACCTGGAGGTTAACCATGCAACCCTTGCCGGACATACTTTCCAGCACGAACTGCAGGTTGCCGTAGATAACGGATTATTAGGTTCAATTGATGCCAACCGCGGCGATTACCAGAACGGCTGGGATACCGATCAGTTTCCGAATGATATTAACGAACTGACAGAAACGATGCTGATTATTTTAGAAGGTGGCGGCTTGCAAGGCGGTGGCGTAAACTTCGATGCCAAGATCCGCCGTAATTCTACCGATCCGAAAGATTTATTTTATGCACATGTGGGTGGCATGGATATTTTTGCCAGAGCGTTGGTAACTGCCGATGCCATTTTACAGCAATCTGATTACAAGAAAGTAAGGACTGAGCGTTATGCTTCGTTCGACGGTGGCAAGGGGGCCGAGTTTGAGCAGGGTAAACTAAGTTTAGAAGATTTAAGAAATTATGCAGCAGAAAACGGCGAACCAGAAGTACGCAGTGGTAAACAAGAGTATCTGGAAAATTTAATTAACAGATACATCTAATTGCAGGCTAAAAGATTAGGTTACAAAATAATAAATGTCAATTTAACATTTTATAACAAAAAAATTTGATATTTAACTAATGATTTTACTACATTTAGCCTTCTAAACCAAATAACTTATCTTAAATGAAAGTCACAGATTACATTATTTTTCTAGCCTACTTTGCCATAGTAGCAATTTATGGTTTTTGGATTTACCATCGTAAGAAGCAAACCCAGATGAGCAGTAAGGATTATTTCCTTGCAGAAGGTTCACTTACCTGGTGGGCAATTGGTACATCGTTAATTGCTTCGAACATTAGTGCTGAGCAATTTGTAGCCATGAGTGGTGACGGATTTAAAATGGGATTAGCTATTTCTACTTATGAATGGATGGCGGCTGCTACCCTGGTAATTGTGGCTACATTTTTTATTCCGGTATATCTTAAAAATAAGATTTACACCATGCCGCAATTTTTAAGTCAGCGCTATAATGGTACTGTAGCCATGATTATGGCAGTGTTTTGGTTGTTATTATACGTTGTTGTTAACTTAACCTCAATCTTATACTTAGGTGCACTGGCCGTAAGCAGTATTTCGGGCATTGGTTTCTGGTATTGTATGATGGGCTTAGCCATTTTTGCTGTAATTATCGCATTAGGCGGTATGAAAGTAATTGGTTATACCGATGTAATCCAGGTAGCATTCTTAATTTTCGGTGGTTTAGCCACTACTTATTTAGCACTTAATTTGGTTAGTGATCATTTTGGCGGCCATGGAGTGCTGGATGGTTTAGCCTTCTTAAGGGAAAAAGCCCCTGATCACTTCCACATGATTTTCAAAAAAGATAGTGCCAATTATGCTTCATTACCTGGTATGACGGTATTGCTTGGTGGTATGTGGATTGTAAACTTAAACTATTGGGGTTGTAACCAGTACATTACCCAGCGTGCTTTAGGTGCCGATTTAAAAACGGCCAGGGCAGGTATTTTATTTGCAGCCTTTTTAAAGCTTTTAATGCCTCTAATCGTGGTTTTACCGGGTATTGCAGTTTACATGTTGTATCAGGAAAAAACTGGTATTGATGTAAATTCGATGATGCCAGGCGGCGAACTTCGTCCGGACAGGGCTTACCCTACTTTATTGAATATCCTGCCTACAGGACTAAAAGGATTATCATTTGCGGCCTTAACTGCGGCAATTGTGGCTTCTTTAGCTGGTAAAATCAACAGTATCTCTACTATCTTTACCTTGGATATCTTTAAAAAACACATTAATACCGAAGCCAATGAGCTTAAACTGGTAAGAACCGGTCGTTGGGTGGTAATTGTTGCAATGGGTATCGCAATCGCCATTTCACCATTCTTAGGTATTGATAAAAAAGGTGGTTTCGAATTTATTCAGGAGTATACAGGTTTTGTAAGCCCTGGTATTTTTGCCATGTTTATTTTAGGTTTCTTCTGGAAAAAAACCACTTCAAATGCAGCATTATTTGCTACCATTGGTGGTTTCGGTTTATCTGTACTGTTAAAATTCTTACCAGGCATGATGGATCTTTCTTTCCTGCATAATTTCGGTTTCTCAGTAGCCAATGCAGATGGAATTTACGAAATACCTTTCTTAGATAGAATGGGCTTGGTATTCGTAATCTGTATTGTGGTAATGTATGCCATTAGTATGTTCGAGAACAGCAAAGGCGACAAATCGCATGGTTTAGAAGTAGATACGAGTATGTTTAAAGTTCATCCTTCATTTGCTGTTGGATCGCTGTTAGTGTGCGGAATTTTAGTTGCACTTTACTCGATTTTCTGGTAAAAGAAAAAATCAATAATATGCAAAAGGCTCGCAATGAAAATTGTGAGCCTTTTTGTTTGCGTCCTGGTTGGTGTCTCCACCAACCAGCTTTATTCATTTATTTCAGTCGGTGAGGACACCAACCGATAGATTAAAGACACCAGCCGATAGATTAATGCATGTATATATGGTTCGTGCAGACACGAACCAGTGCGTTTGAAAGGGATATTTTAATTATTGTGCACAAGGCCCATCAGGAATTTCCTTGCTGATTTTTAACACCTTGGTAACCACCAGTGTCGAATCAAAATCAGCCGAAACACTGGCAGTATCTGATTTGGCGAAGAAACCTTCCAGTTCTACGTATACAGGCTCATAAGGCTTTTCGAAACCCAGGTTGCTGTAAGAAAGTTCGAGTGTTTTTACACTGTCTTTAACCCAGTACTCCCGACCATCTTCGCAGAGCGTAAATGATTTCATTTCCGGACCAAAACTATACAAACCCTTAACCGTTTTCAGGTTACTATTCTCTCCCTCGGCTTTATCATTTCTATTACAAGCGGTAACCGCTACGCCAAGGAGCACAACAAATACAAAAGCTTGCTTAAATAACTTCATCTTATATGGTTTGATTTATTTGATCGATCTTTTTAACACTTAAATTGGACGACAAAGCAGATGCCAAAAATGAGAAGATGCCTACAGTAACAAAAACTAAAACAAAATCTTTCCATTTTAATCCTATGGGATAAGCATTTACTAGCGTTTTATTCTCTTCGCCCATTTTTATAAAGCCATAGGTGTGTTGGAAATAGTAGAAAATAATTCCGATTATTAAGCCAAGTACACAGCCCGACATGGTAATCATCATCCCTTCGAATAAAAATATGCGTTTTATTAACTTTTTCCCGGCACCCAAACTACTCAAAATAGCCACATCTTTTACCTTATCTATCACCAGCATGGTTAACGACCCTATGATATTAAATATAGCAATAATCAGGATAAAAGTAAGAATAATATATACGGCCCATTTTTCGGTATTTAAGATGTGGTAGAGCGATTTATTCTGCTCTGCCTGGTTCCTGACTTCATAATCTTTCCCAGCTTTTTCAATCACTTCCTTTTGAAAGCGGTCTACATCGGTGCCGGGCTGCAGATTAATCTCAATGGCCGACACTTTTTTATCTTCGCCCAGCAGCTCACGGGCAAAATCGAGTGGAACAATAATACCATTATCGAAATCCTGCTGCACTTCGAAAACACCGCTTACCCGGATGCTTTTTGATATAAAATCGTCGGCCGGATTGATATTGCTTACTGAAATATCCTTTTTGGGTGAATAAATTTCCAGCTCGGTAAAGGGATCGACAGTATTAACAGCCAGATAACTCTGTAAAGCAGAACCCATAACGGCACTTGCACCACTGCTGTTGTGCAATACAAAACGACCTTCTTTTATCGTACTATCGAGCTTGCCATTTTTTAAATAATCGAAACTTACTCCCTTAACCACGCCAACAGCCTGTTTATTGTTGTATTTTAACAAGGCATTTTCTTGCAACACTTCAGTAAAAGCATATACAGCCTTGTTTTGCCTTAACTGATTAAAATAGGTTGTATTTGGATCGAAAGTTTTACCCTTAGCCGGGGTAATGGCTATTTGCGGGGTAATGGTATCGAACATACTCAATACCACCGTTTCCAAGCCGTTAAAAACCGACAAAATAATAATTAATGCAGCACTACCCACCATTACACCCACCATCGAAATACCCGAAATCAGGTTGATGGCATTGGTAGACTTTTTGGCAAAAAGGTACCTTTTGGCGATATAGAAAGATGTGTTCACTGCGGTAAAGATAATAAAAGGTTAAAGGTTTAATGGAAGAAGGCATAAGGTTGTATACCGTTACAATTAAATACTTTACAAAAAATAGCCAATACTAAAAAAACGGGTTATGCTGCTTTTCGAAACCTATACTGGTTGCTGGTCCGTGGCCAGGATAAACCTTAGTTTCATCTGGTAAGACAAAAAGTTTATCGGTAATGTTTTGAATTAATTGCTGATGGTTACCACCGGGCAAATCGGTACGGCCAATACTGCCATAAAAAAGCACATCGCCACCCATTAAAATATGATCGGCTGCACTGTAAAAGCACAAATGAGCAGGCGAATGACCCGGTGCAAAAATTAAGCTCAATGTACTGTTACCAAAACTGATGGTTCCGGTTTCGGGCAAAAAAGTATCGGGTTCTGGCGAAAGTTCGTAATGGCTGAAGCCCATTTGCGGCGCATAGCCAGGCACGGCCTGTAATATCGGCAATTCGCCTTTGTTAAACTGCGGCTTTAGGCCATAAGTATCGAAAACAAACTTGTTGCCAAAAACGTGGTCTAAATGGCAATGCGTATTCAGCAACAAAACAGGTTTAAGATTATTTTCTTTGATAAACGAAACCAGTTCATTCTGCTCATAGCCTTCATACATTCCCGGGTCGATAATTACGCACTTGCCGGTTTCATCATATAAAACGTATGTATTTTCGCTGTACGCGTTAAAAGTTAATGTTTTTACTGTAATCATATGGTTTTTAGTTTTTCCATCTAAAGGTGGAAATCAATTTATCAATATCTTTTTTAATGAAATTGATAACGGGCGCAATCGAGTCGTATTGCGGACGTTCGTTAAAATATAATGCCCCCCTGAAATAGTGCTTAACACTGTCGGTTAAAAAAAATTGCACAGATGAGGCGGTATTCCCTTCAATGGCATAATAAATTCCATATACCTTATGATCGGGATAGTTGATGAGTTTCTGATCTATAGCGCTTGCCTTGATGGTGTGTTTAAAAGCGAGTTTTCTGGCGTCTTCTACCATTTCATTGTACTCGTTCTTGCCAGACACATCGTAATAAGTTAAATGCAAATAACCGTTAAATTGTTTAAAATGCAGGTTATACCAATCTTTTTGGGCATCGCGACTTTTATCCTGCTCTATGCTCGCATATACCGGGTACTCAAAACCAAAAGGCACCGGCGCAATGAAGGATTTATATTCTTTTTTGGGGAACTCAATCCTGAAGTAAGCTTTAGGCTTAGGGCTATAATCGTGGTTTTGGCAGGCTGTTATACATAAAAGCAGTGCAAAGGGTAAAAAAATCAGCTGTTTTAGTTTCATTCCTCGGGAGATTGCTTAATGGTTAACAGGATAAAGATAGGCCAAATTATTTATTCCAAATGGCCCAGGCTTTTTCAGCCTGCTGATGCAACATTTCGAGTCCGTTTTTAGTTTTTGCGCCTTCAGCTGCAGCTTTAACCAGAAATGCAGTTTCGAGCGGATTGTAAACCAGATCGTATGCCAAATGTTCAGGTCCAACCAAACTGTAATCGATATCCGGAAAGGTATCTACATTTGGCGACATGCCCAATGGTGTGGTATTGATTAATAATTTATGCGAGGCTAGAATTTCAGGAGTAATCTCCGCATATAAAATGGCTCCTTCAGTTGCCTTACGCACCACTACCTGATATTCGATATTCAGCTTTTCTAAAATATACTTTACAGCTTTAGCCGCGCCACCATCGCCAAAAACCAGGGCTTTGGTATGCTGTGGTTCTAACAAGGGGCTTAACGACGATTCGAAACCATAAGCATCTGTATTATAGCCTTTTAAATAGTTTTTCCCTTCAAAGTTTTTAATCGAAATGCAGTTTACCGCACCAATTTTATCGGCAGCTTCATCTACCTCGTTTAAATAGCAAAGTACATTTACTTTATGCGGAATGGTTACATTTAATCCCTGCAACGATGGGTTATCGTTCAGTAAATCGGGCAGCGCTTTAATATCTTCAATTGGAAAAAGCTCGTATTGATGATCGGCAATGCCTTCATTTATAAACTTTTCGGTAAAATATTTTTTAGAGAAAGAGTGAGAGAGCGGATAACCAATCAGGCCGTAAGTTTTCATAAGCATATATACATTCATTGCGAAGCAGTACTTCCCCAATAGGGTAAGCAACGCTTCGCAATGCAGAAATTTTATATTATTTCCCTAAGTTTAAGAAATGATCGAAGGTATCGCCCCTTAAACCCAAACGAATGGTTTCTAAAGGAATAACTTCGGCAGGGGCAATATTACCCAGGTTTACATTGGCTCCAATGAGTTTTATAAACCAAACCTGCTGCTCTTTTTGGGGTGCTTCCCAAATAATGGTTTCTTCGGGTATCTGGGTCAGGATTTCATCTACCAATCCTTCGCGTACCTCACCGCTTCCGCGGTAAATACCCACATTACCACCTTCGCGTGCTTCGGCAATAACTTTCCACGAGCCGGCTTCGATTTCGGCCTGCATCAGTTTAATCCACTTGTATGGCGCAAATATTTTGGCAGCATCTTTACTACCAACTTCCGAAATTACGGTAACCTGTTTGGCCAGTTCGCTGATAAAAGCGCACTTTTTATCGTGTTCAATATCTACCGAACCGTCTGAAACCTCGGCATACTCCATTCCGTACTGATCAAGCACGCGCTGGTAATCTGAAAACTGGTTACGGATAATAAAGGCTTCAAATAGTGTTCCGCCAAAATAAGTCGGAATACCTGCACTTTTGTATAAAGCTAACTTTTCTTTAAGGTTTGGTGTTACGTGTGAGGTAGCCCAACCCAATTTTACGATATCTGTATGTACACCTGCCACATCAATAAAATCTTCAACCTGGCGCAGGCTTAATCCCTTATCCATAACCATTGTTAAGCCTTTTTGGCGTGGTTTAGCTGGACGTTCGGGAACGTTTAATAATGGATAATTCATATGCCTACAAAAGTGAAAAAAATTTTCAGATTTATTTGTTAAATTTTTCTCACAAGGTCGTTACCTGATATATCGGTTTATTACGTTCAAAATGGCACTATTATCTTGTAATTGTGGCAAATATTCGAATAAAATATAATGTTTTTCGGGGTCAGTTGTTAAAGCAGTTTCCAGATATCCCAATGCATCAGCATAACTGCCAAGTGCAAAAAGGTAAGCTACCATACGGTAATACAGTTCGGCAGCTTCGGGATTATTTTTAATGGCCTCGGCCATGGTTTCTGATGCTTCAAGCAGTTTACCCTGCTCATACAATACGGTACTGAAATCTAACCAGGCCTCAATATCAAGCGGATTAAATTCCAAAACTTTCTCGTAAGCCTCGATTGATTCGTCAATCTGGTTTAGTTTGTAATAGGCATCGGCCAGTGCAAACCAGAAATCGGCATTTTCGGCTTCTAAATCGATCGCTTTTTTATAAAAATGAAGCGATTCGAAATAACGTTCTTCAAAATTCAGTGTAACACCAATCCCAAACCAGGCATCAGCCATTTTAGGATCCATTTTTACCGATTTTTTATAATAAGAACGGGCTTCGTCCATCTTCTCGAGCTTTTCGTAACATTCGCCAATGGCACAATACGTATCGGCATTGGGTGGTTCGTACTCAAAAGTTTGTTTATAAACCTCTATCGCTTCGTTATACTTATCTAACTGTACCAGCGCATTGCCTTTGTTAAAATAAGCCGAACTGAAATCTTCTTTAATCAGAATGGCATAATCGTAAGCATCAATTGCCTTTTCGAAAAGATTTATCTTATGGAAACTGTTGCCCAGGTTGTACCAGGCCGCATAAGAATACGGATCGGTATCGATATATTGCTGATAAAACTTGATGCTTTCTTCCTGCTTGTCCAACACATCGTAACAGAAAGCCAGTTCGTATAAACCATCCTGGTTTTCCATATTCTGCTCTAAACTGAGTTTGATGTAAGTAATGGCATTTTCGTAATCAGACATGCTCTGGTAAACGTAGGCCATTTGCAGTAAAATCTCGTCGGTGCTTTCGGCCAGGCCCAAAGCTTTTTCATAATTCTCTAAAGCTTCGTCAAAGCGCTCGGTATTCTGAAAAATATTACCACGAAGCAAATAAATATCCGGTTCTGATGGTTCCAGTAATTCGGCCTTTTGCAAAGCGATAAAAGCCTGTTCGTGGTTGTTGGTTAAAATGTACAGATGAGCCTGTTTAATTAAGAAAACAGTTGCGTAGGGGTGTTGACTGATTGCAAAATCAACTACCTGCAAAGCTTTGACCGGATCATTTTTCTCAATGTAGAAATCTACAATGTATTCAAAAGCGCCTGCATCGAAGAAATATTGGTCCTGATTGCGGAGCATTTCTTCGTAACGTTCTACTGAGCGTTGTGCGTCTTCGTTGGATTCAAAAAAGAATTCTTCTTCCATATATTATACTATTAAAGAACCGTGCCAATTAGCAGGAAAACACATTATAATTTTACTACTTTTAATTATCCGTTTTTAAAATAATTATTAACATCTGCTATTTAAAACGACGTAAATAGCTGAATATAAAGCTTATTAACTGTTATTAAGATGTGTGGATAATCAATAGATTTTTGCAACATCGCGGTTCCTTTTCCCTTCTTTCACAAAAATACTATAAATTTATGACACAAACGTAATGAAGAAGTCATGAAAGGAACAGTCATTTTTGCCCTGTTTTTGGTCTGCTTTGGCTTACAGGCCTTTGCGCAAAACGATGAAGAAAGCGCCATTAAAAAAGCAGTAAACAATCTTTTTACCGGCATGAAAACCAGCGACAGCACCTTAGCGCGTAGTGCCTTCGCAACTGGTGCTGTAATGCAAACCATTGTGAACAAAGAAGGGAAAGTAAGTGTGCGCAACGAGTCGGTTGATAATTTTATCAAATTAATTGGCACACCTCATAAAGACCAATATGACGAGCGGATTGTGTTTAGCAAAATATTAATAGACGGACCACTGGCATTGGTTTGGACAGATTATAAATTTTATCTGGGCGATAAATTCAGCCACTGCGGTGTGAATTCCTTTCAGCTGGTAAAAGGCGATAATGGCTGGCAGATTGTTTATATTATTGATACGAGAAGAAAAGACGGCTGTAATTAGGATATTGACTTTGGCTTAAGCCTAAGTCTCCAAAGCTTAGATATGCCAAAAATAAGGCCGGTCATGTTTTTCATGCCGGCCTTTATTTATTCAAATTTGTTTTGCTTATTCTTTGCCTAAATCGGCGGCTCCTTTTTTAAACAAATCTGCCTGTTTGTTCAGGTTATCTTTAGCGGTACCGGTAGCCGCAGCAGCCTGTTTTTGCTTAGCCTGCACAGTTGCGGTATAAGCACCTGCCAATTGTTTGTTTAAGTAAGCCTGCAGTTTTAATCTTTCAATAGCATTATTAATATTTTTGATTCCTTTTTCGGTAACCACCGGATTAGTATTGGCCCTTAAATACTGAAAATACTGGCCAATGGTGGCAAAAATTTTATTTCTGTCGCCAGTAGCCATAACATTCTCGTAAAAAGCCTGATGCTCATCTCTCGGGTCGCTGATGTATAAAGTTGCAACCGAACCTGCAATGTGATCTTTGGTATCTGCATCTAGGGCCGATAATGCCGCAGAACCTTCCTGAGGAGCCAATCTAGCTAAGCCACCGAGTCCGGCAGCAATTACCTTGTACGAGCGGTCTTTTAAACTTTCGCTCATTAGCGCTTTATAGGTTTGATCGCCGGTTTCGGCAAGCTTGCTTATCGCGGCCGATCGTACTTCGGTATCTTTATCGCTTTTAGCCAATTGCAGCAGAATTGGCAGGGCCGCAGCTTTAATCTGGGCATCTTCTAAATTCAAACCATCAATGCTCAGCGCACGCAAATCGGCCGATTTATCTTTCAATCCGGCTAACAGTACCTGCTGACCGCTGTTGGCTTTGCTTTGCATAATAAACTGCAGTGCTTCGATCCTGTTGGCATAACTTGGCGCATTTTTATACTGGAAGTAATAGTTTTCGGCTGTTTTATTGTCGTTGGTTTCGCCTACCACAATTTTATCTGCATCAAAATCGATCAGATCAGGCTTAGTGCTTACATCGAAACTAAAGCTTTGTTCGCGGCTGTTGATCAGGATTTCTTTTCTGATTTTTTGTCCACCTGCATAAATATCTACTTTAACCGGTAGGGTAAAAGTCTGTACGCTGGCATCCTGCGTTTGTTTAACTTTAATGGTTGCTTTACCATTTTCGTAGCCATAATCGATGCTTAAAATAGGGTGACCACCATTGTAATACCACTGATTAAAATAAGGGCTCCAGTCTTTACCGGTTACCTCTTCCATAGCCAGACGCAACTGATGTGTTTCGCCATTTTTAAAAGCATTGGTAGTTAAATAACGGTTAAGCGATTTGTAAAAAGCAGCATCACCCATCTGGTTTTTCAATGCATAAAGAATAATCGACCCTTTGGCATAGCTGATGTTATCGAACATATCTTCCTTATCGTTGTAGTGGAAACGAGCCAACACCGGACTTTCGCCATTTTTAGTTGAGCCAAGATAAGATTGCAATTTTTCGTAACGCGATTTATCTTCAGCATCCTGACCGGCGTCGTGCCCGTGCCAGATCACCTCGCCAAAGGTGGCAAAAGATTCGTTCATCGTTAAATTAGACCACGATTCGGCCGTTACATAATCGCCAAACCATTGGTGGAAAAGCTCATGTGCAATGGTGCCTTCTTCATTTCCATCCAACAGCTCACGGTCTGTTTTTTGCACATGTTCGCCATGTAAAGTTGCAGTGGTATTCTCCATTGCTCCCGAAACGTAATCGCGGCCCACCACCTGCGAATATTTGTTCCATGGATAATCTACGCCAAGCAAATTGCTGTAAAACTGAATCATATCAGGTGTTTTACCAAAAATCTGCTTCGCATAAGGCGCGTATTTAGGTTCCAGGTAATAGCTTACTTCTTTACCTTTATAACTGTCTTTGGTCACTTTAAACTCACCTACAGCCATCATAAACAAGTATGGAGAGTGCGGCAAATCCATTTTCCAGGTATCTGTTCTGGTACCATCGGTATTGGGCTTCTGACTAACCAGTTTTCCGTTTGACAGAGTGGTGTATTTCGATTTTACCGTCATCGAAATTTCCTGTGTTGTTTTCTGATCAGGTTTATCGATTGTAGGAAACCAGGCTGAAGAAGATTCGGTTTCACCTTGCGTCCAGATTTGCGTTGGTTTGTTTTTATCGCTACCATCTGGATTAATAAAATACAATCCTTTGGCATCAGTTATGGCCGCGCTTCCTTTCACCTTTAACTCATCGGGCTTAGCTGTATAAGCAATATACACTGTATATTTTTCGGTGTTGGTGTACTTTTTATTTAAGTTGATGTACAACTTATTATCGTTATAGGTGTATTTAAGCGGGGTATTCCCTTTTACACCAACCAGTGCAACTGTTTTAATGTCCATGCCTTGCGCATCAAGCGTTAGCGAATCGGTGGTGTAAAAATGAGGTTTTAAAGTTATCCATGCCTTACCGTAGAGGTATCGCTTTGCATAATCAAAAGAAACATCGAGTTTGGTATGTACCAGATCGTTAACCTTGGTTGCAGTTACTCTGTAAACGCCAAGATTAGATTTTTCAGCAGCTTGTTCCTGTGCGGAAAGTGAATTGGTTGCAAAAACAGCAGCCAGCATTACCCCACAGACAATAAATTTTTTATTCATTTTTTAAGATTTTATAAGTCAGTTTCTTGATGGCAAGGTATTAAGAATTGCGGTAATTACCAGCTAATTTTACATTATGCCTAATTGGTTGTTATCGGTTTTAAGATGTAACCTTTAACCTGCAAGCCTTTTATCAAACCTTCATCTCCCACCAAATGACCAGCACCAACGGCTATAAACAACGATTCTTTTTCCATTAAAGCAGGGAGTTGATCGAGCCAGCGTTGATTCCGGTTTTTGAGCATTTCAGTCATAAACTCTTTGGTTTCTTCATCCTGCGTTTTAAAAAAATCAGTTAATTTATCAATATCCTGAGCCAGGTAATAGGCGGTTAGCTCTTTTATTTTAAGTTTATTTTTATCCGATTCCCGAACTGATTTAAGCAAGGCCTTTTTCTGTTTTTCCAGATCGCCGTCAAACAAAAGTGCGCCCTGATATTCAGCAGTTTCTAAGCCGTGTATCGATTTTGCATTGCTTTTGGCATATTGCTGAAAGCTATCGTCTATCCCATCGGCCATATCTTTTATCTCCGGGTTATCCAGCAGCATCAGTAGCACGCCAACCATAGCGGGCTTAAATCTGTTCAATTGTTTTAAATTAACTTTTGGGTTTTTAGCTTTAATGTAATCGTCAACCTCTTTGTATTCTGCGGGTGTAAATAAACTATCGAGGGTGTTGTTTTTCATGGTTAAAAACGGAGCCATTCGCATTTGTACCGTGCTATCCATTACAATCTCGCCCACTACACCATCAACCGATTTCAGTTTTTGTTGCAAAACCCGCATGGTATCGGCAAATTTCCTGCTTGTAAAATGGTGTGTTCCAAATAAATAAGATGGCTTCTGTATTCCATTGCCTGAAATTTCCCAGAGGAGTGTGTTGGTAGCCTTTTTGGTTTGTGCGTTAAGGCTGAGCCCAAAACCTAAAATGGCGATGAGTAATAGTTTAAAGTTTCTCATTGAGTAGTCGTTTTTAGTAAAATCAGGGCAAGATATTAAGAATTGTGATAAAGTTAAGTGCGCCGTGTACCTCGCATTCCTTTATTTTTTTGTTTTTTTGTGTAAACCGATAGAGATATGACTACAGATATTCAATCCATTTTAAACAAATTGGGCATAAATGCCGATAATGCAGCATTTAGCACAGGGAGCCATTGGGGAGGAACTGCTAATGTAAAAACGCTGGAAAGTTTTTCTCCTGTAAACGGAAAACGAATTGCTTCGGCCAGGGTGGCTACCAGTGTCGATTATGAAGCAGTGGTGCTACAGGCGCAGGCTGCTTTTACCGAATGGCGCAACGTTCCTGCTCCTAAAAGAGGTGAAATTGTACGCCAGTTTGGCGATGCCCTGCGCGAAAACAAATCGGACTTGGGCGCACTGGTTTCATACGAAATGGGAAAAAGCTTACAGGAAGGTCTTGGCGAAGTACAGGAAATGATTGATATCTGTGATTTTGCTGTGGGTTTATCGCGCCAGCTATATGGCTTAACCATGCACAGCGAACGCCCAAACCACCGCATGTACGAGCAGTGGCACCCGCTGGGTATTGTAGGCATTATTTCGGCCTTTAATTTCCCGGTTGCGGTTTGGAGCTGGAATGCAGCACTAGCCCTGGTTTGTGGCAATGTATGTATCTGGAAACCATCAGAAAAAACGCCTTTAACCGCTATAGCCTGTCAGCATATTATTGCGAAGGTTTTTAAAAAAAATGCGGTTACAGAAGGTGTATGCAGTTTAATTCTAGGCGATAAAGAAGTAGGTGAACTGATGACCAATGACGGACGTGTTCCTTTGGTTTCGGCAACCGGATCAACCCGAATGGGGAAAGCGGTTGCCGCTGCTGTGGGCGCACGTTTAGGCAAAAGTTTACTCGAACTGGGCGGAAACAATGCCATTATTATTTCGGAACATGCCGATTTAGATATGAGTTTAATTGGTGCTGTATTTGGTGCTGTGGGCACTGCAGGGCAAAGATGTACTTCAACCCGCAGGCTGATTATTCACGAAAGTGTTTACGATACTTTTACCGCAAAACTGGTTAATGCCTACGGGCAACTGCGCATTGGCGATCCTTTAGATCAAAACAACCATGTTGGTCCGTTGATTGATACTGATGCGGTTGCAGCCTATCTCGATTCGATTGAAAAATGCAAAGCTGAAGGTGGCCGTTTTGTGGTAGAAGGTGGTGTATTATCGGGCGAAGCATACCAGAGCGGCTGTTATGTAAAACCCTGTATAGCCGAAGTAAAAAACGAGTTTAAAATTGTACAGCACGAAACATTTGCTCCGATTTTATATTTAATCAAATACAAAACACTTGATGAGGCCATTGCTTTGCAAAACGGTGTTCCACAAGGGCTTTCATCGGCCATTATGACTTTAAACCTGAGAGAAGCTGAACAATTTTTATCTGCCAGCGGATCGGATTGCGGTATAGCCAATGTAAATATTGGTACCTCAGGTGCCGAAATTGGCGGAGCCTTTGGTGGCGAAAAGGAAACCGGTGGTGGCCGCGAAAGTGGATCAGATGCCTGGAAAGCGTATATGCGTAGGCAAACCAACACCGTTAATTACTCGAATACCCTGCCACTGGCACAGGGGATTAAGTTTGACTTGTAAAATCTGTTGGTCCGGATTTGTAATCCGGACCAGGGTAGCATGGCGATTGTATCGCCAGAATATATTAATCCGTGTTTATCCCGTGTATCTGTGGTTAAAACCTTAACTTTTTAACATAAAAAAGGTCGGGATTTTGCAAATCCCGACCAACATTTAAAATATATGATAGAGTTAGAATAGTTTTTCTAATAAAGCAATGTCTATATCGGCATAACGGGATGGATTACTGTTGGCCAACACAACTGGTTTTGCCGATCCCCTTATGCTACTTTCTGTTGCTGTAAAATCGCCCATTTTAATTTTCGATTCTGCCCCGATTACAGCAGTATGATCTTCGGTAGAGCCGGCTAGTTTTAAAGTTGCTGCATCATTAATTTCTGTTGATAGATTAACCGTATTGGCAGTGATATCGGCCGAAGCTTTATCGCTAAGTACAACCTTAAGGTTTAACAAATTAAAGTTGCCCGCAGTGCTTACTGTTGCTGTATTTGAAGCTACAATTGTTGTCAGGTTATTCACGTGCGCAACCACTGTCAGGGTATTTTTATCAAAAGAGCTGATTCTCAATTCGGCACCTTGTTGTTGCACCATTGCATTTTTACCATAGTATTGATCGTAAACCTCAACACTTTCTTTAGCATCCTGAACCAGGATTAGTTTAACATTGCCCGATACCACTACTTTACTGATGTTTTTAACATTTGTTAATGCAGTATAGCTTGCTGTGTTTTCGGTAGCATTGGCTACCACTGCTGCGCTACTTAAGGCAACCACTACCAATGCAGCTGCGAATAATTTTTGGATAGAATTTTTCATGATCTTAATATTTTATGTTTGACGAATCTTTATTTTAAACGCCTTACTACCAGGCGTTTTCTATAAATAAGACGACTGTTTCTTCAAAACGTTTCAGGCAAGAGCATGCTATTATACCATAAGCATCTATTTATAGACGAACACCCGATTAACCTATACGAAATTCGGTTTGTTAGCCCGTCAAAGATTAAGCGATATTGAGAATTAGGCAGATATGTTAAAAAAGGTTAAAACTTAATATAGAACTAACATATTAGTTCTATATTCGTAAATACAAAACAGATCCTTCTATATGAAACGTTTATTACTCTCACTGTGCTTTTTTGTCACGATTGCATCGTACACAAGGGCACAGAGCCTGCATACCATAAAAGGCCGGACGATTGACACCGCTTCGACGGCCATTTTATCGGGTAGTTCGGTTGCAATTTTAAATGCAAAAGACTCTACCCTGGTAAAGTTTACCCGTGCTGCAGAGAACGGCTCTTTTGAGCTTACCGGCATTAAAAACGGTAAGTTTATCCTCTTGGTTTCTTATCCTCAATATGCCGACTTTGTTGATCATTTTACGCTCGATTCCACTACGCAAATCAAGGATTACAACAAAATAAATCTTACAGGGATGGCTAAACTTCTTTCAGACGTGATTATTAAAGGAGAGCGGGCAGCCATCAAAATTAAGGGCGATACGACTGAGTTTAATGCATCAAGCTATAGCATACAACCCAACGACAAAGTAGAAGATTTGTTAAAAAAGTTGCCAGGCATACAAGTTGATAAAGACGGTAAGATCACTGCTCAGGGAAAATCAGTTCCGAAAGTATTGGTAGATGGAGAAGAATTTTTTGGCGACGACCCCACACTGGTTACCAAAAATTTAAGGGCCGATATGGTTGATAAAGTGCAGCTTTATGAGAAATCAAGCGATCAGGCCGCATTTACCGGAGTAGATGATGGACAGAAAACACAAACCATCAATATCAAATTAAAAGAAGATAAAAAGAGTGGCTATTTCGGTAAGGTAGATTTAGGTTACGGCACCAAAGATTTTTACAAAGGGCAGGTTTTATTCAACCGTTTTAAAGCCAAACAAAAATTCTCTGTTTATGGAACAGCCGGCAATAATGGTACAACCGGATTAAGCTGGCAAGACAATAATAAACTAGGCGCTAGCGACAACAATATGCAAATGGGAGATGATGGAAGCATGTGGTTTAGCTTTGGTGGCGGCGATGAACTGGAAAGTGGCAGCTATTATGGAGAAGGTATCCCCAAAGCTTTAACAGGCGGTGCACATTACGACAATAAGTGGAATGATGATAAAGAAACCATTAATACCAATTACAAATTGGGTGCCTTAGGTATAAAAACCACCAAAAATACCATCAACCAGAACAATTTACCTGATGGGATTATCAATACCAATACCGACGAAAATTCTGACCGGAATGTTTTCAGACAAAAATTAGATGCAACCTATACCATTAAATTGGATACCACCAGCAATCTTAAAGTAATTGTTGATGGGATGTTGAAAAATAGTGATAATACCTCCAGTATAAACAGCAAGGGCCGTAGAGGCAACAATTCTTTGTTAAACAGCAATGATCAATCTAACAGCAATGATGGTAAGGAGCAGAACTTTAACATATCGGCACTTTATACTAAAAAGCTTAAAAAATTAGGCCGGAACTACTCGATAAGTGTTAGTCAAAAATTAAACCAGATTAATGGCACAGGTTTTCTACATTCGGATGTTAAGTATTTTGATACGTTAGGCGTGCAAACCAGAAGTGAAGTAACCGATCAGTACAAAACAAATAATACCCGCAGCGCCATTTTTAACACCAATGTAACCTATAACGAACCCATCACTAAATCAGTTGCGTTGGTACTCAACTATGGTTTTGTACTAAACGATAGCCGCTCAGACCGCAGGTCTTTCAATCAATCTACGCCGGGTAATTACGATGTGCTGGATAGCGAGTTTAGTAACGATTTTAAAGCTACACAATATATCCATCAGGGTGGAGCGATTTTTAACTACAAAAAACCTAAAACGACCATTAGTTTCGGCAGTAGGATTAGTGCTGTAAACTTCGATCAGATCGAACAGCTTTCGAATCAGACCTACAACAGGAGTTTTGTTAACTGGTTACCACAAGCCAGCTATCTTTATAAATTCTCTGCACAAAAATCTTTACGCATTGGTTATAACGGAAATACTACTCAACCTTCTATTAGCCAACTGCAACCAGTAAGGGTTAACGATAACCCATTGTATCAACCATTGGGAAATCCTGATCTTGCACCATCGTTTAATAGCCGTTTTAATGCGGGCTATAACTCTTATAAAGTTTTAACGCAACAATCATTATATATAAACGGTAGTTTTGGTTTCGTAAATAAAGCTATTGTAAGTAATACTGAGACCGACGCCGTTGGTAAAACAATTGCCAAATCTGTTAACTTAACCGATAAAACCCCTATTAACTACAACATTTACGGTGGCATTAGCCGGAAACTAAAGTTTCTATTTGACACCAACGTTGGTCTTAATTTAAATGCAGGAGGCAGTACCAGCTACAATTATGTAAAAAGCCAGCTAAGCGATGTTACCGAATTAAATGAAATAACAACCACCCGTTTCAGTCCTACAATAGATATTAACCGTTATAAAGATAAAAGTGAATTCTATCTTAATTTCGGACCAAGTTACAATGCCCAGGTAACCTCTTTACAAAAAGACCGCGCCAATAAGGGATGGGGTATGCAGGGATGGGGAGGCATGAGCTTTACCTTACCGAAAAAAATTAAATTTCAGGCAGATGGTGAATATACGTATACGCCACGTTCGCAAGCTTTCGATACCAGTTTCGAACAGATTGTGGTTAATGCATCCATAACCAAATCTTTCTTCAAAAAGGAAGAACTGAAATTTACCATTCGTGGAAACGATTTGTTTAACCAAAACCGCGGATTTAGAAGGTATGCTTATTCCAACATCATTACGCAAACCAATTACAACAACATCAGCCGTTACTTTATGTTCTCACTTGTTTGGGACTTTAATAAAATGGGTGGTGGAGCACCTCAAAAATAATCAGCACATGCTGTTAAAAAGACTAAATATTATATAATTGATCTTTTAAATTATTACAAAAAATGAAATTAAGATATGCCATAATGATGCTTTTTTGCACTGTAAATTATGCAATGGCACAGCATGCGAGGTTTGTACACCAGGGTACCATTCAATTTGAGAAGAAGATAAATATTTATGCTTTGCTTAAAGACCAAATCAAGCGTTATCCTGATAATTTCTGGAGTGCACAGGCATTTGAGCAGTATCAGAAAAATAATCCGCAGTTTAAAACTTTAAAAAGTGAACTTGTTTTTAAAAACGACCAGACTTTCTTTAATCCCATGCCTGATGAAAGCGTTGGTAATAACTGGGCAAGCAACTTTGCTTCTGCTAAACAGAACAATATTATTTTAACCAATTTAAAAACTTCAACCAGTATTAACCAAAAATCAGTTTACGAAGAAACTTACCTGGTTAAAGATTCTGTCCGTAAAATAAACTGGAAAATAACTGATGAGTTTAGAGACATTGCCGGCTACAACTGTCGTAGAGCAAATGCACTGATTATGGATTCCATTTACGTGGTGGCTTTTTATACCGACTTGATTCCGGTTTCGGGTGGCCCGGAAACCTTTAGCGGATTGCCAGGGATGATATTAGGCGTCGCCTTGCCTCGCGAGCACATTACCTGGTTTGCTACTGCAGTTAAAGATACTGAAGTAGCCAGTACACAGCTCAAAGTGCCTGCTAAAGGTAAGCCCGTTACCAAAAAACAATTGAGCGATATTTTAAAAGGTGCTTTAAAAGATTACGGCAACTATGCCAGCGATATTTTGAAAGCGGCAGATATGTAAGCCTGAATTATTATTAATTTAGCTGTAAAAATTAATAATGTACAGCGCACTTTATAACCACATTAATAAATTTATAGATTTGAGTAAGGATGAGCAGGATCTTCTTGCCCCCTTACTCAAATCTTTGTCGGTTAAAAAGAAAGCTTTTTTACTGGAAGAAGGGCAAACCTGCAGGGCCAATTACTTTGTGGTAAAGGGTTGCCTAAGACTTTATTTTATTGATATTAAGGGCGCTGAACAAACCACTCAGTTTGCTATCGAAAACTGGTGGATTACCGACCTCACGAGCTTTCTATTTCAAAAATCTTCCGAATTTTATATCCAGGCCGCAGAAAGTACAGAAGTAATTGCCATTGAGCAGCACCATTATGATGAAATGTTCCATAAACTACCTAAACTGGAAAGGTATTTCAGGCTCATTTTACAAAAAAACCACCAGGCCTCGCAAATGCGGATCAGGTACCTGTATAGCCAAACTGCTGAAGAAAGATACCGACACTTTAACCAGCTTTTCCCCGAATTTGTACAAAGGGTACCACAATACATGCTGGCTTCTTATCTGGGTTTTACGCCAGAGTTTTTGAGTAAGATCAGAGCGAAGAGATAAACTAATTTCAACCACAAAGCACACAGAGTAAGGCACAAAGTACACGGAGCCAGGTGAATTACATACCCAAATATGTAAAATTAAAATTGCTCTGTGCCACTCTGTGAAAACCTCTATGGCCGCTGTGGTTAATTTAAAGAAATAGCAGGATTGGAATAATAATTTCTCTGCGTAACTCTGCGCAAAAACTTAGCGACCTTTGCGGTTAATACTTTTCTTAAACTACATTAAGTTTTTTCAGCGCCGGGATACGGAACTTTACATCATAATCAAAAACAATAAAAAATGGAAAGTAGAATTGATATCCCCAAAGTAGATCCGGCAGCCTACCAGGCCATGTATGCCTTAGAGAAATATTTATCAGCCAGCAAAATCGACCCCATTCTTTCAGAGTTGATTAAAATGAGGGCATCGCAAATTAACGGTTGTGCATTTTGTTTAAATATGCACTCGGCCGATGCACGCAAAATAGGCGAAACCGAACAAAGATTATACCTGCTAAGCGCCTGGAAAGAAACCACCCTGTTTACAGAAAAAGAGAAAGCTGTTATTGCTTTAACCGAAGAAGTAACCCTGATCAGCAACCATGTTTCTGATGCTACTTATCAAAAAGTTGCCAGTTTCTTTAGCGAAACCGAAATTACCAGTATCATTATGGCCATTGTTACCATTAATGCCTGGAACAGAATTGCAATTACCTCCAAAGTAATTGTAGGATAAAATTTTTAAACCTATCAGATTTTAAAAGTCTGATAGGTTTTTAAACTTCTTTAGCTCCCCGAACACGAGGCCTGCAATCGCCTTTGCACCTTCAGGCTGAAAATGGGTATTGTCTTTTTGACCTTTCGGATATGCCTCGTATTTAGCCGAATCTAAATTCATAAAATAATTTTTGCTCACATATTCCTGACCTCTAGTGGTAAAAAAATCGGCCGAAAGCGTGGTTAAATCGATAAGCGGTACATGCAACGACTTAGCTACGTCTTTTACTGCTTGCGGATATTCACCGTGTGCGCTACCCAGCTTACCATACTTCCAGGGATAATTGCGCGTAACCGGAGTAATCAGAACCGGGAATGCGCCTTTTGCACGCGTTTCATTTACATACATTTTTAAGAAATCTTTGTAACCCGGTATATCTACATAACGCTCGGGCTTATCTTTTGCCGCATCATTATGGCCAAACTGAATCAGTACCAAATCGTTCTTCTGTAAAGTGCCTAAAACTTCTTTCCACCTACCTTCTTCAAAAAAACTTCGTGTACTCCTGCCTCCTTTAGCTTTATCAACCACCAAAACGCTATCGCTTTTAATCAGCCGGTTTAGTTTTTTTAGGCTATCTTTTTGGAAGAAGGGCTGAAAAACCTGTCCCCAACCCGTTAGCGGATATCTTTTCTGCATGTAGCCTTCTTCTAAAGTATAATCCGCCACAGTCGAGTCGCCGATTAAATAAACCTTAACCGGTTTGGGTTTGGTGATGAATGACATCAGCAAAAAGCCAAGAGCGATAACTGCGGTAATAATTTTATAATGTTTCATTTTGCTAATCGATTATTTAATGGGTTCTATTCTAAACCAATCGTATTCGGCAATTCCCGAATCGTTGGTTTGTGTATCGCGGATGGCAAATAACCCAAGCTTGGCCCCAATCCATTGCCCTGCTGTAGCCTGAAATGCTTCGCCAACGGGATTAAAAGTAATTCCATCTTCGCTATAACTAAACTGGCATTTGGCTCCGTTGGTAACTCCTACCCTTAACTGTACCGATGTTGACTTAAGTTTGATAACCTCCTTTTCATTTTCAGCTTTACCTTTATCAGCACTTTGGCAAACACCATACATCAGATACAGTCCATCCTTTTTACTCTTGATACTCATCTGGGCATAACTTCTGCCCATAACCACTAAACCGGTTTTTTCATTTTCGAGTTTAGGATTGGGTTTAAAATTGAGCTTAGTTGTTGCTACAAACTCATCAGCAGGAAATTTCTGCATCAATAAATTGGGTACATCCCAAAGGTTTTTAGCCTCATCGGGAATTTTTGAAGTATATAATTTTAAAATGCCCTTATTGGCATCGGTGAACCACCAGGTGGGTTGTGGGTTTGCCTGCCATTGCCATTGTAAGCCTAAATTAACCGAACCGAATTCATCACTTTCAACCGGATTTTCTATCGGATATACTTTACCCACATTCGGTTTTTTATAAACTGCTACCGGTTCGCCCGTACCATCGCCATCTTTATCTAAACCAATAACCGGCCAGTCGTTTACCCATTTCATGGATTGCAAATGAACTACACGGCCATAAGCATCCTTATCCTGGAAATGTAAAAACCAATCTTCGCCGGTCGGTGTATTTACCCAGGCGCCCTGGTGCGGGCCATTAACGGCCGATTTGCCCTGATCCATGGCTACCTTTCTTTCGTAAGGTCCGTAAACATTTTTACTGCGCAATATCAACTGCCAACCGGTAGAAACACCTCCCGCCGGTGCAAATAAATAGTAATGACCATTACGCTTATAAAATTTCGGCCCCTCAATAGTGGGGTCTAGCTCATGTCCATCGTAAACAATCCGTCCTTTTTCCAGCGCTTTCATTCCATCACTCCGCAGTGGCATAATGGCTAAAACACTTTTAATTCCGGCACGGCTACCTGCGTAGGCATAAGCCAGGTAAGCTTTACCATCTTCATCCCAAAACGGGCAGGGATCTATCAAACCTTTGCCTACTGCAACCAATTGCGGGGCAGACCAGTCGCCGGTAATGGTTTTGGCTTTGGTTACATAAATTCCGAAATCGGGATCGGGATAATAAATATAAAATTCGCCATTGCGGTAACGGATTGATGGCGCCCAAACCCCGTTGCCATGCTGCGTTTTTTCAAAATGATCGAATGGCGGCTGACGTTTTAGCGCATGACCAATAATTTTCCAGTTTACCAGATCTTTTGAATGCAAAATGGGCAAACCCGGTACAGCATCAAAACTGGAGGCAATCATATAAAAATCGTCACCCACGCGAATGGCATCAGGATCGGAATAATCAGCATTAATAACCGGATTTTTATAGGTTCCGTTGCCCTGATCTGATACCCAAACTTTAGAAATGTATCTGTTTGAAGGGCTTTGCTGTGCAAAGACACTCAAACTAAGACTTAAAATCAGGGTGGTGCTAAAAAGATATTTCATTTTACAACGAGGTAATTAATATTTGGCTATCAACAAGATTAAGCCTTTTTTTATTTCAAGACAAACAGATATTGTGCAATCGTTCCCGACATCGTTTGCATCTTTTAATTTCGATAAAACTTCGTTCTGACGAATATTAATGTTTAAAATTGTTCATCATATATTTTAAAACACGGCTGCGTGATGAAGTTCATACTTTTACGTGGCCGATTTTATTTTAAGCCTAACCAAATCGATATGAGAACAATTGCTTTATTCTTTTTAACGGTCTTTGCCCTTGCTGCACATGCATTGGAGGTTAAACCCGATTTTATAGTCGCTGCTGATGGAAGTGGAAATTTTAAAACGGTGCAGGAAGCCATTCATGCCGTACCCGATTTCAGGAATAAGACCACCGTAATTTTCATTAAGAAAGGTATTTATAAAGAAAAGCTGGTTTTGGCAGCATCGAAAAAAAATGTAAAACTAATTGGCGAAAGCCTTAACGAAACCGTTTTAACCTACGATGATTATGCCCAAAAGAAAAACACTTTTGGAGAAGAAAAAGGCACTTCAGGCTCATCCAGTTTTTACATTTACGGCGAAGGCTTTTCCGCAGAGAACATCACTTTCGAAAATTCATCGGGCCCGGTTGGGCAGGCTGTAGCGGTTTGGGCCGGTGGCGATAAGTCTGTTTTCATCAATTGCAGGTTTTTGGGCTTTCAGGATACATTGTATACCTACGGCGGCAACAATCGCCAGTATTATAAAAATTGCTATATCGAAGGCACGGTCGATTTCATCTTTGGAGCGGCAACAGCCTGGTTCGAAAACTGTACGCTTTATTGCAAAAAGGCCGGTTACATTACCGCAGCATCGACCGCCGATACCACTAAATTTGGGTATGTTTTTAACAAATGTATCATTAAAGGCGATGCACCAGCAAATAGTTTTTATCTGGGCAGACCCTGGCGGCCTTATGCAAAAGTAGCCTATCTTAACTGTACACTCCCCGATTTAATCCGTCCGGAAGGCTGGAACAACTGGGGCAAAACAAGTAACGAACAAACTGCTTATTATGCTGAATACAAAAGCCTTGGAAAGGGCGCAAATCCTGGTTCGAGAGCCAAATGGTCGCACCAATTAACAGATATGGAGTATAGTGCGTATATTTTGGAAAACGTTTTCCGGGGATGGAAGCCGGAGGCTAAATAATCAATATAAAAAACTGATAATCAACATAAAAGCACCTTAAACGAGGTGCTTTTTTCGTTTATTTTCCGGCAACGATTGCATAGATTTCTCTTCTGTTTTAGGAGCAAACAACGTACACTTGTTATACGATTAACCAAATATAATTTAACAGCACCAACAATGAAACAGATAACAGGTAGTTTCTGCCGTACAAAAATAGCGCTCACATGTATTTTAATATCGGCTGCATGTTCGGCTATTGCGCAACAAAAGCAAGGCTTGCCTGTTATTCAGCAGGTTAAATTTAAAGCCGACACCACAAGCATTACCCGCTTTGGGGCCAAAGGCGATGGGCTTTTTTTAAATACCCAAAGCATTAACAAAGCCATTGAGGCCGTAAGCCAAAAAGGTGGCGGCGTGGTTTTAATCCCATCTGGTTTATGGTTAACCGGACCAATCGAATTAAAAAGTAATGTAAACCTGCACTTAAAACGCGATGCGATTTTGCAGTTTACCGATGATTTTACACAATACAAACTGGTTCAGGGAAATTGGGAAGGTCAGCCCGCATGGCGCAACCAAAGTCCTATTTCTGGTGTTAATCTGCAAAATATAGCCATTACCGGCGCAGGGATTATTGATGGAAATGGTGGTGCATGGCGCATGGTAAAAAAAGATAAACTTACCGAAACCCAGTGGAAAACATTGGTTGCATCGGGAGGAGTAGTGAGGGCTGATGGCAAAATGTGGTACCCATCAGAAAAAACCGTTAAAGGCTCGAACACTAAAAATGCTGGTGTAATTGAACCTGGCAAAACGGCTGCCGATTACGAAGACATCAAAGATTTCCTTCGTCCTAACCTGGTAGTGCTAACAGGCTGCAAAAAAGTACTTCTGGAAGGCGTTACCTTTCAAAACTCGCCAGCCTGGAACCTGCACCCTTTACTTTGCGAAGACCTGACTTTGAGAAACCTACAGGTTAAAAACCCCTGGTTTGCCCAAAACGGCGACGGTGTAGATGTAGAATCTTGCAAAAACGTGTTGATTGAGGGTAGCACTTTTGATGTGGGCGATGATGGTATCTGCATTAAATCGGGCAGGGACGAGGCCGGCCGTAAACGTGGCGTGCCTACCGAAAATGTAATTATCCGCAACAATGTGGTTTACCATGCACATGGCGGTTTCGTTATTGGAAGTGAAATGAGTGGTGGTGCCAAAAATATCTGGGTATACAACTGTTCTTTCATTGGTACCGATATCGGTTTGCGCTTTAAAACCACCCGCGGTCGTGGAGGCGTAGTCGAAAATATTTATGTGAACAACATCAACATGATCGACATTCCGGGCGAAGCCATTTTATTCGACATGTATTATGCGGCAGTTGATCCGGTTCCTTTGGCTGGAGAGAAACGCGAAGCCATTAAAACCGTTACCGTTCCGGTTACTGAGGCTACTCCGCAATTCAGAAATTTCTACATTAAGGATGTAGTAGCCAATGGCGCAGAAAAAGCGATATTTTTCAGGGGCTTACCTGAAATGAATATTAAGGATATCCACCTCGAGAATGTAACCGTTCAATCGAAAAAAGGGGTCGAAATTATTGAGGCATCAAATATTTTCCTTAAAAATGTTAAGGTCATTACCAACGATACCAATCCCGTTGTACGTGTGCAAAACGGCACCAACATTAATATTAATGGGCTTCAGTATAAAAACGGAGCTGAGCTCTTGTTCGATATCACCGGCGAAAAAACCAAAGGGGTAAAAATAACGGGAACAGATGTTTCAAAAGCACAAAAAACCTCCGCCTTTGCTACCGGCGTAAATCAATCTGTATTGGAGATTTCAAAATAATAAAACATGAAACGATCAATTATATACCTTACAGCAACCTTAGCATTCCTTACCGTTTTTGTACAAAATGGCCTGGCGCAAAAGAAATTGTCAGAACAGCTCACACTAACGGCCATGGAAAAACTGTTTCAGGATACCACCCTGCTTAAAGGTGCCAAAGGCCCAAAATGGACCTACGATATGGGAGTTGTTTTGGAAGGTGCTGCCGCCGTATGGCGCAATACCGGCGATGGAAAATATTTTAAATACGTACAAAGTTCGATGGATGCCTATTTGGACAAAGAAGGCAACATCAATACTTATAAAGCCGAAGATTTTAATATCGACAATGTTAAAAATGGTCGTTCATTGTTGCTGCTTTACAAAGTTACCGGACAACAAAAATACCTGTTGGCAGCCACTAAACTTTATGATCAGTTACAGCAACAACCACGCACCAAAGCTGGCGGTTTCTGGCACAAGAAAATTTATCCCAATCAGATGTGGCTGGACGGGTTGTATATGGGTGAGCCCTTTTACGCCGAGTATGCCAAACTGATGAAAAAGGATGCTGCTTTTGACGATATCGCCAAACAGTTTATTTTAATGGAACAAAACTCGCGCGACAATAAAACGGGTTTATTGTACCACGGTTACGATGAAAGCCGCGAAGAGCGATGGGCAGATAAAACAACCGGGCGCTCACCCAATTTTTGGGGCAGGGCTATGGGCTGGTACATTATGGCTTTAGTTGATGTATTGGATAATTTCCCTGTAAATCACCCCAAAAGAGCAGAATTATTAGCCATTTTAAACCGTACGGCAACCGCTGCTGTAAAATATCAGGATCCGAAATCGGGTGTTTGGTTCGATATTCTGGATATGCCAACCAGAAAGGGCAATTACCTGGAAAGTTCGGCTTCGAGCATGTTTGTGTACGGACTGGCCAAGGGGGTACGCAAAGGCTGGTTAGCTCCATCTTTTATGGCAGCTGCCAATAAAGGTTATGCCGGTTTAAAGAAAGAATTTGTTGAGCCTGCGGGTAACGATAGGATCAACCTGACCAAAACCGTTTCTGTTTCGGGTTTGGGAGGAAAACCAAAATACCGCGATGGCAGTTTCGAGTACTACATCAGTGAAAAAGTTATCACCAACGATCCAAAAGGCGTAGGTGCCTTTATCTGCGCATCAGCAGAAATGGAAATTGATGCGCTACCTAAAACCGGGAAAGGTTTAACAGTAACTGTTGATAATTTCTTCAATAACGAATACATGACCGGGCCAACCGGCGATAAAATCCCTTTCCATTACCTTTGGGAAGAAGACGACAACAATGGTTTTTCGCTATTCGGGAAAGTATTTAACGATGCAGGTGTTAAAACCGCAACGCTTAAAACTGCTCCGACCACAGCAAACTTAAAAGGCAGCAACATTTATATCATTGTAGATCCTGATACGGAAAAAGAAACGGCTAATCCCAATTACATGAATGCTGAACATGCAAAACAAATTGCAGCATGGGTTAAGGCTGGTGGCGTATTGGTGCTGCTGCTTAACGATGCTGGCAATTGCGAAATCAGCAAATTCAATGTGCTTCCTGAAACTTTCGGGATTAAATTTAATGAAGACAGCCGCAATAAAGTGCAGGGCTCGAATTTTGAGCAGGGAGCCGTAAAAATCCCTGCCGGAAATGCAATTTTCAAAACGGCTAAAAAAGTTTACATCAAAGAAATTTCGACCATTGTGGCCAAAGCACCTGCTGTTTCTGCATTGACCGATAACGGCGATGTGCTGATAGCAACTGCAAAATATGGTAAGGGAACAGTTTTCGCTGTTGGCGACCCCTGGTTTTACAACGAATACATTGATGGGCGGAAATTGCCTGCAGATTTTGAAAACTTTAAAGCCACAAATGATTTGGTAAACTGGCTGATTAAGCAGGTTCCTGGTAAGAAATAAAATAAAGAGATAATAGGTCGGTGAGGACACCAACCTATAGGAGAATATTAGCCACGGAAACACAGAGACACGGAAAAAGAATTAAGTAGTGGTCTGTGGAGACACAGACCACGGAGGAGTGTTAATCCCCGCCTCCGTGGCAGAAAAAACTAACAAGCAAACAATGAAAATAAAAATAGTATTAACCCTGATTTGCAGCACACTGATGCTGTCGTGCTTTGCGCAGCAAGCTGCAGACTCGATCGCCGATAAAATGCTGGTTTATCAGCTGGGCAATGGCGGCTGGCCCAAGCAGCTGGAAGATAAGAGCGTGGTTAACTATGGAGCAACCTTAACCCCTGAGCTTTTGGCCAAAATAAAAGCCACTAAAGATTTACATGCTACGTTCGATAACAAAGCCACCAGCAGGGAAGTAGTATATCTGGTTAAAGCCTACAAAAAAACACAAAACCCCGCTTACCTGAAAGCTGCTGAAAAAGGAATTGATTTCATCCTCGAAGCCCAGTATGCCAATGGTGGCTGGCCGCAATATTATCCGGATAAAGCGCTGTACCGTTCAGAGATCACCTATAACGATGATGCCATGATTAACGTGCTGGATATCCTGGAAGACATCGTGACAAAGAAAAACGATTTCGACGTCGTAAACGTCAGCTATATCCCGAAAGCTGAACGCGCCGTTACTAAAGGAGTAGACTGCATTTTGAAAACACAGGTAAAACAAAATGGTGTTTTAAGCATTTGGGGAGCACAGTATGATAAAGACAGCTTGCAGCCCGCAAAGGCCCGGAATTTTGAGCCGGCATCTTTAAGTACAAGCGAATCGATGGGCATTACCCGCTTTTTAATGCGTTTTAAAAATCCTTCTCCACAAATTAAAGCTGCAGTAACAGCTGCCTACAATTGGTTTAATACCTATAAAATTGCAGGTTACCGTTTCGAAAGAGGTACCGACCCGAAAACAAAGGAAAAAAGTGCTGCGCTGGTTCCCGATCAGTCATCAATGGTTTGGGCACGTTTTTACGATCTGGATAAAAACATTCCGATTTTCGGCGACAGGGATAACAGCATTAAACTAAAACTGGAGGAGCTGATTCCCGAACGCAGAAACGGTTACGCCTGGTACGGCAGCTGGGCACAAAAATTTATAGAAAAAGATTATCCGAAGTGGTTAGCCACAAACGGGAAATAAACATTGTATAACTCGTCATTGCGAGGCACGAAGCAATCCTACTACTATGGGTGGGCATCACTACCGCTTTAAGATTGCTTCGTTCCTCGCAATGACGGAAATTGGAAGACCAATGATTTTAAACAAAGAAAATTTAAACAGCATCAGCAGCGAAAAGGTTACCAAACCAACTGCTGAAATTTTAGCATTACCAGAAAAGGTAATTCAGTTTGGTACCGGCGTTTTACTGCGTGGTTTACCCGATTATTTTATCGACAAAGCTAACCACCAGGGTATTTTTAATGGCCGTGTACTGGTGGTTAAATCGACCTCAAAAGGTGGTGCCGATGCTTTTTCGCAACAAGACAACCTGTACACGCTATGTGTTAAAGGTATAGAAGATGGGGTTAATGTAGCAGAAAATACCATCAATTCATCTATCAGCCGCGTATTGTCGGCTTCGCAAGATTGGGCCGAAATTTTAAAAGCAGCAAATCAGCCAGAAATGCAGGTGGTGATTTCGAACACCACCGAAGTAGGTATTGTAAAAAGCGAAGATAAAATTACCGACAACCCTCCGCAATCTTATCCCGGTAAACTGCTCGCCTTTTTGCACGAGCGTTACAAAGCCTTTAACGGATCGGCTGAAAGTGGAATGGTGATTGTACCAACCGAACTGATTAGTGATAATGCCGATAAACTGAAAGAGATTGTACTGAACCTGGCCATCCAAAACAAACTGGGCTGGGATTTCGAAAACTGGTTAAAAACCGCCAATCACTTCTGCAAAACTCTGGTAGACCGCATTGTACCGGGAAAACTGCCTGCAGCTGAACAGAAAGCCATTGAAAACGAATTGGGTTATGAAGATGAGCTGATGATTATGGCTGAACCTTTCAGGCTTTGGGCCATCGAATCATCGAGCGAAAAGGTAAAAGACATCTTATCTTTTGCCAAAGCCGATAAAGGCATTTTCATTGTTCCATCTATCGATAAATTTAAAGAATTAAAACTCCGTTTACTGAACGGAACTCATACCATTAGCTGTGGACTGGCCATTTTAGCCGGCTTTAACACGGTAAAAGAAGCCATGGCCAACGAAGAATTTTCGGCACATGTTTTAAAACTGATGCAGGACGAAATTGCTCCGGCTGTGGTAAACGAAGACATTACTTACGATGAAGCCCTTGCATTCGCAAAAAGCGTAATCGACCGTTTCAGCAACCCGGCATTAGAACACAAATGGCAGGCCATTACCTTAAACTATACTTCCAAATTGCAAATGCGTAACATGCCTTTAATCAGAAGGTACTACGCTTTAAAAAATGAAGTGCCCCAACTTACAGCACTTGGTGTAGCTGCTTACATCCTTTTCATGAATGTAGCTAAAGAGGGCGATGTTTTTGTTGCAAATGTAGCCGGAAAAACCTACCCTATTGACGATGAATTTGCCGGAATTTTATACGAATACTGGAAAAACCCTGAAACAGTAGTTGACAGTACGCTTGGCGACAGACGTTTGTGGGACAAGAACTTAAATAACTACCCTGGCTTTAACGCGGCTGTAAAATCGTACGTTGATTTATTACAAAATAAAGGTGCAAAAGAAACTTTAGGTAACTTGCATTCAGAAAGAACAATTTAAAATGGTTACTAGAATTTTAAAAATCCATCCTAACGATAATGTACTGGTTGCGCTTCAAAACCTGGCAAAAGGCGAAACCGTTATCCACGATGGACAGGAATATATTTTACAGGATGACATTCCGGCCAAGCATAAATTTTTTATGCAGGACATGAACCAGGGCGACCACATTATCATGTATGGTGTTTTGGTTGGGAAGGCGCAGCACTTCATCCTTAAAGGTGGCTTAATGGATACCGAAAATACCAAACATGCATCTGATCCTTTCGAATTCCGTCCGTACCATTACCAATGGCAGGCACCCGATGTGAGCAAATTTGAGGGCCGTACCTTTAATGGTTACATCCGCAGCGATGGTCGTGTGGGTACAGCCAATTACTGGTTGTTTATTCCAACTGTTTTTTGCGAAAACCGCAACCTGGATGTAATCCGCGAGGCTTTACACAACGAGTTGGGTTATGCGGTAACCGACAAATACAAATCGTATGCACACGAGCTGGTAGAAGCGTATAAAAACGGCGAAATTTTAGCCGAAGCCGATCCGGCATCAATCGGACAGGCCAATCCATCTGCCAACCGTGTTTTTAAAAACGTTGATGGTATTAAATTTTTAAATCACCAGGGTGGTTGTGGCGGTACCCGTCAGGATGCTGCTGTGTTGAGCAAGCTACTGGCTGCTTATGCCGATCACCCGAATGTTGCCGGCGTTACAGTTTTAAGTTTAGGTTGCCAGAATTTACAGGTGCACGATTTTATGGAAGACCTGAAGCACCGCAGCCCTAACTTCGATAAACCTTTATTTGTTTTCGAGCAGCAACAATCGCAAAGCGAAGAGCAACTCGTTAAAGAGGCGATCAGAAAAACTTTTATCGGTTTAACCGAAATCAATAAAATTGAACGTCAGCCGGCACCATTAAGCAAACTGGTTTTAGGTGTTAAATGCGGTGGAAGCGATGGTTTTAGCGGCATTAGTGCAAATCCGGCAGTAGGGTATACTTCCGATTTATTGGTGGCCTTAGGCGGAACTGTACTACTGGCCGAGTTCCCTGAACTTTGTGGTGCAGAACAACAGCTGATTGATCGTACGAAAGATGAAACTGCTGCACGTAAATTTATCCAGTTAATGACGGCTTATAACCAATCGGCTGAAAACGTAGGCTCGGGCTTTTTCATGAACCCATCACCAGGCAATATTAAAGATGGTTTAATTACCGATGCCATAAAAAGCACTGGCGCTGCAAAAAAAGGCGGAACCTCGCCGGTTGAAGATGTTTTGGATTATACCGAACCCGCAACCAAACCTGGCCTCAATTTAGTTTGTACGCCGGGTAACGATGTGGAAGCCACTACCGGTAAAGCAGCATCGGGCGCAACTTTGATTTTATTTACAACCGGACTGGGTACACCTACCGGAAACCCCGTTTGCCCAACCATTAAAGTATCTACCAATAATGCCTTAACCAAACGCATGGGCGATATTATCGATATCAATTGCGGCCCGGTGATCGAAGGCGAAAAAACCATCGAACAAATGGGCGAAGATATTTTGGAATACTGTATCAAAGCAGCAAGTGGCGAGGTTATTCCAAAGGCCGTTTTGTTAAATCAAGACGATTTTATTCCGTGGAAACGCGGCGTAAGCCTTTAATTATCAGCCGCCGCGGTCAGTGTCTGCACTGACCGCACCAAGTTTTATTCAATTTAGTGGTCTGTGAAAACACAGATCACCAGTAACAATGACATAGCATGAAACCTTTTTTAGACGAAAATTTTCTTTTGGAGAGCAAAACTGCTGAAAAGCTTTATCACAATTTTGCCAAACCCTTACCGATTATAGATTACCATAACCACCTCATTCCCGAGCAAATTGCCAACAACACTCAGTTTGCCAACATGACCCAGGTTTGGCTGGCCGGCGACCATTACAAATGGCGTGCAATGCGTGCCAATGGTGTTGACGAAAAATACATCACCGGTGCAGGTTCTGATTTTGAGAAATTTGAGAAATGGGCAGAAACCGTTCCTTATACTTTGCGTAACCCACTGTACCACTGGACACATTTAGAACTCCAGCGTTATTTCGGCGTTACCGATTTACTTTCTGGTAAAACTGCGCAGAAAATTTACGACGAATGTTCGGCTAAACTGCAAACACCTGAATATTCAGTACGCGGTTTATTGGCCAAAATGAATGTAGAATCGGTTTGTACTACCGATGATCCTTTAGATAGCCTGAACTTTCATCAGCAACTGGCCAGAGAAGGAGCAAACCTGAAAATGTTACCCGCTTTCCGTCCAGATAAAGCCATGAACAGCGATGACATTGAAGGTTTAAACCAATATATTGATAAACTGGAAAGTGTAGTTGATAAAACCATCAGCAGTTTTCAGGACTATATTGATGCATTGAAAAGCCGCCACGATTATTTTGCGGATAATGGTTGTTCAGTGTCTGACCATGGTTTAGAGCAGATTTATGCCGAAGATTATTCCGAAGCCGAAATCAGCGCCATTTTTGACAAAATTCGCAGTAAAAAGGGCATTTCTTACGAAGAAAACCTGAAATTCAAATCAGCCATGCTCGTTTATTTTGCTGAGTGGGATCACGAGAAAGGTTGGGTACAGCAATACCATTTAGGTGCGTTACGCAACAACAATGCCCGCATGTTAAGACAACTAGGTCCGGATACTGGCTGGGATTCGATTGGTGATTTTAGCCAGGCCCGTATGCTTTCTAAATTCTTAAACCGTTTGGATAACCAGGATAAACTGGCCAAAACCATCATCTACAACCTTAATCCTGCAGATAACGAGTTAATTGCAACCATGATCGGTAACTTTAATGATGGTTCTGTAGCAGGTAAAGTACAGTTTGGATCGGCCTGGTGGTTTTTAGACCAAAAAGATGGCATGATTAAACAATTAAATGCACTATCGAACATGGGGCTTTTAAGTCGCCTGGTAGGTATGCTTACCGATTCACGCAGTTTCCTTTCTTTCCCTCGTCACGAATATTTCAGAAGGATTGTTTGCAACCTGTTTGGAACCGACATTGAAAACGGAGAATTGCCTAACGACCTGGAGTGGGTTGGTAAAATTGTGCAGGATATTTCGTACTTTAACGCAAAAAATTACTTTAAATTTTAACCAAAATCAGGCTTTTAAGAAGAATTTCGTTGGATTCAACGCATTTCAAACGTTTTACTTCCATTTTCATACCGTTGCAGAAAACAGCATGAAAAAAGCCGATTATTTACGAAAATGAGTACCCAAATATTCGATTCATCAAAAAAAGGAAAAAAAGTTTTAAGCTTTGGTGAAATACTTTTACGCATCTGCCCGGATATGGATGGGCAATGGTTAAAAGAAAATAAACTACCGTTTTATGTGGGAGGTGCCGAGCTCAATGTGGCTACCGCCTTAGCTTTATGGAATGTGCCTTCGGCCTACCTTTCGGCTGTGCCCGATAATTCGGTAACCCGCGAGATTGTTGAATACCTGAATGTGCGCAATATCGATACTACGCCAATGGTTTATCATGGCGAACGTCTGGGCCTTTATTACCTGCCAAAAGGGAAAGACCTTAAAAATGCAGGGGTAATTTACGATCGCGCCAATTCGGCCTATGCTGATTTAAAAGTTGGACAGATTAACTGGGACGAAGTGTTTGAAGATGTAGCCTGGTTCCATTTCAGCGCAATTTGCCCCGCCATTAACCAAAATATCGCCGATGTTTGCCTGGAAGCACTAAAAGCTGCCAGCACCAGAAACATTACCATTTCTTTAGATTTAAATTACCGCGCCAAACTTTGGAAATATGGTAAAGAGCCTATTGACATTTTACCTGAGCTGGCTAAATATTGTACTTTAATTATGGGCAATGTGTGGGCAGCAAATAAAATGCTGGGTACAGCACTTCACCCTGATTTGCTGCCAACCGAAGGTTATGCAAAAGAAACGTTACTGCAACAAGCCACCGATACTTCTAAAGAAATATTAAGTTTGTTTCCGGCGTGTAAAGTTGTAGCCAATACCTTCAGGTTCGATCATGGCAAAGGCATCCGCTACTATACTGCCATTTATACCAACAATGAGCTAACCGTTTCCGAAGAATATGTTTCTGAAGAGATTTTAGACAAAGTAGGTAGCGGCGATTGCTTTATGGGTGGATTAATTTATGGCTTCTACAATGGCCTTTCAGCTAAAGAAACCTTAAATTTTGCTACCGCAGCTGCATACGATAAATTATACATTGCAAGTGATGCCACAACCAGCACCGTGGCAGATATAGAAAAACGAATTATATAACCATGATCAGTAACAAGCACAAAATTTTAGATGCCATTTTAGAGCAGGGCATGCTACCCCTTTTTTACCAGGATAGCGAAGCAGGAAGTGTTGAAATATTGCGTACCCTGTATAAAGCAGGTGTTCGTGTTTTTGAATACACCAACCGCGGAAAATCGGCCTTGCCTAATTTTAAAAAGCTAAAAGAAATCCGCGATGCAGAAATGCCCGACCTTTACCTGGGCATTGGTACCATTAAAACCCCTGCTGATGCGAATGCTTTTATTGAAGCCGGAACCGATTTTATTGTAGCGCCGATTATCAATCCGGCTGTTGCCGAAATTGCCAACAAAATAGGCATGCTATGGATTCCGGGTTGTATGACCCCTACCGAAATTAGTGTGGCACAAGAACACAAAGCCATGTTAATTAAAATTTTCCCGGCTAATATTTTAGGCCCAGAATTTATTGCTTCGATCAAAGATTTATTTGCCGGCCAGCTGTTTATGCCAACCGGAGGGGTAGAAATTAATGCCGATAATTTAAAAACCTGGTTTAAAGCCGGTGTTTGTGCCGTTGGTATGGGCAGTAAATTAATTAGTAAAGACGTGATGAGCAAAGGCCTTTATGATGAACTGTACGAAAATACCCAACTGGCGCTCGACCTCATTAAAAAAAGTAAGTAATCCCTAACCACACACAACCGAAATGAGCCAAACCAAAATGAGCAAATACAGATGGACAATATGTACGCTGTTATTTGTTGCAACCACCATTAATTATTTAGATCGACAGGTACTCTCACTTACATGGAAAGACTATTTTGTTCCCGAATTTCACTGGACAGATAGCGACTATGGAACCATTACAGCACTATTCTCTCTTTTTTATGCCGGATCGATGTTGGTTGCAGGACGTTTTGTTGACTGGATGGATACCAAAAAAGGTTTCCTTTGGGCAATCGGAATCTGGTCTGTAGGTGCATGTATCCACGCTTTTTGCGGCATTGCCACTTCAGGCATCATTACCGGTACCTGGGCCATGAGTTTTGCAGGTGCCAAAGAGGCGCTTTCTACCGTTGGAAACACGACGTTAATTTTATCAACCAGTCTTTCGCTGTTTATTTTTGCCCGTTTTGTACTGGCATTGGGCGAGGCAGGGAACTTTCCGGCAGCTATTAAAGCTACTGCTGAATATTTCCCTAAAAAAGACCGTGCTTTTGCTACCAGTATTTTTAATGCAGGTGCAACTGTTGGTGCTTTGGCCGCTCCTGTAACCATCCCTTACATTGCTGAGGCTTATGGCTGGGAAATGTCGTTCATCATTATCGGTGCCTTAGGTTTTATCTGGATGCTATTCTGGATTCTGCTTTATGGCAAACCAGAAAACCACTCGCGCGTAAGCAAGGCTGAATTGGCTTACATCCAGCAGGATTTAGTTGCACATGAACAAGTTAGCGAAACGGTTACTGCCGCATCGCCTGTTAAAAAGCTGTCGTTTGCCGATTGCCTTAAATTTAAACAAACCTGGGCCTTTGCTTTTGGTAAGTTTATGACTGATGGAGTATGGTGGTTTTACCTGTTCTGGTCGCCAGCCTACCTGAAAGATATTTATAAAATGAGCGGTACGGAAAGTGCTTTCCCGCTGTTTATTTTATATGTAATTACCTTGTTATCGATCATCGGAGGATGGTTACCATCTTATTTTATTGGCAAGAAAAATATGAACCCTTACGATGGAAGGATGAAATCGATGTTGATTTTTGCCTTTTTCCCGCTATTGGCTTTATTGGCTCAGCCTTTAGGTTATTATAGCTACTGGTTGCCAGTAATTATTATTGGTATCGCAGGGGCTGCACACCAGGCTTGGTCAGCTAATATTTTTACTACTGTAAGTGATATGTTTCCCCGTCAGGCCATTGCTACCGTAACCGGAATTGGTGGTATGGCCGGAGGTTTAGGATCATTTTTTATCAACAAAGGTTCTGGAGTACTGTTTACCTATGCCGGCGATAGCCAAATGACTTTTATGGGTTTCCACGGTAAAGAGGCCGGTTATTTTATCGTTTTCTCTTTCTGTGCTGTTGCCTATTTAATTGGCTGGACGGTGATGAAAGCATTGGTACCAAAATATAAATTAATAGAAGTTAAATAATTCAAAACACAAGATTTAGGCACAAAAACAAGTGCCTAAATCTTGATACTTTTTTTAAAAACATTAATCTATACTTAAACGATAGATTAAGCATTATAAACCCTAACAACCAAACCCAAATTGAGCACATCGCTAAACCTCGAAAGTATTTTCGTTGAAGAGAGCCAGATTCCAGATGAATTTAGGCTCAAGGAAGAGATCAATCAAAAAGAATTCCTTTCCAATGGTGAAATGAAACCCTGGAACGGACCTTTTAACGAAGTTTTTTCTCCCGTATGTATTAAAACTCCTGAAGGTTTAAAACGAAAACGGATTGGAAGTTTCCCGGTATGTACCGAAAAGGAATCGACAGAAGCTTTAGACGCTGCAGTAGCGGCTTATGACAACGGTCGCGGCCAGTGGCCAACCATGAGCGTTGCCGATCGTATTGCCTGCGTAGAAAATTTTACCCACAAAATGATTGAGCAAAAAGAAATTGTTGCCAAACTGATTATGTGGGAAATCGGTAAATCGTATGCCGATTCGGTTAAAGAGTTCGATCGTACCGTTGAATACATTTATGCAACCATTGATGCGCTGAAAGACATCGACAGACAGTCTTCGCGTTTCGAAATAGAGCAGGGTATTGTGGCCCAGGTGCGCCGTTCGCCACTTGGTGTGGTACTTTGTATGGGTCCGTTTAATTATCCCTTAAACGAAACCTTTACTACTCTTATTCCGGCTTTGATTATGGGCAACACGCTTTTATTCAAACCACCTAAACACGGTACCTTATTGCACTACCCATTATTAGAGGCTTTCCGTTCGAGTTTTCCTAAAGGTGTGGTAAACACCATTTATGGTCGCGGCAATACCATTGTACCAGGCTTAATGAAATCAGGAAAGATTAATGTACTTACCTTAATCGGATCGAGTAAAGTGGCCAACGAGCTTAAAAAATTACACCCGAAAGTAAACCGCTTAAGGGCTATTTTAGGGCTTGATGCTAAAAATGCCGCCATCATTACCAAAGATGCGGATCTCGACCTGGCCGTTTCTGAAACCGTATTGGGCTCGCTTTCTTTTAACGGACAGCGTTGTACCGCAATTAAAATTGTTTATGTACACCGTAGTCTGGCGCAGGAGTTTTTAAAACGCTTATCGGCCGAAGTTGAAAAACTGAAATTCGGTATGCCATGGGAAAAAGGGGTAAACCTTACACCACTGCCTGAATTAAATAAACCTGAATATTTAAGAGATTGCATTGATGATGCGGCTGCACATGGTGCGAAGGTAATTAACAAAAACGGTGGGCAAACACTCGAAACCTTTGTTTACCCTGCAATTGTTTATCCGGTAAACAGCAACATGAAACTATACCGCGAAGAGCAGTTTGGTCCAATTGTACCTGTGGTGCCTTTTGACGATTTAGAAGAACCTATTGAGTACTTAATCGGCTCACCACACGGCCAGCAGGTAAGTATTTTCAGCAATAATGCCGCGGTAATTTCTTCGTTAATCGATCCGTTGGTTAACCAGGTGAGCCGTGTAAACATCAACTGCCAGTGCCAGCGTGGGCCAGATGTATTTCCATTTACCGGCCGTAAAGATAGTGCAGAAGGTACACTTTCGGTAGTAGATGCCTTGCGTTCGTTCTCGATCCGTTCGCTGGTAGCTACCAAGTTTACCGATAGCAATAAAAAACTATTGAATGAGATTGTTAAAGGCGACGATTCGAACTTCCTGAGTACGAAGTATATTTTCTAGTTGCTGTCATTCTGAACGCAGTGAAGAATCTGTTCAAAGTGGAGTCAGCTGTTACCAGCTGACTCTTTTTGTATCCGACGTGTTAGATATACTCTACTCTTGCATTGTTGTCTGTAGCAGGCAGGCTTCGTCGTTCCTCCCCGTAACAACGCCTCCTTTTTATGTTGTCATCCTGAGCTTGTCGAAGGATCTACATAAACACTTTATGAGACGTTTCTACAGGCTCAACGTGACAAACCTGAAAAAAGACTCTCCCCAAAGTAATGATCCCATTTACATGTCACCCTGAGCAGAGTCAAAGAGCGCTTAATAATTATTGTAATAGTAACTAATATCATCCACCAGCTGACTGTAAATCGGCTTGGTAAACTCCAGAAACAAGGTACTCGGCGGTGGAGGAAGCATTTCCCTGCGTTTAGTCATGGCCAGCTGCTGCTTGCTTAAAGCCCGGTCATCGCCTTTATAACTGGCCCAGCTATCTCTCCAAACGTAAGTTCCGGGAAATTTCTGCTGGCGCACCAGTTTTTTTGTGTTCCAATCCATAATACTCATATCCAGCAAGCCTGAAGAAGAAATATTTTTTTCAAAAATACTCAAGGTAGCCTTTACTGTGCCATAAACGGGTTTTCGCTCACGGGTTTCGCCAATCACCACACTATCGCGCTTTAACTTTTCAACGCGTTCTTTCACATAAGTTTGTCCAACCACAAAATCATCAAAATTCAGGCTTAATACCTGATCGGGAACAATTTTTTGCTCAGTAGCCTGCTGCTCACCATAAAAAAGCACAAACTTATTGCGCGCATATTTACCAATAAACTGATCAATTTGCTGCTGAAAATAATCGGCACTCAGTCTATACAAGCTGCTGTTAACGATAATGGGTTGTACAACCACACGGGTAACTGCAGCCCAGTAAGCATCTTCCATTTTAGCTTTGGCATCTTTATAATTAGGTTCCAGGTTTAAGGTTTTCTCGAACTCGTAATAAGCTTTCTTAGCTGCCAAACGGTTATTATCCCTTAAGTAGCCCAATCCTGAATTATATCTCGCTCCGGCAGCCATGTATTTGCTATCTGCTAGTTCTGTAATATATTTCGAGGGGCTGGGTACGATGGTTAAACAAGCCGGACAGCTGTTAATATCGTCGGCCAGCTGATTTATTTTCTGGTAATCGTACATAATCGATTCCCATCTGAACAGGTCGTTTGATAGTTTAGCTTCATCAATTTTGCGCAAATGACTTTGCAAGGCCAGGTCATAAGCCGTTTTAAGCACCTGCATGGCTTCGGTGTTTTTAGGCGAATTTTGCAGCCTGCTAACCGCCTTGCTTACCGAGGCATCATAGTCACCTTTTTGCAGTGCATTCTTTCCTGTGGTACATCCTCCAATAATTATTAAGGATAAATAAATAAAATACCGTAATCTTGAAACGTTTTCCATGGCAGAGGTTTTTGCGTTAATAAACAAATATACTTTTGTAAGGCGATACTTACCTTATTTATTTAGAAGACGATTGATCATGAAGATTAGTTACAAAGAATTTGAATTAGAGTTAAAGCACCCATTCTCGATCTCGAAATTTACCCGCACCAGCACGCCTTTAATGCTGCTCAAAATAAACTACGAAGGCGTTATGGGTTACGGCGAAGCATCAATGGTGCCTTACATGGGCGAGAGTTACGAAACCGCTATACACTTTTTAAAACAGGTAGATTTAAGCGCTTTTAAGCATCCTTTCGATTTTAAGGAGGTTATTACCTATCTCGACAGCATTGCACCCGGCCAGCCAGCGATAAAAGCAGCCATTGACATTGCACTAAACGATATCCGGGGGAAAATTTTAAATAAACCCTGTTACGAAATTTATGGCGCAAACCCGGCGCAAATGCCAGTTACCTCTTATACCGTTGGTATTGATACGCCTGAAGTAATTCGAGAAAAACTGAAAGATGCCAGTGCATTTAAGGTGATAAAAGTTAAACTGGGCAGGGATAACGATCAGGAGATTATCGAAACCATCCGCAGCATGACTCAGGTGCCGCTATATGTTGATGCCAACCAGGGTTGGAAAGACCGCATTAAGGCCATCGATTTGATTTACTGGCTCCATAACCAGGGCGTTGTTTTAATTGAACAGCCCATGGATAAAAACGACCCGGCGGGTAATGCCTGGTTAACTGAGCGTAGCCCTATTCCGCTATTGGCCGACGAAGCTGTACAGCGCCTAAATGATATTGACAACCTGAAAGGCGTTTACCATGGCATTAATGTAAAGCTGATGAAAAGCTGTGGCATGTACGAAGGCCATCAAATGATTTTAAAAGCCCGTTCTTTTGGCATGAAGGTGCTAATTGGCTGTATGAGCGAAACCAGCTGCGCTACATTGGCTGCTGCTGCATTAGCTCCATTGTGCAACTGGGCCGATTTAGATGGTCCCTGGTTAACCAAAAACAATCCGTTTACCGATCCACCTTTCGAAAACGGCAAATATATTTTAAAAGATTTACCCGGTTTGGGGCTTGAAGGAGTTACTTCTGATCTTTTTCCTTGAAACTTTTTCTGATTTCTTTGGTTAGCTGATACTTAAAATAGAACAAGCAGCAGGCTACACCAACCAGAAAGCCGGCCGGGAGATATTTACCATTGTTGTAGCACCAAACCAATCCAAAAATAGCAAGGATAATGGCCAGGTTATAGAAGATATTTAAAGCAAATTTTTTACCCACAGTTATAGGTTTTTCGTGTATGAGAATTTAGCGAAGAAGCACCAATGAACAATAATCAATTTTCAAACCCTATCCGGAAGTCGGAAACATTCAAAACGTTTAATCCCGCAAGGTTAAAGTTTGAAAATTGATCTTATTTATGTGATATAACCTACTCCAATTGATCATTGGAATTTGGTTATTTTTTTTCCTGGTAATTGGTTATTGAAAACTGGTGATTTTAATAAACCGGCATATTCGGATCGTAAGCCTCTTGCCAGGCTAAAATACCGCCTTTTAAATTGTAAAGGTTATCATAACCGTACTGTTGCTCTAACTGCATTACAGCAGCTGCACTTCTTTTACCACTGCGGCACTGGATAATTACGGGTTTATCTTTTGCAACCTTATCAGCCTCAATTAAAATCCCACCCAACGGAATGTTTTCTCCGTTCAGATTAGAAACTTCATATTCGAATGTTTCACGAACATCAATTAATTGAAAATCTTCATTGTTGTCGATTTTCTCTTTTAGTTCTTGTACCGATATTTCTTTCATTTTATTCAATGTATTTATGCAAATATAGGAAAATCAGCCTTACCCGCCCCATCAAAAAAATGCCATAAAATTTTGTAAAAAACTGTAACAACTTAAACCCTTAGGCGTTTAATTATAAATAGTTACAAATGGACAAACTGAACCGCTTCTTTTGGTTTTGCTCTGGCGCTCATATCCCGACACTGGAAAAATATCCTTCAGAACAAAATAAATATACCGGCATTGGTGCCACCATCTTTTTTACGGGCTTATTTGCGGCCCTTTCGGGTGGTTATGCCATGTATTTTGTTTTTAAAGGCGACGATCTGGCGGTAATTTTCGCAATCATTTTTGGCTTTTTATGGGGTGCAGCCATTTTTAACATGGACCGCTACATCGTATCGAGTATTAACAAAAGTGCAAGTACCAATAAACAGCTTTTACAGGCCACGCCACGTATTTTACTGGCCATTATGATCGGTATGGTTATTTCGAGGCCTATTGAACTTAAAATTTTTGATAAAGAGATTAAGGAGCGTTTAAAAGTAAGCTATTTGAATGGTCAGCGGGCAAAAATTGATACCTTAAATAAAGCTTTCGAGAAAAAATACCAGGTTGAGTTTGGCCGCTTGAACCAGCAAAAAGCTACGCGCGACTCGCTGGAGAAAGGCATTAAATCCGACAGGCAGAAACTTAACTTCGAAATATTCGGCAATAAGACCACCGAAACATCGGGCGTAATGGGTTATGGACCCTATGCCAAGCGTAAGGAAGCAGAAATTGCGCAACGCACGGCAGAGCTCGATTCGCTAAAGGCCAACATTAATAAATCGGAAGCTTTTGTAGATAAACGCAAAGAATTTGATGGCCTGTTTACCGAAAAACTGTATACCAAAAAGCAATTGGATAGTTTAGCCAACATTGCAGGTTTTGCCGACCGCAACTGGGCACTTGGCCAGCTTAAATTTAATGTAGATGGCAGCCGCGACAACAATACAGCCATTGCCGTAACCTTTATTGGCCTGCTGTTTATCTTTTTTGAGTGTTTGCCGGTATTTGTTAAACTGATGAGTGCCCGTGGCCCTTACGATTATGCCATTTCCGATGGTGATGAAGTTTCGATTTACCATTCTAAAAAGGATAAAGATTTTCATTTCGAGGTGGCCGATAATATCCACGAAACGCGGGTTGATTCAGAATCATCCAAACGGAAAGAAATTATTAAAGGCAAAGCCTACCGCGATTTGGAAAAATACGATTGGGATAACGAGAGTTAAAGAAGAGGGTTGATAGCCCATAGTCGATGGTTAATAGATAATAGCCCACACAAAACAATTGTGCTATTGACCAAACTTATCCTAACCAGGCTATTAACTATAAGCTATCAACCATAAACCTAAAGGCTACCTTAAAAATCTTCCATTTATTACTAAATTGCCGTCATTATTCCCTTTTTATGAAGAAATTTATAGGTACCGCAATCGGGAGCCTGCTCTCACTTGCAGCTTTTGCTCAAAATGAAATCAGTTACGCCGTTTCATTTCCCAATGCCATACACCATGAGGCAGAAATCAGCATGCTTATTCCCAATGTTCCGGCAGCTACTTTAAAAGTACGCATGAGCCGCTCTTCGCCAGGCCGTTATGCCACGCACGAATTTGGCAAAAATGTATACCATTTAAAGGCTTTTGATGGCGCGGGGAAATATTTAACCGTTAACCAAACTGCGGGCGATGTATACGAAATCTCCAACCACGGTAGCAGCGTTAAAATAACCTACACCCTTTTTGGCAACTGGATTGACGGAACTTATGCAGGCTTCGATGAAACCCACGCCCACATGAATATCCCGGCAACATTTGCCTACCCGATAGGTATGGATAACCGGCCAAGGGTAGTGAAATTTAATTATACAGGTAAACAAAACTGGAAAGTGGCTACCCAGCTTAAACTTCAGGCCGATGGAAGTTATTTTGCGCCTAATCTGCAATATTTTATGGATAGCCCAATTGAAATTGCAGACTATAAAACCGCAAGCTGGGAGGTTAAAAACACCGATGGAAAAACACAAACCATTCACCTGATTTCGCATGCTAACGACGATCAGCAAACCATCGACAATTATGCCGGGATGCTGAAAAAAATGGTTGATGAACACCTCGCGGTATGGGGCGAGTTCCCAACTTACGATTATGGCCATTACTACTTTTTAGAAGATGTTTACCCCGATAATGCCGGCGATGGGATGGAGCATCGAAATTCGACTTCTATTGTGCAGCGCACCCCAAAAATTGCAGGCTACGAAGCTAATTTACTGGGTACATTTTCGCACGAATATTTCCACAGCTGGAATGTGGAGCGACTGCGCCCCAAAACTTTAGAGCCTTTTAACTTCGAACATGCCAATATGAGCAATGAGCTTTGGCTTGCTGAAGGCTTTACTCAATATTATGGCAATCTGCTGTTAACCCGTGCAGGTTTAAAAACAGAAGACAATGCCATACAAACTTTTAACAGTTTGGCAAATGCTGTACTGCTTTCGCCTGGGGCACTCAATTTTTCGCCTGTTGAGGCCAGCCGGTATGCCGTATTTGCCGATGCTGGTGTAGCGATCGACCAAACCAACAAAGCCAATATTTTTACCTCTTACTACACTTATGGCGCTGCAACCGCCCTGGCCTTAGACCTCCGCTTAAGAGCGGACTTTAAGCTTACGCTCGATGATTATATGCGTGCACTTTGGAAAGCCTACGGGAAGCCGGAAATTGCGTACACCATCCCAGATTTAGAGAAGACTTTGGCAAGCTTAACCAAAAACCCATCATTCGCAGCCAGTTTCTTTAAAAAGTACATTTACGGCACCGAAAAAAACGATTATGCTCAATTGTTGCTTAATGCCGGATTGGTACTGCGAAAGGCAAAGCCAGGACAGGCTTATACTGGGTTTGGAAATATTGCTTCAGTAGACGACAAAGTTATTTTATCGCAAACCCTGGCAGGAACCCCAGCATATAAAGCAGGCCTGGATATTGGCGATGTTTTATTAACAATAAATAGAGTACAAGTGAAGAACGGTCCTGAGGTAATTAAAGTTATCGACGATTATAAACCAGGCGACACAGTTGATATCACTTACCTCTATCGTGGTGTAGCAAAAACAACAAAATTAACCTTAACCGAAAATCCGGCCCTGGAGCTTATCAGTATTGAAAAAACAGGAGGAACCTTAACACCTGCCATGCAAAATTTCAGAGCCAGCTGGTTAGGCTCACAAGTTAAATCGAAAACAACTAATTAAACATAAAAAATGAAGAAAATAGCCCTTTTTGCCTTAGTCGGGATGGCAGGTTTGCAGCTTAAAGCGCAAAACATCGATAAAATTATTACCCGCGAATATACCGACCACCTCATTAAAACCTTAAGTGCCGATGATATGCAGGGACGTGCCACCTTTACGCCCGGTATTGATAAGGCCGCTACATTTATCGAATCGGAATTTAAAAAGATTGGTTTACAACCTTTAACCGGAGAGAAAACCTTTCGCCAGACTTTTTATAAATACCGCATTACCAACCAAAATACGAGTGTTAAGATAGACGGACAGGAAATTGCGCCTGAAAACCTGATTATTTCCGGTGTATCATCAGAAAACGTTACCCTCGACAAATCAAATGCTACGGTTGTTAAACTTGACCCTGAAAAGCCATTTGTTGCCCAATTAAGAGCCATGACCGAATCAGGTAAAAACCAACTGGTTTTGGTTGACAGTAAGTTTGCCGATTTGTTTAACCGTTACAGAAATTATTTTAGCAAACCCGCCACCGTTGATGAAAAAGACGTAAAGGCTGCCAGTGCTGTGCAGGTTTTTGTATTGGGCAAAGATGCTGCAGTCGATTTTTCGGCAAACGTTAAAAGCAAAGTAGATAAAATGCCTTTGTTTAATGTGGCTGGTGTAATTCCTGGTAAATCAAAAGCTAAAGAAATTGTAGTGTTCTCAGGTCATTACGATCACCTGGGTTTCTTAAAACCGGTAAACGGCGATAGTATTGCCAATGGTGCAGATGATGACGCCTCGGGAACAACAGCCATGATTGCCCTTGCCAAATATTACAAAGCACAAAAGAATAACGAACGCACATTGATTTTTGTAGCCTTTACGGCCGAAGAAATTGGTGGTTTCGGTGCAAGGTACTTCTCAGAGAAATTAAATCCGGATGATGTTGTAGCCATGTTTAACATCGAAATGATTGGAAAAGACTCTAAATTCGGTAAAAATACCGCATTTATTACCGGTTATGAAAGATCAGATTTTGGCAAGATTTTACAGAAAAACCTGGCCGGAACGGAATTTACTTTCCACCCTGATCCATATCCGGAGCAAAATTTATTTTACAGAAGCGATAATGCTACTTTAGCAGCCCTGGGTGTTCCGGCACACACCATCAGTACCGATAAAATCGATATCGATAAATTGTACCACTCAGTTAAGGATGAGTACAGTTCTTTAGATGTAGAAAATATTTTATCAACCATTAAAGCCATTGCGAAGAGTGCAACAAGTATTGTAAACGGAACTGATACACCAACAAGAATACCTAAGTTGAAGCAATAAATCTATAAACAATGGAGAGATGCTGAAATAAATCCGATAGCCATCGGATCAGCATGACGCTCAATTAATAGAACATCAAAAAAGGCCAGTGAAAAATCACTGGCCTTTACTATTTTTTATAAACTTACGAAGTTCTCCAAGCTCCTTGCTTTTCAAACTTCGTAAGCAGATTACTTACTCAAATACATTGATTTGTCTTTGTAAAGCTTGCGGAAGTAAGGATCTTCCAGATCTTTAATGAAGCGGATCGCCTCACCAGTCGATTTCATTTCTGGGCCTAGCTCTTTAGTCACCTCAGGGAACTTCTCGTAAGAGAAAACAGGCTCCTTAATCGCATAACCTTTTAATTTACGCTCGATGGTAAAATCTTTCAGTTTCGCTACACCCAGCATAATTTTAGCTGCGATGTTGATGTAAGGTACATCGTATGCTTTCGCAATAAACGGAACCGTACGTGATGCCCTTGGGTTCGCTTCGATTACATATACTTTTTCATCTTTGATAGCGAACTGAATGTTCAGTAAACCACGTACATCTAAAGCTTTCGCAATCTTAACCGAATATTCTTCCATGGCTTTAGTTACCGTTTCAGATAAGCTAAAGGTAGGCAATACTGCAAACGAATCTCCAGAGTGGATACCTGCAGGTTCGATGTGCTCCATCATACCTACAATATGAACATCTTCACCGTCAGAAATCGAATCCGATTCTGCCTCTTCTGCTCTGTCTAAGAAATGGTCAATCAGTACGCGGTTACCAGGTAAATCGCCCAGTAATTTCACTACTGCTTTCTCCAGGTCTTCGTCGTTAATTACGATGCTCATACCTTGTCCGCCCAATACATAACTCGGACGAACGAGTACCGGATAGCCTACCTCGTTTGCTACCACAATAGCTTCTTCGGCGTTTTCGGCAACTCCGTATTTTGGATAAGGAATATTTAAATCTTTTAACAGGTCAGAGAAACGGCCACGATCTTCGGCGATATCCATGTTCTCGAAAGAAGTTCCGATAATTTTGATACCGTTTTCAGTCAGTTTCTCAGCCATTTTCAAGGCGGTTTGTCCACCAAGCTGAACAATTACACCAACTGGTTTCTCCAGCTCGATAATTTCGCGTACATGCTCCCAGAAAACCGGTTCAAAGTACAATTTATCCGCCATGTTAAAGTCGGTAGAAACCGTTTCAGGGTTACAGTTAACCATGATGGCCTCGAAACCTGATTCTTTAGCAGCCAATAAGCCGTGTACACAAGAGTAATCGAACTCAATACCCTGACCAATACGGTTAGGACCTGATCCCAGAACGATTATCTTTTTTCTATCTGTAGGTACCGATTCATTTTCCTCTTCGAAAGTTGAGTAATAATATGGTGTTTGTGCCGGGAATTCTGCAGCACAGGTATCAACCATTTTATATACTCTGCGGATACCTAGCTCTTTTCTGCGGGCATAAACCTCATCTTCGGTTACGTTACCCAGCAACCATGAAATCTGTACATCAGAAAAACCTTTTTGTTTTAAGTTGAAGAAGAAATCGCGCGGGATATTGTTCAGTGAGTATCTTTTTAACTCAGTTTCTAAAGCTACAAGCTCCTGAATCTGGTTTAAGAACCATTTGTCGATTTTGGTTACCTTACGGATTGATTCCAAAGGAACGCCCATCGCCATGGCATCTTTTATTAAGAACAGGCGGTTCCATGAAGCGTGCTCCAAACCATCCATAATTTCTTCGATATTGCGTACTTGTCTGCCATCTGCACCTAAACCTGAGCGGCCAATTTCTAAACTCTGACAAGCTTTTTGTAAAGCTTCAATGAACGTACGGCCAATAGCCATTACTTCACCTACCGATTTCATTTGTAAACCAAGCTCTTTGTTGGCTCCTTTAAATTTATCGAAGTTCCAGCGAGGTACTTTTACGATTACATAATCTAAAGTAGGTTCGAAATATGCCGAAGTGGTTTTGGTAATCTGGTTTTCAATTTCATCCAGGTTGTAACCGATAGCCAGCTTAGCTGCAATTTTTGCAATCGGGTAACCCGTTGCTTTACTTGCCAATGCTGATGAACGTGATACACGTGGGTTAATTTCGATCGCGATGATTTCATCATCAGCCGGGTTAACCGAGAACTGAACGTTACAACCACCAGCAAAGTTTCCGATGGCGCGCATCATTTTAATCGCCTGGTTACGCATTTCCTGGTAACAACGGTCAGATAAAGTCATGGCCGGTGCAACTGTAATCGAATCTCCGGTGTGGATACCCATTGGGTCGAAGTTTTCGATCGAGCAGATAATGATTACGTTATCGTTGCTATCTCTTAACAACTCTAACTCGTACTCTTTCCAGCCTAAAACGGCTTTCTCTACTAAAACTTCGTGTGTTGGCGAAGCTTCTAAACCGCGTTTAAGCGCGGCATCGAATTCTTCTTTTCTGTGCACGAAACCACCACCAGAACCACCTAAAGTGTATGATGGACGAATTACCAGCGGGAATCCGATTTCCTGTGCGGCTTCTTTACCTTCTAAGAATGAGTTGGCAATTTTCGATTGGGCAACCCCTACACCGATATCAACCATTAACTGGCGGAAAGCTTCGCGGTTTTCTGTTTTCTCGATTGCATCAACATCAACCCCTACAACTCTAACCCCGTATTTTTCCCAAACACCGCGCTCTTCTGCTTCTTTACAAAGGTTTAGTGCTGTTTGGCCACCCATTGTTGGTAGTACGGCATCAATTTTAGGTAAACTTGCATCAGCAATGTGCTCCTGCAAAATCGCTTCGATCGAATCAACAGTTAACGGACGCAGATAAACATGGTCGCCGATAACTTTATCCGTCATAATAGTAGCCGGATTTGAGTTGATAATTGATACGGTAATCCCTTCTTCTTTTAAAGATAGGGCCGCTTGAGAACCCGAGTAATCAAATTCACAGGCTTGGCCAATAACAATTGGTCCAGATCCGATAATTAGTACTGAGCGAATGGAAGTGTCTTTAGGCATGATAAAGCTTAAACAATAATTAAAATTCTAAAGTGTTGGTTCATCTAAGAACCTTAGAAAGCAACGAGATTTAGTGCTAGTGCGAAGAAAAATCCCAACTGTTCTGTCGGGATGCAAAGATACATCTTTAGCACGACTTTAAGCCGTTTTTTTTAAAATAAAAAAGAGGCCTTAATTATGCCTCTTTTTAACCTTTTTCTTTCGCTAAAACACCTATTGCAGTAATTTAATTTCGCCTAAATCTGTAGTAGCACTATCTTTAACTGCCACCTTTTCAATAGTGGCATCTTTGTAAGGCGCATTGGCCCGTATCCAAACGGTATAAACACCTTCTTTAAGATTGGTAAAAGTAAAAACACCCTGGTTTAACTGCGCTTTTAAAGTATCTGTTCCGGCTACTAAAGAAACAGAGGCAGCAGCATCTGCAGGACTAATTTTACCAATAATTCCGCCTAACTTAATGTTGGTATAGGCAATTGCCCCGAGGGCAAATACAATGAGCAGCGCCAATATTGCACATAACTTTTTCATCGTTTTAGTTTTTAATGTCTAACTGTCTAAAATAAGTAACACCATTTAGTACAAATAGTTTTAAATAATGAACAGCCAAAATTCAAAACGTACTAATAATTATACACAAGAGTAATGCCACAATATACAATTGTAATCTGAATGTTAATAAGTGTTAAAATAACACTAAGAATATGGCCCCACACGTCAGAATTAAGTCACGAAGTTGTGATGTTCCCATTATTGGCAATAATGTTGTAATAAGCAGAACAGATATACGTTTTGTATATACTTTAGACAATGATCTAAAGCTTCCTCCGCGGATTAGTTACCCGCCATGAGGATTTCTTCATAAATAGTTTGTTTGGTTTATTATCCGGTTAGAGGAGCCCTCCTCAACCGGATTTTTTCTTTTAGGGCATTTTCCTTTACATTTGAACCTTGTCAGCATACATTACGTGAACAAGAACATAAAAAAAATCGCCATAGTTGGCCCCGAGAGTACAGGTAAATCAACTCTATCGCAATTATTGGCCAAACATTACAAAGTTTCGTGGGTGCCCGAGTACGCGCGTTATTACTGCGAAAACCTGGTTACCGACTATACCCTGCAGGATGAAGCCAACATGTTTTATGGTCAGGTGGCGCTTGAAGATGCCATCCTTTCAGTAACGGAAAGCGATTTTATTATTTGCGATACCACTTTTGTAACCGTTAAAATATGGAGTGATGAAGTGCTGGGTAAAACCCCACAGGAGGTGCTGGATACTTTACCCAAAAGGCCTTACGATTTATATCTGTTAATGGATATCGATTTGCCCTGGCAAGACGATCCCTTACGCGATTTTCCGAACAAACGCGAATATTTTATGGAAATCTGGTACAAAGAACTGCAGGCACTTGATGCAAATTACATCGTAATTAGCGGACAAGGCGATGAAAGGGTAGCTAACGCCAAAAAAGCAATTGATGATTTTTTAGGCCAATAGTGAATCAATTTTTATATTTTGAAAATGATGGTCAGTAGCTTTTGGCAGCCTGTAGCCCCGCCATCCGCTATAGCTCCGATAGAAAAATCGGAGGCTGCCGCTGCTGTCGGGTTTAAGAACAGCGGCTTGTAAACATGGTACTGATGACACCAGGCGCACAGAACCGTAAATTTTCCAACAAAAAATCAACAAATTCTATAAACAAGACGATTAAGGTATCATTTCTTTAAATTCGGCACCGCAATACCTAGGTTTAAGTGAGAATTGCCAAATATTCCCTACATTTGCCTCATCATTAGGGGTGCCTTGTTTAAATAAACACAAAAACAGGCTGAGAACATACCCATTGACCTTAAATAACCAATTCAAAATATCCAATTTTCAAAAATTTGAACATTGGAATTTGATTATTGGAATTTAAAAGTCATGCACCTGATCCGGGTAATGCCGGCGTAGGGATTGGAGTTATGGAAGTTTAACTAAAAATCGGGGAAACCCCTTTTTCCGGTTGGTTTAACTAAAAACAAAAAAATTGAAAAATTTACTTTTTGCAGCCCTTGTTGCAATGTTGCCTTTCTTTGCATCGGCACAGCTTGTGGTTACCGGTAAGGTAACCGATCAAAACCAAAATGCCCTGCCCGGCGCCACCATTAAAATAAAAAACAAAAAAACAGTTGTATTGAGCGATGCAGGTGGAAATTTCACCTTATCCAACCTTGAAAATGGAAAATATACATTTGTTGTGAGTTATGTGGGGTACAGAACTGAAGAAAAAGCAGTAACCCTTTCGCAAAACAGTACGATAGATTTCGCCTTAACGGCACAAAATTTTCTGGCCGACGAGGTAATTGTACGGGCAACACGGGCCAATGAAAAATCGGCAACAACCTACAAGAACATTGGTAAAGAAGAAATCCAGCAAAACAACTTTGGTCTGGATTTACCTTTTATTTTACAGAATACGCCTGGCGTGGTAGTTAATTCTGATGCCGGCGCTGGTGTGGGTTACACCGGTATCCGTATACGCGGTAGCGATAATAGTCGTATAAACGTAACCGTTAACGGCATTCCAATTAACGATAGCGAAAGCCAGGGAACTTTTTATGTGAATATGCCCGATTTTGCTTCATCAGTAGACAATGTGCAGATTCAGCGCGGTGTAGGTACCTCAACCAATGGTGCCGGCGCTTTTGGTGCAAGTTTAAACATCCAGACCACCGCCAGCGAAACGGAACCCTATGCAGAAGTAAACAGCACCTACGGCAGTTTCGATACCTGGAAAAATACCATAAAGGTTGGAACAGGTTTAATTAACAACCGTTTTAGTTTCGATGGCCGTTTATCGAGAATCAGTTCTGATGGCTATGTAGACCGTGGATCATCTTTACTTAAATCTTATTTCCTTTCTGGTGCTTACCATGGCAACAAAGATTTATTGCGCGTAAATGTTTTCTCGGGTAACGAAAAAACTTATCAATCGTGGAATGGTATTCCGCAATCGCGTTTAGAAAATGATGTTGCCGGCATGAATGCCTACATCGCCCGGAACGAACTTAGCGCTGAAGATGCCGCTAACCTGTTAAACTCTGGACGCAGATATAACAGTTTCTTATACAATAACCAGACAGATAATTATGTTCAAAACCATTACCAGCTAATTTATGCCCGTCAGTTTTCTGATCAGTTCTCTTTTAACGGAGCTTTGCACTATACACAGGGTTCGGGTTACTATGAAGAATACCGTGTACAGAATAAACTGGCCGATTATGGTTTAAATCCGGTAGTTATTCCTGGTGGAACACCTATTACCAAAACAGATCTTATCCGTCGCCGTTGGTTGGATAACGATTTTTATGGTGTTACCTATGCCTTTAATTATGTGCCACAGAAAAATTTAAATTTCACTTTAGGTGGTGCATATAACGAATACAAAGGCGCGCACTTCGGACAAATTATTTGGGCACAATATGCCTCAAACGGCGACATAGACAGGCATTATTATGATAACGATGGCTTTAAAACCGATTTTAATACCTACGGTAAGGTGAACTACAGCCCGGTGGAAGCACTGAGCTTATTTGCCGATTTACAATACCGTCGTGTGTATTATGATATCGCCGGAACTGAAAACAAACTGAATACGCTGGCGATAAACAAAACTTTAAATTTCTTTAACCCTAAGTTTGGTGCTACTTATTTCATCAATCCGGAGAGCAATGTATATGCTTCATTCAGCGTAGCCAATAAAGAACCTAACCGCGATGATTATACCGATGCAGCAGTGGGTGCAACTCCTAAACCAGAAAGGCTGAACGATTTAGAATTGGGTTACCGTTTTAAGAACGAAAAATTAAACATCGGGGCTAATGCGTACGGCATGTTCTATAAAAACCAGCTGGTGGTTACCGGTAAAATAAATGATGTGGGTGGAAATTTCCGTCAAAATGTAGACAGAAGTTACCGTTTGGGTATTGAGCTGGATGGTGCTTATACCATTAGCAAGCAGTTTATTTTAAATGCAAACGCAGCTTTAAGTCGTAACAAAATCAAAAACTTTACCGAGTATTACGACGATTATGACAACGGTGGTCAGGTGGTAAACAATTACCAGCTTACTGATATATCATACTCGCCACGTGCCGTACTTTTTGGCGAACTGGTTTACAAACCGGTTAGTGGTTTTGCGGTAGCTCTGCAAAGTAAATATGTAAGCAAGCAATATTTAGACAACACCCAAAATAACGACCGTACCATAAATGGTTATTGGGTAAGCAATGCCCGCTTAGGTTATGATTTTAAATTTGCCGGAGTTAAAAACATCAATCTGGGCTTATTGGTGAATAATATTTTCGATAAGCGTTACGAAAACAATGGCTATACCTATGGCTACCAGTTAGGTGGCAGCAGGATTACCGAAAATTTCTTTTACCCACAGGCTGGAACCAACTTTTTGTTAAGCCTGAATGTGAAGTTTTAAGAAAGCTGAAAGACTAAAGCAAAAAGACCAAAGCTTAAAATCGCCATTGAGGATAAATTCTCAATGGCGATTTTGTTTATATTGGCATTTTAAATTATAAAAACCCTAATCGGGAACAACACTCACCATGAAATACATCGAAAAGTTCCAATACATTACCCACGATATCCCCAACTTAACGCACATTGAACAGGTACAACTGGCTTGCGAGGCAGGGGCAAAGTGGATTCAATACCGTTGCCTGAGCAAAGACGATGAAGCTCTTTTAGCGGATATTAGCGCCATCGCCGAAATTTGCGATGATTGGGGTACAACACTAATCGTTACCGATCACATCCATTTAAATGGCAAAGCCGATATCCAGGGATTTCATATTGAGGATATGGATGCCGATTTTGCAGCTATCCGCAAGCAGCTGGGCAATGACGTTACTCTGGGCGGCTCGGCCAATACCGTTGAAAATTTAATCCGCATGGCCAACCAGGGCGTAGATTATGCCGGCTTTGGCCCTTTTGCTACAACCGAAACCAAGCCAAACGATTTACCCTTGATAGGAGTTGAAGGTTATTCCAAAGCATTGCAAAAACTCAAGGCAGCCAACATTCAATTACCCCTTTTAGCAGTCGGGGGTATTAAAATTTACGATGTTGAAGCTTTAATGCAAACGGGTATTTACGGTATCGCCGTTTCTGGCGCGATTAACTTTGCCGATGATTTTATTGAAGCTTATCAGGATTTTTACACTTTGGTAAAAGAAAGTGCTGTTTATTAAAATTTTAGAATTTAAAGCCTGTTAGCTATTTTAAGCTTTGGGATAAACCAAACCACATGTCAGAAAACGCTCTTCAAAACAATGCCCAATGGGGGATTTTTAAAAAAATCTCTTTCAGATTTTTCTTTATTCTGCTCCCACTGTTTATTTTCCTGAATAATAACGGAGTTTTCACATTCCTGTCGGGGCTGCTGCAATTGCCTAATCACTTTTTACGCGATTTCGTTCCATGGTTTTCTAAAAATATCATTCATTATAACTATACGCCCAACACGAGTCCAAGCGGCAGCGGCGATACCTCTTACAATTGGGTACTATTGCTTCTGATAGTTCTCGTTTCGCTAGCAGGCTGTATCATCTGGTCTGCTTTAGACCGCCAACGCAAAAGTTATAATACTGCGTATTACTGGCTTGTGGTGCTGGTAAGGTTTTACCTGGCCTTTACCTTAGTACTGTATGGCTTAATCAAGGTGATCAAGCTTCAATTCCCTGATCCAACGCTTGATCGTTTGCTCCAACCTTTTGGCGAAGCATCTCCTATGGGCCTGGCATGGACTTTCCTTGGATTCTCAAAAGGATACAATATTTTTATGGGCATTATAGAAGTTTCCGGCGTACTACTCTTATTCCGCAGAACAGTAATAGTGGGTACCTTTCTATCTCTTGCAGCCACCGCCCACGTAATGGCTATGAATTACTTTTTCGATGTGCCTGTAAAATTACTCTCTACTGCGCTTGTTGTGATGAGCCTTTTTATTTTGGCCCCCCATTTCTTGAAACTATACCGCTTCTTTATCCGGTATGAAAGTGAGCAACTGGATAAAATGTATAAGCCAGTGTTTAAAAAACGGTGGCTTTACTTTTTGGCTTATGGTGTAAAATACCTGTACATAACAGCTGCTATTGGTACTTTACTATACACGTTTAACCAGCAAAGAAAAACTTACGGCAGCGATGCACCCAAACCATTTTTGTATGGCATTTACAATGTAGAAAGCATGCGTTTTAAAGGGGAGGAGCTGCCACCTTTAGCTAGTGATAGCAGGCGATGGAAACAAATGGTGATTAGCTATGCAGGTTATGCACGCGTAAAAACAATTAATGATAGTACCCTTAATTTTTCAACAGTATTTAATACAAAAAAGCGGGAAATCACATTGGGGTCACTGGATAAAGAATCGGCACAATATATTTTAACTTACCACCTTGTTGGAAAAGATAAATTGATTGTCTCTGGCCTGAAAGATAAAGATTCCATTTCCATAAGTTTTAAACGAAAAGACCTCAAAGAATTTAGGCTGATTAACAGGGGTTTTCATTGGGTAAGCGAATATCCTTATAACCGGTAATTACTTCTTGCTACCTTATTCCCGATACTGGCAATTTGATACACCGACTCGATACTAAATTTTCTATATTCGCAACATGTCATCACATCATATAGTAAAAGAAAAACAGGAACCCGCTTTGTATATTGACGAGCTGGGTAATTTTAGCGAAGAGTTTTTAGGGCAACTTTTGGAGTGGAGCCCAACGCTTTTGGTTAATGGCGAAAACTACGATAAGATTATTTCGCTTGGCCTGAAAGTAGATGTGCTGGTCAACGGAACCAATCAGGACGTTCAGGAAGACACCAAAACCATTCAGGGTCCGGTTGACGCGCTAATGGTTGCCGTTAATTTCTTATTTGAAGAAAAATATCCGGCTGTGAATGTGATCGCAAAAAAATTCGACCTCGAAAAATTTGCAGGATTTGAAGATAAAATCAACCTGGTTGTATTTACAGAACGGGCCAAACATTATCCCATTAGGTCGGGTTTTTCGGTATGGAAGCCGGCAGGCAGCGAATTTTTAATTCATGGCAACCGCTATCTCGAAGTAACCAACCTGATGCAAACCGAAGAAGAAATTTTTGAGGTAGTAAACGATGGCTTTGTAGAATTTACCTTTTCCGGACAACCTATTTTTATTAGCGAACCGATATGATTACCCTTAGAAAAGCAAAAGAACAGGATATAGAAATCATCAGGGATATTGCCGCAGCAACCTGGCCATCAACTTATCTGGATATTATTGGTCAGCCGCAGATCGATTATATGCTGGAGAAAATGTATAACCAGGGCGAGCTGTTAAAACAATTGATGGAAGGCCATATTTTTCTGATTGCGGAAGCGGGTGAAGAGCAATATGGTTTTGCGGGTTATTCCATTATCGATCACGAAGCACGCATTTACAAACTGCATAAATTATACGTGCTACCATCTGCACATGGAAAAGGGGTAGGTAAAATCCTCATCAACGAGGTTTTCAACCAGGTAAAAGATATTGGCGGAACTGCTTTAGAACTTAACGTTAATAAACACAATAAAGCCAAAGATTTTTACCTGAAAGGTGGCTTTACGATTAAAGAATCAGTAAAACTTGATATTGGTGAAGGCTACTTTATGGATGATTATGTGATGGAATATAAGTTCTAATTACTTTTTTGCATAGCAATAATCATAGCTAAATATTTTATACGCCCGTCATTTCCCTGAAGGGCGTTCTTTATTCCCACGTTCATTAACATATAGCTTTAAGAAAAAATAATTATTAATTTGGCTTTATAATTTAAACCATGAAATATATATTATCGCTCCTATTACTCTTCGTAACGGTTACTACATTTTCACAAATACCAAAACCGCTAAAAGACACCTACGTAAATGATTTTGCGAAAGTCCTTTCCAAATCGGAAATTAAAAAGCTAAACGATACGATTAATCAAATCGAAAAAAAATCAGGTGTACAACTTGCACTTGTTATTGTAAACACAATACCAAAGGAATACGATATTGAAGAATATTCGTTACTAATTGCACGCAGATGGAAAGTTGGCAATAAAGAAGATGGCCTGGTTTATGTTGCCGCCGTAAAGCAGCGCAAGCAACGACTAGAAGTAGCCCGTAATCTTGAACCCATTTTTACTACCGAAACCAGTCAGGATGTACTGACTAAAACCAAAGCGCACTTTCGTGCAAAAGATTACGGAAAGGGCCTTTTTGCATTGGTATCTGATATCTCTTTTAAACTTGATAGTGCCGGCTATGGTGAACCACCAGCAGTACAATCCCTTGCTGCTGTTGATAAACAGGACAACAAGGCCGTAAGCAATACGAGCGACAGAGTTGATATAACACTTTTTGTACTTGGCTTTTTTGTTATTGTATTTGTATTAGTAGTGCTATTAATCGTTCGCATATTCAGATCAAGACCAAGCAGCCAAACCTTTGCCAATAATGGATTTGGAGGCTACAACAACGGTTACAATGGTGGTTTTAATAATGGCTACAACGGCCGCCGCAGAAGCGGATTAGGATCCTTTTTTGCAGGTGCAGCTACTGGTTATTTCGCTAATAGCCTTTTCAACAGGAATAGATATCATAATAATCACGTAGTCCCTCAACAAACACAAGAGGAAGAACGTCCAGGCAGTGGAAGCAACTTTGGCGATTGGGGATCATCACGCGACAGCTCTTCTGATGGAAACAGCTCATCTGGAAGCAGTAGTTCATCTTCAAGTGGTGGGTTTTCAGGAGGTGGAGCTAGCTCAGACTGGTAAAGAAAAAATAACCTGATATTCGATATAAAAATAAACGCCGCCCATGAAAATGAGCGGCGTTTATTTTTGGGGATACATGATTCTAAAAAATGTTAAAACCCCAATACTATCCTTTTTTCAAAACAGGCGTGTTAATTTTTCATCCTTCCCTGCTCCGATTCAGTACCTGTAGAACGGCGACGGGCAGGTTTGATTTCATTTTTACCAAAACGATAGGTAAAACTGATCCGGCCAACACGGGTTTCATTTTTTTGATGTACGGTGTAGGTTAAGCCAGGGTACGCGCTTGATAAATTATTTTCAGACATATTAAACACATCCGACAAAGCCAGCTTTAAACTTGCCTTTTTGTTAAATAACGTTTTGCTTAAGCCTGCATCGATAGAATAACGGGCTTTTAAACTAAGCGTACCATAATCAAGCGGCGATTCGTAATTACCGTTCAGCTCGGCCGTAAAGCCATTTACGATAGTAAAGGTTTGTTGCGATTTAAACTGGAAAGATGTTTTTCCGGTTTTCAATGCTCTGCCGGCTAAATTTGGCGATTCAAAGCTCAGGTAAAAAACATTTAAGTTATTATTGGTTTGCCACCATTTGGTAATTTGAACAGGCACATTTAAATTAGCACTGTAACTGATGTTGGTAGCGATGTTGGCATTAGTCTGATATAACGCTTTTTGTGCTTCATCTGGCAAAATCACTTCTGCAATTACGTCATCAACCCTACTGTAACCAACAGTAAGCATATATTTTTGCAAAAGGGTATAACTCAGCTCAAAATTATGCGTGTATTGCGGGTTCAGAAAGGGGTTACCTTTATTATAGGTATACTGATCTAAGTAATAAATAAACGGGTTTAAAGCATCGTAACTCGGACGATCGATCCTTCTGCTGTAAGAGAAACCCAACTGGTTATTTTTGGAAAGATTCTGCTGCACAAACAAAGTCGGGAAGAAATCCCAGTAGCTTCGTTTAACCACAGTATTGGTGGTAATTAAGTTCCCTTTCGAATTGGTTTGCTCCATCCTTAAGCCAATTTGTATACTGGTATTTTTAAACTGTTTATTCAAATTGGTATAAGCCGCATTAACATTTTCATCGTAAACAAACTGATTACTGCGACGCACATCATTCTGCCAGTTGTTATTTACAAATTCTTCGGCCTGCAAATCGTTATCGGTTTTTACCCAGCTGCTTTTAACTCCCGCTTCGAGCTTAACCGTTTTACTTAACGAAACATTATAATCTACTTTAAAAGCTTTAATATCAATAATAGAAGGTGTATTGTTGCGGATGTAATTGATTGGACGAATCCGGCTGCCATTGGCAAACAAGTAATCGTTGGCATAGTCAGAACCATCGTTGCCGTTGTAGCGCGAATAATCTACATCGGCCGAAATTTCTGATCCGGCAGTATCCAAAACCGATTTATAGTTTAAATTATACGAAATGTTATTGTATTTATTGGTTTGCAGGCTATTCGAAATCAATGTAGAATCGATTTTTTGAAAAGACGGGCCAATTAAGGTATTGTTAACACCAGCTTCGGTACCATGATTAAAATAACCATTTACCAAAACCCCAATGGTATTTTTTTTATCGATAAAATAATCTAAACCTGCTTTGAAGTTGTTATTGTATTGTTTTCTGTTGCTCTCGCCAACCTGCATAAAGTAGGTATCAGGTGTTCCGTTCGAAATCCTGTCGATCGCGATCAGGTTATCGCGTTCAAACTTACCGTAGTTATAGTTACCAAAAAGATTGAGCTTCTGGGTGCGGTGGTTCAGGTTTAAGCCAGCATTTCCCCTCAGGTTTTTACCGTAACCTAGCGAGCCATTTACGCTGCCATTTGTTCCACCGTTTTTATTTTTTTTGGTTTTGATGTTAATAATACCCGAATTACCTGAAGCATCATATTTGGACGATGGATTGGTAATCAGCTCAATGCTCTCTATATCAGAGCTCTGCATATTCCGCAAAAGGTTGGCTACATCAGCACTGCTCATGTAGGTTTGTTTTCCATCGAGTTGAATCAGCACGCCTTGTTTGCCCATCATCGAAATTTTATCGTTCTGATCGACTGTTACACCAGGCGCTTTCTGTAAAACCTCTAATGCTGATGAACCCGTCATGATTGAACTGTTAGAAACATTCATCACAATTTTATCCATCTTTCTTTCAATCAACGGTTTGGTAACAGCCACATTAACATCTTTTAAGTTCTGTGCAGTAGCCACCAGCTTAGCTGTGCCAAAATCTATTTTCTGGTTGTCTTCAGTTACCGTAATTATTTTGCTTTTAAGGGTTTTATAGCCCATGTTACTGGCTTTGTAAAAGTAGGTTCCTTTGCCTGCTACAATAAATCCAAACGAGCCATTTGGATCGGTAAAAGCAGTTTTAACTACACTCGAATCTGCGGCCTTGAAAAGAACTACGGTTACATAATCGGCTGGTTTATCATTCTCATCTAAAATTACACCACTGATATTAGGTTTAGGCGTAGATTGGGCAAAAACCTGTGTAGTTGTAAAAAAAAGGGTTATTATAAGCGCTATTTTGTATAAATTTTTCATCGGTTTGGTTTAATGTGCTAAAAAATTCGGGCAAAAAAAATTCCATAACACCTGTAAAAGGCATTTTCCATTTATTGCTGTTATTTTAAAGTTTAGTTCGGAAACGAAAGGTTTCCATGATCTTGTTATAGGTAAGACGACTGTTTTTTGAAAAGGTTACAGGAAATTTAAAAAAGTCTTTAGTTCTAAGTCTGGAGTCGGCGCTTCGATAACCGAAGTTTGGAAAGTTGAAACTTACATAAGCTACTGTTAATCAATCCCGTTTCAAGTCTATGGCTACCAATGAACTAATGGCCAATGAACTAATGAACAAAAAAAGCCACAGTTCAACAAGTTAAATACCTGCTGCCCTGTGGCCTTGAATACCTAATCAGGAGATATTATTTCACACCCAACACATCAACACCTTGTTCAAAAATTACATCAACAGGGATATTCTTTTTGGTTAAACGATCAAGGTCTGTTTGCAATTCGGGGTGGATAATGGCTTTTTCTTTTTGTGCTTTTTCTACGGCAGCTTTATCTCCATTGCCCTGAAGCGTAATGATGAAAGCACTTAATTCGTTCATTGCCGATGCAAATTTATCGAAATTTACTTTGTAGGTCCCTTTTGGCGTACGCTCAAAAGCGCCTTTCTCCTGAAAGTAATTAAAGCATTGCATATTGGCTTTTCCGTGTGCTTCTGAAACACCAAAGCGAACCGACCGTAAAATACCGGCCATAAATGTGGTATAATAATCTTTTATATCGCCTTGTAATTCGCCCTTTTTAAGCAAGCCTGTTACCATGTACAAACCTAAAATATCGGCTTTACCCTCTTCAAGCCAGCTGTACTGTTCTTTTAACGCAGCACGCACAAAACCTTTTCCGGTAACGGTTTTTTTAATGCCTAAGCCATGGGCTACTTCATGAAACATTACATTGGCAAAAAAAGCATCGAACTTAATGTATTGCTGTTGTTCGGCATCAATCAGTTCTTTTGAAATAGGAACCAGAATTTTATCGAATTTGGCCTGCATTGCATTTTTTAGCTGCGAGCGGCGGGTACCTTTTTCCTGTTGTATTTTTTCATCATTGGGCAGGTTAACCGCAATTGTTTTCGATCCCGCATTACAGTCGCCCGCATAATACACCACGTCATAAGCATTCAATTCCGAATCGGTTCCTGGTGTTTCGGCTTTATATTTAGCGTCAACCGGTAAGTTTTTCTGCAGTTCGGGCAGCATTTTTACATACTTGGCCAAACGCTTGCTCCATTCTTTATCCTTAATTAAAACATAAGCCTCGTAACTGGTGCGGGCATTAAAAAGTTTATCTTCGTAATTTTCAATCGGGCCGATAATGATATCCAAACCATTGGTTTTCATATCCAGCCAGGCATAATCACTCGCTGTAAAATTATCGGTTACCAACGCATCAGCCCTTAAATTTAAATATTTCTTTAAACCGGCATCTTCTGCAATTAAGGCTGCCTGTTTTAGTAATGAACTTGCTTTTTGTAATTCAGCAGCAAATAAAACATGGTAAGGTACTGTTGATAATTTACCTGTGCTATCTTTCCTAATTACAGAATAGGCACCAAATTTATCGGCCAGATCAGATTTTTCTACCGCATCTTTGGTAATGCCGTAAGGATAAAATGTTGCACCTTCAGGTTTAACACCAACGCCTTGTACAAAAGGTTTATCGTTATTGAGCCTGTCCCATGGACCATAATTGATGTTTACAAAATCGCGGGTTTTTTCATCCTTAATGGTAGCCAAAAGGCTGTCGCGTTGCGGATATACCTGTTTCCAGTACAACTCATCCATAATTTCTGCCGCCTGGATCAGCAAAGGCAAAATTTTACGGTCGTTAACACTTAACTGGTTAATATTAGTGGTAAGTTTTACCTTTTCGTAAATTGGCAAACGATCGGCCACATAACTAATCAGGCTGTCTTTCTGAACACCTCCGTTTTTATCGTCAGCAGGTTTAGAGTCGCCACCGCAGGCAGCTAACATCGCCAAAGAAACAGCCATTGCCGGCAAAAGTATTGTTGATTTGTATAAATTCTTCATATTAAAGTATATCGGCGCTAAATTAATAATTTTTAAAAGCTTTGTATAAAGTTTGATGCATTGGGCGAAGTTTAGCCTAACTTTGTAACTTCATTCTTTTAATCAACATGCCCATGCTGCTTTCTGATTTATACAAAACCGCTTTATTAACTGCTTTTTCACTAACAATGATGCTGGCTTCGTGTACCACCAGTAAGTATGCCGCAACCGAAAAAATCTACAAGGATAAAGCCAAAGGTTTTGCAGAAATTATAGGTACTGTACCTCCAACCGGGCAACTGTACGATTCTCTAAATGCAACAAACCAGCAATGGATTGGTTCTGTAAATTTTGGGATACGTAAACCCAATTATGTAGTAATACACCATACCGCGCAGGATAGTTTGGCACAAACCGTTAAAACTTTTTTTTCTACCAAAGCCGGTACCAGCGCACATTATGTAGTTAGTCGCGATGGTAAAGTGGTGCACATGGTAAACGACTATTTACGTGCGAACCATGCCGGTATAAGCAAATGGGGGAAAGATACCGACCTCAACTCATCATCTATCGGCATTGAACTGGATAACAACGGCTTAACCGATCCATGGCCTGATGCACAAATCAATAGCCTGCTTAAACTATTGGCTACATTAAAGAAAACCTACAATATTCCAACAGCCAATTTTATTGGCCATGCCGATATTGCCCCAAAACGTAAAAACGATCCTAAAAATTTCCCATGGAAAAAACTGGCAGATAAAGGTTTTGGTTATTGGTACGATGATGTATTGAAAAACCCTCCTGCCGATTTTAACACCGAAATGGCTTTAAAATATATCGGTTACGATACCAGCAATCTGCCTGCTGCAATTACAGCATTCAAAATTCATTTTATCCAAAGCGATATTACACCAACACTAACCCCAGTTGATATTTTGGTGTTGTACAACGTGTATACGAAGTATTAAGCGGTTGGCGAAAATAAGTCAGAAAGTCGGAAGACGGAGGTCTGGACGCGAATACTTAGCGCGCTTTGCGATTATCTCTGTGTGCTTTGCGGTTAAATAATAGCAGTAATATTAACGGTATAAAACAAAAAAGCACGGATAAATCTGTGTTCATCCGTGCCTATCTGTGGTTAAAAAACGATTAATTCGGCTTCTTAAACGTATCTTTTAGCGTTACCGTTCTGTTGAAAACCAATTTATCAGCAGTCGAATCTTTATCCAGACAGAAATAACCTTTACGGATAAACTGATAACGGCTTTCCAAATCAGCATCGGCCAAAGCCGGTTCGATGTAAACATTTGGCAATACCGTTAAGCTTTCAGGATTTAAATAATCTTTAAAGTCGCCTTCTTCTGCATCTGGGGTTTCTGATGTAAACAAACGCTCGTACAAACGGATCTCAGCCGTTTTGGCATGTTGCGCGCTTACCCAGTGAATGGTACCTTTCACGTTTATACCACTGGTATCATTTCCGCTTTTCGATTCGGGAATATAAGTACAACGGATCTCAGTAACGTTACCGTTTTCATCTTTCACAAAATCCTCACATTTTACAATGTAAGCGAATTTTAAGCGCACCATGGCTCCAGGGGCCAAACGGAACCACTTTTTAGCCGGTACTTCCATAAAATCTTCACGCTCAATCCAAAGTTCATTGCTGAAAGGAATTATACGTGTACCGCCTCCATCTTCTGCTTCAGGATTGTTTTCGCCAATTAAATCTTCTGATTGTCCTTCCGGATAATTGTTAATAACCAGTTTAATCGGATCTAAAACAGCCATTACGCGGTTAGCACTCTTATTCAGATCTTCGCGGATACAGAACTCCAGTAAGCTTAGCTCAATCAGATTTTCGCGTTTGGCAATACCAATGCGTTCGCAAAACTCGCGAATACTCTTTGGCGTAAAACCTCTTCTGCGTAAACCCGAAATAGTAGGCATGCGCGGGTCATCCCAGCCACTCACCAGTTTTTCGTTCACCAATTGCAGCAGCTTACGCTTACTCATTACCGTTGAGGTAAGGTTTAGGCGCGCAAACTCATATTGTTTAGAAGGGAAAATTTCTAATTTTTCGATAAACCAATCGTACAATTCGCGGTGTGAAACATACTCCAGCGTACAAATCGAATGGGTAATGTTTTCAATGCTATCACTCTGGCCATGGGCAAAATCGTACATCGGGTAAATGCACCATTTATTACCTGTACGGTGGTGCTCGGCGTGTTTAATTCGGTAAATAATCGGGTCGCGCATTAACATATTCGGGCTGGCCATATCAATCTTTGCCCTTAAAATATAAGTACCGTCAGCAAACTCGCCATCTTTCATTTTTGTAAAAACAGACAGGTTTTCTTCCACACTGCGGTTGCGGTATGGGCTATCTTGTCCGGGCTCAGTTGGCGTACCTTTTAAAGCAGCAATTTCATCTGCGGTGCTTTCATCCACATAGGCAAGGCCTTTTTCTATTAGCTTTACCGCAAAACCATATAATTCATCAAAATAATCTGATGCATATAATTCGTTTTTCCAGTTAAAACCCAGCCATTTAATGTCTTCCTGCTGGCTGTTTACATATTCTGTTTTTTCCGTAACCGGATTGGTATCATCAAAACGCAGGTTGGTGTACCCGCCGTATTTTTGTGTTAGTCCGAAATTTAAGCATATCGCTTTCGCATGGCCGATGTGTAAATAACCATTTGGTTCGGGCGGGAAACGCGTAACCAGGGTTTCATACTTACCACTATTTAAGTCGTTCTCAACAATTTCTTCAATAAAGTTCAATGACTTCTCTTCACTCATAAAAACCTGTAAATTAGGAATGCAAATGTAAAAAGATTGAGCGTATTTATACAATGATTAACGGTTTATTAGCACACAGTTAATATTGTATTTAATAGAATTTCATTAATAGCTGATAAATGGTGATACAATCTCCTGCTAATCGCCATGGAGATTAAACATCAACTATAATCTTTAACGCCTGTTTCTCTATTAGTTAATAAAATCAATACATTTACCTTAACTTAATATTCATTATGAGCAAAGCATTAAACCGGCCAATACGTGTTTTAGTGGCTAAAGTTGGATTGGATGGCCACGACAGGGGAGCTAAAGTAATTGCCACATCATTGCGCGATGCCGGTATGGAGGTAATTTACACCGGCTTACGCCAAACGCCCGAAATGGTAGTGAATACGGCCTTGCAGGAAGATGTTGATGCCATTGGTATTTCGATCCTCTCGGGTGCGCACATGACCGTCTTTCCTAAAATTATCCAGCTGATGAAAGCAAAACAGTTAGACGATGTGTTGTTAACAGGTGGAGGCATTATTCCGGAAGCGGACCGTTTAAAACTGGCGGAAATGGGCGTTGGCACATTATTCCCGCCGGGCACAACTATGGCCAGCATTGTGACATATATTCAGGATTGGGTTACAGAAAACAGAAATTTTTAAGCTATGGCATACCAGAATTTAATATCAGAAGTAAAAGAACAAATTTTATACCTTACCATTAACCGCGAAAAAGCACTAAACGCCTTAAATAAAGATACCTTGGCCGAGCTGGCCGATGTGGTTGCATTTGCCAATAAAACGGATGAAGTGAGGGGAGTGATTATTACCGGTGCTGGCGAAAAGGCATTTGTAGCGGGTGCCGACATCAAAGAGTTTGCCGATTACAATGGCAAACAGGGCGAAGAACTGGCGAAACGCGGTCAGGAGCAGGTATTCGATGCTATTGAAAATGCCACTAAACCCTTTATAGCAGCTATTAATGGCTTTGCACTGGGCGGAGGTTTAGAACTGGCCATGGCCTGCCACATGCGTATTGCCGCAGATAATGCCAAATTAGGATTGCCAGAAGTTACTTTAGGATTGATACCGGGATATGGTGGCACACAGCGCCTTACACAACTGGTTGGAAAGGGCAAGGCTATAGAAATGATTACAACAGCCAATATGATTACCGCTGCCGATGCTTTAGCTTTTGGACTGGTAAATCACGTTGTGCCACAGGCCGATCTTATTTCGAAAGCCGAAGAAATACTAAACTTAGTAAAACAACGCGCACCACTTGCAGTTTCGGCCGCCATTAAATCGGTTATTGCAGCTGTAAACAACAATAATGGTTATGCAACAGAGATAGAGGCTTTTGGAAAATGCTTTGAAACAGCCGACTTTAAAGAGGGTGTAGCTGCATTTGTAGAAAAAAGAAAGGCCATTTTTAAGGGCAAATAGCCCACTGTAGTATTAATTCGATCTGAATATAACAAAAATGTTGCAAAAGTTTTTCCAATTCAATTTTTTTAAGTAATTATGTGCGATCTAAATTGCTAATCTGAACCGCTCTAATAATTAAGAATTAATGTGCAGAAGTTCATTTTAGCATAAAAAGGTGCTGTTAATGAAAAAAAGAATACTTATAATTGATGATGAGATAAATATTGGGCTACTGCTTTCAACATTTTTAACCAAAAACGGTTTTGAAGTTGTCAGTACTACGTCCGGTACTGCAGCGTTGTCTGTTTTAAGCGAGCAGGCATTCGATCTGGTATTGTGTGATTACCGGTTGGATGATACTGACGGAAAAGAAATTTTAATCAAAATAAAAGAAAATTATCCGGGTACTAGCGTAATCATTATCACCGGTTATTCTGATATCCGACTTGCTGTTGAGTTAATTAAACTGGGGGCTTACGATTATATTGCTAAACCCTTATACCCCGACGAAATATTAATCACCATTAATAAAGCATTGGCGGCTCAGCAATCAATTTCCGAACACAAAAACGCCACTCCTCAAAAAAACAAGGATCGTTCTGCCGACAATTTCTTAAACCATCCCGAATATGTTGATGGCAAAAGCGAAGCTTCCAGGACGTTGGTTAAACAAATAAAACTTATTGCCCCGACAGATTATTCGATTATTTTAACCGGTAAAAGCGGTACCGGAAAAGAATGCGTAGCCAAGGCCATTCATTTAAACAGTCCGCGCAAAGATAAACCCTTTGTGGTAATGGATTGCGGAGCTTTATCAACAGAACTGGCGGCAAGCGAATTCTTCGGGCACGAAAAAGGGTCATTTACAGGTGCCCTTGCTACCAAAATCGGTCACTTTGAAGAAGCAAATGGTGGCACCCTTTTTCTGGATGAAATTGGCAATTTATCTTACGAAATACAGGCCATTTTGCTCAGGGCTGTTCAGGAGCGAAAATTAAAACGCATTGGCAGCACCAAAGAAATCGATTTAAACATCAGGTTAATTGTGGCAACCAATGAAAACCTGATCCAGAATATTCAGAAAGGAACGTTCAGAGAGGATTTATACCATCGGTTTAACGAATTCGCAATACATGTGCCTTCATTAAAAAACCGCGGCAAAGATATCCTAACCTTCGCCAAGCATTTTTTAACCATTACAAACAGGGAGCTTAACAAAAATCTTAAAGGATTTTCTGAAGAAGTAAAAACCTGTTTCATGAACTATAGCTGGCCGGGCAATATCCGCGAACTTAAAAATGTTATCAGGAGGGTAAGCTTACTCACAGAGGGAAGCATTATTCCTTTAGCGGTACTGCCTCAGCAGCTCATCGCGGCTAAAGATGCAAAAAACACACCTGCACAGCAGGCAAAATCTAAACCAGGTTCGAAAAAAGCAACTTTGCGAAACGCACGGCTAGATGCCGAGCTGACAACCATTTTAACCGTTTTAAAACAGGTAAACTTTAACAAGAGCAAGGCTGCAAAGATTCTGAATATCGACAGAAAAACACTTTACAACAAAATAACGGGTATTAATCTTAACGAATTAAATTAAAATCAGGTAAAACAAAACCTGCCAATTTCGCATTTAAAGAATACCAAGCATTTAAATTATGTCAGTATTCTCTTATAAGCAGCGTAACAATATTAACCTTGTTATTATTATTGCCCTTGGGATATTAATTGCCTATTCGTTACAAAGTATTTTCAGTGCCATTTTAAGTACGCTGGTACTCTATACCATTATGCGTCCGGCTTACATTCACCTGGCCGAGCAGAAAGGCTGGAACAGAAGGCTGGTTGCTATACTACTCATTGCCATTAGCATCATTTTAATTGTCCTGCCTTTTTATGCTTTAAGCAGTATGGTTATCAGCAAAATTTCTGAGCTGAGAAACAACGAAATCTTTTTTAAAAACCTGCTGGTTAAACTACAGCATCTCATACCTATAAAAATTAACCAGGATTTGATTCAGGAAGGGATGAACCGCCTGGGTAACTGGGCCACACAATTATTCCCTTCATTGATTTCGAGTGCAGTAAATATTATTTTAAGCCTGCTGGTGATGTACTTTTTACTCTACTTTATGCTCATTGAGCGCAAAAAATTTGAGTTTTCGCTGATTAAATACGCACCCTTCAGAGAACAAAATGCCCTCCGCTTTGGCGATGAAATGAGAAATACCACCTATGCCAACGTTTTGGGCCAGGGCTTAATTTGCCTCGTTCAAGGCTCGCTGGTGAGCCTTTCTTTTCTGGTTTTAGGTTACAAAGACCCCTTATTTTGGGGCATAATAACCACATTTATATCCTTTGTGCCGGTTTTAGGCCCTCCGGTTATATTTGTACCGGCAGCCATATTACAAATTGCAAACGGAAATAATTTTGCAGGATGGGCCATGCTTGTTTTTGGTTTTGTGGTCATTATCAACATCGATAACGTACTGAGGTTTATCATCGCAAAAAAAGTTGGCAATATTCACCCTATAATTACAGTAATTGGCGTAATTATTGGTATCCCTTTATTCGGTATATTGGGTCTGGTTTTCGGCCCTTTGCTGCTGTCATATTTTATATTGCTCGTTAAAATTTACGAAACCAGTACGCTTGCTTCGGAGAGATTGGAAAGAATTAAAACAAATAATGAGCATATGGAGTTATAAATATAGCTTAACAATAAAATAATGTAGTAGTTTTATATTGAACTTAATTGTTAACCCTTAAAATAGATTAATTATGAATGATAACTCAAAAGTTGTAGTTGCGCTTTTAGCAGGATTAGCTGCAGGTGCTGCATTAGGTATTTTATTTGCACCAGATAAAGGTGAAGAAACCCGCGATAAACTAAGCCAATCGTTAAAAGACCTGGGCGATTCTATTAAAGATAAAGCTGCCGATGAAATTAACAATCTGGCGAGCCTGAAAGATAAAGTGGTAAGCTCTATCAAAACCAAATTAAGAAGTGTAGAAGAAGAATACAGCGACGACGTAGAGCACGCTTAAGCAATAACAAAGGCATAGCCTGGGCATTTGCCCCAGTTAAATCTCATCTGAATTATGCAGGAAAATAAAGAAAAAAGTATTGAAGATCTGGTAGATGATGCCAAAGGCTTTTTAGAAGCCAGGGTAGAGTACACCAGGCTGTATCTTCTGGAAAAAATATCGAAGGTTTTTGCAGATCTGGTAACGAGTACGACCGTTATCGTATGCTTTGTATTGGCCTTTTTATTCGGTTCTGTTACACTTGGGCTTTACCTGGGCGATGTTTTAAACAACTATGCGGCCGGTTTTGGCTGTGTATCGCTGCTTTACATTTTAATTGCAGTAGTTGTATATTTTACCAAAGATAAATACATAGAAAAAGCAATTATAAACATTGCCATTAGAAAGTATTTTGATAAACTGGCAGATAAGGAGGACGGCGATGAGAAGCTATAAAACCATCAGAAACCTCGAAGATTTGCAGGCTAAAAAGCTGGAGCTGAAAGTAGAGTATACCCTGAAACAAAACATGCTTAAAACAGATGCTAAAGCATACTTTCATCAGTTTACCTTAGGTGCGCTGATTAAAAAATACGCTACGCCCAGTAATTTGTTTAAAGCCGACGAAAAGCTGAACATCAGCAGTACAGCCATGTCATTACTTTTACCGATGATTATGAATAAAACCATTTTCAGGGGCGCAGGTTTTTTAACCAAAGCCGCTGTTGGTTTAGTTTCGGGTAAACTCGGTAAATCGCTTGATGCAGAACACCTTTCGGCCATATTCAACTCGGTAAAAGGCTGGTTCAGTAAAAAGAAAGAAAAAAAAGATAAGAAGTTTGTCGATTATGGCATCCCGCCAGATAGTGAAACGTATTAGTTCAATGGTTCATTTGTCATTTGTCCACTAGTATACAAAGTGCAGAAGGCCATAACAGAAAAGCCTCAAGATTTAAAATCCTGAGGCTTTTTGCTATAATCGTCACCTTGAATTTATGACGAATTTTGTTATAAATCTGTTTTGATCTTCAGTTCTTTCAATTGCTTCTCATCAATAGTACTCGGACTGTCGATCATCACATCTCTACCCGAATTATTTTTAGGGAAGGCAATTACATCGCGGATGGAATCCAAGCCTGCAAAAATTGAGGTTAAACGGTCAAATCCAAAAGCAATACCACCATGCGGAGGTGCACCAAACTCGAAAGCATCCATTAAGAAACCAAATTGTTTTTGGGCTTCTTCGGCGCTGAAGCCTAAATGCTTAAACATTAAAGCCTGTAATTCGCGATCATGGATCCGGATAGAACCACCACCAACTTCGGTACCGTTAATTACCATATCGTAGGCATTGGCACGTACTTCGCCTGGTTTAGTATCTAACAAGGCAATATCTTCAGGCTTTGGCGAAGTGAACGGGTGGTGCATGGCATGGTAACGTTCAGTTTCTTCATCCCACTCCAAAAGCGGGAAATCCAATACCCAAAGGGCCGAGAATGTATTTTTATCGCGTAAACCTAAACGGTTACCCATTTCTAAACGAAGCTCGTTTAACTGCTTGCGTACTTTATCGGTAGAACCGGCTAGAATTAACAATAAATCGCCTTTTTCAGTTGCAAATGCCTCGCTCCACTGTTTAAGGTCTTCTTCGTTAAAGAACTTATCAACCGATGATTTGATGGTTCCATCATCATTATGACGGGCATAAATTAAGCCTGTAGCGCCAATTTGCGGGCGTTTAATGAAATCAGTTAATTCATCTAACTGCTTGCGTGTATAGCTTGCTGCCCCTTTGGCATTAATACCCACTACCAGCTCGGCGTTATCAAAAACCGGGAAACCTTTACCTTTAACCAAATCGTTCAGCTCTACAAACTGCATGTCAAAGCGGGTATCCGGTTTATCAGATCCGTATAAACGCATGGCATCTGCATACTGCATGCGCGGCACCTCAGGTAAATCGTAATTGCGTACTTCTTTAAATAAAGTACGGATTAAACCTTCAAAAGTGTTTAAAATATCTTCCTGTTCAATGAACGACATTTCGCAGTCAATCTGCGTAAACTCAGGCTGACGATCGGCCCTTAAATCTTCATCCCTGAAACATTTTACAATCTGGAAATAACGGTCGAAACCAGAAACCATCAGCAATTGCTTAAAGGTTTGCGGCGATTGAGGTAAAGCATAAAATTCGCCTTCGTTCATGCGGCTAGGCACAACAAAATCTCGCGCACCCTCTGGTGTAGATTTAATTAAAACCGGGGTTTCTACCTCGATAAAATCCAAAGCATCTAAATAACGGCGTACCGATTGTGCCATTTTATGGCGTAAAACCAGGTTATTGCGCACCGGGTTACGGCGTAAATCCAGGTAACGGTATTTCATGCGCAACTCATCGCCACCATCGGTTTCATCATCAATTAAAAACGGTGGTAGTTTCGCCGCGTTTAAAATTTCTAATGCTGTGATTTTGATCTCCACATCGCCGGTAGGCATTTTAGGGTTTTTATTGCTCCGCTCTACAACGGTACCAATGGCTTTAATTACGAACTCGCGACCAAGCGTACGCGCTTTCTCGCAAAGCTCACGATTATCGTCCATGTTAAAAACCAACTGGGTAATACCATAACGATCGCGGATATCGATAAAAGTCATACCGCCTAAATCTCTCGATTTCTGTACCCAACCACATAGGGCTACACTTTCGCCTAAATTATTCAGGTTTAATGCACCACAAGTTACTGTTCTTAACATATATAGTAATCTAAAATGAGCGGCAAAAATACCGATTTTGTTTTAAAGTTTCGAGTAGAAGATTTAAGGAAATTTTATGTCCTTAGATTTATTGTTTTTAACCACAAAGACACAAGGTGCACCAGGAAATTAGGGGTGATTTTAATATTTCTCTTCCAGCACAATTTCGATGGCAATTACTTTCCACTCGCCGCGAATGTTTTTCCAATGTACCATTTCTTCGGTTTGGATGGTTTGTTTTCTGGAGAAAAACAGCAAATTAGGTCTGATAACGATTGATTTCCGCGCAATTTTTTCAATAAAAACATCATTTTCGAAACTTGATTTTATACGATAATGGCTCGTATCAAAGCTTTTAGCGCCTTTAAAGTATTTCCTTAAATCGATCGTATAATCGCGCTTATTCAGGGCAACTCCTCCGGCCGGCGTAAAAACAAAGTTGTGATCGAGTATAGCCACATAGGCATCTGCATCTTTATTAATTAAAGCCTGATTAACGGCTTGATGTATTTCGTTTATCGCTGAAATGATTAAATCGGTTTCCATGGCATGAAGTTAAAGCTTTGTTGCAGGGTTTTCAAATTAATGATGAACAGGCAAGTATTTTTCCACAAACAGGTGGCCAGCTGAAGCTGTAGTTTTTACCCTTATCTGCGTTAAAATAAACCATTTTACAATATGATTTGAAAACGATCGTCAGTGCCCTATGGCCAATGCAGCCCTGCCATCCGCTTTATCCCGATGAATACCGATATATACCTGAACGGGATGCCCGCTCCTGTCAGGTTTATTTAACCCAAACCTGTGTTAAAACACCCAAAGTCTTGACTAAATTTCCGGTTTTTGCAGCTGCCCGGGTTAAATAAACCCGATTGAATGGAGGCCAGTTTCCTTCAAACGGGCCGGAAGAAAAGCGGGGCTGAAATGGCCAAAAGTGCCGGAGCATTCATTTTCTAACAAATGAAGCAGCATTCAGGAGATAGCCGATCATTGTTACGGCCATAAATCTAGCTCAGACTTAAAACAGATTTAACATATTTTTAAACTTTTTTATACCTTGATGCAACGTTTTAAAATCTCTACTGTCTTATAATCAGAATATTCAAAATTTTGGAAGCCGTATACATCGATAAAAACCTCGAACTAGTAAAAGAATGCATGCAGGGAAGCCGCGCTGCACAGTTTGAATTGTACAAACTGTATGCGAAGGCAATGTATAACGTAGCGCTGCGCATTTTAAATTATGAGGAAGAGGCCGAAGATGTTTTACAGGAAGCCTTTTTAGACGCTTTTACCAGAATTGTTGATTTTAGGCAGGAAACCACTTTTGGGCTTTGGCTGAAACAGATTGTAATCAACAAATCAATCAATTATCTGCGCAAGCGTAAAATGGAATTTGTAAGTACCGACGAAATAACGGAGGTACCTGACGAGGTGAGCTTTGATGATTATGAGGTGCAATTACAGGCCGAAGAAATTAGAAAAGCCATTACCGAATTGCCTGATGGCTACAGGGTAGTGTTGAGTTTGTACCTGCTTGAGGGGTACGACCATGAAGAAATTGCACACATTTTAAAAATAAGTGAAAATACAAGTCGCACACAGTATATGCGTGCCAAAAAGAAGTTAAAGATTATTTTAGAACAGAAAGGGATGAGAGATGAATAACGGCAGATTAGAAACCTTTGTAAAAGAAAACCGCAAAGCCTTCGATGTAATGGAACCATCGGCAGCACTTTGGGCCAAAATTGAAAAGGAATTAGACAGCAAAAAGAAAAAAAAGCCGGTAAAGCTATATTTATGGATGAGCGCCGCAGCCGCTATAGTAGTGGTAATTGGTTTGGCCTGGCTGTACACCGCAAGAGTGCAAAACAACGATTTAGAAATCGCTGATGTTAGCGCTTCGTATGCCAAAAAAGAGGTTCATTTTGCAGGCTTAATTACCGAAAAGAGAGACAGTTTAGCCATTTTTGCCTCGGCCAATCCCGAGTTGTATAAAAAGTTTACTGCCGATTTAAGAAAACTGGATGAAGATTACGAAAGATTAAAATCGGAACTACCCACTTCGCCCAACCAAACTTTTGTGGTAAAGGCTATGGTAAAAAACCGCGAAATACAGTTACAACTTTTAAAACAGCAACTATTAATTATAAACCAGGTTGACGATTACAAAAGGGTTAATCAGATTTAAAAAAGCGGAAAGACCAAAGCTAAAAGACTAAAGCTTAGATGTTCTAAGATGTCTAAGGTGGTAAAAGACTTAAAACAAAAAATTGAAATTACGCGCTTTCGGGAAAAGAATTTGGGAGGAAACGCTCACCGCATTGAATTGCTTACACCAGCCGGCAGGTTTAAGCCTTTAATGTTTTAACAATTAACAAACATGAAAACAATAAAAATACTTTTAGCCTTTATGGCTTTAATAGCCGTAAAAGCCAGTGCCCAGGAGGCAACAGTTAACAGCCCGTCAGAAAAGGCGATTGTAGAAAATATCGAAAAATCTACTACGCTGGCTATGGTAAGCAATATCCAGACACAAAATGGGAGCGATGCAGAACGCACAAAATCTTTTAGCAAGAGTTTCAGTGTAGATAATAACGATAAGGTTAATCTCAACAACCAATACGGATCGATCGTAATTAAAACATGGGATAAAAAAGAAGTAAAGGTTGATATCGACATTAAAGCTTACAGCAATTCGGATAGTGATGCGCAAAAGCTCATTGATGGTGTAAGCATTGAAGCCAATAAAACTGGTGATGTGGTATCGATAAAAACCAATTTTGCCGACCGCGGTGGCAATAACTTTATGGGCAGGATAACCAAAAACGGGGTGACCAAACGTCGTGAACTTAAAATTTCCTATATTATTTACATGCCTGCAGTTAACCCGCTTACGCTAATGCAACAGTACGGGAACGTAAACATGGACGATTTCGCTGGCCCAACTTCTTTAAAAGTTCAGTATGGCAGCTTAACCGCCGGCAATTTAAGCAACACCAATAACTACATTAATGTGCAGTATGGTAAATGTACCGTTCAGGATATAAATGCAGCTGTTGTGAAACATAGCTATAATGGCCCGGTAAGTATTGGTAGCGTAGGTACTTTAGAGCTAGCTGCCGAATACGTGGCGGTAAACGTAAATACCATTCGCAAATCGGCAGATATTAAAGTAGAATATGGAGGAGGCTTAACCGTTGGCAATATTGGCGGCAACTTATTGCTCAATACAGAGTACGCTAAGGTTGACATTAACAGTGTAAAAGGAAATACCGTAATTAAACAGGGCTATGGCAGCTTAAACCTGGCCAGTGTAGGTAAACTAAACCTTAAAACCGAATACACCAACGTAAGTCTTGGTGCTTTAAATGGCGATGCATTAATCGATATGGAGTATAACAAGCTTAGCGTAGCCGATATTACTCCGGCCTGCCGCAACTTTACCTTTACCGGCGAATATGTGAGTACTGCACTTGGCTTTAACGACAGATATAACGCAAACTTTAATCTTTCAACATCTTACGCAGGATTTAAATATGGCTCCAACGTTTCGGCCAGTAAAGTTAGCGACGATGATGAAACCAAAAAATATGCGGGCAAAATCGGCTCAGGAGGCAGTGCTACTGTAAATGTTAAATCAGAATACGGATCGATCACCTTCAAATAAGTATTTACCAAACTAAACAAAAATAGTCCTGTCTGTTATAGGCAGGATTTTTTTGTTTATTACTGTCCGGTAACGGATATTAAATGCTCGATAATGAACACTGAAATACCCATAAGGACTCATAGTTTAACGCAAACAGGCTTTTTTCAACTGGTATAAAAATTGAAAGTCAAAAAATATCCAAATTAAACTAAACAAACTATGAAGAAAATTCTTTTACTACTTCTATTGCCTTTAACTGTACTTGCCCAATCGAACAAATTAACCAAAGCGGATAAGATTTATGGCCTTTCAAAATTTTGGCAAGAAGTAAATTACAATTTTGTTTATCTGAATAAAGTTGACCGTGTTAAATGGGACAGCACTTATAAAGCCTTAATTACCACTATACCCGAAACCAAAACAGATTACGAATATTACCTGGAAATGCAGCGGTTTTGCGCTATGCTGAAAGATGGGCACACCAACGTTTATATGCCTGCCGGAAAAGATTTTGAACCCATGAACACCATGTTTGGCGATTATCGTTTCTTTATCGAAAATGTAGAAGACAAAGCCATAATTACCCGGGTTAACCTGAGCAAGAAAGACGAAATTCCGGTTGGGAGCGAAGTAATAGCTGTAAATGGCCAACCTACTGCACAATACATTGCAGAACACGTTTCGCCGTACATTTCTTCTTCTACCGATTATGTTTTGAAAGATTGGAGTATCAGCAAATTGCTTCAGGGCGTTGAGGGCAGCCAGTTTGAAATCAAAATTAAAAAACCCAAAGGACAAATTTTAACCCTGAACTTAACACACAAACGAACTGAAGAAAAAGAAGTTTTCCCGGCATTTCCTGCAGAATCGGCTTTGCTCGATTTTAAATGGTACCCCAATAATGTAGCTTACGTTGCGCTTAACTCTTTCGGGGATGAGAAAATAGATTCGCTTTTTACTACCAAATTGCCAGAACTCTATAAAGCCAAAGCCATAATTATTGATTTGAGAAATAACGGAGGCGGGAGCACTGGTATTGGAAGCTATATTTTGAAATATTTAACAAACGACAGCTTACTTTATGGTTCGCGCAATGCTACCCGCCAACTCAGTTCGGCTTTTAAAGCCTGGGGGTATTATACCAAGGCAAAGGATACGGTTAATAATGAGTGGAGCAAAAAAGCCCTGCTTACCTTTCAGGATAATTATTTTTATCATTTTGATTATGCACCGTTAAAGAATAAGCTTTCTGAAAAGCGGATTGTTGTGCCTACAGCTTTATTAATTGGCCATAATACTGCTTCAGCAGCCGAAGATTTTTTAATTTATGCCGACAACCAAAAGCACATGACCAAAATTGGCAGAAACTCTTTTGGAAGTACCGGACAGCCCTATCTTTTTGATCTTCCGGGCGGCGGCAGTGCCAGAGTATGCACCAAAAAAGATACTTATCCTGATGGACGTGAATTTGTGGGTCACGGCGTAAAACCCGACATAGAAGTAACGCCAACGGTAAAAGATTTTATGGCTAATAAGGATACTACGCTGAGTACCGCAATAGATTATCTCAATAAAAAGATAAAATAACCAATCCCCTAAAGTCCCGGCAAATTTTGGTGGGACTTTTTATATTTTAGCCTTTCTATGAGGATTTACCTTTTTACTTTGCTTTTGATATCAGGATTTGCCCGAGCACAGGAAACACCAGTTGTTAAATGGGCTACGCAGGAAACTTTTTTCGAAGATTTAACCGGTAAAGATTTACCTGATTTCAATGGATTAACCATCAATAAAAAAACCTTTAGCAGGGCCAATTTAAAAAACCAGGTTGTAGTAATTAATTTCTGGTTTGAAAACTGCCCGCCCTGTCTGGCCGAAATGCCCGAATTGAATAAGCTGGCAAAGGCGTACAGACAAAAAGGCGTGCGCTTTATCGGCATTACCCACGATACGCCAACACGTGCCAAACATTTTCAAAAACGAAATGGTTACGAATATGAAATTGTATCGATGAGTAAGGCGGAAATTAGCAAGCTCAACATCAACCACGGCTTTCCCACTAACATTCTTGTAGGGGCGGATGGAAAAATCATTTACGCTACAGCAAATATTTCTTTAACCGATACGGCTTTTAAAGCCAAATCGATTTTATTTGCAGATAAACTAAAAGCAGCAGTAGAAAAGGCTAACAGCAAATAGCCTATACCTAATAAACGGTAAATAAAACAGATATGCTTATCTTAGTTGTAAGGTAAATTAGTCCTGGCGCATAACCTTTGTTAAAACTTAAACGATGAAATCTGTTAACAGCAAAAATGCATACCTTACCGTCATTACGTTAATTATCTGGTTTTCGCTTTCACTGCAATTCAGTTTAAGTTTAAGGCATTATAATGGGGCACTTTGGCCAACCCTTAAAATACTTTTGTCTTTTTTTACCGTTTTAACCAACCTCATCGTAGCCATCTGCCTGGTTGCACAATTGTTGTTAAAACAAACTGCCTTAGGCCGCTTTTTTTCGAAACCCGCAAGCCAAACAGCTGTTGCAGTTTATATATTTTTAGTGGCTTTAGTATATAATGTAGCTTTACGCGGTTTAGACCAGCCAAAGGGATGGCACAGTTTGAGTAACGAATTGCTGCACGTAATTAACCCCTTGCTTTTTCTAATTTATTGGGTTGCTTTTGTTGATAAAGCCAGGCTCAGCTACAAACAAACCACAGTTTGGCTTATTTATCCGTTATTGTATGTTATTTTTATTGTAATCAGAGGTTATTTAATCGGGCAATATCCTTACCCTTTTATTAATGTAGTAGAGATTGGCTATCCAAAGGCGATTTTAAATACAATTATTATTTTAGTTGTATTTTGGATTTTATCCTTAATTTTTGTGTTTACAGGCAAAAAGACTGCAAAAATCTAAAGCACATACTCATCATTTATCGGCTTCACCGGTTCCGGAATTTCTTCTTCTTCCAGCATCTGCAACAGGTTAATTTCAATCGTTCTGGTAATCTGGTTAAGTGGTACACCAGCCGAATTGTTCTCGAAGGGATTAACCAGGCTCATACCATTAATTTGTGTAGATACAAATACAAAACCGATTAACCAGCCTAAAAATATAGCAGCAGGTCCGGCATCCTGACTAATTACCAGCGTGAAAGTTACCACAAACAACCAGATAAACACTTTGGTAAGGTAGCTGTAAGTTGTAGGAAAAATGGTGTTTTTAATGCGCTCGCTCATGCCCATCGAATCAGAAAAACGGGTTAGCATCTCATTAATTTCGATAAACCTGAAACCATCAACCACACCTGATTTAGAAAGTTTCTGCAAATCGCGCGATTGAATATTGAGCAATGCATTGTGCTTATTGTTGTGCTTTTCCATTTCTTTCAAATCGGCTTCTTCCAAATATTTGGTATAAATTTCATCAACTGTACCCCTCAAATTGGCTTTTAAAGCATATAAAAAAGCGATATGCCTGCAAACCATCCGTTTCACACTTTCTCGGTCATCGTCAGCATAATTAATTAAAGCCCTTGCGAAAGAACGCGAATCGTTAACCAGGGCGCCCCATACTTTCCGCGCCTCCCACCACCGATCGTAGGCCTGGTTGTTGTTAAAACCTATAAAAAAGGCAATGGCCGTACCCAAAACCGTTGGGATAATGGAGGGAATAGAAAAATGATGCGCAATTAAATATTCGCGCACGAAATAAGCCGCTGTGCAGGAGGCGATCATAATCAGATCGACATGCCATGTATTTCTTAAAATTCTACTTAACCTGATGTTTTGAACTAAAAGCATATATTCTAAATGGTGAATGAAAAATACAAAACAAAAGGCAAAATGTTTTATTTGGCGCTAAATTTAATAGCCGACAGTACAGGTTGCCGATTGTGACTCAAATGTTTATATTGGGAAACCAAATATTCCCGAATTTTTATGAGCGACGCTTTACCTAAGAACAACATTTTTAAAGTTATTGGTGCATCATCACTGGGCACACTGATTGAATGGTACGATTTTTACATTTTTGGCAGCCTTGCCGTGATTATCGGTCACCAGTTATTTCCAGAAGACGCGGGTGCATCGGCCCTGATTAATACACTTGCCATATTTGCCGCAGGTTTTATTGTACGCCCTTTTGGCGCCCTGGTTTTTGGCCGGCTTGGCGATTTAATTGGCCGCAAATACACCTTTCTTTTAACCCTGGTTTTAATGGGTGGCTCTACTTTTTTTATAGGACTTATTCCCTCTTATAAAAGCATTGGCTATGCAGCGCCCATTTTAGTCTTAATATTAAGATTAGTACAAGGTTTGGCCCTCGGTGGCGAGTATGGGGGAGCTGCAACCTATGTAGCCGAACATGCCCCCGAAAATAAACGAGGCTTTTTTACCAGCTGGATACAAACGACAGCTACGTTGGGTTTATTCCTTTCGCTGGGCATTATTGTAATTACCAAGAATATTTTGGGCGCCGAAACTTTTGGCGATTGGGGCTGGCGCATTCCCTTCCTGCTATCGATTGTACTGGTAGTGGTATCCATTTACATCCGGATGAAAATGCACGAATCGCCGCTGTTTTCGAAACTAAAGGCAGAAGGAAATGTTTCGAAAAACCCGCTAAAAGAAAGCTTTAGTCATAAAGCTAACTTTAAAATGGTGCTTTTAGCGCTATTTGGTGCAACCATGGGACAAGGCGTAATCTGGTATACCGGACAATTTTATGCGCAATCGTTTTTAGAGAACACCTGTAAGCTCGATTTTAATGATTCGAGATATATTTTACTTTGGGGAATTGCCTTTGCCACTCCGTTTTTTGTAGTATTTGGTGCATGGAGTGATAAAGTGGGCCGAAAGTGGATTATGCTTACGGGTATGTTGCTGGGTATTATTTTCTACCGCCCCATTTATCAGATTTTTCTGGATGATACCGATTATACCAAAATTGAACAAAGCGATATTTTATCTTCAACAGCTGCCCCGGCAAGTGCTGTATTGATTCCAAATTCAACTGATAGTTTAAGAACCACCGTAACCAAAGTAATGCTTAAAAGCGGAGCCTCATTTAGCCGGATACAAACAGATACCATTTCGGTGAGTAACGGCATTTTACCAGCAAAAGAAATTATTAAAGATAAAATATTGGCCAAAACCGTATTCTGGAAGTTCGTTGGACTGATTTTTTTCCAGATTTTACTGGTAACCATGGTTTATGGACCAATTGCTGCATTTTTGGTTGAGCTTTTCCCTACCAAAATCAGGTATACTTCCATGTCGCTACCTTACCATATTGGCAATGGTGTTTTTGGGGGACTGGTTCCTTTTATTGCCACCCTGATAGCCAGTTTTTCGGGATCGACGCCGCTATCTGGCTTGTGGTACCCTATTGGCATTGCCACATTGAGTTTGGTGATTGGCGCCATTTATTTATCGAACAAAAGAGACGAAAACATTAACGATTAGCATTTAAGAAAATGAATACACTGAAGAAATTTTTAGGCTTAATCTGGATGGTTTTAGGACCATTAGCTATGACATTTTTGTTTTTACAAGCCATAGAAAAAGTAGGTTTAACCCATACCGACATTGAACGCACAAACACCATTTTACAATGGGGAATTATCTTGTTTATTTTCCTGCCCATAAGCTTAGGGCTCATGATTTTCGGTTTTTATGCCTGGAAAGGCGAATATGATAAATTGCCGGAGAGCTCGGAAGAGGTGTAAATGTTATTTTTACCACAAAGCACTCCCGCTCTCGCGCGCTTCCAACGCGTGCGAAAATAGCCTGTCGTATTTTACGACGTCAAGCTATATTTTGCCACGGAGGAACGGAAAGCATAGAAAAATATCCATGTTAATCTGTAGCTAAAAAATAAGATTAAAGAAAATTAAAGGACCCGTAGCAGTAAACCTTTCAGGTATTCACCCTCCGGGAATGAAATCCTAACCGGGTGATCTTCAGGCTGACAGAATTGTTTAATAATCTGTACTTCTTTACCTGCATCGAGTGCTGCCCAGGCAATAATCTGTTTAAAGGTTTCGATATCCACTGCGCCAGAACAAGAGAAGGTAGCCAAAAGACCTCCTTTTTCTAACAATAACATACCTAAACGATTTAAATCTTTGTACGCTCTCGCTGCGCGGTCTAAGGCAGAACGTGAAGGTGCATATTTTGGTGGGTCGAGTACAATAACATCGAACAGTTCGCCTGCTTCTTTAAAAGCTCTTAACTGTTTATTCACGTCTGACTGGATGGCCGTAACTTTATCGCCATCAAATTGGTTCAGTGCTACGTTTTGTTTTAAGGTTTCTACAGCCAAACCAGAGCTATCTACACTGGTAACACTTGCAGCGCCATTTGCCAAACTGTTTAAGCTAAAGCCTCCGCTGTAGCTAAAGCAGTCCAGAACTTTTTTGCCTTTGGTATAGCTCGCTAAAATACTGCGGTTATCACGCTGATCGCAATAAAAACCCGATTTTTGCCCTTCAGCAATATTGATATGGTAGGTAATTCCGTTTTCTTTAACCGCTAAAAATTCAGGTGGATTTTCGCCCCAAAGCAAACCATTTTCTACAGGTAAACCTTCGTGTGTACGGGCTGTAGCATCACTTTTATCAAAAATACCTTTAGGTTGCAACTCCGTTCTGAGAATCTCTACAATGTCGTTCTTTACCTTTTCAATACCCGAGCTTAAAATCTGCAGCGAAAGGAAGTCGGCATATTGATCAACAATTAAACCAGGCAGGAAATCCGCTTCGCTAAAAACCAGTCGGCAGGTGTTGGTCTGCTCGCCCAAAATAAACTGACGTGAGGCAATAGCTTGTTTTAAGCGGTTTTGGTACCAGTTAAAGTCTATGGTTTGTGTTTCATCCCACTCCAGCAAACGAACGGCAACACGCGAGTTGCTGTTGTAATAGCCATAGGCCAGAAATTCACGGTCAAAGGCATATACTTTTACTACATCGCCATCTTCTGGTTTTCCTTTAACTTTTTCCAGCGCACCAGAAAATACCCACGGATGTCTTTGTATTGCTGCTTTTTCTTTGCCCTTTTTTAATGTGATTTCTACCATGCTGCAAAGGTAGCAATTAGTTTGGAGTTGAGCGGTTAGCCTTTAGAATAGCAAAAGCTACAAACCAGCGTACCAACAAGTACTTATAAAAACTTACTTCCTACCTGCTTTGGCATTTTTACCAGTTCGGTATCGAGCACCTTGGTTTCGAATTCGGTTACCGGCCTTTTGGCTTCAATCATCGAAATCAGCAATTCGGTGGCTACCTGGCCCATTTCGAAAGCGGGTTGTTTTACCGAAGTTAATGATGGCGAAAACAGCTCAACCAGGTTTGAATTGGTAAAGCCAGAAATGGCAATATTATGGGCCACTTCGGGATTTGTTTTCTTCAGGGCCATAATACAGCCTGTAGTTAAACGGTCGCTCGATATAAAAATCCCGTCAGGTTTAAGTGGCAAAAGTTCTGTAACAGCTTGCTCAAGCTCGGCACTGTGCATACCTCCATGCTGGCAATATTTAACGAGTTCAGGCTTAAATTCGATGTGATATTTTGCCAGTGCGGCTTTATAACCTCCCAACCGTTCTTTGGTAATTGATAAGTTTTCGGAGTTGGTTAAATGTGCTATGGTTCTTTTACCTGATAAAATAAGGTGTTCAGTAGCATCAAAAGCGCCCTTAAAGTTATTGGCGATTACTTTATGAGTTTCAAAATCTTCAGGTACCCGGTCAAAAAAAACAATGGGCAAGCCTTTACTGTATAAATCGCGCAGGTAGTCAATATCCTGGGTTTCTGACGAAAGTGCAATTAAAAGCCCGTCAATCGAACGCGATGCTAAATGCTCTACGTTGAGCTTTTCCTGCTTATAAGATTCGTGGCTCTGCGAAATAATTACGTGGTAATCTTTATCGTAAGCAATAGATTCGATGCCATTTATTACCTGCGAAAAGAAGTTATTGGCAATTTCGCTTACAATAATGCCTATCGAATAACTGCGGCGCTCTTTCAAGCTTCTGGCAATGGGGTTGGCCCGGTAATTTACCTTCTCGGCATAGGCCAGTACCAGTTTTTTAGTTTCCTCACTAATTTCGTAACGGTCTCTTAAAGCCCTGGATACTGTTGATGTAGACAGTCCCAACGCTTTAGCAATATCTTTTATGGTAGATGTTTCAAATCTCATGGTATGTACTTGCGTACAAGTTACGAAAAATATCTTTTACGGGCATTTTGATCCCATTTTTAATAAACGTTAAAAAGACGTTTTTGGGAACGTTTGCACAGATTTTTAGTTAAATTCGGTTTCAAACGGTTTTTAGTTTGTAAAATTGTTACATCAACGTAACCAAATATAAACAAAGTACAACATCCCGAAACTAGAATTATATTCTACATGCAAGCGATTGCATCACTTAAAAAACCAAATATTTTTAAATAATTACATAACTATGAGCAGAGTTTTACTCGTTTTTGCATTTCTCTCGTTTTTTGGATTATCTGGAGCTCAGGCACAAAACCGGCAACTAACGGGAACCGTGAAAGATAAATCGGACGGGCAACCCCTGATTGGTGTTAGCGTATCTGTTAAAGATTCGAAAACCGGAGCCAGCACAGATGCCAACGGTACCTACAAAATTACCATCCCAGGCAAAGGAGCTACCTTAATTTTTACTTATGTGGGTTATAAAACCAAAAGTGTTACGGTAGGCGATCAAAGTAAAATGGACGTCACCCTGGAAGAAGATGCCAACACCTTACAAGAAGTTACCGTAAATATTGGTTATGGCTCAGTACGTAAAGAAGCTTTAACTGGTTCAGTTTCGTCGGTTACCGGCAAAGATATTGAGCAATTCCCGGTAAGTACAGCCGCCCAGGCCCTGGCCGGTAAACTGGCAGGCGTATCGGTTACCACTACTGAGGGTAGCCCGGGTGCCGAAATTGTGATAAAAGTACGTGGCGGAAGCTCACTTACGGGCGATAACTCCCCGCTCTATATTGTTGACGGTATTCAGGTAGAAAATGCCCTATCGATCTTATCGCCAAACGAAATCCAATCTATCGATGTGCTGAAAGATGTGGCCTCAACTTCTATTTATGGCAGCAGAGGTGCTAATGGAGTTGTGATTATTACAACCAAAAGCGGCAAAAAAGGTCGGCCAATTGTTTCTTTTGATGCCTACGCAGGCGCCAGACAGATTGTAAACGAACTGGATGTAATGAACCCTTACGAGTTTGTGAAATATCAGTACGAGCTTTATAATAACAATACCAGTCAGGATGTAAAAGATACCTTTACCAAGAAATACGGTACTTTCGAAGATCTGGATATTTACAAAAACATTCCGAATATCGACTGGCAGGATAAAGTTTTTGGTCGCCAGGCCTGGAGCAATACCGAAGTGTTAAACCTTGCAGGTGGAACATCCAAAACCACTTACAATGTTTCGGTAAACAATACCAAAGAGGATGGTATTATGCTAAACTCAGGCTACAGAAGAACTTTTGCTTCGGTGCGTTTAGACCATAAATTTACTGATAAACTGAGGGTTGGCCTTAATGCCCGTTACAGCCGTCAACGTGTTGACGGGGTAGGCACGACCTCTACCGGATCGCAGGGTACCAATCGTTTAAGAAACTCTGTTCGTTACCAGCCTTACTCGGGAGGATCTGATTCAGGCGACTTATTCGATGCCGATTATTTAACAACCGGATTAACCAATCCAATTACCTTAGCCAATCAGGAGCTGAAATACGATTACCGCAATGATTTAATCAGCAGTGGTTATGTGCAGTATTCAATCCTTAAAAACCTGACCATTAAAAGTACCGTAGGTTACAACAGAACCAACAGGCACGTAAATGTTTTTAATGGTCCGGTAAGTAATGTGGCCCGTAACAATGCTGGTTTACCTGCTATTCAACTTGATACGGTTGCCCAAAAATCGTTCATTAATACCAATACCATCAATTACAAACCCAATTTAGGTAAAGATCACAGCCTGGATTTATTGGTAGGACAGGAAATCAACATGGTGGATATCGATTCGAGAAGTACTGTACTTAAGTTTTTACCTATCGATATTTCGCCGGATGATGCCTTTGTTAGTTCAGCACCAGCAAACACCATTCAAGATCGGCCTACCTCATTAATTTCGGGTACCAGACAGTTTTCGATATTTAGCAGGGCTTCTTACGGTTTTAAAAACAAATATCTGGCCACGGTAAATTTCAGAACCGATGCTTCATCACTATTCGCGGCAGGTAAACAATGGGGTTATTTCCCTTCGGCACAGGTGGCCTGGAGGGTAACTGAAGAAAAATTCATCAAAGACCTTAACCTGAACTGGCTGGATAACTTTAAAGTGAGAATGAGTTATGGTGCCGCCGGGAACAACCGAATTGGCCAGGATTTATTCAGAACTTTGTTTTACCTGAGTTCTACCACAGGTGGTTATGCCGAAACTGATGCATCAGTTTCAACAGGTTTAATTTCAGGTACAGCAACCGGAAATATCCTGTCGAACCCAAACATTACCTGGGAAACTAACATTTCTAAAAACCTGGGTATCGATATCGATCTGTTCAAAAATAAATTGTCCCTTAATTTAGATTATTACGATAACCGCACTAAAAACCTGCTATTAAATGCCAACGTTCCACAAACTACGGGCTATTCTACCCAGCAGCAAAACGTGGGTAAAACCCAGAATACAGGTTTTGAGTTGCAGTTAAACTATCAGGCTGTTAAAACCAAAAACTTTAGCTACAATACCAGCTTCAACATTTCATTCAACCGGAATAAAATTGTGGAACTCCAAAATGGCGTAAGTTCTTACATCACGCAATCGGGCTGGGTAAACAGTCTGGGCGATTTTAAAGTAGAGGTAGGTCAGCCAGTTGGCCAGTTTTACGGTTTCGTATCTGACGGTCGTTATACTGTTGATGATTTTACCTATGTGCAAAATACCACAACAGGTGCTTATACCTATACCCTTAAACCAACGGTAGCCAACAGCAGGGTATTATTGGGTAACCGCGATCCGCAGCCCGGCGATATGAAAGTGAAAAAACTCTCTTCATCATCAAGCATGATGATTGGCGACGATGACAGAACCGTGCTGGGTACTGCTCAACCGAAATTTACAGGCGGTTTTAACAATCAGTTTGCATATAAAAACTTCGATTTAACAGTATTTGTAAACTTCAGCTATGGCAATAAGGTTTACAATGCCAACAAGTTAGAATTTACCTCGCAATACAACGTTAAAGACAACAATTTACTGGCAGTAATGAACGACAGGTGGCAGAATTTTGATGCCAATGGTGTAAAAGTAACCGACCCAAGCCTGTTAACAGCCATGAATGCCAATACAACCTTATGGACACCAACGGGAGGAAACTATGCTTTAACCTCTTATGCAGTAGAAAGCGGTTCTTTTTTAAGAATCAGCAATGTAACCCTTGGCTATAGCTTACCGCAAAGCTTAATTAAAAAAACAGGCTTTATTTCAAAGCTAAGGGTATACGGAACGGTTAACAATTTGTACACCATAACGGGTTACACCGGTTACGATCCGGAAGCCAATACCCGCCGTTCAAATCCGCTTACACCAGGTATCGATTATGCGGCTTATCCGCGCAGCAGATACATCCTGGCTGGTATTAACATGGTATTTTAACCTCAACATTAAAGAAAATGAAAAATAAATTGATAAAATCGGCTTTAATGGTAATTGCTGTTGGAGCATTGAGTATAACCACTTCCTGCAAAAAATATTTAGACGTACAATCGCCTTCCACTTCATCTCCTGATGTAGTTTTCGAAAGTACTGCAAACACCAATGCTGCACTAATAGCGGTGTACAACCGTTTATGTGGCGATAACGGTTACGGTAGCCGGATTTCGACCTTATTTGGCCTTACCGCCGATGATTTTAAAACCTCAGGAAGTTACAGTTCTTCTGACAGGAGGGGCATTAGCATGTACGGGGCAAGTTCGGATAATACCGATTTGATTAACCCCTTTTTACAGTTGTATGCTGGCGTAGAACGTGCCAATATCTGCATCAAATTTATTCCGGCATCTAAACTTTACGCCAATGGTTCTGATGCAGAAAAAGCCACCATGCAGCGCTACTACGGCGAAGCATTGGCTTTAAGGGCACAATTCCTTTATGAATTGATCCGCAACTGGGGCGATGTACCGGCATCATTTGTGCCATCGGCTGATGCCGAAACCCTTTACGGCCCAAATGTAGACCGCAATAAAACTTACGATCAGATTATTGCTGATCTAAAAATGGCCGAAGACCTGGTGCCCTGGAGAAGCGGTATCACAGAATACGGTAGCTTCCGTTTTACCAAAGGCGCCATTAAAGGTTTAAGGGCCCGTATTGCATTGGCAAGAGGTGGTTATTCGTTAAGATCGGCCAGCCATACCATGGAGCGCAGTGCCGATTACTTAACCTATTATAAAATTGCAATGGATGAGTGCCTCGACCTGATGAACCACCGTTCGGAGCATAACATCAATCCTGTTTATGAAAATGTTTTTAAAAGCCTGCATACCACTACCCGCAACGATGATGCCCACGAATTGATGTTTGAAGTGGCTGCCTTTGGTGGTAATGCTGCTACAGATAGTAAACTTGGCTATTATAACGGTATCCGCTTTAACTCAGCCTCTACTTTCGGGTCGGGCGGTGGCGGTATGAATGCCATCCCAACCTACTTTTATGAATTTGATGTAACGAAAGATTGCCGCAGAGATGTAACGATTGGTGTTTTCGAAATTACTGCGACATCAAAAAAAATCATCAATACTTTGTTTAATATGACGGATGGTAAATTCCGTAAATCGTGGACTGCCTTTAACGGCTCATCTGCAGCGCAGAATTTTTCGATCAACTGGCCTATTTTACGCTTTTCTGATGTATTGCTGATGTATGCCGAAGCTGATAACGAAATTAATGGCGCACCATCTGCTGCTGCAGTTAACGCCTTACAGGAAGTACAAAAAAGGGCTTACGCTGGTTTCGAAAGCCAGATTCCGGCAACACCAACAGATAAAACCGGTTTCTTCAATGCCATTGTTAAAGAGCGTTTACTGGAATTTGGAGGCGAAGGCATCCGCAAGTACGACTTAATCCGTTGGAATTTACTGGCCAGCAAGTTTGATGAAACACGCACCAAAATCCGTGCTTTGATTGCCGGTACGGGCGATTATGCCAGTGTACCCAATTATATTTATGCCAAAGAAGGCAATTATTTACTTGGAACCAGTGTAAACGAAGTGGCTACGCTCGATCTTTATGGAGGTGTTCCGAATAACGTATTTGTTTCTCCGGGTTTAAATACTTCTTCTGCACCAACCGGCTATACCACCAAAAACTGGCGCAAAGCGGTAACTGAAGAAAACTCGATTACCAGCACTTCAACTGGTATTGCTTATTACTTCGAAGCCAACAAAAAGGAGCTTTTCCCATACCCCAAAACGACGTTAATTGAAAACCCAAACATGGTTCAAAACTTTGGTTATTAATAAGAGTATTATGAAAAAAATTATAGATCAACTGGGATTTAAACTGATGATGTTATCGCTGATGGCTTTGGCGATTGCTTCTTGTAAAAAGGAAGAGGATGTGCCTGCAGAACCGGCGAGGATATTTAAACCGAGCGATGTTAAAATTACCTCCGGCGAAACTTCGGCCAAATTAACCTGGACCTTACCGCTCATGTCGACCGGTAAAACACTTAAATACAGCGTTGATTTCTCGACCGATTCGTTATTCGCGACGGTAAATTATACCACCACAACCGACACAGCAGGAGTAACGGTAACCGACGATAACCTGGCGGTAAGAACAAAATATTATGCCAGGGTTAAGGCCACTGCAACCGAGAGTCAGCCCGAATCGAAATACGTGCGCAGCAGTGCCTTTCAGTTAACCGGTATCCAATTGTTTTCGGCTATCAGGGATAATGAAATTAAAGAAACCTCGGCTAAATTGTATTTCACCAAAACAGCAGGCTTAACTGCTATTGTACTAACCCCGGCTACGGGCGCAGCAATAACCGTTTCGTTAAGTACCAGCGAGGCTACTGTTGATGGTTTTAAAGCCATTACTGGTTTAACTGCAGGCACCAAATATACTGCCGAACTTTTTGCAGGCACTAAGAGCAAAGGCCTGGTTACCTTTACCACACTGGCACCTACGGTTTATACCGTGAAATTAAACCCTGGCGATGATCTGGCCGCAGCAATTAGTAATGCTGCTAATGGTGCAGTAATCGGCTTAAACCCGGGTACCTACAACATATCTGCAGCTTCGACATTCATTACCCAAAAAACCATTACCCTTAAATCTACCTCGGGTGAGCCTAAGGATACCAAAGTAAATTTTAAAGAATTTGATATCGAAGGTACAGGAGCAGGGGTAACTTTTTCAGGTATCGAATTTGATGGAACAGCAGGTGCCTCATTGTACTTCATCAACTTTATCGGCTCGCAGGCTTCAAATGGGGCAGCAGCAACCTTTACCAATGTAACCGTTGATAATTGTATTGTACACGGCTCTACCACTTCGTTTTTACGTGGCGACAGGGGAACAGCGGCGCGGGATTTTAAAATAACGGCTATTACGGTTAACAACTCTATTGTTTACGATATGGGCGCCAATGGCTCATCGGCCTATTACACTTTCCACGTAAACAAAATGCAATTCAATACATTAACGGTATCTAAATCTACATTTTACAATGCAGGTCCGGGTTTGGTAACGGCAAGCACCACTTATGCTGGCGATGTGATTCCAACAGTAGCCATTAGCAATTCTACCTTTAATGGTTTTGGTGGCAATGCCAAATATGCGCTGTTAGATGCAAGCGCAAACCCGATTAATTTCACCATCGTAAACAGTATTTTGGCCAATACCCCTAAATCAGGGACGGTTAACGCTGCTGCCATCAGAGGCACAGGAGCGGGCAGTACCCTGAAAATTTCGAACAGCAATTATTTCAATCTATCGAGTGCGCTAACGGGGGGTACCGCTTTAACTTTTGGTACAGCTACCCTGGCCAGCAACCAAAGTATCAACACAGGCTGGACAGCCACTACTACCGATTTTACATTACCTGCAGGTTCTGTTTTAAGAACTGCCGGAAGTACAGGTGGACCAATAGGCGATCCACGCTGGACATATTAATTATTTTTTAAGGGCAGGTTTACATCTGCCCTTTTTTATTGAAATTTATAGCAAAACAGTTTACCGATCAAATGAAGAAATTTATCCTTATCCATTTTGCCTTTACCTTACTTTTTTGCATCGGCTTATCTGTTCAGGTTTACGCACAAGATCCTAAACATCCTGCCACACTTACCGTTTCGAAAGATGGCAGCGGAAATTACAAAACCATACAGGAAGCTGTTAACTCGGTGCGCGATTTAGGTGAAAAGGAGGTTAAAATTTATGTCAAAAATGGCATCTATAAAGAAAAGCTGATTATTCCATCCTGGAAAATCAAAATTGCCCTGATTGGCGAAAGCGCCGAAAATACCGTCATCACCAACGATGATTATTCAGGCAAAACCTATTCAGGAGGTAAAGATGCTTTTGGCCTCGATAAATTCAGCACCTATACATCGTATACCGTATTGGTACAGGGTAACGATATCAGGCTCGAGAACCTAAGCATCATCAATGCAGCCGGTCGCGTGGGGCAGGCCGTTGCGCTACATGTTGAGGGAGACCGTTTTGTGGCTAAAAACTGTAGGCTTCTAGGCAATCAGGATACCTTATACGCCGCTATCGAAAATAGCCGTCAATACTATCAAGACTGCTATATTGAAGGCACTACCGATTTTATTTTTGGCAAAGCAACCGTTGTTTTTGAACAATGCACCATTAAAAGCTTAACCGATTCTTACGTTACGGCAGCCTCCACTTCTGCCAATCAGCCTTTTGGCTTTGTTTTTATACATTGCAAGCTCACTGCCGATCCGGCTATTAGCAAAGCTTATCTTGGCCGGCCATGGCGCCCATATGCCAAAACGGTTTTTATGCACTGCGATTTAGGTAAACATATTTTACCTGAGGGCTGGAACCCATGGAAAGGCGACAAGATGTTTCCGGATAAAGAGCAAACTGTGTTTTACGCCGAATATAAAAATACCGGTGCAGGAGCATCACCTCAAACCCGTTTAAGCTGGACAAAGCAGCTGAGCGATAAAACTGCGAAAAATTATACTATTAAAAACATCCTCGGCGGGAAAGACAACTGGAACCCCAACACCAATTAATGAACAATGAAAAATAAATTTTACCTGGCATTTGCACTTGCCGCATTAACGGCTACCCTATCCTTTACACTCATCCAAAAGAAAACTACGCTGTACATTATCGGCGATTCTACAGCGGCTAACAAAGACCCCAAAACCTACCCCGAAACAGGCTGGGGCATGGCATTACAAGCCTTTTTTAAGGCAGATGTTACGGTTGATAACCGCGCGCTGAACGGCCGAAGCACCAAATCTTTCCGTGCAGAAAAACGCTGGGATCCTATTCTGGCACAGCTGAATCCGGGCGATTATGTTTTTATTGAATTCGGTCACAACGACGAAAAAGTAGATAAACCCACAGTTGGTGTTTCGCTGGCTGATTTTAAAACCAACCTGATTAATTACGTTAAAGAAACGCGGAGTAAAAAAGCTTTGCCCGTATTGCTTACCCCCATTTCGAGAAGAAGTTTCAAAAATGGTATTCTAATCGATTCGCATGGCGACTATCCGCGCATTACCCGTCAGGTGGCCGATTCGCTGCAGGTACCGTTAATTGATATGCTGGCTAAAACCGAAAGTTTGTTAAACCGTTTGGGCGAAGAGCCATCAATCAAACTATTTAACCATGTTGATTCGGGCAATGTAAATTACCCCAACGGCAAGAAAGACAATACGCATTTAAGCCCTGAAGGCGCCAAACAGGTAGCCGGTTTAGTGGTAAAAGGAATAAAAGAACTGAAGTTAGATCTGGCTAAAAAGCTGAAGTAAGACTCTGGAAAGGATTTTAATTGTTGCAATGGTAATCGCAGCGTTAAAATAAAAGATCGGTACAAGGCACTAAAAATATAATGGCTAATATTGCAGCAATGAATACCGGTTTATACAATCCTTTCCAAAACTTCGATTTTTTATATAAAGTCTGCTTTTTAAGTGGCAAAACTTTTAACACCCCTGTTCTCCAGGTGCCTTTAATACCAAAATGGTTATTGGCACAGGCGGGCTTAAGCGGAGAAGAACAAATCCAGTTTTTGGATGAAAGTATCCGGTCGTACAATACGCTGGTTATTCCGGTAAACAGCGAGGTAAACGAGCAGTTTTTAAATCCATTGGAAGATAAAATAGAAGCGGCTTTTGCAAAAGGTTATGCTGCTGTTTCGGCCTTGCCTGAACTGGATTTATTTAACTGGATCGGCAAGTTTTTATATGGCTTTGTGTACATCGAAATGCATGCTGCACTGCGCAAGGAAATGACTGCCGATGGCTTAAACATGTCGCAATCGCTAATGATGAAATTTGCCAACCTGAATTTCATGATGCAGAATTTGTACACCAGTCTGGAATTTGAAGATTTTACCCCCTGGTCTATCACCGTGGTTAAACTCGAAAATGAAGAAACCCCTTTCAGTTTCCGTGATGAGATTAACACGCTTACCTTTTCATTAAAGCTGAAAGATTTCGGGATTATTGCCTGTTTGCAGGATAACGGAACCAATAAACGCTATCATCAGGAAATTGTAGACCAAATTGCGGGAAAAAGCTTAACTGCAGAGCAGTTTGAAGAGGTAACAGCCCGTTTTTATTATTCGGCCTACCTGTTTAACCGTTTGCCCGAATATACTTTTATGCCGGTTGATGGCACCACTTATATTGAAGCCATGCCTTTACGTGGCAACATGAGTAAACCATTGTTTGATGTTTGGCAGCACAAAGTATATGCGCAAGTGTTAGAAAACTTCTGGAAACCATGGGGTTATGTGGTGTTCGAAATTATTAAAAACCCCGAGCAGCCGATGAGCTTTTTCGAAAACCCGTGTTTGCCAAATGCGGGGTAGATCACTTATTTTTTTTACCACAAAGGGCACAAAGTAAAAACACAGAGCACGCAGAGCGAAGTGGGTTGTCATTCTGAACGAAGTGAAGAATCTCAGTCCACAAGTTAAATTACCTGTCTATTTTTTTACCGCAAAGCACACAAAGAAAAAGCACAGAGCACGCAGAGCGAACTGGGTTGTCATTCTGAACGAAGTGAAGAATCTCAATCCACAAGTTAAATTATCTGTCTATTTTTTTAACCGCAAAGCACACAAAGAAAAAGCACAGAGCAGGGAGTATAATTTAATGATGAGCGTAGAATCAACCTCGTTTCCCTCTGTGTAAACTCAATGGCCTCTGTGGTTAAAACGCCTCTGCAATTCCATCTCACATCTTTCATTTTACAGCTTACATTTTTTCCCCGCAGATTAAACAGATAACCGCAAAATCAAACTCATTTTTCTGTGTATACTCAATGATCTCTGTGGTTAAATTGATTTTGCAATTCCATCTTACATTTTACACCTCCTTACCTCGATCCGGTTAGCAGGGTAAAGAAATTCTGCAATATCCCAGGAACAAAAATAATGGTGAAAATTAAGCCTGTTAAAGCCCCGAAAAAGTGCGCATCGTGGTTAATGCCATCGCGCGAGTTTCTGGAAGCATAAGCACAATAAATCAGGTAAATGATGCCAAAAATCCATGCAGGAATCCCAGGAATAAACATAATTGAAATCTTCGATGTTGGGCTAAACAATATAAAACTGAATAAAACCGCACTTATCGCTCCCGAAGCGCCCAAACTGTTGTAGTTAAAATGATCTTTATGTTTAAAAATGGTGGGCAAATCACTTAAAATTAAAGCCAGAAAGTACAATAACCCAAATTTAAAGCTGCCCAACAGCTGTTCTAACGTAAAGGCAAAGGCCACGAAAGTAAACATGTTAAAAAACAGGTGCATCCAATCGGCATGGATAAGGCCGCTGGTAATTACCGTCCATACCTTGTGCCCTTTTGATACACTGTAGGGGTGCAGCATAAACTTGCCGTAAATGCTATGATCGTAAAAGGCATAAAGGCTCGTAATGATGGTAAAAACAAAAATTAACGAGGCAACTGGTGCCATATTGAAATACTCCATCTGGGTTATTTTAAATCTAGTTGGACATCGGTAAGCAAACGTGCTACCGGATATCTGTTATGTGTTTTTTCGTAATAATCAGAATTTTTATACACAAAGTCAAGTTGTGCAGGCCCATTCTTCGCAAAATCGGCATCCGAAGCCTTTTTAGCTTCGAGCTTAGCCTTTAAATCCGGGTTTTTCTTCAATAATTCTGCAGCTGTATCTTCAAAAACATAAGCCGAATAATGCTCTTTCATATCCAGAATCGAATCGAAAAAATTCCAGTTAAAATAAGAATCGATAGCCTGTGGCTCCAGTGTTTCTACAATATAACGGTTGCAGGGCTGGTTTACATATACTACAAAATCTCCGGCATAATACTGCAGGTTTTGCTTTACTGGGTTCAGTTTTACTGCCGAATGCAGGTAATGCCCTTCGTAAGGCCTGGTACCCGTTTTAAAATCACCGATATAATAACTTTCTACCGCTATTTTCTGGTCGGTCTTTATTTCCCTTAGTTTTACACCATTTAATTTCAGCAGGTTAATTACCCTATCCCATGCTTTTGGAATGATGTAAGCAATCGGTTTTTGTACGGTAATAGCCGGCTCAAATTTATTCCACTCTTTAATTGTTTTGGTATAAGGTTTACTCCGATCGTAGTACAAACGGTCTGCTCCACTTACCTCACTGCGCTTTTGTCCGGCTTCAAATCCCTTAAACTGTAATTCGTTTACTTCGCTTTTATTCAGTTTCCAATCCAGTGGAAATTCCTTTTGAGCAGCCACAAAGGCATCAGCTTCTTTCTTGTTCTCGCCAATAATCCTGGCATCTCGTGCTACGATATCCACGTAAGCCTGCAAAAGTTTATAGGTGGCATCAACGCGTAAATCGTACGATTTTAACATATGTGTCTCGGGCATAAAACCAATGGTATTGTGCAGCGTTGTATAACCCGTCGAATAGCGTGGCGATTCGATAAAACCTGTAATCCCACTTTCGGGTGTTTCGCCAATCGAGTTAACATAAGGAATCATCGGGTAACCTTGCTGTTCCATGCGCTTATATAAGTCCGGCACCAGAGTTTGGGTTAAATAATTAGACAGAATGCCGTTCAGCTTATCCTTTTGGGTTGGAATAAGCGTCATCACGTACTGATAATCGGCACCGTTGCTGGTATGTGTATCTACAAAGATTTCGGGCTGCCAGGCATTAAAAATCAGCTGAAAAGCAGCCGAATTTTTAGAGTCTGTTTTAATGAAATCCCTGTTCAGATCGAGATTTTTACTGTTACCCCTAAATCCGTAAGCAACAGGCCCGTTCTGGTTGGCCCTTGAGGTGCCTGTACGGTTAAAACTTCCATCGATATTATACAGCGGAATGATGGCAATCACCACATCCTTTGGTATTTTGTTGCCTTTAATCAGGTCGCGCGCCAGCATCATCGAGGCATCAATACCTTCGGGTTCGCCCGGATGAATACCATTATTAATCAGCAGGATCCGTTTATTGCTTTTCCTGATTACGGCCGGATCGAAAATCTTATCTTTCGACAAAATCAGCAGGTGCAGTGGTTTGCCAAAATCAGTACTTCCGTAACTCAGCAGCTTAGCCTCCGGACAGCCCTTAACCAGGTTTTGATAATAAGCAATAGCAGCGGGATAGGTTGTGGTTTCTTTCTTTCCGCTAAGCTCGAAAGGCGTTTTTTGTGCCTGCACTTTTATCACTAAAAATAAAAAGCAAAGCACAAAGTATTTTTTCATAGTATAAATTGATGTGAGTGATAATAAATCTAGCTCATCAGGCCTGAAAGCCAGAAAAGGCTGTATTTAAAGTGTTTTGCGATAAGATTTAATCTTTCCGAAAAAGTATCTGAATCCGATGGTATAGGCATTATACACATCAGGAGAGTAATTTTTGAACTTAGCACTGGAGTCGTTATAACCATCCAAACCTTCGCCAAAAGTAAAGTTACTCTGCGCATTGATATTGATTACATAACGCATGTAACCATAACCATCTTCGATATAATAATTAAAACCAAAATTAATAGGCACCAGCAGGTTTAAGCTTTTATCCTTACCAGGGAAAGGCCCATAACCCGGATCATATGATGCCCAGCTTGGTTTATACCTTACAATATCGGTCATTTTGTTGTTAATTATGCCAATACCAGTACCAAAATACAGTCCCCTGATATTGTACAAAAATTCACTTTTATCGTAATCTACAATCTCACCTAACATTAACTTGGCATTAGCCGAAATCGAATTGTACTGGTTAATAAACTGGCGGTTATGCGGATCGGTTACAATATCGCCACCCTGTACACGACCGTATTGGGCCTCTAAACCCAACGTTACAAAAGGAGTAACATGAAAATCGAGCACACCGTAAGTAGTGTAACCAAAGCTTCCTTTGTAAACATCTGTATATGATTTATTGATACCGGCACCTAAACCATATGAAAACTTGAAATAATTGGATTGGGCAAAAGAAAAACTTCCGACAAAAACAAGAAGAACGGTTAAGCAAGTAACTTTCAAGAGGTTCGAAATCATATTGTTTTTTTACAAAAATAATATGATTATTGAATATCTATAACTTTTACCTTTGATTTATGAGTAATTACCACAACTTTAACAAATCTTTAGCGCAAAGATTTATCAAATATGCCAAAATAGATACGCAGTCAGATCCGGCTTCACCAACCTGTCCTTCGACCCTAAAACAAAAAAATTTAGGGCAGGAACTGGTTAAGGAATTGCTTGAAATTGGCGTTTCTGATGCAGAAATGGACGACAATGGTTATGTTTACGGAACCATCCCATCAAATACAGATAAAGCATTACCTGTTATTTTCTTCTGCTCGCACATGGATACTTCGCCCGATTGCAGCGGAGAAAACGTGAAACCGATTATTCATGACAATTATCAAGGGCAGGATTTAGTGTTGCCCGATGATAACAAAATTGTGATCAGAATGTCTGATCATAAAGACTTAAAACACCAGATTGGCAATGATATTATTACCGCCAGCGGCACCACTTTACTGGGCGCCGACAACAAAGCCGGGCTGGCAGAAATTATGGAAGCTGCGGCTTTTTTGATGAAAAACCCGGAAGTAAAGCATGGCACCATTAAGGTTCTTTTTACGCCCGATGAGGAAATAGGCCGTGGCGTTGATAAGGTTGACCTGAAAAAATTAGGAGCAGATTTTGGCTATACCATTGATGGCGAAACCCTCGGATCAATTGAAGATGAAACCTTCTCAGCTGATGGTGCTACCCTTACCATTTATGGCGTAAGTACGCATCCGGGCTTTGCAAAAGGCAAAATGGAAAGCGCCATAAAAATCCTGGCCGAAATTTTAGACAGCCTGCCCAAAGATACCCTTACCCCTGAGGCCACTCATCAAAAAGAAGGCTTCATTCATCCGGTAAGTATCAGTGGTCAGGTAGAAGAAGCCGAAGCACAATTTATCATCCGCGATTTTACAGATGAAAAACTTGCACAACACGGGGCCTTTTTAGAAGAAACGATTAAAAAGATATTGGCAAAATATCCTAAATCGAGCTATAAACTCGAAATTAAGGCTCAATACCGCAATATGAAGCAGGTTTTAGATCAATATCCTAAAATTGTGCAGTATGGTATCGAGGCCATTGAAAGGGCTGGAGTAGTGGCCAAACAACAAAGTATCCGCGGTGGCACCGATGGGTCGCGGCTTTCGTACATGGGTTTACCATGTCCCAATATTTTCGCCGGAGAACATGCTTTTCACAGCAAACAGGAGTGGGTAAGTGTGCAGGACATGGAAAAAGCCGTACAAACCATCATCAATATCGCCTGTATCTGGGAAGAAAGAGGTTAGTACCAAGTCTTCAGTCCTTAGTCTGGAGTCAGATCTGGAATTAATCAGTAGCTTGTCCGATAGCCAGGCTACTGATTTTGCCTTCTTTGTTTATAGTAAACTTAAAACAGGTGGCAAAATCTCCCCATTGATCGGAGTGAAAATGGCCATAGACATCTAATCCGTTATTTTCAACTTTATCTATTCGGGTAAAACGCTCATGACCCAGTGCTTTTTTAAAGAAATTGTTGAATTTCATCTGGTTGCCATCATCGTAAAAAGCAACTTCAGGGGCGAACAAAGGAAACCAGATTTTCTCATCTCCTTTTTGTAAAGCTACTATTGCAGCTTTTACCTTTGGGTTTGATAATTTTGTTAAATCTACCGACATAGCACTGTAGTTTTAATGTTGAGCAGAACCAGGTTAAACGCATTGCTTAACATTCAAAATTAAAAAAAAGATATTTTCAAAGCACAGCTTATTTATTAATTTAGATTCAAATGATAACTCTGGAGAACGCATACTTAAAAGTTGACTTATCGGCCAAGGGCGCTGAATTACAAGGCTTATACAATAAAGGAACCAATATCGAATACCTTTGGAATGGGGATTCAAAATATTGGGGCAAGCACAGTCCGGTATTGTTTCCGATTGTAGGTTCTTTGAAGAACAACAGCTTTAATTATAAAGGTAAAAATTATGAATTGCCACGTCATGGTTTTGCACGCGATTATGTTTTTGAAATTGAACGTGCTACGGAAACGGAAGCTGTTTTTACTTTAACCCAAAATGCCGAAACCTTAAAAGTTTATCCGTTTTATTTTGAACTGAAGCTGAAATATACTTTAAGAGACAGTAAATTGAACCTAACTTATGAGGTAATTAATACGGGTGCCGATGAGCTACTCTTTTCTATCGGAGCGCATCCGGCCTTTGCTGTTCCCAATACACCCAACACCACTTACGAAGATTACTATCTCGTTTTTAACGCCGACCAAAGGTTAACCTTTTGGAAACTGAAAGATGGCCTGGTTGCTGATGAAACTGAAACCATCGAATTGAATGCACATAAGCTAAACCTTAAACACGAGTTGTTTTACAACGACGCACTGGTATTTAAAAACCTACAAAGCAATTGTATCAGTTTATTAAATACTAAAAACGACTCGGGCTTACATTTTCATTTCGAAGACTTCCCTTTCTTTGGTATTTGGGCAGCCCTCGATGCTCCTTTTGTTTGTCTGGAGCCCTGGTGCGGCGTAGCCGATGGCGTAAACCACGATCAGGATCTGGAACGAAAAGAAGGCATAATCAGACTTGAAGCCGGTAAAAACTGGGAACGCTTTTGGGAAGTGGAGTGCTTTTAACGCCGAAATCGTCACCCTGATCCGATAGCTATCGGATTCGTTTCAGGGTCTCTTCAAGTACAGGATGCTGAACGCCAATAACTACCCGGCATACTTATCTTAAGCCCACAACCAGAGAGGTGCTAAAATACCTGTTCGATCCGTCCGGGTGGAAGTTCAGCCGGCGACAAGAAATAAACGCTCATTTCTTAATCTAGTTTAAGAAAAATGTGATTGGCAGGTATTAATTTGCTGTTTAAACAATTATAACTCAAAATGAAAAACAGCACACATTTTCCGCAATTATTTCTTCGCCTTGCCCTGGGTATAGGTTTTATATTACCTGTTATGGATCGCTTTGGTTGGTTAGGAGCGCCGGGAAACCCAACAGTTGGCTGGGGCAACTGGAGCATATTTTTAGATTACACCAATTCATTAATGCCTTACCTGAGCAGGCCATTGGCCAATATTATGGCTATAATTGCCACTGCCGGCGAATTGATTTTTGGTGTTTTGCTGATTATCGGCTACAAAATAAGGCTTGCTGCAATAGGAAGCTTTCTGCTTACCCTGATGTTTGCACTCTCTATGCTATTTTTCGCAAATTACAGAGCGCCGTTTAATTACTCTGTTTTTGTAGTAAGTGCATCAAGCTTATTAGTGGCCACCATACCAAATTATAAATGGGCTTTAGAGCAAACCAATGACATTAAGTGCTATTAAACTACAATACATTTCCTGATAGAACAAACTTCCGTGTAGTAAAAACCCTTACACCCTTTAGGGTATTTTTACCTTTTAATTTGTTCGTAACATGTTGATAACTATATTTATACCGTTAAGATTAAATCAACGGGACGATTTAGATTAAAACAACAGGAGTCTTTCAGCAATGGAAGACTTTTTTATTTTAAAAAAAACACGCTCCGGGGAGCGTGTTCACTTAAATATTTTCGGGACGATTGAGAAGTTATTTAAAATTATTGTTTAAAACCCTCATTACAAATATCATAAAGATAACCGGACTATTTCCGTTCAGTTTTATTCATCTGAAAAATAACACTTTAAACGTAAATGTTCGCCAAAATGAACAGCGCCCACAGTTAAACTTATTTAACTCCACTACTCGTCAGATAATCCAAAAGGTCAAAAAACACCCTTAATTTTGTCTCAACCACCCCCGTTTTAGCCATACTTAAGTACGTAATTTAGTGTAAACAAAACGAAAAACATTATGGCAACAATGCACCCTTATTTAAACTTCGATGGCAAGGCCGAAGAAGCTTTTAATCACTACAAATCTGTTTTTGGTGGTGAGTTTACCTTTTTTGCAAGAATGGGCGATGCACCTGAAAGCGACAAACTCTCTGAAGCAGAAAAAAACCGGGTAATGCATGTGGCACTACCGATTAATGAGCATACCATTTTAATGGCCTCAGATTGTGTGCCTTCTGCGGGCCATGTACTTACCGAAGGGAACAATATGTACATTAATTTACAGGCCGAAAGCCGTGAAGATGCCGATAGGTTGTTTAATGGCCTTTCAGCAGGTGGAACGATTGAAATGCCTATGGCCGATATGTTCTGGGGCGATTATTTTGGCAGTTTCAAAGATCGGTTCGGTATTCAGTGGATGGTTAATTTTACTAACAGAAGATAAAACAAGTTAATTTCAGTATAAGGCACTCGCTAAAGCGTTAAACGGCTCAATGTTTCTCTGGTTACGCCGAGATAAGAAGCAATCAGACTTTTCGAAATCCGCTTTTGTAAAGATGGGTATTGGTTACTCCACTGTTTATAGCGCTCACCTGCGTTATTACTCAACAGGGCCAATACCCGTTTTTGCAATGCCATATTTCCTGTTGTATATTTTTTCCTGAAAAAGTATTCCATCTTGCGCGATGATGCACAAAGCTTTTCCTTGTTCTCGAAAGTAATGGAAAGCGTTTCGGTATCTTCGATGCAATCTACATTTAAAGTCGCGGGTGTTCCGGTATTAAAAGCATTCGGATCTGAGAACCACCATTCCTCCATGGCCAGTTGCAAAATATATTCTTTGCCTTCATCATCGGTATAGGAAGATTTAACAATTCCTTTTAACACAAAATGCTCCTGATGAGCCGTATCACCAGCTTGTATAATGTACTGGTGTTTTTTATATTTCCGCTTTGTAAAGAAAGATTCGGCGTGTTTAAATTCTTCGTCGGTTAAATCAACGATTTGCTGAATATGCGCCCTGAAAAAATTTGTTTCCATAATTTAATACCCGCCCCAAATGTAATATTTATTCAAGATTTATGGCAGAGCCCGATCTTCCAATCGGGCCGAGGTGTGACAATCATCACAATAAAATAGTGATGTATGTCCTTTTAAAGCAACCACACCTTGCATTATGTTTGCAGCAAACAAACACACAAAACCTAAATCAACACACAAATGAAACTTAAATTACTGACCGTTTTAGCTGTACTGGGGCTGTTAACTACCGCAAAAGTAAATGCCCAGAGTTTAGCCAAAATGAATTGGTTTAACGAACCTGAGCAATGGGAAATTAAAGACAAAAATACTTTTAGCTTTTTTGTACCTGCCAAAACTGATTACTGGCGCATTTCACATTATGGTTTTACAGTTGATGATGCTCCTTTTTATTATGCCACTTACGGTGGTGAGTTTGAAGCCAAGGTAAAAATAACCGGCAATTATGTTACTACTTTCGACCAGATGGGCATTATGCTCCGCATTGACGAAGAAAACTGGATCAAAGCAGGTGTAGAATTTGTAAACGGCAAACAAAATGTAAGCGCAGTAGTAACCCATAAAACCAGCGATTGGAGCGTGGTTGAACTCGAAAAAGCGCCACCATCAATCTGGATGAAAGCCGTTAGAAAACTCGATGCTGTAGAAATTTTCTATTCACTCGATGACAAGAAATATACCATGATCCGGACCTGTTACTTTAAAGACAATTGCCCGGTAATGGTCGGCCTGGTAGGTGCTTGTCCGGATGGTAAAGGTTTTAATGCCGTTTTCGAAAACTTTAAAGTTACCCAAACGCCAGACCAGCGGAGATTGGATTGGGCAAAAAAACAGCAAAACTAGCTTCAGCCTTATAAAATTAACCTGGTAAAATACTTATTCACAGCCTCTGTCGAAATAACCCGGCAGGGGCTGTTGATTAAATCTCAGTTAGTGCATTTACCAGATCTTTAAAACCCGGACGTATTTGCTGATCTGCTACCAGACAGTTGTCTCTGAGCATGGCTATAGTTTGCAAAGTTTTTCCGCTAATGGGTTGGCGGTATAGGCTAAGTAAATCATCGAGCAGGTAGCCAAAAGCCAGAACCTCAATACGCTCTAAAGCAAAAACCAGTTCAGCATGAAGTTGATTATAAAAACTGGCCGCGCCAAAATCGCCAAATAAGGCACTTCCTTCATCATCAATTAAAGTATTGTGGGCATATAAATCGCCATGCATAATGCCTGCGCTGTGCAATTGCGCAGCCAGCGAGGCAATAATCCGGGCAATGCCTAAAATCTGCTGTTCGGTGAGTATTCGTTCTGCCGGAAACACATCGCGTGTACAACTTTCCAAACTTGGCGGACTACCCAGGTTATAAAAATGATGTGGAATAAGCTCCATCACCAGGCCTTTCTTATCATCCGGGTGCAGCGCAATTTGCCCAATCAGGTTAACCAAACCGGGGTGAAAGCCCGCAGCAATATAAGCCATCATTTCGTCTTCAGGCAAGCCATCGCTGGTTACATCCCCTTTAAAAATCTTAACTGCCACTTCCTGAATTTCATCGTTAATGCTATGGCTGGCCTTAGAAATTACACCTGATGCACCTTCGCCCAGTACATGACTGATTTCAAGATCGTGCCAGTTGATGGCCGAGAGCTTTTCAACCGCTGGCGTTTTGCTAAAATTATTTCCTGAAAAAGCAATCCAGGCCAGTTTTGGCATAGTCGTAATCCACTCAGGTAACTCGTGCAACTTATTTGCCGCAATACGCAACAAGCCCAGGTTTTTACACTGGCTAAGCGTTTCGGGCAATGCATGCAGACGATTTCCGGCCAGCATCAGTTTCTCCATGCGTGGGCATAGGCCAATTTCATCGGGTAAAGAGGCAATGTTATTGTTGGTTAAAATCAACCAGCGCAGGTTAGGGTTCAAAGCTTTTGCCGGCACAGTTTCGATCTGGTTGGATTTAAAACCTACAATATCCAGCAGCGGGCAATCGGCCAGTACTTCAGGCAATACTTTAAAGTGATTTTCTGAGCAAAAGAAAATGCGCAGTTTCTTTAAGCGACCAAAATCGGGCGGCAGGGCAGATAATTTATTAAAAGAAAGATCGAGCACTTCCAGCGTATCGGCAAGTTCGAATATTTCTAAAGGAAAATGGCTTAGGTTTTCGGATAGTTTTAATGATACCGTCCCCCGAAGTTCGCCGTTTTGCAGTTGTAATAAAGTTTGCCCCATAATTCGCTTTGATTTAAATTGCCTACGAAGATACCGCTAAATGTTGCAATGAAGTTATTGCGGATGGATTTTATTCATTTGGGGGTTCGGGGATGAATAGAGAAATAATCGCTTGCTCCGTTTCTCGAACAGCTCATTAAATTTCTATTGTATTAAGATTGCCAGTCAAGCTGGCAATGACGGTTCTCTAAAAAGATTAACCAAATTCCCATTTATACTAAAATAAATAAAAATAGATTTTATCTATATAGTCCTTTTATAGATAAAAAATTAAGCAAATATACCAATCACAGAAAGCCCAGGATCAGTCTCCTCGCTGAAAGTCACAATTTATTTTTTATTTGCATTAGTAAATTTATGCCCTATATTTACAAAAAACTTTAGGGGTGCCTAGTGCTGAGAAATACCCTTTGAACCTGATGCAGTTAGTACTGCCGAAGGGAAAAGTGAGCGCAACGTTTGTTGCCGTCTTTTCGTACCCTGTTAGGGGCAATCTCTATAGTTTTTCCAATTTTTTTAAACATGGAAGTAACTATAAACAACCAAAACCATTTTCTTGGCGAAGCCTGTTCCATCGAACGCATGCTGAATTATCTGGCCGTTCAAACCACCAATGGCCTGGCCATTGCCGTCAACCAAACCATCGTACCGAAGTCAAGCTGGCCTGTACATACTTTACAGCCAGGCGATCAGATTATACTCATTAAAGCCACCCAGGGTGGATAAACCCCATCAACCATGAAACAAGAAAAAACCCCAAACGCCGGAGTCATCAGCCGCAGCCCATTTCCTGCATCAACCAAGATATTTGTGCCCGGGAAAATCCACAATATACAGGTGGCTATGCGCGAAATCTGTTTAACCGATACCAAAATCCATAACGGATTTGGTTTAACCGAAGCTAACCCCTCGGTAACCGTGTACGATACCAGTGGCCCTTACACCGATCCCAATGCGGTTATTGATGTAAGAAAAGGCCTCCCGCGCCTGCGCGAACAGTGGATAAAAGACCGCTCAGATGTAATCCAACTCGATCAATTGTCATCAGCATACGGGCAACAGCGCCTGGCCGACAGTAAGCTCGATATATTAAGATTTAACCACATTAACAAACCCTACAGGGCACAGGAAGGCGCCAATGTATCGCAGATGCATTATGCTAAAAAGGGCATAATTACCGCCGAAATGGAATACATTGCCATCCGCGAAAACCAGCAGATTGATTTGATAAACGAACAGCTGGGCAAGCAGCAAGCGGTAATGAACCACCAGCATGCGGGAAACAGCTTTGGCGCCAATACCCCGAAAAGTTACATCACGCCAGAATTTGTAAGGACTGAAGTGGCTGCAGGTCGCGCGGTAATTCCCTGCAACATCAATCACCCCGAACTAGAACCGATGATTATTGGCCGGAACTTCCTGGTAAAAATCAATGCCAACATTGGTAACTCAGCAGTTACTTCAACCATCGAAGAAGAGGTAGAAAAAGCTGTCTGGGCTTGTCGTTGGGGTGCTGATACCATTATGGATTTATCGACCGGAAAAAATATACACGAAACCCGCGAATGGATTATCCGCAATTCGCCGGTGCCTATTGGTACTGTTCCGATTTATCAGGCACTGGAAAAAGTAAACGGTAAAGCCGAAGACCTAACCTGGGAAATCTTCCGCGATACGCTGATTGAACAGGCCGAGCAGGGGGTAGATTATTTTACCATTCATGCAGGTGTATTGCTTCGTTATGTACCACTAACGGCAAAAAGAATTACCGGTATTGTTTCTCGGGGTGGATCAATTATGGCCAAATGGTGTTTGGCGCACCACAAAGAAAACTTCCTCTATACCCATTTCGAAGAAATCTGCGAAATTATGAAAGCGTATGATGTGGCTTTCTCTTTAGGAGATGGCTTAAGGCCGGGTTGTATTGCCGATGCCAACGATGAAGCACAGTTTTCAGAGCTCGAAACTTTGGGTGAACTCACCAAAATTGCGTGGAAACATGATGTGCAAACCATTATTGAAGGGCCGGGCCATGTGCCCATGCACCTGATAAAAGCCAACATGGAAAAACAGCTGGAACATTGTGCAGAAGCTCCTTTTTATACTTTAGGCCCCTTAACTACCGATATTGCTCCGGGTTACGACCACATTACTTCGGCCATTGGCGCGGCTATGATTGGCTGGTTTGGAACCGCTATGCTGTGTTATGTAACCCCTAAAGAACATTTGGGCTTACCGAATAAAAAAGATGTAAAGGATGGTGTAATTACCTACAAAATTGCCGCCCATGCTGCCGATCTGGCCAAAGGTCACCCGGGTGCACAATACCGCGATAATGCTTTGAGTAAAGCCCGGTTCGAATTCAGATGGGAAGATCAATTTAACCTTTCTCTTGACCCGGATACGGCAAAAGAGTTTCATGATGAAACCCTACCTGCAGAAGGCGCTAAGATTGCCCACTTCTGCTCCATGTGCGGTCCCAACTTCTGCTCGATGAAAATTACCCAGGATGTGCGCGAATATGCTGCGCAACAAGGGCTTGAAACCGAAGATGCACTGGCGAAAGGCATGCAGGAAAAATCGAAAGAATTTACCCAAAAAGGAAGCGAAATCTATTCATAAAACATGATGGAACTGTTTGTAATTGCGTATCCAACAATTTTGAAAGACGAAACCCTATTGGTAAACCAGCTTTTCGATGCTGGTTTACCTGTATTTCATTTGCGCAAACCAACAGCACATGAGGCCACATACCGTAAATTTTTGGATGGTATTCTACCTGAGTACCACAACCGCGTGGCCTTACATCATTTTCATGCACTGGCCAATGATTACAATATCAAAAGATTGCACCATACCGAAAGTTTTAGAAAGAACAGTACAATAGGCGATTTTTCACAACCTTACACCTATAGCACCTCGATACACCAGCTGGCGGAAATTGATCAAATTAAGTCATACCATTACAGTTTTTTTGGTCCTGTTTTCAACAGCCTTTCTAAACCCGGATATATGGGAATTACCGACACCGGATTTAGTGTAACCCAATCAAAAACCACCAAATTAATTGCGCTTGGCGGTATCGACTTGAACAATATAGGTCGCGTAAAAGCCATGAATTTTGATGGGATTGCCCTTTTAGGCAGCATCTGGAACGAACCGGCGCAGGCCATTATCAACTTTAAAAAAATACAGGCAAAATGTCAGCAAATTTAAATCATCTACCTATGATTCACCCCTTACAATATATTTCTCAGGCACCTAAAACCGGCACCCATTTAGATGCCATTGAGGAAGTGCTTCTGGCTGGCGGAAAATGGATTCAACTCCGCATTAAAAACCTGCCCGAAGCAGAAATATTGCCCTTTGCAATCGCAGCACAAGCATTATGCAAGCGTTATGATGCAAAATTAATTGTAAATGACTATCCGCAACTGGCCAAAGCCGCAGGCGCTTTCGGCGTTCATTTAGGCCTGCAGGATATGCCCATACCACAGGCCAGGCAAATTATCAACCCGGATCAGATTATTGGTGGTACGGCCAACACTTTCGAACATATTCTGCAGCGTGTGGCCGAAGGGGTCGATTACATTGGCCTTGGTCCGTTCAGGTTTACCCGCACCAAAGAAAACCTCAGCCCGATAGTCGGTCTGGAAGGTTATCAGAAACTGATGGAAAAAGTAAAAAAAGCAGGTATTACTACGCCGATTATTGCCATTGGTGGCATCGAAGCCGATGATATTGCGGCTATTCTCGAAACGGGCGTATATGGCATTGCCGTATCAGCCGTGCTTACCAATCAAACCCAAACACCCGCCATATTAGCCGAGATGAACAGCAAACTGGCCCTGAACACCCTTTAAAATTATGTTAAAAATAGCAGATCAAACCTTTAGCTCTCGCCTTTTTACCGGAACCGGAAAATTCAGTTCGGCAAAAGAAATGGAAAGCGCCTTAATTGCTTCGGCTTCCGAGCTGGTTACCGTGGCCCTTAAACGTGTAGACTTAAAAAGCAAAGATGATGACATTTTGCATCACCTCAAATACCCGCACATTAACCTGCTGCCCAATACCTCGGGCGTACGTAATGCCAGAGAAGCTGTTTTTGCTGCTCAACTGGCGCGCGAGGCTTTAGAAACCAACTGGATTAAACTCGAAATCCATCCTGATCCCAAATATTTAATGCCCGATCCTATCGAAACACTGAAAGCAACAGAAGAGCTGGTTAAGATGGGCTTTGTGGTACTGCCTTATATCCACGCCGACCCGGTTTTATGTAAGCGTTTGGAAGATGTAGGCACCGCAGCAGTAATGCCGCTCGGATCGCCAATTGGCAGTAACAAGGGTTTAAAAACCATTGACTTTTTAGAGATTATCATCAGCCAAAGCCGCGTACCCGTAGTTGTTGATGCCGGAATAGGCGCCCCTTCTGATGCCGCTAAAGCCATGGAAATTGGTGCTGATGCCGTATTGGTGAATACCGCCATTGCCATTTCTAAAAACCCTACTGATATGGCTTTAGCCTTTAAGCTGGCTGTTGAGGCCGGAAGAATGGCCTTTGAAGCTAAACTGGGCACGCAGCAACATTATGCTGCTGCCAGTAGTCCACTAACCGCATTTTTAGACGATGAGTTTTAATTCAATATTCGAATCTTACAACTGGGATGATACCAAAGCCAGCATTTACGATAAAACGGCTGCCGATGTTGAAAATGCCCTTGGCGCACAGCAAAGAAGTCTTGAAGATTTTAAGGCGCTGATTTCGCCTGCTGCTTTGCCCTACCTTGAAGATATGGCGCAGATCAGTCAGCGGTTAACTTTAGACCGCTTTGGCCGCACCATACAAATGTACATTCCGCTGTATCTATCAAACGAGTGCAACAACATTTGTACTTATTGTGGTTTCAGCTACGACAATAAGGTAAGGCGCAGAACGCTTAACCCGATGGAGATTATGCAGGAAGTAGCCGTAATTAAAGGCATGGGTTACGATCACGTGCTCCTGGTAACCGGCGAAGCCAACCAAACGGTGCATACCGATTATTTTAAAAAAGTACTCGATCTCATTAGTCCGCATTTCTCGCACATTTCTATGGAAGTGCAGCCACTGGATGTGGCCGATTACGAAACCCTGATTCCTCACGGCTTAAATACAGTATTGGTTTATCAGGAAACCTACCATCAGGACGATTACCGTAAGCATCATCCTAAAGGTAAAAAATCGAACTTCCTCTACCGGCTGGAAACCCCTGACCGTTTAGGACAGGCCGGAATCCACAAAATGGGGCTTGGCGTTTTAATTGGTCTGGAAGACTGGCGTACCGACTCATTTTTTACAGCCTTGCACCTGTCGTACCTCGAAAAACAATACTGGCAGAACAAGTTCAGCATTTCCTTTCCCCGCTTACGTCCGTTTAGCGGAGGCCTTGAACCTAAAGTGGCCATGAACGACCGCGAGCTGGTGCAACTGATTTGTGCTTACCGTTTATTTAACAGCGAAGTAGAACTTTCCATTTCTACGCGCGAAACTATGGCCTTCAGAAACCAGGTTATTAAACTGGGCATTACAGCCATTAGTGCCGGTTCAAAAACCAATCCGGGTGGCTATCAGGTAGAACCACAATCTTTAGAGCAGTTTGAAATATCAGATGAGCGTTCGCCGCAGGAAATTGCAACTATGATCAGAAAACAGGGTTACGAGCCCATTTGGAAAGACTGGGATATGAGCTTGATCCACAAAACATGTTAGTAAAAGCAGAACAGCAACGCTACAACAGGCAAATGCTCTTGCCCGAAATTGGCGCAGCAGGACAGCAGAAACTGAGGGCAGCTAAAGTACTGGTAATCGGTGCCGGCGGATTGGGTTGCCCGGTACTGCAATACCTGGCTGCCGCAGGAGTTGGCGAAATAGGCATTGTAGATGATGATCTGGTAGATTTGAGCAACCTGCACCGGCAAATCCTGTTTAATTCCAGCGACATTGGCCGGCCTAAAGCTGCCGTAGCCTGCGCAAAACTAAGCCTGCTTAATCCACACGTTAACCTGGACAGTTATGTGCAAAGGTTTGATACTAACTGTGCAGCTACGATTTGTAGTAAGTATAATTTAGTGATCGATTGTTCGGATAACTTCGATACCCGTTACCTCGTTAACGACACCTGTGTGGCGCTGGGTAAAACCCTGGTGTTCGGTTCGATATTAAGGTTTGAAGGCCAGATTGCTGTTTTTAACCATAATGGCGGTGTAAATTACAGGGATTTATACCCCGAACCACCTAACGAAGATATCAGCTGTGCTGATGGAGGCGTAATCGGTACGCTGCCCGGACTCATTGGTTTATATATGGCTAACGAAACCATTAAGCTCATTTGCGGAATAGGGGAAACGCTCGCAGGTAAACTGATGCGTGTGGATTTACTCAACAATACCCAATACGTTTTCAGCATCCAGCCAGACATAACAGTAGCCAACCTAACGCCGCCAAAAACCGAAGCAGCTGTTAAAGAAATAGACCGTACAACCCTGGCAAACTGGATGGAAACAAAGCCAGCAGAAATTTTCTTGATTGATGTACGCGAAGCCTACGAGCATGAAGAGCACAATATAGGTGGCACTCACATTTCGCTATACGATTTAAGCAGCACTTTAGACCGTATTCCGGTTGGTAAACTAGTAGTTTGCTATTGCCAAACCGGGCAAAAAAGTAAAATGGCAGTTAAATTATTACAGCCGCATTTTGGGGATGAGATATATAGTTTAAAAGGCGGGATCTAAAATCAAAATCGTAGTACTGAACTTACGCCTAAGCAGAAGTTAAGAGTAACATTAGAGAGAATCCGTCATTCCCACGAAAGTGGGAATCTTAATGCTTTCGCTATTGTGCACCTCTCTTTTGCCCGCGCTAGTTATTAAGAGCCCCTGAAACGAGTTCAGGGTGACGTTAGAGAGAATCCGTCATTCCCGCGCAGGCGGGAACCACGAAGTGTTCAGCGAAGCTAATCTTAATGCTTTCGCTATTGTGCACCTCTCTTTTGCTCGCGCTAGTTATGGAGAGACCCTGAAACACCCGTCCGACCAGCCGGGCGGAAGTTCAAAGTGACGGCGAGGTGGTGATGACTGAGGCGATAGCGATAAATGTTTCTCTTGAAGCTTTTCCCTTTCCGGGGTGCCCACAGGCGGATAGGGATTACTGAGTCTGCACTTTACGCAACCCCTCCCCAGGCCTAAACACCAGATTTTCGGTCGGTTTTAGAAAAATCATCTGCTTGCCCCAGCACACTTGAACCCGTCCTGTAATTACCTTTACACGAACCTGATCGTTATTAAGCCCGATATAAAAAGAAGTACCCAGCACTTTGGTGATAACTGCACCCGAGGTAATAATAAACGGGTGTTTATGATCTTTAGCCACTTTAAAAAAGGCATTCCCTTTAAGTAAGGTTACCGCCCTTATGTTATGGGTAAAATGTTGGGGATACCGGAAACTGGAATGGGCGGCCAGGTAAACCGTACTTCCATCAACCAGCTTTACCGAATCGATATTAGCTGCTGTGCTGAGTGTAATGGCTTTAGGGTTAATTTTAGCGTTTAACAAAATCCCCGCACCTACCGTTAAGGCAACCAGGGCTGCAGCAGCATACTTGATGTAGCTGGTCCACGATTTGGTAAAGTGGGCACGCTTTTTAATCTGGGTGTAAATCTCTGCCGAAACAGCGGCCTTTTTACCCATCTGCTCGCCATCCCATTCGGCACTTTGGTATTCATTACTAAAGAAACTTTCCAGCAGTCTGCTTTCTGCTTCGGTAATGGTTCCCTTTTCTTCTTTTTCTACCAGGTGCTCCAGGTAATGCATTTCTTTTTTGCTCATAGTACTTGTATTCGGGTATAAGTACCAAAGGGGGCAAAAAAGTACTATGGCAGACGATTACGAAATCGTTAAATTATGGTTAAGTAATATTAACATGTAAATCCCGAAAGGGATAATCAGTCCGGAGGTTTCGTTGCTGTGAAACCTTAACTGCTTTAAAGCCGAGGTGAGCTGGTTTTTAACCGTTTGCTTAGAAAGATTAAGCGCTTTGGCAATCTCGTCGATATCCATCTCCCTGATTTTGTTCATCACCAGAATCTCTTTCCTTTTTTCAGGTAAGCGCGCCAGCAGCACATTAAGCTGATCCATCAGTTCTGCCTCAAGCGTACCTACATGATCAACCAGATAACTTTCAAAGTTATCTTCCATAATGGTCGTATCCAGTTTTTTCCGACGGTATTCTTTCAAAACCTGGTTTTTGGCTGCCCTGAACAGGTAATTTTCTATCGACAGGATGCTTACCTCGGCGCGTCGTTCCCAAAGATCAGTAAAAATATCCTGTACAAAATTCTGCGAAAGATGTTCGTCCCTCGTCATCCGAAAACAGAATGCATACAGTTTCTCCCAATGGCGGATATAGATGTATTCAAATTCTTTAAGGCAAATCATGGGGATGATTAATTTTTAAGCCTAAGAAAAGAAAAAGATGTAGCCTGCATTTTACTTGAAGGTTATGTTTTAATTAAATCTTGGCATTCAGGCGGCTCCTCATGGAAGATAAAACCAGCCTGATCAACTTTTTTAATCTGCCCAACCAAAAAATAAACGGCCAAACAGGCTTTAACACTAAATGCACGATTTTCAGTCGATTATACCCGATTTTCTACCTTTTATTTAAGGATTTTCATCTTTTTTTAAAGTAGAATATAGCAGTTTTGATTTAACCAAACCCATATCCTTCCCGGCTTCGGGCAGATATGAAAACATGATAAGCGGCTGTCCCCAAAAGCTGGCTTATCAAACAAATTAACCAAAACGATTGATTATGAAAAAACCATTACTTCACAAGCAAGGCTTTCTGAAGGTTTACCAGGCTCCAATCCCAATCCATTTCTGTTGCTTGTTACCCGATGCTCAGTTGCCAGCGCAATCCTATCACCAAACGTATGCAAAAGCAGGGCTTTACGGCGATGCCAAAATCCTAATGTTTCAGGCTCAAAGCCAGAATTTACAACCCAATTAAGCAAGCCCCTGAATTTTAAAGGTAAAAACAGTTAAACAGTTCCTCCCCGGCGCAAAACACCTTCATGAAATGCGGCTGTAAGGCTCTTTCATGCCGATGTTAAGGTATTGACCACAATAGTGGTCCGGGAATTTATTTGCCCTGCCGAAAGGCGTGGAAGGGATCTGTATTGCTGTTTTTTAAACAGACAAGCCAACAAACGTGATATAAAATGAACAAAAAAAATCAAGCATTAGATTCCGATCTAAACCAGCTTCAGCCGGGATGTTTATTTAAAAACATACCCAAAAAGATGGGTTTATTTTTAGTGCTATCCACCATGATTAGCTGCGCGGTTAACCTTCAATCGCATGCGAAAAGCACAGCTAACTTAACCGTCGCCTGCTTTCAGGATACCACCAAAAAAGCAAAGCAGCAGGTTGCTATCGATTCAGTAATACTGGTAAGCTATGTATCCAAAAGCAATACCGATACCGTAAAACTCAACCAGGTAAGCAAATATCCTTTTATCTCCCTGCAGCAAGCCTTAAAAAGTAATGCCAAAGGCCTATACGTGCAGGAAATTACCGGCGAGCCGGGCAGTGCCAGCCAATCGATGTTATTGAGAGGCTTAAGCCGTCCTTTATTATCAAAAGCTAATGTTGCAGAATCGCAACCAGCCGTTTATATTAACGGTATTCCCTTAATAGGCGATAATCCTTTTGTGTATAATGTACAGGAATACGATTTTTCGCCTATAGGGCCTGCCACCAACCTGTTATCGGCTATCGATCTGGATAATATCCAATCTATAAACGTAATCAGCAACCTGGCGGCTGTTTCTATTTATGGGCCACGTGCAGCTAATGGTGCCATTTTAATTACCACCAAAAATGCACACCAGGGCAACCGCGAAATTTCGGTGAACAGCTATTTCGGTTTTGCCGCTAAAAACAAGGTAACCACTACCAATGGCCGAGATGAAAGCCTCTTCCGCAACATTTTCTACAATAAATATGCTACAGCAGAAGATTTCGACAAGTACCCGGCTTACCTGGCCGATGCCACCAACGAAAACTATTACGGCCGATCGGACTGGACCGACCTGTACTACAAAAATGCAGCGTTGCACACCATCAACGCCAGCATAACCGGTGGTACCTCGCGATCTAACTTCAGGTTTTTTGCCGGCAATACCTCTAATGCAGGCAATGCCGATGATACCCGCCTTAACCGCTATAACGCAGCCTTTTTTATCAATGTGCTGCCGCTGAAATGGCTCACCATCTCAACCATGGTTAACGCTACCCGCCTTAACCGCGACCGCAACCGCTCGCTGCGCGACCGTTTTGCGGAAATGCAGTACGTACCCGACCTCATTAGCCCGATAGCGCCAAACAAAACCATTTATGGCAACTATTTAAGCGAGTACGAAGAAAAAACCATCGATAACAACATCAACAATGTATTACAGGGTTCTTTTTCGGCTAATGCCAGGTATAAAAACTTCGATTTCATTACCCGCATATCGTTTGATTACAATGAAGGTATGCGCGATTTGTTCTATCCAAGCACTTTAATGGATGGGAACAATTACATCTCTAACTTTTACGCTTACAACCAGCGCTTAAATATCGACAACTCGATTGCCTACAATTTTAAAGTAAACAAAGCCCAGGTGTTTAAAGCTTTGTTTGGCCATACGCTTTCGCGCGATGTAAATAAGTACAATTACCTGCAGGGTTACAAAGGTACCAGCGATTACATCCGGATTAACAGCGTAGATGGCGATGTAAACGAAGGCGACTATTTACAGGCCCAGGGCTTTTTCACCAAAAAATTTACCGACAAGCAAAAAATCAACATCAGTTCTTTATACGGCAGTTTTGATTATACGCTGAACAACGAGTTTTTTGCTACCCTGGTAGCCCGTACTGATGGAGCTTCGAATATGCAGGCCAATAACAGATGGTTCTTTTCGCCATCGGTAAATACCAAATGGGACATTACCAAATACCTTAAAAGTGCTGTACTTAATAATTTAAGCTTAAACGCCTCTTATGGTCGTTTGGGTACGCTTAACATTACTGATGTATACGGCGCAGGCCCGCAATATGTAAGCGATCTGGGCTGGAGCTCCAATAAATCAGTAGGTTCTTATGGTGGTATTGGTACGCTATCACGCCCTTACAGCTCAGGCTGGATTGGTTACGATATTCCATGGGCCTATGTGCAGGCATTAGAAGTGGGTACTGACGCTGCATTTTTAAACAACAGGTTGCAAACCCGCCTGTCGTTCTATTCTAAAACCAACAAGCGCATGCTGTTAGGCGTTCCGGTTAATGCCGAATCGGGTTATACCAGGGAGTATAAAAGCGGCATGGATGTAAACAATAAAGGCATCGAGCTGGCCATTTCGGCCGAGATTCTTAAAGCCAAAGCTGGCGAGCTGGGTTGGAATGCCGATTTCAACATTGCTTTTAACCAAAATACTTTAAAGGCCCTTCCCAATAACCTGCAGGAGATTACCATTGGCAACCAGAAACTAACTGTAGGTAAACCTGTAGATCAGATTCTGGTATTACAAAGCCAGGGCGTTTACCAAACCGATGTAGATGTGCCTGTAAATCCGGCCAATTTCCAGATCATGACTTACAAAGGCCTGAAACTGCATGGCGGCGACCCGAAATGGAAAGACCAGAACGGCGATTACGTGATTGATGAAAACGATAAAGTAGCCATGGGTGGTTATATGCCGCGCATTGTGGGCAATTTTACCAGCAGCTTTAGCTACAAAGGCTTTAATCTCGATTTCAATATTTACTTCGCCTTAAAACGAAGCATCATCAACCAATCGGCAGCCAATCAGCTCGATTTCATTAACAAAACCGGTAACAACAACATCAACTCGGTAAACGAAATTACTTTCTGGCAAAAGGGCATTAATGTAGCCGATTACCCGATTTACAACCCCTGGAGCGCCGTACAATCGTACCGTAGCGATCAGGATATTTTTATCGAAAACGGCTCGTATGCCAAGTTAAGATCGGTTTCGCTGGGTTACGATATCTCAAAGTTCAGGTATTTCAACAAAACCTTCCGTAAAATTTATGTCTACGCCGCAGCACTTAACCTCTATACACTGAAAAGTTATACCGGTGGCGACCCCGAACTGGTGAGCTATACCGGCGAAGATACCGGTTATGGCCTGCCTATACCGAGAACATTCACATTAGGTTTAAAAATTGATTTATAAGCACATTTACAATGTATAACAAAATAAAACCAGCCAGAAACGTAATCAAAAAGATTGGGATGTTTATGCTCATCGGTACGGTATTGCTATCGGGCTGTAACAAAGAACTCGACATCGATTCTACCCACCTGGTAAACGAAAGCAACAACTGGAAAAGTTTAGCCGATGCCCGTTCAGCCCTGCTGGGTTCGTACGGTTTGCTCAGGGCTGCGCTTACCGATAACAATGCCCACTGGCTGTATGGCGATTTGCGCATGGGCGATTTTAAAGCCACTTCGCGCCTGGATTTAAAGGCCGTTACCGAAAACAATTTAAATGCGCCTTATCCCGTAGTAAAATCGTTGAGCAACTGGCGCAAATTCTATGCAGTAATTAACAGTTGTACGGTTTTTATTGATCGTGCAGGCGAAATTTTAAAAAACGACAAACAATACACCGAAGAAAACTATAAAATTGATGTGGCCCAAATGCGGGCGCTCAGGGCCTTTACCTATTTTTACATGGCGCGCATCTGGGGCGATATTCCATTAATTACAGCCTCTACCGACGGTAATTTTATTGAGCGCCCAAAAGTAGCATCAGAAATTGTACTGCAGTTTGCCACCAGCGAATTACTGGCCGCTGTAAACGCCCTGCCTTACCGTTACGGTGCTTTACAAAACGGCTTAAACCAGCAGAGTTATTACGGTAAGGTGGCGCCTTACTGGGATGGCATTTTACTGAACCGCATTTCGGCCTATGCTATCCTGGCACATATTGCAGCCTGGCAAGGTAAATACCTCGATGCGGTGGCCTATGCTAAATTCGTAATGACCAACTTCGGTTTAAGCGGTGCCATTTATACCACCACACCCAACCTAACCAAGGTTGATGGTTTATTTTATGGCAATAACGCCTCGCAACTGGTAGGCTTTCCGTTTAATTACAACACCGCCGAAATGAGCGCTGTTGGCCATATCGAAGACCTTGTTCTTGCAGCGCCCATCATTTCAAAAGCGGTACCGCAAATTAAAATGCCCGACGATGTAATTGCCGGCATTTTTAACGAAGCAAACGACCTCAGGTTCAGGTTCGATCCGCTTACCGGCCTGCCCGTATCCGATTATTTCAGCGGATATGGCACTTCGAATACCGTATTCAGCAAAATTAAGTGCATCCGTAATGCTTCTACCGATGGTACACTGGCCATTTACAGCTCGGCACTGGTATTTACCCGCATGGAAGAAATTACCCTGCTTTATGCCGAATCGCTGGCTGCTATAGGCAGTATGGACGAAGCTACCGACGCCTTAGACATTGTACGCAACAGCCGTGGTATTGGCCTGTACAAAGGTACAAACGCCGGATTAATTGATGCCATTTTTGCCGAACGCCGCAGGGAGTTAATGGGCGAAGGCTGGCGCTGGTACGATCTGGTACGCTACAACAAACTGAAAAACAACGACCCTAAATTCACCGACCTGATTAAAAAGGGCGGCATTTACTGGCCTATTGATGAAGAAGTGCTGAGCACCAATGCAAAAATTACACAAAACGAATATTGGAGGTAACGATGATAAAAAGTATTAAAAATATAGCCTGTTGTATGGCCATTGCCCTGTTTGCCCTTGCCTGCAAAAAAGACGATGGCGCCTACAACTACGAAAACGAAGCCAATGTATTTGATGGAAATGCTTATGCCTACCTCAAATCGCAAACCGGCAAATACGATTCGCTGCTTAAAGTATGCGACCGGGTAAGCTGGGCAAAAGATACCCTAACCAACAGTAAAGCCATTACCCTGTTTTCGCTTACCAACCGTAATTTTTCAGTAGCATTAAATGCACTGAATAACCTCAGGTTAAGCCAGAACAAAAAAGCATTGGGTATTGCCAATCTGGATGCCGACCAGCTGGGTATTTTATTAGACCGCTACATTGTAAGCAATAAAATAACTACCGATAGCCTGCACTTTGCCGATGGTGCTTTTTTAACCAGCACCCATTTTAAGTATGGCATGAATGCGCAGGAACTGAACTCGAACGCCAGTGGTTATGTTTTTGGTGGTCCCAAAGGAGTAGTTTACAGCGACGTTAAAAACTCGCAGTACACCAAAGAATGGAAATCGGCCACTACCCAGGCGGTAAATATCGAAACCAATAATGCCATTATCCACGTGCTTTCGGCCTCGCACGAATTTGGTTTTGGCGAATTCCTCATCCGATTAAATAAATAAATCATTCTGTTATATGATACCAGGAAATAAATCAATTGCCTTATTTTTTGCAGCCATTGGCGCACTGGCCATATTCGGTTGTAAAAAGTTATTGCCGAGCGATACCGATGCCTTTAATAAAGACGCCGGATTTAAACAAACCGTTTACAAACCCATACTTGGCCGCACTACCTTAATGGGCGATAACTTCAATATCGAAAGTTCATCGCTGCCGCTTACCTTCAAAATTGTATCCATGCGCAACAGCGATGGCATTACCAGCCCAGAGTTGTTAAAACCTTTTCCGGTACTGGTATGGAAAAAAGCTTATGATGGAAGCGAGAAATCGATTCAGGAAATTGAAGCCAAGCGTACTACCGAACAACATACCCTGTTCGAAGTAGGCGAACACTCGGGCGAATTTATCATGTGGGCCGAAGCCAAAAGCAACATTGTAAAAGCACTACCCGATTCGGGTTACGTTTTCGATGTAGAAGTATCGAACAATGGCGGCCGTAAATATTTTAACAACCTGGTATTACAACCCCAGAGAGAACTACCTTACGAGCCTAACCGCATTAACCCGCTAACCGGTGCCAATACCGGTGGCAGCATTAATCCAACAGTTATGACTGGCATCGTGGGCGATAAATCGGGCCAGCCCCTGTCCTCAAGCGATATTACCATCCTGTTTAACAAAGTAGGCGAGGGCAACTCCATTTCCTTTAAGTTTTTAGATACCCTGCTTAAACCCATCGACCCGGCCAAATTTAAACTCACCAACTGGAGCAAGCTGGTACATGGCTTTAACATGCAAATGAGCACTACCGCCGTAAAATACGATGCAGCTTATCCCATCCCGCTGGTAACCATCCCAACACCTTACACTAACCCCGCAGGCAACCGTGCCCGTGTAGCTTTTGCTTACGATCGCATTGGCTTTGGCGGTTTCAGGGTAGAGGCTAACCTGGGTTTAGACTTCGCCATTTTCGAAAAAGGCGATTGGGAGGTCATCTTCTGGTTTAATAAAGATAACCCACGGTTTACGAACGACTAGCCCCAGAAAAATAAGTTGAACATGAGTTTTTACAATACAAATATGACTAAAAAATACATCCTAAATTTATTGCTTTTGGTAACGCTGGCAGTATGGGGCGGTGCTGTATCGGCCCAAACCCTCATCAGCGTAAAGGGCAAGGTGGTAGATAAAAGTGATGGCAACGGCATACCGGCCGTAACCATTATGGCCAGCACCTCAACCCGGGCAATAGGAATGACCAGAGATGATGGATCATTTACGGTAAGCGTACCGAATAACGCCACACTAACCTTTAAATACCTTAACTACAAAGATGTTGTAATCAAATTAAACGGCAAAAACGACCTTAAAGTGGTTATGGACGAAGACCGTACCTCGCTGAAAGATGTTGTGGTAGTAGGTTATGCCCAAAAAACAAAAGAAACCGTAATGGGCGCGGTAACTTCGCTAAAAGGTAAAGATATTCAGGATGTTCCGGTAAGTAACGTGGCCGAGTTGTTTCAGGCCAAAGTACCGGGTTTAAACATCCAGATCAATACCGGTAGCCCAGGCGCTGCACCAACCATTAACATGCGTGGTTTATCAGGCATCAGTGTTACCGGCTCTGGCGACAATGCCTTTTTAACCCCAACATCACCTTTATTCGTAATTGATGGGGTACCGGTTGATTTAAATACCGATTACCAGTATGGATTTTCGAGTAATGGTCCCGGCATTAGTCCTTTATCGTTAATCCCACCAGAAGATATTGAAGAAATTAACTTCTTAAAAGATGCCAGTGCAACAGCCTTGTATGGTGCACAAGGGGCTTATGGGGTAATTCTGATCAATACCCGCAGGGGTAAATCGAAAACGCCGATTATCCAGTACTCCACTAACTTTTTCTTTAATACTCCACCTAAGCTCCGTCAGGTAATTGGTGGTGCCGCCGAAAGCAATTTAAGGCTTTGGGAAATTTATACCTATGGTGCCAATGTTTATTCGGCACGCCAGAGTATTGATAATACCCCAATGCTGGCCGATAGCTTAAATGCCTTTTACAACAACTCTACCGATTGGCAGAGCATTTTTTACCGCTCTACCTATAACCAGCAGCATAACGTAAATGCCAGCGGTGGCGACGATTCTTTTAACTACAAAATTAACGTGGGTTATTACGACGAGAAGGGGATTCAGGAGAATACCGGCTTTACCCGCTACTCGCTGAGCATGAACACCCGTTACAAACCCAGCCCTAAATTTAATGTCAACCTCATCCTATCGAGCAGTTTGGGTAACACCCAAAAGGGAAGTGGTAATGGTTTGCTGCAAACGGGTGTGGCCTCGGGAGCAGGTTCTTCATCTTTATTGCCCGGTCCCAGCTTAATTAACAGCAGTGCGGCTTTAGGTGCTTTAATTGTAGATAACGATAATAAAGCGGGCAACATTAAAACCAGTGTAGAAGCCCGTTACGAGTTTCTTACCGGTCTGGCGCTTTCCAACATCACCAGTTACGATTATTCGATGGGAACTACCGAAACCTTTAACCCAGCCATATTAAACAACAATGTAGCAGGTGTTTACTCGTACAATGATAAGCGCAGCACCTTATACAACAGGGCTATGTTAAGTTTTAACAAATCGTTTAATAAAGATGTACATAACCTGGGCGCCTACGTTTTCTCAGAAGTGTATGTGCGTAATTTCCAGGCGCATGCCATTAAACAAGATCAGTATACCAACGATCAGTACCAGGGACCATTTGGTACTGCAGCAGCAAGCTCTGGCGGTGGGATTTTAGATAACTACTCCGATTCGAGAGCCGCATCGCTTGCAGGAAGTATCTCTTATAACTACAAAACCAAATACCTCATCGAGGCTACTTTCCGTTTAGATGGCACTTCGAGTACCGGTTTAAATGCACCCTGGGCTCGAAACCCATCACTGGCCCTGAAATGGAATTTTAACAAAGAAAATTTCCTGGCCAACTCCAAATGGCTCGACGTGGGTATGCTCCGCCTCTCGTGGGGTAGAAATATTGCCCCTGTGGGTAGTGTATTCGATGCCAATGGTACTTACGATTATTATGGTAACTACAACGGTATGCCCACTACGGCTATCGATTTTAATAACCTGCCCAACATTAAATTATTACCTACATCAACTACCCAATACAATGCTGGTTTAGATTTAAACCTCTTTAAAAACCGCATTACGCTAACCTTCGATACCTATTACAAAATGGTCGATAACCAGCTTTGGGAAAAAAACATTACCACACACAATGCTTTTACCAAACTTAAAACCAACGAGGTAAGCAACGTAAACTATGGTTATGAGCTGGCAGTAAGTTTCAGGCCATTACCATCTACCAGCAAGGTAAACTGGACATTGAGTATTAATGGGGCTTACAACAAGGAAAAAATTACTGCCCTGCCCGATGCTACCCGCCAGCTGTTACTGGATGGAGGCGCTACCGGACAAGCCATCTTGTATCGTCTGGGCCGCAACTCGCTAACCAACATCCTGTACAATTTTAAAGGTGTATTTGCTACCGATGATGATGTACCGGTTAACCCGGCCAACGGTACCCGTTACCACACTTTTAACGGCACTGTACCCGTGTATTTCAAAGCAGGCGATCCGTATTATGCCGATATCAACGGCGATTACGTGCTCGATTCGAAAGATATGGTGGGTGCCGGTAACTCGCAGCCTTTAATCAATGGCGGTATCAGCAACTTTATCTCGTACCAGGGCTTTTCGCTTAACGTAATTATGGCTTACACCTGGCACCGCGATATCCTGAATAACCCGCTGGCTTCGAGCTTCCAGAATTTTGCATCGCCCTTTTCGGCAAACAACCTGGTGCCCATCAGCGCCTATAACATCTGGCGTCAGTCGGGCGATATTGCCAATTATCCTAATCCTTACGATTATTTACGTTATGGCAACTATGGTGCTACCGATAAATCGACGCAGTTTTTGCCTTTCCGTTATAACCAAACCCTGTTTCAGGAAGATGGATCGTACCTGAAACTGGCTACCGTAACATTGGGTTACAACTTTAAGCCAGAATTAACCAAACGCCTCGGCATAACCAGCTTAAGGGTATTTGCTACGGCCAACAACATCCACACTTTTAGCTTTTACTCGGGTGCCGATCCGGAAAATGTGAGTTCGCTGGGCAGGGATAACTCTGGTGGTTACCCCGTACGCAGAACCTATGCTTTGGGCTTAAACATTCAATTATAAACAGGATAACGATGAAAAAAACAATATATCTACTGGCAGCACTGCTGCTGTTGAGTGTAAACTTTAGCTGTAAAAAGTTCTTAAACGTAGAACCGTTAAGCAAGCTATCGGGTAACAATTACTGGAAAACCGAAGGCGATGCCGAAGGTTTTGCACTGGGCATGTACCGCTCGTTCAGGGAGGCCACCATGCAGAGTGTACTTTTCGAAATCGGCGATACCCGCTGTGGCTGGGCCATCCCATCATCCAAAGGTTATCCGCCGAGGATCGATTTTACTTACATGGCCACCAATAACCTTAAAATGGCCATTGCCGCCCGTGCCGACCGCTCTTTGCCTGGCTACGAGGCCAACGCCATTAACGAGTGGTTTCAGCTTAACTCACGTTACGATCTGATCCAGAAATGGGCACCTTTTTACAAAGTGATCCAATCGGCCAATATTATGGCTAAAGAAGTAGCGGCGATGCCTGATGGAGCCCTTTCTCCAGCCAAAAAGAAACAATATATCGCCGAAGCAGTGTTTATGCGCTGCGTGTCGTATTTCTTTTTAGTGCGCCTTTTTGGCGATGTACCTTACTATACAGAAGCCTACAACCAGGATGCCCTGCCCCGCACCAATATGGTTAAAGTATTAAAAAGCTGCCTCGAAGATTTGGGGGCTGTAAAAAATGATTTACCCTGGACCTATAACGACCCTACTTTTAAAGGCATCAGGGCCATGCGCGGTGGTGCTATCGATTTAATGATGCACATGAACATGTGGTGTGCCGGTTTTGATGCAGGTAATGCACCGGCTTATTACACCCAGGTTGACGAGCTCGGCAACGAACTGCAGGATATTGGTGTAGACCAGCAAAAAGCTTACCGCTTAATGCCCATTGAGCAAACTTATCTCATCATGTTCGGTAAATCGCAGGAAGGTTTATTCGAAATACAGCTGAGCGATAATACCGGCGAGAACACCGCCAAACTGCGTTACAAATACTCTTTCTCGGTAGTACACAACCCTTTCTTCGCCAGCAGCGACAGGCCGGTGAGCGAGCTGGTGTACAATGCCGATTTTATGAAGAAAATTTATCCCGAAAGCGGTACCGATAAACGCAAAACCGTATGGTTTGACGAAAACATATACGACCAAACCGGTGTATGGCAGTTCTATAAATTTTATAACCGCGCAGCTTTGGTTCAGTTCAGCGACGATAATCCGATTATTTTCCGCCTGGCCGATGCCATTTTACTGCATGCCGAAGCCCTGGCCGAACTGGGTCGTGATGGCGAAGCCGCTACTTTGTTGAATGTAATCAGAGCCCGTGCGGGTGCCGATCTTTATCCGGCAAATCCGGGTGAAGGCAAAATCAAAGACGCCATCTTTTTAGAGCGCGCCAAAGAACTAATGGGCGAAGGACACCACTTTTACGACCTGGTACGCACCCGCAAAATCCTCGATCCTAAGTTTACGCCTAACCCGCTTTCGTTCTCAGCGTTTCAGGCTGGTGCATGGACCTGGCCTATTGATCCCAGCGCAACCATTAACAACCCTTACATGACTTTGAACAATTACTGGCGCTAACCCATTAAAGCATATATTAAACATGAATAAGTTTAACAAATACACACTATTGCTAAGTCTGGCGTTTTTAACCGGTTTAGCTTTTAGCTGCAAAAAATACGAGCACTACCTTGATGGGGGCGTAAAAGAAGCCAAATTTGATGGCACCATTTTACAATATCTGCAAGCCAAGCCCCTGCATTTCGATACGCTTACACAGGTAATTAAACTGGCCGGTATGGAAAGTACTTTTAGCAGCGATAACATTACCTTTTTTGCACCTACTGATCCAACCATTAACCGGGCCATCCGCACGCTAAACAAAGAGCTCCGCTCAACCGGAAAAGATACCGTAAATAAACTTTCGGATGTTAAGCCTGCCGTATGGAAAACAGCGCTCTCGCTTTACATTTTTAAAGGTACCAACCGGCTTAAAGATTATAGCCAGGTAGATACACTTGCGCTTAACACCTATAAAGGGCAGGGTTATATTTCTTACAACGGTGCTCCCATGAACATTGGCGTAGTGTATAACGATGCGGTAACCAATGCCGGTAGCGCCAATGAAGTAAGGGTAAAATATGCCGGTTACAGGCAACTGATGATTTCTTATATCACCGATTTGTCGCGTCCGCAAGCTTTCTGGATCAACGCACCTGTAGCTTCATCAGACATTAACCCCACCAATGGGATTGTGCATGCACTCAAAATGGAAAAGCACTCTTTTGGCTTTAACAGCACCTATTTTAACTCAATTGCGATAGAAAATGGAATTGGGAATTAATAAAAACAGCATTATGTTAAGAAACAGACAAATTTCAGGAAAAAATATGGGGATGGCCTGTCTGCTCCTGCTGGCCCTTTCTTTTGCTTCGTGTAAAAAAGAAAACCCCATAAGCGAAGATCCCTATGCAGGCGGTAAGGTTGCGCTGGGCATTAAATTCGCTTCAGATGTTTCGGATACTGAGCAGGTAAACGGCACTACGCAGATCACCTTCGAGGTAACCGGCCTGATGCCATTTAAAGATCAGGTTAAATTCTACATTAACGATACCGAAGCCAGCATTACCAAAATAACCGATAAAACCATTACCGTACTTTTTCCGGCAGGGGCCAGTACCGGTGGTACTACACTCATTGTGGGCGACCAGATCTTTTTTGGCCCCGCTTACCGGGTAGAGGGTAAGGTTGAGGTAGATGCTACTTTTGCCGCCAATACCAGTCTTGGTAGCATCAGGCAGATTTTATCCTTACCCAACGGTAATCTGGTTATGGTAGGCTCATTTGCAAATTACATGGCAGCAGCCACCACCAAAACCCCTATCAACAATATTGTATTAACCAATGCCAATGGTTTTATTACCTCAGGCTTTTCAACCGGCAAAGGAGCCAATGGGGCTATATCGTCTATCTTCAGGTTAGCCAACGGTCAGTTTATGGTAGGCGGTAGCTTTACCAATTACAACAACCGTGTTGGCATAAATGGTGTAACCCGCTTAAATACCAATGGCTCTTTAGATTCGTCGCGGGTAGAAGTGGTAGGGAAAACTTCCGATCACTCGTACGATACGGTAGCCACCTTTAACGGCGGGGTAAGCGGCTTCGTTAACAAGGTTTTTAATTACAACAACAGCATTTATGTTGTAGGGAGCTTTAACAATTACGCCGAGTTTTTTTACGAGCGCTCTACCCGCGACAATAAAGTAGTGGGCTATACCAAACTCAATGGCCTGTTAAAAATGAACCTCGATGGTAAGATGGATTCAAGCTATAATTTCAACGTAACAGCCAACCTGCCTTATGTTGCCGGTAATGGTCCTATTAGCGATGCGTTGATGCAAAGTGATGGCAAAATTATACTGGTAGGTTCATTTACTACTTACCAGGGCTTAAACAGCAACCGCATTACGCGTATTGGCACCAATGGCCTGGTTGATGCCACCTACCCATCCGGAACCGGAGCAGACGATGCCATCAACGCCATTACCTACAGTGCCACTTCGGGCAAATATTTAGTGGCCGGTGTGTTTAACAATTACAATGGTTTTGCCACCAAAGGCCTGGTGATGTTAAATACCGATGGTACGGTTGACAGGAGCCTGGTACTTAAAACCATCGAAGGGGGCAGTATCAGTAAAGCCTTTCAGCTAAAAAGCGGTAAAATACTCGTATTCGGATCTTTTAAAAAGTACGATGGCGTTATTCGTCAGGGCTTCATGGTACTAAATCCTAACGGAAGCCTGGCTACAGGATACAACAATACGGGTAAATTTCAGGGCATTGTGAACGATGTTTACGAAAGCACCGACATTTTCGGTAATCCAACTGCCCTCATTGCCGGTACCATTACCCTTTTCGATAACCAGCAGGTATCGGGTGCAGTACGCATCTCCCTCAAACCATAATCATGTTGTTAACCAAATTAGCTTACAATGAAAAGTAAAATAAAAAAACCGGCATTTAGCTACCCACTGGCAGCCCTTTTAATGGCAGCCCTGGTTGCTGTTTTTTCCTGCAACAAAGAACTGGCCGATAAAAAAGATTTCTCTAACAATACCGGTGGCGAGGTTGCCGATGCCCAAAAGCAAAAAGTATTGTATGTAATTGTTGATGGTGCCCGTGGCGAATCTATTTTCAAATCGCCTACACCTGTGCTTTCGCGTATGATTAAGAATGGCATGTTCACCATCAATTCCGTATCAGACGAAAATGGTTTAAACGCTACCTCCTGGGCCGATATGCTTACCGGCGTAGATAAAAACAAACACAAGGTAATTAGCGAAGATTTTGCGAATAACAAACTGACCGATTATCCCATGTTTTTTAAACGCGTTAAAGACAATACCACATTAAGAACCGCAGCATTTGGTATTTCGCAAAGCATGAGCAGCAAGCTGGTAAGTAATGCCGACGTAAACAGCACTTTTGCAACCGATGAAGCGGTAAAAACAGCCACCTTAACCGAGCTGGCCAATAACGATGCTGCTGTGGTGCTGGCCGAATTTCAGGGCGTAGATAAAGCCGGGGCACAATATGGTTACGATGCCAGTGTCCCCGAATATGCTTCGGCCATCAGCACGATTGATACCTACATTGGCGAGCTGAATAATGCCATTAAGGCCCGCGCCAATTTTAGCAAAGAAAACTGGCTCATTGTAATTGCCTCCAACAAAGGTGGTGCTTATCCGGTGATTCCGGCGTTGATGGATAATACCTTATTCAGCAAGCCCCTGTTAAACAGTTTTATCATTTTATATAACCCCAACTTTAAATCGACCATTTACAACAAGCCTTCAAGCTTAACCTCATTACCCTATGCCGGTAGTTTTGGGCGCTTAAACGGCGATACCATTGCCACGGTTGATGCCACCAAATCTAACCTCTATAATTTCGGCACTACAGGCGAGTATACGGTAGAATTTAAATTAAAAGTACAGGCATTTGGTACGCTCAACGCACCTATTTTCTTTAAAACATCGAGCCCGGCCAACAGTACTACCGGCTGGTGGATTATCCACAACGGATCAAACGGTACCTGGCGCCTGGGTGGTTTAGCATCTGCTGCTATTGCTACCCCAATTGCCAAAGCCATGGAAACCAACCGGTGGTATACCATTGGGTTTAAAATCTATTTTGTGGGTACTGTACGTTATGTACAGCTTTATCAGGATGGCGATCCTGTTGGTTCGCCCACAGTAATTACCGGCAGGAGTGTAAATAACAGCGAGCCCCTGGTTGCGGGTTACCGTTCGGGTTACGGCAATACCGCCAAACAGTTTATTGCCGATATCCGCATTTTTAACGTAGCTGTGCCCGATGCAACGATCAAAGATTATTCGTGCCAGGTAGCCATTGATGCTACCCATCCGTATTACAATAATTTAATTGGTTACTGGCCGGCATTGGATGGCACCGGAACGCTGATTAAAGACCAGAGTAAATCTAAAAATGATTTCGTATTCCAGAAATCGAACCAGTGGGTAACCTTTGAAGATTACGACAGCAAATTTTGCATTAAACCTTCGCCCGAGCTCTATAAAGTAGTACCGCGGGGCGTAGATATACCCACTTTTATTTTGGGCTGGCTAAACATCAATGCAACAGGCTTTAACCTCGATGGTAAAGTCTGGACACCAACCTACACCAACATTTTAAAGTAACCGAGGCCATGAAAAGTAAACATATAAAAGTTTTAACCTCCGCTTGTGCTGCGCTTTTACTGCTTACACAAGCGTGCAGAAAAGATTACGGCTACTCTTTTGAAGATGGCTACAGTAAAACCGAGGTAAAAGATACCTTTGGCAACCAGGAGCTCGATACCTCCAAATACAAGATAGACCGCTCGCAGTTTAACCTGGCAAGGGTTTTCCCGGGTTTGGTATCCATTTCAGAGCCGCGGCTTAAAAGTTCCAAAGTAACGCTCGATTTCGACTTTGTATACGCCAACAATGCCAATTTACGCATTTCGGTAGCACCGCAAGGCTGGTTTAGTACAGGTATGTATGCGCCTGCAGGTGAGCTGATCCAGATCGATGTACCTGCCGGAGAGTATGGCATGACCGCACAGATTGGTGCCTGGGATGATGATTTGACCAGCCTGCAAACCAAACTCAGGGCACCGGTAATTTACAGTCGCCATACCCTGGCACCGGGTAAAAACCTCATCCGTAACCTCTATGGCGGGCAGGTATACATTATCCCGCCAAGGGCATTGGGCCGCAAGGTCGAGTTCACTTTTACCGGAACGGTTAAATCGCCCGATTTTGTGCTGGGCCAAACTACTGATGAGGAATGGAAAGCCATGATGGCCACCACCACCGTACCCTTTTTCGAACTGCGTGGCAAAAGGATCATCTTTACCCTGCCGGTATCGCGTTTAGCTAAATTCCCCATTGCCAGCCCAACGGCTTTAATGCAAACCTGGGATGAGCAGATCCTGCACTGTTACTGGGAATGGTACGGCTTATCAGAAAACGCTGCAGATGCCCGCGATTTAAACCCAATGTTACCGTGGCGCATTGTACACGATATCCAGCCATCGGTGGGTGCACAGCACAGCGGTTACCCGGTAGTGGCTATGGCCAACGATAACTATTTTCAACAGGCGGTAACCCTGAGCGGTGTAGTTGGCCAGAACTGGGGTACCTACCACGAGCTGGGCCATAACATGCAAATGAACAATACCTGGAACTTTGATGGTAACGGAGAGGTATCGAACAATATTTTCTCGCTAAAAGTAACCAACTACCACGGCTATAAACACAGCAATTACAAACGGTTAATGACTGCAGCACTGGCTTTTGTTACGCCTACCGGTACAAAATCTTATGTCAATGCCTCAGAAGATGCCAAACTGGGTATGTTTATTCAGTTAATGGAGCGCTACGGCTTCAATTTTATTACCTATTTAACCACTGAAGCCCGCCATGCAAGGTTTACCTCATCCAGCAACCAGGATAAGATCGATTTCTTTTACGAACGTTTATCCGAGTTTGCCAAAACCGATATGGAACCTTTTTTAACCAAATGGGGCATTACCGTAAGTACTGTTTCCAAAACTAAAATTGCAGCCAAATTCCCCTTGTTAACTGAGGCTGTTTGGTTGTCTGATCCCAGCTAATTCATCCAAAAAACATAAAATAAACCAACAATGAAGAATTATCAGTTTAGTTTAAAAAAATACAGTGCGCTGGCCATCCTGCTGCTGTGTGCCGTTATTTTTGGCTGTAAAAAATATTACGATCCACCGGCAGTATTCGAGAAACAGGAAATTGTTTCGGTTAAGAAAAGAAAGGTTCTGCTGATCGGCATCGACGGGGCAACAGGCGAAGACATGAAAAAAATTATGCCGCCTGTAATCAGTTCCATCCTGCCTAATAGTAAATATTCGTGGCAGAGCAGGAGCGATGCGCCCGTGAGTGATGCCGGTACCTGGAAAAATATCATGACCGGTATTGCTACCATCCATAAAATACAGGACAGTACCTTTATCGTACCCGAGGGGGCCAGCGAACACGATGCGGTGGTAGAATATCCCTCGTTTATCGAACGTCTCCAGGCTACGCCTAAAATGCGTTATTCGGTAGCCATTTCGCCATGGAAAACCCTTGTTGATCGCTTACTGCTGTATGCCGATGAGCCCATTGCGGTAAACAACGATGCTGCCGCAGCCGATACCGCGGTAAAGAAAATTGGCATCAGCAAAGCCGATTTGGTAGTGGTAAATTTTAACCAGGTTAACCAGGCCGGCTTAAAATACGGTTATTCGGCCGATGTACCCGAATACAAAACTGCCGTAACACAGGTAGATACCTACATTGGTAAACTGCTCGAAGCGCTTAAAGCCCGTAAAACCTATAACAATGAAGAATGGCTGGTGGTTATTACATCTAACCATGGCGGCTATAATAAAGGCTTTACCAGTCAGACCGAGCGCGAGCGCAACTCCTTTAACATTTATTACAACCCTGCTTTTAAGAAAGTAGAAATCGATAATGTGCCTTTAACCGATGGCTTTTTATTTCCTGCCTCAAAAGCGGCTACCGATGCAAAAGCTACGCTTGCTGCAGCAAACTCAAGTATTTATGAAATAGGGGCATCGGGCGATAAAACCATCCAGTTCAAAGCATTTGTTAAATCCAGTTCATCATCAAATGGACAGAATTTTGTGTTATTATCCAAATCAAATGCATCGTATGGTACCGTAAACGGATGGAATTTTATGGTACAGGTAAATGCCGATGGTACGCGTAAATTCAGGGTAACCATGGGTTATAATACGTCAAGCTTTTTCTTCATCTACGCCCCTGCTAATTTCGATTTAAACAAATGGTACGCGCTAACTTTAAAGATTTATACCAATGCAGGCAAAAGAATGGCGGTGTTGTATGTAGATGGGGTTGCGGGTGATGCGGTTGACATCTCGGGCAGGACCATAGGCAGTGGCGCTAACGATTTGTTTCTGGGTAATTTAAGTATCACCACAACCGCAGCAGTAGCATCAGGATCGTTTGCCGTTAACGATATTGCCTTTTACAACAAAGCCCTTACCGATAGCGAAATTAGCGATTTTACCTGCAGCAGCAGCGTACCCCTTGCTAACACCAATTTAATTGGTTACTGGCCATGCAAACAGGTAGATGGCGATAAAATGCTGAACCAGGCACCTACAGCTTTAGGCAAAGATTTAACCATTGCCGGAAAAGGCGGTTTATGGAATTCGTTTGAAAGGAAGGTTTGCAACGCTACTGCGCCATCGGGCAATACCATTATGGCCGTATCCAATTCAGATATCGCTTCACAAATCATCTACTGGTTTGGCGTAAATGTAGACGATGCCTGGAAATTAAACGGAAAATCGTGGCTGAAACTGTACGAAGTAGAGTTTTATAAATAAACAATCCGCCCAATAACAAAAACCAAAAAGGTGATGGATCAGCAAAACCAATGCGTCTATCGGTCCATCACCATTTTGAACCTAAACCCAACAGCATGAAAAAAACTTACTACATCCTCATATTGGGCCTGGCCTTAGGGCTTGCAGCCTGTAAAAAGTTTGCCAACGAAGCTTTTAACGATACCACAACCGAAAAAACAACACTGAAGGTAAAGGTGATGAATGATAAGGATAACCGCCTCGAACCTGGTGTTAAAATCCTCATCAGTCGTAAAATTGATGCCAGCGCTGCCTTTCAGGTGATAGATACCGTACGTACCAATGCGCAGGGCGAATTAACCTACCAGGTACCTTTCCCCAATTTATTCAGGGCCGAAATTGATACCGCTTTTTACAAATACGATTCGAAAGAATTACTGATGCAAAATGCCAGCAATGGCGAACTGGTTTTACATACCAAACCCAAATTCGGCATGTCAACCGTTGATATCAGCGTATTAGATAGTGCCTCATCAACAGCTTTGGCCGATTTTTTGGTGAATGTAAGCTACCGTAAAATTGGTACTGCTAAGTTTATCGATAATGGTTCAGAAAAAACCAATGCCAGCGGCAAACTCCTGCTTTCTTTACCTTACCCAACCGAGGTAAAGGTTAAAATCGGCAATACCACCGCTTACCGTCCCGATTCGGTTTCGGTTAATTTACTTGATGAAAACAGCAAGAGTACCCAGCTCAAAGTATCAACCAGTGCGCTGTTTGCCTTTAATGCTTCCGATGCACTCGACCTGCAGTATGTAGCCAATACCAGTTTTAATGTATATGTGAAGAAAACCGGCGAAAGCGCGTTTACACTCTTTAAAACCATGCTTACCGATGCTTCTGGTAATTTTAACCTGATGATACCGCAACCGGCACAGGTGAAAGTAGAAATGCTCAACAATACTTATTTTACCAATTATTCGGTTGTAGCTGATGTGCCTACTTATGCTACCGTAAAACAGAAGGCAGTGCTTACACTAAAGGCGCCGGCTTATACCAGCCCGGTTTTAACCAACCTGCAATCTACCGAACTCGTACTCAATAATGGTTTATCGTTAAACGGTCCGCAGGATATGACCACCGATGGCAAAGGGAATATTTACATTACAGATTCAGGTAACAACCGGATTATAAAGGTTGATAATACCGGCAATGCCACGGTTTTAGCGGGCAACGGTACTGCTGGTACTGTTGATGGCGCCGGCGAAGACGCACAGTTTAGCGCGCCTTACGGCATCAGGTGCGGTACTGATGGTTCCTTGTATGTAGCCGATGATACCCGTCATATTATCAGGAAAATTGTAATTGCGGCTGATGGAAAAGCAACCGTAAGTACCATTGCAGGCGCAGCCGGATCAAGCGGTACCACCGATGGCGCCGGTACCACTGCCAGGTTTAACCGCCCGGCAGGTATTGCCCTTGATAAAGCGAACCGTTATTTATACGTAGCCGAATGGGGTGGCAATAAAGTGCGTAAAGTCGATTTATCCAATAACACCGTTTCAACGGTTGCCGGTTCGGGTACCAGTAGTGTATTGGGCGGAACAGGTACAGCAGCAACTTTCCAGATTCCATGGGGTGTAGCTTTAACCGACGATGAAACCGGACTTTATGTGGCCAGCTGGAATGGCAGCTCCATCAGTAAAATAAACCTGGCCAATAGTTTTGTTACCGTATTGCGTAAAGGAGCTACTACCAATTTTAGTTCGCCACGTGGGATCTACGTAGCCGGAGGCAAGTTATATGTGGCCAACACCGGTAACCATACCCTCTCGGCAATTAACACTGAAGTAGAAACCAATACTACTTTTAACCTGTTGATGGGTACCACTACATCGGGCAATGCCGTGGGTTCGGCCACAGCCACCCGCTTTAATGGCCCGGTTGGCATCTGGTACGATAAATATTCGGGTAAGTTCTATATCGCCGATACCGGAAATAATAAGATTAAAGTAATCCGGGGGAATTAGTTCCCCGGATTACTCCCTGCGGGGATTGTTCACCAACACTCAACGTCACCCTGAACTTCCGCCCGGCCGGTCGGACGGGTGTTTCAGGGTCTCTTCTTGACTAGTGTACACTATTCAGAGATGCTTCGTTGCGCTCAGCATGACATATTAAGAAAATCCGTCATTCCGAGAGCAGCGCAGCGGAACCGAGGAATCTATTTAGACGATTAGGGAAGGGAGTAAGATATAGATCAATTTACGTTACACTAAGTTCGTCACCCTGAACTTGTTTCAGGGTCTCTTCTTGACTAGCGTAAACTATTGAGAGATGCTGAAATGAATTCAGCATGACGGCGAGGGAAAAGCATGACGCAAGGGGATCCTCTGCACCCTGCTATCTGGCATAGGAGATGATGGCCGGAGAAAACGTTAAAGCTTTTCCACAACCGTTCAAAAAAGCATTGTCCAAGGCAGCGTGTCTTTCCCGACTTTTTGTCGGGGCTTGCGCTGCCGCTATAAAAGCTTTGACGATTTTATCCAACATCAGGTCCAAGCCTTGATCTTTTGTTTCTTTTCTATCAAGAGAAAAGAAAGAGCCCCCGCGGCGGTGAGCGGAAAGAAAACAGCCAAAGCATTAAGATTAGCTTCGCTGAGCACTTCGTGGTTCCCACTTTCGTGGGAATGACGGATTTGCGAAAGGGAGCGTCACCCTGAACTTCCGCCCGGCCGGTCGGATGGGTGTTTCAGGGTCTCTTCTTGACTAGCGTACACTATTGAGAGATGCTGAAACAAGTCCGATAGCTATCGGACCAGCATGACGGCGAGGGGCTACACCCTACTATGCCTCTCTCACTCCTTCCCCTTCTGATTACTCAAATAAACCTTCGGTGTATAACCAAACTGTTTCTTATACTCGCGGCTAAAATACTTCGGATCGTTAAAGCCCACCAGATGCGCCACTTCCGAAACATTGTAAACCCGGCCTTCCAGTAAAACTGCGGCCTTTTTTAAACGGATCGATTTTACAAAATCATTAACCGATAAATCAGTAATGGCCCTTATTTTCTTGTACAATACCGGCTGGCTCATGCCAATTTCGCGGGCCAGTTCCTGCACCCCAAAATGCTGATCGCTCAGGCGCTCTTCAATACACTTGGTAAGCTTAAGCATAAACTTATGGTCTACCGTATTAATCGTTACATCCTGCGGGTTCAGGTTGGCCTGCTCGCCAAACTTACGCCGCATGTTAGCCCGCGATTGCAGCAAATTGCGCACATTCAGCAACATCAGCTCAATGCTGAAAGGTTTGGTAATATAGCTATCCGCACCCGTTTCCAAACCATCTACCTGTTGTGCCTGCGAAACCCTGGCCGTTAGCAAAATCACCGGGATATGGGCCGTACGTTCATCGCTTTTCAGCAGGCGGCATAAATCCAGTCCGTTCATCACCGGCATCATTACATCACAAATAACCAGATCGGGCAACTGCTCGCTGGCCATTTCCCAACCCACCTGACCGTTTTCTGCTTCTAAAATCTGGTAGTTTAGCCCAACGGTATTGCGCAGCAACTGCCTGATTTCCGGATTATCTTCCACCAGTAAAACCGTTTCCTTAAAGTTCTGCTTCGGGTTCAGGCTACCCACCACCACATCGGGCACTGGCATAGGCACCACATAGGTACTGCTTTCCTGCCCATCGGTAGCTGGCTCATAAGGCTCCAGCTGCTCTACCCAGCTACTATCTTTTTTTAAGATAACGGTAAAACAGGTATCGCCGGCCTGCGTTTCATTTTCCGGTACACTGGCCATTAACAACTCGCCATTATGGGCCATTACAATGCTTTTAGATAGCGCCAGGCCGATACCCGAACCAATGTGCACAAAACCCGGACTGTTTACCTGGAAAAAATCGCTGAAGAGCTTGCTGGTGCTGCTTTCCGGAATCCCGATACCATTATCGCGCACTTCAATTTGTACCTCCTGCTTCACTTCTTTAATGCTAACACTAATTGCTCCGTTATCTCGGGTAAATTTAAAGGCGTTCGAGAGCAGGTTAAAACAAACCTTTTCCATCTGCAATTTATCAAACCAGATCAGTATCGGTTCGCCACTGTATTCGAAATGATAAGTAATATTGCGGCTTTCGGCCAGTTGCTCAAAGGCATTAAAAATTTCGCGTAAAAACAATACAACATCCTGTTGCTGCGGCTGCAGTTTCAGGTTACCCGTTTCCGTTTTCCTGAAATCCATCAGCTCGGTTACCAGCTGCATTAAACGGTCGGCATTGCGTTTTATCGGCAAAATCTGGTTGTTAATTACCGGCAGGTCTTTGGTGCTTTTCAGCAGGTTTTCAAGCGGACCTAATATCAGCGTAAGCGGCGTTCTGATTTCGTGCGAAACATGCGTAAAAAACCGCAGTTTAACCCGCTGCACATCCTCTGTCCGTTTTAACAAGGCCTGTACAAAAAGGTAGCGTACAATGAGAAAGAGCATGGCCGAAAACAGCAATAAATAAAGCCCATAAGCCCACCAGCTGGCCCAGAAAGCCGGGCGTACCCTGATGTTAATGCTGGCTACTTTTGCCCCCGGAATACCATCGTTATTGGCACCTTTTACCATAAAGCGGTAATTGCCCGCCGGTAAATTGGTATAAGTGGCACTAGGCGTAGCCATATCGTTCCAGCCACGGTCAAAACCTTCTAAAAAATAAGTGTATTTGTTTTTGTCGGGTTTTACAAAATTGAGTAGGGCAAACTCGATGGTAAAATTGTTCTGGTCGTGATTAAAAGTAAGCGTTTGGCCTGTATTGATTTCTTCGGCCAGTTGCCCGTCTTTTTCACTTACATACTGGTTAAACAATTTTAATCCGGTAAAAATCAATGGCGAAGCATAGTTGTTCAGTTCAATTTCGCGCGGATAAAAAGAAGTAAGCCCGTTTATACCGCCCATAAATATTTCGCCACGGCTATCGATAAAGTAAGAACGCGCATTAAACTCATTGCCTGCCAGCCCATCACTTTTGGTATAATTCCTGAACCTGCCCGTTGCCGGGTTCAGCTCCGATAAACCATTGGCCGTGCTGAGCCATAAATTATGACTGGCATCTTCCACTATTCCCAGTACATTGTTGTTAATCAGTCCGTTTTTTTCCTGAAAGGTTTTAAAGGTTTTGGTTTTAGGGTTATAAATACTCAAACCGCCAAAGTACGTTCCAATTAACATTTCGCCGGCACTGTTTTCGGTAATGCAGTTAATGTAATCAGATTGCAGCTGGTTGCTTTTACTTTCATTTTTATGAAAAACCGCCAATACGCCTGTTTTAAAGTTATATTGATACAGGCCCATATTGGTACAAATCCAAAGGTCGCCACGGCTGTCTTCGTAAATATTGGTGATATTTTTGCGCCGCAAATAACGGTCTAAAATACTTTTGGTGGTATGGGGAGGGTATTTCCCATCCTTTTTGGCCAGCGTAGTAAGCCCGTTAAGCGAGCCTATCCAGATGGTACCGCGGCGGTCTACTTCGAGCGCCAGGATTTCGGCCGAACCTGCAACCCCTAACGAATCGCGCACGTTTTTAATGTGCTGGGCTTTGCCTGTTTTCGGGTCGAAGATATTCAGCCCCCCACGGTGTGTACCAATAATAATTTTATCGCTGTTGGGGCCTTCTTTCTTCATTACCTTAATCAGGTTCGAGCTGATGCTCGATGAATCTGTAGAATTGCTTTTGTAGCTCTTAAAAGTATTGGTTTTGCGGTTGTAATAATTTAAGCCGCCCCCTTCAGTGGCAATCCAGAGGTTGTGTTGGGCATCTTCCAGCACCGAGCTCAGTACATTGCCACTAATGCTGGGCAAAAACCTGCTGTTGCGGTAAACTCTAAAGCGGGTAGATACCGGCGAAACCATGTTTACCCCGCCAAAATAAGTTCCGATCCAGATGTTCCGGTTTTTATCGCTAAAGATATTGTGAATAGAATTGTGACTGATGGTGCTGCTCACTTCCGGATCGTGCTGGCAACTGGTAAAAGTACCCAGGGTAGGGTCTAAAATGCTCAAACCATCTTGCGTGCCCACCCATAAATTGCCTTTGTAGGGCATAATTTCCCTGATATCATTATGGATAATCGAACCGGGGTTCTGGTTATCGTGCTGAAAAACCCTGAGGCTGTTATGTGCTACATTAAACTGGCATAAGCCATTGCTGGTACCCATCCAGATATTTCCCTGTTCATCGGCAACAATGGCGGTAATGTAATTAGAAGGCAGGGGCGAAGGGAAATCCACTTTTTTGTAATGGTAGCCTCCCTGATCGTGGCGCAATAAAACTACCCCATTACCCGTGCCTACCCATAAATTACCATTTTTATCTTCGCAAAAGCTATAAATGCTGTTAACCGGATCGCCGTTCCTGCTGCTGAAACGAAAAATCTTAAACTTATTGGTTGCCCGGTCAGTAAGTAAGTTTAATCCGTTTAGCGTACCTACCCAAACATTTTTATTGCGATCCTGATAAATAGCTTCCACACTATTGCTGCTTAAGCCCTTAATGCGCACAAACGAATCGTTTTGTGCATTGTAGTGGTTTAATCCGCTCGAGGTACCTGCCCACAATACCCCTTTACTATCGGTTAACAGCGAAGTAATTTCGACCCCCGAAATACTGGCCGGGTTTTTAATTTCACTTTTATAAATTTTAAAGCGATAGCCATCGTAACGGTTAAGCCCCTGGCGCGTACCAAACCACATAAACCCCGTGCTATCCTGGGCAATAGCAATTACAGAATTTTGCGACAGGCCGTTTTCGACCGTGAGGTTTGAAAAAGAAACCGCAGGCTGGCCCTTTGCCGAAAAAAAAGTAAGGAAAATTAGCAGGCCAAGCAATAGCCCGACGGGCTTATCACATCTCATATTCAATTTTGTAGGTTCTAGTTAGTTAGCTGTCCAATAAATATAGGAAGATGATTACTCTCCTTAGTATTGTACCGGGATTTTAATGCGATATTACTGATTTTTCTACCCTTTCTTTTAGAATCTTCGTCTTTTTTTCGATAGTAATGTATCAAATTTGATTCATGCAAATAACTGCAGCTGACTGGCCATTGGTTTAACCAGTACCAAACAGGCTGTTGTACCAAACAAAAAAGAGTTAGTTGATCAATAGCCGGAATAAGTGGGCCACCCGTTGTGCCCACTTATTGGCCGGCAAAACCAACCCTGGCCTTAGCCCAAATTTATCCTTTCCCTTACACCATAACGCCCCAAACATGACGCTTGAAAGAACCACTAAGCCCATTGCAAACCCATTAAAAAACGCGGTCGACATCAGGATGCTGGAACCCATTATTTTTTACTCGGGCAAACACGATGAACTGCAAATTCATGTAAAAGAAGCCCTCAACGGCGAACTGATTATTAAATCGTTAAATACCGCCATGCTCGAGATTAAAGCCGTAATGCTGGCCGATACCGATACACCGCTCAACTGGAAACAGAATAAAGAATGCCTGAAGATTACTTTCGACAGGGATTTAATGCCGCTTGGAGAAAATATGAACAGAGTGATTAAGGTGGTGTTTTGACCTCTGCTATGATCGTCACCCTGAACTTGTTTCAGGGTCTCTATGTAGCTCGCACAAATAAATAAGAAATGCTAAAACAAATCCGATAGTAAACTTGACTCCTAAAGAAACCCGTCATTCCGAGAGTAGCGCAGCGGAACCGCGGAATCTATATCGATTAACCTAAATCAGCTGTAACCCTCTCGGCTGTCACCCACCACCTCGTCGTCACCCTGAACCTCCGCCCGGCCGGTCGGGTGTTTCAGGTATCCTTATCGAAAAACACGTCATTGCGTGGAGGAACGACGAAGCAATCTTTCATGCCGGTAATTCTTGCTGCAAAGATTGCTTCGTCGGCTGAAAAAGCCTTCTCAGCAATGACGACATTCATTAGGTGTCTGTCATTGATAGTGGAGTCGAAGGGTCTACATAGCGCGCATGCTATCGGATTTGCTTTAGGGTTTCGACATAACCAACGCGAGCAAATAAGAGATGCTGAAACAAGTTCAGCATGACGACAAGGGGTTTACACAACCCTGCTTCTCAATGACGATCCCTATAATCATGCGCTATATCCAAAACGTTACATCCCACACCTCCCTTTAGGATTTTCTACCCCATCACTTAGGATTTTCGTCTTTTTTGAGTCTGCAAAAACACAATTTTGCCAGAACCAACAGTAAAATGCCGTACCGGCTTAACCGAATTTAATTAATCCACAATATACCTAAACTATGAAGAGACTACTGTTCAGCATCTGTTTACTGGCTTCGGCAGCAATTAGCCCCGCCCAAAAAGCAGTTGATGAGAAGGAAGCGATGAGAAGCCTGATTGATAAACAGTTTAAATTTGCACAGCAACAATATCAGATCCTGGCCAAAACCACACCCGATAACCGCATGCCGAAAACTTTTTACGCCAAAAGTAACCGGCTCGAAACCAGCGATACCCAATGGTGGTGCAGTGGCTTTTACCCAGGCTCATTACTTTACATTTACGAGTACACTAAAGATCAGGCCACCCTTAAAGAAGCCGAAAAACGACTGGCTATACTCGAAAAAGAAAAACACTACACCGGCAACCACGATTTAGGTTTCATGATGTTTTGCAGTTTCGGCAATGCTTACCGCATTACGGGCAAAGCGGCCTACAAACCCACTATCGATACTGCTGCCGCTTCGCTGGTTACACGTTACCGCCCCGCAGCCAAGGTAATCCAATCGTGGAACAGCAATAAACTGTGGAAAGGCCCTGTAATTATCGATAACCTGATGAACCTCGAGCTGCTGGCCTGGGTAAGCGATCACGGTGGCGACCCGAAATACAAGGAAATTGCCATTCACCATGCGGATACCTCGTTAAAAAACCATTTCCGTTCCGATTACAGTTCGTATCACGTAGTAGATTACGACATGACCACCGGTAAAGTATTGAAAAAAGGAACTGCCCAGGGTGCATTCGATGAGTCGGCCTGGAGCCGCGGACAGGGCTGGGCCTTGTATGGCTATGCCATGATGTACCGCTTTACCAAAAACAAGCGCTATTTGGAACAGGCCAAAAACATTGCCCATTTTATTATTAATAACCCCAATATGCCTGCCGATCAGGTGCCCTACTGGGATTTTAATGCACCTGGGATCCCGAATACCTATCGCGATGCTTCTGCCGCAGCCGTTATTGCCTCGGCATTATTAGAACTGGGCCAGTACAGCAGCAAGAGCGAGCAAAAGTTATTTGTGGGCGAAGCCAAAAAGATGATTGTTTCGCTTTCATCAGCAGCTTACAGTGCCAAACCCGGCCAAAACGGTGGTTTCCTGTTAATGCACAGCACCGGTGCATTGCCCCTTAAATCAGAAATCGATGTACCTTTAAGCTATGCCGATTATTACTATCTTGAGGCGCTGATGCGCTATAAAAACTGGTATTTATAACCTTACAATATGGAAAGAAGAAATTTTATAGGAGCCCTGTCTTTAACCGGAGTATTCGGTTTATTTAGCCCTAAAACCGTACTCTCGGCTACAACGCCAGTCGAAGCCCCCAACCGACTTAAAAACGACCGCGAATACTGGTACAAACTCTTATATAAAATTGCCAGTCCGGTGGTAGAAAACCTGGCCAACGGCACCCTGGTTAAAAACATGCCTTTAATTACGGCACCTAAATTCGATTCGCGTTCTCCAACCGTATCTTATTTAGAGGCTGTGGGCCGTACTTACGCAGGTATTGCTCCCTGGCTGGCCCTGCCTGATGATGCTACAGCAGAAGGTACTTTAAGAAAAAAACTCCGTTTACAGGCCGTTCAGGGTTTAGACAATTGCTTTGCACCAAACAGCCCCGATAAACTGAATTTTAGTAAAGATTACCAGCCCATTGTAGATTCGGCTTACCTGGCCCAAACCTTTTTAAGGGCACCTAAAGCCCTGTGGGAACCATTAAAACCCGAAACCAAACAGGCCATTATAGCCGCTTTTAAATCGCTGCGCAACCGCAAACCTTTTAAAAATAACTGGCTGCTGTTTGGCTCTATTACCGAAGCCTTTCTGCTTTCCATTGGCGAGCAGCATGACGAAGCCCGTTTAAACGAAGGGGTAGATGCACTTAACAGCTGGTACAAAGGTGATGGCTGGTATGGCGACGGACCAAACCTGGCTTTCGATTACTACAATTCTTTTGTAATTCACCCGATGATGGTAGATACACTGGCCATTATGGTTGATCATAAACTAGCAAAACAGGAGCGTTACGACCTGGCTTTAAAACGCATGCAGCGTTACGTGGTAGGACAGGAGCGGATGATTTCGCCCGAAGGTACTTACCCGCCTATAGGCCGTTCCATTACCTACCGTACCGGTGCTTTCCAGGCTTTAAGTCAGGTGGCTTTAATGCATAAATTGCCCGATACCATTACACCGGCACAGGTACGCTCGGCATTAACCAAAGTAAAACAGAATTTATACGATACCCCAGGTACTTTCGATGCCAAAGGCTGGTTACAACTCGGTTTTTGTGGTCACGATCCCGAAATAGCCGATTATTATACCTCTACAGGTAGTTTATACATGGCTACGCTGTCGTTCCTGCCTTTGGGCTTACCGGCCAGCGACGAATTCTGGTCGGCCCCAGCCGCCGACTGGACGGCTAAAAAAGCCTGGGCCGCGAAACCTTTCCCGAAAGATTATCATGTAGAGTATTAAAGTATAAAAGCGACTGTATTAAGGCTGGCTCACGCTATAAGCGGATGAGCTGGCCTTTTTGTTTTACTCCCTATCCGCCTGTCGGCACCTTTCCCCTTCGGAGGAAAGGATGCAGGATAAACATTTATCACTATCCCTCTTGACGTCACCCTGAACTTCCGACCGGCCGGGCGGACGGGTGTTTTAGGGTCTCTCCCTAACCGACACGAGCAATAGAGAGATGCTTCGCTGCGCTCAGCATGACAGAGAGGTTTGAGCGCGGAGTAACAAAAGTCCTTCGACAGGCTCAGGATGACAACGTTAAATATGATTCTCTATACCCTTCAATCAATCCGATGGCTATCGGACCAGCATGACGCAAGGGTTTTTCTGCACCCTGCCATCCGGCATAGGAGATTTTCGCAGGAAAAAGCACGAAAAGCTTTGCACAACCTTTCATACCCCCGCTGCCCAAGGCAGGAGCAAGTGCGTGCGTTGGCCTAAGGGCCGGCAAGCGCCTAGAAACTGCCGCCATTAAGGTTTTCGTAGGTTTTTACAAGAAAAGATCCAGGCCTTGATTTATGCCCCTTTTGTTGTTGTTTTAATCGGCGGGCATGCTTTCGCTGCGCTCAGGTTTTGTTACTTTTGGATCAAGCCAAAAGTAAGAGCGGTTCGGCGGCTGACCTGTACCGATTTTATATCGGTAGCCGAGGCAAGCCAGTGGGAAGGGAAAGGAAATAGCAACCGAATTAAGATTCCCGCCTGCGCGGGAATGACGGATCCCCTCTAGCCGTCACCCTGAACTTCCGCCCGGCTGGTCGGACGGGTGATTCAGGGTCTCTCCCTAACCGCCACGAGCAAATGAGAGATGCTGAATTAAATTCAGCATGACGGCAAGGGGTTTCCTGCACCCTGCCCTCCGGCATAGGAGACCATAAAAGAATACCCTCTAAACACTTACAGCTCAACAATCAACTGCTTCTCATAACCATTATAAGGCTCATTTAAATAGCCATGTGGATTACAAATTACTTCAGTGGAACCAATGTGGTAGCGCACAGGAGTATGGATATGCCCGTGTATCCAATACTTCGGCTGATATTGTACAATCAGATCTTCCAGATTAGAAGCATAAGCCGCACTCACCGGATCGTTTTGGTAGGCCTCCGGCACCGACCGGATACTGGGAGCATGATGCGTAATCACCACATTTTGATAAGCTGCCGATTCGGCGAGGCTGTTTTGTAACCAAAGTTTCGAAAACTGGTGGACCTTAAAAGTATCGATGCTGCGCAACCGACTATAGGAAGGATTACGGCGAATCTGTTTATAATCATTCATTTTCCCCTGGCAAATTATCCCGTATTCAATGGGATTTCCGAAAAGCGAAAAGTCTGTCCATAGGGTAGCGCCATGAAAACGAACCCCATCAAGCTCAAAGCGCTCATTTTCGAGCACCTGTATATTCGAACCCTTTGCTTCTGCTACAATTTGATGCAGCGTTTTGGGATAAGCACCTTTATAATATTCGTGGTTCCCCAGCACATACAACACCGGCTTATCCGGAATATGCGCTTTAATCCATGCAATTCCTTTAGTACCCAAATTAATATCGCCAGCCAATATAACCACATCGGCCCTTTCAAAATTTAAAGCCGAAAAGCCAAATTCCTGATGTAAATCGCTGATGATCTGGATACGCATTGAAATTGATTTAAAAACCTAAATTACAGAAGAGAAATTGAACGCAAAAGCTTTGAGGGTTTAAACTATTAGCAAACCATAAACTCAAATCCATTATTACTTGCTATCGTTATTAAAGGTTCGATCGTTGTTCTAAACTTTCCTTTGTACGAATCGGGTAACTTATCCACCTGATCAAGATCAGGAAAGATACTTAGGTAATCCTCTAATATTTTCTTCTCAATAGATTTAGCCTTTATAATCTCTATCGCCTGCTTTTGAAGATGATAAAAAGCATCAAAGTATTTATCCAACTTGGGTAATTTATCCGATTTCGAACTGTTGAACTTAGGATTAGCTGGGATTAAGTTCCAAAACAAATCATGCGAAACGAATGCATAAGGAATAAAATGTTCTACTGCAAAAGCTTTTTCATGTAACCTTGAATTGGTGTATATGCAATCCACTCCTCCCAATTCAGCAATAACCATATTCCAGCAATTCCGTTGTTTCAGCAAGCCATTTCTTTTGGCCGGCTTAATCAATTTATTAGGAATATCGGGCACATTTGGATTGTGCTTCTGTAAATATAAACTCAGGTTCCAATAACAAAAGTCTTTTAAAACCCCAATGTTAGACATCAGGTAATTTACCCAGACCGGATTAATGGTGATATGGGTTTCATCAACAGCATACAAACAATCATTTTCAAATTGACTGGATGCTTGATAAATAAATTTTGAGTTTTCAGCCTTTGCAGGAAACCAAGGGCTTAAAAAACGATGGGGTACTTGTTTATTAAAATGCCACAAGGCTTTTAGTGTTTCTCTATTTGTACTATTATTTAATTGTTTTTTTATCCTGCTACGATCCTCATCTATGGTGAGGTTCTCGCTTAAAGCAATAAGACCAACTGCTTTATGTAATTGATCTTGTTTACCAAAACTAACATTAAAATAATTAATCGTATACCAGCTGGTAGCTACCATAACTACAAACAGCCTATGCTTAGGAATGTAATATTCTCCTCGTTCCACCTCTTCTAAAATAGATAGAAACCAATAGAATTTGTAGGCTGCAGCAGTATTATTAAAACTTGCCTTTAACAGATTTATGGGTAAGCGTTCGTGAAAAGGGATCATTGAGATTCAATATATCTACTAACGGAAGAAAATAAAATTCGGGAGTAATGTACTCTTGGAAAGCTTTGTTTAATCCACTTTAAACCTATACCGATCTCTATGGTCAGCTAGGTATTTTTGCTGTTTTTTATTAAATGCTCCAACATTAGCCTTTTTAAGATTCCAGGCTTCGAAAACTTCTTTTGCTTCATCTTTAAGTAATATATCTCCACTATCAGTAAAACTGATAAAACCTTTATCAAAAAGCTTATCAACATGTGGACTTAAAAGTAACCCATTATTACCATCAAGCTTTTCATCATCTTTCGATTTGCACCAGGGTTTAATGTGGCTGGCAATTAAAAAAGCCAAATCAGATATACCCGTAATTCTACAGCATTTTTCCTGGTTAACAACATTCTTTCGAAATGTTCCCTGACCTAATCTAGCCTTAATCAATGTCTCTTTTTCAATTTCAGTCCGATTTGAGTTTTTGATTTTTTCTTCTTCATTTTCTTCCTCTTGACTTGCCGAAGTTAAATTTGTTGCCTCAACTAACTGAGCGTATATCAATAACATTGCTTTCAAGTCAGCAATCAATTCATCTTGTGCGGGTAAATCAACTAAGCTATAAAATTTAGAAATGATATTTCCTGCTTCGTAATCACCGGGCAAATGGCTTTTGGTAGTCTTATTCTTTCTTAAATCAATTTCAGCTGAAGAAAATAATTGCGGGTTATAATGTATTCGCGATCTCAACTCTTCAGCTCTATTCTTCAAAACTTTCCGATACCCACCCTTAATTTCTAAACCAACACTAGTTACACCCTGATTTAAGGTTAAATAGAAGCCTGACATGTCTTCCCTAAATATATAAACGGGATAATAACCATCTTGTGTCGTTTTCGTAACTAATACATCAAGGATTGCAACCCAAGGACAAGCCGCCCAGCGACTTTGGCCAGCTGATCCTTTGAATATATATTTTTCTGGTTCAGCAACAATTTCCTCAACGGCATTCGGAAAATCTGTTCGTAATAAATTGGCTAGAGGATTATCGGTAAACTCTTCAAGAGTTGAAGAAGCATAATGTTTGAGAACATTAATAAAAAATGCACGCATAATATAATTGGGATGGGATTATAAAATTTGTTGCCACAGCCCCCAAGAATGCTTATTCAAAAGTTAAAAAGACAGCAATATAGTTGCAAACAAATGCCGTATTGAGGTTAATTTCAACTTGTATTCTGTCCTTAGACTATTAAAAAAGATGCATTAGTAGGATGATTCGCAATCCCAAGGTAGTTATCTTTTTTTTAATAAAAAATATGACGCTCATAAACTATTAGAAATATGACACGAACTGTTTATTACAGTAGAAATTAGATAAGGGAATCTAAGCGCCCAACATTCCTCTTCTTATCAAAATTAAAACCTATCATAAAACTCCACCCACCCCTCAAGAAACACAACTTCATTTGCTTCACTCTTATAAGGCAAATAATAATGTCCGCCACTCTGATTTTCTGTGCTATAAAATTTGGCTACTAATACATCACTTTTATCTCCATGAGCGTTCGTTATTAGGGTATCGTAGATGATAGCATAAGCAATTAAATCTTTCTGAGCGAGCATTTGTTTTAGGTCAGCCTCCAATTGCTTAATTAATTCAGTACTTAGCGGAAAATCGTCGCCATAATTAGCCAGATATTGGATCGACTTACCAATTCGATCACTGTAAACCGCGATAGGATAAAATTCTCCATCTTGCTCTTTTAGCAACCATTTAGCTAAGGTAAAACCATAGTTTAGTAAGTCAATCACTTGTTGTTGCATGGGTAAAAGTTATTTTTTAAAACTACTTGCTTAACGATAAAGACTACCACTTCCACCATTTTTTCTTTCGCTCTGGGGTATTGCCAAACTGGTTTTTCTGACTTACCTGATATTCTTCGAGTACTCTTCCATCAAAACTAAACTTGTATGCAGTATAAGTCCAATCTACTGCCAGGATGTAATTGTCACAAATTTCAATATTATACTTTCCTTCCAGGGTTGTCCAAATGTCGCGACCGCCATTCTGCCATAATATTTTTCCTGTTTTATCCAATCGACTAAGCTCCAATTCGCCATGCACCAAATAATCCTCTTCAAGATAATATATACCAAAACAAGTGAAAGCATCAGCCACAGTTTTCCATTCTAAGCTCAATGATGGTAAGCTTAGTTTAAATACAGTATTAGAGCAACAAATTACCAAGCTATTATAACTTATTAAAATTGTATTTTCAGTGATTGCCGTAGCTCCTCCCTCAGAGTTGATTAAACAACTTGCGATGACTAAATCATCAACAATTAATTCAATCCCAACAGATGAGGTAGTCTGACGATGATTGCCACTTATGTAAATTTTCTCGTAAACATGCAGATAGTCGGAGGAATCAGACTCATAACCTGTTTCATCATATAATTGAATGGTACAATTTTCAAGTACCAACGTTTGATTTGGCGTCCTCATAATTTATAATCTCCTAAACATGCCATAAAAATTCAAACTGCTCTTCAACATTTGCCAATACTTCGCAATCGCAGAACCCATTATGATCTGTTAACCATTTTATAACATCCTCCACATTATTAATTCCTGTTATGTTTAAAAACCTAATGGTTAAGGCATGATCATCATTGCATTTTTCATGTTCAAAAGCTAAATCCAGATAGTCAAATAAGTTTTTGAACTGATCCTGGCTCATTGGTAATCTGGCTTGAAATTCTTTTAAGGCCTTGAAACGGAGCTCATCACGGATTTGCTTCCGTATGTCTTTGTTATTCATCTTTGTGAGTTAGCATTTTAAGTATAAAGGTCAAATATTGATGTTAATACCCGGGAAGCTGGATTCGACAGCAGTCATAAGCTGATCGAATTCCTGATAACTGGAAAAACTTTCATCTTTATAGTTATCCTCGTCAAAAACATTATTACCATCAAAACAAAAAGAATGTAATGTGAACAATTCATTTTTCATGCCCAGGGTAATGGTGTAGGATTCATCGTTTGCTCTTTTATAGTGAGCAATAATCTCCATTTTATTCTTAAGTCGCTTATAGATCTGTTTTGTGTGAGACATTTATATTTTCATCTATTAATAACCCCAATTTAAACAACTGATATTCCAGGTGTATTTTGTTTTGATGGGTTTACCCAAAATTTGAGGCGCTTCCCAGCCTGCCATTTTTAATAGTTTCTTTTTTACTAATTGCTTACAACTAGTAGAGAGGTTATCTTCCGGAAATATTACATCAGTTATAACTCCATCTTCATTGATGCTCAAAACCATCCTTAATCGGTTAGGTAAATGCTCAATCTTTGGTTCGTCTGTACATTTCAAGAGTACCGGCATTATTTCAGTAGAAGCATATTTCATTAATAATAAATTATTACCTTTTTTATATACAGGACGGGCTTCCTTTAATGATTGATATATTGATTGTAAGCATAAGTGGGTTATTTCAGAACTTTCCAACTGCAAACGGGCTAATGCTACTAACGCGTTGGCTGAGGGTATTCCTTTAAACTGTTTAGTAAAATAAGCTGTATCTGAATTAACTCGCGTAAAATTATAAATAAGACTATCAAAATAGTTCTTTTTCAAAGGGTCAATCTGAGCTTTCCTACACTTTTCAACAAGTGATGATGTAGCTGACATCAATGCCCCTTTAACAAAATCGGGAGTAGAAATAACTTCGTAAGCAATATTTACATTATAACCAGTCAAATCAAGATTGGTGATTTGAGTCTTGTATTCATCAATTAAACCATTAAGATCTGCATTTGCAAAAGATATAGAATCGGCCTGCTTTGAAAGTGCCTCAATATCAAAAACATGTATCTCTTTTAGCTTTGTTCTATTCATTACAATTAAACCTTCATTGGATCGCTCTAAAGAGTCCTGTATTTTTTTAAATGATTGAATAATAGGCGAAGTGCAATTGATAATCAGCAGACAAAATAAGGCTTGTACGGTGAGCAGTAGGCGTTTCATTTTTTGAAGGTATACAATATCCCGAAAAGTAACAATGGCTTAATCTTCCATAGACTGGCCCAAAAACAAAAAAAGGAAACATCCTCAATGTTTCCTTCATACGCTTAAAAGCTTCCCTTTGCAAACTTTCCTTACCCCATTCGGTAAAAGAACTCATCGGCTACAATTTTACCGTCTTTTACTTCGTAAACGGCAATTTCGCTCATTTTAATGCGGCCATGTTCTTTATAGGTGGCATCGATATACATCACGATTGAAAAATGATTGTCGGCCACCAGGGGCTCGGAGCAGGTGGCGCTGTGAATTTCCTGTACGCTTTCTTCCCAGCGCAGGGTTTTGTCTTTTACCGCGGCTTTACCTTCGGTAAGTTCCATTGGCGAGCCTTTAGGTTCGCGGCTTACCACGTTATCGGCATACAGTTCATCAATAGCCTGATCGTTTTTGCCTTCGCGGCAGAGCTTTACCAATTGGTTAGCAACTTCTTGTGTAGTCATAATCTTATGTTTTTGGATAGTATAAAGACAGGTAAAAACGGCGAATTGTTTCTTTTAATCATTATACCATTTATCAATTTCGTTATTATTTAAGATTCAGGCTGCTGTAAAAGTGCAGAATGACTACCTTTACCCCATACCATCTAACCAGATTGTGCTTAACCCTAAAATTATACAGACCCGGGCTGGAAATAACAGCCTTAAACCATTATATACAGCAGGGGCTAAGCACCCTTGTTGTACAACATTAACCCAAGCCATATAATCCCGATCCTCCGCTATGAAAAGCAGCAAAAGAAACATCATCAGGTACACGCTCGTCCTCTTATGGTCGGCTTTGGCCGTATCAACTACAAATGCCCAGCAAAAGCCAAACATCATTTACGTTTTGGTTGATGATTTGGGCTATGGGGATCTGGGCGTACTTTTCCAGAACCAGAAAGCTAAAAACCTGCCTGCATTGGTTACGCCCAACCTCGACGCAATGGCCAAAGCAGGGGCGATACTTACCCAGCAATATGCCAATGCTCCGGTATGTGCACCATCCAGGGCCTCGCTGCTTACCGGAGTAAACCAGGGTAATGCACACATCAGGGATAACCAGTTTGATAAGGCCCTCGAAAACAACCACACCATGGCCACTGTACTCAAAGATGCTGGTTATGCTACTGTAGCCATTGGAAAATGGGGTTTGCAGGGAACAGATGAGAAGCAACGCCCCAACTGGCCTGCCCATCCCTTAAAAAGGGGCTTCGACCAGTATTATGGTTATATGCGCCATGCCGACGGGCACGAACACTACCCGGTTGAAGGCGTTTACCGAGGTAAAAAAGAGGTATGGAACAATTACAATGAAGTATCGGCCGATTTGCAGAAATGTTATACCACCGACCTCTGGACGGCAAAAGCCAAAGATTTCATCATCGGTTTTGAAAAGCAGCACCAGGCTAAACAACCTTTCTTTATGTACCTGGCTTACGACGCGCCTCATGCCGTATTGGAATTACCTACACAAGCTTACCCTCAAGGCGGCGGACTGAAAGGCGGTTTGCAATGGCTGAACGAGAAGGGTAAAATGATTAATTCGGCCACAGGTACTGTAGATAGTTACGTGCACCCCGATTATGCCAATGCCAGCTACGATGACGACCGCGATCCAAATACACCTGCAAAGCCATGGCCAGATACCTATAAACGTTATGCCACTGCTGTACGCCGCTTAGATGATGCCATTGGCGATATCCGTACTTTATTAACCGACCTGAAAATTGCCGACAATACCATTATTGTGTTTACCTCTGATAATGGCCCGTCGATAGAATCGTACCTGCCTAAGCAGTACGTACCCAACCATCCTACCTTTTTTGAAAGTTATGGCCCTTTTGATGGCATAAAACGCGATTGCTGGGAAGGTGGTTTACGCATGCCTTCGGTAATTGCCTGGCCTAAACGCATTCCGGCCGGCAAGGTGGTTAATACCCCTTCCATGCTGTCTGATTGGTTACCTACCTTTGCAGATGCGGCTGGTGTACCTGTTCCGGCACGGATTACGGGAGTATCATTGGTACCTGCTTTAACGCAGACAGGTAAACAGGGCGAAAGCAAGGTTTATGTAGAGTATTTCGAATCAGGAAGTACCCCCGCATTTCCGCAGTTTGAGGCCAGTCATGCGAGCAGGAAACGCAACCAGATGCAAATGCTCAGGGTGGGCGATATGGTAGGTGTACGCTACAACATCAAATCGGCTGCCGATGATTTTGAAATCTACAATGTGGTAAAAGATCCGAAAGAAACGAATAACCTGGCTAAAAATGGGGGCTTAAGTGAATTACAGCAACAGTTCCGCAACATGGCCCTGCAAGCGCACATGATGGACCAGCAAGCCAAACGCCCTTATGATAGTATCGCTATTCCGGGTGTAGCCAAGCCTGCAAGCACAAAAAAAGGTTTAAAATGGTCATTTTTACCAGGTACTTTCCATTACGTAACCGTTGCCAATCAGTCGAAACCTGCAACCAATGGAGTAGCGCAAACCTTAAGCACTGCCACCACGCCTAATAAAGGCATGCTGAATTATCAGGCCCTTTTAAAAATCGAAAAGAAAGGCACTTATACCTTTAAGCTGAGCACAGGTAGCAAAGCTTTTGTAAAACTCCACCAGATTAACCTGCTCGATGCCGATTTTGGTTATACCAGCGGTCAGGTAATTGAAAAAACGGTGATGCTGGATGCAGGTTATCATCCCCTTAACATTTATGCCCTGAAAGGCGCCAATAATAGCTTAAAAATTGAGTTTAAAGGTGAAGATGGCGTGTGGCACAACCTGAGTGGAGAGAATTGTGTGTATTAGCACTAATTACAGCTGATTGATCATAAAATATCCTCTATGCTGATGAAAGTATAGGGGATATTTCTTTTTGAACCGATCATGATTTAATATGGAAAATGTGAGATGGGAAATGGGAGGTAATCTCGCCATAGGCTTTTTGCACTATGGGCTATTAACTATGAGCCATAGCTCATCCCAATCAATGACATATATAAAAAGATCGTCATTGCGAGGAGGAACGACGAAGCAATCTTTCCTGCTAGTCATCTCTTATTATAAAGATTGCTTCGTCGGCTGAAAAAGCCTTCTCGCAATGACGATTCTTTAGGAGGCCCCTTCATCAGTACTTCAATATGTTTGTTAATAAACTGACCTCTATCAAGAACTATTTCAATTTAAATATTAATTTAGTGCAACCATAAAATGAACATGACTACAAGAAGATTTTTTTTACAAAAAGGAATATTAGGTATAACTGCAGCAACGCTGGTTAATATTCCCTCAGTTTTCGCTTCGCCTGTTGAGGCCGCTGCCGCCGGTGAAGACACTTTTAAATTAGCCATTGCAGGCTATAGCTTTCTTAATTTTAACCTTGATGAATCACTTAAAATGATGAAAAAGGTTGATGTACATTACCTCTGTATTAAAGATTTTCATCTGCCTTATAAAAGCACAGCAGCAGAAATTGAGGCTTTTCATGCTAAACTTAAAGCCAATAACGTAGTAGGCTATGCTGTAGGCCCCATATACACCAAAAACAAGGAAGAGATCGACAATGCATTCGATTATGCCAAGCGGGTAGGTGTTGATTTGCTGATCGGAATTCCGGCACATGCCGACCTTGAATATGTTGCCCAAAAAACAAAAGAGTATAACATCCGTTATGCCATTCATAACCATGGTCCGCAGGATAAACTATACCCAAATGCAGAAAGTATCTACAACCTGATTAAAAACCTCGATCCGCGTGTAGGAATCTGCTTTGATATGGGACATAACAAAAGAGATGGACGCGATTCGGTTGCAGACCTACAGAAATTCTCGAAACGGATTTTTGATATGCACTTAAAGAATGTAACTTCTGCTACAAACGAAGGTACCACTTGCGAACTCGGCCGCGGCGTAATTAATATCCCTGCCTACGTAAAAATGCTCCGAAAAGTTAACTACAAAGGCTGTTGTAGCTTGGAATACGAAAAAGATATGAAAGACCCCTTGGCAGGAATAGCTGAATCTGTAGGCTATTTTAAAGGGGTAAGCGATGCTACCCGCTAGAGCGATTTTAAGTGATGATAATTTCAGGATTGATATGCGCTCTTTTATTCAGAGCGCATATCGATCATCTTTCCTTATTTGTACAATAGGGAGAAAGGCAGCCCTACACTTATTCCAAATGTTTTCTTCGGACTGTGGTCTACCTCATTTTTATAGTTGTTTACATTATTTAACCTATACTGCAGTTCAATATTGATCGGCGTAGATTTTCCCTGTATGGCTAAGGGCAGACCAAAACGCCAGTTTTGTGGACTATAGTCTCCCCAGTTTTTTTCATAGCGGATACTGATCCCTGGCTTTATGAGCGTGTTTGTAAACGGGGTGATATAAACCAGTTGAAAATTGAAGTTAGTGGTCATAAACTCTGAGTAGATACCTACGAATGCGGGATTAGTTTCGATCAGGGCAAGATTAGTCTGGGCCGTCCCCGGCACCTGGCTATACAGCCCGTAATCTACATTTGTCATCAGATCTGCATTGGCCGAGTTGTTCTGGAACCGCTTTATCCATGGCGAGAGATAAAAACTGCCAAGCCTCGAATTCTGAAAGAGGTGGGTATATTGAAGATTGATTTCCCAAAGGCGAAACCTGGTTGCCTCAAAAGCGGTAAGGTAATTGGGTGAGATGTATTTACTCGCTTCTGTAACAGGAGTAAAACCCCAGGCAGATATCCACCCTGTTTGCATCCAGGTATAGGATTTATTCTTTTCAATGTAATCCGCTTCGGCAATACCTACGGCATCATAAGCATCCCTTTGTTTTTTTCGGAGTTCCCTTGGGCTGAGGTCCTCTGTTACCGGCAAGGTAACATTGCCCGTTAAAGTTGTCACGGGTTTGTTCTGTTTATCATCTTCTGCTTTGTAGGCGCTTGCTATTTCTTCATATTTTGTTTTTCTCAGGATATCCAGATTGGTCTTTTTTCCATCCAGAAAGTTCATCGTTCCAAAAGGTAGCAGGTAGGTCAACTTAAGCCCTGCCCTAATCGTTCCCTGCCACTTGTCGTTTTTATATAGGGTTGAAAAACTGTTCTTAGCATCTGCTTCTACTACAGGGTTAATCAGGAGCATTAGACTATTATCATCATATTTAACCGGGATGTTAAAACCCAGGTTAAGCTTTTCATTCTCGGTTGATACCGAGGCATAGAACTTGGCAAGAGAAAGATCAGATACTCCGGTAAGATAACTAAGTGTCTTTCTCTGCAGGAATACATTCAGGCCGGTAGGGGTAATGAGCATGTCGGATTTTTTCTCCGTTGTGATCAGTTCTTTTTCCAGGCCCGAAAGGATGGATTTGTTGGTGATCTGCCCTGAAGCTGATATGCCACTTGCCAAGAGCAAGATCAATACGTAATGTAATTTTCTTTTCATTTGATTTAGATGATGTTGGTTTAAGCGGTGGTTGGTGGGGCTTTAGTACTTATCCCCTTATGTTGTAAAACTACTTAGCCGCCTGTTGGAGTACAATACCTAATACTGAGTATATCTCTAGTCCTGTTATTTCCGGAAAATATTCTCTTCGTTCAGGCTCCTGAAGTATTTTTCTGCCACTATTTAGCACGCGCTCAAATCCAGTCAATACATCCTTGTGGATATTTTCTCGGGTGAGAAATTGCTGGTCAGTACCAAACCGCTATGTATTTATATATCGTCAGGCACTCTTACTCAACATACTGTCCATCAATATGTTGAACCCTTACTCATGGGTGTCTTTAGGAAGTTTAGGAAACTTCTATTCCCTGTCCGACTAACGTCAGTCAGGCGGGTATCCGTTGAACTGCGGGGCCAATTATTTCAAATACCAGGCAATAACTACATCCTATAAAAATAAAAAAGCCCACCTTACGATGAGCTTTTCCTTGGTAGCCCCGAGCAGAATCGAACTGCTATCTAAAGTTTAGGAAACTTCTATTCTATCCGTTGAACTACGGGGCCATTTTATTTTTCAAATATCGCCTCCCTGAGGCAGACTTAAAATATTTTTCTCTTTTAATCGCTTCTTCCCTGATAGGAAACGCTTCATAATAAAAAATTACGAAGGGCAGGTAAGCCTTATTTGATTTCGTCTTACCAGCGTTATGCTCTTTTAACCGTTTATCTAAATCCTCACAATGACCTTTATAAAAATAATCAAAGTGTTCGCTTTTAATTACATATGCAAAGTAACTCATAACTCGTGTTTAGGTAACTTCTATTCCCTGCCCGACTAACGTCAGTCAGGCGGGTATCCGTTGAACTACGGGGCCATTTTACTTTACTGCGGGCAAATATAACAAAAGTTTTGGCTCAAGTAAAGCCATTTTAACAAGCAATATGATAAATTATCAGCCTTCAAACTAACATAGCTATCAGCTTGTATAACCAGGCTGAGAAAGATATTATTACCTCACGAAAATACTGTACTACTCACCATAATAAATCTTTTGAATAGCCTCATCTTTGTCTCATCAATTTATAAACAACATGAAATTAGCAAATAATAAAATCCTGATTACTGGCGGCGCAACAGGTATTGGTCTGGGGCTAGCCGAAAGGTTTATACAAGAAAACAATACGGTAATTATCTGTGGCAGGCGCGAATCGGCTTTACATGAAGCAGCAGCAAAATTACCTTCAGTGATTACCAAAACGTGCGATCTATCGCATGAAGCAGGTAGAATTGAGTTGTACAATTGGATTGCAGAAAACCATAGCGATTTAAATGTACTGATAAATAACGCGGGCATCCAGAACTGGATGAACATCGGGGATGATGATTTTTACGAAAAAGCAAGTGATGAAATTACCACCAACGTTTTGGCGCCCCTTCATTTAACCAAACTATTTACCCAGCTGGATACGTTGGATACCATTATCAATGTTACCTCCGGCCTGGCATTTGTTCCGCTTTCTGCCGTACCGGTTTATTGTGGAACGAAAGCTTTTATGCGTTCTTTTACCCTTTCATTACGCCACAGTTTAAAGGACTCGAAAATAGAAGTGATTGAGATGATTCCACCAGCTTTAAACACTGATTTAGGTGGTAAAGGCATTCATGATGCACATCCTGCAGTGAGCGATTTTGTGGAGTCGGTATTTGAACAGATGAAAGCAGGAAAAACCGAATTAACTTTTGGTACAAGCGGGGATCGGGCAAAAGCAAATAATGATACCATAAGCGAATACTTTAACCGCATGAATCCTTAATTCGACTTTGGTATTTAAACAAAAAGCCATTTGATCCGCTTTAGATCAAATGGCTTTTGTATTTTAACAGTAGATAGCAGATTATCTGATTACGCTACCTTCCTGAAACTTATCGGCTGGTGCCACAAAGGTGAGTTTACCTTCGGCATTTTCTGCCATTAAGATCATGCCCTGCGATAAAATCCCTTTAATTTCTCGCGGGGCCAGGTTTACAATCATGCTCACCTGTTTACCCACAATATCTTCGGGTTTATAGTATTCGGCTATGCCCGAAACTACCGTACGCTCATCAATTCCGGTATTAACAGTTAGCTTTAAGAGCTTTTTGGTTTTTTCTACCTTTTCAGCAGCTACAATAGTGGCTACACGGATATCTATTGCCGAGAAATCATCAAACTGGATATTTTCTTTCGCTGGTGTTGCCACCGCAGCACTTGCGGCATTGCTCACTTTGCTCTGATTTAATTTCTCGATCTGGAAATCGATAGCCGCATCTTCTATTTTCTCGAATAAAAGAATGGCTTCGCCAATTTCGTGACCGCGTTTCAACAGGGTAACCGTTCCGGCGTCTTCCCAGTCATGGCCGCCGTTTTTAAGCATGTTCATGAGCTTCTCAGCAGTGAAAGGCAGGAATGGTTCGATTAAAATCTGGATATTGGCAGCAATCTGCAAAGCAATATTCAGGATCGTCCTTACCCGGTCTTCGTCGGTTTTAATCAGTTTCCATGGCTCGGTTTCGGCCAGGTATTTATTACCCAAACGGGCTACATTCATTACTTCGGCCAGAGCCTCCCTGAAGCGGTAATTTTCGATAGAAGCCGATATTTTAGCCGGATAACCTGCCAGCTCATCAATTACGGCCTGATCTACCGCTGTAATTTCCATACAGGTAGGTACCGAACCACCAAAATATTTGTGGGTAAGTACAACCACGCGGTTTACAAAGTTGCCCAATATGGCTACCAGCTCGTTATTGTTTCTGGCCTGAAAATCTTTCCAGGTAAAGTCGTTATCCTTGGTTTCGGGTGCAGTAGCGGTTAACACATAACGCAACACATCCTGCTGCCCTTCAAACTCCCTTAAATATTCGTTTAACCATACTGCCCAGTTTTTAGAAGTCGAGATCTTTTGTCCTTCGAGGTTTAAAAACTCATTTGCTGGCACGTTATCGGCCAGGGTATATTCGCCATGGGCCATTAACATGGCAGGGAAAATAATACAGTGGAAAACAATATTGTCTTTACCGATAAAGTGTACCAGTTTGGTTTCATCACTTTTCCAGTACTCTTCCCAGCCGCATTTATCGGCTTCGTAACTGCTGATGTAATATTCTTCTGCTTTAGGGTTCCAAACATCAAGTTTGGCATAGTTACACAGCTCTTTAGTGGCCGAAATATAACCAATAGGTGCATCGAACCATACGTACAGCACTTTACCTTCGGCATCGCGCAAAGGTACGCGTACGCCCCATTCTAAATCGCGGGTCATGGCGCGCGGCTGTAAACCTGCATTTAGCCAGCTCTGGCATTGCCCGTAAACATTAGGACGCCATTCTTTATGGCTTTCGATATAAGCCCTTAAACGTTCTTCGTATTGATCTAAAGGTAAAAACCAGTTTTTGGTTTCCTTTAAAATGGGTTTATCGCCCGAAAGGGTAGATTTAGGATTAATTAAATCGGTGGCATTAAGTGTAGAACCGCAATTTTCGCACTGATCGCCGTAAGCATTTTCGTTACCACACTTAGGGCAGGTACCGGTAATGTAGCGGTCGGCCAGAAATTGCTTAGCCGTAGCATCATAATATTGCTCGGTAATTTCTTCGGTAAACACACCTTTTTTGTACAGGGTTTCGAAGAAATCGGCCGCTGTTTGGTGGTGCGTAAGTGATGAGGTACGGTGATAAATATCGAACGACACGCCAAATTCTTTAAACGAATCGCCAATAATTTTATGATACTTATCTACCACTTCCTGAGGGGTAATACCTTCTCTTTTGGCTTTTAAAGTAATGGGTACGCCGTTTTCGTCAGATCCACAAATGAACTTTACATCGCGTTTATTCGACCGCAGGTAACGGGCATAAATATCGGCAGGAATGTAAACACCGGCAAGGTGCCCAATATGAACCGGTCCATTGGTGTATGGAAGCGCTGCGGTTACGGTATATCTTTTTATTTTACTATTATCCAAAACAATTTTTATTAATTTGGCAAAGATAAGTGTTTTGAAGATGATTAAGCAGCCCCCGTATTTAAAAAAAGGAGATAAGATTGCGCTGGTTTGTCCGGCAAAGAAATTACCCAAACCGATTGACCACGCCATAGCGCTTTTAGAAAGCTGGGGACTGGAAGTTATTTTGGGCGATAGCGTATATGCCAGTCACCACCAGTTTGCCGGAACCGACAAGCTAAGGACAAAAGATATTCAGCGTTTTTTAGATGATCCATCCATCAAAGCCATTATTGCCGGCCGCGGAGGTTATGGTACCATCCGGATTATTGATGAGCTTGATTTCAGCACTTTTGAGCAGCATCCGAAATGGATAGTTGGTTTCAGCGATATTACGGTACTGCTTTCGCACCTGATTGCACAAAACAACACCCAGTGTATTCATGCGCAAATGCCTTACACTTTCGTCGAATCGACCGAAGCGGCACTGATATCTTTACAAAAGTCGTTATTTGGCGAAAAACAGCAGTACGATTACCAGAGCACTTTTAAAACCCGGTCGGGAGTAGCTACCGGCACTTTAATTGGTGGCAATTTAACTTTGCTGGCCATGATGCAGGGCTCGGTTTCGGAAATGGATTACAATGGTAGAATTCTTTTTCTGGAAGATGTAGGCGAACACGAATACAGCATTGACCGGATGCTGCGCATGTTAAAAAGGGCAGGGAAGCTGAAACACCTGAAAGGCCTGATTGTAGGTGCCTTTAACGAAATTTCGGAAGAAAAAATTTCATTCGGTCAAACTGCCGATGAAGTGATCTGGGATATTGTAAAGGAATACGATTACCCCGTTTGCTTTAATTTCCCTACAGGACATATTGAAAATAACCTCAGCATGGTTTTAGGGGCCGAGGTAACCTTAAAAGTAGAAACAAACAACGTTCAATTTACATATTTATAAGATGGCTATTTTAGATAATTTAGGGAAGTACAGAAACACAGGAATTTTACTTTTGCGCCTCGGTATTGGGGTGATGTTTATTATACACGGTTTTCCGAAACTGGCGGGTGGCCCTGATGGCTGGACGGGCTTAGGCGGCAGCATGAAGGTAATCGGCATTAATTTCTTACCTATTTTCTGGGGCTTCATGGCCGCAGCTACCGAAACCTTCGGCGGATTCTTATTAATTGTAGGCCTGTTTTATCGCCCGGCATGTATTTTACTGGTATTTACCATGATTATAGCCGCTTTGGTTCATTTTGGCAAAGGCGATGGTTTAGCAGGCGCCAGTCATGCCATCGAAATGGGCATTGTATTTTTCAGCTTGATTTTTATCGGCCCGGGAAAATACAGCGTGGATAAGAAGTAGAAATTTTTAATCGAGTACAATATAAAAAGGGCTGACAGTTAAGAAACTGCCAGCCCTTATATTTTCGAACAGGTTGGAATTAGTTCTGTACGATAAGTTTATTATTTTGAACTTCTGTTGAAGAAATTGGCCAGATATAGCCTGCAGTATTGAACGGGATTGCTGGTGCACTACCCTGAGTACCACTCTTCGCGGTAAAGCCTAAACCCAGTCTCATTACATCCGGCGATCTGAAGCCTTCTCCCAATAGTTCAATCCTTCTTTCAGTAAGGATGGTATTTTTGAGATTAGCAGGCAATAAATCGGTAGCCGGAAACACATAACCCGGGTTAGATCTTTGTCTTACTGCTGTAAGTAAGGCAATAGAGCGAACAGGATCTGATGTTACTGTAGCTTCGGCCAGGTTTAAAAGTACCTCGGCATACCTGATTACAGGGATATAATCGGTATATGGCGATGGTTTTTTAAATTTTGTAAGCCAGGTATTTGTGCCCACCACAGCGGTAAGCCCTTTTCTGGCATCAGTAGAGGCCGAAGCAAATGCCGCATTAGCCAAAATTCCTGTTGGGTTAAGGAAGAATTCCTGGTTACCACCTGCCGATTCTACATTATAGTAATAGGCCAGCTGGTTTTGCGTACCAGGTGCATCTAAATCAGCCATTGGCAGTGATAGCATGGCCTCATTTCCAACGTAACTTCCCGCAAATACAGTAGCAATATTGGTTTCGAGTTTATTTGCAACACCCGATGTAGCAGTAAAGGGAGCGGTTGGGCTTACAATTTTATTAGCCTCAGTAACTACCGAAGCAAGATTACCCATAGAAAGATACACCCTTGTTTTAAGCCCTATAGCTGTATTGCGTGATGCACGGGTAGCAGCAAGCGTTAATGCCAGGTCTGGCTCAGCCTCGTTAAGATCTTTTAGAATCTGTGTATACACTTCAGCAACCGTACTTCTTTTTAAATCGTTCCCAGTCAGATCTTTCTCGCCTTTTAATCTGAGTGGCACACCTAAACTTGCACCATTATCGGTAACGTAAGGTTTGGCATAGAGCTGAAGCAAACTATAATAACACAATGCCCGGGAGAATTTAGCCTCAGCAACATATTGTTTTGCAACTGCTGGTGTCAATATGGAGGCATTGGCTGCTACCCCTTCAATTACCAGGTTGGCCCTGTTAACAGCCGCATAAATTGCCCCCCATAAGTTCACTACCTCATTGGTACCAGAAGTTACGTTAAATCTCCAGGTATCAAGTCCTGTAACGCCGTTAGGCTTATTTACAATAAAATCCTCTCCACGAATATCATTATAGATTAAATAGCGTCCACCATAAAACTGGCCACTTTTTACGCCTGCATATATCCCGTTTACCTGAGATAAAATCCGTGCAGGTGTAGAAAAAGCGTCTTCTATTGGTAATGCAGTATCTGGAGAAGTATTTAAGAAATCCTTTTTGCACGATGTTGCAAATACAATTGGTGCTGCAATAAAAAGGTATTTTAACTTATTATTTAATTTGATTTTCATGATCAATAGTTTTAAAATCCAACATTAATACCGAAAGTAAATGTTCTGCCTGAAGGAACTGAATTTCTGTCAACTCCTGGAGCAAGGTTTCCACTGTTTCCTGTTGCAGTAGAGTTACCGTTTACAGAAACCTCAGGATCAGGACCAGGATAATTGGATATAATCCACAGGTTACTCGATTGTGCATATACCCTGATATTAGAAACGCCATATTTGCTCAACAGGCCTTTCGGAAGGGTATAGCCTAAGGCAAGATTTCGAACCTTTAAGAAATTTCCGGAGAAAACATTTTGCGATTGTGCAAATGCCGATCCATTTGAAGTATTATCGCCATAAACCAGTCTTGGAATATCGGTTACCTGACCAGGGGTTGTCCATCTGTTCAGTACATCTTTTTCGTTATTCCAAAAGCGTTGGTCGCGCAATCCCGCTAATGAGCCATAATACAACTTATTACCTCCTGAGAATGTAAGCCCGATGGTTAAGTCAAAGTCCTTGTAACGGAAATTGTTATCTAAACCACCAAACCATTTCGGAATAGACGGACCATCTATCACCGCATCTAAAGAAGCATCAATTGCAGGAGCATTGGTTCCGGCGTTTGGACCTTCGAGATACTGATAACGGGCAGCGGTAGCACGTTGAAAGCTAAATCTTAATTTTTCACCAAAGCGGTTAATAAAGATTCTTTCGCCGGTTGCCGGATCAACCCCTGCAGTTTGAACGGTATAAATTGACCCAATCGGATAACCTACCCGGGTAATATTGGCTGTTTCTAAAGAAGTGGCACCAAAAACATCGGCGTTGTTGTTACCTAGGGCAGTTACTTCATTTTTGAGCGTACTGAAAGTGAATATTGTTGACCATGAGAAGTTTTCCCGATCAATATTTTTCGAATTTAGCGTAAACTCAAAACCTTTATTATACATTTTACCAATATTGGTTGTTATGGCATTTCCGGGAACACCTTTAGATGGTGCCTGAGGCGCATTTTGAACCAGGTTATCGATGTTATTGTGATAATAATCCACATCAAGAGAGAAACGTCCTCCCAGAAACTCTAAATTAATACCCACATCGGCCTTTTTACTGGTTTCCCATTGCAGATCAGGATTACCCGCTTGTGAAAAGGTCAAAGCCGGATCGGCTCCATACAAGCCTGGGCTATACAGGAATAAAGATGGATAATTACCAATGTTGATATTTCCTACCTCACCATAGCTTCCGCGAATTTTAACCCTTGTTAACACCTTGCTAATTCCAGAGTTTTTGTAAAAATTCTCTTCAGATATTGCCCAACCTGCTGATGCTCCTCCAAAATTACCATACTTATTTCCCGAAGATAAACCTGAATAACCATCACGACGGAATGAACCGCTTAAGTAGTACCGTTTTTTATAATCGTAGTTTAAGCTTCCAAAGTACGAACGGAAAGCATTATTACCCTGAACCAAACCTGCCGGCGTGATAATACCGAAAGCTCCCTGATATACTTTGATAAAAGGATCGATTACATTTTGGCGGGTAGCACCGTATCCATCAGATTTGGTATACTGATCTTCAGCACCGATTAATGCACCCAAAGAATGATCGCCAAAAGTGTTCGAATAATTTAAGGTATTAGACCAGTTCCACCTGCTGTTTTTAACATAGTTACTGGTTGCACCTCCATTGTAAGATACTCCATCACCCTGAATCCGGTTTACGAAAGAATTATTATCAATCTTCAGGTTATCGATGCCATAAGTGGTTTTAAACGTTAATCCTTTAACAATTTGTATAGAAGCATAGGCGTTGGCAATTAAACGGTCACTTTCTGAAGTATTGCGGTCTTCATTAACCAACACTGCTGCATTCGGGAAGTTAGAGGCAATGGTATTGGCACCTAAGCCTACAGCAGAGCCATTAATATTGTACGATCCATCTTCATTATAGGCCGCTACGTTTGGTGGCAGTACAATGGCTAAACGGCCTAAACCAACGGTAGAGAAAGTTTGCCCCGGTAATGACCCTGTATTAGGTGCGCGGTTTAAGGTATTACTGTAAGAAAAATTAGTTCCGATGGTTACGTTTTTAAATAATTTGTGATCGAGGTTTACCCGGCCGTTTTTCCTTTCAAAAGAGTTGCCCAGGATAAAACCATCCTGATTGGAATACCCGATCGAAACATAGTAAGAAGTTTTCTCGTTTGCCCCTGAAAAATTGAGGGCATGGTTTTGAGCAGTTGCCGTGCGGTAAGCGTAATCATACCAGTTGGTTTCAACTTGCGAACCATCTGATCTGTTTTGCAGAAAAAATGCCGGTGCTAATCCGATATTCGTTCTTGCTTCATTTTTGATTTGTACATATTCTGCCGCATTCAGTAAAGGTGTAAGATTTTGTGCCTTTGTAGAACCCACCCAACCTTCATAATTGATTTTGGTAACCCCTTGTTTTCCTTTTTTAGTTGTGATTACAACTACGCCGTTGGCTGCCCTCGATCCATAAATGGCTGATGATGCTGCATCTTTAAGGATATCAATCGATTCGATATCTGAAGGATTAATATCACCCAGTGCATTACCCGCTGCACTATTTGCAGACTGATCGCCGGTGAATACCGGAATACCATCAACAATAATAAGCGGATAGGAACTCAGCGAGATAGAGTTAAAACCCCGAACCCTAAACACAGGTGGATTATTTAATACCCCGTTAGGCTGGATAATGTTAACACCCGCAGCTTTTCCTGCCAATGCCTGTTCGAAACTTTGTACAGGCAGGTTTTTTAATTTCTCGCCACTTACACTCGCAATAGAGCCGGTTACATCTCTTTTAGACTGCGTGGTGTAACCCGTAACTACCACATCTGACAATGTTTTGGAATCGCTGATTAAATTCACGTTAATTGTTGTTGCGCCGCCAACAGCTTTGGTTTGACTGATGTAGCCGATAAACGAGAACTCTAGCGCTGTAGCCCGGCCCGAAACCCGAATGGTATACTTACCATCGGCTCCGGTTGTGGTTCCTCCGGTTGCACCTTTAATTTTAACACTTACGCCTGGGAGTGGTAAGCCATCCTCCTGGGCCATAACGGTCCCTGTGATTGTTCGGTCTTGCGCCATTGCAGAACCTGCAATAAACAGCAAGAGGAACAAACTTTGTAGAAGTTTTTTCATAAAAATTTAGTTTAATTAATGATAGTTGATTAAAGCTTTTGGTATGTAGTTATCTGTTTTATTAAAATGAAACAACATTGTTTTATAACAACTAGCCGGAAAGTACATTAGGCGCAAATTATTAGCTAATCAGCAAATGTCATTCACGTTCAGGGTAGCCCTGTAGCAGTCAGTTATAAGATTAATCTGAGTAGGTTGGAGGGAATGGTTACGGCACTTCATTGGCCGCAATTTGGCCTTCAGTTGCTCTGTATTGGGCAATTGCACAGGTTGCAATATACCCCAACACGAACAACTCTTGCAGGAGTTTTTTCATGAATTAGTTTTAGTTTAGGTTAATAATACCTCAATATAAAACTTAGTATCATGTAATGCAAATTTTACACAAAGAAATTTTTTGATTAAATTTTCCTTTGTAAATCAGTGCCGGAACTAAAAATTGAAAAATATGCGCCGATATGCATCAAACACATAAACAAGGAGTTAAGATACTATACAGGCAAATTATAATTAAACAAATAAGATACAATTAGATTAAAACAGGATTAGAAAAACTAATGGTGTAATTGATTATAAACTGCAGTTAATTATAAAAAATAAGGCAAAAAAAAACAGGCCTCAATTGAGGCCTGTTTTTTTTAAGAAGTTGGCGATTAATTATAGCCAGGGTTATTTGGTAATAATAAATCATTTGTTGTTATCGCATCTTGTGGGATCGGATAAAGTTCGTCATTTGCCGTTCTTCCCTTAGCCTCTAAAAATACGGTAGCCATTGATTTAGCTGAATTTGTAGGAGAAGCTGTTCTTCTCATATCGGTCCATCTTGTACCTTCGAAAGCAAGCTCAACTCTTCTTTCCTGCGTAAACGACTGCTGGGTAACAGTTGTTAAAGCAGCTAAACCTCTTTTCGTTCTAACGTCGTTGATTCTGGATAAAGCCACTGCATCAGTTCCATTATTAGAACTCATAAACTGTGCTTCGCCAGAAATTAAATACATTTCAGAAATCCTAAGGATAGAGAATGGCAACGCACCATTACCAGAAGGATCTTGATATTTTTTACAATACCAGCCTGGGTTTGCAGTAGGAGCCACAATCTGCTGAATAGACGCAGCTTTTCTTGTATCGCCTGCCTCATAAGCATTTACCAGACTTTGGTCTACAGGAAGTTCTGCACGGCCACCACCTGGCATAGTTGGGTGCTGTAAGAAATAATCTAAAGATTGTTGCGCTTCTGTAGCAGTAAAATTCAGTTTAAAAATATGCTCTGTAGAAACATATGGTGTTGTGAATATAGAAGCATAATCAGAAGTGATCTGGAATTTTCCAGAATTAATTACCTCATCTGCATATTGTTTTGCCAACGCATAGTTTTTACGGATTAGGTAAACGCGAGCCAATAATGCTTTCGAAGCCTGCATTGAGGCAAATTTAGCATCACTAAAATCAGTTCCTGCATCAATACTAGCTTTTAAATCGGCAATGATCTGATTGTAAACTTCATCAACACTATTTCTTTTAACCTTTACCACATCTCTGTTAAATACAATTGGCACCGGACCAAAAAGTGTAACGAGTCTATAGTAGGCATAAGCCCTTAAAAAATAGGTTTGGGTTAAAAGAGGTTTCTTGGTTGCATCAGGAATTGATCCACTATTTAAAATTTCAAGCAAATCATTAGCTCTTTGGATAATAGCAAAAGGACCAATAAAGTACCTTGCCACCAAAACATTATTTGTTAAAATAGCATTGTTATCAACCTCACCATGCTGGAAGAAAGTTGCCCTGTAAACAAGGTTATCTGCCGATAAATCTTCTGTAGCATAACTTAAGTAATAGTAACTTGTGTTTCCGGATTGCAGCGCATCATAAATGCCATTCAGCAATTTTGGTGCTTCAGCCGGGCCAACCACTTCTGGAGATAAAGAAGCGATGGGATTAACATCTAGCTGTTTTTCACATGATGTGAAAACAGTTAGTCCGATAGCCATTAAGGCAAAAATTATTTTATTTCTCATCTTGTTTTTTTCTATAAACCAATATTAATCCCGAAAGTGTATGATTTAAACTGAGGAATACTTCCTTGATCCACACCAGTATTACCAACAGTAAAATCTGAAGAAACCTCCGGATCAAACCCTGTGTATTTCGTAAAAGTCAATACATTGTATCCTGTTGCATATACGCGAACATTTGATAAATGCAACTTGGTTGTAATAGATTTTGGAAGGTTGTAACCCAGAGTAATATTCTTTAACCTTAGGTAACTTCCATCTTCTAAGAACCTCGACGAGCGCTGAGTGTTATAAGTTCCTCTTGTACCGCCAACTGCTCTCGGATATTTAGAATCAGTATTTGTTGGTGTCCATCTGTTCTCATAAACATCGCGCAAAATGTTGGTAGCTGGAGCTGAAGCTGATACAACACCTCCTAAACTTGCCCAACCACCAGTTCCTTCTGCACCTAAGTTATAGATATCGTTGCCATAAGAATATTGGAAGAATACATTCAGGTCAAATCCTTTATATGAGAAATTGTTGGTGATACCACCGTAGAATTTCGGAAGAGGGTTACCTAAAAATTGTCTATCATCTCCTGTAATAGTACCTGAGTTATTAATATCTTCATAAAGCATATCTCCGGTATTTTTATCAACGCCTAAAGATTTGATTAAGAAGAATGCGCCTAATGGTTGACCAACAGCTGTTCTTGTTGCAAAAGATCCATCAATTGGCTGATCATTATATAATGCTGTAACTTTATTTTTATAGGTAGAAATGTTTAATGAGGTATTCCATTTAAACTCATCTACAAGGTTTTTACTGCTGATCTGGAAGTCAAAACCATGTCCTTCTAAACTACCGATATTTTCCAAAATTGTAGTAAAACCAGTAGTACTAGGGATTGGTCTGTTTAACAATAAGTCTTTGGTTTTCTTTTTGAAGTAATCGGCATTGATTTCAATCCTGTTGTTTAACAAGCCTATTTCTAAACCTAAATCGAACTGATTAGTGGTTTCCCATTTAAGATCAGGGCTACCAATGGTGCTTAATGCAAAACCTGGGGTATCATTATAGTTAAATCCGCCGCCAATTAGCCTTCTTGAAGTAAAGTTACCAATTCCTTCCTGGTTACCGGTAGAACCGTAACTTGCTCTCAATTTCAAGAAACTAACTACTGCGTTATTTTTCAAGAAATCTTCTTCACTGATAATCCAGCCACCCGAAACAGATGGAAAATAACCATATCTTCCTTTAGTTGGAATCTTCGATGAACCATCTCTTCTGATTGAACCACCTAATAAATATTTACCTTCCCAAGCTAAATTTAACCTGGCCAACATCGATTCAATTTTGAAATAAGTCAAACTTGCAGTACCACCAGTGATTTGTGCTGCAGAAGTTACATAAGGTGTAGCATCTGAAGGGAAATTTGATCCATCTACACGGTTGTTTGATTGATTATTCCATTGAAATTCGTAAACTGCAGTACCATCAACGTTCAAACGGTTATCAAATAAATTTTTATTATAAGATAATGTTTGTGTGGCAAGATAGTTTTCAGTTTGTACATAACCAGAAGATGCCGATCCGTTTGATCCTTGTCCAGACAATGAAGTTATAGGATTATAGGTTCTTTGGTCAAGGTAAGTATAATCGATACCCACCGCTGATCTGAATTTTAATTCTGGCAGGATTTTGAACTCTGCAAACGTTGAGTTAAAAATATTAGAAAGATTAACATAGTTTACAGACTGGAACATGTGCACCGGGTTATTATAATCGTTGGCCGCAAATGTACCGTTAGCGTTATAGATCGGCTGATCTGGTCTGGCTACCAAAGCACGGGGGAAAGGAGAGTAAATGCTGTTATCTACAGGCGATTCTTGTCTGTAAGAACGTGAAAGCGCTATATTACTTCCGATTTTGATAAAGCTATTAATATCATGTGTAACATTTGTTCTCAATGCATACCTTTTAAAACCACCGAAGCTAAGCGCTCCATCCTGATCAAAATAGTTTAATGAAGTGTAAAACTGTGTTTTTTCACCTGCACCAGAAGCAATTGAAAGCTGGATATTGTTTGTTCTTGAATCATGATTCAAAATTTCATCTAACCAATTTACATTTGCTGTCGGGTTGTCGATCTGAGCCTGGGTAAACAGGGCACTTAAACCAGCGTTAACTCTCGCCTCATTATACATTGTTCTGTATTCAGAAGCATTTAGCAGATCGCGGGTTTTAGTTAGTGATTGAGCACCTGTATAAGCCGAAACATTTATGGTCGATTTTCCCGATTTGTTTCCACCTTTTGTAGTGATGATAACAACACCGTTAGATCCGCGCGAACCATAAATGGCTGCCGAAGCTGCATCTTTCAACACGTCAACAGTTAAGATATCCTCAGGGTTAATATTCGCTAAAGCAGAAATACCAGCACCTGCAGATGAAGGTGTAGTACCACTGTTGCTTGGTAAAATTACACCGTCTACAACATACAATGGGTTGTTTCCTGCGGTGATAGAAGACCGGCCACGAATATTAATAGAGATTGGCGCACCAGGTCTGCCTGATCCGGAAGAAATCTGTACACCGGCCATTCTACCCTGTAAAGCCTGTGCAACACTAGGAACAGGTTGTTCCTTTATCTCTTCGGCGGTAACACCAACACGCGCTGATGTTACATTTCTCTTAGATTGAGTTCCATAGCCTACTACTACAACATCAGTAAGTGATTTGCTATCCTCAGATAAAGCAATATTTACTGTATTAGCGTTACCTAAACTGATAGATTGGGTAATATAGCCCAGGTAAGAAAACTCAAGGGATACATTGTTCCCGCTTACCTCTAATATGTATTTACCTGCTGAGGAAGTAACGGCACCTTTGTTTGTGCCTTTAATTTTTACATTTACCCCTGGAATAGGTAAACCGTCTCCTTTTGATGTAACCGTACCAGTTATCGTTCGTTGTTGGGCAAATGCCGCAAACGATACAAATAACAATACGAACAAACTTTGTAAAAGTTTTCTCATAAAAAAATGTTAGTTAATAATTTCGCAATGATAGGATATATTATTATGTAAGACAAATTTGACACTAAAAGGACCAAAATCTTGACTTTTGACTGATATAAAATAAAAAAGCAATGGCTATCAGCCATTGCTCACGCTATATAAAAAATTGTGTATAAATTAATAAACCCAGATAAATCTTTGTTTTATTCCTGGTTTCTGTGCAAAATCGATTCTGGCTTTAACAGAAAATACTGATGCATAATTTTTTCCATTATAGCTTGATGGTATCCAATCGATATCAAATGCTTTCTCGGCAATAATTAAACGTTTGGTAACCGGTATACCATCTGCAACATAATGGGCCTCATAAGTAGCTTTTCCGTTTTGATCGATATTGGTTACCAGATCTGCATCTAATGTACCATCTGCACTTTTATTTTCTTTTAATACTACACGCCTTAATTCCGTACCCAATAACGATATATATTGGTCAATTGAAGCGATGGGCACAGGTATACTTGCTTTTTCTTTTACAAGAGGGTCATTTGTTGCAATATCAACTTTAATGCGGTTAATACTAATGGTATCTAAAAACAAGAGCTTTTTAAGATCGTAGTTATACCGTAAAAACACATTACCATTATTATTAAATGCGTACCAGTTTCCTGATCTGGAATTGTCTTTATATACACCTCTTAAGAAAACCTTATCCTCATCCTTTAATACTGAATATGTGCCTTCAAACTTCTTTGAGTCATTCATTGCATATACAACCTTAGTTTGATCAGAAAGAATTGAAGTTTTTTGTTCCTGGGCATTGCTAACTTGTACAGTAGCAAATAGCGCCAAAGCAGAAAAATAAATGTTTTTGTAAATATTCATAACAGAGCTGATTAGTTATCTAAATATACAAAATAATCTCCCATTTTAGACAAACAAAAATGCCCTTTGAAGATATCTCCAAAGGGCATTTACTTAATATTAGAATTTCTAACGCGATGATTTATATTTAATAACTAATGAATAAACCCTTTTTGCAGCCGTTTGATTCCAATCAAAGTTTAGCGTGAATGTTTTCGTTGCAGGATCATACTTGTTTACAGATCCAGGAATAATAGCAAGTGTTGCATTACCCAACGCTTTCATCGTTACCAGATTTGTAGCCGGATCTACTGTTGCCTGAAGGTTATCAATACCACCCACACCTGAAGAACCACCGGCCCATCTTAAGTTTCCAATCTGAACAGTATTAGCCCCAACCGTAGTAAGAGTTAGGTCAGGATTAGTAGAAGTATTACCATTTAAAGCATCACCAGTTGTAGGCGTTGTAGGATTACTATAACGTTGTACAAAACTTCCAGCCTGCATAGCATAAATACCATCGTAAGCATTTTTTGCACTCACATTTAATAAAATAGTATTGAAGTTCCCGCTTATAATGCCAGATGACGCTGAAGTTATGGTCAGTGGTAGCACTTCCGAAACAGCAAAATTAAAAGTTGAAGGCTTTAATAAAACATTGAATGTTGCCTTACTTGTTCCTGCCTTAATCACAACCTCAGTTGCCGAAAGTGTGTAGCTTGTAGGCTGAAGAAGTTCATAATGACCACCTGTTGCGGTATTATATTCCGTGATTTTTGAAGCGGCTCCCACAGCAACCTTTACGGTAATATCCTGAGGTGCTGTAGCTTCCGGACCCGAATAACTAACCGTAACTGGTAAAGAAGGAGTACTGGCTGCTTCATACGCAAACGAATATAAAGGGTACGGAGTGCCATTTTGAACAATCTGTGCTGGGTTGGCAAACTCAATAACATTGTGGCCTTTGGCAGGATCCAATATCATCGTATCATCCTTTAAGCAAGAGCTTAGAAAGGTTATTGCGAGTAAAGCCGCTATAGATTTAAAAATATTTTTTTTCATGTCTTTATTAATTTAAGTCCCAAAAAATACGAGAACCAAATAATGTAACTGAAGGAACATTTGTAGGGTTCAGGTTATACTCCGATTGAGGGTAAAGTACTCTTCCAATCAATTTATCAGGACGAGTAGATACCGATTGTTTAGATGCGAAAGTTAAAAGTGGATCTTGTGATCCGTTAACAATCGTAGGATAAGTTGTGCGTTTAAACTCATTGAATGCTTCGTCACAATGAATCATGTTCATCGCAATATACTTTTGAGTAATAATTGCCTCAATCTTTTGCTCGTTGTTTGTGGCAAGATCAAAGTTTGCCAATCTGCTTGTGTTATTCGTAGTTAAATAGGTTGTAACATCTGCATTTACATTTTTACTGGCATCAACAACATTACTCTGATTTTGATATAAATAGTTGAATGAAGCCGTTATACCAGCATTAAAAGCAGTCTTAGCATCGCCTGTTAAATACCCTCTTACATAAGCCTCAGCTTGTAAAAAATAACTTTCTGAAGCTAACATTAACGATTGACCTTGAGAAGGTCCTTTGGCAACTCCCAATCCTGGGGTATTTGCATCAACACCGGTAAACCATGAAGTAGATCCTGCTGGAGGAACCTGAGAAGAAACCGTATTCTCCTCGCCCAACTGGTTAACAGCTGTACTAGGGAATCCTCTGAAAATTACACCACCACGTCCCGGGTCAGAAAGTTTTGTACCATTATAAAATGAGAATATCCATCTTGTTGGAATCGCTTGACCTTGCGATCTAGCATTATCAGTACCGAAAGCCAAACTACCATAGTTAGGGTTTTGTTGACTAATACCTTGTGAATTTATTGCCTTAACATAACCAGGATTAACCAATGCATCAGTAGTCAAAAATCCAACTGTTGTATTTAAAGCGGCAAATTCAGTAGTTGTGTAAGACTGTAATGCTGTTACACCAGCCATTTTAATTAACAACCTTAATTTAAGCGTGTTGGCAAATTTTTTCCATAAATTCATATCACCTTTAAATAATGGATCTGCACTCGCCAATACCTTATTTGCGGTTGTTCCCGCCTGGGCAGTGGTAATTGCATTAATAGAGGCTGTTAATTGCGCAACTAAATCTTTGTAAATATCTTCAGCTTTATCGTATTTCGGCGCCAAAACCGAATTACCTTTTAATGCTTCACTGTAAGGTACATCATTGTACTGATCAACAACCTTAGCAAAAACATAAGCTTTCATAATTCTGGCTATTGCAGTAGAATAAGCCAAACCTGGCGTAGCTGCTGTATTATCAATTACATATTGGTAATCCGTTGCATTATCGTAAGATGACGAAAATCCGGTTACAAAACTTCCTGCAGTATAGGCATAAGTTACACCAGATCCATAACCACCAACCCCGTAAATGTTAGCGGCAAAACCACCAGGAAAGTAGTATGCACTGTTTAATGATTGCGTAATAGAAGCTGTACCAACAATTGCCTGTGGTAAAACAAGCGCTGGAGTAGCCGTAGTAGCATTATTTGTATTTGTATTTATATCAAGGTACTTTTTGCAGGAAGAAACCCCAACTGCAACAGCACCTATCAATAAAAGGTTTATAATCTTTTTCATATTAATGTATGTTAAAATGTTAATGATAATGTCGCTCCGTAGAATCTTGCCGGAGGTGTTTGGCCTAAGTTAACAATACCGATACCATTATTATCAGAACCAGCAGAACTGTATTCTGGGTCTGTGTAGATGTTTGTTTTAGGTGTCCAGATAAATAGGTTTCTGCCTTGTACACTAATACGTGCTGCTTTTACATATTTTAAATTTCCAAGAACAGATCTAGGAATATCATATCCCAAAGAAAGCTCTCTTAGTTTCCAGAATGCTGCAGAGTAAACATAGTTAGTACCAACGGCAGTATTGGTTGGTCCGTTAGTCCAGAAATCTACCCCTCCGGTTCTTGTGGTAATGTTGGTATTTTCAACATAAGTGTTAGTAGCCGGATCTAAATAAGAAGAGTTTGGAACAACAAAACGTTCACGGTTAAAATAGGTTGTTCTGATACCAGCTCCAGAAAAATCATAGCTGCCAGAACTTTGTGCCATAACAAAACCACCTCTGTATTCAAATAAAGCAGCCAGGCGGAAACCTTTAAATGAAGCCGCAGCATCTAAACCTAAACGGTGTTTTGGTTCGGTGTTACCTAATACGAAAGTACCTGTAGTAACGCTAGGAAAACCAGTAATACGATCTACAATAATTCTTCCTTGCGGATCTCTAACATAATCAGAACCTTTCAAAGATGGGAAAGATTGACCTTCAATAGCCCAAACGCCCAAACCAGTGGTTGCAGAGCCCGATAATGAAATTTGGCTCAAACCATTACCAATTGAAGTAACTTTATTTTGATTGTAAGTATAGTTAGCACCCACAGAAATTTCCAATCCATTTACAGCATTTTTAACTGGAACTAAACGAAGAGATGTTTCGACACCTTTGTTAGTAACTTCACCTGTATTTGTTAAAAATGAACTAAAGCCCGTTGAAGTTGCCACATCAATAGGCACCGTCTGATCGGTTGTGCTTGTGTTATAATAAGTAAACGCTCCTGTAATTCTTGATTTAAATAAAGCAAAATCAACACCACCTTCATAAGCCAAGGTCATCTCAGGTTTAATATTTGCTGATACAATTCTATTACCCAATGTATATCCAGGGATACCGTTGAAAGGGTAACCATAAGCTGATCCGAAAGTTGGCAATAACGAATATGCACCAAAGTTAGAGCTGTTACCTAAGTTTACGTTACCCACTTTAGACACACCACCTCTGATTTTTAAAGATTCAATTACTTTAGAGTTTTTTATTGCCGGAATAGCATCAGAAGCAATAAACGAAATATCTGCCGATGGATAGAAGAAAGATCTGTTTTCAGCAGATAAGATCGATCTCCAGTCATTTCTACCAGTTACGTGTAAGTATAAATAGTCTCTGAAACCTAAACGTAAATCTCCATAAAGACCAATTTGTCTGGCTTTATAATCCGCTTCTGAAGCACCTGAATTACCTAAACCATTGTTAATGTTAAAGAAGCCGCCTTGAGCCAAACCTCCATTAGTATTAACATTCACAGTTTTATATGTATTCTGTCTGATTGTACCACCAGCAATTACATTTAATGTAAAATCTTTAGATAGTTTTTTAATGTATTGAGCAATGAACTCGGGGTTAATTTGAGTATTAAAACCTGAAGACTCACTTACCGAACCAACAACATTTGAGAAGTTTGGTGTTTCTGCTAATCTGTAATCCGAGTAAGTAAATTTATCGGTTGTAGATTTGTTGGCGAAACTACGGTTTGATAAACTCGCTCTAACCAATAAAGACAATTCTTTAATTGGGTACCACTTTAACTGCACGTTACCGGTTAAATAATCGTTACGGCTTAGACTTCTGTTATTGCCTAATGCAAAGTAAGGGTTTTGGTAGTATTCGTTATAATATCCATCAGGAGTAGAGAATGGATCGTTTTTATAATCACTATATCTGGTTAAAGGAATCTGACCAGGTGATTGTAAAACGTTATCAAAAACCGTAGCAATGGCGCTTGATTGGTTGTAACGGTTTTGAACGTAGTTGGCATTGAAACTAAAAGTAACATTGTTACCTAAATTGCGCTCACCATTAACACGCATAGTAAACCTGTTATATTTATCGCCTGGCACGGTACTTTTTTGATCAAAATACTGACCAGAAAAATAATAAGTTCCTTTATCGTCGCCAGAAGAAACATTAAAATCAGTTTGATTTGAATAACCTGTCTCCCAGAAAGCATTTTTGTTTTCATCTGCATTAAATGAATAAGGTACAGATTGAATCGAACCATCAGCTAAAGGCTTACCAATCGGGCGAACAACACCATCAAAAGCCGGACCATATTGCTGATTTTCGAACGGTGTATAGCTTGGCACATCATCGTTACCTGTACCAGAACCAAAACGCTCTTGTAATTGAGGTAAGAAGCTTACCTGCTCAACGTTTGTAGTGTGGCTCACATTAATTGTAGAAGATCCTCTTTTACCTTTTTTGGTTTGGATAATTAATGCACCGTTAGACGCGTCTGATCCGTAAAGAGCAGCAGCACCAGCACCATTTAATACCTCGATGTTTTCAATATCCTCTGGGTTTAAGTTCCCTAAGATATCACTAGGTACAATTACGTTATCAACAACAACCAAAGCCTGGTTGTTACCTAATAATGAGCGGTTACCACGTAAAACTAAACGTACACTTGGGTTAACACCACTACTTACAGCGTTTACCTGTAAACCAGCAACTTTACCGGTTAAGGCACTCGCTACGTTAAAAGCTTTACCCTGAGTTAACTCTTCAGCTTTTACCGTAGTAGATTGGTTACCTTGCTGACGACGCTGAATAGTAATACCCCCTGCTGTAACCACAACTTCATTTAAAGAAGTTACATCCGATTGTAAAACAGCATTTACAACATTACTTGCCGGGATAACGAACTCTTTCGATCCGTAACCTAAAAAGGTTACCACAATTGTTTTTCCATTAGCAGGAACTTTTAGCGAGAATTTTCCGCTTGCGCCGGTTTGAGCGCCTAAATTAGGGATTTCTTTTACCCTTACTGATGCTCCTGGTATGGGAAGTCCATCTTCTTGAGATGTCACTGTACCAGTTACTGTTCTTTCTTGAGCAAACGCAGAAAATGCGCAAAGCACAAGAATGAACAAACTTTGTAGAAGTTTTTTCATAATTTGAAAATAGGTTAGTTAATGATTATTTAATCGCTAAAATAGAGTTAGTTACGGTTAACACCAAATTTATTTTAACAATTTTTAACACTTTAAACAAAATAATGCTATAAAGTGGCTAAATGGCGTTTAAACGCACATAATAAACTATAAACTAGTGGTTTAGTTTGAAAAATTCGCATGATTAAGCATACATAATTTATAGTTATTGTTAAATAATACCTCTGTATTCTGCCCATTCTTCAATCTGCTTAACATCCTCTTTACAATGGTTTTTATCTTAAAACAAAACAGCCTCCTGAAAATAAATTCAGAAGGCTGTCTATTTAAATTACCGACCAGCTTAATGATCGTCATCTACAAATTTGGTTCTGTGATATCCTTTAAGGTGATAAACGGTTCCTGGATCATCAGAAAATTCAACATCCAGTGTAATTGCATCTGTTGGTGCCTTTGAAACCGGACCAGTAGTGCCATTAGGTGTTATTTTACCATTAGTTACCGTAAAAGTTATCCCTCCGGGATAGGTACCTGCATTGGCTATATTTTGCCCAGTAAGGGTCTTGTTATCTACATTTACGTTTACCTTTCCAAAAACAGTCTGGGTAGCCGAAGTAGACCAAAAATTAGTAAGATTCAACCACATTTGAGATGAAGAATTATCAGCAGTGTTATAGGTCGAAATCCCATAATAAGCACCAGTCCCATCAATCTGTACCCACCATTCACCAGATAGGTCCTGTACCGCAGTACCACCAACCGGCTCTTCTTTTTTACAAGCAGAGATGCTTAGTACAAAAAGTGTTAGTATATAAAAATATTTTTTCATCGTTTTATTATTTATTGTTTAACAAAGGTTCTTACTGCTGTACCATAACCAGGATTTTCAACTGCCCAAGAATAATTGCCAGTAATCAGATCTTTACTTTCCGTATTTGATCCCCATGGCCCGCTGTCTGTGTTCTGCTGAGGAATATCAATGGTACTACCTGTAGGGTTTATTGCAATAACGTTTACTGTAGTACCCGTTGCTGCACCGCCAGGATTATTAACCAAATAAGCGCCGGGAGCCAATTTTGTCCATTTAGTGATTGTTCCGGTAGCAGCCCGAAGGTAGTTGCCAGAAAAATCGTTAGCTACAGCATCAGCTTTGGTATCATAAACTACAACTGATCTGGTAGCAGTTGCAGAAAAGCCATCTGTATTAGTAGCCGAGTAGGTGATTAAATAAACACCTGCAGTTGCCGTATTGGGTAAACCTGTAGTTTTTACTTCGATAGTACTTGTTCCTGCTACTGCAGTAGCTCCGGCATCAGTATAAGTTGCACCTTTAGCTACTGCTACATACTTATCACCTTTCATTGTTAATGTCGGGAAAACAGTTATTTTAGAAATACCCACGTAGCCTTCCGGATAATCAAACGACTGCTTTTTGCAAGAGCTGTAAACTAAGCTTACAGCCCCCAATATGATTATTGTTAAATATCTTTTCATCTCTTTATCATTTATAAATGTTATTTACCCCACCAAACTTTAGTTGTAATTGGCACCTCTGCAGGCGTATTACTATTTCTATCCCTTGACGACGCCGGGTATACCAAACGCTTAGGAAACAAACCAGCAGTAACGCCATTTTTTGAGTAAACCCATTGTCCGGGTATATAACTTGCATCAGTTGAGTAAACTGTACTTGTTTTAGGGTATCCGGTACGCTCCTGCTCAAAAAAGCCCTCCAAACTATGTGAACCGGCAAATGAAGCCCATTTTTGAACGATAATCTTCTCTAATTTCTGATCAAAGGTTCCACTATACAGCAAATAAGCTGCAGGAACTGAAGTTGTAGCCAATCCAACTTGTGTAAAGGCTGCACGAACGCCATTTTGATACATGGCCAAAGCGCCTGTTCCACCATAATAACGCTCAAGTGCTTCTGCCTGCATCAGGTAAGATTCTGCTGCAGAAATGAACCATACCGGATCTTTTGCGGTTTGTGCAAAAACTGTAGCACTGGCATAAGTTGGCTGCTGTGTAGCTGTAGCTGTATAATCGCCCTGATTCATTGGGGTTGGATTAGCAGTTCCAAAGTAATAATTAACCCTTGGGTCGTTATTCGTGGTTAACCATGAAGTAAATGTTTTACTAGCCCTTAAATTGGTAGTTGTATTTAAACGACGGATATTATATTCGTAAAATGGATTGCTATTATCAGGCGTTCCGTCAAATGTAGCCAATCCAGCATTCGTAGTCAGAAAATTTGCTCCATCTGTATACAATTTTGTAATACCAGCCTGAGCTTCTGCAGGTTTTGCATTTACCATCCTTAAATACATTTTTAACTTTAACGTGTTGGCAAACTTGGTCCACAAGCTCATATCGCCACCGAAAAGAAAATCGGTTTTTTTCTGATCACTGCTCAATGCAATGCTGGTATAATCTTTAGCTAAAGCTGCATCAATTTCGGCAAGTAAGCCTACATAAATGGTATAACCATCATCAAATTTTGGTTGTAAATTGTCTACACCTTTCAAAGCTTCAGTATAAGGAACCTGGTCGTACAAATCAACCAACACCTGATAGGTGTAAGCTTTCATAACCGTAGCCATTAAATTATAGCGCCAGTCGCTTTTAGCCTGAGCAAGTTTTATTGCCAATTGATAATCAGCAAGGGCACCAGAAAAAAGCTCGTTATAACTGCCATTAAAATCATTACGGGTTAATGCATACGAATCAATTGTTTTATATTGATTTGAAGCATTTGCCTGGGTATAATATTGAGACCAAATTCCGCCCAGAATAGTTAAATCTCCACCAACGCGCCCTGCAGTAGAAGCTACAGCCGAAGGAAATAATACCTCAGGTGTAGTGGTTTCTATTAGGGGGTTATTTGGACTTATGTTTATATCTAGTGTTTTCTTACATCCAAAAGCAAGAAACACTACTGCTGAAAACATCAGCGCTTTATATTTTATATGATTATTTTTCATTGTGAGATAGATTAAAATGAAACTTTTAATGATGCACCAAAGAACCTTACCGGAGGCGCAGTTCTGAACTCACCAAATTCACTTCCTAAATCATTTCCGAAGTTAGAAACCTCAGGATCGATTGTATTGTTGTTTTTTGCCAGCCAGGTAACAAGATTTCTTCCAAAAACAGAAACACTTGCACGTTGTGCACCTATTTTACCAACAATAGATTTTGGCAGGTTATAACTTAAAGTAGCTTCTCTTAATTTTAAGAAAGATCTATCTAAAATACGGTTAGCATAAGCATCGGCCTTGTTTGAGGTGTGATAATAAAAATCATCAGTATTGGCTTCAGTAATTGGCGTAGTATTTTCTACATACGTACCGTTGGCCAGTTTTTGTACCGAGTTAGGAACAATAAATGGACGGCGATCATTATAAGTTGTTTTAGCATCAGCACCAACGAAGTTTAACAAATCGGCAGTTCCTGAATAAAACACCCCACCTTTATGCCAATCTAGGGTAAACGAAAGTGAAAAATCTTTGTAACGGAACTGGTTGGCTAAACCCATTACAAAATCCGGAACTGTAGAACCAAAGCTTACATTTTCAGAAGAATATACCGGATATCCGTTAGCATCAACAATAACCTGACCGCTTGGGCTATAGGTACGTGTTGGTGCTTCGATAATACCTAAGGGTTGGCCCACACGCGCAACAAACTGAGCATCGTATGCAGTGTTTAGGACTACCTTATCTAACCCTGCCGGCAATTCAGTAACCTTACTGTTTTCTTTAGTGAAGGTATAATTCAGGTTCCAGTCAATATCTGTAGTTTTAATTGGCTTTATGTTTACTGCAAGCTCCACTCCCTTATTACGAACAGAACCGAAGTTAACAATGTACGATGAGTAACCTGTAGATGGATCGATAGGCAAAGGAATAATCTGATCTTTTCTTAACTTATTGTAATAAGTTGCATCGATACCAATACGATCTTGTAAAAATCTGATCTCAGCACCTAACTCTACCTCTTTAACACGCTCTGGTTTAAAGTTGTTACTGTTTAACTGGTTAGAAATCGAATAACCCGGAACGCCAAAAATAGGGAAGGTTAATGTTCCGAAACCTAGTGGAACTGATGTTCTGGTTGCGCTGTTAAACACCCGATAAGGATCAGTATCACTACCTGTTTCACCATAACTTGCTCTGATTTTTAAGAAGCTGATCGGTGTTTTACTAAAATCGATTGCTTGTGAAGCAATGAAAGCTAAACTTGAAGCCGGATAAAAATAACTGTTGTTATCCTGAGGAAGCGTTGATGACCAATCATTTCTACCGGTAACAGTTAAATACAGGTATTTGTTATAACCAAAGGTTGCTGAGGCATAGGCACCAAATAAACGGCGGTGCGATTCTGCACTGGTTGAAGTTGGCTTGTTTGCAGAGTTATTGATCTGATAAAAGCCTGGTATAGCTAAATCTTCAATACCTGTAGTTAATACTCTTGAACCACGATCGTTATAGTTAACCCCAATTAAACCATCTAAATCAAAATGACTATTTAGTTCTTTGTTAAAAAGTGCATTTAATTTCGAATCATACTCAAAGGTTTTTACTGACCCGTCAATTACATCACCTGCATCGGCTGCTCTTGAAGATCCTTCGATGTTTCCTCCGGCATTATAACTGCCTGGGCTAGGTGCGTTTTTATTGTGCCAGATTTTACTAATCGCGTTGTCAATATCAGCTCCTTGCTGGAATTGGAAACTTAACCAGCCAGTTGCTTTATAGTTTAAATTAATATTTCCATACACACGATCACTTTTATACCGACTTCCATTTTCATAAATAGAATAATAAGGGTTTTCGGCATAAGGTGTAAAATAATTATCTACGTTAAAGAACTTGTTTTTATAATCCTGAAGGTCCTTAATCGGAATATCTCCCGGAATCTGAAGGATATCCTCATAAAACGACGAACCAATACCCGAATTTGCACCACCCTGATTGATAAACTTGGTTGTTTTACCCACATAGTTTAAAGAGGCGTCAGCAGAAAACTTTCCGTACTTGGTAGATCCTTTTAAGGTAAAGTTATTTCTTTTGTAAGAATCATTGTCGGATGGCAGATAACCATTGCTGTAAATATTACCGTAAGAAAAATAAGCAGTGCTATTTTCATTTCCACCACTTAAAGCTATGTTATTGTTTAACTCTATACCGGTAGTTAAAGCATCTCTAACATTGTTTTTAATGAAAGAGTAAGGCTTTAGTAATTGGGAATTGTCTACAATAGCACCCCATGGCCGTAATTGACCATCGTATTTTGGGCCCCAGTTACCATTTTCTGAAGGAATGTAAGTACCATCCCAACCTTGGCCAAACTGATCCTGAAGCTTATAAACAGAAGCAACGTTGGTTAATGTGGTAGCTGTAGAAAGATCTACCTTTAGTTTTCCAGCAGCACCTTTTTTAGTGGTAACGATTAAAACACCATTCGAACCACGCGAACCATATAAGGCTGTTGCTGCCGATCCTTTTAAAATACTGATACTTTCGATATTGTTTGGATCGATGTCGTTTGCATTGTTACCAAAGTCATAGTTGTTATCAGACCCTGCGGTTGAGTTATCCAAAGGCACACCATCAACAACGTACAGGGGCTGATTGCTACCTGTTATTGATGAATAACCCCTTAAAATAACTTTAGTTGAACCACCTGGCGCACCAGAAGTATTGGAAATGTTTACCCCGGCAACCTTTCCTTGCAAACCACCAAATAAACTTGCGGGCGCAGAAGCATTAACCTCCGCCGACTTTAAGGTACTTTGAGAGTAACCCAATGTTTTCGTAGCCTTGTTAACACCCAATGCTGTTACCACAACCTCGCCTAAAGCCTTCGAATCGGTATTTAAAACAACATTAATTACATTTGAGCTGCTGATTGGCCTTGTTTGAGCGGCAAATCCAATTGAAGAGAACTCAAGTACTTTGGCTGATGAGGAGACTTTGATGGAGAATTTTCCATTCGAATCGGTAGAGGTACCACCAGCGGCACCCTGGATTTTTACGCTTACTCCAGGAATTGGCAGTTTATCGTCAGCAGACGTAACTGTCCCTGTGATTGTTCGATCCTGTGCCATTGCGTTTACCGCAAAAAACAGGACAATGAACAAACTCTGTAGAAGTTTTTTCATAGTAGAAATAGGTTAGTTAATGTGTAAAATAATACTCTAAATTAGAGTTAGTTAGCTCCACAAGCAAATTAATTTTAACTTTTTTTAACTAATCCTGTCCTAAATACACCCCAAGGCCTATTTTATAAGCGTAACTTTTTTGTTAACTAACAATTTAGGAATTTCTTTTGAAGAAATAACCGTAGGTTAATAACTACAGAAAATGATGTTACCGTAAAGGGTTTTGCCTCCTTCCCAAAAGTTCCTGAAAAGTGGGTCGTTTGCCAGGTAAACAACCTGCCCCCGGCCAAAATCCTGCACCCCAATCAGCAAACCTGTTTTCAGTTCTTCTCTTGCTTTTTTGCCAACAATCCCCGCCATTAAACTTTTTTCGTTAACCAGACCTACATTCCAGCCTTTAGCAAAGGGTTCGTATATTTTCCGGTCTGTTTTTAAGCTGTAATATGTTTTTCCGATACCGTACGAAAAAGGGTGAGAAGCATCGAGGTTAATTTTATAAATGGCACCCGGTATGGTGGTTTCAAAATCATCGCGGTCTTTATCCTTAAAAAGCAGTTTATTGGCATCTGGTTTTTCATCTTTCTTCACTGCAGCTTCTTTCTTTTTAATGTCAAAACCTTTTTTATCGAAAACACTTTCGATAGCATCTTCCATCAAAATCAATTTTCCTCCCTTGTTTAACCATGCCGTTAAGCCATCACCTATAAAAGGTGCGTAGCTACCATCTGGTAGAATCAGTATATTAACCTTGTTGATATCTAGATTGTTGATATCTCTGGCATTAATAATACTGGGCGAGAGATTTAAATCATGCTCCAGGTAGAACCAGGCTTCACCAAATGCGAGAGAGGAAACCTCCATACCCGATACTATAGCAATTTTAGGTTGTCTTAATAATGGATAAACATTGGAACCAAAATCTTTGCCTTTCTCTACAAAGCCACTCGAAACCGCCTGGATGGGCTTATCTAATTTCTTTGCAATTGCAGCTATCTTATCTTTTACCCCTCTGGCCAGTTTTTCATTCTCAGCCCTGAGTACAATCAGCGTACCGGCAGGGTAATCTTTTCCGTTTACCGAAAAGGGCTGATCGGCCTGCCTCACTTTAATATTTTCCTTTTGCAAAGCAATCAACACCTGCGCATCCTCGCTTGTTCCCCAGTTAAACAGCCAGGCCAATGGCTTATCTACCTCGTTACTGGCTATTTTAGGTTCTTCGAGGGTAGCAAATTTACCTTTTATGTTTTCTTTACTGGCGTAAGCTTTTAATCCATAGATATAAGGAAGCGCCCAGGCGGTAATATCGTAGGTATTAGAGTCGGTTACAACGGTATGCGGCTCTAACAGTACATTCGCCAAAACGGCCCGCGATTGCAGCACACTCACAATTAAATCATTCCGCCCAACTGAAAAATTTTCCTCCTTTTGGCTGTCGTAATCGTAACCACGACCTTGTTTATCTCCTCCAAAAGCAAATTCGATCTTGTTTTTACTTAGCAATTCGGCTAGCTTTTTTAAGCGCGACAAGTTGCTTGCCTTTATAATATAGCTTTTATAAATACCTGGCGCATTGCTCAACCCTTGCTGAAAATATTTTTTATACTCTTCCAAAAGTTTATTGTGGCTTAAAGCGGTTACTTCGAGAGTTGAAATACCCGTTGTAAAGTGATGGGCAATACGATCTTTTAAGGTTAATGTATCACCATCGTTGGTTACCACCGATAAACCTGCCCTGATACCCCCTTGCTCATACGTCATCCCGATTGATCCATTATACAGCGGATAGGTATCACCGTAAGAAGGGTAGAGCAGATCGAAACGCTCTTTAGTAAAATATTGCCAGCCTTCGGCGTCGAAATATTTAGCATTATTTTTCCCTACAACCACCTGAAAACTTTTTTGCCAGGGTGTAATATCCTGATGTACAGGCTCTGCTGCCGGCGCAAAATAATAAGGTTCGTTATAGCTTTGCTCGTGAAAGTCGACGTGCACCTGAGGCATCCATTGGCTGTATAAAGCCAGCCTTTGCTGACTTTCTATCTGTGTTTGCCAGGCCCAATCGCGGTTTAAATCAAAATAATAATGATTGGGTCGACCGCCTGGCCAGGGCTCCATGTGCTCGCGTGATGAAGGATCGGAATTAGGTGTTTTGCCCACTACGCTATTAAAATAATTCACATAGCGGTCGCGCCCATCAGGATTTAAGCAGGGATCAATCACTACCACAGTATTTTTTAGCCACTCATTAGCAGGCTTATAAGTATCTGATGCCAAGGTGTACAGCATCTTCAAAGCTGTTTCGGTAGAGCTGGCCTCGTTTCCATGCACATTATAACTCAGCCAAAGGATTGCTGGTTGCCGGGCTAAATCAACATTGGTATTGGTTCCGGTACTCAGTTTAAGGTTATTATTTCTAATTTGTTCTAACTGGCTGATATTTTCAGGTGCCGAAACAATGGCTACCAGTAATGGCCTGCCTTCGTTAGTTTTGCCATATTCAATTAATTTTACATTTTTTGGAGAAGCCGCAGCAATCTGCCTGAAATAATCGGCCACTTTGTGGTGCGGGGTAAAGCGTGTGCCAAGTTCGTAGCCCAGAAAATCATCAGGAGTTTTCAGCTGGGCCTGTACTAAAAAAATAGAGCTCAGCAAGATCAGGCAGAACGTTAGCAGTCTTTTCATGCGAAAATAATTTTACCTAATGTACTAATTTTGTTTTTTGTTGTTGCTAAAGCTTAATTTTACATCACATTTTTTTACGACCACATGATTACAACCGAAAAACTATACGACCACTATCTGCAAAATCCCGTTATTTCTACCGATACAAGAAACATTACACCCGGTTGTATATTTTTTGCGTTGAAAGGTGATCTTTTTAATGCGAACGAATTTGCCCATCAGGCCATTGAAAAAGGAGCAGCTTACGCGGTAATTGATGAAGAAAAGTATGCAGAAAATACACAATGCTTACTGGTAGATGATGTATTAGCCACTTTGCAGGATCTGGCTCGCTACCACCGCAAACAGTTAAATATTCCAGTTATAGGTTTAACTGGCAGCAACGGCAAAACCACCAGTAAAGAATTGGTAAACGCTGTACTGGCCGAACGTTACAAAACCTTTGCCACTTTTGGCAACCTGAATAACCACATTGGTGTTCCTTTATCCATATTAGCCATTACCGCTGATGTGCAGATTGCAGTGATAGAGATGGGAGCCAACCACCAGAAAGAAATTGAACTGCTTTGCACTATTGCCCAGCCTACACATGGTATTATTACCAATGTTGGTATGGCCCATTTAGATGGTTTTGGTGGCTTTGAAGGGGTAAAAAAAGGAAAAGCAGAGCTTTATGCTTACCTGAAAGCAACCAATGGCTATACTTTTATTAACCGGAACAATGCTTATCTGCTCGAAATGAGTGCTAACGCAGGCTTAAATAAACTGATATATTACGGAACAGAAAATGGCAACACCATTAAAGGCACGCTAAAGAGCAGCGATCCTTTTATTGAGGTAACATGGACTAACCATGAGGCTGAATCGACTGTTAAAACCAATTTAACAGGCAGTTACAATTTCGAAAACATACTTGCAGCCATCTGCATTGGCGATTTCTTCGACATGAATCCCGAAGAAATTAATGCCGGTTTAGCCAACTATCAACCCAAAAATAACCGGTCGCAATTAACCAAAACCGAAAAAAACACGGTAATCTGCGATTTTTACAATGCCAATCCCAGCAGTATGACTGCCGCTTTAAACAATATTTCAGTTTTATCGGCCGGAAAAAAGACAGCTATTTTGGGTGACATGTTTGAGCTTGGCCCCGAATCGCCAACCCAGCACGAGCTGATTGTTAACCAGGCACAGGAAAGCGGATTAGATCAACTGATTTTTATCGGCAAATATTTCTATGCCTTTAAAGACCAGGTTAATGGTCTGTTTTTTGAAACACCTGCTGAAGCGGCAGATTACTTGCAACAAAATCCAATTCAGGATCATCTGGTATTGTTAAAAGGATCGAGGGGGATGAAGCTGGAGAATTTGTTGCAGTATATTTAGCCGTGAATATGAATAGCGAACATATAACTTAGAGAGCTAACCGATGGCTGTTTCATTAAGTACTTAAAAGAGGTGCTGAAATAAATTCAGCATGACGAAAAAATTAGCCTATACCTCGCGTTATTGCACCTGCTCAATCGCAAGCCCTACATCGCTCACTTCTAACAACGGGTTATCGCGCATATTCTGCTCAATTTCGATGTCAAACTTCCCGTTGCGGGGAAAATGGTAATTGGTGAGCATAGGTAAGGTATAGCTGAATATATTGCCTGAACCACTTCCCAGCCATTCGCCATCATTTTTGGCCAGTTTGTATTGGTAACGCTTGGTTACCACCTGTTTCCCGTCTTTAAAGTGCGCCAAAATGAAAATATTGGCATACTTGTAATCGGCAGTATGCCTTAGTTTGAAATAAATATTATAACCTTTGGTGTAATCCTTAATTTCAAACGGTGTTGAAATATGGTTACGATAGGTCCAGCGTCGGTCCGCCAGCTCAACATTGCTATCGATAACAGTACCGCTGGTACAACTCGCCAATAACGATACCATTGCACAAAAACCGAATACCAGGAAGTTTATTTTATTCGGCAGCAGGTTTATTTTCTGAACCATTGTTATTGTTTCGGCGGTTATTGTTTTTCCTACGATTATTTCTGTTCTTGTTTTTGCTCGCTTCAGGCTTTTCTCCCTGCACTGCATTTCCTTCTGCTTTAACAACTGGTTTTTGCCCCTGGGGCTGTTGCTGCTGTTGCTTAGGTTTGTTGTTTTGAGGCTTTGGTCCGTTAACATGTGCTGGTTTTGGCACAGCCTGCTGTGGGCTTTGACCTTTTGGTGCAGCATTTTGTTGCTGTTTCTGGTTTTGCTGCTGCTTTCCGCCTTGTTGCTGCTTTTGTCCACCTTGCTGTTGAGGCCTGTTATTATTAGGCTGAGGGCTTTTCTCGCCAGCAGGTACTCTATCGCGATTATTCTTTTGGTTGTTACGGTTGTTCTTCTGATTATTGTTGCGATTGTTTTTACCACGCGAACGTTCATCCAAGCGCGTTAAACTATCCTGACCAACCACGTTTTCGTAGTCGAACGATTTTTCTACCACAACCGGAGCTGCAATCTGGATGGCATCCTCTTTCAGATTCGGCACCTTTTTACCAGCTTTGTTTAAAGCCATGATTTCTTTTACGCGCGCCGCCTTAACCGGAATCCAGTTTTCATCGCCCTGGTAGCTAAACCACATTATTTTTTTAAAAATATCGGTTTTCTGGTGGCGTGCATAACCGGCTTCGGTATCTAAATTTTCGATTTTATCCGGAATATCTTTCAAGGCATCCAGATAGGTATCGAGCTCGTAGTTTAAGCAACATTTTAATTTACCACACTGGCCCGCCAGTTTTAAGGTATTAAGCGACAGATTTTGATAACGTGCCGCTGCTGTAGAAACGGTTTTAAAATTGGTTAACCAGGTAGAGCAGCACAATTCGCGGCCGCAAGACCCAATCCCACCTAAACGGCCGGCTTCCTGGCGCATCCCAATCTGGCGCATTTCAATCCTGATCCGGAAACTTTCAGCCATTTTTTTAATCAGCTCACGAAAATCCACACGGCCATCGGCAGTATAAAAAAACGTAGCTTTGGTTTTATCGGCCTGATAGTCTACATCGCTTATTTTCATCTGCAAACGGAGGTCGAGCGCCAGTTTACGGGCCTTGTGCATGGTTTCCCATTCCATCCCTTTTGCAGCATTCCATTTTTCTACATCGGCATCGGTAGCTTTTCGGTAAATTTTCTTTACTACCTGATCAACGCTGGTTTTACGGCGCTTCATTTGTATGCGCACCAATTCGCCTGTAAGCGAAACATGGCCTACATCAAAGCCTCCTGTTGGGCCTTCAACGGCTACCAATTCGCCTATTTCGAGGTAAATGTTATCGCTGTTTAAGAAAAACTCTTTACGTGAACCTTTAAATTTGATTTCGGTAACCTGAAAAGGTTTATAATTAGCTGGCATATCCAGGTTGGATAGCCAATCGTGTACTTCCATTGTCTGGCAACCACCGGTGCCGCATGAGCCATTACTCTTGCATCCATTAGGGGTGCAACCACCACCTGTTGAACAACTTCCACATCCCATATTAATTGTATATATATTGAGTCCCCGCAGGGAGCGTTTTAAACTTGATAATTTTTACCAGTTGTAAAGATACATCTAAAAACAGAATTTTCGGATTTGCGTTTCTTTCAATGTGGTAATGTGCTTTTTCCAGCTCGCCAATTATGGCCTCAGCCATCGGTAGCGTAAGCACGTGCATACTTAATTTTTTAGCCGTTTCGAAGGTTAATGGCGGTAATTTTACCAGTTCTTCGGCTCCGCTTAAAATCAAACAGCATTCGCGCAAATAATTTACGCCATACTTTAAAAAATTCTTTTGGTTTTCCCGTCCCCACTTGGCCGCCTCATCGGTAAAGTTAATCAGGTCGGGCACTTTATTGCCAAATCCCATTCTTAACCAGGCCGTAAATGTACCTGAGCTATCGTTTTGGGTATCGGCCGCCAGTGCCTTGGCTTCAATTAAATTACCATCCGCCAGAAAAGCATAATCGGTGGCCTGGTGTTCGGTTAAACCACTGCTATGTAATAAATATCCGGTAACCTCTTCTGCAGTAAGTTTCGGTATTTTAACAATCTGTGTTCTGGATAAAATGGTAGTTAAAATCTGATCCTGACTTTGAGCAATGAGAATAAAAAGTGTATTGGCTGGTGGTTCTTCAATCAGTTTTAACAAAGCGTTGCCAGCCTTATCCAAATATTCGGGCAGCCACATAATTAAAACTTTGGTTTCGGCCTCGAAGGCTTTAAAGCTTAGTTTTTTAATAATATCGTGGCATTCGGCAATGTTGATATTGGCCTGTTTATTGGCTGCATCCAGCTTAGAGCGCCAGATATCCATATCGAAATAAGGATCGCCCAATACCATATTGCGCCATTCATCCAGCACATCAACAGCTGTTTTTACACTAGCAGAAGCAAAGAAAGGATAAGAAAAATGCAGATCGGGGTGAATTAACCGCTCGTACTTCCTACAGCTTGAGCATTCGCCACAGCTATCTGTTTCGCCTCTATCCAAACAATTAATGTATTGCGCATAGGCAATGGCCAGAGGCACAGCACCAGAACCCGCAGGCGACAAAAACAACTGCGCATGGCTAATGCGGTTTTCCTTAACCGTTTGCACCAATTGTTGCTTCACTCTTTCCTGTCCTATGATTTCTTTAAACTGCATTTGGTGCAAAATAAGAAATAGATATGAGATTCGCACATTCGTAATTACGATCTTACCTTAGAAGTACATACTTTGCCCAAAAACCACGCGATTATCGATTATTTCAAAAACCTTACCTTTGGACTTTATTTTTTTAAACGGCGCAAAACGCATAACAACTTATGGCCCGAATTTTAGCTTTTGATTATGGTACCAAGCGCATCGGCATAGCCGTAACAGATCCTTTGCAGATTATTGCAACCGGTTTGGATACCGTTCACCCCAAAGATGTGATTGAATACCTCAAAAAATACCTGCTTACTGAACAGGTAGAAGCTTTTGTAATCGGCGACCCTAAGCAAATGGATGGCACGCCTTCTGATTCGGCACAATATGTAAAAGGCTTTGCCACGCTTTTGAAAAAGTCGTTCCCAGATATTCCAAGGCACTGGGTTGATGAACGTTTTACCTCTAAAATGGCGCACCAGGCCATTATGCAAAGTGGGCTAAAAAAACAAGACCGCCGCGACAAAGAAAGGGTAGATACCATTGCCGCTACTATTATTTTACAATATTTTATGGAAACCAACCGTTTATAACCAACACATGAGCCTGATAAACGACGATTTACAAGATTTACTATTGGCCTATTGCGAGCCTGAAAACGAGTTGCTACAGCATATAGACCGTGAAACCAATTTGAAAGTTTTAATGCCACGAATGATTTCCGGCCACTACCAGGGCAGGGTTTTGAGTATGCTCAGTAAAATGGTTTCGCCAAGAAGGATTTTGGAAATCGGCACATTTACCGGCTACGCCACCCTTTGTCTGGCTGAAGGTTTAACCCCCGACGGAATTTTATACACATTGGATATTAATCTGGAACTGGAGGATATGGTGCGCAGCAATTTTGCGAAATCGAAATATAACGATCAGATTAACTACATTTTGGGCGATGCCAATGCCACTATAAATGATTTAGACGAAGTTTTCGACATTGTTTTTATCGATGCCGATAAGAAAAATAATGGCACCTACTACGACCTTATTTTTGACCGCGTACGCCCTGGCGGAATAATCATTGTGGATAACGTGCTGTGGAGTGGAAAAGTACTTCAGGAGAAACAAGACAAGGACACCAGAAATATTACTAGTTTTAATGATAAAATAGCTGATGATAAGCGGGTTGAGAAATTAATATTACCCGTTAGAGATGGTTTGTTTGTGATCAGGAAATTAGTTTAATTGTATAAACTGTTTAAATCGGTTAATTGATTTGGCAACTCCGGTTAACCAATTAAACGATTAACCGCTTAACCAAAAAAGAAAATGAAAAGAGTTTTTACTTTCTGTTTGCTTCTTTTAATAGCAATTATTTCCAGGGCTCAAGATACAGACGAGTATATTGCAGAGCATGTAGAATATGCACAGGATTTAATGCGCGACCATAAAATTCCGGCCAGCATTATCTTAGCAGTTGCCATACACGAATCGGCTTCGGGGAACAGTAAAATTGCACAACACCTCAACAATCACTTTGGTGTAAAAGGCCCTAACAACAATGCCGAAATCCGTTCTTCATACCGCGATTATTTAAATGCCGATGAATCTTACAGTCATTTTGTTGAGATTATGGAAACCCGGGAGCCTTTTAACAACCTTTTTGCCAAATACGATCAGTACGATTACAAAGGCTGGGCATACGGAATCAGAAGCTGTGGTTATGCCCGCAGCCGGAGCTGGGCTTCACAGGTGATCGGGCTGATTAAAAAATATGAACTTTACCAGTACGATGAGCGGCCTGAAGGTTATGAAGAACCCGTTTATGCCAGCCCGGTACGTCACCGCAAAAGAACCGCAGCCCGATCTAAAATCTATACTGTTAAAGCAGGTGATAACCTAAGTGTAATTGCGAAAAAGAAAGGCACCACCGTTAAAGCGCTGATGCAGAAAAACGGCATGAAAAAAGTAAACTTAAAACCAGGACAGAAGCTCAAGTTTTGAGTTGGCAATTAATAAGCAATAACCAAAATACAATGACCAGGCTTGAGCAACCGGTCAAACAATTCAACAATGGCCAATTAGTGTATGGCGTTTGCTATAACAATTTAACAATACAATTAACCGATTTAAACAATAAACATTACCATCCCTATGCGTTCAGCCAACCATCTTCTCATTATAGCGGCAATCCTTGTTTTTTTTAGCTCGTGTGGCACCAGAAAATTTTCGAAAAACAATAAACAAATCGAAAAAGAGGCCAATAAAGCGAACAACAACAATTACAAAAGCTATAACACGCTAAGTTACATCGACGAATTTAAAGGAGTTGCCATAGAGGAAATGAATGCGGCGGGTATTCCGGCCAGTATTACGCTGGCGCAGGGCATCCTGGAGTCGGGTAGTGGAAACAGCGATCTGGCCAAATATGCCAATAACCACTTCGGTATTAAATGTACATCAGAATGGAAAGGCAAGAACTATTTCCGCGATGATGACCAGAAAAACGACTGTTTCAGGGTTTATAAAGATGCCCGCGAATCTTTTAGGGACCATTCGGAATTTTTAAAGCGCAAGCGGTACAGCTTTCTTTTTCAACTGGATAAAAATGACTATAAAAGTTGGGCGCAAGGTTTAAAAACAGCTGGTTATGCCACGAATCCCCGCTATCCTGATTTATTAATCAACACCATCGAAAAGTATCAGTTATACCAATACGATCAATCGGAAACCGAAAAGCAGAAAATTGCCCGTGAAGATCGGGTATTTACCGAAATCAATAAAAATATTCCACAGGAAAAAGCCAAATTTACACCAGTTGAAACGCCTCCTGCTGGTGCCAAGCCTGTTTTAGCCGATGGAACTTATACTGTTGTAAAAGGCGATACTTTGTATAATATTGCAAAACGTTTTAACTTAACCGTCGATCAGCTAAAAATGCTGAACGAAATGAGTACCGATGGCATTAAACTGGGCCAGGTACTTAAGGTTAAATAATGTTAAGTACAAGCCTGGCCTGCCAGATATTTGTAGTTTTGTAATCTGATGAAATTTTTTGTTATCCTTCTTCTGGCTTTTGGCTTCAGTAACGCGCTTTATGCACAAACCAAACCTGTGCAGGGCATTGTTATTGATAAAGAAACCAAACAACGATTAGCAAAGGTGTACATTTACAACATCCGCACGGGCGATGGCCTGTACAACAATACCAAAGGAGAGTTTAGCACCTTTGCCATTCCTGGCGATACCCTTGTTGCAGCTTTATCGGGTTACGGCGTAGATACTATGGTTTTTAAAGGCCAAACGGCAGCCTATTTTCAGCTTAAATCGCTGGGAATACGTTTACGTGATGTGGTTATCCAGCAGAAACGCCTGAGCCCGCAGCAACTGTACGAAAAAAATGTGCAGGAGTACCGTTATCAAACCATGAAAGGCAGCAGCAAAGATCTGCTTAATTTAGGAAACGGTGGGGTAGGTTTAGGTATTGATGCCATTTATAACCTTTTAAGCAGGCAGGGTAGGAATGCCCGTCACCTGCAAAAAATCCTCGAAAAAGATTACCGCGAAGATTTGATCGATTTCCGTTTTAATGCCAATCTGGTACAGCAGGTACTGGGTATTAAAGCCGACGAACTTACCGATTTCATGCAGCAGTACCGCCCAACCTATCAGTTTGTGCTCGATGCAGATGATTATGCCTTTAATATGTTTATCCGCAATGCCTACCGCAGTTATCGCTTAAACCCTAAGGCCCTGCAGTTACCTCCGCTGCCCAAAATAACCATCGAGAAGCTGTGAAAGCGCCCATCTTCATCGTTAAAAAGCTGCCGGCTGCCGGCATGGCCCTGTTTCCATTCATACTGGTAAAATCGGCTGGGCTTAAAAACGATGCCATCATCATTAACCACGAAAAAATCCATCTGCGCCAGCAACTCGAATTACTTATTCTGCCTTTTTACATCCTCTACCTGCTCAACTATTTCGCAAACCTGTTTAAATACCGAAACCACCATTTGGCCTACCGTAACATCATTTTTGAAAAAGAAGCTTACAACCATGAGCACAATCTGCATTACCTTAAAAAAGGCAGCTGGTATGGCTGGTTAAAAAAAATATGAAACGGCTGTTTTAGTGGCAAATACACTTGTCATCCTGACAATCATTTTGTTAAATGCTTTTTATCTCTAAAAATTTTGTTTTTCTTTGTAGGTAATGAAGAACTTTTTAGCTGCCATAGCCCTTATTCTAAGTCTCTGCTCTACACAATTATATGCTCAGGAAATTGACACGATTCCGATCAATACCAAAGACCTGAACATAAAATTAAAACGCAGTCCGCTGCCAAGCAGACAAGGGCCGCTAAACTTCGAACCCGTAAAAATTAAACCCCTTATTGTTAACGCCAAAATAAGTTACTGGAAAACCAGAACCAACATTGGTATTAACCTTAACCAGGCGCAGTTTAGCGATAACTGGAAGGGTGGGGGTACGAACTCTATTGCAGTGGGCGGTTTATTGAACTGGAAAGCTGAGTATAACAAAAACAGCTATAGTTATGTGAGCGAAGTAGTTTTGCAATACGGTAAGATTAAAAACAAAGATCAGCTGCAAAAGAAAACCAACGACCGTATTTTCTGGGATAATAAAGCATCGTTTCAATTGTCGAAAAGCTGGTATTTCTTCGGATCAATCAGTTTTGAATCTCAATTTGACAGAGGCTTCCGCTATTACAGAGACGGTCAGGGAGAAGAGCAAAAAGTTTTGATTTCGAGATTCATGGCTCCAGGTTATTTAACAGAATCAGTCGGTTTTGAATACAAACCGGTAAAGTATTTTTCTACCCGTATTGGTACAGGTACCGCCCGTCAAACTTTTGTTCTTGACTCAATGGTATACGATGGTAAAAAAGAAGTGTATGCAGTAGAAAAAGGTAAAAAATTTAAAAATGAACTGGCTTTCCAGATTGTAAGTGCATTTGATAAAGATATTTTCACCAATACCAATTTGAAAGCCAGATACGCCATGTTTATTCCTTATAAGGATTTTAAGGCAAGTAAAATTGATCATAGGCTGGATGTTGCTTTAACAGCAAAAATAAACCGCTTTATGAACACCAGTTTAACTGGCGTATTGTTATTTGACGATGATACCGGTACCAATAAAATCCAGGCCAGTCAAACCCTGGCACTTGGCTTTGCCTTTACCTTTCCGAGGTAATTGGATATAAAATAAGAAGACCACAGTTTGCGCCGTGGTCTTTTTACATTTCCCTCAATAATTTTTTAAGCTCCGCCGCCAACCTTACCTATTTCCCAATAGGGCATGGTAATGATCTGGCTAAAGCGCACACCACGTTGTTTAAGGTATTTTTTAAACTGCTGTACGGATTTTGCTCTTCCGGTGAGGTAAAAAGTAGCATTTTGCCACATTTCCCAGCACAGTGGATGCATATTGTCCATCCAGGTAATGGCATTTTTAGCCGGAGCATTCAAATCGGAGGGTACAACATCGATTAACAGGTTAATTTGATCAACCGAATCGAAGTTTTCTTCCTGCAATTCCAATACCCCGAAATATTCTACATCCTCATCTACAGCTTTTTTTCCCAGCGATTCGTATAGCCCCATGCTTGTTTCATCGCCAAAAAAGAAATGCTGATTAGACGCTTCATTATATTTTACCCTTGCGCGGTCGGCAATTAGTTTTAAATGATCGCCTTTTTGGATATTTGCCGCAAAATTATAGCCCGGTCCTTGCTGGTTTAAATAAAAAATAACCTCGCAGGTATCTGCTTCCCGATCGAAAGCCGATAAAGTATAGTGGCGGTACTCGTTGGCATTTACCCTAAAAAGCACCTCGTTGCCCGGTATAAATTTCGCGTCGAAAAAATCGCCTTTAAAGCTGATACATTTCAGGTTGCTGCTGAGCATTTTCGTTTCTACAACTTCAACAGCGTATATTTTGTTGCTGATCACCTTTTCCATTGTGTTGACCAGCCATGATGGTAACTTAGGCATCGTATTAATTTGTTTAGTAACTTTGAGCAAAAATAGTTGTCCAATAAATAGGTCTTTTTATATCAAAAGGATTAAAATTTATACCAAAAGGATTTTATGGCCTTAAATATTTACGATGACGACAATATCCATTACATTGTTGGCAACAAATTCGACGATATTGCATTTAACCAGGCGCTGGTAACCGAAAAAAGGGAGAAATATAGCTTCCCTTTTGGCGATGCCGAGATTGTGCAGGTATCTTTTGCCGGAATTTACATTGTTTATGGCGATATGGTAGTTAAAAAGAACCGCTTGCGGATTAAATCTTTTGACGAACCCGAATTGGTAGAGCTACATTTTTCGCTTACCGGTGGAGGAATTATGGAAAACTACCTCACCAATAAACGACTGGATATTAAAGCCAACCAACACAATATTATTTACAGTCCCGATTTTGATGGTATGGCCGAATTCCCAACTTATGGGCCGTTCAAATTCTTTGAAGTTCATTTCCAGCGCGAGCAGTTTGTTAATTTAACCAGCGAAAGTGGCACACTGCTTAAAAGTTTTGCAGAGAACATCATGAACAATCATTCGGTAGAAATATCAGCCGAAAACCTCCCCATCAGTTTGGCCATGCATAGCTGCATTAACGATATTATGGCTTGTGAGTTTACTGGTGGCTTAAAATTACTTTTCCTGCAATCGAAATGCCTTGAACTTTTGGCTTTACAGGCTCAGGCTTTCGAACTGGCGGCTAAGAAAGTCGAAAAAACAGGCTTAAAATCGGCCTACGATAAGGAACGGATTTACTATGCACGCGAATACTTACTGGCCAATGCCTGTACGCCTCCATCTTTAACAGAACTGGCAAAAGCGGCAGGAATAAATGAGTTTAAGTTAAAGCAGGGATTTAAGGAAACTTTTGGCAATACGGTTTTCGGCTACCTGAGCGATTATAGGCTGATGAAAGCCAAAGAGCTTTTGGCCGATAAACAGGTGGACATCAAAAACATTTCAAACGATTTGGGCTACTCGTCTGTACAGCATTTTAACAAGGCTTTCAGCAAAAAATTTGGTATCAGCCCGGGTAAGGCGAGGCTATAATATTTGCGATGGGTTTAAACCTATGGCAACTAGTTTTTCCGTTTTTTCTTCAGATCTAAATAATCAACGTAATACAAAACCTTAACCGACAGGCTATTATTTTGTGGAGCATCTAAAATCTTGCCCAGATTTTTATTGTAACGCTGCGTATAAAAAGTATCGTAAGTTTCGGCGGCATCTTTATACGAAACAGAAAGTGTACTACCCGGAGCAAACTGCCAGGTATAAATTAAATCGATATTAAAAACATTATAATTCCGATCCATGCCAGTTAATGGCGCACCCTGGTAATCGGTCAGGTTACCATCGGGCTTAAGCAGGTAAAATTCCTTGTTCCTTCTATCACTCCAATAATGCCGCAACACCACCGTAATTCCCATCAGGTTGGTAAAAGTGTATTTAGCATCGAAAGAGTTTTCAACCGTCCTGCGGTCGTATTTCGAAAAAATAGCCTGGTTGCCCTGTGCAGTTACCCAATTTACATAATTGTAATTGGGATTAAAGTTTAAATCAAGCCCAAATGCAACTTTATCATTCAGCCTCAGGTTTTGGAAAAAGTAAAAATTGTACATTTTTCCCTTAAAAAGCTCCTGCTCAAAAAAGCGGATATTTCCGCCAAAATTATAGGCTTTGGCACGGTTGGGATTGATATATAAACTTACGCCATAATTTTCGGGGGCGTGGTAAAGCTGTCCGTTCCGGGCTTCGTAAAAGTCGTTGCTTTTTCTATCCCAGCTTACATCCAGCTCTGCCGACCATTGATTTTTAAACTGCACCCAATAACCACCGTTAAAGCCTATTTTTTGGTAAGCTGCCGGAATGGCCCTGCGCGAATAATTTAAGTTAAGCCAGCTTTCAAATTGGTTATACCATTTACTGGGTTTGTATATGTTGTAGCCAATACCAATCCGCTGATCTAAAAAGTTGTTATTGGTAAAGAACCCCATATCTGAGGGGTCGAATTTGTTGTCGGCATATACCTGGTTGTAACTCCAGGTAAAATTGCCGCTCTGTTTCCCAAACCGCAGGGTATAACTGTAGCCCGTGCTACTTTCTTCACCTCGTAAATAGCTCATTTTAGCACCGCCATTTATAAAGTATTTATTGCTTTTGTTATTTAAATTAAAAAGCAACGCACTTACATTGGCATCGTAGGCAGAGCCCTGTCGCAGCACATTGGTATTGATAAAAGTAGCCGAACTGTTGTTTTTTAAAGATTGGTCGAAAACCAGAATGTTATAATTGGTCAGCGGTTGCGTTTCTACCAGCCTGAGGTTACCTTGTGCATCTTCTACTTCCGTTTCCATGCTGTTGGTGATGGCATTAAAAATACCAATGCCCAATCCCTTAGCTGTACGCCCCGAAATTTTAGTTGCATTTAACACTTTCGCCTCGGTTTGGTCTTTCACAATTTTATCCTTACCAATCCCACTGTAATCGTAATAGGCAGGTATAGAGCCAATCCGTTTCGAATAAAATAAATCACCTTTGTTAAACAACTCGGTCCCTTCGGTAAAAAACTGCCTGTTTTCGTTAAACTTTACTTCAAAAGGCGTAAGGTTAAGAATGCGGTTATCTGATTGGACCTGACCAAAATCGGGCACAAGGGTCATATCCAGGGTAAAACTGTTATTAATCCCGTATTTTACATCCATACCACCATTAAAACGCGAAGTCGTGTTTTTAACCCCGGGCTGATTAATCGGGTAATGATTTACATAGGCAGAAAGGTATGGCGAAAAAGAAAGTCTCAGGGGCGGTTTAATATCTTTTATCCCAGTCCAAAGGCCTTCCTGATTGATAAAACCATTTACCTTAGGGTCAACAAAATTCCAGAAAGTTTGGGTATTGCTCCGTTGTATCCTTCTGCTAAAGTTAAGCCCCCAGTTTTGCACCTCCTTCCCCGAAAAACGTAATGCCGAATATGGAATTTTCATCTCACAGGTCCATCCTTTATCATCGAGCTTAACTGCGCTTTCCCATACCGCATTCCAATTCTCATCTTCATTGCCCACCTGCGAGTATTTGGCATCGAATTGCACCCCTGCTGCAGTAACGAAAAAACCATTGCCGTTCATTTTATCATAAAAGGGATCGACAATGATGGAAATAAAATCGGCATTCCCAATATTATCTCTCGAAACCAACTCATGCGATACACTATCCGGACTATCATACATGCGCGCATATACATAAATGGCTACATCATCATAAAGCACTTTCATCTCGGTACGGCGATCGGGAGTTTCCACTTTTCCGGGATGTGGCCTGATCTGAAAAAAATCGGTAGCGAGCGGAACATCTTTCCAGCATTCATCATCTAAAACACCATCAATTTTAGGGCTTTGCAGGGTTCTTCTGGCTTCTAAATGCTTTTGTTTGGTAATATCCTGAGCTTTGCAAAAAGCGCATATCAGGAGTAAAACCGGGAGGATGCAGCGTTTCATTCGTTTAAGTTAATCGGGTATAAGACTCCCTTTCAGACAAAATGTTGCATCAAAACATAAATATAATCACCAAGCCTAAAGTTTTGACTTTGAGTTGCTAAGATTTACAATCAAAATTTGATACATTTGCCTTTTATTAAAAACAAGTAGCTTTTTACCATCCGGTATAAAGCCTTTAGCTTAAAAAAAGATGTTTGATAATTTACAGGACAAGCTAGACAGAGCGTTTAAAGTATTAAAAGGGCAGGGTAGTATTACGGAAATCAACGTGGCAGAAACCATGAAAGAAATTCGTAAAGCATTATTAGATGCCGACGTTAACTATAAAACAGCAAAAGCATTTACTGATGAAGTAAGACAAAAAGCTTTAGGGCAGAATGTACTTACTGCCGTTTCACCGGGTCAGTTGCTTACCAAAATCATGAACGATGAGCTTGCAGCCTTAATGGGCGGCGAAGCTACCGAATTAGATACAAAAGCCAACCCAACCATTATTTTAATTGCAGGTTTAAACGGAGCGGGTAAAACCACTTTTGCAGGTAAACTTGCCCTGTATTTAAAAGGTAAAGGGAAAAAACCTTTATTGGTTGCCGGCGATATGTACCGCCCTGCTGCTGTTGATCAGTTAGAGGTTTTAGGTACTACTGTGGGCGTTTCTGTGTATGCAAACCGGGCATCGAATGATCCGGTGGGTATTGCCTTAGAGGGTATTGCGCATGGTAAACAAAATGGAAATAATGTAATCATCATCGATACCGCCGGTCGTTTGGCAATCGACGAATCGCTGATGAACGAAATATCTGAGGTTAAAGCTAAAACCAATCCGAACGAGATTTTATTCGTAGTGGATGCCATGACTGGTCAGGATGCGGTAAATACTGCCAAAGTATTTAACGACAGATTAGACTTTACAGGTGTTGTTTTAACCAAATTAGATGGTGATACCCGCGGTGGTGCTGCCCTTTCAATTAAATCGGTAGTAAATAAGCCGATTAAATTTATTGGTACCGGTGAGAAAATGGAAGCACTTGATGTTTTCTATCCTGATCGTATGGCTTCACGTATTTTGGGTATGGGTGATGTGGTTTCGCTTGTTGAACGTGCACAAATGCAGTTTGACGAGAAAGAGGCTGCTGAACTTCAGAAAAAAATCCGCAAGAACAAATTCGATTTCAACGATTTCTATAACCAGATTCAGCAAATCAAGAAAATGGGTAACATGAAAGACTTGATGGGCATGATTCCGGGTGTAGGTAAAATGATGAAAAATGTAGACATCCAGGATGATGCATTTAAATCAATTGAAGCCATTATTAACTCAATGACTCCATTCGAAAAAGAAAATCCTGATGCCATTCAGCAAAGCCGCCGTTTACGCATTGCTAAAGGCTCGGGCAGTAAAGTAGAGGAAGTAAGTAAGCTGATTAAACAGTTTGAAGATATGCGTAAAATGATGAAGCAGTTTTCGAACCCTGCCGCAGCAGCAGCTATGATGAAAGGCATGCCTAAAATGCCATTCGGCAGATAAGCTTAAAACTTAAATATTTAAATCCCAATCAGCAATGGTTGGGATTTTTTGTTTTACAGATTTTAAAAATTTGATAGCAGGGTATTTTCTTTTACGCAAACAATTACTATCTTAGTTACCATTGATTATCCATTTCTGGATAAACAACACATCCCGATTTATTTTATTAAAAAAATTGAATGCTTGTAAAAACATACGGGAGTGCTGTTTATGGTGTAAATGCACTCACCATTACCATCGAAGTGAATATCAGTGCCGGAGCCAAATATTACATGGTAGGCCTGCCCGATAATGCAGTAAAAGAAAGTTTACGGCGTGTGGCCAGTGCCATTACGGTTTCGGGCCTGCGCATGCCCAAACAAAAAATTGTAGTTAACCTGGCACCTGCCGACCTTAAAAAAGAAGGCTCTTCTTACGATTTGCCCATCGCCATTGGCATTCTGGCTGCTTCAGGTCAGATTCCACATGACGAGCTCAACCAGTATTTTATCATGGGCGAACTTTCTTTAGATGGCTCTATTCAACCCATAAGAGGCGCGTTGCCCATTGCGATACAAGCACAGCAAGATGGTTTTGCGGGTTTTATCCTGCCCAAACAAAATGTACGCGAAGCTGGTATTGTTAACGATCTAATTGCCTACGGTGTAGATAACCTGGCACAAGTGGTGGCTTTCTTCAATAAAACAGAAGCGTTGGAGCAGGTAAGAATTGATACGCGGGATGAATTTGTAAAAAACATTAATAAATACGAACACGATTTTGCCGATGTTAAAGGACAGGAAAACATTAAGAGGGCACTCGAAATTGCAGCGGCAGGCGGGCATAATGTTATTTTAATTGGTCCGCCGGGCGCGGGGAAAACAATGCTCGCCAAACGCTTACCCACTATTTTGCCCCCCTTAAACTTATACGAAGCTTTAGAAACCACCAAAATACATTCGGTTGCTGGGAAACTTTCAGCTGCCGATGCATTAATGACCATCCGCCCGTACCGCTCGCCACATCATACCATTAGCGATGTAGCCCTGGTAGGAGGTGGAATAAACCCGCAACCCGGAGAAATCTCATTGGCACATAACGGTGTACTTTTTCTGGATGAACTGCCAGAATTTAAACGCACTGTTTTAGAAGTAATGCGTCAACCTTTGGAAGACCGGAAAGTAGCCATTTCGAGGGCGCGGTTTTCTGTAGAGTATCCCGCTAGTTTTATGCTGGTTGCTTCGATGAATCCTTGTCCATGCGGCTTTTATAACCATCCAGAAAAAGATTGTGTATGCGCTCCCGGAGTGGTTCAAAAATACCTGAGCAAAATTTCGGGCCCGCTTTTAGATCGTATCGACCTCCATGTTGAAGTGACTCCTGTAAATTTTACCGAGCTGGCTTCAAAAGAAGAGACCGAAAAAAGCGATGAGATCAGAGCACGGGTAATCCGTGCACGCGAAATACAGGATCGCCGTTTTGCAGATAAGGAAGACCTGCATTACAACGCACAAATGAGCCCGAAAATGGTACGTAAAGTATGCCAGATTAGTGATGAGGGAAATATCCTTTTAAAATCGGCCATGGAAAAACTAGGCCTTTCGGCCCGGGCCTACGACAGGATTTTAAAAGTAGCCCGTACCATTGCCGATTTAGATGGAAGTGAAAACGTAGAAATGGAGCACCTGGCCGAATCAATTAACTATCGCAGTTTGGATAGAGAGGGCTGGGCGGGTTAAAGCATATAAATTGCTGGCGCCTATATTTAGCCATATAAAATATAGGGCTTATAGTTGAAATCTTTAACTCCTAATAAAACAAGACTATATATTCTATATATCTACACGGCTTAATCATAAACTTTAACTGTATAAACATTTTTAACGACGGACAAAAAACATTCGTCAATGATTTTTATCGATATTTAGACGAATAACTTCCACGAAACATAACACTCATTTTTTAAACCATGAATAAGATCATTTTTTTATTCCTGATCCTTATTACCAATAATTTGTATGCACAAAAAATCCATCTAAACAAGGCGAAAGGAGAGTGGCAGTACATCTACCCTTTTAAAGATAAGAGCTATGTGCTGGCAATACAATACGGGCTTGATGAAAAAGGTACAAACATGGGAGTGAGAAAATCTAATATCCATTTTGTAAAAACCGGCAAAAAAACTGACATAGTATTTTGGAAGGAGCAAATTGATCTGCGTTTTATTAAAGAGAATATCACCTACGAAGATTATAATAATGATAACGTCAAAGACCTACTTATTTTTTCAGATACAGGAGGTAGGGGAGGAAATTCTTTTTATTATTTATTTTTAATTGACCCCAAAAACAAAAAAATAAGCCAGGTCAAAAATTTTGAGATTGTTGTAAATCCTGAATACAATAATAAATATCGCGTTATCGTATCCTACGGCTTGTCTGGCTCCAATTACTACAGCATTTATAAAATCGCTAAAAACAAAACGATATATAAAATAGGTCAGGATTTTGAAGATACTTTTGAAAGTAATCCAATTGAATTAGACAGGAGAATTCGAAAGATTTTAAACAAAACTGTCCACTAATCTCAATCTGAAAAAATCCAATATATCAAATCGCATTCCCAAAAGCGCTAAAAACAAAAAGCCGTTCTTAATAACGACAAGCAATCAAATCACTTAATAACAGTCGATTAAATTTCAAACACCCCATCTAAATTGCACGACTGAAAGTGCTTAGGTGCCTCCTTTGGCATAGTCATTGTCATAGCACTGTTACATTTATTACCTATTTAAAAACTAAAAAGTGAAAGAGATGAAAAAGACAGTTCAGATTTTCAGCATGCTTTTGATAGCATTAACAGTGATGGTTTCGTGTAAAAAAGATACCGATCCGGCCGATCGCGATTTCTTTGTAGGCACTTATAAAGGTTCTGTTTCGTACAGAAATGGCGAATCTACCATCACCAGCTCCGATGGCAAAGTAACTGTGAGTAAAGTGGGCGAAACCTATAATTTTTACTTCGGCAACAACATTCCGGATATTACAGGCGTAAAATTCGAAAAGAAAGGCGATAACAGCTATGTGAGTATCGGTTCAGGTTTAACAGGTATCAGTATCGATGCCAGCAACCTCACCATCAGGGTAGCTAAAGACAGCCAGATTTGGACGGCAGATTGTACCAGATAATATTTCAAAGAAACAGGGCCCGGTTAATTATCGGGCCTTTTCTTTTATCCTTGCTTTTTGTGAAAGCAAAAAATAAAACGTTTTTAATGCTATTTAGCTAATTTTATAGCATGAGTTTTGAATTAAAAACACACCTCGAAGAAATTATTTCGCTCACAGATCAGGAGTTTGAACACATCGCCGCGCATTTCAAATCTAAAAACCTTAAAAAGCATCAATACCTCATCCAGGAAGATGAGTTTGTACACAACATCTATTTCGTGGTTAAGGGCCTGTTAAAAGCAGCATTTACCGATGCTAACGGTAAAGAATATATTATCCAGTTTGCCATGGAAAACTGGTGGCTTTCAGATTTTCGCGCTTTTTATGGCAATGTTAAATCCATTACCAATATCAGCTGTCTCGAAAATTCCGAATTGCTTTATATCTCGAAAGAAAATTTGGGTAAATTATGTCAGGAAAGCCATAAAATGGAGCACTTTTTCAGGGTTAAGGGCAATTTTGGTTACGTAGCTTTACAACAAAGAATTTTATCGCTGCTCAGCTCTAGTCCTAAAGAACGCTTCGAACAACTGGCATTGCAGTACCCGCAACTTATGCAACGCGTTTCTAAAACAATACTCGCAGCCTATCTGGGTATTTCCAGAGAAACACTGAGCAGACTCGCGGCAAAAGTGTGATTTAACGCACACGAAATCTGTGACTGAAGTCCTTTGCCACAGAAAAGCATAGGCCTAATTTTGTGATACACTTAGCATAAAAAATATGAATAAGAAAGTTTTATTCGTGCTTACGAGCCACGACGAATTAGGAAACACTGGTTTAAAAACAGGCTTTTGGTCAGAAGAATTAGCTGCGCCATATTATGCCTTAGCCGATAAAGGTATTGATATTGTATTGGCCTCACCAAAGGGCGGTCAGCCGCCAATTGACCCAAAAAGTGAGGATCCATCTTTCCAAACCGATACCACGCGAAGAATGGATAAAGACACTGTTCTTTTAGATAAATTAAAAAATACGATCCCTTTGGCCAATGTAAAAATGGATGATTATGACGCTGTATTTTATCCCGGTGGACATGGCCCGCTTTGGGATTTAGCAGAAAGCGCAACCTCTCAGCAGCTCATCACAGCATTTTATACTGCCAATAAGCCTGTTGCATTTGTATGCCATGCACCTGGGGTGCTAAAAGATGTTAAAGTAAATGGCGAGTACCTGGTAAAAGGAAAAAATGTAACAGGTTTTACCAATACCGAAGAAGAGGCTGTTCAATTAACTTCAGTGGTGCCTTTCCTTGTAGAAGATATGCTGGTTAAAAATGGAGGAAACTATAGCAAAACTGCAGATTGGAATCCTTATGCGGTAGTAGATGGTTTATTAATTACCGGACAAAACCCGGCATCATCAGAAAAAGTTGCGGAAGAACTTTTAAAGCTCATTTAATGTTTTTCACACTGGCTCGCCATAAAGTTAGCCAGTGTGAAATTATTTGTTAATCGACAATAAATTCGTTACTGTCGTCCTCATCTTCTTCAGGAACATATTTTTCAATCGCCTGGCCAATGGCATTCACTTCTTCATCTTCTTCAAAAATGGGCAACTCGGTTTTATAATCCATTTTTAACCAGATAGATGAAGTATCCTTTTGAATCTGGATGTACTCCTTGCCTTCTTTAAAAATGGTGTACGAATCGTTTCCTTCAGGAAAAACTGAATAGTTGATGGGGCCAATTTCTATATCAAAAGGTTCTTGCATGTTTTCTTTTTTGTGTAAAGATAAAAACATTTGTTTGGGATACAGAACACCAGAAGCGATAGTGGGTAAACACTTCATGAAATTACAATTAACCAAAAAATTACCTCTTATTGTTTAAAATTTGGGGTAATTATACTACTTTACGCCAAACTAACATAGTACGGATTAGAAGATGAAGTTAACGTTTTGGGGTGCAGCACAACAGGTAACCGGCAGCATGCACCTGCTCGAAGTTGGGCATTATAAAATACTGATAGATTGTGGATTGGATTATGAGAAGGAAACCTACCAGGAAGAAAACCAACAATTTCCTTTCGATCCGGCCAGTATAAACCTGGTTATTTTAACCCATGCCCATATCGACCATTCCGGTAATTTACCTACTTTAGTTCGCCTGGGTTTTGATGGTCAGGTACTTTGCACTTCGCCAACAGCCGATTTAACTGCCATCTTATTGTTCGATTCGGTTGAGCTCTTTTTACGCAAGCAGAGCCGTAAACCACGCACCAAAAGAGGCAATTTTAGTGGCCCCAAACCTTTATATCTGCATAAACATGTAATGGATACTATTGATCGCTTTGTAACCATTGCTTTCAATAAACCTTTTAAAATAAATGGCGATATCAGCCTTACTTTTATCCCTGTTGGGCATTTATTGGGTGCAGCTGCAGCCGTTTTAACCATTAATGAGAATGGAGAGGAAAAGAAAATAGCTTTTACTGGCGATATCGGCCGCGAAAACTATCCTGTGCTTGTAAACCCTGAACCACTGCCAGAGGTTGATTATTTAGTGAGTGAAGCTACTTATGGTGGGCGTTTGCATACCAAAGATCAAACCCTCGAAGAAAGGCTGGTACAGGAAATTACCGAAGCCTGCATTAAAAGTCCCGGCAGGTTAATTATTCCTGCTTTTAGTATTGGACGTACTCAGTCGCTGGTTTTTGCGCTGAACCAGATCTTTACCAAAAAGCTGTTGCCACCTGTCCAGATTTTTGTAGATAGCCCCATGGCCATCCAGGCAACCGATGTTTACCGTAAGCACCACAATCTGGTTAATCAGGAAGCAAAAGACTTTTACCAAACCATGGGTGACGAGTTCGAATTTGAGCACCTGGCTTATGTGCAAACCATGAAAGAGAGTAAAGATGTTTCCAATTATTTCGATCCCTGCATTATCATTTCTTCAGCCGGGATGCTTGAAGGAGGGAGGATACAAGACCACTTGTATTACAACATCCAGAATTATTATTGTACTATTCTTTTTATCGGATATTGCGCTAAAGGTACTTTGGGCTATAAATTATTAAGCGGGGCACCAATTGTACGCATTAAAGACCGCGAAATGATGGTTTACGCCACTATTCGCCAAACCGATTTACTAAGTGGCCACGGCGACCACAACGATCTGGTAAAAACAGTTAAACAAACAGGCCACCCCAAAAAGGTATTTTTGGTACACGGCGAAGATAAAAGCCTGCAAAGTTTAGCAACAGCTTTAAGCGAAGATGGATTTAATGTAGCAATCCCTGAAAGAGGAGAGGCATTTGAATTATAGTTGATCGTGTATGGTCTTATAGCTTATGGCCTAGTGCACAATACGGTTTGATTGGCATTCACTAATTGGTCATTGAAAATTGATAATTGGTTATTCCATTTTACATCATCCATTATTACCCTCTTATTTGTCCATTTCCCCTTACCACCCACTTGTAGCTGGTTAACTCCTCTAAACCCATAGGTCCACGGGCATGAAGTTTTTGAGTACTGATGCCTATTTCAGCACCAAGTCCAAATTGTGCACCATCGGTAAAACCTGTTGAGGCATTGGCATACACCGCAGCAGCATCTACCTCATTTAAAAAACGGGCAATATTAGCTGCATCCTCCGAAATAATCGCTTCGCTATGTTTTGAACTATAAGTAGCAATATGGTTCAGTGCATCGTTCAGGTTATTTACGACCTTAACCGCCAGTTTTAATGATAAAAATTCGGTGCCGAAATGTTCAGGTTTGGCCTGGTTTAACAATGAATCCGGGTAAGTTCCTTGCAATGCAGCATAGCTTTTTTCATCGGCATACAATTCTACATTTCCATCCGCCAGGGGCGATAAAAGTGCAGGCAAATCGTCCAGTCTATTTTCATTAATTAACACACAATCTAAAGCATTACATACGCTTACCCTTCTGGTTTTGGCATTAAAAATAATGGCTTTGCCTTTCTCCAAATTTCCCGATTCGTCGAAATAAGTATGTACAATGCCTGCTCCGGTTTCAATTACGGGTATTTTACTGTTTTCGCGCACATAATTAATCAGCGATTGGCTCCCCCGCGGAATCAACACATCAACAAAACCGCGTGCATTTAATAAAGCTTCGGTTGCAGCGCGTTCTGCGGGTAGCAAGGTGAGCACATCCCTGTTAATGGTATGTCGGTCTAATACCTCATGAATGACTTTAGTAATAGCCAGATTTGAAAATTCCGCGTCGCTACCGCCTTTTAACACGGCCACATTACCGGTTTTAAAACACAATGAAAATACATCGGCGGTTACATTCGGGCGGGCTTCATAAATTACACCAACAACCCCCAATGGCACACTAACTTTTTGGATATGTAATTGATTATCCAGCGTTTTATCAGAAAGTACCTTCCCCAATGGGCTGTTTAAGCCGGCAACATTTTTAAGATCATTGGCAATATCTTCAATACGCGCTGTAGTTAGTTTCAAACGATCGTATTTGGGGTCTTCGATTGGCATTCTAACTAAATCCTTAGCGTTCTCAGTAAGAATTTCAGCGGCGTTTGCCACCAAAGCAGCAGCCACCTCTGTCAAAACAGTATTGATGGTTTCCTTAGTCAAGCTAACCATGGTCCGGCTGGCTTGCTGTGCCTTTTCGAAGTATTGTTTATAATCCATTGTTCTTTTGTTACCACAGAGACTACCGAGTTTTCACAGAGAAAAAGAGGATACAATTACTTCCCTGTAATAAAACCACTGAGTTGCTTTGGTCTTTATGCTTTAGTCTTTCAGCTTAAATAGCCGAATAAAAATAATCGTAATGTACCAGCGCTTTTTGTTTTTTCTGCCCAATTCGCTCCCGGGCCTTATCCGATCCGTATTCTGCTATACCTAAACCAATTAAATTATTTTGTTCATCAATAATTTTAATAATATCGCCTTTTAAAAAGTCGCTTTGTATTTCAATAATCCCTACGGGCAATAAACTGGTAGCTTTGCCCGATGTTAATACCGTTTTAGCACCATCATTCAATTTTACAATACCGGTTGCGGCCGTTTCTGAATGGGCAATCCATTTTTTCTTACCCGATTTACTTTTTTCGGGCACAAAACGGGTATGCACCAATTCGTTATTTAATAAAGAAGTAAGCACATTATCTTTCGTTCCATTAGCAATATGAACCGTGATACCCAGTTTGGCAACCTTTTGCGCCATGGTCGATTTGGTAATCATGCCTCCACGACCAAATTGCGATTTACCGGTTTGGATAAAAGAGGCCAGGTTAGCTACCGAACCGTTAATTTCCTGAATAACCTCTGACCCTTCAATTTTGGGATCGCCATTATAAATCCCATTCACATTCGACAAAATAATTAAAGCATCGGCATTGAGCATCGAGGCAATTAAACCCGCCAGCTCATCGTTATCGGTAAACATCAGCTCCGTAACCGATACCACATCATTTTCATTCACCACCGGAATCACTTCGTTCTGAAGTAAAATCTGCAGGCAGTTTTTCATATTCAAATAGTGGGCGCGATCGCGAAAATCTTCTTTCGTTACCAGCACCTGCGCGCATTTTATGGCATGTTCCGCAAAGAAATTAGCGTAGGTATTAATTAATTTCACCTGACCAATAGCAGCCAGTAATTGCCTTGTGGTTACAGCATCTTGCTTTTCAGAAACCTTGATTAAGCTTCTTCCCGAAGCAACCGCTCCTGAAGACACCAAAATAACCTCGATACCCTGTTTTTTAATTTCAGCAAGCTGGTTTACCAGATGCTGAATCCGGTTCTCATCGGGCAGTCCGTTTTCCTGAGTAATGACATTCGAACCTACTTTGACAACAATTTTTTTATACCCGGATTTCATTTTATGCTTAAAACTATTTGATGTGGCAATTTAGCACGTTTTTTCATAATAAAGGGCAATATCTATAGGCTTAATGGATTTTTACGAAAATGATAATGAGTTTGGCGTTGAGCGGCTTGCTCACTGTGTTGATTAATCAGTTTTCGGTTATCCGTTTTCAATTGGCAGTTGCCATGAACAGTTAACCACCATGCCACTAATGAACAAATGACAAATGAACCACTGAACGATTGAGTTTGTAACCGATTAACCAGTTTAAACCATTAAACAGCTAAGCGCCACGCTACTAATGAACTAATGACAAATGAACTATTAAACTAAATTATTAAATTGCATTAAACCTAAATCGAATCATAATGAAACGTATCTTACCGGGGCTAATATTGCTCAGTGCAATTACGGCATGTAACAACCCTCAAAAAAAAGAAATGAAAGCGATTAAATGGCCTGATGCCAAAGCTCCAGTTGCCGAAATTATACCTCACACAAGAGCCATACATGGCGATACCGTGGTAGATAACTACTACTGGATGATTGACTACTTTAAAAAAGGTCCTGACAGCACCAAAGTTGTTGATTATCTGAAAGCCGAAAACGCCTATCTGGATACGATGATGAAAAGTACTGATGCCTTTCAAGCCGATTTGTTTAAAGAAATGAAAGGCCGGATTAAAGAAAAAGATGAATCCGTACCAGTTTTCAAAAATGGCTATTTCTATTACTCACGTACCGAAGATGGCCAGCAATACTATAAATATTGCCGTAAAAAAGGAAGCTTATCTGCTGCCGAAGAAATATTACTGGATGTAGATCAGTTGGCCAAAGGGCACGCCTACTACAGCGCAACGGGTTTTAGCGTAAGTCCTGATAATAAATTACTGGCCTTTGGGGTAGACCAGGTTTCGCGCCGCCAGTACACGATTAATATCAAAAACTTAGAAACAGGCGAAATTTTAAAAGATGCCATTCCAAACACAGAAGGTGGCGTAGCCTGGGCCAACGATAATAAAACATTCTTTTATACGGCTAAAAACGCAGTTACTTTACTTAGCGAGAAAATTAAAAAACATACGCTCGGTACCGATGCCAAAGCCGATGCAGTGGTTTACGATGAGAAAGACAACACCAATTACATCGGGGTTGGCAAATCGAAAAACGGCAGGTACATCTTCATTGTTTCACAAGGAACATTAACTGCCGAATATAAGATGATTGATGCCGATCATCCTGAAACACCCTTTAAAGTATTTGCTGCCCGCTCAAAAGATGTTTTGTACGATGTAATGCCTGTTGATGATAAATTTTTGATTCTAACCAATTGGAACGCCAAAAACTTCCGCTTAATGGAATGCCCTTTGGATAAAACTGCGAAGGAGAACTGGAAAGAAGTAATTCCGCACCGTGCCGATGTGCTGCTGGAAGGAGCGGATGAGTTTAAAGATTATACCGTTTTAAGCGAGCGTAAAAATGGCCTGACCGAACTGCGTGTATTAAAAAAAGATGGGAGCGATTACTACATCAAATTTGATGAGCCGGTTTATGATGCCGGAGTAGGCTCAAACCCCGAATACAACAGTACCACACTCCGTTATAACTATACTTCCTTAACCACCCCGAATTCGGTTTACGACTATAATCTGATCAAAAAAGACCAAAAACTGATGAAACAGCAGGAGGTTGTAGGTGGCTATAACCCCAAAGACTATGTAACAGAGCGTGTTTTTGCTACAGCTAAAGATGGCACAAAAGTTCCGGTGGCACTGGTTTATAAAAAAGGTTTTGAGAAAAACGGCAAATCGCCTTTGTTACTTTATGGTTATGGATCTTATGGCTCAAATTCCGATGTATACTTTTCATCACCACGTTTAAGTTTGCTTAACCGGGGCTTCGTATTTGCCATTGCCAACATCCGCGGCGGACAGGAAATGGGGCGCCAGTGGTACGAAGACGGTAAACTGATGAAGAAGAAAAACACCTTTACCGATTTCATTGCAGCCGGCGAGTACCTGATTGAACAGAAATACACCTCAAAAGGCCATTTGTATGCGCATGGCGGAAGTGCAGGCGGTCTGCTAATGGGTGCTGTGGTGAATATGGCTCCCGATTTATGGAATGGTGTAATTGCCGATGTACCTTTTGTTGATGTTGTTAATACCATGCTGGATGAAAGCATCCCGCTTACTACCAACGAGTTCGATGAGTGGGGTAACCCTAAACAAAAGGCTGCTTACGATTACATGAAAAGCTATTCGCCTTATGAGAATGTTGAGAAAAAAGCCTATCCAAACATTCTGGTTACTACCGGGCTGCACGACAGTCAGGTGCAATATTTTGAACCTGCCAAATGGGTAGCCAAGTTAAGGGCAACCAAAACCGATAAAAATGTTTTATTGCTTAAAACCAATATGGAATTTGGACATGGCGGTGCTTCCGGCCGTTTCGATTACCTTAAAGATGTTTCCTTAAGATGGGCATTTTTATTTGCTCTGGAGGGAATCGATAAATAGTTTTTTCTTATTACTTTATCATGCGAGCTTGTCGAAGAACTTTCCAATCGTGTTTCGACAGGCTCAACATGACACCCTTTATTTTTACCAATAACCTACATGAACACCAAACTAAAAACACTCCAAATCATTCACACGGCCTTATGCTCGGGCGTTTTCCTTTTTGCACTGGTAACCATTTTCCTTAACCGCGAAATCATGTTTTTTGACGCCAACCCTAAAACCACTTCGCCCTTTAACCCCATCTTTCCAATTATGGGGCTAATCACCATCTCTGCAAGTATTTTCTTTTTCAGAAACTTAATAGCCAAAATAGATAAAACTGCCTCTGCCGACACTAAAATCAACATGTACCAAAGTGCATTCATTATTAGCTCTGCACTTTTAGAAGGCGGTGCGTTGTTTAATATTGTGGGCTTTTTCATGACCCACAATTCATTCTTTCTCATTTTCGGTGCGGCTAATTTTATTTTTTTAGTGCTTAAAAGGCCAACCAAAGATAAATTGATTTCCGCCTTACAATTGCAATACCCGGATACAGAGGCTTTGTAAGCAATTAGCCTTATCTTTGCCGATCAATGGAATACAATGTTCATACTTTACCCAATGGCATACGCTTACTGCATGTGCCATCGGCTTCAGCCATATCGCATGCCTGCATCATTATCAATACCGGTTCGCGCGATGAACCTGATCAAAAAGCAGGTTTGGCCCATTTTATCGAGCACTTAATTTTTAAGCGTACCGAAAAACGCAGTACCAACCAAATTTTAAACCGTTTGGAAAGCATTGGTGCCGATTTAAATGCCTATACCACCAAAGAATATACCTGTGTTCATGCTTCTTTTCTAAATCCTTATTTAGATCGCACTTTAGAGCTCTTTAATGATATTATTTTCCATTCTACTTTCCCCGAAGAGGAGATGGATAAAGAAAAAAGTGTGATTCTGGATGAAATTGCCTCTTACTTGGATCAACCTGAAGAAGCCATTAACGATGATTTTGAAGACATGCTCTTTGCTGGTCATCCAATGGGTAACAATATTTTAGGTACAACCGAATCCGTACAGGCTTTTACCCGCGAGGATGTAATCAATTTCAGAAAAGCCAATTATCGCACCAATGAAATTGTGGTGGCAGTTTTGGGCAACTATACCTTAAACCAGGTTGTAAATAAAGGAAGTAAACATTTTGCCAATGTAGAGCAGAATACACCCAACCAACAAAGGGTAAAGCCTTCCATTTTGCCACAAAGCAATACCACCATTTACAAACCCATTATGCAAGCGCATTGTATTTTGGGTACACAAGCCTACACTACACACCAGACAGAAAAAGTGCCTTTAATGCTATTAAACAATTACTTTGGCGGTAATGGCATGAGTTCGGTGTTAAACCTGCAAATCAGAGAGAAATACGGCATTGCCTACACCATCGAATCAAATTTTTCGCCCTTAAGCGATACTGGTATCTTTTCGATCTACTTTGGTACCGACAAAGAAAAACAGGCTAAAGCACTTTCGCTGATCTTTAAAGAGATTAAAAAATTAAAAGATAATCCCTTAAATGAGCTGCAACTGCAAAAGGCCAAAAACAAATTTATTGGTCAGATTGCACTGGGCGAAGAAAACCGGATTGGTTTAATTATATCAATGGCCAAAAGCCTTATCGACCATAATAAAATTGATTCGCTCGAAACCGTTTTCGGGAAAATTAATGCCGTTACCACCAAACAGATGGCACAGGTAGTAAACGAAGTGCTCGATATCGATAAGTTGAATATCTTTACTTTCTCGCCAATAGCGGAATAATTGTTAAATTTGCATTAAATTAACCACAGGTAACAGGATGAACATAGATAGGAGCAAGAACCTATCCTTACCTGATCGATCCGTGGAAAAAAAATAGAATACAATGAAATTACCAATAGTAGCTTACGGCGATCCTGTTCTAAAAAAAATAGGAACCGAAATAGATAAAGATTACCCCGAATTAAAACAATTGATTAGCGACATGTTCGACACCATGTATTATGCAAACGGGGTGGGACTGGCGGCGCCACAAATTGGCTTACCAATCCGCTTATTCATTGTAGATACTGGTGATGATGAAGATGGCACAAAAGGCTACAAAAGGGTATTTATTAACGCCGAAATTTTAGAAGAAACCGGCGAGCCCTGGAGCTTTAACGAAGGCTGTTTAAGCATTCCTGACATCAGAGAGAACATTTTGCGCAAACCGAACATCAAGGTTAATTATTTCGACGAAAACTGGGTAGAGCATACCGAAGATGTTGATGGGTTAGCCGCCCGCGTAATTCAGCATGAATACGACCACATTGAAGGAAAATTATTTACCGACAAAGTAAGTGTATTGCGTAAAACCATGCTTAAAAGTAAACTCGATGCCATTTCAAAAGGAAATATCAAAACTGATTACAAAATGAAGTTTCCTAACAAAAGTAAAAAGAGATAAGTTTTAATTGTAAGATGTTAAAGGGAAAATGGAAACGTTTTCCCTTTTTTTTTGTTGCCTAAATACTAAGTGATCGTCATTTCGAATGGCCCCGATAGCTATCGGGGGCATTCGAAGTCGAGAAATCTCTCCCGATAGATTTCTTACTATGCCTATTACAATATAAATAAAGATACTTGGTGATTAAATCTGGTTGGAGCCAAAGACTAAGAACTCCTAGCTGAAGACTCCAAACTAATTCGTCCGGCTCTTATCTCCGTCAAAAATCTGCTGCATTAACTTACCCCAGGCAAAAGGATTTAACAACGGATTGGTTTGAACCATATTTTTGTTAATCATCCTGTCGAAGTTATAGCGATAATTCTGGCTGCCAATTTCCTGGCCATCACGAGGCAGCGTTTGGATTAAACCGTTAATGGATGATCGTGAAAGATTCTTTTTAGCAATAGCCATATCATCATCGGCTAATTTCATGGATAGAAACTCACGGGTAAATTCCTCAGTGGTTGCCCACGGAAACACCCTCACCGATGGCAAATCGACCACGTTTGATTTCAACTTAACCATAATGGTATATTTACTATCGGGTGTCCCTTCTGGTATTACAGTCGAAAATTTCTTATAACCTATGGCGGTAAATAAAATGGTATCACCAGGGTTAACAATAAAAGTAAAGTACCCCCTGTAATCGGCAGCAACCCTTTTGCTTCTGGCCGAAAGGTTGGTTATGGTAACATAGGGGATCACATTTGAGCTATCGATATCGGTAATAATACCCGAAAACTGGATAAGTTTATCCTGTGCCGGCTTTTGTTGCGCAAAAGCGGTAATAGAAAAAAACAGGCAGATTAGGGTAACACAATATCTCATTAACACAAATGTAATTTTATTAATAAAACTTCCTTGTTAAATAGTGTTAAAGCTATTCTTGCTCGGCCATGTTTACGGCAACTACCGAAGTGATTTGTGGAACAGCTTTCATAATAGCCTGCTCAATACCCGATTTCATGGTCATGAAACTCATTGGGCAAGAACCGCAGTTACCTAAAAGCTTAAGCTTTACCGTTCCTTCAGCTGTAATTTCTTCAACAGAAACATCACCTCCGTCGGCCTTTAAATAAGGTCTGATCGTTTCCAATGCCTGTTCTACTTGTTCTGTTAAATTCATTATATAGATTTTAATTTATAAAAATAGTAATTTTTTAGCAATTCACCATTTGTGCATTGTTGATAGAGATTTGCTGTGCAATTTTACTTGCAATATCGCCAAATATACCATCAAGCAGTGGGTTTTGGTTTAACGCTACCGGTTTACCGTTATCTCCTGCCTCAGCAATACCCTGAACAATTGGAATTTCACCCAAAAACGGTACATCAAAACGCTCGGCCAGCTTGGTTCCGCCGCCTTTTCCAAAAATATAATATTTGTTTTCAGGCAGTTCTTCAGGCGTAAAATACGACATGTTTTCTATAACTCCCAAAATCGGAATATTAATTCCCGGCATTCTGAACATGGCCAAACCTTTATGTGTATCGGCCAATGCTACCTGTTGTGGCGTAGTTACCACCACTGCACCCGAAATCGGGAAACTTTGGGTAATGGTAATATGGATATCGCCCGTACCCGGAGGAAGATCGACAATTAGATAATCAAGCTCACCCCAGTTGGTATCGTTGAACAATTGTTTTACCGCATTGGAGGCCATTGGCCCACGCCATGGCACCGGTTGACCAGGATCGGCAAAAAAGCCAAGTGATAACAATTTAATACCATACTTTTCGATTGGTAAAATTTTAGTCTTCCCATCGGCAGTTTCTTCAGCACCGGGTTTAGCATCTACCAAATCGAACATCGTTGGTACTGATGGACCATAAATATCGGCATCAATTAGCCCTACTTTAGCGCCATCTTTAGCCAAAACAACAGCAAGATTGCTCGATACGGTCGATTTTCCAACTCCACCTTTACCAGATGAAACCAAAATGATATTCTTGATGTTATCTAACGAGGTTGAGTTGGTGGGTTGGGTAACTCTCGAAGTTACATTGATTGTAACTTCGGCCGATGGCGATACAAAATGCTTAACAGCATTGGTACAGGCATTTTTCAGCATATCCTTCATCGGGCATGCCGGTGTGGTAAGCTCTAAGGTAAAACTAACCTGGTTATCGGTAATTTGTAAATCCTTAATCATGTTTAAGGTTACCAGATCTTTTTTAAGATCGGGGTCTTCTACATTTTTAAGCGCATCTAAAACTTGTTGCGGGCTAATCTGCATTGTATTAATTTAAATTCAAAATTAACAAAACATAGCTATAAATACTTTTATTTAGCCTTTTAAACTGTAATTTTAACACGAAATAAACATTTAATTGTTACGTTTAAGCAATTAACCATTTTAACGACTATATGCGCCTACCAAAAATTAAGATCCCTAAAAAATATTTAAAAATCGGAGCCTGGGTTTTAGGTGTATTTTTGGTCGTTTGTATTGCATTAGGTGCTGTAGCTTACAGCAAAAGAGAGGCTTTGCTTAAAAAAATGGTAGCCAAGGCCATTGCCAAAGCCGATAAAGATTACGGCCTGGAGGTGAAAATTGGCTCTGCCGGCTTTACCGGCCTGAGTACCGTAAAAATGACAGCCATTTCTGTTGTTCCAAAAGAACGGGATACCCTCTCTAACATTGGCGAACTGAGCGTATCGGTAAAACTTTTTCCACTTATATTCGGCCACGTTAAACTTTCTGAAGTAAAATTAAACCAGGGTTTTGTAAGCGTGGTGCTAAAAGATTCGACCACCAACATCGATTTTATTTTAAAAAGAAAGAAAAAAGACAGTACAGCCACTAAAAACAAAGTAAACTTATCAGAAATAGCCAGTAATATTTTAAATCAGGTTTTATACAAAATACCTGATGATATGGATATGAAAAACATGGTTTTTAAACTAAATGATCATGATACGGCTAAATTAATTTTTGAAACTGAAGCGACTATTGACGGGGGAGACCTGAAATCGAGTATCAATGTAAACAATAACGAATCCATTTGGCATGTTAACGGCTATGTAAACCCGGGGAGTAAAGAGTTGAGTTTTATGGCTTATGCCGATGGAAAAAAACTGGAGTTGCCGTACCTGAACAATAAACTGCATGCTAAACTTAGTTTCGACACCCTGCAAACCGAGCTTAAAAATGCCAGATATAGTGGCGACGATTATAAAATTTCTGGCTCATGGTCGGTTAAGAACATGCTGGTTAACCAGCCACGAATTGCCTCGAACGATATTGTGGTGCAAAGTGCCAAACTGGATGCCGATATTTTGGTTGGGCCAAACTACATTGCGCTGGACAGCACTTCGACAGCCTATTTAAAAAATGCGCAAATCCACCCCTACGTTAAATACACACTGGGCAAAAACAAAATCTACGAACTCAAATTAAATGCAGAGGAACAAGATGCACAGGCAGTCCTGGATGCTTTTCCACAAGGCTTGTTCGAATCGCTGGAGGGGTTAAAAGTACAAGGCAAGGTAAAATACAACCTCAATTTTTATCTCGACACGAAGGTTCCGGATAGTGTTCGTTTTAGCTCGACACTTACCCCGGTTGATTTTAAAATTGTGCAATGGGGTAAAACCAATCTGCAAAAAATTAATAGTCCATTCGTTTATACACCTTACGAATACGGAAAACCAATGCGCGACATTACCATCGGTCCCGCTAACCCTAATTTTACTCCACTATCGGCCATTTCTAAAAACTTTATCAATGCCGTTTTAACTGCCGAAGATCCATCCTTTTATACCCACAATGGTTTTGTTGAAGAATCTATTCGTAAATCAATTGCGGTAAATTTTAAGGAAAAGAAATTTAAACGTGGTGGAAGTACAATTAGCATGCAGCTGGTTAAAAATGTGTATTTGAGTCGCCAAAAAACATTGGCCCGTAAAGCCGAAGAAATTTTAATTGTTTGGTTAATTGAGCACAACCATTTAGTGAGCAAGCAACGCATGCTGGAAGTTTATTTCAACATCATGGAGCTTGGCCAGAATATTTACGGCATAGGCGAGGCCTCGCGCTATTATTTTGGTAAACAACCTGCCGATTTAACTATTGGTGATGGCCTGTTCCTGGCCAGTATTGTACCTAAACCAAAAGCCTCGATGTATAAATTCATGGCAGATGGAAGCCTTAAGCCTTACATGTTTAACTATTTCAGGTTTATGGGTAACATAATGGCCAGAAGGGGTTTAACCGCAAGCGACACCTCTGGTTATGGTTTCTACAACGTTCGCTTGAGAGAAGGTTTACGCCAATACCTCGCTCCTGATACTGCCGTAATCGACACCACAGCGTTTGATGATGACGAAGATGGATTACCTCCTGTAATTACGCACGACAAAAACAAGAGCTTGTTCGATCGCATTTTTGGTGGTGGCACTAAAAAAGATACTGCAACCGTTAAGCCAGTTGCTGCCCCGGATACGGCCAAATCAAAAAAACAATTAAGACAGGAACGTAGGGAAGAACGAAGAAGACAAAAGGAACTGGAAAAGACTCAGCAGTAATCAGTTGACAGTTAGCCGTTTTCAATTGACAGTTGCTCAAAACAATTAAACAGTTAACCAATTTATACGATTAATCATTTCAGCTAACAATCGAACAATAAAGCAATAACATTACAACTTTCCAACATTTCAACCATTTAACAGCAACATGCACAAAATAAAAGTAGAGGATAAAGAGTTCGAGATTTTTTTAGAGAATGATACCATAAACAAAAGGATTCGCCTGCTGGGCATCCAGATGAATGTAGATTACGAAGGAAAATGCCCGTTATTTATTGGGGTGTTAAACGGTAGTTTTTTATTTATGGCCGATTTAATTAAAGAAATTACCGTTCCCTGCGAAATTGCTTTTATGCGTGTAGCTTCGTATGAAGGCCAATCTAGCTCTGGTAAAGTAAAAGAACTGATTGGATTGCCAGAAAACATTGAGGGCCGCGATGTGATTATTGTTGAGGATATTGTAGATACCGGCCTGACTTTAACGCACATTTTAAAAACCATTAAAGAAAAGAAACCTGCATCAGTAAGCGTAAGTACGCTTTTACTTAAACCAAGTGCTTTAAAACATAAAATAGAAGACCTTGAATATGTGGGCTTTGAAATACCCAACGAGTTTGTGGTGGGTTATGGATTAGATTACAACGGCCTTGGCAGAAACCTGAACGATATTTACCGGGCCACTGAGATATAATTTTATATTGTATTAATTTATTTTTCGCACCTTTGCGCAATAATTCTCACTACAATGACCATACATAAAGAAGGCTACACCACCATTGCCTTAAGCATATTGTTTATTTTTGTTATCAACGCAATTGTTGATTATAAATATCATGATATAACCTGGTTGCGCTGGTTTATTTACATTTTTTCGGCGGCCTTGTTTATCATCGTACTACAGTTTTTCCGCAACCCAAGCCGCAGCTTTTCATCAGGTGAAAACCTGGTTATTTGTCCTGCAGATGGTAAAGTTGTGGTAATTGAAGAAACAGAAGAAGGCGAATATTTTAAAGATAAACGTTTACAGGTGTCTATTTTTATGTCGCCAATTAACGTGCACATTAACCGTAACCCGATTTCGGGTGTGGTAAAATTCTTTAAATACCACCCGGGTAAATACCTTGCAGCCTGGAATCCAAAATCTTCTACCGAGAACGAGCGCACCACTACTGTTGTAGAACATAAAAACGGTACGCCGGTATTGTTCCGTCAAATTGCCGGAGCTTTAGCCCGCCGGATTGTATGGTACGTTAAAGAAGGCGACCAGGTAGTACAAACAGAACAATTTGGCTTTATTAAATTTGGCTCACGGGTTGATGTATTTCTTCCGGTTGGCACCAAAGTTAATGTTGAGCTTAACCAGGTGGTTAAAGGTGGAATAACAACCCTGGCTACTTTAAGCTAAGCCACAAAATATATTGCGTGAAAAAGCCGGCTCAGTTAATCCTGAACCGGCTTTTTTTTGTGTCACTTGGGCTTTGCTTAGTGGTTTGAAACCGAGGTTTTGCCATTTAAACCTGATAGGAGCAGATAGCCCGCATCCCGATTTTTCATCGGGAGAGGACTTGGAGCGGATAGCAGGAGGAAACGCTAATAGCTGCCATTGTCCTTGCTTTTCGAAAAAAAATTAATCCTAAATATGGGCCGTGAAGACACGAGCCATGACAAAGGGTTACGTTGGTCGCGGTTGGTAATCGCGACCTGATGAACTGAGGATTTTTAACCCTTACTAATCCGTCGTATCGTTACCCACTTCTGTATTATCGCCTTGTGCAATCGTCCGGTCGCTAATTAAACGCTGGGTAGGGTAGGCGAAATCAGATTTATTGCGCATTACAATATCCATGATTTCGAGGTTAATTTCCTGCCTGATTTGAAGGAATTGGGTGTAATTGAGCTCTGTTACAAAGTAATTTACCTCAACATTTAAACCCGAATCGCCAAAGCTTTTAAAAGAGGCATTACCATCATCGCTGGTACCTTTATGGTTGTTAATATAACTTTCTATTTCGGTAATGATTTTACGCAGCGAGGTTGAATTGGTTTCGTAGGTAAGGCCAATAATAAAGGATACCTTACGCGAATTACGCAGTGATAAGTTTTCCAGAACGCCATCAATCATCCCGCGATTGGGAATAGTGGCCATCGTTTTTTCGGAAGTCCTGATCCTGGTACTTCTAAAACCTACTTTTTCTACTGTTCCCTCTACACCATCAACTTTTACCAGATCGCCAACGGTAAAAGGCTTATCTAAAAAGATAGTAAACGAACCAATGAGGTTCTCTAAACTCTCTTTTGCAGCCAGAGCAATGGCAATACCACCAATACCTAAACCGGTAATCAGCGTAAGCACATTTACTTCGAAAACGAAACCCAAAAGCGTAAAAAAACCGATAAAAATAACAATGGTTTTAAAAAGCTCTTTCAGAAAGGGCACCAGCTGATCGTCGGCTTTATCATCGGTTAGCGATGCTTTATACAGCAATACGTGACTAATGAAATCAATTATCCTTAAAATGATCCAGAAAATGGAGAGGATAATCATAAAAAGGAATATCCTGTCGATACAATCACCAATAGTTACCGGAATCTGTTCTTTAACCTTGCCAACGAGCTTACTGTAATGGAATACAGCCACCTCTAAAGGATGTTTTAGCTGGTTTATAGAAAGGTAAAGTGTGGTTAAGAGGATAAATATCTCGATAGGCCTGATGAGCAGGGCCACAAAAGCATCGTTGTGCGATTGGTTGGAGAAGCTGCTGAAAAGCTTAAACAGGAGGCGGCTTAAAAGCCTTGAAACGATTCTTTTAAATATTAAGCCTAAAAAAAGTATGCCTCCAAAAAGGAAGTAGGCCTTTACGGTATTACCCCAAAAAATCTGGTCGAAAAAAGCTGAATCTAACATTTAACAAAGGTATAAACAAAAAAACCTCCACGAAATTAATCGTGAAGGCTATATCTTATAATAAAGAATATTATTTTCTCAAAGATTTGATACGAGCAGCTTTACCAGTTAAAGCACGTAAATAGAACAATTTAGCTCTACGCACTTTACCATAGCTATTCACTTCTACTTTCTCGATGTTTGGAGAATTAAAAGGGAAAATACGCTCAACGCCAACGCCGTTGCTCATTTTACGCACGGTGAAGGTTTCGTTAGCACCTGCACTGTTACGTTGTATAACAACACCTTGGTAAATTTGAACACGTTCTTTATTACCTTCGCGAATTTTATAGTGTACGCTCACTGTATCGCCAGACTTGAACGCAGGAAAATCTTTTTTCGCGATGGCCTGCTCTTCAACAAATTTTACTAAATCCATGATTTTAAGCTATTAAACCAAATTCTTTGTGTTAAATTTGGGATTGCAATATTAGGGATTTTTTTTGATATAAAAAAACCTATTTTAATTTTTTCCACAATCTTTATGAATTCCACATTCGATTGTGTTAAATGCTTCTATTCCAAAAGGTCTGATAAGCACTTATTAGCATGCCTTTTACAAAATCAGGCTACAAAACATTCTGAAGAAATTGATATTTTCTGTACTGTTTACAAACCGTAAAATTAAGATCTTTCTACATTAAACAGGAATATTAATCTGAATAATGGTACCCTCGTTTTTAACGCTATTGATTTCAAAGTTCCCATCGTAATAGTGAATCCGTTTTTCGATATTATCTAAGCCAAAACCCTTGCTGATTTGCTGCATATCAAAACCAATCCCATCATCAACAAACTGAAAGTGATAGTGCTTGCTGTACTGATAAAACTCGAGGGTAATTAAGCCCGATTGACCGTGTTTGATGGCGTTATTAATGATTTCGAGCGAAATCAGGTACAAATCGTACACCCAGGGTTCATTTACCTTCTCTGGAAAATCGTAACAAAAAAGCTCGATATTAGTATCGGTTAAGCCTGCATTTAAGGTCTTGAGCTGGCTTTGCAGGCTGGCCACCAAGGCGCCATCATCAAGTGCTTTTGGAAGTATTTTATGCGAAATATCCCTGATCTCTTCTGCCAGCTCACCAATAGTTTCTTTGGCCAGGTTAGCGTGCTCCATATCAAAAAGATGCATGATGTAGGCAATTTTACTACCAACTCTATCATGTATAACATTGGCAATATTTCTGCGTTCGCGCAATTGCACTTCGTTAATCGTCTTCAACGAACTTTCTTTTTCAAAAATAATCTCCTGCATCAACTCATTATTCTTCAAAAAGATATCGATATAATTCCGGGATAAAACATAGCCGAACAAAAACACCTCGTACATGCTAATGAACAGCATCCAGTTACTCCCAAGTGCGAACGGTATAATTTCGAAAGTTTTTAAAATTAGGCAGGCGCCCCAAACCAACTGTGGCAAAAAGGCAAATAAAGCATAAATACCCTGCGTTTTTTCGATTTTTACATGTGATAATGCCGACACAAAGAGCAAAACAATTGAAGCCAGAAAGATGATATAGCCCAGGATAAAAAAGTAGCGAAACTCAACATCCGGATAAAATACCAACAGAGACATGGAAATCACAACCAGCGAAAAATTAATGTAGTTGAAAACAAGCACAATTTTATGCTTGATGGGTTGATTTTCCTTCAGCTTTAGGAAATGATCGAGAAAAAAGCTGAGTGCGATGTACCAGACTGCCCCGACATAAACCCTGCCTTCGCTAAAAAACCTGAACTCCGGAAACAAGATGTGTTTGGCAAAATTGGTGGTAATGGCCACATAACAGGCCGTGAGTATAGAGTAAGCGATATAGTAAAGGTACGATCGGTTCTTGGTCATGAAAAACAATATGCCGTTAATCATGAGCAGCAAAAAAACAACCCCCAGGAAAAAAGAGGTCAGGGTTATTTTCTGCGACGAGCGGGCTTCCAGTTCACTCTGGTTCTCTAAACTGTAATTGAAATCCAAATATGAAGTCAGTTTTTTTACCCTAACCCAAACTGTTTTCTCCTGATTGGGTTGCAAATTAAGCTCAAATGCCAGGGTTTCGATAAATGGACTCCGATTAGCCGTTCTGTCTCCAATGGTTTTAGTTAGCCCTGCATCGTAAAGCGTAAGGCTATCGATATGGTTGTTGTTGAAACACAACCAGGTTTTAATCGGCTGCGATAGACTATTGTTCTTAAGGATAAACCTGCACCACACAGCTGCATTTTTATTGTAGCCAATATTAACGGTATTTTGCGGGTTAAATGCAGCTAGCATGCTCGATGGAAGACCTTCCTGCCTCCAGGTAGAATTCGTATCTATGGCGTAGCCGGATGAAATAGAAAGTTGTTTATTGATATTTTGTGCAAATGAGCAATAGGAGCATAGCAGCAGGCTAAAGAAGTAGATTATTCTCATGAGCAAATTTGATGAGCGAACTGCTGTTGCTGATTTCCAGTTTCCGGTGGATGTTTTTCCGGTGGGTGGTAACAGTTGTTATACTGATAAACAGCACATCAGCAATTTCTTTACTAGTAAGTCCTTTTATAATTAATTTAATAATTTCCTTTTCCTGTTTAGAAATCCTGAATTTATTGATAATCGGGTTATCCATAGTGCTGTACACACTATTGCCCTGTTTATAATTTTTGTTGGTATAAAATTCCTTGCTTTTACCCGCTTCTATAACCTCAATCAGCTCTTCGGCCGGGGTTTCTTTTTTCAGGAAAGCATCAACACCCAGTTTCTTAGCCTTCTGGATCAGAAAATCTTCGTAATAAGCAGTAAGGATAATCGTTTTTGTATTTTTTAATTGAGATTTGAGTTCTTCGAGCAGTAAAAAGCCATCGTTATGGTTAATATTTAAATCACAAATAAAAACATCGGCTGTGTGTTGTATTAAATGTTGCCTGCACGAGTGCACATCGCTAAATTTAAAAATGCAATAGTTGTTTCCGGTGTTTTTAAGCAATTCTGAAATACCATTTAAAAAAAGTAAATGGTCATCACAAATAACGATCTGTTTTGGCATAAAAGGAGGTTGAACGCAAGTCTCCTAAAATAGCACAATGCCCGATTATTTACAACAAATTCTCTATTTTCCTATTTGCTAAAATAGTAGGGCACAGGGAAGTACGCAATACCCATTAAAGGGTATTTTTATCAGGTATAAACCGCATGCGACTTATTCAAGCAAATCAGGACGACGTGTTTTGGTACGCTCGAGCGCCTGTTCGTGCCTCCATTCGTTTACTTTGGCTTCGTGGCCACTTAATAAAACATCGGGCACTTTATGTCCGCGCCAATCGGCTGGCCGCGTGTATACAGGAGCATCAAGTAATTCTCCCTGAAAACTATCGGATAGCGCCGAGGTTTCATCATTTAACACGCCAGGAATTAAGCGTACTACGGCATCAACAACAATAGCCGCAGGGAGCTCGCCACCGCTTAAAACATAATCGCCAACAGAGATCTCTCTGGTTACAAATATATCTCTGATGCGTTGATCTATACCCTTGTAATGGCCGCAAAGGATAATGATGTTCTTTTTAATAGAAAGCTCGTTGGCCGTGCTCTGATTTAGCGTAACACCATCAGGGCTCATAAAAATAATTTCATCGTACTCCCTTTCAGACTGAAGTTTTTCAATACAGGCAGCAAAAGGTTCGATACTCATCACCATACCACTGCCACCACCATACTGATAGTCATCTACACTTTTTTGTTTGTTGGTAGCATAATCACGCAAATTATGCACTACAATTTCGGCGATCCCTTTTTTCTGCGCACGATGCAAAATAGAGTGAGCAAAAGGACTTTCCAGCAAGGCAGGTAAAACAGTTATAATATCGAAACGCATAGCGCAAAGGTAAGTCTTTAGTCTGATTCTTTAAACCAAAGTAGGTTTTTACCTTATCACTTCAGCTCTGGCCCTTTATCGTTGATAATAATCTGCGTTTTGGGAAAAAGCTTAGAAATCCGTTTTTCTTCTTCTTCGGTTATCCTGCCGTATAATTTCAAGGTTAAAATGCTCACCTCAGCCAATTGATCGGGTATTTTAATCTGATTTTTAAAGCTAAGCTCGAGCACGCGCAGGTTTTTAGCGTTATACACTTCACTGGGTATCTCGGTAATATTATAAACACTCAATGCATCAGATTTACTCATGGGGCCACCACCTATTACTGGTGCACTAATGGCCCATCCAATTTCTGGCTTTAATGAAAAATCATTTTTATTTTGTTTTAAACCAACAAAACCAGCCCAAAACTCCATGTTGTAGGTCTTGCCATCTTCTTTATTCTCCAACACAAACGGAACCTTTACCAGCTCAGAAGCCAACCCGCCGATATCAGAAACAGGTTTAAAATTGGTTTTAAGCCCTTTTTTATTGTATGGAAAAAGCTTGGTAATCCAGCCATCAATGGTGTTAATGGTGCCGTAAGCTTTGGTGGTATGTACTTTAATCATATTCATCCAAAACTCGTTATTTGGCTTACCCTTTTTAGCCTGGATAATTTCCTTTACAATTGGCTCAAGTTCCGTTGTCCACCAGCTTAAATCGTATTGTTTAATAAATTTTATTTTTTGGAGTACCTTTTCCCAGTCATCCACCGTTCCTTCTAAGGTTACCTTTGGGATACCACAGCCAATTAAAATAACCTGGTAAACAAAGTAAGATTTCATACCGTCCATCAGTGTAATTTCCGATGCGATTTTGGTAGTAGGGGTGGTTGTACTGAAATCAGCTGTTAAATTTTTAACAAATTTCTTCCCGGCAAACACGCTTATCTGCTGATTAAACTGAGGAAAAAGCGCTTCCCAATTGCTATTGGGGTTACCAAGTTTGATGTCGTTAGCGATCACGGTCAGCACTTTTTTACCTTCAAAATCAACCAGCTTAGACCTTAAAGCCTCCCTGTTCTGATCAATATGCCGCGCAAAACCCTGACTGATGAGCAACCAAATCATATCAGGCGATAAAACCACCGGCCTGTGATCTTTATAGGCATTAAATAAACCGGTTAAAAAAGGATGATCCTGATAAAACACCAGGCTATCGGGCAGGGGAGAAGTTTTTTCAAAAATACTGCGGTAAAAATCCGGGAGGTTTTTAGTTGCTGTTTCGGGAAGTAATTTTTCGGGAAGGGATAGTTTTTCAATTTCTACAACAGTGGCTTGCTGAGCATGTGTGGCTGCACCAAATGCGGCAAAAAAGATAGTTGAGAGGTATAATTTTCTGATCATAACATCGGGGTTTAAGTTATGATGCAGATTAATGCAATTTCCATAATGAGCGCGCCCGTTTTTCTCCTTTTAAACTGTCCACTGGTCGTGAATAACGGCAACGAGGTAATAGGCATTGTTGTATTTTTTAAACACAAACCTCAGACTGGTCCAATCTAAGCCCCTGTACTTTTCGTCAAAACCTTTAAAATGATATTCGGTAAAATGAAGTTGCGGGTAGGTGTCTTTCAGATTATCGATCGAATTGCCTTTACCTATAATGCTATCATAGCTTTTTTGCGGGGCATGCAAATAATCGGCGTTGTAAATAAACTTATCGACATAGGCTTTTACCCTGATCTTGATGGCTTCACCGCTACCATCTACATGGCCCCAGGTTAAAATCCAGTTCCGGGTTATGGCTTCAAGAAAGTCTTTGGCTAATACTTGTTTATGCGTAGGGTCGATAAAGCCATAAGGCGAGAACCGAACGCCCTCTGTGGGATGAAACAGCGCAGCAAAAGCTTCGTAATCTTTGGCCTGCAAAGCCGTTAATGCTTTTAAGCCCACGGCTTCAATTGAATCCTGCTGAGTTGCCTGCCGTATTTTTACAGCCTGTACAGTTTTATTTTCTTTACGGTTACAGCCTACAGTTAGTAGTAAGGCAATAATTAAAATAGATAAGCACCTCATAAGAGGTAAAACGGAAATCAGGCTTAAAAAGTTTCTGCGGGGTCTATTTCTCTAAATAAACGTCCAACAATCCTTCCGGCAAATCAAGCGTTAAAATCTTTTCTTCATCATCGATTTCAACAATAAAATCTTCATTTAAAGGGAAAAGAATTTCAGTTTCCTGATAAAACACAGTAGCCACAAACTGTTGGGGGTATTCGTTAACCTCTAAAATTTCGCCCAGTTCGCCAAGCGATTCATCAACAGCCATAAAGCCTTTCAAATCGGTATAGAAGAATTCGTTTTCATCGCGCTCAGGCATTTGCGCTATGGGCAGGTATAATTTCTTTTTTAGCAAAGGCTGGGCTTTGTCAATATGATCTACATCATCGAAGTTAAAATAACCCGTTTTATTGGCTTGGAGCTTGGCCGACGCCACGAAGTAAGGTACCAGTTTACCGTTCATATCTGCAAAAACCACATCAAAATCGAGTTGTTCATAATCGTCGTATTCGAAAAATACCTGAACTTCTCCTTTTAAACCTCTTGTTTTTGTAACGTAACCAACGTAAAATGCTTCTTCGTGTTTCATGTCTTTTTTATTGTCATCCCTGAGATCAATCAATCACATCTTCAAAAAAGAAGATCGTCATTCCCACGAAAGTGGGAATCTTAATACTTATTGCTTAAAAAGAAATTATGCTCTGGATGGTAATTTTAGTTAAAAAAATAGCGTTCCGGATTTCGGAACGCTATTTTTTTGAAACGGAATAATTTAATTATTCTGCTCCTTCTTCTTTAGTAGCTTCTGCTGCAGGAGCTTCTTCAATTGCTTCAGCTTCAACAGCTGGAGCTTCTTCTTCAACAACCTCTTCTACAACCGGTGCATTTTTAGCTGCGATTGCTGCTGCTTTTTCTTCTTTTTTCTTAGCCTCTGCTGCTAATGCTGCTTTACGCGCATCTGCTTTAGAAGTAGCTAAACCTGCTGTTTTACCAGAGATTTTGTCTGCTTTAGCTTCTAACCATGCTGCAAATTTAGCGTCAGCTTGTTCTTGAGTTAAAGCACCTTTTTTAACACCACCTTCTAAGTGTTTTTTGTATAAAACACCTTTGTAAGAAAGAATTGCACGGGCAGTATCAGTTGGCTCAGCACCATTGTTTACCCAGGCAAGTGTTTTTTCGAAGTTAATTTCGATAGTAGCAGGATTGGTGTTTGGGTTGTAAGAACCTAAACGCTCAATAAATTTACCATCACGTGGAGCACGAGAATCTGCTACCACTACGTGGAAAAAAGGTTTTCCTTTTTTCCCGAATCTTTGCAATCTGATTTTAGTTGCCATTTCTTTTTGTATTTATGTATTCAACATAGTTCCCGGAGCTACATGCTGCGGGGCTGCAAAGATAAGTAAAATACTGTAAATTAAAAACATACTTTAATTTCTTTGTTTTCTGGATATTTACGACCAAAATATTTGCTGCTACAAAAAATGAAAAGAATTGCGATTGACATGGACGAGGTAATTGCCGACGCCCTCGGAAAATTTATTAAACTCTATAACCGCGACTACAGCGTTCCACTAGATTTAAAAATAGAAGCCGGGAACGAAATTTACCACCACGTTCCGCAAGAAGTTAATCAAAAATGGTTCGAATACATTAACGAGCCTGGCTTCTTTCGTGACATGGAGGTAATTCCTGATAGTCAGCGCGTTATTAAAGCCCTTCAGGAAAAGTACGATGTGTATATTGTTTCGGCAGCTATGGAATTCCGCAATTCGCTGGTTGATAAATATGATTGGATGGCCGAACATTTCCCTTTCATTGATTGGCAGCACATTATGTTCTGTGGCAATAAAATTGTTGAGGTAGACATCCTGATCGACGACCGCATTAAAAATTTTGTTGGATTTAAAGGCCGGCCGCTATTATTTACCTCTCCCCACAACTTACTCATTACCCAATACGAACGCGTAAACACCTGGGAAGAAGTAGCAGGCTTGCTGCTTTAATTTAATAAAGCAACAAGCTAGTCTTGTCTGTGTAATTTCATTAACCGGTGCAATTTCAGTTAAAAATTAAATTCTCCAACAAAATTCCCTTTTCCTCCATTCGCAATTAGCGGCATTACAATTACCTTACGCTGCTGTTTGCCGGTTGCATATTGGGTATAAATTTCTGCAGTTACAGTGGTTGGGCCGCTAATGTTGATCTGTCTGTCGCCGTAGTAATTTACCTCAATTTTATATTTTCCCTTCGGTGCTTTTTTAAGCATAAACTGTTCAGGCCCATAACCGGCAGTAAAATCGTTACTTATTCTACCCCCAATTTTTGTTCTCGAATTGCCGTAATAGCCTTTTTCACCCATTGGGTCGGTAAGCCATAAATCAATATCGGTATCGTTTTTATTCCAGTTCAATACCACGCGAACATCTACCGGCAAAGGCTGAATTAATCTTTTGTCGATATCTTTTATGCTTAATTTGTTTCCATGCCGGGCAATTAAATTGTTTATTTCAGCAATTACAATTTCTTCGATTCCCTGGTCTCTTCTGGCAATCTGACTGTTATAACTTTGCGTAATCACTTTGTATAAATTATCCAAAGCTTTTTGATATTGACCAACATCAGCCAGGGCCAACGCATAATCGCGGTAACTTTGGGCATCCATGGGGCGCCATTGTAAAACTTTTTGGGTAACAAATACTTCATCGTTATAATTACCGGTTTGCTTGAGTTTATAAGCCAGTGTTTTATACAGATCGGCATTTTCAAGATCTAAATCGGCAATGTTGCTTAAAATAGTTAAAGCCCTAACACTATCCTTTTGCTGATAAAACCAGTTGGCTACATCAAAATAAAACATGGGTGTACTGATGTAATCGGAACGCATTTTTAAATAAGACTGATAAGCACTGTCTGGTTTGCCTGTCAGATTTTTCATGTAGGCTTTATCGCTTTTAAATTCACGCGTAATAATATCGGGCTGCCTATTTATCGGAAGAGCCTTTGTTTCTTGTGCATTTGACCCTGTAACCCTATTTCGTTGCACACTTAAACCTGCAACCCTTCCCTGGAGCGGGGCTAAAACTTCTTCCGCTTTTAACCGTGTTAAAGCAGCACCGGTTACGGCTTGTTTTGCCTGCGATCCATATCCAACTACTACAACTTCATTTAATTCATTTGTTTGTTCAGCGGCTTTTCTTGCTGCACCAACCGGAGGGGTCATACGCATCTCTTGCGTCCTCATTACCTCATCCCGCCTTGCTGCAGCCTGTTCATTCGCGCTGACATCACCTTGTATAGCTACCAGCCCCGGATCGGGGTAGCCTTCGTTTTTCTTTTCAAGATCCTGCTTAAATTCCGTGTTCCACCAGGTTTTTAATTCTTTGGTCATGGCTACAGCAGCGTTAAGCAAATCGGTTTTACGCTCCAGAATTGCTGTGCTGCGTTGCTTTAAAATCCTTTCATATTCTTGCCGCAGTTCAAGTGGCGGCACAATTTCGTAACGCAGGTAATCGTCAAGGTTTTCGAGCACAATTAAACTGGTATTCCGGGTAACAATGCCAAACTGTTTACTTAAAACGCTAATATCATCTTTGTTTGCCTCGTATTGAATATCCATTTCGGCAATTTTCTTCTGCGCCCAAACCCGGCTAACATTAATGCTGTTAAAAGTATGCTCTGTGCCATTAAGGCGAACCTCGTGCTCAGACACTACGGCATTGCCATAACCAAATTGCAGTATAAATGTGGTATTGATGCCATTTAATATTCCTGCCAAAGAAAAATTGCCGTTTATATTAACATGCACCGATGGATAGGTCTGGCGTACGTCGGATCCGTTTTTAATCCCTAAAAACTTTAAATTCTGTTCGTTTAGCTGCTTAAAGCCATCGTTAACAGCAACTGCATTCAGGTTAATAAATTCTCCACCCGTTTTTTGACTGATGTATTTTAAGGTACTGTAATCAGCTTTTAATGCTGTGCTTATCGTGTGTACAGGTTTGTTTATGGCAATTACATTTGGCCCAAAGGTTGATAAGCCATCGCTAAACAACAGGTATTCATCTGCCTGAAAAGCCTGTGTGTTTACTGCACTAAAATTGGTGCCTCCATCGTATATCAGGTTTTCGAGTTTATTTTTAAGCATCGCCCAGTTTCCATTCAAAATGTTGAAGGTTCCGGCCTGTTTAAAGCCGTTATTTAACAACCCAAGCTGTATAGTTAGATTTTGTTTTTGCTTAATGATCTTCTCTAAAAGTTCCAGTTCCTTTTTGGTATCGCGCTGTAAACCACTTAAAGAGGTATCCCAGATTAAACCAATCTGATTAGACCATTGGCGGGGCCGGCTTTGTGTTTTGGGGAACACATTAACCAAAAAGTAGTAGCCTGTAGAAGCTTTTTGCATCTGTACTTCGGGCAAATCGCTGCGTTTGGGCAAATTGATGGTTAAACCATGTTTAGGCCTGAAATTATTTTTATTGATTTCGCCTACATAAGTGTTGCCGTTGGCTTTTAAATTAAAGCTACCATCGGGCTGCTCGTTAAGCTCTGGTTTTAAAACACTTTCAAAAACAGTAGTTTTTAAGTTAAAGTTTTCTACTGCCTGGTTATAATCCAAAGGTAAATGGTAGCGCAGGGCGTTTCCATTATTAAAACCAAGCTCTTCTTCATAACCAACAATAATGGTTCGGCTGCCATTTGCTGGCAGGGGGTAAATTCTCGTCCTGAAATTATTGCCCTCTACTTTCTCCAAAAGTCCTGGGTCAACTCTCCGGCGCTCAATACTTTCGAAAACCTCGGTAGCCTTGGCTTTTTCAACGGGTACAGCTTCGCGCATTTTTCCGTTAATATCTAAAGCATAACGGCTAATGCTCACACCCTCAGGCATAGGGAAGGTTAGCTCCCCTTCCAATATGCGGTTGCTGTTGTTATAAAAGGTCATAGTCATTACCGTGGTGGCAATATTTCCGGTAATCTGTACATCAATATTCAATTTTTTAAGCTTTACAGCTTGTTTTTGCGCTTCATTTTCTGTTTGTTGAACTTTTAGTACCGGCATCTGGGCCTGCGCAAAAAATACAATCGAAAGGAAAAAGGAGAGGAGAAGGGGTTTGGCAAGTTTCATAATTATCAGTTTTTTATACTGATGCGAAACCGGATAAGATTACATAAATTTATTTTTCGAAATGCGGAAATCTCTTAAAGAAGGTCTTTAAAATTTTTGTAACATTTTAACGGAATGATGTTCTAATAATAAAAAACTGAAACTATGTTAGTAACCACAACGCCTACTGTTGAGGGCAGAAAAATTGTAAAATATATTGGTTTAGTTACCGGAGAAACTATTATTGGCGCAAATATTTTTAAAGATTTATTTGCAGGGATAACCGATATTGTAGGAGGCAGATCGAGCTCTTACGAACGTGTGTTAAGAGAAGGAAAAGATACGGCTGTTAACGAAATGCAACAATATGCAGCAGCACTTGGTGCGAATGCCATTGTTGGCGTAGATTTAGATTATGAAACAGTTGGTAGCGGCGGTAGTATGCTAATGGTAAGCGCCAACGGTACCGCAGTAATTTTAGAAGATTAAGATATTTGCTTATAGCGAAACTAAGCAAAAACAAGAAAGTCTTTCCGGTGCGGGAAAGACTTTTCTTTTTATGTCTTATTTGGTTAAAACGAAAGGATATCAATCATTTTTAACCATTTGGTACTTACTTTTTCGGCATCGATGTGCTTAATGGCATGCTCGAAAGGTGTAAAAACAATCTCGCGGTTTACCTGACCAATCATTACACCGTTTTCGCCTTTAATTAATGCTTCTACAGCCGCAACACCTAGCTGACTTGCTAAAACACGGTCCATACAGGTAGGCTTTCCTCCACGCTGGATATGACCTAAAATAGAAACTTTAGTATCATAATGCGGATATTTGGCCTGCAAAATTTCGCCTACCCTAAAAGCGCCTCCGGTATCATCACCTTCGGCAACAATAATAATTTTAGATGCTTTATCTCTGCGGCTATGCTCCAGTTTATGCAAAATATCATCGGCATTCATATTTGCCTCCGGAATCATGATGGCTTCGGCACCAACACCAATACCACTTCTTAAGGCAATTAAGCCCGAATCACGTCCCATCACTTCAACAATAAAAAGGCGATCGTGCGATTCTGCAGTATCCCTGATCCGGTCAACAGCATCAATAACGGTATTAATTGCCGAATCGTAACCGATCGTAAAATCAGTACCCGCAAGGTCGTTATCAATGGTACCTGGTAAGCCTACAACCGGAAAATCGAATTCTTTCGAAAAAACATTCGCTCCGGTAAAAGTACCATCACCACCAATTACAATCAGCGCATCAATTCCTTTAGCCTTTAGGTTTTCGTAAGCTGTTTTACGACCTTCAACTGTCCTGAAAGCTTCACTACGTGCGGTTTTGAGTATGGTACCACCACGTTGAATAATGTTGGCCACAGATTTCCGGTCCATGGGGATAAAATCATTGTTGATCAATCCTTCGTAACCACGGATAAATCCGGTTACTTCAATATCATAATAAATAGAAGCCCTTACTACGGCCCTGATTGCGGCGTTCATACCCGGCGAATCACCGCCCGAGGTTAAAACACCAATATTTTTAATTTTGCTCATTTGTTTATTTCTTAGCAAACTCTGATAACCCTTTATCCAGATATTGCAAATATTTGTCTATATCAAATTCAACACCAATTGGTGGAGAAACTAATTCCTTTTCATCGGTACCCAAAAGTACATAATATGGCTGCGAAATGGTATTAAATCTTTCAGCTTGCAGGTGTTTAAATTTCTTTCCAACCGTATTTACTTTGGTACCCAGTATTTTAGAATCAAATTGTTCTGCTACCGGCAAATCGGTTTTATCATCGGTATAAAGCGATACGACCACATAATCTTCTTTTAACCTTTTAAGCACCCTTGGATCAGACCAAACCCTTGCTTCCATTTCGCGGCAATTTACACAACCATGTCCGGTAAAATCTAGAAATAACGGTTTTTTTACTTCCCTCGCATAAGCAAGCGCTTCTTCATAATCAAAGAAACCATCAATGTTGTGTGGGATGTGTAAAAATTCGGCGTATTTTCTTTTGGGGTGACTTGAAGTAGCCTGACCAGCTCCCGATCCACTATCCTGACCAATAATAAAATCCTGTGTAGAGAGTGGTGGAACCAAAGCACTAACAGCTTTTAAAGGAGCTCCCCATAAGCCCGGAATAAGATAAATTGCAAATACAAAAGTAGCTGTAGCAATGAATAACCTTGGAACAGAAACATAAGCAAGATCGCTATCGTGCGAGAATTTGATTTTGCCCAACAGATACACCCCCAAAATCAAGGCCAAAACGATCCAGATGGCTAAGAAAATTTCACGGTCTAAAATACCCCAATGATAAGCCAAATCGGCTGTTGAAAGGAATTTTAATGATAGGCCCAGTTCAAGGAAACCCAGAAATACTTTAATCGAGTTTAGCCATCCGCCAGATTTTGGTAATCCCGTCATTAAGCTTGGAAAAATAGCAAACAATGTAAAAATTACGGCTAATGATAGCGAGAAGCCAAACATTACCACTACCGGAGTTAACAAATCGGTATTAATGGCAACCAACGATGTTCCAATTAGCGGACCGGTACAAGAGAAAGAAACAACAGCCAGTGTTGCTGCCATAAAAAAGATTCCGCTTAAACCTTTCGAGTCGGATTTGGCATCGAGCTTATTTACAAAAGAGCTTGGTAAGGTAATTTCGAAAGCACCCAAAAAGGAAACACCAAAAACGATCAGTATTAAAAAGATGAAAATATTAAAAAATCCATCAGTAGAAATCTCGTTTAATGCACTGGCGCCCCATATCAGGGTAATAATAACACCTAAACCAACGTAAATTACAATGATCGATAAGCCGTAAATAATGGCACTCCTGATTCCTTTTGCTCTGCTTTCTGCACGCTTGGTAAAAAAACCAACCGTAAGCGGAACCATAGGAAATATACATGGGAGGAAAAAGGCAGCAATACCGGCCAAAAGACCTAAGCCAAAAGTTACCCATAAAGATTGTTTTGGTGCTGCATCCTTTGTTACAGCAGGAGCTTTATCAGCTTTAACCGTATCCTTTTTTACTGAATCTTTTACCAGATTATTCGCAGCACTATCTTGTGCAGATCCAACTTCGGTAAAAACAATATCATCTGGTGGAGCGGTTGCAGTAGTATCTTGCGCTACAAGCGCATAACTTTTAACGGCTGGTAATGCAATAAACATTGCCGCCATTAATAACAATAATAGAACCTTTTTCATTTGTGCGCTTTGTGTGTGTTTTTTATGAAGGCGTGAAATTAAGCATAATTTTATTAACCCCTTTTTACCACACTGAGATTTTACTTTAAAAAGAAACAGTCCCGAGTTTGTCGGGACTGCTTATAATTATTTTGTTGTCAACTATTTAACCGGAACACTAAATTCAACCTCTTCTGGTGGAAGACACTGTTTATCGTTACAAACCATAAATTCTACTTTACCTTTTGCAACTGTTGTTCCTTTATTTAGCTTAATTTTTTGCTGAAAAATAACAGATTTTTCAAAATAGCTTACATTCATTTTAAAAGTACTCTCATACTTCACAACTGCTTTAGGCTCGATGGTTTTACCTACCAAACTGAAATCTTTAGAAGGAGCAAAGGTAAAGGTTGTTTTTACCGGACCTCCGTCTTTAACATTTTGAGAATAAATATGCCATCTGTCTTCGATAGTAGCCTTTAGGTATATTGTAGCTTCGTTATTTCCTGTTTTCTTTGCAGAATATGCCCAGGTAACCGGCTTTTCAATTTGCGCAAATGCGCCAGCAATGGTAAAAAGTACCATCGAAAGCACCAGTGAGATTTTTTTCATTGTGTGTTTATTTTGTGTGTGTAAATTCTATTTCCTTAAAGTTAAAGCTTTTTAAGCCTTCAATGGTATCAACCTCTAACCTGCCATTTTCTTCAACTCCACTTATCTTACCTTCAAAAATAGCTCCATTATTTTGATATAACGCGCTAATTCCGAAGTTATACAGTTTGCCAAGGTAATCATTTTGTAAAATACTGTACTTCCCGGCTCTCAAAATTAAGTAGTATTTTTCCATAAATATGAATATTTTCTCCATAATATCCATTAAAAACGTTTCAGTTTGTAAAATTTGAATGACCGAAGTGGCTCTTTGACTGATATTTTCGGCAAATTCGAGCTGATTTACATTTAAACCAATGCCAATTACAGCCGCTTTTATGGTACTACCTGTCAGTGTGTTTTCAATCAGGATTCCGCCCAGTTTTTTGTCGTGGTAATACACATCATTGGGCCATTTAATACTCAATCCCTCTGGAATAAAATGGCTTAAAGCTTCGTTAACGGCTAAACTAACGGCCATATTTAAATAAAACTGTTTATCAAGCGGTAAAAACGTGGGCTTTAGTAAAATACTGGTGCTGATATTTTTCCCGGCCTGGGTTTGCCAAACACTTTGCTGCTGCCCGCGTCCGGCAAACTGATTATCTGCCATAATTACAGTACCTTCGGCTAATGGCTCGGATTTTGACACCAATTCTTTTAAAAAGTTATTGGTAGAATCAACTTCTTTTAATTTGATTAAATTTTGACCAACAAATAGTGTCGAAAAAGTGTTATTTTGCAAGTGTTGAATTTATAATATTGTAATTCCAAAATTAAAGCATTTTAATGGTAAAAAAGAAAATAGTAGCCCTTTCTACATACCTTTCTGAGTTGGCTGTTCACGGCATACAAGAGAAAAAGGGGGAAGATATAGTGCGGTTAGATCTTAGAAATATCCATACATCGGTAGCTGATTATTTCATTATTGCCAGTGCCAACTCCGGCACGCAGGTAAAAGCTATTGCCGATAGTGTAGAAAAAGAAATATATAAAGCCACTCAGGTAGATCCAAGACACAAAGAAGGTTTCGAATCTGCCGATTGGATAATTCTGGATTATTTTGATGTGGTTGTGCACATTTTTAAGACGGAAAAACGCCATTTTTATGGCATTGAAGAACTTTGGGGGGATGCAGAAAGCACAAATTATCAAAGCGCATAACCTTATAGAACCATTTTGACAAAGACAAATGAACGATAATCAAAATACCAACGAAAACAACAAACAGGGAAAAAGATTACCTAATATCCCGAAGAAACCACAAAAAGGATCAAAATTTAATATTTTTTGGGTGTATGCAGCAATTATTATTGCCATTATTGCCGCTCAGTTCTTATTTACTACCGATAGTGGTAAAGAAGTAAAATACGATACTTTTGAAAGCCAGATGCTCTTAACCGGCGACGTTGACCGGATTGTGGCTTACCAAACAGAAGACCTGGTTAAGGCTGAAGTTTACATTAAAAAAGACAGTTTAGATAAAAAACCTCAATACAAAGCTTACAGAAGTACAAACTCTTTAGGCATGTCGAGCGGACCAACCGTATATTTTACTTACGGCGGAAAATTTGCCGATTTAAGAGCTGCTTTAGCCGAATCGCAAAAAGCATTACCTGCAGGCAGAAAAGCAATTACTTTCAGTTCTGAGAACAGAAGCAATCCTTTAGCGAGCTGGTTTTTAAGCATTATTTTACCTGTATTGCTTTTAATCGGTTTCTGGATTTTCATGATGCGCAGAATGGGTGGCGGTGCCGGCGGTGGCGGTCAGATTTTCAGCATCGGAAAATCAAAAGCAACCCTTTTTGATAAAGAAAGTCAGGTAAATATCACCTTTAACGATGTTGCAGGTTTAGAAGAAGCTAAAACCGAGGTGATGGAGATTGTAGATTTCCTTAAAAACCCTAAAAAATATACCGATCTGGGTGGAAAAATCCCGAAAGGAGCATTATTGGTAGGCTCACCAGGTACAGGTAAAACTTTATTGGCTAAAGCTGTTGCCGGCGAGGCGCAGGTGCCATTCTTTTCTTTATCGGGATCTGATTTTGTCGAAATGTTTGTAGGGGTAGGTGCATCACGTGTGCGCGACCTGTTTAAACAAGCTAAAGATAAATCACCATGTATCATTTTTATCGATGAGATTGATGCTATTGGCCGTGCCCGTGGTAAAAACGGTGTAATGGGCGGTAACGATGAGCGCGAGAACACCCTAAACCAGCTTTTGGTTGAAATGGATGGTTTTGGCACCAATACCCACGTTATTATTTTGGCTGCTACCAACCGTGCTGATGTTTTAGATAAAGCCCTATTAAGAGCTGGTCGTTTTGACAGACAGATTTATGTTGATTTACCAGATGTTATTGAGCGTAAACAGATTTTCGAGGTACACATTACACCTTTGAAAAAATCGGAAGAGTTAGATACCGAATTTTTAGCTAAACAAACACCTGGTTTCTCGGGTGCTGATATTGCCAATGTTTGTAACGAAGCCGCATTAATCGCAGCACGTAAAAATAAATCGGCAGTTGATAAACAGGATTTCTTAGATGCGGTTGACCGTATCGTGGGTGGTTTAGAAAAGAAAAACAAAATTATTACCCCAAGTGAAAAACGCGCTATTGCCATCCACGAAGCAGGTCACGCAACTGTGAGCTGGTTATTGGAGCACGCTGCGCCTTTGGTTAAAGTTACCATTGTTCCACGTGGACAAAGCTTAGGTGCTGCCTGGTACCTGCCAGAAGAACGCTTAATTGTTCGTCCGCACCAAATGCTTGATGAAATGTGTGCCACAATGGGAGGTAGAGCAGCCGAAAAGGTAATGTTCGATACCATTTCTACAGGTGCATTGAGCGATTTAGAGAAGGTAAATAAACAGGCCAGAGCCATGGTTACCATTTACGGTTTGAATGAGAAATTAGGAAACATTACCTATTACGATTCGTCAGGCCAGAACGAATATAACTTCTCTAAGCCTTATTCAGAAGACACCGCTTTAACCATCGATAAAGAAATTTCAGTGCTGATTGAAGGCCAATATCAAAGAGCAATCAACTTACTTGAAGAAAATAAAGACAAGCTGATCCAGCTGGCTGATATCTTAATCGAAAAAGAAGTTTTATTCAAAGACGATTTAGAAGAGATTTTTGGAAAACGTTTATTCGAAAATCAAGGAGAAAGCGGAAACCCGGGACATATTACTCCGGTAGAAGCATAAATAAATAATTTCAATGATTACATTTGCTACCCTGGTGCACTACACCAGGGTAGCTTTTTTTTATAATGAAGGATAATACAACAGCGAAGGAACAAATACTAAAAAAGATAAGGAAAGCACTTTTAGAGAAACGTGAAAACCCATATCCCAATTTAGAAGAAAGTCAACTGTACAAAAAAAATACAGAGGAGCTGGAGGTTTTGTTTGCCGAACAGCTTACAGCCATTTCTGGTAATTTTATCTTCTGCGAAGATGGAATTGATTTTTTTGAAAACATGCTCCAACTGGCAGATAAATTTAAATGGCGCAAAATTTATTGCTGGGAGCCCGAATTACAACAGTTTTTAAGCAAATACGAATTTCCTTTTTACCAAACCGATAAAGATTTTGAACAGGCAGAAGTGGGGATTACCCTTTGCGAAGCCCTTATTGCACGTAACGGAAGCGTAATGGTAACCAATCAAGGCGCGGCTGGCAGAAGGCTGAGCATTTTTCCGCACCACCACATTGTAATTGCCAAAACGAGTCAATTGGTATTGGATTTGAAAGATGCATTTCAGCTACTGAAAAATAAATACGGGAACCAGATTCCTTCCATGATCAGCAACATTACAGGCCCAAGCCGCACAGCCGACATTGAGAAAACGCTGGTTTTAGGCGCCCATGGCCCTAAAGAACTTTTTGTGTTTTTAATTGATGACTTTACCTAAATCACTGATATCATATCGGTTACGCTCAACAAAATAACTAGCAAATGGTGAGAATAATCGAATGATCATTCCCACCAAAAGCATTTTTGTTTGCTATTTTTTATGTTTTTAAACAAACTTGCTGTTTAAACTACCTGCCACTAGCAAATCTCTTAACAATCATTTCTCCTGCATCGTTTAAGCAATACACGTCTTCATCATAATTTGAATATCTACGCATAAGCATCGGCTTTAATCCCTGATCCTCTAATTTGCGATGATCAAAGGCTACATAAATTTCAACATTTCTCCGGTCCTTATCCAGCGTGATGGTTTTCTTCGTTTTAGTATTGTAAATGTCAACTTCCTGGATTCTTCTGTAATTATAGCCCCAACTAGAGTCCTCTCCAAAATCTTTACTTCTACCGATTACGAAATAATCATCTTTTAGGTGAAAAATTGTACTGATGCTATTATCATTAAAAAGCCGTTTTCCTTTAGCATCAACAAAATCAACTATTTTTCTTGTTTTCCCATTGGTCAGGGTATTTTCTTCATTGAAAACCACAATCCCAACATTTTTAGGGAAATTATATTTATTATCACTAAAAGCCCCGAATGTGCTGTAATAATCCTTGCTTTTCAAAACCGTGTCACCATTTTCATTCAGAAAGTAATTTAAACGATTGCCGCTCATCGACATTGAACCTGGGTAATTAGCAAAAAACAATACATCTTTTGTTGGTTTAGCTGGTGCTTTCTTTACAGGTGTTTCTGCTTTTTTTTCAGGCGCTACTCCTTTGGTTTTTCCCATGGTAACATACACCTCTGTTACTTTGTTCCTTTCCGCAATTTCAGCCTGCTTCTTTTTAAATGCAACCGCATTTTCAGCTTTGAGTTTTTCATTTTTGATCCTATTTGCATCATCCTGGGCCTTATCATCGGCTATTTTCTTCTTTCTGGTGTCTTCCCTTTCTTTTGCACAAGCAGGGCACATTAATTTTCCTTCGGCATTGTTTGATCCTTTAGGCGCAAACTTGCAGTTATATCTGGCATACTCGCTTTTAGAAATATGCGATTGGGCATTGGCTGTATAGACACAAAACAGCAATACCAGTAGGGACAATATTTTTTTCATTTTAGTTTCGTTTATCACCGTAAAAATACAGCGGGAATCACCTAAAGCTAAATACCCAGTATGTGGTATATTAGCTTACGTGAAGAAGCGATGTGGTTAACCATACTTCAATCTGTTTTTGCAAAAGTCTGCCCGTGAAAATAAAGCAGCTAAAAAATTAATTTATTTTAGATTATCGAATTTAATTGATAGTTTTATACTACATACCGTTTTAGTATGCGGTATTATAATTATGAGCAAAGTAATAAATACGGTAATTGCCGGCACTGGAAGTTATATTCCACAGAATATCATTTCCGGTAACGAATTCTTAAATTGTACGTTCTTTGAGAACGGGAACCGGTTAGAGAAGGAAACCTCAGAGATCATCGATAAATTCTCCGAGATTACGGAAATTGTAGAAAGACGCTATGCCTGTCCGGAACAATTGAGCAATCATATTGGCGCAAAGGCTGCAGAAAAAGCCATTGAAAATGCTGGTATTGATAAAGAAACCTTAGACTATATTATTTTTTGCCATAATTTCGGCGATATTCCTTTAGGGAGCAATCGAAGCGATATTTTACCTTCACTTGCTTCAAAAGTTAAGCAGCAACTGGGTATACAGAACCCTGACTGTGTAGCTTACGATATTATTTTTGGCTGCCCGGGTTGGGTACAAGGCTCGATACAAGCCGATTATTATATTAAAAGCGGCGATGCCAAACGTGTATTAGTCATTGGAGCGGAAACACTGAGCCGTATTATCGACCCACATGATCGTGATAGCATGATCTTTTCTGATGGTGCAGGAGCTGTAATCTTTGAAGCAGAAGAAGGCGAGGAGAAGAAAGGAATATTAGCCCACAAAACCGAAACCCATGCGGTAAATTATGCCAACCTCTTAACGATGGGTAAGGGCTCGCACCCTGATGAAACCAGCGGTAATTACTACCTTAAAATGAACGGCAGGAAACTTTATGAGTTTGCCGTAGTTCAAGTACCCCAGGTGATCAAAAAGGCAATAGATAAAGCCGGATTGAGCGTAGAGGACATTAATATTGTATTTGTACACCAGGCTAATGGTAAAATGGATACTGCTATTATGAAACGCCTGTTTAAATTATATGGTAAAGATACCGTGCCCGAAAATCTGGTACCGATGACTATTTCCTGGCTAGGAAATAGCTCTGTCGCTACCGTACCCACACTGTTAGACCTCGTTTTAAAAGGACAGGTTGAAGGTTATAAAGTAAAAGCGGGCGATGTTGCGGTTTTTGCTTCTGTTGGAGCAGGTATGCACATCAACGCATTTATACACCGTTTTTAATTCGATAACCGTTTTAATCCGGCTTTTGCCTGGCTTTCAATACTGTTCTCAAATTCGTGGTTTTTCATGGAAATGGCTGTATTGAAAGCCTCTTTTGCTTTTGCAGCATTCTTTTTCTTCTCGTATACCTTACCCATCTGCAGGGCAGCATTTGCCGCAAAATAGTATTTTAAGTTTTTACCCTGGTTAATGGTAGCCTGGTAAGCTGTTAATGCCTGATCGTCGCGACCTAAATCATCATAAATCCGGCCCAAACGGTAGTTAAATTCTGTCTTGTCCCTATCACTGGTGTAATCGGCTGTTTTTTTATCGTCCAATACCTGCAGCGCCTTAGTTAAATAACCACCATCATATAATAACCGGGCTTTAAGCAAATCAATAGCAGGTGCTACACCAGCCGCTTCATTCTTGGCCTGCTTATCTTTATCATGATACAAATAACCTGAATTAAGTGCTTTGTTTGCATAGGATGTATAACCCGTTTTATCGCCTTTTAAGAGCGCAATCCAACCCAGATGGATGTTGGTGTCGCGGATATAATTTACGCCCTTATTCGTTTGCAAAAAGCGGTTAAAATAAGTTGCAGCATTCAGGTCTAATTTATTCAGGTGAGCAACACCTTCCAGATAATCTAAATAAGGAAAAGGTTGGTAAACTCCTCCCTCAGGTTTTTTGGCTAAAATCTGAATGGCCTCTTCATTATGGCCGGTTTTAATGCTTACATAACTCTGCAAATAACTTTTTAATAAGCTCGTATCAGCAATACGTTCGGTATACTTCATCATTTTGGCATAAGCGGAGGGGCTATGCGCCACATCGGTGAGCACGTAAGTGTAATAAAAAACCACTTCTTCGTAAAAAGGCTCGTACGATGAACTCGACAAACTTTCGGCAAGCTTATCAAACATATTTAAACCATTCTGAAGGTTTCCTTTTATCCCAAATGTGGCCAGTGTGCTTTTCAACGCACCATCAGGCAAATTACCCAACACAGCATTAACCAAACCTAAACCTTTTGCGTTAAGCGGAAAATTCGGAAACTTTTTGCTGTTCTCCTGTAAAAGGCTGTTGGCCCTTTTAATTTCCATTGCAGCATTAAAGAACTCTCCAAAACGGCCATGAATTAAAGCCCATTGCAAATTAATTTCAGCCTGGGCATAAAGATAGTAGGGTGAGCTCTTGTCATCATCAGAGATCTGGTCTAAACGACTCGATTTATTTCCTTTTAAACGGTCGAAATCTGCTTTACTCTCTGAGGTAATGATGGTAAAATAATCAATATAGTTTTCCAGCAATGGAATGATGGCATTATTGGGTCTTTGTTTCTTTTCTGTAGCAATATAAGCCCGGGCATTACCCAGTTTTAGCTCGAAAATACTTTTGTAGGCCTTTAAACAATTGGCGTTATAATCAAAGTTTGCAAATAATATAGTTGGGAAAATCAGAAGAGGGGTAAGGAAGGCGAAACGTAAGCTTTTAATCATGCTGAAAATGGGATTTTCTTTTAAGTTAAGCTCGCCAGGGCAACAGCTTTCACATTTAAACAAATATCTACAATTAACGTTAAAATGCGCATGTTGTTTTGCCAGTAAACAAAAAACGTCCCGGTTTATTTACCGAGACGTTTTAAATATTTCACAATGCTGATTAAGCTTCTGCTACTTCGTGGGTTAATGCTTCGTCAACCAAAATACGTCCGCAGTGCTCACAAACGATGATTTTTTTACGTTGACGGATATCCAGCTGACGTTGAGGCGGAATCTGGTTGAAACAACCTGAACATGAATCACGATCAATAGTTACCACAGCTAAACCGTTAACCGCATTTTTGCGTAGACGTTTGTAAGCAACCAATAAACGGTCTTCAATTTGAGTTTCAGCTTTATCTGCTTTTTTCTGTAAATCCTGCTCTTCTTTTTCAGTTTCTGCAGTAATTACATCAAGTTCAGTTTTCTTAGCTTCTAAATCTTTCTTTCTGCCATCTAAATCAGCTTTAGCCGAATCGTAGATTTCAGTTTTTGAATTGATTTCGAAACCGTGCTCTTTAATTTTCTTTTCAGATACCTGAATATCTAAACCCTGAATCTCAATTTCTTTGGTTAAAGCATCGTATTCACGGTTGTTTTTAACTTCTTTTAATTGAGAATCATATCTTTTGATTGCAGCTTGTGCATCTTTGATGGTATTTTTACGGGTTACGATCGAATCCTCAAGATCATCAAGTTCGCCTTTGATTTTTGAAATTCTGGTTTCTAATCCTAAAACGTCATCCTCAAGATCTGCAACTTCCATTGGTAATTCGCCACGTACCTGACGGATCTTATCAATTTTTGTGTGGATATTTTGTAATTCGTATAAAGCCTTTAGCTTTTGTTCTACGGTTTGTTCCATTAAAACAAGTAATTTATGGGGTTTGTATTTTGCTCCGTTAAACGGATTGCAAAGTTAGTAAATTTTTTTTGAATAATTTCAAGCAATAAATTTGAGGTAAATTGTTCAGTTTCAAAGTGTCCGATGTCGGCAATGATCAGTTTTTCCTCTGCATCAAAAAACTCGTGATATTTAAAATCTGCAGTAATAAAGGCATCGGCACCTGCCGCAATTGCTTCTCTTAAAAGGAAGCTGCCAGAACCACCGCAAACCGCTACTTTTTTAATCCTTTTGTTAATTACCTCGGTATGCCTAACCACCCGCGCCTGCATCCTGTCTTTAACCAGGTGAAGAAAATCGTAGCCATCCATATCATACTCCAGCCAACCCACCATACCCGATCCTACCAGCTGGTGTTTGTTCTCCAGTTTATAAATATCGTAGGCTACTTCTTCGTAAGGGTGGTTTTCGAATAAGGCGACCAGTATTTTTCGCTCTGCCTGCGTTGGGTAAACCATTTCAATGCGCACTTCGGCTTCGCGGTGGCGAATACCTTTTTCGCCAACGAATGGATCAGACTCCTCATTGCCTTTAAAAGTACCAAAGCCCTCGGCATTAAAACTGCATTCGCTGTAATTGCCAATATTTCCTGCCCCCGCATAAAATAAAGCCGAACGTAATTGTTCTGCCTGTGCCTGTGGGCAATAGGTAACCAGTTTTTTTAACAAACCAGCTTTTGGCGAAAGCACTTTGGTGCCGGTTAAGCCCAAACGGTCGCAAATACGTGCATTTACACCTGTATGGATGCTATCTAAATTGGTATGAATAGCATAAAGTGCGATGTTATTTTTGATAGCTTTAAGCACAACCCGCTCTACATAGTTTTTGCCATTCAGCTTTTTTAAGCCTTTAAAAACGATGGGATGATGTGTAATGATCAGGTTGCAACCAGTAGAGATGGCCTCATCCACAATCTTTTCCACGCAATCCAACGCCACTAAAGCAGCCCTGACTTCCATATTCGGATCGCCTACAATTAAGCCCGAATTATCGTAATCTTCCTGATAATTGAGAGGAGCAATGGTTTCTAAATAATTGGTTATTTCGGCTAATTTCATGTGTTAAAGATATAAAAAAATTATAGCCCGGAATCGAAATCCCGGGCTATAATGTAGAAACTAATTTCAGTTTTCTATTAAACCTTTGGCGCGAATCCGCCACCCATCCTTACCATTTGTAAACTTTCGAATACCATTTTCTGGTTGTGTTCAAAGGCTAGGGTTTTGTGGTTTACCACATCGATAATTGAACCGATAAAACAAAGTCCGGCAGTTAAAAGATACAGGATTCCCATACCAATCTGACCGATGATGAACCTTTGCAATCCCGGAACAGCGAACAATCCGATCAAACAGAAGATCAACATATCCGAAGGATTTTTTCTTTTGCTGCTGTAAATCATTAAGAAGTTGCGTAACTGCTGCTCATCTAAGCCTGTAGTTGCCTGTTGTAAGTATGAGTATTCATCTGGTGTTATACCTGGTAACGACATCAGAGGTGATTGAAATATATCCATGGTGTTTATCTGTTTGAGGTTAAAATTTTAAATGTTTTTATCTTTTTTGTTAGTTTATAAATTCTGTAAAGTATAATCAAAAGTGCCGGAAACCCGAACCAATGTTCGGTAAAGCTCTCGGTAAACTCGCCATGAAAAATATGACTGATCGACCTGCCAATCCCACATCCCGGACACCAGCCCCCGTAGCCTAAATTAGCCAGCGGACAAAGTGTGAAGTGATGCTCATGGCTGTTTGCTGTTGCCAATAACACTAATGCTGTTACCCAGAAAACAAGTTCTAACGGAAAGCGCTTAATGTTGCTCATTGTTTCACTTTTTATATAAATTAGAGGCTATACCACTACCTTTGTTACATCAATTTGCCCTTAATCGACGAATGGGGGATATATTTCGACCAAACTTGCAATACAATCTAAGAATGAGTGGTTATTTATTTTCCAAAATTGTTTTTGTAGGCAAACCCGTCAAAAATAGTTAAAAAAACCTTTACACAAATTGCGGGTTAATATTAAAAGATAAGCTTATTTTTGTGACTTGAACATTCGCGATTTAATAAACAGATACAAAAACGACGATAGGGTAACTCAATTTACCAAAGCGTTGAACAGCACTAAAAACCCGAAGGTACAACTAAAGGGACTAGTGGGTTCGGCCGATGCTATTGTAGCCCTTTCTTCTTATTTTTTATTACACAAACCGCTGCTTTTCGTTTTACCCGATAGGGAAGAAGCCGCTTATTTTCAGTCTGATCTGGAAAGTGCGCTCGAAAAGCAGGTTTTGTTGTTCCCTTCGTCGTACCGCAAATCTTTCGATTTTACCCAGGTTGATACAGCAAATGTATTAGCCCGTGCAGAAGTTTTAAACGAACTGAACCACGATTCGGAATATGGGAAAATCGTGGTTTCTTACCCCGAAGCCATTGCCGAAAAGGTTATAGACCGCTCTGCACTCGAAAAAAACACACTCGAAATCAGCATTGGGGCTAAACTGGGGATTGATTTTATCAACGAGTTTTTAATTGATTACGATTTCGACCGAGCAGATTTTGTGTATGAACCCGGCCAGTTTTCTATCCGCGGTGGTATTGTAGATATTTTTTCTTTCTCATCTGATCTGCCTTACCGGATCGAGTTTTTTGGCGATGAGGTTGAAAGTATCCGCAGTTTTGAAATAGAAAGTCAGCTTTCGGTTGCTGATGTTAAATCGCTTACGATTGTACCTAATGTTCAGGCTAAATTTTTAACCGAAAGCAACATCAGTATTCTCGATTACATTGATCAGGATACCCAGCTTTGGTTTAAAGATGTAGAATTTACGCTCGATATTGTAAAAGCCGGTTTTAAGAAAGCTGTTGAGCTTTGGAAAGCCCTGCCTGCAGCGGATAAAAGTCAAAACCCCGAATGGATTGACCCGAAATTTGCCTTTACCGACGAAAAGCTACTCGGCGACCACCTGCACGATTTTCCATTTGTTGAATTTGGGAAGCAGTTTTTCTACAAAACCGATGAAAGGTTTGAATTTGAAACCAAACCACAGCCCTCGTTCAATAAAGACTTCAATCTGCTAATTCATAACCTTAAAGAAAACGAAAAAGCGGGCATTGTTAACTTCATTTTTACCGATTCGCCTAAGCAGGTAGAGCGTTTGTATGCCATTTTAGAAGATATTGATAAAACGGCCAAATTTACACCAATCAACAGCATGCTGCGCGAGGGTTTTGTCGATCCGCAAATCCAGACGGCATTTTATACTGATCACCAGATTTTTGATCGTTACTATAAATACAAGCTTAAAAAAGGCTATCAAAAAAGCCAGGCCATTACCCTGAAAGATTTGAGGGAACTTAAATCAGGCGATTATGTTACCCATATCGACCACGGAATAGGAAAATATGCCGGGCTGGAAAAGGTAGAAGTTAATGGCAAAACCCAGGAGATGATCCGTTTAATTTATGCCGATAACGATCTGCTTTATGTGAACATCAACTCCCTGAACCGCATTGCCAAGTATAGCGGTAAAGATAGTGGCGTACCCAAAATGAATAAACTGGGTACCGATGCCTGGGATAAGCTTAAAAAAACTACTAAAAAAAAAGTTAAAGATATTGCCCGAGACCTGATTAAGCTTTATGCAATGCGTAAAACACAGGCTGGAACAGCATTTTCTCCGGATAGTTACCTGCAAACCGAACTCGAAGCTTCCTTTATTTATGAAGATACCCCCGATCAGTTAAAGGCTACACAGGACGTGAAAAAAGATATGGAGGCTCCGCACCCGATGGACCGTTTGGTTTGTGGCGATGTGGGCTTTGGCAAGACCGAAATTGCTGTGCGTGCCGCATTCAAAGCTGTGGCCGAAGGCAAGCAGGCCGCAATTCTGGTACCTACCACTATTTTGGCCTTACAACATTACAAAACCTTCTCTTCGCGTTTAAAAGATTTTCCGGTTACGGTTGATTACATTAACCGTTTTAAAACCAATAAACAGATCAAAGACACACTGGCCGAAGCTGCAGCCGGTAAAGTTGATATTTTAATCGGCACACACCGTTTGCTTTCGAAGGATGTCAAATTCAAAGATCTGGGCATCATGATTATTGATGAAGAGCAAAAATTTGGGGTAAGTGCAAAAGAACGTTTAAAAGCAGTGCGTGTAAATGTTGATACGCTGACTTTAACGGCAACACCTATCCCCAGAACCCTGCATTTTTCGTTAATGGGCGCACGCGATTTATCGATTATCAGCACACCACCACCTAACCGCCAACCGGTAAGCACCGAATTGCATGTTTTTAACGATAAGTTGATTCAGGAAGCTGTCCAGTTTGAACTGGATCGCGGAGGACAGGTTTTCTTTATCCATAACCGGGTAAACGATTTGATGCAATTGGGTGGACTGATTCAAAAACTGGTGCCAAAGGCACGTATTGGTATAGCCCATGGTCAGTTAGATGGCGATGCGCTCGAAGATGTGATGCTCGATTTCATTAACGGCGAAAAAGATGTTTTAGTGGCTACGACTATTATCGAAGCTGGTTTGGACATCCCCAATGCCAATACCATTATCATTAACCACGCCCACATGTTTGGGTTGAGCGATCTGCACCAAATGCGCGGCAGGGTAGGCCGGAGCAATAAAAAAGCTTTTTGTTATTTATTATCGCCACCATTATCTACGCTAACTTCCGAGGCGCGGAAACGTTTAAGTGCTATTGAAGAGTTTTCTGATCTGGGTAGTGGCTTTAACGTGGCCATGCGCGATCTGGATATCAGGGGTAGCGGAAACTTACTGGGTGCAGAGCAAAGCGGTTTCATTGCCGAAATTGGTTTTGAAATGTACCATAAAATTTTAGACGAAGCCATTCAGGAACTAAAAGAAGCCGAGTTTAAAGGTTTATTTGAAAATGAACCAGAGCGGCCTTTTGTTGGTTTTACACAGGTTGATACTGATTTAGAGCTCTACATTCCGGATGCTTACATCACCAATATTACTGAGCGCTACAATTTATACACGGAGCTTTCGAAGCTTGATAATGAAAATGACCTGGCTACTTTTGAAAAACACCTGGCTGATCGTTTTGGTCCGGTTCCCCCTCAGGTAAAAACCATGCTCAGCGTGGTCCGTTTACAGTGGTTTGGCAAAAAACTGGGTTTCGAAAAAATCAGTTTCAAGAAAAACAGTTTGCGCGGTTATTTTTTAAGCGATAAGCAATCGAAATACTTCGATTCGAATACTTTCACTAAAATTTTAACCTTCGCCCAAAACCATCCCCGGATGTGCAATTTAAAGGAGGTTAAAAATACCTTGCGCATTGCTTTTGATAACATCAGCAATGTGGAAGAAGCCATACAGGTTTTAGAACTAATCGATTAAAAACGTTAATGTTAGACCCAACCCTTTTGCTTGATTTAGTGAAAATGCAGATGCCTTATGGAAAATATAAGGGATCCCTGATCTGTAACCTGCCAGAAAGTTATCTACTTTGGTATAAAGATAAAGGCTTTCCAAAAGGAAAACTGGGCGATTTAATGGCTACGATGTTCGAGATACGGGTTAACGGACTGGAATTTCTCTTAACTCCATTGAAAAACCAGCGGTAAATCTTTCGAATACTACTCTAAAATCGTCATTGCGAGAAGGCTTTTTCAGCCGACGAAGCAATCTTTCCAGAAAAAGTAATGACATAAAAGATTGCTTCGTCGTTCCTCCTCGCAATGACGAGAATTTTAATAGGTTTTTGTTAAGGGTGGCTGATCTGCTGACAACAACCTCATAGCTCACAACCATTCTCATCACAAACCGCATCATCATTTTTATTTAATGAGGTAAGTGTTGTTTTGGGCTGAGCTGCTTTCCACTCCTTAAAGCTTTGTGTTAAGGCATCGGTAAATGCCTGCACCGGCTGAGCTCCCGAAACTCCATATTTTCTATCCATTACGAAATACGGCACACCACGTATCCCGAGGTTTTGGCTTTCATAAATATCATAACGCACCGCTTCTGCAAACTCATCGCTGGCCAAAACGGCTTCCGCTTCTGTTTTAGCTAAACCGATTTCTACAGCAACATCAACCAAAACACTGGTTTCGCCAATATTTTTAGCTTTTACAAAATGAGCTTCGAATAGCTTTTCTTCTGCTAAATCCTGCAGGCCATGCTTAGCCGCCAAATGAATTAAACGGTGTGCATTAAAGGTATTTGCAGGGATGTTGGTATCAAAATTAATGCTTAAACCAGCATTTGCAGCCATATCAATCACTTGTTTCGTCATTTGTTTGGCTTGCTCAACTGCCATTCCCTTACTACGCGACAAATAATCGTATACGGTTTCGTTGTTGGTATTATGATATTCGGGATTGAGCTGATAGCTCTTCCAGTCTATTTCAATTTCGTTTTTAAAGGGCAGTTTTTCAATGGCTTGCTCAAAATGCCTTTTTCCTATATAGCAAAACGGACACATTACATCCGACCAGATTTCTACTTTCATGACACAAAATTAGGGCGATTATACCTGACTAGCGTAAGCTGAAAGTAAAAACCCACTATCTTTTAGGATAGTGGGTTTTTTAAGCGGCTCAAACAAAAGATTATTGGTATAACTGATTAAAAATCAGTTTAAATGTACCATGTGTTTGTGCCCTGAATGCAATCTCCGGACCAAAGGCCAGTAGCTTACCTTTACCTACTTTTGCTTCGAAGGCTGTTACACCATCCTGAAGGTATGCTTGCCCCCAGGCCCAGCCGCTTCGTAAAGGCGTAGCATTTTCAAACCACATTAAAGGTTTAATTTTTCCGGTTGCAATAGCATCTCCAGTTAATTTAAAAACCGGACTGTTATCGAAATAAACATCAGCTTCCTTTTCCATGCCCCAGGCAGCTGGTAAACGCGTATCGACCCCTACATTCAAAACACTGCCCGGAACATAATATTTTTCGGCCGGCAGCCTTTTCTCTTCGCCGTTAACAATTTCTACCATCGCATTACGTACCGGTAATTTTAAATGATAAGCCAGATTGGTGCTGCTGCCAATGGTTACGATATTTCCACCGGCCTCTAAAAACTTTTTCAACTCTGGAATAGATTTTTCGGCGCTAATACGCCCTAAACGGTTTCTGTATTCCTGCGGAACTTCTTCTGTTTTTGGTGCGAAAGACCGTCCACCTGCCTGTAGCGAAGGAATAGCGCCACCAACAAAAATAATCACATCATACTTTGATTTTAAATTGCCTGCATCAATATCCTGCGGGTAAATAACGGTGGCATTATAATGATACTGTTCCATCATCCACCTCACCCAACCCGATGCCATAGAACCGCCATAGGTATCCCAAAGCCCAATGCGTGTCGCCGATACTTTAATTTTATCTTTAGGGGCTGCCGCTGTTTTTAGTTTTATATTGGCATTTTCCAAAACAGATTTACCCGCTGATGAGACATAGAAATCGCCATTTTCGGTAGAACGATAAACTTCTACCTTACGTTTTAATAAATCGTTTACTGCAGTGTAAGAGTCGTTTTGGGCAGCACTTAACACGTAGCTTGCTCCACTAGGAAGCTTATTTTCCGCTTTTAGTAATGCACCATATGGATTTTTCTCAAATGGTCCTGAAAAATCATCCAGAATGCGGTCAAACTTTACGTCCATCAAATAAGCCAAAGTCCATCCGGCTGCGTCATACGGCGGAATGGGTGCACCACCTTCATATTTAAAATCGTTAGGATGGTCTTGTGGTTCAAACATATCCAAAACGTGCGGACGGAAAGCCTGATCGGTTTTAACCACATAACTGCCTGCGGGATAATTTTTACCCGCTACTGTAAATGCTGCTGTTGCCTTTTGCACCACAATGCCGGTTCTGATCAAAGCATTTAAAAACTTAATTGCCGAGTTAAAATCAGGCTGATCGGCAGACAGGATATATCCTCTCGGATCGCGGTTTGCAGGAGCTTTCATTACCGTATCGAAAGCTTTTATGCTCAGCAATCTCGAGCCAAATTCGGCATCGCCGGCAGCAGCGCTTCCCTTATCTTTTTTAGCCGCATTATTTATAGCTTCAATTTTCTTTGGCGAAAACGACCAGGTATCTTTTTTACCCCGCTCAATGGAGTTTCTGCCCATTTGGTAAATATTGAATAGCAACTCATCACGATAACGTTGTGCGTAATTTAAAACGGCGTAATTTAAAGATACTGAATAATCGATCGAGTTTTTAAAGTACCATTTACGCGGAGTAACCGGATTTGGCGAATCGCTGTTTGGCAATAAACGCGATGGAACCAAAGGAATTTCTGAAGGGGTAGGGTTACCCACAATCTCAGTTAAAAGCCCGATCATATTATGAAAATAAGTCGTTGTTCTTAAACCGCCATTATACCAGGTAGAAAAAACTGAACCACCGCGCTGAGTATAGCCGGGCTTATTTTCTACATTCATCCGGGTGTGCATGGCCGCGCCAACAGCATCCAAACTGGTGAGTAAAGTAGGGTCGAATACGTAGTTGAAAGGATCGCGATAGGGAGGTCCGGCTACAACCGTTCCCGCCGGTCCGGCCTGGTGGTGGTTATACATAATCTGTGGCAGCCACTCTACAAAAAGCTGCCGGCCAATATTTTGGGTTTCTTTTAGGTTTAACATAAAAAAATCGCGGTTATTATCATGCCCGGCATACTTTTCATATAAAACCGGCAAACCAGAAGTTGTTCTTTTGGTCTGATCTTTCTCGCGCATGTACCAGTTACTAATTAGTTCCTGCCCATCGGGATTGGCATGTGTAAACAGAATGATCACATTATCAAGAATGCGTAGGGTTTCTGGATCAGTTTTCGAGGCAAATTCGTAGGCCGTTTGAATTAACTGATGTGCCCCAACCACCTCGTTGGCATGCAAGCCACCATCAATCCAAACCACAGCTTTTCCTTCAGCTGCCAATGCTTTAGCCTGTTCGGTAGTTATTTCGGCATGAGCCAGTTGTTGCGAAATTTCTTTATAGCGGTCTAATTTCTTCAGATTTTCGGGTGAAGAAACAATCAGCATATATTGGCTTCTGCCTTCCTCAGTCTGGCCAATATCAACCAGTTTAACCCGCTTAGAGGTTTCGGCCAGTTTTTTAAAATAGGCTGCTGTTTGGGTATAATTGGCCAGCTGATAATTATCGCCGATATCAAAACCAAAATGCGATTTCGGCGTTGGTACTTCCTGAGCCTGGGCAGCACAGTATGCAGTAATTAAAAAAGCTAAAGAAATCTTTTTCAGGTAGTTTTTTATCATAATCGGGTTAGTTTGATGGATAATCAAATATAATATAGAAAGCGGAGCGATTTTACATGCGCTAAATTTGTTACAGTGAGAAGTTTAGACAAATTTCTAATGCACTTTAAGGGTAATTGCTGTTCCTGGTGCCGAAACATTACCATTCTTCGGCAGTAATCTATACATTTGACCATCAATATACCTAAAAAATGACCTTAGCAGAAAGAATAGAAAACTCTAAAACCAGTATTTTCAAAGCCGTTTTCCCGAATACTACTAATCACTACGATACCCTGTTTGGCGGTACCGCCATGCACCTGATGGACGAGGTTGCTTTTATAACCGCTACCCGGTTTAGCCGGCAGATTATGGTTACCGTGAGCAGCGACAGGATTGATTTTAAAAAACCAATCCCGGCCGGCACCATTATAGAGCTTATTGGTAAAGTAAACCATGTGGGCAATACCAGTTTAAAAGTGAATGTCGAAATTTATATTGAACAAATGTATGCCGAAGGCCGCGAGTTAGCTGTACATGGCGATTTTACCTTTGTAGCGATTGATGAAAACAAAAAACCGGTTCAGGTGATTAAATAATCTTATAAGTTTTGTCCAAAAAGATATAAAAATCATCGATCCTAAATTTTTAAATTTGAGTATGGAACATCAACATACTGAAAAAGATTTAAAAGATATTGCCAGACAACTGGCTTGCCCCGAAGGCGAGCACGGCATTAAAACAGGCGAGATGATGCATGCCAGTAATATTGGCATGACCAGTGCTGCTATTGATGCGCTAAATCTCCAAAATGATGCAATTATTTTAGAAATCGGCCATGGTAATGGTGCACACATTGAAAATTTGCTTAAACAGGCCAATGATATCCAATATTTCGGCGCAGATATTTCTGAAACCATGATTGCAGCGGCAAAGAGAATCAATTCAGCATATATTGAATCCGGACAAGTTAGTTTCCAACATACCAATGGCCAGACTTTACCTTACGCCGATGCATCTTTTGATGGCACATTTACAGTAAATACGATTTATTTCTGGCAAAATCCGAATGCCTATCTTTTAGAAATTAAGCGTGTATTGAAACCAGGAGGTAAACTGGTGTTGTGCTTCGCAGATAAAACCTTTATGGAAAAGCTGCCCTTTACCCCTTACGGATTTACACTTTACGGACTAGAAAAGGTACAGCAACTATTGGCAGAAAGTGGCTTCACTATAAAAAATACGACTAAAAATTTAGAACAGGTACTAAGCAAAACAGGTGAGCAGGTAGAAAGAGAATACTATGTGGTAGTTGCTTCTGTTTAATAAATTTATTAGGATTTTAGTCCTCGTTTGTAACTAGGATTAGCGAGAATAGCGATTGCATTGCTAATAATACAAACCAGGATGATAGATCAGTTTAAACACAGTGATCAAATCCGTGTTTATCTGTGTAAATCTGTGGCTAAATTTTTCTTTAGTCTTAATACAAAATCAAATACAAATACGCATAAACTACTGGAGCCGCCAGTAACAAACCATCAAAACGGTCTAGCAAGCCTCCGTGGCCCGGCAATAAGCCTCCACTGTCTTTCGTATCCAAACTCCGTTTAAGCATCGATTCTACCAGATCACCCAATGTTCCGAAATTTGCAATCAATAAAGCCATACCAGCCCAAACCCATGCCGGACTTTCGGTAAACCAAAACGACAAACCAAAGGCAACCAACACACTGGTAAACATGCCGCCAAAAAAGCCTTCCCAGCTCTTTTTAGGTGAGTGGCGTTCAAATAATTTACGTTTACCAAATTTTACACCAAAAAGGTAGGCGCCTGTATCATTTGCCCACAACATTAGCAAAAAGGCCAGCGGGAAATGAAAATTATACTCATTCCAGCTTTTTAAAAAGCCAAGTGCATGAAAAAAACAAAAAGGAATGGTTACATAAACAAAGCCAACAAAAGTGTAGGAAATATTGGCAAATGGAATTTTATTTTTCTTGTACAGTTCGGTAATAAAAACCGAAAAGATTAATGGTATACAAAGCAACAGATATTTAACATCATATTTAAGGTAATGTAAGCCTGCAGCCATTAAAAAGATCAGTGCACCTGCAGCTAAACCAATATTCCGGTGCGGCCTGATTCCTGAATTTTTAATCAGTTTATAAAATTCAAACAACGATAAAACACTTAAAACGAGATAAAACGCGGTAAACGTATAAGTACCCAGCAAAATAGAGCCAAGCATTACAATGGTAAAAAAGAAAGCGGTTATTGCCCTGGTTTTCATTTAAGGTAGGAGGTAAAGGGTTTAAGGTTTAAGGTCATCATCATTACTCTATTTCGTTTTCGACGATATATTCGATGGCCTTATCGAAATCTACTTTATTAACGAGCACATTTATTTCGCCGATATAATAAGCGGAGAGCTGTTTATTCATCGTTACAGCCGGAATACCGGCTTCTGTTAAGCCCTGTTTTAATACCTCGGCGGCAAAAGCATCGCCGGTGGTATATACTTTAACCCAATTTTCGCTCACGTGTTGCGCTATCTTTAAAAAATTTAAACAAAGCTATGGTAATTATTGCACTAATTAAATAGCCATACCACGCAAATCCGATTGGCTCATCGGCTTTATCGAGCGGCATGTGGTGTTTTTGCATGTAAAAAGCTGCACAAACAGCATAAGCATTATTTAAAAAGTGTGCAAACATGGCGTACCAGATACTACCGCTAAAATAATACAGGTAGCCAAAGCCAGCTCCCAGCAGCATCCGCGGCACAAAGCCATAAAACTGAACGTGTATGGTGCTAAAAATAATGGCCGAAAGCCAGATTGCGAGATGGGGGTTGCCAAAGGCGCGCTCCAATGATCTCTGCACACCACCCCGGAACATCAGTTCTTCGCCAATGGCAGGTAAAACCGCAATCATCACCAGGTTTACCAGAAAATCGAAATTACTCCGAACTGTAATCAGCTGAATGGTCATTTTAGCAGCCAGTTCTTCTTTTTCTTTCATCCAGGCTTCAATTCCTTTTAAAAAGCCTGGCAAAGCCATTTTTTGGTTCCAGATTACGGTCCACTCCATAAAAGGCATGCTTACAATCATAATAACTACAACCAATACCAGCAACAAAACCCTGGGTTGTTTAAAACTATAAAAACGGGTAATTTTTGTTCTTTCGGTTAAAGCCAGGGCAAGCGGAGGTAAAACAAATGTACCTATCGAACTTAAAATCTGTATCACCTTAAAACCCGAAATATACCTGGCATCGCCCGATAAAAGCAGGTCGAAATTACTGATTAAACCCATCCCGTACATGGCAATGCAGATTACAACTGCAATGATGCCAAAAACAAAGGCCCCGGCAACTGCGTAAAATAAAAGTAAAAGTAATTGCAAGAAAGGATTGATTTCCTCGTGTTTAGGTGTTACAAAATTCATTATTTGTACCTTTGTATGTTTTATTAATCGTTGAAGATAGAAAATGTCTGTAAAGATAGGAAATATTGATTTAGGAGAATTCCCGTTATTGCTTGCCCCGATGGAAGATGTAAGCGATCCGCCATTCCGTTATGTATGCAAACAAAACGGAGCTGATATGATGTATACCGAGTTTATATCTTCGGAAGGATTGATCCGCGATGCAGCAAAAAGCAGACAGAAACTGGATATTTTTGAATATGAACGACCTATCGGCATCCAGATTTTTGGTGGCGATATCGATCACATGCGAGAAGCTTCTGAAATTGCCTCTGCCGCAGGGCCAGATCTGGTTGACATTAACTATGGCTGCCCAGTAAAAAATGTGGTATGCAAAGGTGCGGGTTCCAGCCTGCTTCAGGATATTGATAAAATGGTAAAAATGACAGATGCGGTTGTTAAGGCTTCGCACCTGCCTGTTACTGTTAAAACCCGCCTCGGCTGGGATGATAACACCAAAAATGTTCGTGAAGTAGCTGAGCGTCTGCAGGATGTGGGCATACAGGCCTTAACCATTCATGGCCGTACACGGGCACAACTATACAAAGGAGAAGCCGATTGGACGCTAATCAGGGAAATTAAACGTAACCCGAGAATCAAAATTCCAATTTTTGGCAATGGTGATGTGGACAGTCCGGAAAAAGCAGCCAACTGGCGCATGGAATATGAAGTAGATGGCATTATGATTGGCCGTGCGGCTATCGGCTATCCCTGGATTTTCCGCGAAGTAAAACATTTCTTCAAAACAGGAGAACACCTTCCGGGACCAACTATAGAAGAAAGAATTAACGTATGCCGTACACATTTAGATAAATCGCTGGAATGGAAAGGTCCTAAAACCGGAATTTTTGAAATGCGTCGTCATTATGCCAATTATTTTAAAGGACTGCCCGACTTTAAACCTTACCGTATGCGGTTGGTAGCTGAGCCGGATATCAATAACATTTACAGTATTTTAGCAGAAGTGGCAGAAAAATTTGCACATTACGATGCCACGAAAGTACTGGCTTGATTTTTGAACAGTTTTTTGTACATTCACAATCACCATGGTTACAGCTATTACAGATGGAGTTAAAGTTTCGGTAGAAACGGTTTACCAGCCCGAATATTCTAATCCGGCCAACGAGCATTATATGTTTGCTTACCGCGTAGAAATATCTAATCTTTCTGATTATGCTATACAGCTGATGCGTCGCCAGTGGTTTATTTTCGATTCGAACAGTAGCCGCCGCGAGGTGGAAGGAGAGGGAGTTGTGGGTTTACAACCCATTATCCAGCCAGGTGAAACTCATGTTTATGTATCTGGATGCAATTTAAAGACCGATATGGGCAGCATGAAAGGCACCTACCTGATGAGACGCGATATTGACGGTTCGGAATTTGATGTAGATATTCCCGAATTTCAGTTAATAGCACCTTATAAACTGAATTAATTTTTTTCTTATTGTCAATTGCCAAAGCTTAGTTGAAAAGCAATTCTAGCGTTTCATTTTAAGCATAGCGCTGCTTTCCGCTGTAATCCCTCTTTTCATCCGATAGCTATCGGATCAGGTTTAAAAAGCAATGCCACTCCACTTATTACCGTTTTTAATCATGTGTCGCAGATTTTATGCGTCTAGCAACCAAAAATAGTACAACCAGCCCTGCCGCCTAAACCTGATCGAAACGGGCACGAGTGCAATGAGTAAAGTGTAGAGCAGGATTGCTTTAACCGATAACAAATAAAACCTGCTTTCCTAAAAAAGAATTAATTATTTTAAAAATCATAAACAAAAATGGCAGGAAAATATCCCGGCAAGCCTCTGTTTTTAATAGGTTATTGCTTAATCTCTGCTTCTTCCAAAAAGCATTGAAGCATAGTACAATAAATTAGCTAAAGCACCAACTGCTGCTACAACGTAGGTCATTGCAGCCCACCACAAAGCATCTTTTGCCTGTGTATTTTCTTCCTGCGTTTGCATTACGCCGTAGTTATTTTTTAACCAGGCTAGCGCCCTATTACTGGCGTCAAACTCAACCGGAAGCGTGATAATGCTAAATATGGTTATTAAAGCCAAACCAACCACACCAATTGCTAATACAATTGGGTTACCGGTAAAACTGATTAAAAGTACGCCAACTAACAAAACCCATTGTAAAAGGTTAGATGAAATGCTCACTACTGGTACCATGCTGCTCCTTAAGTGCAACCAGTTATAAGATTTAGCTTGTTGTAAAGCGTGTCCACATTCGTGTGCAGCCACTGCCGCCGCCGCAACACTACGGCTATAGTAAACATCTGTACTTAAATTTACAGTCTTATCTGTAGGGTTATAATGATCCGTTAATTGTCCTTCGGTACTCATCACCTTCACATCGTATATCCCGTTATCATGCAGCATTCGCTCTGCCACCTCTTTGCCCGATAAACCTGAGCTCAATTGCATTTCGGCATATTTGGAAAACTTATTTCTAAAACGCCATTGTACAAACATGCTCAACAATAATACCGGGATGATTAATATTAAATAAACTCCCATTTTCTCATGTATGTTTTTCATTTCCCGTATATCAAAAAGCGTTCCCATATTATTTCGCTGTTAAAAAACAGTACATTTATAGTATGCCAAATACACTTTCATATTGGGAAAGAGAATCGTTTTTTAATTACGATGTAATTATTATTGGGAGTGGCATTGTGGGTTTAAATGCAGCTATCCACCTTAAGAAATCGGCTCCATCTTTAAAAATTGCCTTGCTCGAAAGCGGTTTTCTACCGGCAGGTGCGAGCACTAAAAATGCCGGTTTTGCATGCTTTGGGAGCATTTCTGAACTCATTGAACAAGAAGAAAAGGCTGGAGTAAATGGTTTGGCGGCACTTATAGAAAAACGATGGAAGGGCTTGCTTAAACTCCGAAATTTACTTGGCGATAACACTATTGATTACCAATGTTTGGGCGGATATGAATTATTTAAAAAAGGCGACTATGCATTGGCTACAAAATGTGTAGCCAAAATTGAACATTACAACCAGCTAACGCGCAATATCGTTGGTATCAATGCTTTTAGCATCAGCTCAAAAAAAGCAAGTGCTTTTGGTTTTGGCCCAATTGAAGCATTGATCGAAAATAAATACGAAGCGCAAATTGATACGGGTAAAATGATGTTTGCCCTAATTGGCTACGCACAAACATTGGGTGTAAGCATATTTAACAATTGCAGGGTTGATAATATTACGGAAGAGGAGCGAGGTTTACGCTTAATGACCAAAAACGGCATCTTTGCCTGCAAAAAAACGATTGTAGCTACCAATGCATTTATTAAAAATTTAATTCCTGGAGTAGATATCCTTCCCGGGAGAGGGCAGGTTTTAATTACCAAACCCATTAAAGACTTGAAAATTAAGGGTACTTTTCATTACGATAAGGGCTATTATTATTTCCGGAACATCAACAACCGGGTTTTACTGGGCGGAGGCAGGAACATAGATTTCAAAGCAGAAGAAACAACTGCTTTTGGGCAGACAGCTATTGTTCAGGATGCATTACAGGATTTATTAGATACGTTGATTTTACCCCAAATCCCTTACGAAATAGACCTTCAATGGAGTGGTATCATGGCATTTGGCCAAATGCTCGAACCGCTTATTGAAGAAGTTAAGCCCCGTGTATTTTGTGCTACACGCTGTAACGGCATGGGTATAGCTATTGGCTCGCAAACAGGAGCAGATGTTGCTGACCTGCTCCTGCAAAGTATGTAATTTATTTAAAGGCAGAAATAAAACTATTTGCTTAACATGGTCCTCATCTTATCTAATTTATCCGCATAACCATTATCCTTAACAATCCATCTTTTCACTTCATTACACCAGATGTCAAAATTTCTTATATCTGCTTTAATATAATACTGATAAGCAATGTTATAGGCCATATCAGCTTTTGCAGACTCATCCCCGCAAATTCGTATCGCTTCGATATAAGTAAGCTGGGCAGCTCTCATTTTATCGGCTTTTGCCAGCCTAAAAATTTCCTGCTGGTAGCTATCTGTATAATTTCCGTTCAAAACCTTTATTCTTGATTCTTCTTGAGGTTTTGGGATTGTTTCACTAATAAAATTTGTACCATCAAAACTGAAATAAGTATATGTACTTACAGCTAATGCCTTGTACCGTTCGGCCTGCTTAAACCTCCTCCATTTTTTGCATATCATAGCCAGTTTAAGGTACCGGTCTTGTTTATTGTTTTTCCCGATATAATCAAATTGGACAGGCTTTTTTTCAACCTGAAGATCTGCAAGTCTTTTGGATGGGATTACTGCAACTTTACGCTCGCTTGGTTCAATTCTGTTTTTAACTTCTGGGGTATGCTTAGGCAGGTAAATACCATTTTCGATTGTAAAAGATCCTTTGAGATTGAAGGTAAGTCCTGCAGAATTATCCAGATAAACATAACCGAAAGCATAACTGGCACCATCATCGAGCGATAGCGCAATCCATTTGTCTTCACAATCAATTAATAACTTGTCGAATTTTAGCCCGTCCTGGGCCCTGGCGCCGAAGGCGCATAGGAATAGTAAGATGAATACGCGTTTCATTTAAAATCATTTTGTGTGTACCTAAATATAAGGATTTATTTACATCAAAAAACGACAGGAAATTACTTCTGCTTACTTAAATACAATTGTTTTATTTCCGCTTACAAAAACGCGATCCTCAAAAATAAGCTCAAGTGCTTCTAACAATACCTTTTTCTCTATTTCTTTTCCGGCACGTACCATTTCCTTAACGCCAAAATTATGGTCAACATGATTGGTATGCTGGGTAATAATTGGTCCTTCGTCCAGGTTATCGGTTACAAAATGAGCTGTTGCACCAATAATTTTTACACCCCGCTCAAAAGCCTGACGGTAAGGATTAGCGCCAATAAAGGCGGGCAAAAATGAATGGTGGATATTGATGATTTTACCGGCATAATCCTTCACAAAATCGGCCGATAAAATGCGCATGAATTTGGCAAGCACCAGATAATCTACATCAAATTGATTTACAATTTCTTTTATCTCTGCCTCAAAAACATCTTTTTCCTTATTGTTATGATCGACATAAAAAAACGGAATGCCCAGTTTTTCGGTAAAATCACGCAAAGATTCATAGTTACCAATTACGCACTTTACATTAGCCCCCAAAGTTTTAAAGTGGTTTTTTATCAATATTTCGGCCAGGCAATGGTATTCTTTGGTTACCAAAACAGCAACCTGTTTTTCCTGCTGTGTAATTAAATTAACTTCAGCATTTTCAGGAAGATTTTCGAGCAGTTTTTCTTTTAGTGCTTTAGCATTTTCGAGTATTCCGGTACAGGCTATGCGGGTAAAAAAAGCCTTGTTGGCTTCGTCAACAAATTCGCGCATGGCAATTATGTTAAGCTGGTGTGCCGCCAACACACGCGTAATGTGGGTTACTAAACCAACCTGATCGGGGCAGGATATGAGTACTGTTAATTCGTTCATATGGATACGGAAAACCAATGATAAAAATTTTTCGCCTATTTTCCGGCTTTTTAATGCAATAGCTTTCTTTTAAATACACTATATGATTTAATATACACTATTTAGCCATTTGTTCAGCGGCAAAACAGTAAGCGAATTATTTTGGTAAATACACTTATTTTTTTGAATTTTACTAAAATTTTTATCATTATGGAAACTGTTGCCGTTGCATTATTAATTGTTGTTTTAATTGTTTTGGTCATTTTGTTGGTTAGAAAGCCTCAAACTCCAGTCGCACAATTTTCAATTGAAGATTTCGAAAGGATGAGGACTGAAAACGAATCGTTAAAAATTAACCTGGCCAAAGCTGATGAACGGGTAGCTAATCTATCGACAGAGAAAGAACACGTTACCATTTTGCTTAAACAGGAGCAGCAACGCCTGATTGATGAATTGCAATCGGAGCGTGATCGCCTGGCCGATGCCAACCGGGAGCTGGAAAGTACCCGCTCTTTTTACCTGGCTGAAAAAGAAAAACTCACTGAGCAAAAAATCAGTTTTGAGCAATCGCAACAAAAACTCAATAAGGATTTCGAATTGATCGCCAATAAAATACTGGAAGAAAAATCGACCAAATTTATTGAGCAGAACCGTACCAATCTGGATATCATCTTAAATCCGCTGAAAGAGAATATCAAGGCTTTCGAGGATAAAGTTGAAAAGGTTTACAAAGCTGAATCAGACGAAAGGAATACACTGAAAGGCGTAATTTCGTTATTGATGGATCAAAGCAAACAAATACAGGAAGATGCGAATAATTTAACCAAAGCCCTGAAAGGCGATAGCAAAAAGCAGGGAAACTGGGGTGAAGTAATTTTAGAAAAGGTTTTAGAACGCTCTGGTTTGGTACGCGACCAGGAATACCGTATACAAGCTACGCACACGTCTGCGGATGGCAGTCGTTTTCAACCTGATGTGGTGATCGATTTGCCCGATGATAAACATTTAATTGTAGACGCTAAGGTGAGTTTGGTGGCATACGAGCGTTCTGTGTCTGCCGAAACAGATGAGGAGCGTGACGGCTATGTAAAACAACATTTAGCCTCAATTAAAAATCACATACAGGAGCTGTCATCAAAAAATTATCAGGATTTGTATAAAATCAACTCGCCTGATTTTGTGTTGCTTTTCGTGCCCATTGAATCATCATTTAGTATTGCGGTACAGAAAGATGCCGAACTATTCAATTTTGCCTGGGACAGACGGGTGGTAATTGTAAGCCCATCTACTTTATTGGCTACTTTACGCACCATAGCCAGCATGTGGAAACAGGAACGTCAAAACCGCAATGTCATGGAAATTGCCCGTTTGAGCGGTAATATGTACGATAAGTTTGTCGGATTTATAGGTGATATGGAAAATATCGGCCGCTATGTTAAGCAGAGTCAGGATGCTTATGATAAAGCGCTGAACAAACTATCTGAAGGATCCGGCAATTTGGTTAATGCTTCAGAAAAAATTAAAAAACTGGGTGCAAAAGCCACGAAACAAATCGACTCGAAATATTTAGATATTACCGAATAAATTAAGGCGTTTTGCAACAAAAGGGGCGAAGCCCCTCGATTTTTTTTGGCTATTTTTCATAAAAACGAAAGCGAAAAACCTACTAAGTTAGTGATTTTTATTTAAAGCCCTATAGACGATTTTTTTTTATATTTTTTTGTTCTTCGGTATATAGTGTAATTATTTGGCTATCAGAACAGATTACAAGATTTTCCAAAACAAAAAAACGTCATTGCGAGAAGGAACGACGAAGCAATCTTTCATGCAGGTAATTCTTGCTACAAAGATTGCTTCGTCGGCTGAAAAAGCCTTCTCGCAATGACGAAATTCTTAGGTGTATGTCAATTTTATTTAAAAGCGTTCCAACCCTGGGCTTTTAACTCATGTACATTGTTAGATTTGGAAACCATTTTGCAACCCGAATTTTTATCAGTAACATGGCCAATTACGGTGATATCTACATCATGTTTCAGTTTTTTGTAATCATCCTGACTAATGGTAAATAATAACTCATAATCTTCGCCACCACTTAAAGCACAAACAGTTGGGTCGATTCCCAATTCACGTGCGGTTTCGTATGTCATCGGATCTAAAGGAATTTTTTCTTCGTAAATGGTAATGCCTTTATCGCTTTCAGTGGCCAGGTGCAAAATTTCTGAAGCCAAACCGTCCGAAATATCAATCATCGAAGTAGGTTTAATGTCCATTTCTTCCAAAAGTGCCACAATATCCATGCGTGCCTCAGGTTTTAACTGGCGCTCAATAATATAATCTTTACCTTCCAGATCGGGTTGGATTTGAGGGTTTTCCAAATAAATTAACTTTTCGCGCTCCAGTATCTGCAGCCCCATATAGGCACCACCCAAATCGCCAGAAACACAAAGCAAATCATTTTCTTGTGCACCATTCCGGTATACCACTTTATCGGCATCGGCATAGCCAATACTGGTAATGCTAATTACCAGACCTTGTTTACTCGATGAAGTATCGCCGCCAATTAAATCGATATTGTATTTATTGCAGGCCAGTTCAATACCTTTATAAATTTCTTCTACAGCTTCTAATGGAAACTTACTCGAAACACCGATAGAAACTGTAATCTGGCTGGCCTTTCCATTCATCGCATAAATATCGCTCAGGTTTACCTGTACTGCTTTGTAACCCAAGTGGATTAAAGGCACATAAGCCAGATCGAAATGTATGCCTTCCAGCAAAAGATCTGTAGATACCAGTGTTTGTTTTCCTTTCGAATCCAAAACGGCTGCGTCATCTCCAATACCCTTTACCGAATAATCATTTCTGATTTTAAAATTTGTGGTTAAGTGTTTGATTAAACCAAACTCTCCCAATTGATTAATATCTGTACGTTCTTTATTTTCAAACATATACTTGTTCTTTCTTTTTATAAAAACTCTATCTACCGTCATGCTGAACTTGTTTCAGCATCTCTCAATTAGGCTCTGAAACAAATCCGATAGCTATCGGAATCAGCTTGACGAATCACCTTTTTCAATCCAATTCTTTCCTTCTGTAAACCTGGCAATTAACATGGCGGCGACATTATCGCCGGTTGCATTGAGCAAAGTTGCCATCGGATCAACCAAAGTACCGATAATCATAGCGGGTGGCAAAGCTTCAGGTGGTAGTTGGTAAGCCGAAATCATCAATAACTCGCCAATATAACCACCATTTGGTATTCCCCCCTCAACAATACTGACCAAAACCGTAATGCCCAGTGCCAGAATTATGGTATCAACATGTGCCAAATCTTTTCCAAAAATGGCAAAAACCACAACAATTTTAACAATCGAACTGATACTCGATCCGTCTTTGTGCAGGGTAGAACCGAGCGGAATGGTTACATTGGTAATGTAAGCAGGTACGCCCATTTTCGTAGTTCCATCTAAATTTGCCGGAATAGTTGCAATGCTGCTACAGGTTCCAATTGCAGTTAAAGCGGGTACAATATTGTTTTTCCAAAATATTTTAATGGCTTTAAATCCCCCAGCTATAAAAGCATAAAGGGTAAAAAACACCACAAAATAAAATGCGCCAACTCCATAATACAAACCAAGGGCTTTGGCATAAGTACCAAAAAGTTGCGGACCAAAAACACCCACCTGATAGGCAAAATAGGCTCCCAAACCAATAGGCCCCAGTTTCATGATCAGGATGATTAATTTTTTCATCACCTCATTGCCCGATACCAGGAATTTTTTAAATCCCTCGCCAGATTCTTCGGCATATAAGGTTGAAAAGCCAACCAGAACCGAAAAAATAATCAGCGCAAGCATATTTTTCCGACTGCCAATTTCATAAAATTCGCCAACCGTAAAAAGCTGGGTCATTTGTTCGCCAACCGACTGTATTTTAGTGGTTTCTTCTGGTAAATTACCGGCAGCAAGTTGCTGATGAATAGGAAAAACCCAGCTGGCCACTAATGTTAAAATGGCAGAAATTAAAATGGTGCCCAGAAAAACCAAAACCATAATGGTTAATAGCTTTCCTAATTTTTTTGATCGGTCTATATTGGCAATGGCCGATGAAACCGCAAAAAATACCAACGGAATTACTGCAGTAAACAACAGGTTTAAAAATATATCGCCAAGGGGTTTTATACTTTCAACACTTTTCCCAAAAATTAAACCGACAATGCTCCCCACTGTAATACCAGCCAAAAGCCACAATAAACCCGAATAATTTTTAAGGATGTTGTTCTTTTCCATATTGCTTAAATAAACCTATCAGGTTTTAAAAACCTGATAGGTTTTTTATCTATTATAACCCCAGCTCTGCCGAAATATCCAGCATTCTTTGAATTGGTTTACGGGCCTGCTCAATAATATGCTCAGGTACTGTAACTTCCGGATAACCATTTTTAATACATAAATATAGTTTTTCCAGCGTATTTCTTTTCATATACGGACAATCGTTACAGGCACAACTGTTATTGGGTGGCGCCGGAATAAAAGTTTTATCCGGATTTGCCTTTTCCATCTGGTGAATAATACCACTTTCGGTAGCCACAATAAACTCAGTTGCCGGGTTGCTAATAGTATATTTTAACAAACCGGTAGTTGAACCTACATAATCAGCCATTTTTAAAATCACTTCTTCACATTCCGGATGCGCTATAAATTTAGCATTCGGATGGCGTTCTTTCAGTTTGGTAATTTTTTCCTGCGAAAAAATTTCGTGTACCATACAGGCACCATTCCACAGAACTAAATCCCTTCCGGTTTTTTTAGCTACATAAGCGCCCAGATTCCGATCAGGCCCGAAAATAATTTTCTGATCTTTAGGTAAACTTTGCACAATCTGCACCGCATTGGTACTGGTACATACAATATCACTTAAAGCTTTTAATTCGGCCGTACAGTTTACATAGGTGATTACCAGGTGATCGGGATATTTTTCCTTAAATTTCTTAAAGAGATGAGGTGGACAACTATCTGCTAAAGAGCAACCTGCCTTTACATCGGGTAATAAAACCTTTTTATCAGGCGATAAAATCTTTGCCGTTTCGGCCATAAAATGCACACCGGCAAATACAATTACATCAGCATCTGTTTTAGCAGCCTCTTGAGACAAACCTAAACTATCGCCAATATAATCAGCAATATCCTGAATATCAGGTTCTTGATAGTAGTGTGCCAGAATAATTGCATTCTTTTCTCTTTTTAAACGCTCAATCTCGGCGAAAAGATCGAGTGTAGGATCAATTTCTTCTTCTGCGAAACCTTTTTTATTGATTTCTTCTAAGACATCTATGTTCATTATTAAATTTTCCTTTTTTGAATTTTGACGTTGGTCAAAGATAAAGCTTTCCACGTCTCAATAATTAATAAGTATTTTTAAATAAATAATTCTTGTTTGTTTATTAGTGTGTTGATAATGTTGGCAAGTTCAGAAAATTCTTTCTTTAAGATAAGTTATTAATCGTTTACTAACATTTAGATTACATTTTTCTAATATCATAAGTTTGATTTTCAGGCTTATCGAAAATCGCTTCAATTTTTATCAATATCGGAATGTTAATTGTTTATAAGTGGGGAAAAAGTTAATTACTTGTAGAAAGCTGCTTAAAAATTGCGCAAAAGATTGTGGCAAATTGTGTTTTTAGAGTAGCTTTAAACATTCAAATTTATTTGTTAGGATAATTTAGACACAGAGTTAACAGTTATTCAATAGTTATTAACATCGTGGATAAAGTAAATGTTTTTATTAATGAGAAAAGTAGATTTTCTGGTAATTGGCTCTGGTATAGCAGGTTTGAGTTTTGCACTTAAAGCAGCAAAATATGGTAAGGTTTTAATCGTCACCAAATCAAATGAAGACGAATCGAACACAAAATACGCTCAGGGAGGCGTAGCCGTGGTTGTGGATAAAGATGATTCTTTTGAAAAACATATTGATGATACACTGATTGCCGGAGATGGATTATGCGATCCAAAAATTGTGGAAATCGTTGTAAAAGAGGGGCCTCAGCGGATTCAGGAGATTATAGATTATGGTATAAACTTCGATAAAGATAATGCTGGTTTTTACGATCTGGCGAAGGAGGGGGGCCATTCTGAGCACCGTGTTTTGCACTATAAAGACATTACCGGTTATGAGATTGAACGTGTTTTATTGAAGGAGATTCATGCCAATCCGAACATAGAGATATTAACACATTACTTCGCACTGGAGCTAATAACCCAACATCACCTGGGTGAGTTTGTGGATAAACGTACAGAAGATATTAACTGTTACGGGATATATGCCTTTAACACAGAGCTTAACGATGTGGAAAAGATTGTGGCAAATGTGACTGTAATGGCTTCGGGTGGTGCCGGACATGTTTATTCTGCAACAACAAATCCGGTTATTGCCACAGGTGATGGAATGGCGATGGTGTATCGTGCAAAGGGAAAAGTGAGAAATATGGAATTTATTCAGTTCCATCCAACCGCTTTATATCATCCTGGTGAATATCCTTCTTTCTTAATTTCAGAAGCTGTACGGGGTTTTGGTGGCGTTTTAAGGCGAAAGAATGGCGAAGAGTTTATGCATGAGTACGACGAGCGTAAATCACTTGCACCGCGTGATATAGTGGCCAGGGCTGTGGATAATGAAATGAAGAAATCGGGTGACGATTTTGTGTACCTGGATATCACCATGCGCAAAAAGGCCGATATTTTGAAGCATTTCCCTAATATTTATGCCAAGTGCTTATCTATAGGTATAGATATGACTAAAGATTATATCCCGGTAACACCAGCTTCGCACTACATGTGTGGTGGTATTTTGGTTGATGAGTATGGCCGTTCTTCTATTAAAAATTTATATGCCTGTGGAGAATGTTCTTCAACAGGTTTGCATGGTGCTAACCGTCTGGCTTCCAATTCGTTACTTGAAGCTACAGTTTTTGCACACCGCATTTATCAGGATGCAATAGAGAACTTTAAAAATAATGTTATACCGGATCACATACCGGATTGGGATTCGAAAGGTGTAACGCAGAGCAACGAAGATGTTTTAGTTACCCACAATTTAAGGGAATTACAAAAAGTAATGGGCGATTATGTGGGTATTGTGCGTTCCGATTTTCGTTTAGAAAGGGCACATCGCCGTTTATTTTTAATTTATCAGGAAACGGAAGAATTTTATAAAAAGAATAAAGTATCGGTTAAGCTTTGTGAGCTGCGTAATGTAATACAAACGGCTTACCTGGTTATAAAATCGGCCATGCAACGTAAAGAGAGCAGGGGATTGCATTTTACGACCGATTATCCTAGTCATGCTAAGGAACTAACAGATACTATTTTTTAATTTATTCGCTATGTTGATCCGATAGTTATCGGATTTGTTCAGCATCTCATAAACACAATATTTAAAAGACTCTGAAATAATTTCAGGGTAACATACAATAAAATTATGCCTTTAATACTACCCGTAAAAGATAAATACCCGCAAATTGGAACTGACAATTTTATTGCTGAAAATGCCACAGTTGTTGGTGATGTTGTGATGGGCGATAAATGCTCGGTATGGTTTAATGCTGTGATCAGAGGTGATGTAAACGCAATTACGATAGGTAATGAAAGTAATATCCAGGATGGAGCTGTTATTCATGCTACTTATTTAAAAGCTTCTACACATATCGGAAACCGCGTATCAGTAGGGCATAATGCCATTGTACATGGTTGTACGGTACAAGATCATGTTTTAATTGGCATGGGTGCAATTGTGATGGATCATGCTGTAGTTGAAGAGTATTGCATCATTGCTGCCGGTGCTGTGGTGTTGGAGAATACAATATGTGAAAGCGGACATTTATATGCTGGTACACCTGCGAAAAAAATAAAGCCCATTACTGAAGAGCAAAGGGCTTTATTAAATAAGTTACCTGATAATTATATTATGTATTCGGGGTGGTTTACCTCCTGATATACGTCATTTCGAGCGGAGTGTAACGGAGTCGAGAAATCTATTAGTTGGTTAATAGATTTCTCCGCTACGGTCGAAATGACGGGTTCTTCTGTAATGAACAATACTTTTAAGGTCCTTTGGGTGGTGCTGGTATCACCAAAGGATCTTCGCGTTCCCAGTTGGGTTTTAAATCCATTAAAGCCTTTAAATACCATACTTTTTCGGGCTGGAAACCTTCTTTTACATTTCCGGTATCCCAGATGCCATTCTTATTATCATCATAAATCACCCTAATCATATACTTTCCTGCCGGGTACTTCGAGAAGGTAATTTTTGAGTTTTTTGCTACCGGAAAGGATTTGATAATATCTTTTTTCTCGTTTAGAAACTGTACTACGTAACGTTTACTGGTATCGGGAACGGTTACATTTAATAATAAAGTGGTATAAGCATCAGCACTTTCGAGTGTAAAACGCTTATTTATTTCTTTATTTTTAGCATTAAAAATGGCTGTAAAAGCGCCTGCACCTAACTTTAAATCGTAAGTCTTTTTGTTTTTCCATGGGTATTTAATGTAGTATTTAAGAAAGTCTACGCTATCTTTTACAAGCTCAAAAGCTGTACGTTTTACTGAATCTTCGAGCAAGATTATTTTAGAGGCATCGGCTGCAGTTACCGGAAACGGAAAGGTGAGGGTAAGTTGTTGATAGGGATTTAACTTACCGCCCTGCAGGTTATCGTTAATGGTCACATCGCGCGTATAGGTATCTTTCTTACCCCGTGTAAAATTTAGCATCTGTAATAGCTTCCCTTGATCGTTAACAGCTACTTTTACCGAGTCGAAACTCATGTCATTGAGCCATATTTTAGTGGTATCGTTGGTTTTATTAAAGAAAACCTGTTTACCTGCATCCAGTGCAGCTGGCTCTGTAATGGTAATTTTAGGGCTTTTAAGCTGCTGATTGAAGGTAATGAGTATACTACCATCATTATTGAGTTTTCGCTCTAAAACACGAAATTCTGGTGCTAATTCTTTGAAAGTCTGTAAATCTATATTTTCCAGATTTTTATCAATTACAATGGGTTCTTTTACAAAACCAATTTCATCCGAAATTTGCTGGTATATTTTATCGCCACCACCACTACTTTCCTTAAGGGCATAGATTTTATAAGTGCCTTTTCTCAGGTTATTTAATTTATACGTTCCGGCACTATCGGTAGTGGTATAAATAGAAGGGCGCTTCTTTCCAAAAATGGTATCACGTTCAATAGGTAAGATGAAAACAGTTACATCTTTTTCAGCTTCATCGCTGAGAGAATTAATTACTTTACCACTTACCGAAAGTGAATCGATTTCAGGACCGGTAGAGAATACGTAAGATAAATTTTTAACCACATTACCTTCGTTTACATCGGCTACCGATTTTCCAAAATTTAAAGTGTAAGTTGTATTTTTTTCTAAAGAATCCTGGAGATTAATTTCTAACTTTTTTCCGCGCTTTTTTAGTTCCGGAGCTTTTTCCTGATCGGGAGAAATTGAAAATTCTTTAAACTCATCTTTCAGATTAAAATATTCGTCGAACTCGATTACGATTTTTTTAGCATTGAAATTTCTCGTCTGATTTTTTGGAGTCATACTTAAAACTTTCGGTGGTGTAGTATCTTTCGGTCCACCTTGAGGTGTTTGCATACTTGCACAACCAAAAAGTAGGAGCAAGGCGAAAAGTACCACTAAATTTTTAAGCTTAAAATGCTGGTTTTTTAAATTTGGCATATTTTAATCGTTCTGACGGATTTTTGTACTTTTTGGAACTCTGATATTAAAAAATGTTTTTAATCGCTTATATCGCTTTATTTGATGTTGCTTTTATTTTAGTTAAGTTGCTGGTTATCAGTTACTTATTTATATAAACCATTAAAACAGAAATATCTGATGGTGAAACCCCAGAAATTCTCGATGCCTGACCTAAAGTTCGTGGTTTTATTTTAAATAATTTTTCGCGTGCTTCTTTTGAAATGGAAACAATTTTATTGTAGTCGAAATCTGGTTTAATTTCTTTGTCTTCCATTTTTAGCATTTTGGCTACAATCTCATTTTCTTTTTCAAAATAGCTTTCATACTTAATTTTAATTTCGGCTTGCTCAATAGTTTCATTATCCAGTGCTTTGGTAGCTTCGGCCAAAGGTTTGCTTACCTGAATAATATCTTGTAAACCAACATGCGGTCTGCCTACTAAACTGTGAATTTTTACATTCTGGTTTAAAGCACTTGAGCCTAAACTTTCGAGCATCGGGTTTGCATCTGCCATTTCAATACCCTGGCTTCTTGTAAATTTTACTAAAGCTTCGGCATCGGCTACTTTTTGATTTACCTTAGCTAAGCGTTCATCCGAAATTAAACCAAGCTCATGACCGATAGGAGACAAGCGAATATCTGCATTATCTTGTCTCAATAATAAACGATGTTCGGCTCTTGAAGTGAACATGCGATATGGCTCTTCTGTTCCTTTTGTAACTAAATCATCTATTAAAACACCAATGTAACTTTCCGATCTTTTCATAATCAGCTCGTGTTTGTCGGTGATTTTTTGGTGTGCATTAATACCAGCCATGAAGCCTTGACATGCCGCTTCTTCGTATCCGGTTGTTCCGTTTATCTGTCCGGCTAAAAATAAATTACTGATTAATTTAGTTTCTAAGGTTAAAGATAACTGAGTAGGTGGGAAGAAATCGTACTCTATGGCGTAACCTGGTCTGAACATTTTGGCTTGCTCAAAACCTGGAATTAATCTCAATGCTTTAAATTGTACATCCTCGGGAAGTGAGGTTGAAAAACCATTTACATAAATTTCGCAAGTGTTCCATCCCTCAGGTTCAACAAAAATCTGATGTCTGTCGCGCTCTGCAAAACGGTTAATTTTATCTTCAATTGAAGGGCAATATCTCGGACCTAAACCTTTGATACGACCAGTAAACATGGGCGATTTTTCGAAGCCTTCTTTTAAAGTTTCGTGTACGTCTCCATTTGTATAGGTAATCCAGCAACAGCGTTGATCGGTAGAAACAACTGTATCTGTGTAAGAAAATTTACCAGGGTTTTCATCTCCCCATTGCTCTTCCATTTTAGAATAATCTAAGCTACGTCCATCAACGCGGGGTGGGGTACCGGTTTTCATACGTCCGGCTTCCATACCTAATTCTACCAATTGTTCAGTAATACCGGTTGATGATTTCTCTGCTGTTCTACCTCCACCAAATTTTTTCTCACCAATATGGATGGTTCCATTTAAGAATGTACCATTGGTTAATACCACAGCAGTGCTTTCTATTTCTATACCTAAAGATGTTTTAACGCCATATACTGTATTGTCTTTTACCAATAAGCCTACAACGCTATCTTGCCAGATATCGAGGTTTTTCGTGCCTTCTAAAGCTAATCGCCACTCTTCTGCAAATCTCATTCTATCTATTTGGGCTCTCGGACTCCACATGGCAGGGCCTTTAGATTTATTGAGCATACGGAATTGAATGGTTGATTTGTCAGATATTATACCTGAATAACCGCCCATAGCATCTACCTCACGAACGATTTGCCCTTTGGCAACACCGCCCATTGCAGGGTTACAACTCATTTGGGCAATGGTACCCATATTCATTGTGATTAATAGAACAGATGATCCTAAATTGGCAGCAGCAGCAGCAGCTTCACATCCTGCATGACCGGCACCAACAACAATCAAATCGTATTTTGAAAACATTTTATTTTGTATTTTATTAATTGTTCCACGTGAAACAATCTTGTTTTTTATTTAAAAGGATAGGAGTAAATTTTATTTTTCTCCTTTTTTATTTCAACGTTCCACGTGAAACATAACGCGGAAACCAGCATAGAATTGCTTTGATTTTATTCTGAAAGCTCAAGCCAGCGCATGGTATAATCATCTAGCTTTGCTTGCAGTTTTTCAATCTCTGCTGATACTTCTTGTATTTTAATGTAATCGGAAGCATTAATGCTATTTAAGGTTTGGGTAAGCTCTGCTATTTTGTTCTCCATTTCTTCCATTCCCTTTTCGCTATCTTCTAATTCTTTCTGCTCTTTGAAACTTAATTTTTTTGTTGCTTTAACTGGTGTTTGTTCTACAACAGGCTCCGGTGCTTTTTTAGTTTCAGCTTTTGCTTTAGGTTGTTCTAAGCTTAACCTGTACTCTGAGTAGTTACCATTGTAAATTTTTACAACACCTTCGCCTTCCATAATGAAGAGCTGGTCACTCATCTTGTCGAGCAGGTACCTGTCGTGAGAAACCAACATCAGGATGCCTGGGAAGTTTTCTAAAAATTCTTCCAATACATTTAAGGTATCAATGTCTAAGTCGTTTGTCGGCTCATCCAAAATCAGAAAATTTGGATTTTGCATTAATACCTTCATCAGGTTTAAACGTTTCTTTTCTCCACCGCTTAATTTCTCAACCATGCCATGTTGTTTCTTTGGTGGGAAGAGAAAAAGTGTTAATAGGGCAGAAGCGGTGATCACAGAACCATCAGCCATCTTAATATATTCGGCATCTGATTTTACAATATCAATTACACGTTCTTTTGGATCGAAAGTTAAACCACCTTGTTTATAATAGCCAAACACGGTTGTCTCTCCAGTATCTACCTTGCCACCTTCTGGTTTTAAATTGCTGGTGATGATATTTAGAAGTGTCGATTTACCTGTTCCATTTTTGCCGGCTAAACCAATACGATCGCCTTTTTTGAAAGTATAGCTGAAATCGTTGATGATCGGCCGGCCATCAAAGCTTTGTTTAATGTGTTCTAACTCGATTATCTTGCCACCCTGGCGTGACATCTTCATTTTTAGGGTAACATTCTGATTGTCAGTCTTTTTCTTAGTTTTTTCTTCTAATTCGTAAAAAGCATCGATCCTGGCCTGAGATTTCGTTGCACGCGCCTGTGGCATGCGTCTCATCCACTCCAATTCTTTCTTTAATAGCTGTTGGTTCTTATGTAAAACCGTTGCGTCCAGCGCTTCTCTTTCGGCTTTCTTTTCTAAGAAGTAGGCGTAATTTCCGTTATAGTTGAAAATTTTACCACGGTCTAATTCTACAATGGTATTGCAAACATTATCTAAAAAGTACCTGTCATGCGTAACCAGAAGAATGGTTTTCTGCCCGGTAGTTAAAAGTTTTTCTAACCATTCAATGGTATCTATATCCAAATGGTTGGTAGGCTCATCCAATACTAAAATTTCCGGATCTTCAATTAACAGTTTAGCCAAAGCCAAACGCTTCTTTTGTCCACCCGATAGGGTAGAAATTTTTTGCTGAAGATGAGTAATCCCCATCCGGTTAAGGATAGTTTTAATCTCATGCTCATATTCCCAGGCATTGTGTTCACTTAATTCCTCGTATAAACGGTTGAGTGTTTTTTCGTCGGGATTCGGATTTTCAATTAATTCCTCGTACTCTTTAATGAGCTGTTGCTGCTTATTCTCCAGCGAAAAGATGTGATCGCTAATCGAAAAGCCCTCGGTAAACTGAGGTTCCTGGTCTAGGAATCCAATTTTAACGGATTTATTTTTTACAATTTTACCTTCAAGCGGAGGGAACCTTTCGGCAAGTAATTTCAATAATGTACTCTTACCTGCGCCATTAATACCAACCAACGCCACGCGCTGCCCGGAGTTAATACCCAAGGTTAAATTTTTAAATAACCATTCGTCATGATAACCATGCCCTAAGCCTTCTGCCGCAATTAATGTGCTCAATTTTTTTGTATTTCGGATTTATAAAGAAAAATTAGTGCAAAGGTAAGTATAAATTATTTGGAACGTTGAACTGATTGTTTCAAAGCTGTTCTGTATCAGCTAAAAATGGCAGAAGATTGATGTATTGCTCTTGTGCCATAGGAGCGATTTAAACCTGAATAATACGTTTGTAAAAGAAAACAGCGGTCGGACTCGCTCCACCGCTGCTTCAATCATTAACTAAAACTAAACTTTATCTTGTGTGGTGCCTCGAAAATAATCCGTGCATCAACTTTAAATCATCATGTGGAAAGCATGAATAGATATGGATACTTTTCTTGCTATTTCTATGTATAAGACTGTTGTAAACAAGAAAAGTTGCAGCAGAATAAGCTGTATTATACCAGCAGAGATTAATTATCGACGAACGGTCGTAACTTTTAGACGAACGCTGATGAAAGGTGGGAAAGTATTGCGAAGGATCTAGGAAGAAAGGTAAATATGAAACCGACCGTTATCTTCGATGGAAAACAAGGGTGGATAAATAAGAGGTTCTTCGTTGCACTCAGAATGACAGGTTTAAATAAGACCTGCCTCGGCTCTGTAACCTAAGTGTTCATCTTCTTTTTGGGTCATAAGGGCTTTGGCTGCCTTTCCTTTGTCTTTATAACCCAATAAATGGAGGGTTCCGTGCATCATAATGCGGCAAACTTCATCAAATGCATCGGTTTTGAAAGTAATGGCATTCTCTTTAACCCGTTCAATGCTGATGAAAATATCACTTACAATTAACTTTTCTTCTTCAGAATTATCAAAAGTAATGATATCTGTATAAGTATCATGATTCAGGTATTGCTGGTTAATGCCTAGCAAGTACTCGTCACTACAGAAAATAAAATTAAGTTCGCCCAATTTGAAACCTTCTTTTTCGATACTGGTTTTAAGCCACTTCTTGATTTTAAGTTTTTGAGGGAGATTGTAGGTTACTGATTCTGTAAAAAACGATATTGCAGCCATGTTTGTGTTTTATGGTTGCAAATTTAGTAAATATTCCAATACCCGTTTGAAGGTGGGGCATATAAACAAATTGTCTTATAGGAGGTCCGTTTTAGGAAGAACAAAGGTTTTGGAATCCCCTAAAGGTATCGTCATTCCCAGCTTGACTGGCAATCTTAGTGCGAGATTAGTTGTAACTAAGATTTTAAAATTTTCTGTCTGCAGCAGGCAGGCTTTCCCGAAAAGCGGGGGCAGGCTATTGTTTCTCCTTGCAATAACGTGTTTTAGAGACCCTGAAATAAATCCGATAGCTATCGAATCATGGTGACGTATTCGTTGCTATTGTACCAAATTCAACGATTTTAAATACTCGGCTATTTTATTTTTATAATAGTAATTTAAAGCAGGAGGTAGTTTCTGCAGCATATCATTACCATTCTGTTGTTGTTTCTGGTAATCCTTAAGCATTTTCTGGTAAGAAGGCGGAAATTCTTTAGCGGCTTTACTTTCACGTTTCGAATCTTCTTCCTGATCGCGTTCAGCTTTTTCGGCTTCCAATAGCTTGGTAAGCAGTTCTTTCTGGCGGTTTAAAGTTTCCTGTTGTAAACGTTTATTAACCAGATCACTTTCAGTTTGTTTCATTTCCTGTATGGCTTCATTTAGGTTGCCCATTTTACCTTTGCCATCTTTGTTTTCCTCCCGGTTAATTTTTTCCAATGCCTGGCGGATCATTTGCTGTTGCTGGGCCATTTTACCAAACTCCTGACTCATTTGGCCTTTACCTACTGTGCCCTGATTACCTCCTGATTTCTGCATTTGCTCCCTTGCTTTCTGCATATTTTTATTCAGTTGATCCTGCATTTGCGAAAGCTGTTTCATGCCCTGTTTTTGTTTTTTGCCGCTACCACCACCTTTGCTGTTTTTCTGCATGTTTTGCAACTGGTTAAGGGCTTCACTCAGCATTAAGCTAAGATTATTGATAGAAGTCATGGTAAACTGCTGAAAACGGTTGGCTTCGGCTGTTCTTCTGTCGCCCAGGCTTTCCAAGCTCTTATCCAGGTTAAAGTTAATCTTATTCATCTCCTCATTAACAGTCGATTCGATTTGTGGAACGCGTTTACTTAAGCTGTAAAGGCTATCTGCAATGGTTTTGAGGTTATCTTTAATGCTGCGTTGCTTCTGCACATTACTGGTATAACTGGGATCTGCAGCTGTCATTTTTTTAAGTGCCAGCATTACTTTTTCCTGATCGAAAGAGGTATTGAGGAGATTTTCAAGCAATCTGCGCAGTTCTTTGGCATTCAGGTTGTTTTCCATCTCTTCTCCCTGTTGCTGCATATCGCTCATTTTTTTCGATAGCTTTTCCATCTGCTCAGCTGCTTTTTGTTGTTTTTGGCTGGCATTTTTCGAATCTTTTTGATCTAAAGCATCTTTACTGTCTTGTTGCTCTTTCTGGATTTCCTGTACATCTTTCTCCGGATTTTCAAAAGGATTAGGTCTTTCCAGTGACTTATTTTTTTCTTCGAGCTTTTTCAGATCGTCTTTCAGGTCTTTCATTTCCTTGTTCAGCGCATCCTGTTTCTGCTTCAAGCTCTCGTTATCCTGTTTTTTATCTTTTGTTTGATCAGCAAGCTCTTTTTGGTCTTTTGCCAGTTCGTTTAAGCGGTTAATATCGTTTTGGAGCTGCTGCTCAAATTCAAGCTGTTTATAGAGTTCTAAAATCCTATCGAGTTCATTTTTAAGCGTTTTATTATCCAGCTGCATTTTTGAAAGCTCATTTTGGGTCTGATCTTTATTTTTTTCGTTAATCAGATTCTGCAGCTTCTGCAAAAGCTCTTTTGTTTTTTCGTCTAAAACATTATCAAACAGGTCTTTAATTTGTTTTTGCTTTTCAAGCAGTTCTTCTGTTTGTTTCTGGTCTTCCTGCTGCTGAATGTTTTTCTCGTTTTGTTCTTTAATCTCTTTTACGGCCGCATCAAGCTGCTTTTGTTTATCCAAAAGGGCTTCAATCTGTTTTTTGTCTTCAAACGAAATCTGTTTTTTATCGATCAGACTTTCGGCAACCTTTTTACTTTCCTTTTCGATGGTATTGGCCAAACGGATAGCCGATTGCATTTTTTGTTTAAGGGCCTGGCTATTGGCACTTACCTGTTCTGCAGTTTCTTTTTTGGTAGGCTGTTTAAATGTTTTGATCTCCGAACGGGTAATTTTAACACCATTAACACCATCGTTATCAGCTACTTCAAAGTAATATTCAATTTCTTGCCCGGGTTTGGCTGCTGCAGCTTTAATATCCCAGAAATAAAAGAAACTATTTTCGGTAGCATTACTTTTTATTGGGATATTTTTAGTTACTGTGCTTACAATCCGGTTGTTTTCTTTAATGTTGTATTTGAAACTGAGCCGGCTAAAACCATAATCGTCGCTTACCTGACCATTAAAGTACAGTGCTTTGTTACTTACCGAGTCAGGTTTCTCTTCTACGCGAATACCCGGAGCCTGATCTTTAATTACCGTAATCTGGTGTGAAAGTGAATCGCGGAGGGTTACAAAATCATTTTTAGGCGTAATGCTGTATTTCGAATTATTTCTTATAGTAGCACTAAAAGCAGCAGCATCGTCTTCAATTTTCAATGTGTTTTCTGCTCCGTTCAGCATAAACAGGAGCACACTACTTTTTTCTGTCTTGAAATTCCAGTTTACTTTTGTTCCCTCAGGTAGGAGCATATCGCCCACATTTGAAATTACTTCAGCTTTTTTACCCAGATAGGCTGGGAAGGTAAGTGTAGCTGTGGCGTTTAACAATTCTGGACGTGGCTTAACCGAAATGGTAAATACAGCAGAATTAAATCCACCGCCTTTGAAAATCAGTTTTTTATCGGTTTGTATATTTTTAATAGGATAATTAAACCGGGTAGTGCCTTCTTTTTCGGCTTTGTAGGTGTTTTTGCCATCTTCTACATAAACTTCGGCAGGCAATTGGTCGCCGGTTAGCTTAATATTTAGCATTACATCATCACCCTGTGTAACTGTGAGGTTCTTATTTAGGACTGTAAATGCAAAAGGTGCTTTGGGTGCAATGTATTCATCGTACTTAAAAAAACTGTTGGTGCCATCGCGTAAAATAGCCGGAGCAATAATACCGATCAAAAGAATAATAGAAAGTGGAACGAACAGATATTTTAAATATTTACGGTTATCATTTATGCTTACCGCAGTATAAAAAGGAACAGGTTTAAGCTCCAGTATTTTTTGATCAATACTGGCCAGGATCAGTTGGTTATTTTCGGACGATTTTTCTGAAAGATGATGAAGTTGAAGGGTATTAAGCAGTTTATCTTTAATATCGGCAAAATGATCGCCTATAATTACTGAAGCTTCATCAAAAGAAAGATGTTTACCTAGTTTTAGCATCGCCAGGAGCGGTTTTAAGATTAGAAAACCGATCAGCAACAAACCCGTGAGTAGGTAGGCAAAGAAAACGAAGGTTTTAAAACCAGCGCCTGGATTTAAATAATAAAGGCTTAAAAATACGAGCAGGTAAAGCCCTAAAAGAATGGCTGCAACGTAGATACTACCCCGTAAAATCTTATTCAAATAAAATTTGCGGATAAATTCGTCGATTTTTCTTAATAAGTCGTTGTAGTTTTTGCTCACCATATCACCGTAAATGTAAAAATTGTTAGCATCAATTAAAAGAAATCTGCTCATAGCATAACGTGTTTATTACAAATTGGTTATGTGCGGCGTATTTTTCAATTTAATGCCAAAACGGACTAAAACCGATTATGTAGCTTAAAATCAGACAAACGTTTGTTTAACGTCGCAGAGTTAATTTTTTTAAGAAAATGTGTTAAAAATTTTACTATAAGTTGATATTTACTTAATGAAAAAATATCTTTGGTTTATCAACCTCTCGAAAGAACTATTAAATCATCCCTTTTTAATATTTGTTAGGATAGCAAACTAATGAACCATGTTGCTGATTTAGCGTCGGGTTGCTTACAAACTTTTCAAACCGTTTATAGTTTGTTCAACCAAAAACTTTATGCTTATATTCTGAAGAAAACCAATTCAGCATATATGGCAGAAGAGGTGGTGCAGCTTACTTTTATCCGTTTATGGGAAAAACGCGAGACTTTATCGGCAGAGTACAATCTTTCTACCCAGATTTTCAGAATAGCGGGAACAATTTTAATCGATCAGTTAAGAAAAGAAGCGGTGAGTAAAAAACACCTGAGTGTTGTTGAAGACGATTTTGCCTTAAAAACAGATACCGAACAACCTGAAATGCTTCATGCCCTTGAACAAGCTATTGAACAGATGGCTCCCGTGCGTAAAAAGGTATTCAAAATGAGTAAAGTTGATGGTTATTCGTACAAAGAGATAGCAGAAATGCTTTCTATTTCGCCAAAAACTGTAGAAAATCACATTTCGCAGGCATTAAAACAGCTTAGGGCTGCTTTTTCTTCTATTATTTCGCTGGCTGTTATTATGGAGGCCATAATCAAGAAATAATTCACCTGATTTTTAATCCTCAGCACATTATTTTTAAAAATTATCTAAAATATTTTTACTCCACTAGGGGTAAAGCGCTTTCAAAAACGTAATGTAGTTATGCAAATCAACCAAAAACTTGTGGAGAAGTTTTTTTCTGGCCAATGTACTGCCGCGGAAGCCCGTATGGTAAGTGAGTACCTGGCTGATGAAAACAACCGCGAAATTTATTTAAACAGCGAGGAATGGGAACATTTTGAGCCTGTAGAAAAGGTTGATGCAACAATTTCGGACCGGATTTATGTCAATGTAATCGATCATATTCACGATAAACGGGAAACCAGACGTATCCGTTTCAGATACCTGGCTTATGCGGCATCAATTGCATTAATTGCGACGGTAGGATTGGTAGCTTACAAACTGGGGAGTAACCGTATTACAAATACGAGCCATTCGGCTATCAACCGGATAAAACCCGTTACCAGGATTGAAAAGTTTATTACCAATACTTCAGCAGTAAAACAAACCTATACTTTACCTGATGGAACCATAGTTGAACTGGATCCGAAAAGTGAAGTCAGTTATTTTCCTTTTGATCAGGGAAAAAGGGATGTTAATTTAATTGGCCAGGCTTTATTCAGGGTGCATAAAGATAAAGCGAAACCTTTTACTGTTTTTGCCAATAACCTGGCAACCACAGCTTTGGGTACTGTTTTTGAAATTACCGCATTTAAAAAAGATTTATATACTAAAGTGCGGTTAATTGAAGGAAAGGTAGTGGTTAAGCCTCAAAACAAGCTCTTATCGGCCGGGGTAGAAACCGTGTATTTATTACCGGGAAAGGTATTTACGGTAAATATGCAGACTTACGCAGCCAGCGTTAAGCCGTTTAATGTTGTGGCGCCTAAAAAACTGGAGACATTGGATTCTGGAAAGGCAATTGTAACCGAAGCAGCCATTGTTTTTGACAATGAACCGCTATCAGAGGTTTTTAATACACTCGAAACTAAACTGAACATAAAAATAAATTATACTACAAATCAGCTTAATAAAAAGGTATTTACAGGGCAATATGAATTCGGACGCGATGACATTGATGCTTTCTTAGATATGCTTTGTTCATTAAATAATCTGACTGTAGATAAAACAGATGTGGGATATACGATAAAGAAGATTAAATAGAAACCAGCGTACAACTAAACCAAACAAACTAACTTCATGATTAAAATTTTTACTAAAAGGAGCGTTCCAAAACGCGCCCTGCTGCTACTGCTTTGTCTTTACCTTGGGGTAAAGGCTTATGCACAAACACCTGCAGTTAAGGGAGTTGTGAAAGATGCCAAAGAAACTATTGTAGGAGCCACCATTATTGCGCAAAACGTGCAAACAGGGGTAAGAACTACAACCTCATCTGATAAAAACGGGGTATTTACTTTCGTCAGATTAGCGTCCGGACCATACAAATTCACCATTAATTTTATTGGCTACGAATCAAAAATCGTAACAGGGTTTGTAAAAGAGGGGGGCACCTTTTCACTATCGGTTGAGCTAAAACAAAGTAATATATCTCTTGATAAAGAGGTTGTTGTTACGGGTACAGGTATTAATAGAAATAAAAATACTTTTACCGGAAGTACAGCAACGTTCTCCGGTGATGCCCTTAAAATGGTTGGAAATAATAACATTATCCAAAGCTTAAGAACTTTAGATCCTTCTTTCTTATTGATAGAAAATAATCTGGCGGGTTCTAATCCAAATGTTTTACCTGTTATTGAGGTAAGGGGTAAAAGTAGTGTACCGAGTGCCAGTTTAAGAGATCAGTTTGGAGGAGATCCGAATCAACCCTTATTTATTTTAGATGGTTTTGAATCAAGTTTACAAACCATTGTGGATTTGGATATGAACAGGGTGGGATCGGTTACAATACTAAAAGATGCGGCATCAACCGCTTTGTATGGCGCCCGAGCATCGAATGGGGTAGTTGTTATTGAAACCATACGACCAAAACCCGGTGAACTTCAATTTACCTATTCGAATGATTTCAGGGTAGAAAACCCGGATTTGTCTGGATACAATATGATGAATGCGTCAGAAAAACTTGAGTTTGAGCGATTATCTGGCAGGTATTCCACCTCTGATGGTAACCCGACTCAGCAAGTTTTTTTAGATCAGCTTTATAACTCGCATCTGGCAGCAGTTAGAAAAGGAGTTGACAGCTATTGGTTAAGCGAGCCGATACAGACCGGCTATAGTAATAACTCATCGGTATTTGTACAAGGTGGTGATAATACCTTTACTTACGGTGTGGGTATGAATTATAAAACTCAAACAGGTGCAATGAAAGGTTCGGGAAGAGATAGCTACAGCGGAAGCATTAACCTTACTTACAGAAAAAACAAATTGAACGTAAATAATGTGACTTACATTCGGGGTTACTCAGCATTTAATTCTCCATATGGTTCATTTGCTGATTACGTAAATGCCAACCCATATTACGAAAAGAATTACACAAACCGATATTTGGAAGTTACGCGACAAACTAACGGCACAGAAATAAAAGTTAGAAATCCCTTATATGACGCTACGCTTCCTCAGTATGATAATACCAAAAATTTAGAGGTTCAGAATAATTTGAATATCAACTACGATTTAACCAAAGATTTAAGGTTAAACGGAGCCCTTCAAATTACAAAGGGGAATACAAATGCAAAAAAATTTCGGGCACCTGAAAGCAGCGAATTCGAAGATGTTACTTTATTAAGAAAAGGAACTTACAGGGATAGCAGCGGTACTAATTTGTCTTATCAGGCAAATGTATTGCTTACCTATTATAAAGTAATTGCTGAAAAGCATACGCTGAATGCGAATTTCAGGGCAACAGTTAACGAAAGCCAAAACAGCGACTATTACACGATTTTAGAGGGGTTTCCACAGGGAAGCAATGGTAATCCACGTTTCGCCTATGGTTATTCGATAAGTAACCCTCCTGGTGCTTCATCCAGAGTTTACAGGACCCTGAACGGGACTATTTCTGCAAATTATGCTTATGATAATCGATTTTTGGTCGATGGATCGTACAGATTGGATGGTTCTACTGCTTTTGGAAGAAACAAACAGTTTTCGCCATACTACTCTGTTGGTTTAGGTTGGAATATTCATAACGAAGACTTTTTTAAAGGAAAGACATGGATAAACAGATTAAAGATTTTTGGAAACATTGGTGTAACGGGTAACCAAAATTATGGTAATGTAACTTCCGTTTCTGTTTACAATTACAATAGTAACAGCAACTACAATCAATTTGGGCAGGGCATTGGCTTAACTACATTGGGTAATCCTGATTTGGCTCCACAAAAAACTACGCAGATTAGTGGAGGAATAGATTTTATGCTTTTTAGCAGCAGATTTACGGGTTATATTAATGCTTACAATAAAAAAACGGATCCACTGGTTGTTGCTGTTGATCTTCCATCTTCAACAGGAGTATTCAGTTACCCTTTAAATGCAGGCACTTTAACCTATAAAGGAGTAGAAGCAAAGTTAAATTACTCTCCGATTTACAACCCGGCCAAAAGGGTTGTATTAATGATTGGTCTTACTGGATCAATGTTTAAAAGTAAGTATGCAGACTTCGGAAATACTTTAAACTCATTAAATAAGCAACAAGAGTTAAATAAATCAACGTTAAGATTTACGGATGGTTATAGTGCTGAAACCATTTGGGCAGCTAAATCTTTAGGTATTGATCCTGCAACCGGCAGAGAAATATTTTTAACGCCAAGTGGTCAGTATTCTTTTGATTATAATGCTGCAAATATATTACCGGTAGGCAATACAACGCCTACAGTTGAAGGAGTATTTACTACCAATTTAATGTATAAAGGTTTTAATTTGGGTATTAACCTGAGGTATAAGCTCGGGGGAGATATATTTAATAGGGCTTTGTTCGAAAAGGTAGAAAATATTAGTTTTTCTAGCATTACACTTAATCAGGATAGAAGAGCACTTTATGACAGGTGGCAAAATCCTGGTGATATAGCTCAGTTTAAATCTATTTCTCAAACCGCTACAACACCAATTTCTTCGCGATTTGTACAAAAGGAAAATGTAATAACCGGGGAATCTTTCAATCTGGGTTACACTTTCGATAATAATGTATGGGTGCGAAAACTGGGCATGCGTTCATTTAATATCAATGCATTAGCCAGCGATATTTTCACTGCATCGACAGTTAGGCGCGAACGGGGAATAAACTATCCTTATGCCAGAACAGTAGCGTTTAGTTTCAGGGCTTCATTTTAAACATAGAGAGATGAAAAAGAATAACATAAAATTATTTGTAACAGCAGTTGCATTGTCTCTGTTGTTTGGTGGATGTAAAAAATTCCTTGATGTTCAACCCGAAGACAAGGTTTTAGAAACGCAGGTTTTTTCTAGCAAAAGTGGTATTAATACCGCTTTAAATGGATTATACATTAATTTATCTAAGGGAGATTTATATGGCGAAAACCTTACGCTTTCTACTTTAGATATTTTAGCGCAGAGATATAATATCGCATCAACTCACGATTTATACAAAATTGCATCTTATGCCTATGCAGATAAGCCGGCAATTACAAAGTTTGATGCTATCTGGACTCAGGCATATTCCAATATTTTAAATATTAATAGCTTTTTAGAAAATTTAGAAAAATATAGTGGTGTATTGGACGCCAAAACGGAGTCGCTTTATAAAGGTGAAGCCATTGCGATGAGAGCGCTTTTGCATTTCGATATGTTACGTATTTACGGACCAAGATATAGCACAGCCGATTCTACTAAACAATCTATTCCATATTATGAAAATAGTCAGTCAAAAATTAATCCGCTTCTGCCTGCTAACCAGGCTATGCAGAAAGTCTTAACTGACCTTCTGAAAGCTGAAACATTACTTAAAGACGATATAATAACTACAACTGTTGGTGTTAACCCACCTGTAGCAAATGGCGATGTTGACTTTGCAAATAACGCCAGAAACTATCGCTTAAATTATTATGCGGTAAAGGGCTTACAGGCACGTGCTTATTTGTATAGGGGAGATAAAGTTTCTGCTTTGGCAGCAGCTAAAGTAGTTATTCAACAAGCAGATAAATTTAAATGGACTACAACTACAAATGCACTGAGCGAAAAAGTAAATCCTGACCGGGTATTCACTACAGAAATGATTTTAGGCATTATGAATACACAGCTATATAATAACTACCTAAACTTATTTGATCCGGCAGTATCTGACCCTAAAATTTTAGCTCCGGCAGCTGCCAGGTTAAGTGCTGTTTTCGAATCAAACGAAAGTGACTATAGATATAATTTAAACTGGCAAATACCATCAACGGGCATAAAGAGTTTCCGTACTTTTTACAAATATGCCGATGTAGTAGATAAAACTAAGGCATTCAGGTTTACTATTCCGCTTTTGAAAATCAGCGAAATATATTACATCGCAGCCGAGTGCGAGCCGGTAGCTGCAGATGGGATTAACCAGCTTAACATTGTTCGTTTTAACCGTGGCTTAACTAATCTTGCTGCTACTGTTAACGTTAATACAGAATTGCAAAAAGAATATCAAAAGGAATTTTTTGGAGAAGGCCAGTTATTTTATTACTACAAGCGTAGAAATGTAACCTCAGTTGGAAACGGAACAGGAAGCGGCAATATTACGATTGTTCCTGTAGTTCCTTTACCATTATCAGAAAGTCAATATCGCTAACCTCAAAAATAATTCCATGAACAAAATTAAATTTTATGTAGCAGGTTTATTCCTATTGATATTGGCAAACGCCTGTAAAAAGAACCTGGAAACTTACAGTGGCAAAAACAACATCTATTTTAACGAGGCAGGGAGATTACCTGCTTTTACAGGTGAGGTAATCAAAGATTCGACAGTAATGTCTTTTTCGTTGGCTAAAAGTACGGATTCGGTTGTAAATATGATTATTAAAACAACGGGAGCGTTAAGCAGCGAAGACCGTACTTATAAATTAATTATCGACCCGGTTTCGACCGCAATAGCTGGAAAGCATTTTGATGCACTACCTCAAACATTTAGTATTAAAAAGAACAAACTTCAGGATACAGTTAAGATAAAATTTCACAGAACGGCTGATTTGCAGACTCAAAACTTTACACTGTTTTTTAAGCTTGAGGCGAATGAAAACTTTGTTACCGATATGGTTGATAAGGTAATTAATACCACAACCGGACAAAGATTAAGTTTTATCAGATACAGATGGTTTTTAAATGATATCATAAAAAAACCAGGAAGATGGTTAGATGGATATTTAGGCACTTTTACCCGGAAAAAGCTAAGCCTGTTGGTTCAGGTATTAAATGTCGATCCATCATATTTGGATACATCAGTGTCAATAGCAGAAATGACAGCCTACGGCAAATTTATGCAACGGTATTTAAACGAGCAAAAAGCGGCAGGAAATACCATTTACGAAGAAGATGGTTCGGAAATGATTATGGGTGTATCCGTTCAATAATACTAACCTTAAAAGAATTAATCATGACTTTCAATAAATATATATTATTAATTGCGATTTGCATTTTAGGAGGATTTAGCGCCTGCAAAAAAGACCTCGGTAATTATAATTACGATGAAATAAACCAGCTTTCATCCGTTAATGGAATTGCATCCGATATAACAGCCATATATGGTAAACAGTTTGTTTTAAAACCAGAACTAAAATTTACACAGGATGCTGGAACAGATGAATCGAAATACAGCTACGAGTGGTCTTACATCGGGCCAAATGGTTTAGGCGGATCTAAACTTTTTACCCTGGCTACAACAAGAAACCTCGATCTTAAAATGACCATTGTTGCAGGGAGTTACTCATTTTATTATGCTGTAACGGATAAAAATACTGGTGTAAAATTCAGATATCCTTTTACCTTAAAGGTTGTAAATGAAATAAACGAAGGATGGATGCTGATGTGCGATGTATCCGGCAAAGCAAGGGTTGATATGCTATCGCTCAATACCAGCGGTGACTTCGATTTAGTTACAGATCTATTGGCCACAACAGGTTCGGACCTGAAACTGGATGGAAAGCCTGTTATGACCTATACTTACAGTACTGGTCTTTTAATTGGCCCTGATGCCATTAGTTACGGCGTTTATTTTGGAACGGATAAAAGTACTCAAAAAGTAGATCCAAATACATTTAAATGGACCAAAACAATGGGGTTGACTTACGAGATGTTTGGGAATATTCCTGAGGGTTTTTATGCTGATGTAATAAAACAACGGGGAGGCGGGGCTTCGTATATGATTGGAAAAGGTGATGCTTACTATTATGAACGGGTACAGAATATTTATTATTCGGCTCCGATAAACTATATTGCTATAGAGCAAAAAGGATTTAAAGTTGCTCCTTTTATAGCCGGAAATCCGCAAGTTGTTTCCAATGCCCACGCAATCTTTTATGATATTACCAATCGCAGGTTTGTAAAACATGCGGGTACATCTGCAACCTGTACTACATTACCCGATCCGCCAGATGCGCAAAAGCTTTTCAGCTTTACAACCGGCATGGATTTAACTTATATGCAGTGGGTAGCATTTAACGGAGGAGAAGTATTTAGCATACTTAAAGATCCTAATTCAACAAAAAGATATTTAGCCAGATTTAACAGCGCCAATAATGCCCAATCCTACTACAGCGAAATTTTAGCGACCGATTTTGCTAATGCAGAACAATATGCGATAAGTCCTGATTTAGGCTACATATTTTATAACGTTGGTGCTAAGGTTTATGAATACGATATGTCTTTAAAAACCACAAAACTGATGTTGGATATGGGGGCTAAGAAAATTTCTCTCCTTCAGTTTTATGAGTTTAAGAGTACCACAAAATATAAAGATTCGAATAAGTTAATGGTTGGATCTTACGATGCTGCGTTAACCGAAGGCCAGAATGGAAGCCTTGGCATTTATACAGTTCCACCTGTAAATGGAGACCTGGTTCTTTATAAAAATTATAGTGGTTTCGGAAAGGTAAAAAGCATAACCTACAGAGAACGTTAATCAAAAATCTTGCAAAAACATACAAATAAACCCAATGAAAATGAAAAAATTATTAAGTGCCGGTCTTTTATGCCTGGCCTCATTAACTACTATGGCGCAATTGCCTGTAGAAGTAAAAGGATTGTTAAAGAAAAAACGCCTTTCTGCCGTTAAGCTTTTTAAAGTGAAAGATGGCAAGGCAGTAGAAATTGCCAATACTACACCAGCAGAGAAAGGACAGTTTGGTTTTCTTTTTTATCCCGAATACGAAGGCTTGTACGTAATTGGTACAGGTAATGAAGGTAGCCCGAATGATAACTATAAATTTTATTTTAAAGGTGGCGAAGAATTATCAGTAAGCCTTTTAGATTCGAGCTATGTATTAACAGGTAAAAATAATTCGAAAGAAAATACGGTACTTACCCAATGGCACGATTTGACCCATCCTTTAGAACAAAAGGCCGTGAATTTTATGAAAGTTCAAAGCACTTTTGTTGATTATTTCCCTGAGCAGGAAGAGATTGTGGCTAAGAGCAAAACTTTTTTAAATGGAAAAACTACTGGAAATGCGAAATTCGATAAAGAAGTTAAAAACATTATGGCTTGGGATTTAGCATCTTATGCTACTAACTTTCTAAATACACCAAGAAGTGCACACCCTTCTGTTGAAGAATACAGTAATTTTTACAGTACACTTAAAACCGGCGATTTTGCGAAAACAACAGCAAATGTTTACCGCTATCCCTATGGCTTTAGAACTTTAAGCGGGCTGATCAGCCTCAATATGCGTCAGGAAGCTAAGGCTTATAAACGAGGTCCGGAAGGAGTAGATTTAATGACTTCTTTTGTGCCAAACGATACCTTAAAGGGTGATATGATTTTAGATAATGCAGCAGGTTATAAAACAATTACCGAATACGAAGCACTAATAAAAGGTAGGGAAAAATACATCCTTACCAAAAGACAGGCCGATAGAAGTGCAGCAATTATGAACCCTTTATTGACTTATAAGCCCGGTACTGATGCTTTTAAATTTGCATACGAAGATAAGAATGGAAAGCAGGTTACGATGGAGAGCTTAAAGGGGAAAGTGGTATTGGTAGATGTTTGGGCTACCTGGTGCGGACCTTGCAGAGCTGAAATTCCTTATCTGAAAAAACTGGAAGAAGAAATGAAAGGAACCGATGTTCAGATTATCAGCCTATCAACTGATGCGGTTAAGGATAAAGAAAAATGGCAAAAAATGATCAAAGATGAAAATCTGGGTGGTTTACAACTTTTTGCCGGAGGACCTGAAAACGAATTTTCAAAATATTATAAAGTAAATACCATACCGCGTTTCCTGGTTTTCGATAAGCAGGGAAAAATTGTGACCGTTGATTCTCCGCGTCCATCTAACCCTGAATTAAAAGCATTATTGCAAAAAACACTTGCCAACTAATCATCCCTGATACTCCGGCTATAAATCAATAGCCGGAGTCATTATTGCCTTAAAATATCTGATATGAAAACAATGAAAACATTGTTAATAGCTACGCTTTTGCATTTTTTTTTACCTAAAGCTTATAGCCAGAATGATAGCATTCAGATTTCTGGACGCTTAAAAGGGCTGGGCAATAAGTCGGTATGGATTTCTTTTGCAGATGATGCCGGGTTATCAAGGAGCTATAAAGCCAATGCCAATAACGATGCTTTTACCTTAAAAGTACCGCGTTTACAAAATCCGGCCATTGCCCGCTTCGATGTCTCAATATCAAGAACCAGCACCAGGAATTCAAATCCTGCACCCAAACTAGATCTGTTCGTTTTTGATCGGGATATCAGCATAAAGGGCGATGCGCTATTGGTTCAGTTTGCCGATGTAAATGGCGATGAAGAAAATAATGCATTGGCGGTATATAAGCAACTGGTAAAAAAGGGCGAAATGCGTAATTACGAGATTATGCAACAGCTTTTTAATGAAGAAAAAATCACCAGTTCTGCAAATAAAGAAGCCTTAATGGCAGAGGCTACAGCCATCAACAGAAAACTCGTTAACGTAAAAAGAGATTTTGTTAAAACGCACCCCAATGCTTTTGCCTCAGTGTTTTTATTAACGCGAATGGAAAACCTGTATACGGCTGGCGATTTTATTTCCACGTGGAACAGTCTATCGCCCAAATACAAAAATCATCCCGTTGCCGAAAAAATTAAAGCTTATATCAAAAAAATAAGCACCACGCCAGAAGGCGCTGATGCCATTGGTTTTCAGAAAACCGATAACCATGGAAATACCATTAGTCTGGGCAATTATAAGGGAAAAACTGTACTGCTCGATTTTTGGGGCAGCTGGTGTGGCCCATGCCGGGCAAGTAATCCGCATTTAAAAGCATTATATGCGAAGTATCAGTCAAAAGGTTTCGAAATTATCGCCATTGCACAGGAACAGAAGAAGGATCTTGAAGAGGCACGCAGCCTTTGGCTTAAGGCCATTGAAGAAGATGCACTTCCTTATATCAACGTACTTAATAACGAAGATATAGATAAGCAAAACCTGGTAAAAGATTATAACATCATGGCTTTTCCGACCAAAATATTGGTGAGCAACGAAGGCAAAATATTAATGCGCATTACTTCAAGCGCCACTGATGACATTGATCGTGCCCTCGAAAAAATTTATGGATTTTAAATCTACCTATTCAGCTAAAAATGAAAATTAAAGCAATACTATTTCTTGGGTTTTTGGTTTGTTCGCTCCAGCTTCGGGCGCAGCAGGCCAGCACACTCATTGAAAGCATGAATCAGATGTTTGCCCAAAAGGCCATTGATCCGGTTAAAACCATGTTAAGCGGCAGTTTTTCAATTGCGGCCTATACAAGACCTTCGGCCGACAGGATGTTAAAGACAATACTGGAGCGCTATCCGTGTGATTCGATTCAGCTTAAAAGTGAAACTAAAGCAGGCGAAATGACCCGCTTAACCATAGTACCTTTTAGTAAAGGAAAAGCAGGTAAAGAAAGCAGCATTTACACTGATGGAAGCTATAAGCTGCTGTACACCGATATTTTCGACCAGCTTTACGGCATGAACCGCTATAAAAAGTCGGTACTGGTCGCCAAAATCCCTTTCGAGGTCGAGAATGGCTCGATTATTTTAACCGTGAAAGTTAATACCAGCGAAAGGCCGCTAAAGCTCCTTTTTGATACGGGTGCCGATGGCATGGCCATTACCAAAGCCCTGGCCGATTCGGTAGGCATTAAAGCCAGTCGCCAGCAAAATACCTCGGTAGTAGGGGGTAATATGAATATTTCTGTTTCAGAAGGGAATACCATCAGGCTCGATACCTTTGTGCTTAAAAACCAGAGTTTTGCTATTTTTCCTGAAATGCACAAGGGAAGCGATGGCATTATCGGCAACAGCATCGCTAAAAACTATATCACCAAAGTAGATTTCGATAAAAAAGAGCTTTCGCTTTATACTTTTGGCGATTATACCTATCAAGATCAGGGCATATCGGTGCCGGTAACCGTCCCGGCAGGTTTGTTTATTATTCCAGGCGAGGTTAGCGTTGTACCCGGACAGGCCAATACAGGCGAATTTGTTTTCGATACCGGTGCGTCTTATAATCTCATTTGCTTCAGACCCTTTGTAAAAAAATATAAACTATTGGTAAGTGGTTTTAAACCCGAATATAACGGTACAACCACCAGTATGGGCATGAGCACACCAACCTATAGCGGCCGTGCAGCGTCGTTTTCTTTTGCAAGTATGCCTAAGCTAACCGATTTTCCGGTTACCCTGATGGCGGGAGGTGGTCAAAGTGAGAACTGGAACCCGGGTTTTGACGGATCTATCGGTATCAGAACGATTGGACGTTACAATTTCACCATTAACATGCAGCAGAAAGAAATTCATTTCGTACCCAATCATACCTTTAATTTTCCGCATGATTTTGTTTTGGGCGCTTACCTTTTTGGTTTCGACGCTGACGGGAAATTAAAGTTGCTCAGTGTAGTAAGTCCTGTAGAAGGCGAAACCCTGAAAGCCGGACAAATTATCGAGAGTATTGATGGTGTTGCAGCAGCAACGCTGCTTAAAGACAACAAAAAAATGCTTGCCGTTTTAGGTGCACCGGCGGGTAAAATCTTCAAAATTGCCTACACCGCCAATGGAGCGAAACAAAATATTTCAATAACCAAAAAATAGATTTATGAAGAAACTAATTCATACCCTTTGCCTTTTGTTAACCGCAATAGGTTGCCTGGCACAAAACCAATCCTTAAACAGTGTATTGAAACAGGCTAAAAAAGAAAACAAGCTCATTTTTGTCGATTGTTATTTCACCGGCTGCATTCCTTGCGCCCAAATGGACGAAAATGTTTTTCCCAATGCGTTGGTTAAGGCAGAAATGGATAAAAATTTTCTAATGCTTAAAGTTGATATTTTTAAAGATAAACTGGGCGATACTTTAAAAGTGCAACATATTTTAAATGGTTTTCCAACCTTTTTAGTCTTAAACGGCGACGGAAAATTAATCAGTTCCTCATCAGGATATAAAGATCCGGGTAATCTGATTGCTTTGTTTGCTGATGCCCGCCAAAAGGCTACACAGCATAAATTTTTGTCGGGATTTTCTACCAGCTATAACGAAGCAAAATATCCGGCATTTTACGTAGAATTCTGCAAAACGCGTAAAGGAGTAACTGGCGAGACCATTGCTGCCTATACCGATACTTTAAAAAACTTTAAAGCCGAAAATGCCTTATTGCCTTATTTGGTTACCAGATCGGCTGATGAAAAAGCTATTGAAACCATTTTTGCCGATTATAATGGATTTGTGGCACTTTATGGTGAAGAGGTTTTGCAACCAGTAGTGGATAATGGATTAAATCAGAAACTCGCTAAAGCAATGAAAACAAATTCAGATCAGGCCGCTTTTGATGGATTTTTGGCCAACCAGAAGAAAAATTTTTCTGATAAAACCTGGAAAATATGCCTGCAAACATTGGGCAGCCGGTACTATCTGGCGATGAAAAAAGATACCGTAGGTTTCCTGAAGTTTTCGATCAAAAATCCGGTTTTATATCAGTATCATTTCAATGCACTTTACAGCACTTTGCTAGCTAAAAAGGGCTTCAACCCTGAAGTAAACAGGCTTTTCTGCCAGTGGGCCGATGCTATTGTTACCGAAAACAGCGGACTCGAATACATGAAAACCGCGGCGGCTGTACATCGGCTGGCCAAAGACGAAGCAGGCTATAGCAAATTTGTAAAAATGGCAGCGGCTTATACGGCCAGGTATCAAATGAAAGCAGAGCCTGTTGAGATTTCATCTTCAAAATAAATAAGAAATTACATCATGTAGCAGTGGTGGAATGTTTAATAGTTAATGATCGGAAGGCTTACCTGGATGGGTAAGCTTTTTGCTTTTGTTTATATAATGGTTACATTAACTTTAATTTGTTTTCGGCCAAAAAATCTACTTTTGAATTTTTACCAAAAATAAATAATATGAAACGCGCATTAATTTCGGCCTGTATGGTTTTCATGTTTAGCTCTGCTTTTGCCCAAAAATTTAACTGGAACAAAAATCAGGTAATTGCACACCGCGGTGCCTGGAAAAAGAATAATTTCCCTCAAAATTCAATCGCATCGTTAAATGAGGCGGTAAAACTGGGCTGTTATGGATCAGAGTTCGATGTGTGGATGACAGCCGATCAGGTTTTGGTTGTCAATCACGATCCTGAATTTCAGGGATTGACGATTGAAAAGGTAAATTATGCCGATCTGCTCACCAAAACCATGAGCAACGGCGAAAAAATTCCCACTTTAGAAGCTTATTTGCTAGCCGGCAAAAAACAAAAAACAACCAAGCTTATTCTGGAGATTAAACCATCCTTAATTAGCAAGGAGCGTGGCATTGAAGTAACGAATAAGTGTGTGGAAATGGTACAGAAACTCAAAGTAGTTGAGTGGACTGAGTACATCAGCTTCGATTATGATTATTGCAAACGCATTTTAGCCCTGATGCCTAAAGCCAAGGTAGCTTACCTGAAGGGCGATATCAGTGCCGAACAAATGAAAGCTGATAAGCTGACTGGTGTAGATTACCATTACAGTGTTTACCAAAAAGATAACTGGATAGAAAATGCACAAAAACTGGGTCTTACAGTAAATGCATGGACGGTTAATACGGTACCTGAAATGCAATGGCTTCTGGCACACCAGGTAGAATATATTACCACCAACGAACCGGAAATACTTTTCGAAGAAATTAAAAAAACACCTTTGGTGAGTGGCTGGAAATTAAAATGGAGCGATGAGTTTAACGATACTGGTTTGCCATTAAGCAAAAACTGGAGTTATGATGTAGGTGGTAATGGCTGGGGCAATAAAGAATTACAGTACTACACCGATGCCGACAGCACCAATGTAGTTGTTAAAAAAGGAAACCTGAACATTACAGCAGTAAAAGCCGATAAAGAAAACAATCATTATACCTCGGCCAGGCTGGTAACTAAAAATAAATTCGATTTTAAATACGGTCGGGTAGAGGTAAGGGCTATGTTGCCGAAAGGCAGAGGTTTGTGGCCGGCAATATGGGCACTACCTACTGACTGGAAATATGGTAACTGGCCAAAAAGCGGCGAAATTGATATCATGGAACATGTAGGTTATGATCCCGACAGTGTGCATGGTACCGTGCATACCGAAAAGTTTAACCATGTAATTAAAACCCAGGTAGGTAAAGCCTTAAAAGTAGCAAACCCATATACCGAATACCACGTTTATGCGGTTGAATGGTTTGCGGATAGAATTGACTTCTTTATTGATGATCAGAAATACCTCACCTTTAACAATACTAAAAAAGGATCGGGCGACTGGCCCTTCGATCAGAATTTCCATATTATCTTAAATGTAGCCGTTGGCGGCGGCTGGGGCGGGAAAAAAGGAGTAGATGATACCATTTTCCCTGCCACCATGAAGGTCGATTATGTAAGGGTTTTTCAAAAGTAATGAGGGATAGCGGTTAACTGGTTAATTGAATTACCAACTGAGAATTGCATTATTGTTGGAACGAATAGCTTACCCAACTTCGGGCCAGAAAATTGGTAAACTCAAAATTACAAACTGCTAACTGGAAATTGCCAGCTGAAAACGATAACTTGCGGTATCTAAGCTATATTGTATAATTTATGGACTCACGTAGAGAATTTCTAAAAAAAGCGGCCTTGTTTGCCGGAGCCACTGGCATGGCCAACACTTTGCCCAGTTCGGTACTAAAAGCCATGGCCATTAACCCAGAGCCTGGTACTACATTTTACGATGCCGAGCACATTGTTTTCCTCATGCAGGAAAACCGGTCTTTCGATCACATGTTTGGTAAAATGAAGGGTGTACGCGGATTTAACGATCCACACCCTCACATCCAGCCCGATGGAAATAAAGTTTGGCTGCAAAAAGATGGGCAAGGTTACACCTATGCGCCTTTTCATGTCGACATTAACAAAACGAAAATTACCTGGCAGGGTGGTTTACCGCACTCCTGGAACGACCAGGTAGCAGCACGCAATGGTGGCCGTTACGATAAATGGCTGCCGGTTAAAACCCCTATGACTTTGGCTTACTATGATCGGAATGATATTCCTTTCTACTATGCCATGGCCGATGCCTTTACCATTTGCGACCAGCATTTTTGTTCTTCGTTAACCGGAACAACGCCTAACCGGTTATTCTTTTTTACGGGCACTGTTCGAGGCGAAAAGAGTGCCAACCGTGTTGCCGTAGTTAATAACGATCAGGCCGAATCGCAAAATAATGTGTTTGTAGATTGGCCAACTTTTCAGGAAACCTTAGAAGACAACGGTATCGATTGGCGCATTTACCAAAACGAACTCTGGACTTCTAAACTGCCTGAAGGCGAGATAGATGATTGGTTGGGGAATTATGGCGATAATCCTGTCGAATATATCAGCAGACACAATGTAAAATTGTCGGCCTATTTTAGAAAAAATGGCGATAATACCGTTAAACCGGCCTTAACAGCCAAAGAAGTCCAAGAGAAATACGATAAACTTTCTCAAAAGGAAAAAAATCTGGTCGATAAAGCCTTTACTACCAATATTTCTCAAAAAGATTATCTTGATCTGGAACCATTTACCTTTAAAAACGATCAGGGAGAATCTGAAACCATTAACATTCCGAAAGGCGATATTTTTCACCAGTTCAGAAAAGACGTAGATAGCGGTAAATTGCCTGCTGTTTCATGGTTGGTGGCACCACAACGCTTTTCTGATCATACCAGTTCACCTTTGTATGGTACCTGGTATGTAAGCGAGGCTTTAGATATTTTAACCAAAAACCCGGAGGTTTGGAAAAAAACGATCTTTATTTTAACCTATGATGAAAATGATGGTTATTTTGATCATCAGCCACCATTTGTTGTCCCAACTCCAAATGACCCTTCGACTGGAAAAGTATCAGAAGGGATCAACTTTGCTACTGATTTTGAAGGCAGAAAAGGAAGCCCTATCGGTTTAGGGTACCGCGTTCCGCTTGTGGTGGCCTCGCCGTGGAGTAAAGGTGGTTTTGTAAATTCGCAGGTTTTCGATCATACCTCGTCAATTATGTTTATGGAAAAATGGCTGGCGAAAAAAACAGGCAAAGCCGTAAAAAGCAATAACATAAGCGATTGGCGCAGGAATATCTGTGGCGATTTAACTTCGGTATTCAGGCCATACAATGGAGAAGCCATCCACTCGCCCGATCCATTAAAAAGAGAGGCCGTAGTGACCAATATTGGTAATGCCAAAAACAAACCTGCACAGGTTGGACCAACAGCTTTGAACAAGGCGGAAGTGGCTAAAATCAATAAATTCGAATCGTTTTCAGCTGAAACATCAAGCCATGCCCCGCGGCAGGAAAAAGGTGCTAAACCTGCTTGTGCATTGCCTTATCATTTAATGGTCGATGCAGTTTTGATTAACAATAGCCTTGAACTAACCTTTCAATCGGCAAAAACTTTATTTGGCAATGCTATCGAAACCGTTGGCGCGCCATTTAACATGAATACCATTGCTAAATTTAAAGGGGTTGCAGGTAAAACCTGGGCTTATGCTGTGAAAGCTGGCGATGTTTTAAAAGATAACATTGATATAGCCGATTTCGATAACGAAGTTTACGATTTGGCCATAAGCGGTCCGAATGGTTTTTACAGGAGTTTCACCGGAAGCAAGAAAAATCCTGCTCTTGCAGTAAAGGTATATCCCGAGCAAAGTGGTCTGGTTACTAAAAAGCTCAGTGGCAACCTCGTATTTGCGATTGAAAACAAAGGTACGGCCGCCATTACGGTTCAAATAATCGATAATAAATATAAATCGGCTACCAAAACGGTAACTATTAAGCCAAAATCAGACGCCAATGTGGTTTTAAATCAATCAAAAAGCGCAAATTGGTACGATTACAGCATTGTACAGTCAGGTAATACGGTATTTAAACATCGTTATGCCGGAAAAATAGAAACCGGCGAAATTACCCAAACCGACCCTTACATGGGCAACGTATAAATATCCCCCAAAACGGGGGATGGCTTTTGAAAGAAATTATGCTTATTTTGTATTATATGTGCAGTAAACTGTCTATAATTAAGGTAAGTTTCATAATTTCTTTCATTTTGCTTTTTAGCTTAAAGCTATCTGCCCAAAGCTATAACTTTACAAATTACAGTCTTAAAGATGGCCTGCCGCAATCGCAGGTAATGGTAATTTATCAGGCAAAAGACAGAACGCTTTGGCTTGGAACTTTTGGTGGTGTAAGTAATTTTGATGGCAAAGTATTTACCTCTTACAGCAAGGCAGAGGGGCTGAGCTCTAATTCTGTAAACAGTATTGTTGAGGATAATGAAGGGCGAATGCTTTTTGGTACCGAAAGAGGTATCAATATCTTAAAAAAGGGAAAAATAAGCACCTTATACCTGGGCCAGGTAGTTACGCATTTGCTTAAAGATAAAAAGGGGGTAGTTTGGGGATTAACGGAACGTCAGCTTTTTAAGGTTGTAAAGGGAAAACTCATATTTTATCCTTTTAAAAACAAAAAAATAAGCACCATTAAAGCAGACAGGCATGGTGATTTATTTGCTTTGATTTCAGGAGAAGGTATTTATAAGCTTAATGGCGATAAATGGCAACTTAATCAGGCTTTGCCACATGAAATGCAGGCCTTTGCTATCAGAGAAATCCTCTTTGATAAAAAAAACGATAACAAGATCTATTTATTAACCTATCAAAGGGGTGTTTATATACTCGAAAATGGTGCGACCCAACTCTTTTTTCAAAGTCAGGATATTGATACTTACTATTCTTTAGAACAAGATAGTAAGGGAAATATGTGGGTGGGCAGCGAAAGGGGGGCTTACCTTATTAGTAGAGATGGTACAATCATCAAATTTAACGGAGAAAATGGCCTTAGCGATAATCAGGTTGATAAGATTTTCAGTGATGCAGAAAATAACATATGGATATCGTGCTTTAGTGATGGGATTTACAAATATGAAGGCGATGCTTTTATTCGCTACAATACATTTAACGGGCAGAATGTTGCCTATCCGATAAGTGGCATCGCGGCCGATAAAAACGACGGTTTATGGATTGGAACTTATAACCGCGGGCTTTTTAAATACGACGGTAACCAGCTGGAAAACATCAACCTGCCCGATTTTATGGGCAAAAAAATATATTTTGTTTATGCCGATAAAGCTAAAAATATTTGGATTTCGGTATACAATAACGGCGTCTGGAAATACAATGGAAAACAGTTCATTCAGATATTAAAACCCGATCGTTTCGATAACAGCTCTATCGTTGAGGATTTAGAAGGGGGCATCTGGATCAATGGCCCGATGGCGTCAACATACCTGAAAGATGGTAAAACACAGAAAATAACTGGTTTTGATGGTTATTCTTCGTGCATTTATCCTTTGAGTAAGGATAGTATATTACTGGGTACATCGAAAGGGCTTACGCTAATCAGAAATAAGAAAGCGGATCCTTCATTTAAAATTAAGCAGCTTGATAATGTCTATATTTTAAGCATAATTAAGCATGGAGATAATTTGGTATTTGCCACGCTTGGCGATGGCATTGTAACCTGGAACGTGAAAACAAAAGCCATTAAGCGCTATGTGGTGGCCAATGGCTTAAATTCTAACGACATTTATAGCCTGGCAATTGATTATAGGGATCAGCTTTGGGTAGGTACTGGTAGGGGAATTAACAAACTTACTTTCAACAAGGCCGAAAATGGTTATACTGTTTTCAGAGATCATCCCCTTATTGTAGAGTGTAATCAAAATGCCATTCTACCTTATAAGAATAGCATTTTGGTTGGTACCATTACAGGTCTGGTACGGTGCAAGGTACTTACAGCCTTAGAAGCGAAAAAAAATCCCTTTATTCATATTCAGGAGGTTGGCATATATCATAAAAATGATCGCTCTAAAGATCTCTCTCTTGATCTGAACGGTCGTGGCGATAAATTTTATAAACTCAACTATAGTCAAAACCACATTTCAATTAGTTTTAAAGGGGTTTACCTTACCAGTCCGGAAAGTGTACTTTACCGCTATAAACTGGTTGGGGCCGATAACGATTTTAGTAAACCAGTACCCAATACCGAAATCGAATATTCGGCCATTAGGCCCGGAAGTTATACTTTTCAGGTATACGCCATTGCAAATGGTCAGCAATCCAACATCGAACAATTCAGTTTTACCATTGTGCCTCCATTTTACGATACCATTTGGTTTAAGGTAATGGCATTTTTGGTGATGATTTTTTTAATCTGGCTAATTTTCTACCTGATTTTTAAAACCCGGGAGCGGAAGAAATTTCAGATGGAAAAACTGAAGCTAAAAGAGCAGGAAAAAATAAGGAAACAAACTGCTGAAGATTTTCACGATGATATAGGCAATAAGCTTACGCGGATTAATGTCTTATCCGAAATTTTAGATAAAAAAGTAGATGGTTCCGAAAAAGAGCAGAAAGAGCTGATTAAAATGATCAGGGAAAATGCCAGCCTGCTTTATACAGGTACAAAAGACATTCTCTGGGCACTGGATCCGCATAGCGATAACCTCTTCGAAATATTGGTACACATTAAAAATTTTGGGATCGATCTTTTTCAGAATACCGGAGTAGAATTTAAAATGGAAGGGGTATTAAGCGAATACCAGAAACTACATTTATCGATGGAGTTTAACCGTAACCTGACGCTTATTTTTAAAGAAATGCTCAATAATGTATTAAAACACGCCAATGCGAGTCAGGTGCTGATTATGGTGATAGAAACAGACCACAACACCATCAATATCTTAACTACTGATGATGGTGACGGTTTTGATCTCGGATCGGTAGAGCGGGGAAGAGGTTTAAATAATATTCAAACACGCTGTAAACGCATTAAGTCTACCTTCGAAATTTCGTCAATTAAAGGGAAAGGCACTACCACAACAATTTCTACCCGAATTCCTGTTACAAAATGAGCTAAAAAGCATCTAAATAAAAATACCACCACAAAATGAGCCAAAACTTACGAATCGTATTAATTGAAGATGATGACATTATAAGAATGGGTTACCAATCATTATTAACCGATGTACCTGAGTTTTCAGTTATAAATGCTTATGGCTCCTACGATTTAGCCAAAAAACAACTGGAAGCCGATCAGCCTGATGTCATTTTACTCGATATCCAAATGCCGGGCACTAGCGGTTTACAGGCCTTACCCTTTATTAAGAAGGCCCTCCCAAACGCCCATATCATTATTTTAACGGTTTTCGATTCGCCTGAGCTTGTTTTCGAAGCTTTAACAATGGGGGCAGGGGGCTACCTGACTAAAAATTCGAGTGCAGCAAAAATTATCGATGCTGTTAGGGAAGTAAGTACCGGCGGTGGCGCAATGAGTACCAATGTGGCCAGGATCGTAATGCATTCTTTTCAAAAAAATCTCGATTCGCCGTTAACTAAACGCGAAACAGAAATATTGGAGCGCATTGCGAACGGATTAACCAAGTCGCAAATTGCAAACGATTTGTTTATAGACCAGGAAACGGTAAGGAGCCACGTTAAAAATATTTACATCAAACTGGATGTAAATTCAAAATCTGATGCCATTAAAACAGCTAAAGAAAGACGGTTTATTTAGCCGATAACACATTTTAAATAAAAAATAATGCTAAAATCACCCTTTTTGGGTGATTCTTCGGGTTCAATTTCGGTTTAATTTTACATCATACAATTAAACAAGGAAATGAGCCAATCTGCCAAATCTTTTTATGTGCAAGTTAAGCAACTAAATGATGCAGAGCGCTACTATGCCAATTGTTTAGGTATGCCTACCGAAGCCACTATGATTTCTGCAAAGGAAAAAGGGCTGCTGGTAAGAGTCGATCAGGATACCCATATTTTTCTTTCGGAAGAAAAACATCAGAACCAAACCCGTAAAATAGTATTAACCAGCGATGATTGCTTAGAAGATTATTGCAGGCTGAAAGCGCGTGGCGTGGTTTTTAAAAATGCACCGGCTTACCTGAGCGAAGGTTTAAGTGTCGAATTTTCTGATCCTTATGGTAACGATTTTACCATTTTGGAGCAACGTAACTATAATGAAGACTAAGCCATGAGATACGTAAAGGAATTAAGCAACAGAAATAAGATTGTAAGTGAAAGCACTTGCGAAGCCTTATACGAGCAGCAGAACGATGCTTATACCATTAAATTTGTTTTTAATGGTGCAGAAACCTGCGAAATCAATAAACGCAAATTAAATATTTACCCCGATACTTTTGCGGTGGTAAATGCAGGGAGTAATTTTAGCAGTAAAATAGATTCGATTAACCCCGTAAATACATTTGCCGTTTCGTTTGGACAGAATTTTATCAGTGATTTTCACCATAGCTTTTCACATAGTGAGGAAAGCCTGCTTGATGGTAAAAAGACTGACGAAATGCCGGGTTTTATGGAGTCTTTATATCCTTTTGCCGGCGATATGCGGTTTAATGTATTACATCTTAAAAGCCAGTTGGATAAAGGTTTAAAGGATGAAATGCTCATTAATGAGTATTTATATCACTGCCTGCTTAACTATTATAAAATTTACGATAAAGAGGTTGTTCAGAAACTGGATAAATTAAGCTTTATCAAAACAAAAACGCGTCAGGAAGTTTTAAAAAGGTTAACGCTGGCCAAAGAATACATTAGCAGTAACTACAACCAGAATATTACGCTCGAGCAGATTGCAGAGCAAGCCTGTTTATCGGTTAACCATTTGCTGCGCACTTTTAAAGAAGCTTACGAGATTAGCCCTTACCAGTTTTTAATGCAGCTGAGGCTAAACCGCGCTAAAAAACTATTACAAACCACCTCTTATTCTCTAAATGAAATTGTAGGCTTGGTTGGGTTTGAATGCCCAAGTTCATTTATCAGGTTATTTAAACATACATTCAATATTACCCCTTTAAAGTATAAAAAGAGTAGGTTGAATTAAAATACAAATAGTGATTTCTGCATATTTTGTGTATACAGATGAAACTATTTTTGAAGCTCTTGCAGGACAATTTGTAGAAGTTTTTTCCTGTTTAGGTTAATAATGATTAAAAAAGCAAACTGCCAGGATTGGAGTTTGCTTTTTTGCGTTTAAAACTTCTGCATAAGCTAAAATGGTGATTCTCACACATTTTAGGATTTGCCTAGTGCCTACATTGTTTATTGATTTGGTTTCGTGCATTTCTGCTGTAAAAACTAAAGAACTAATTAATTACTAACTATTTATTTCCTAACATGAAACAAAAATTACTATTGATTTTTATGGTTACGGTTATGTCTTATTTTAATGCCATTGCGCAAAATAAGACCATAACCGGCAAGGTGGTTGATGCAGACGATGGTTTGCCATTACCGGGTGTATCGATAAAAGTAAAAGGAACCACGCAGGTAACCCAAACCACAGGTCAGGGTACCTTCTCCATGTCTGTGCCCCAAAACGCACAAATCTTAATTCTAAGCTATGTTGGTTACACAGAGCAAGAGGTAAAAATAACCGGGCAAACGTTAACTGTTCGGCTGGCCTCATCAAGTAAGAACCTTCAGGATGTAATTGTAGTAGCTTATGGTACAAGTAAAAAGGAAGCGATTACAGGTTCTGTTGCCACAATGAGTGCTAAACAGCTCGACAATAGGATTATTACCAACGTTACCAATGTACTTGCTGGTGTAGCGCCTGGTGTAGTAACCACTTCAGGAAACGGACAGCCAGGTAGCAGCTCAGCTATCCGGATTCGTGGTTTTGGTTCTATATCTGCTTCCAATAGCCCACTCTTTGTATTGGATGGTTCAGTTTATGATGGAGAACTAGGCGATATTAATGCTAACGATATAGAAAGTATTTCCTTGTTGAAAGATGCGTCTTCATCTGCACTTTATGGTTCGCGTGCAGCAAATGGCGTGTTAATCATAACTACAAAAAAAGGTAAATCGGGTACCCCAACATTAAATGCTACCTATAATCAGGGTTTTTCTAAAAGAGGAATTCCTGAGTATGACAGGGTAGGTGCTTTAGATTATTATCCTTTAATGTGGCAGGCGCTAAAAAACAGCCTGGTATATCCGGCGAGCGGAACCGGAATAAGTGAATCGGCGGCAGCGACACAGGCAACCAATTCTATACAAGGACAATTGGTTTACAATCCTTTTAATGTGCCCAACAATCAGATTGTGGGCGTAGATGGGAAGTTAAATCCCAATGCACAATTGCTTTATAACGATTTCGATTGGTATAAACAGGCATCACGGGTTGGTAAAAGAACAGAATTCAATGTTAACTCGAGCGCTAAAGGAGATAAAACCGATTATTATTTCTCAATGAATTATTTGAAAGATAATGGTTATTTGATTAAAACAGATTTTGAACGATTTAATGCACGGATTAACGCAAACACTCAGTTAAGGCCCTGGTTAAAAACAGGAATAAATCTTGCCGGAAGTTTATCGAATGGAAACCTGGCGCAAGATGCATCGACAGGTAGCGCAACAGCATTTGTCAACGTTTTCAACTTTGCCCGGGGTATTGGACCTATTTATCCGGTACATGCTTATGATGCAAGCGGAAACCCTGTTTTGACGACTACTGGTGAGCAATGGTACGACTATGGCGGACACCCGGGTGCGATTAACAGACCGATAGGCGCCTCACCCGGACGTAACGTAATTTACGAGACAATGCTTAATGATGTGTTAAGCCGCAGGCTTGCGTTAAACGGCAGGGCATACGCAGAAATTAAATTTCTGAAAGATTTTACTTTTAAACCTACTATCAGCATCGATTTTATTAATGCTTATAGTAGCGAATATAGAAATCGGATTGTCGGAGATGGAAGTACTGTGGGAGGTTCATCTACCAAACGGAGCACACCAACACAAAGTTATACTTTCAACCAGGTCCTATCCTATAATAAAACGTTTGGCAGCCATACGGTAAGTGCTTTAGCCGGACATGAGAATTATGATTACGATTGGCGTAGGCTCAGCGCAACTAAACAAAGCCAAATTTTAGATGGCAATACCGAATTTCCAAATTTTGTAACTCCAAGCGATGCCGGTGGCTACAAGGATACTTATCGGGTAGAATCATATTTTGGTAAAGCAGGCTACAGCTATCAGGATAAATACTTTGTTGATGCCTCAATCCGTCGCGACGGAACCTCTCGATTGTCAAAACAATCAAGATGGGGAACATTCTTCTCTGCAGGAGCATCATGGGCAATTAACAAAGAAGATTTCATGAAAAGCATAGACTGGATAAACGATTTACGGTTAAAAGCTTCGTATGGTGAAGTAGGTAACGATAACCTGATTGATGCCACGCTTGTTGAACACAATAGTCTGTATTACAATTATCAGGCTTTTTACGAGCTGGGATGGAATAACGGAAGTGAGCCAGGATTGTTATTGGCAACGGCCGCAACACCAGATTTGAAATGGGAATCGGTAAATACATTTAATACCGGTGTAGCTTTTAGCTTATTCAATAACAGATTAAAAGGAGAAATAGAATATTTTAAACGGGGTTCGTCAAACTTATTGTTCGCAGTTCCACAGCCATTATCTGACCCAATTACCTCTATTCGCCGTAATATTGGCTCAATGTACAATACCGGGATTGATTTACAATTGAGTGGGGATATCTTAAGATCAGAAAACTTCAACTGGAATTTATTAAGTAACTGGTCGTGGTTAAAAAACAAAATAACCAAAATGCCGGCTGAAACGCCTACAGTAACCAGTGGTACGAAAAGACTTGAAGTTGGAAGGGATATTTATGCTTACTACCTGCGCCAATGGGCAGGTGTAGATCCGGCTGACGGGTCTGCATTATTTGAACCGAACGCAGGGGTTACAACTGATCTCCGTACCGTAAACGGACGTGTTTTAACAACGAATATCAATAATGCGCGTTCTGATTACTCGGGGTCAGCAATTCCGGATTTATATGGATCCGTAACGAACACTTTAAGCTATAAAAACTTTGGGCTATCGTTCTTAATCAGTTACCAGATAGGAGGCAAATTTTATGATCAGAACTACCAGGGGCTAATGGCTACTACTTATGGTTCGGCCCTGCATGCTGATGTATTGAACTCCTGGATGGCACCAGGCCAGGTTACCGATATCCCCCGTCTGGATATTGGCCGTTCAAGCCAGTTTAATGGTACCTCAAGCCGTTGGTTAATAGATGCATCTTATATTGCATTTCGTAATGTAAACCTATCATATACTTTACCACAACGTTGGATAAAGGGAGCAACATTAAGCAACGTTAGGGTGTTTGCTGCTGGCGAAAATCTTGGGTTAATATCTAAACGAAAAGGAATGGATCCAACCGAATCATTTACAGGGTTAAATACTACTAATTATGTGCCTTCGAGGATGATTAGCTTCGGAATCAATGTTTCACTTTAATTGTTACTATCATGAAATATAAAAAATATTTACTTTTTGCAGGGCTTAGCCTATTAAGTATTTCCGCCTGCAAAAAAGATTATCTCGATACAAAACCAACCGATCAGGTTGACAATTCGGCACTGTTTACTTCTGCCTCTAATGCAAAAAACGCTTTAAATGGTGTTTACCGGTACATGTACGAACGTACTACCACGGTAGTATCTACCTCAGCGCAAAATAAGCCAGGTGTAGGAGGTATTATGCTTTACATGGATTTTATGGGTGAAGATATTGGTATTTCTTCATCAAACTGGTATACATCTGATGGCGGCTCATGGATCAGTCCGCGTACCGATAACAGTACCATGCTGGAGTATATGTATCGCACTTATTATCGCATAATAGGTAATGTAAATTATATTATTGACAATATAGACCAGGCTTCTGGTGCCGCAACAGATAAGAATACCGTTAAAGCCGAAGCACTAACATTAAGAGCTTATGCTTATTTTGGTTTGGTACAATTGTTTGGTAAGCGATACGATGCCACGGCGAAACCCAATAGTCAAATGGGAGTGCCTCTTTTATTGGCTTCTACAGATACGAATAAACCGCGCGAAAGTGTTGAAGCCGTGTATGCCACTATTGTTAAGGATTTGGAAACAGCCATTTCGCTTAATGCTGTGGCTTCTAATAAAAGCCATGCGGGTGCTGCCGTAGCAAAGGGCATTAGGGCCAGGGTTGCTTTGGTGATGCAAGATTACCCTAATGCCATTAAATATGCCAAAGATATTGTGGATGCCAATCAATATCCGCTATTGTCCGTAACCGATTATCAGGCAGGCTTTAATAATGCTGCATTGGGCGAGTTTATCTGGGCTTCTATGCCAACCCTGGATCAGGGAGATACATTCGGATCATATTTTGCGCAAATTGCCTACAATGCAAACACAAGTTTTATGCGTGGAAATCCTAAAAGGATAAATTCTGCACTTTACAATCTAATATCAGCTACTGATGTGCGCAAAAAAATGTGGGAACCGGCCCCAACCACTGCAAACTTCCCGCTTCCGGCTACAAACTTTGCCCGCCAACCCTACATGAGCCGCAAATTTTCGGTTAAAGAAGTAGGAGGACCGTCATTAGGAGATGTTCCATTAATGCGCACCTCAGAAATGTACTTAATTTTAGCAGAAGCTTATGCCAAAACAGCAGGAAGTGAAGCTTTAGCCAGAACTACATTGTTTAATCTGGTTAAGCAACGCGATCCATCTGCAGTAATTTCGACAAATACCGGACAAGCACTTATTGACGAGATCCTCTTTAACAGAAGGATAGAACTTTGGGGTGAAGGTCACCGATGGTTAGATTTAAAACGTTTAAACCTTCCTTTAGACCGTACAGTTGTTCCTAACTATGTGTCAGCTTCTGTAGCAGGTACAATGTCTATACCAGCTGGCGATGTGAAATGGCAGTTTTTAATACCAAGGGCCGAAATGGAAGCCAATTCTGGTATAGCGGGACAACAAAATCCGTAATCAATTTTTGAAAAGGCGATGTTATATTTTGAAATAATCCCTTCAAGATACAACATCGCCTTTTTCGCGTTTATCACATTTTAGTTACCTGATAATTATGGTGTTATCGGCATATTATTATTATCACTCATAGCCGATCTTTAATAAAAAAACACAGATAGTTATGAGACTAAAAGCTTTGGTGATTCTATTACTAGGTATTACAATCACAAATAATGTTTTAGCGGTAGAAAAACCTACTGCAAGCCATAAATCGGTTATTAATTACTTTATGGATAGCTATATGAATTCTGATTACAAGAAGTTAAAAGCTGTTTTAAGTGATGATGCCGTTTTTACATCGAACAGGGATGTGAGGGTGATAAAGCACAAAGCAAGTGAGGTTCTGGCTCAAATGAAAAAAGATGAAGGTGTAGTACAAAAAGACTGTAACATCAGTTCAACCATCGTTTCTGAAACTGATGCATTGGTTATTGCCCGTGTAGATGTAAATTATGAGTTGTTTGATGGTGCTCAGCAAAACTTCGTAATTATGGAGAAAAATAAAGAAGGAGAGTGGAAAATTACCCAGGTATATAAAGTCTTCGTCACCAGCGAAAGCCAGGCTAAAAAACTGGTTTAAATTTTAGTTTTATGTTAAATGCAAAAGACCTGATTTTTACGCCAGGTCTTTCGTATTTTAACTATACTGATCTTAAAAGTTTATAGGCAATTCTACCTGGGTTTTATCCCAACCGGCAATCAGGTTCGCACCTTCGGTAGCAGGGCTAAAAGTTAAAGAAAAATATTCTATTGGTTTAGCCAATGTTTTAACCGGAACATTTACCCGTACAACATCTTTAGCCTGATTGTAACTAAATGCGCCCCATTTATCTGTCTCACTATTAATAATAATGGTCCAGGTATCTTTATTCGGGATGGCAAACAGGCTATACGTGCCTGCTTTGATTTTCTTTCCGCCAATTTTAACCTTTTTAAAGAAACGGATCTCAGTATTTTCGTTGGCTCCAAAACGCCAAACCGTTCCATACTGCTCCAAAACACCAAAAATATCGCGTCCTTTTTTCTGTGGACGCGAATAAACCACCTTAATTACCGGTTTTGTTAAATCGCCGGCCTTTGCCTTTGGTGCATTTAATGGGAAATATACAATATCTGCCGGACTAGAATCTGCAGCCGGGAATTTTACTTCTGTAGCCTGCTGAGCCTTTGCGCTAAAGCATATAAGAGCGAAAACAACAATGAATATATGTTTCATCTGCTGTGAATTAAGGCGTAACCCATAAAATGCATCAGCAATTTATGGCGTGTACGTAAATAAAAATAAATTAGTATTTTCTTCCTTTAACGATAGCGTTTAAAAATAAGCCTGCTGTTAACAAACCTAAAACACCACCTAATAAAGCGAAAATGTAGTTTTGTGTAATGATTGCTCCAGTTAAAATTCCGAAGAATAAGCCTAAAGCATAATATAACCAGTTAAAATTATTGCTGCTGTTCTCTTGTACACTCATGTTTTTTATTATTTGGAGGCAAAGTTAATATTTATTTTAAATTTTAATTTGTGATTGGCACCAATATTCCAATTAATTATCAATTCGATCTAATTTATAACCTTTGTGCTTTAAATAACTGATGAGCTCAGGCAAACGATCGTAAAATTTGTCTGTTCTTCGCGCATCCGTACCAATATGCAGCAACAAAATAAAACCATTTAAACCATTGGGTTTGGTCTCGTTATAGGTGGTTATAGATTGGTAAATCTCTGCACTGGTTTTATAACTTTTTCCCAATTGCGGGTAGGTATAATCGGCATTTGATCGCGTTCCAGGGGTAAAATTAATCAGCTGCAAACCTTCTGCACTGGTCCAGTTGGCAATGCTTTGGTTATACCACTCGTAGGGAGGTAAAAAATACCTTGCAGCCTGCCTGGTTATACCGAAGGTTGCCATTGCAGTATAATTCGCACTTAAATCGTTTACGAATGCCGTTTCTGTAACCAGTAAGCTATCACGTTTGTTCCAATCGCAGTATAGCAGGTGTTTATCAGAATGTGGTCCCAGGTAATGGCCATCTTTTTTAAGCTTTTTTATCAGTGTATTAAATTTAGGGTTTCTGTAAAAATTCCCGGTTAAAAAGAAAGATGCTTTAACGTCTTCCTGCGCAAGCACAGTCCTGATTTTTTCGCCACCATCAGCAAATTCATCACCCGTAAAAACCAAATGGATTTTCTTTTGTGTAGAATCATCGCGAATAATGGCGCCCAGGCTTTTGGTTTTGTGGTCGGTTAAATTTGCTTGCGCTGCTTTGGCTGCCAGTAAATAAATGAGCGAAGCCGTGCCATCCATGGTTGGTTCATTGGTGCTGTAATCGCCATAATCATCATGGTAAACTGCCAAATCGCTTTGAAAATCTGCATATTCGTCAGCTTCGTTTAATTTAATGCCAATAAGGTTCTTGTAAATGTTGGTGTAAACAGGGCCATCTACCAAACCTCCATCTATCGGATAGTTTTTCAAATGGGTAAAGGCCGAATGCGGATCTCTTGGTGTATCGCCCCATTGTGGCAAGCCGTAAACCATACTCGTTCCCCAGGGGTTGCAGCCAAAAATCCAATCAAAGTTGGCTTGCGTCAGTGCTGCAAAAGTGTCATCACCGCTTAACTCCGCATACCAGTTACATTGCATGGCAAAGGCAACTGTTAAATTGTTGCTGCACCAGATAAATGGGATGCCACGATAAAAAGCATTGTTTTTTGCCCGGCCCCATACCTGTTCTATCCCCGTTTTATAATATGCTGTGGTTGTAGCATCGCCCTGTTTAGCTACTTCGTAATGGCCGAGATTAATAAAAGGATAATATTGGTAATGAGCGGCTGTATCTTTCTTCAGCCATGGGGTGACGGTTTCATGCCTGGCATATTTTAAAGCAAGTTTAGCCTTTCCTCTGTCTGGTTTTTCTTTGCCAAAGTTAAACGATGCTTCGGCGAGTTCCATATCGTCAATCCAATTGTCCTCGGCATAAATGTAGGGCGATTTTACCGAAACGGTTTGGGTTACACCAGGTTTCAGCAAAGCATAATGATAGGCGCTTTGGGCTTTTTCTGTAAGTATTCGGGCATATGGATTATCCTTATCTTTAAACAATACAGCGCCCAGGTTAAACGCGCTGGTAAATTTAGCCGCGGTAGAGCTTGTGCCAGTGGTATTGTTCATGAATTTACCCCTCTGCTGCGGTTCTCCGGTGATCAAATACAACGGGCGTTCGAAACCTCTTCCATATTGGTTATCTTCTTTAGGAATACGCATGCTGATGTGGTCGCGGTCATCGGCCAGCTGATTAAACATGATATTCTTTTTGGGGTGCATTTTTAACAGCCAGTTCAGCCCCCATCTGGCTTCATCTAAAACGTCTGCAATACCGTTTTTCCCATCCAGGCCATTGGCTTGTTGTGTATCGGTAAAAACCTGCGGATAATCGCGATAAGCCATTAACAGGTGATAGGTAGCATTTGCCGAGGTAGTGGCATATTGCAGGTAGTCGCTGGCATCGTGCCAGCCACCTGTAGCGTCAAAATGCGTGCTGTCTTTAATGCCGGCTTTGGCTCCATACAAAACAAAACCGTCATGGGTATGGCAGCTGTCTTTTAAATAGGGATTAAAGCCGCTACGCTGTTGCCGCATGTAGCGTAGACAGAAATCGGCAGCGCCTTTATAAACGTTATTATTAATTAGAACCAATGGTGATATCGTTTCGCCGGCACGAATATAAAATTTACCTTTTTGCTTAAAATCGCTAAAATCCAGCCTCGCCGTTTGACTAAAAGGCCCATAGGCACCAAAACTTTTAATATCGGTAGAGCTATAAACTACAGCTTTGGTTTCCTGGTCTACAATTTCAAAACGCTTGGGAATCGAATTACTCTTACTTGCCCATATCGCTACTTTAATACTTTCGGTAGGGTAGCCCAATAAATTTATCCTGATCCAGCTGGACTCATTCTGCGAATGTCTGGTACCAAATGCATATAAAATAAAGCAGATGCCCAGCATCAGTATAGTGGCGTAGAATTTATTTTTCATGCTTTAAGGATTGATTATTGCACTTAAAATTAGGGTTTTATCAAGAGAATGTAAAAGAAGTGATTAAACACTTGCAAATTAATCAATCGTTTGATTAATTTTGTGTCGTCAAAAAGAAAATGAAAACAGAAAAAGTAGATAAAAGACAGGCCATTTTGGAAGCAGCAGAAAAGCTGTTTTGCGAAACAGGGTATGAGGGTACTTCTACCCGCCAGATTTCGAAAGAATCTGGTGCGAATATGGCCATGATAAATTATTATTTCGGTTCGAAAGAAGGGGTTTTTGTGGAGATCATGAACGAGCGCATTGCAAGTTTCGCATCCCAGCTAAAAATCATCAATGAAGACAAGATTTCGGCATTAGAAAAATTGCACAAAGTGATAGAAGGTTATGTAAACAGAATTCTGAACAATACCGCCTTTCACAAAATGATGCACCGCGAATTGTCTTTAACGCAACGGCCAGAAATGTACGATAAAATTAAAGATGCCATGGGCCAGAACATGCAGATGATTGATCGCATTATTACCGGTGGAATTGAAGATGGTTCTTTTAAAAAGGACGTTGATGTACGGATGATCATTGCAACCATTATGGGAACAATTTCTAATGTGGTCATCGCGCCAAACAAAATCTTATCCTGCTCTAACTTCGATCTGAATAACCCTAAAGATAAAAAAATGATTAAGGAGCGGGCCATAACCCACTTGCAAGACCTAACAACAGTTTATTTAACAACGAAAAGATGATACCCAAATCAATAAAATTAATGCTTGTGGCATCATTAGTTCCGGCGGCTTTATTTGCACAAAGCAGTAAGGAACTAGATATCAATCAGGCAATAGCACTTGGCATAGCCAACAGTAAGAATTTAAAACTTTCGCAGAACAAAATTGATGAGGCTGTTGCAAAACTGGCCGTGGTAAAAGATAATGCTTTACCTACCGCCAATGCCAGCTTTATGTACAATCATGCTGAAATTCCAACCACCACTTTTACACTGCCGGGCAGCGAATCGTCTCTCCATTTGCCAAAAAGGGCCGATGCATTTGTCGGAACTGCTGCGGTACAGGAACTGGTTTATGGTGGAGGCAAATTAAAATACGCCAAAGAGTCGACCAAATTACTGGCCGATGTGGCGCGTTTAGATGCCGATAAAAACAAAGAAGAAATAACCTATGCAGTAATTAATACCTATTACGCTTTGTATAAAGTTTTGCAGAGCAGAAAAGTGGTTGACCAGAATTTGGAAGCCATTGCAGCACAAATTAAACAGGCACAACGTTTCTTTGAGCAAGGCATTGTAACCAAAAATGATGTATTGCGTTTCCAATTACAGCAGGCAAATGTTACGCTTACGCAAATGGATATCGAAAGCAACCGCAAGGTAATTAACTACAACCTCGATATTCTTTTGGGTTTACCTGAAGATACTGAAGTTAAAATTACCGACCCGACTGCTGGTTTAAAAGCAACTGGTTCGCTTAACGAATATATAGGCTTAGCCATGGCCAACCGCCAGGAGCTAAAACAACTTGAAGTACAAAATAAGGTTGCCGGTTTTAACATCAAAAGCATCAGAGCCAATACTTTACCTACAGTGGGTGTAGGGGCTAACCTTTATTACATTAACCCAAGCGGTAATTTTATTCCGCCAGCAAACCAGTATTTAATGCCGGTTACCTTAGGTGCTACCATTTCGTGGAACATTGGCAACCTTTGGACCAACAAGAATAAGGTAAATGAGGCTAAAATCCAGCAAAACGCTATTAGCATTCAGAAAGACATTTTATCTGATCAGGTAAAAACTGATATCAATAAGAATTTTCAAAGCTACCAGGTGGCTGTAAACAAAATTCAGGTTTTAGAAACCTCAATTTCGCAAGCTACTGAGAACGATAAATTACTGGCTTCAAAATACAAAAACAACGTAGCATCTGTTACCGATCGTATCGACGCCGAAACTTTACTATACCAGGCAAAAATAAACTTAGAAATAGCAAAAGCCGACGCTGGTTTGGCTTACTACACGCTATTAAAATCAACAGGAAAAATAACGCAATAAATACAGCAATGACAACTGAAAAGAAAAAAAAGAACTTAGTAGTACCCATCATTTTAGGTGTTTTACTAGTAATAGGTGCCATTTTTGGTATCACTGAGTGGAATTATTATAGCAAACACGTAGATACAGACGATGCACAGATTGATGGCGATATCAGTCCGGTTGTTGCCCGTGTTGGTGGTTATGTTAAGGACATTAATTTTGAAGAAAATACCCATGTAACCGAAGGTCAGGTTTTGGTTAAGCTTGATGATAACGATTACAAGGTAAAATTAGAACAGGCACAATCGGGCCAAAAAGGTGCCAGTGCGGGCGTTGGTGTAGCACAATCTCAAATTGCTGCTACGCAAGCCAATACCAGTACTGCTAAGGCTAACGTAGAAACCGCAAGAGCTAATGTTCAGTCGGCAAACGTTAAACTTACCCTGGCTCAGAAAGATTTTGCACGTTATGCAAATCTAGTAAAAGATGGTTCGATAACCCAACAGGCTTTCGATCAGTCAAAAGCTAACAAAGAAGCAGCCGAAGCGGCTAAGCAAGCGGCACAGGCAGCCTATCAGGCAGCACAAGACCAGTACAATGCTGCGGTTAAACAGGTAGGTACAACTCAATCTCAATTAGCCGTAAGCAGCAATGTAATCAGTCAGCGTCAGAGCGATATCGATTTTGCAACCTTGCAGTTGTCTTATACTGATATCAAAGCACCGGCTTCGGGTATTGTTTCTAAAAAGAATGTACAAAAAGGTCAGTTGGTACAGGCTGGTCAATCTTTATTCTCGGTTGTAAACGACGGAAGTATCTATGTTACTGCCAACTTTAAAGAAACCCAGTTAGAGAAAATCAAATCAGGTTCGAAAGTAGAAATCGAGGTTGATGCTTATCCTGACGAAAAAATTGAAGGTGAAGTATATAATTTCGCGCCAATAACTGGTGCAAAAGGATCTTTATTGCCTCCAGATAATGCTACAGGTAACTTCGTTAAAGTTGTACAACGTGTTCCTGTAAAAATCAAAATCCATCCATCAAAAGAATTGCTGGCTAAATTACGCCCGGGTATGAGCGTTAAAGCTTCAGTTTCTGTTAATTAATATTTAAAATGGCCGAAGTAGGTTTAAAAAAGTGGATCATTACCTTTACGGTGATCACAGCTTCTTTGCTGGAGCTGATTGATACGACCATCGTAAACGTAGCGATTCCACAAATACAGGGAAACCTGGGCGCCACACTGGAGGATGTGGCCTGGCTTTCCACCGGCTATGCGGTAGCCAACGTTATCGTATTGCCAATGTCGGGCTGGTTAGGTAACCGGTTTGGCAGAAAAAACTATTTTCTTACCTCCATTATTGTTTTTACACTGGTATCCTTTTTATGTGGTAATGCTACCTCATTAGGCGAACTGGTTTTATTCAGAATTATACAGGGTCTGGCTGGCGGTGGTTTAATATCAACTGCACAGGCCATCCTGATCGAAACCTGGCCACGTGAAGATGTGGGTATTGCAACAGCCTTATTTGGTTTGGGTGCAGTAGTGGGGCCAACTGTTGGACCAACCATTGGTGGTTATATTCTGGATATCAGTTCGTGGCCGTGGATTTTTTACGTAAACATTCCGGTCGGAATACTCGCGGCCTACTGTACCTATACCTTTGTGCGGGCCACCCCTAAAGAGGGGAAAGGCCAGCCTGTTGATTGGTGGGGAATTGCTTTGCTGGCAATTGCAGTAGGCAGTTTACAAACCGTGCTCGAAAAAGGAGAGAGCGAAGACTGGTTTGCTACGCCATACATTACAGCTTTGGCAGCGGCATCAGTTTTCGGTTTACTGCTTTTCATCTGGCGCGAAATGAGTACCGACCACCCGATCGTAAACTTTAAAATTATGCGCCACCGCAGTTTTGCAGTGGGTATGTTTACCTCGTTTGTATTGGGTTTCGGTTTATATGGATCAGTATTCGTGTTTCCGGTTTTCTGTCAGAACCTGTTGGGCTTCTCAGCATTGCAAACCGGAGAATTGCTCTTCCCGGGTGGTTTATGTACCATTATCATGATGCCTTTTATCGGTATTATGCTTAAGAAAGGTATTCCTGCCCAGTTTATGGCTACCATAGGGATGTTCTTATTCTTCGTTTTCTGCTGGATGCTAAGCAATTCGACCCTGCAATCGGGTACAGGCGATTTCTTCCTGCCATTGGTTATCCGAGGTATAGGAATGGCGCTTTTATTCGTGCCGCTAACCACTTTGGCTATACAGGATTTAAAAGGCCCTGAAATTGGTCAGGGTTCAGGTTTAAACAACATGATGCGTCAGTTGGGTGGTTCGTTTGGTATTGCTGCACTAACCACTTTAATCCACATTCGCTCAGGCCTTCACAGAAGTAATTTGTTGACCAATGTGAATGAATATAACCCGGCATTTGTAGAGCGTTTTAATGGTTTAATTAAAGGCTTTATGGCTAAGGGCCAAAGTTTGTTTGAGGCCAAAATTATGGCTGCAAAGGCGATGGAAGGAATCGTTACGAGACAAACAATGTTACTTACTTATGACGATGCCTATTGGGTTGCGGGCTTGATTATGCTGTTCTCAATTCCGTTGCTTTATCTTCAAAAGTTTAAGAAAAATGCAAACATTCCTGCCGATGTGCACTAAAATTGGCAACGAAATAGCCTAAATAATGGCAAAAAACAAAAACAGCCGGTGTATTTTATTACATCGGCTGTTTTAACCCAAAAAATTAACAATCAATGCAATGCCCTTAAACATTGCAAATGTTCTTACTTAACCACATGGTGGCCAAATAAGATTCTAAAATTAAAATTTATTCTACAATTTTCCAAATTGTAAGCCTTAGAATTTTAATACCTTACGCATTTTTTGTAGTATTACGGAATACAAAACTACTGCATAAGCCATGCCTAAACTTCGTTTAACTACACAACGAGAATCTATTTTTAACAATGAGGTAATCTCAAAATTTGAACTCTTTAACAGTTTGTTTCTCACCTTGCCTTTTTACAAAATTAAAGACACCGGAACTTTGCTTCCGCTGTTTTTTAAGAGCTGTGAAGAGGGCATTGCCAACGGAGCAAAACCAGCACAGGTTATCGAAGAGTTTTTTGCCAAATACACCAGTTATACCGACCGAAAGGATATCATTGATTTGCTTTTCAGGTTTATTCAATACATCGAGCGTCAGGTAGTACTCTTTGATGCCGTAGAAGATGCTTCTTTTACCAAGTTAAATACCACCGATGAGCAGAGCACCCTGGCTTTTATTTTAAAAAAGAATGCTGATAATAAACCGGTATTGGCTAAAATAGAGAAACTGATTGACGAGCTTTCGCTACGTTTGGTGTTAACCGCGCATCCTACACAGTTTTATCCGGGTACCGTACTGGCCATCATTACCGATTTAACACAAGCCATCAGAGATAACGACCTTACCTCAATGAACTCGCTGTTACAGCAGTTAGGTAAAACGCCGTTTTTCAATAAAAAATCGCCTACACCTGTTGATGAGGCTTTAAACCTGGCCTGGTTTTTAGAAAATACCTTTTATTTCGCTGCGGCAAATATTCAGGAAGAAATAGATCAGAACCTGGACGAATATAACCTAGAAACCAAGAAAATTTTAGAACTCGGTTTCTGGCCGGGTGGCGATAGGGATGGTAACCCAAATATCCATGCCGATACCACTTTAGAAGTTTCTAAAATGCTCCGTCAGATCTTGTTCCGTTGCTATTACCGCGATTTCAGGGTAATTAAACGCCGCATTACCTTTAGAGGGGTAGAAGAAAACATTACCAAGCTGCACGATGTGTTGTATAAAAATGCTTTCGATCAAACCTGCGAACTTCAGGATATTTCAATTGAGCTGAAAGAAAACCTGAATAAGATTAAAGATACGCTTTTAGAAGAGCACGAGGGGCTATTCGTTGATTTGGTTAATGATTTGATTCGTAAGGTAGATTTATATGGCAACTATTTTGCTTCGTTAGATATCCGTCAGGATAGCCGTGTATTACGTAATGTACACGCTTACTGCCGCGCAAATAAGCCTATTTCGTCTTTATACCCTGCCGATTATGATAAACTTTCAGAAGCAGAGAAACTGGATTTGATTTCGTTTAAAGAAGCAACCATTGCTTATGCAAGCGAGCCCGATGCTTTAACCAAAGATACCATCGAGGTAATCAAAGAAATTAAAGGCATTCAGCAACGCAACGGCGAAAAGGCTTGTCACAGGTTCATTATCAGTAATTGCCAGCAGGCGAGCGATATTCTTCAGCTGATCGAGCTTTTCCTTTGGAATGGCTGGAGCAAGGATTCGTTAACCATCGATTTCGTACCGCTTTTCGAAACCGTAAACGATTTAAAAGGTGCAGCAGCCATTATGGATATTTTGTATAGCAATCCGTTCTACAAAGCACACCTGGCTAAACGTGGCAATAAACAGCACATTATGCTGGGTTATTCTGATAGTACCAAAGATGGCGGCTATTTAATGGCCAACTGGTCTATCTTTAATGGTAAAACATCGCTATCAGCTGTTTCGGCTAAACACAACATTCAGCTGGCCTTTTTTGATGGTCGCGGTGGCCCACCGGCACGTGGCGGTGGTAAAACACACCGTTTCTACGCCTCAATGGGTAAAGAAATTGCCAACAAAAATATGCAGTTAACAGTGCAGGGGCAAACCATTAGCTCGCAGTACGGATCGGTAGAAAGTGCAGAGTTTAACATCGAACAACTCATCAATGCTGGACTTACCTCGGGTTTAAAAGAAAAACACAATGTGCTTCTGGATCCTGAAAATAAGGCCTTGCTTGATGAAATGGCTGAAGATGCTTATACCGCATTTGTTGATTTGCGCGAACATAAGCTGTTTGTAAGCTATCTGGAAAAACTTTCGCCATTAAAACTATTGTCGCAGGCCAATATCAGTAGCCGTCCGGTAAAAAGAAATGGTGGGGGCGAAATGAAACTGGAAGATTTAAGGGCAATTAGCTTTGTTACCGCATGGAGCATGTTAAAACAAAATGTTCCCGGTTTCTACGGTATGGGTACTGCGCTTAAAAACCAGGAGAAAGCCGGTAACTGGGATAAAGTGCTTAAGGTTTACGAAGAATCTGATTACCTGAAAACAATTGTAGATAACTGTATGATGAGTATGAGCAAATCAGACTTCACCATTACAGCGCATATGGCTGCAGATAAAGAATTCGGTGCTTTTTGGACTCAATTGCACAACGAATTTGAATTAGCGAAGCAGATGCTTTTAAAATTGTCAGGACAGGCAACTTTAATGGCTAATTATCCTATCGACAAAAAATCAATTGCCACGCGCGAGAAAATTATCTTGCCTTTGGTATTGATTCAGCATTTTGCTTTAGAAAAACTGCAACATGATCAGAACGAGAAAGACCAGCATGCTTTAGAAAAGCTTGCGGTTAGAACGGTGTTTGGTATTGTAAATGCCGGAAGGAATTTGGCTTAACTTTCTGCCAAACCTCGCAGGTTTGATAAACCTGCGAGGTTTCAAAATATATTAAAGGTCTGTGGTCTAGTCATCACAGGCCTTTTTTCATGAATTGGATTATAAATCCTATAACTCAGAGGACGGGATTAAAAATCGCGACCAACACAAGTTGGGAATTGTAAGCCTGATCACCATTGTTCTTTGGTTGCGGATGCTTCACTGCGTTCAGGATGATAAAGCTTTGCCTCCTAAACCTGATTGGACGGATGCCGATTTTTCTATCGGCAGGAGGGAAAGCAGGGCTGTAGCAACCGATGAAAAACGGAACCCTGCTTTTCAAAAAAAATAAACACTTTTCATGAATGGGATTATAAATCCATAGCTCAGAGGACGGAATTAAAAATCCCGACCAACACGAATAATAATGTGTTTTAACACAAAAAACGATAAAATCGTTAAGCTATTTACGCACTCGTTGAAAACGAGCACGAGCTTATAATGACGAAAAGGAGCTAAAACAAAAATCCCCTGCAGATTTTTCATCTACAGGGGATCTTATATTTCGAAAAAGCCCGATTAAAGTTTAAGACGCTTATCTGTCAATCGAACCCATTACTTTTTGGCCGAAAGCATTTAGTGCGTCTTTTTCAGCTGCGCCTTCGCTTACCATCTGGTGCACTTCTAACGCGCCACAAATATTGGTAATCATTTCGCCTGCCACATCAATCTCATGCTCGCTAACACCTCTAAATTCGCAAAATGCCTCTAATACCTCTAAAGTAGTCTCCAGTTGAGCCGGAGTGGTGTTTTGAAATAATTGTCTTATAACTGGAATCTTCATTACTTTATCTTGTTAAATAGTTCAATCAAGCCCTCTGCTTTGTTGGTTTGTACCTGATCTACCAAAGCGCCGCCTTCAAAAGCTGCAAAAGTTGGTAAATTGTCAACGTTTGCAAATTTGCGTGAGTTCGGAAGTTTTTCGGCATCAACAATTAAGAAAGCTACATCTTCATTCTCTGAAGCCAGTTTTTTAAACTTAGGTTTCATGATCCTGCAGTTACCGCACCATGATGCTGCGTACTGAACCATCACCTTTGAGTTGTCGGCCAGATATTGTTGAAGATTATCTTCTGTTAATTCTAAAAACATAACGTTTTATTTAATTAGTTAGCGGCTAAGTATTCAGCAACGCCAGTTCTGTTTGCGTTCATGGCTTCTTTACCTTCTTCCCAGTTTGCAGGACAAACTTCACCGTGTTTCTGAACGTGTGCGTAAGCATCAATTAAACGTAAATATTCTTTAACGTTTCTGCCTAGTGGCATATCGTTTACACTTTCGTGGAAAACTTTACCAGTTTCATCAATTAAATAAGTAGCTCTGAAAGTTACGTTAGAACCAGAGAAAGATTCGTTTCCTTCTTCGTCATAGTTAACTTCTTGATCTAAAATATCTAAGATACCAGATAATTGTCTGTGTGTATCAGCTAAGATTGGGTAAGTAACACCTTCAATACCACCGTTATCTTTTGGTGTGTTTAACCAGGCGAAGTGAACTTCGTTGGTATCGCATGATGCACCAATAACGATTGTGTTTCTCTTTTCGAATTCAGGTAAAGCAGCCTGGAAAGCGTGTAATTCTGTAGGACAAACAAAAGTAAAATCTTTTGGATACCAGAATAATAACACTTTACTATTTTTATTTACAGCCTCTTCAAATACATTGATTTTCAAGTCATCGCCCATGTCTGACATTGCATCAATACTAACACTCGGGAATTTTTTACCTACTATTGCCATAATTTTTTGTCTTTTATTTTTGTGCCACAAAGGTACGGCGAAATCATTTGCCAGCCAACCCCGTTTCACTAATTGTTTATTGTATTTATTGATGATGGTATAGATGAAAACTATAATTATTTTGAGTTTTATAGCGATGATCTATTTGTGTTGTTGTCGTCATTTCGAGCGGACCCGATAGCTATCGGGTGCAACTAAGTCGAGAAATCTACCAGGAGATAGATCTCTCCGCTCCACTGCGTTCCGGTCGAGATGACGAAATTTTATAAAAAACTATTTCTTCAACGTATTCTCATACAATTTAAAAATCCGTTTATATTCATCAGTCCAGCTGCTGGGCTCAACAAAACCATGATCTTCTACGGGGTAAACGGCAAGTTCCCAGTTGTTTTTACCCAGTTCGATAAAACGCTGGGTAATGCGCACAATATCCTGAAAATGAACATTTACATCAACCATTCCGTGGGCCATTAACAAATTGCCTTTGAGTTTATCGGCAAAGTAAATTGGTGAGCTTCTCTTATAAGCAATAGGATCGTTAAACGGCTCGTTCAAAATGTTTGAAGTATAGCCGTGGTTGTAATGGGCCCAATCGGTTACCGAGCGTAAGGCGGCGCCACTCGTAAAAACATCCGATTCGTTAAACATGGCCATCAAGGTAATAAAGCCTCCGTACGAACCGCCATATAAACCAACATGTTTGGGGTTTACACCATATTTCTCTACCAAAAATTTAACACCATCTACCTGATCGGTTAAATCTTTCCCACCCATGTGGCGGTATATGCCCGTGCGGTGGTCGCGGCCATAGCCCGAACTTGCGGTGTAATCAATATCAATTACTGTATAGCCATTATCTGCCAGTAAGTTATTGAACATAAACTCGCGGAAATAAGTACTCCAGCCATAATGGACATTTTGCAAATAACCTGCACCATGAACAAAAACCACAGCCGGATGGTTAGGGTGAGGGTTGTCTGATTTATAAACCCTGGCATAAACATCGGCACCATAGCGGTTTTTAAAGGTGACCATATCCGGTTCGCGCCATTTGTAGCTATCAAACTCTGCCGAAGTAGATTGCGTAATTTTTACGGCTTTAGCGCCAGCTTTATTGGCCTGTAGGTATAATTCGCCTGGTTTATTGAGGTAAGAATAATTTATTGCCAGGTATTTCTCATCGGGCGAAAGTGTAATGTCACTTAAACCCTTCATACTGGTAAGTTGCACAAGCTCGCCTCCGTTTGAAGCAATTTTAAAGAAATTGGTAATTCCCGGATGCTCTTTGTTGGCTTTAAGATAAAAGGTGCTTCTATCTTTCGATAACTGCAGCGTTTGTACTTCCCATTTGCCCGATGTTAACTGTTTCTTATCACCTGTAGCTACATTTACCACATATAAATGCGAGTAACCTGTTGCCTCGCTTTGGTAATAAAAGTGGTTGTTATCTATCCAGCCTGTATTGCCCTGGTAGTAACCGCTAATTCCCGGGCCACCGATCCAGGCTTCATCGCGCTGACGATCCAGTAAAGAAAGTTTACCTGTTGTGGCATCCAGCTTTAAAATCCAGCGGTCTTTGTTATCGGTAGAGGCTGCAACCACTACGCCCATGCTTCCATTATCGTTCCACAATGGGCCAAATAAATTCACCGGACGATCGGCATTTTTCTTTTTTAAGGTATCCAGTTCTTTCGGATAATCTTTCAGATAATCGGGCAGGTCTTTGATTCCAGGAATGGTCGAGGTGAGGATGCTGTAGATCGTATCGCGCTGCGTATCATAAATAAAAGCCTGAGAGTTGCTCTCATTTTCGCCCACTTTTGCTCTGCCAGGGATATCTTCGGTATAGCCAGAAGCCGTTATATAATTTGGAACAACGGTATTGTGATTATTCTGTGCAGGGGTGGTTAGCTTGTAGGTAACAAAACGTCCATCGGGACTAATTACTACGCTATTTAAAAAGCGGTCGTCGGTGTAGAGCTCTTTTAGTGGCTTGTTCTCTCCATTGGCAGCGCCAAAACGGCCTCTTCCTCCACGGTTGGTGCTACGCGATTCGGCATTCCGTTTCTTAATAATATCGAATAGCTCGGTTTGCTGTGCCTTTAACCATTTATCTTGTTCAGTTGCCGCTTTGGCTTCCGGTCTTCCAGGCTTTTTACCTTTAACAAAATTGGTAATTTGGCTGGTTTCGGCCGATTTTAAATTCACTTCAAATAAATTATCGCCCGCCTGGTAAACAATATTATCATTATTTAAAAAAACAGGGCTGTTTTCCCGCTCGAGGGTATTGGTTAAGCGCGTTTCTTTGCCCGTTTTAAAGTTCTGAAGATAAATGTCGCCACTTTTTTCTACAAGCCCCATGGAACGGTCGGCATTGTAGGCATAATTTAAGCCTAGTAATTTCTCATCTTCTTTTTCTGCCGCTTTAACAGGTTTGTTCCCTGTTGCCGAAATTTTAAAAAGCTCTTCTTTTGCTTTATTTTCAGGGTTCCAGTTAAAATAAAGGGTTTTGCTGTCTGCTGTCCAGCGGAAATCGGTAGGTGCAACGCCCATCCATTTTGGGTCGCGCATTATTTTTTCTACTGTTAGGGGAGCGATTTGTTGCGCAAAGGTGTATTCTCCTGTGCAGAGCAAAAGAAAGAGGAAATATTTCTTCATGAATATTAGGTTTGGTGCAATTTAGATAATGGGGAGATTAAATCAAGAAGGAAATGGAAATGTTACACCATCCCAAGCACATCAGTTGCCACGGAGGCATGGAAGTCACAGAAAAAATTTAATTGTATTCCGTGCAAATCAGTGTTTCCGTGGCCAGGAAATTATCGGATTACTCTTCCGGTTTTATCTACATTCACATCATCAAACGGCTTCAGATAGTCGTTAATGATAACGGCAAACTCTCTGCGGGTTAGCACTTTTTTAAGATCGTACATCGACGAAAATTTATAACTCTTGTTCCATTTTTTCTGCAACTCGTTTTTGGTAGCATCGGCCGATTTGTTGCCTACGTAGCTTACCATGGCCACAGTATTCTCTAAATTGATGGGCACATTCTGATGATCGTCGAACCAGATCTGCGCCTTGTAATAATAATCTTTAATGGGTTGCTTGATTTCATCGTAGCTAACTTCCTTTTCGGGATTAAAGAAGGCTTTCCCTTGTTTTAGTTCCGCTTTGATGATGCCGGTAATACCCACTTTCTGGATAGCCAGCCAATTAGAATCAACAGGGCTTATATCTTCAAAAGGCATAAGTGCGTGTTTGTAGCTTAACAATTCGCCCTGAATCCTTTTCAGATTCGCTAAACTGGTTTTGGTATCAAAAAAAGCGGCATAAGCTGCGGTTGCTCCGGCTGCAGGCCCAGTTTCGAATGAGTTGGCAGAAATATAGATCAGGTTTTCCTGATCAGGGATAAGCAGGTTGTAGAGGGATAAAAAATCAGCTCCTGTTGCAGTATTACTGGCTATGCTTGTCCGGTAAATATTTTCGGCATAGTTTAAATGGCCTAATTTAGCTGGGTTTAAGGCACTAATTTTTAATGCCGCGATAAGCTTATCAGGAGCATCGGCCATAACCAGCACTTTTGCCCTGATGCTTACATCTTTGTTTAATTTGGCTTCCCAACCGTTACCTGATCTTTTAATTTCGCTGTAAACACTATTGTTTATTACGTTTAAAAGCAAAGTACTATCGACCGCTATTTTTGGCGGATTTTTTTTGTCCTTTTTAGGCTTGGGAAGATTCAGGCTTTTTGCATTTTCCGTCTCTCTTTTTAGAAAACTTTGATAAAAAGGAAGCAGCCTTTGTGGTTTGTTTTCTAGGGTTAACTGTTCTTTTTGAGTAAGCAGAATTGTTTTAACACCCGATTTGAAGGATTGAAATGCAGCGGAATAGGCCCCGTCGCCGTTTCCAATTACCAATACATCTGTTTTTAGGGTTTGGGCTTGCATAACGAGCGGAATTAAGCAGGCGAAAACAAAAAACAATCTTTTCATCTTTAAAATTAAAATTTGCTGCAATATGCTTTAAATGAATGAATTTTTAATGAAATGAGTTGATTTTAACTAAATTTAACCAGCAAACCAGTTAAATCGCCTTCGGTTTTCAATTATGGAACAACAGATCAAACCAGTTTTCGACTTACAGCAACAGCATAAATTTGAATTGCGGAAAACCGATGCCAAAACGCGGATTGCAAAACTGAAAAAGCTTAAACAGGCATTAACAGATGCAGAAGCAGAGATTTTTGCAGCACTTGAACAAGATTTACGCAAAAACCCTTTTGAGAGTGCCGTTACTGAATTGTATTTTACTTATGCCGAAATAGATCATGCGATTAAAAAACTGAGGAGCTGGATGAGGCCTAAAGCAGCAGGCAGAACCTTGAGTAATTTTTTTGTCCGCAACAGAATTTATTACGAACCTAAAGGTGTTTGTCTCATTATTGCCCCCTGGAATTATCCGCTGCAGTTGATGATGAGTCCGCTGGTTTCGGCAATAGCTGCCGGAAACTGCGCCATTCTTAAACCTTCTGAAATTAGTGCGGCAACGGCCAGTGTGATTGCTAAGCTCATTGCCGCCACTTTTGAGCCAAAAGAAATAGCCTGTTTTGAGGGCGATGCAGCCGTTTCTACGACATTGCTGGGATTGCCTTTTGATCATATTTTCTTTACTGGCAGTACCGCTATTGGTAAAGTAGTAATGGAGGCTGCGGCGAAGAACCTGACTTCAGTTACCCTTGAGCTTGGTGGAAAATCGCCTGCCATAGTAGATGACACCTGCGATTTAAAAAAAGCTGCTGAAAAAATTGCCTGGGGAAAGCTGGTAAATGCAGGGCAAACCTGTATTGCGCCTGATTATGTGCTGATTGAACAAAACCTGGAGGCCGATTTTGTAAAACACTACCATGCTGCGGTAGAGAAAATGTTTTATGGGCATTCAGAAATTAATAAAGGCGATTACGCTAAAATCGTAAACCAAAAGCAGTTCAACCGGTTACAAAAACTTGTTGAAGCGGCTGTAGCAGAAGGCGCTATTGTGGCCGTCGGCGGCAAGTTTGATGAAAAAGATTTTACAATAACGCCTACACTTTTAACGGCTGTAACCGAAAACAATGTGATTATGGAGGATGAAATTTTTGGTCCTGTACTGCCTGTTGTTAGTTATAGCCGGTTGGGGGAGGCTATTGATTTGGTAAACCGGAAGCAAAAACCTTTAGCACTTTATATTTTTTCCGATAGTACTGTGAACCAAAATAAAATCATTGCAGAAACCAGTGCTGGGGGAACTTGTGTAAACGATGTATTGGTACACATTGGCAACCCTAATTTGCCTTTTGGAGGTGTGAACAGCAGTGGTATGGGGAGTTGCCATGGTATTTTTGGCTTTAAAACTTTCTCGCACGAAAGGGCAGTAGTGTTTCAATCGAAACTGGGCGTTACGAAAATGATTTATCCGCCTTATGCGTCAAAAATGGGTTTGCTCAAGTGGTTGAAGAAATTGATGTGATAGTTGTTTTAATGTCGAAAAGTTGTAATGTTTGAAGGTTCAATTGCAGCTTTTCAACCTTCCAACTTATTCTAATAATTCTCCCTTAAAAAGCTTATTTTAGGTTCATGGATATAGAACAGCTTAAATACCCTATTGGTCAGTTTTCAATGCCTGCCATTTTCGATCAAAAGCAGATTGATGAGTGGATAGCTGAAATAGAAGCCTTACCCAGCCAGCTTAAAAAGGCTACAGAAAACTTAACGGAAGAAGATTTAAACCAAACCTATCGTCCGGGGGGCTGGACTTTGCGCCAGGTTGTTCACCATATTCCCGATAGCCACATTAATGCCTATATCCGGTTTAAACAGGCTATCACAGAAGATGTGCCTGTAATCAGACCTTATTACGAAGAGCGCTGGGCAGAAACAGGGGAGGCAAAGGCTGGAGATATCCAACTTTCTCTTGCCTTAATAGCTGCATTGCATCAACGTTGGGTTGCTTTTTTAAAAACATTGCAACCGGCCGATTACCAGCGGAAATATATCCATCCGGAGCATGGAAAGGAACTTTCTTTAGCGAATATGCTAGGCATGTATGCCTGGCACGGCAAACACCATTTAGCGCACATTACCAATACCCTAACAAAATGAAAAATACCCGTTTAACTTTACTGACCTTATTGGTTATTGGTTTTTCGACCTTCGCGAATGCTCAAAAAGCGCCATCCAAAACCTTAGCTTTTGTTTTAGGCTCATGGGAAATGCAAACACCCAAAGGAAAGCTGGTTGAGCAATGGGTAAAAAATCCTGATCAAACACTTAGCGGCAAAAGCTTCCGGATTAATGCAAAAGGGGATAGTACGCTTACCGAAACACTTCAAATCAGAAAGATTGGTAAAGATATTTTTTATTGCTCAACAGTAAACGGGCAAAATGAAGGCAAAGAAGTGTGTTTTAAGTTAATTTCTACTAAAGATCTAACATACGTCTTCGAAAATCAAACGCACGATTTTCCACAGCGGATAGTTTATCAGGATAAGGGCAAAAAAGAAATGCTCGCCTGGATTGAAGGCGAGCTGAATGGTAAAAGCCGGAAATCGGAGTTTAAATATAGAAGGCAATAGACGATTCGTCATGCTGATCCGATAGCTATCGGATTTATTTCAGCATCTTTTTAGCATGAAAGACCCTGAAATAAATTCAGGGTGACGATCAAGGTAAAAAAGAGAATCTAACTACATCAGTACCAGCATGGCAGCGCTCATGGCAATCATGATAGCGTCTTCTACTATGGTTACAGTGCTCATGGGCAGGTTGAAAACTGCACCCAGACAGGCACATTGAATTTTTTTCTTGTTCAGTACGCTTTCTAAAACACCCAGAATACTCACTGTCATTACAATTAAAGTAACCCAGTTAACCACAACAGGCGATAGGTTTAGTGCGAAAGATAAACCCAATCCCAGTTCAATAAACGCGTAGATGTAACCCCAGGCACTAAATTTTTTGGCTACAATATCGTACATCGCATAGCTTTCGGCAAAAGCTTTCAAATTCAGCATTTTGAAGAAGGAGAAAGTAAGGAAAAAACCTGCCATAAAAATGCGCATGAAAACCATAAAATCTATCGTTCCATTTTGCAAAGAAACCATTAATGAAACTGCGGTAACATAGCCAAAAATGAGGAGAATGGGTTTATAGGTTGCTGCCCAGGATTTAGTTTCTTCGACCATTTCGCTATGTGCAATTGCCGAGATCTGGTATTTGCTGTCTTTACCACCTAATGCATCTTGTAAGGCGCTAAGGCCTATGTGTTTATCCATGCTAATAGTGGCCGAGTTTGTATCTTTCGAAACTTCAACCGAAGTAATATCAGGCAAAACCAAAAGATTACTTTTTACTTTATTTTCGCAACCGCCACAAGTCATGCCGGTAAGTTGATAGGTATGTGTCATGTTATAAATTTTAAACAAATTTACCTCTTCAAACACCCTGATTTGTTATACAATAACCATAAAGTTTTATAGGATTTTGGATGCTGTCATTCTAAACGCTGTGAAAAATCGTTTACTGTTTAGTGGAAATTTTCTTTGCAAATTTTGCACCCAACTAGGCCATAGTACAGTATCTCCGTTCTACTTAAATCCGGCCTAACAAATTTTTCGGGCTGCAGTATCCCAGCCACACTACCGGCTTTGAAAGAAAAATTTTCAGCCGGCATTTTTTGTTTCTTTTTGATGCCAAAAAGAAAGAGCCCTTCGGCGGCGGCGAGCCGAGGCAAGGACGAGCTGTAGGGCAAAAAAGCAATTATAAGTCGTGCATGTTGATTTTTATACCATAAATTGCTCCCAGCGCAGACGTATTACCCTACCAAAACCGAGGTCATCGTTAGCGAACCGCCAACAGCTTTATCGTTAAAGAAAGTAATTTCTTCCTGATCATTTTTCAATCCCAGGGTATAAATTAAGGGTAAATAATGCTCTGGTGTTGGGATGGCGAGCATGGCATCCGAGCCTAAACTCCGGTAATTCATTAGAGGTTTGTGGTCGCCGTTAGCAATCAGATTTTTAAATTTATCATTCATTTCGTTGGCCCAGTCGTAACCACCACCGTGAATCATTTCCCAGCTTAACATCCGCAGGTTATGTACCATGTTGCCGCTACCAATTACCAGTACACCTTTTTTACGCAGGGCATAAATTTCTTTGGCAATTTCGTAATGCTCTTCTGGTGCTTTGGTGTAATCGATACTTAACTGCAGCACGGGAATATTGGCCTCGGGATACATGTGCCTTACAATGGTCCAGGTTCCGTGATCTAAGCCCCAGTCGTGATCTAAACCAACAGTAGTACTGTGAATTAACGATGGGATTTCAGCTGCAAGTTTAGCATCACCAGGGGCAGGGTATTGCACATCGAATAATGCTTGCGGAAAGCCGCCAAAATCATGAATGGTAGATGGAAAATCCATTGCGGTAACAAAGGTACCGCGGGTATACCAATGTGCCGAAACTACCAGTACTGCTTTCGGAACTGGAATATATTTGGCCAGATCGGCCCAGCTCTGGCTAAACTCATTGTGCTCAATACCGTTCATGGGCGAGCCATGGCCGATAAATAGGGTTGGCATCAAATCGGTTTGTGGCAAACGCTGAGTAAAGTTTCTGAATTGAGATAATGCTGACATGGTATTGTTGTTTGTCTAATCAAAATTTAAATAATCGTCCTACTGAACTTTTTTCAGGATCCGATGAGAGAGATTCCGGGCCAGGCCCGGAATGACGATGTTTTTCAGTTATTTAGCCTGAACAAACTCCAGGTTTAATTTAATCGCAACATCTTTAGCTACACCTGCCCCTGTTGGATCGTATTTAATGTTATAATCTAAACGGTTAATGGTGGTTGTGGCACCGAAACCAGCTTTAGTATTGCCTTGTTGGTCTTTAGCTGTTCCGCCGTAAACCACAGCAAATTTTACATCCTTGGTTACATCGCGGATAGTTAATTTACCACTTAATTCGTAATTGTTACCGCTTAATTTTTTAAAACCGGTACTTTCGAATTTCATGGCCGGGAATTTTTCTGCATTGAAAAAATCGTCGGTTTTTAAGTGACCATCCCGCATATCAACACCAGTGGTAATGCTGTTCACATCAACAGTAAAGTTAATTTTGGCATCTGTTAAATCGGGTTTTGCCGCAGTAACAGCGCCATCAAATTTTTTAAATGAGCCATCAACAAAAGAAATACCCATGTGTTTAACTGAAAAGTTAACAAATGAATGCATGGGATCAATTTTCCATGTTGTTTGTGCAAAAGAAGCCACGCTGATTGAGGTAGCTATCAGGAATAAAAATAATTTTTTCATGTCTTGTTCTTTTTTTTAACAAAAGTACGCTGACATTCAAAAGGATAGTATTGATGTATGTTAAGAAAAAGCTGGGTTATATTTCGTCGAGCGTTTTGCGCTGATTCAATGTTTTGGCTTTATACGCCGATGGTGTAAAGCCTGTTACCTTCTTAAATTGTGTTGAAAGATGAGCTACACTGCTGTAATTGAGCTGATAGGCAATTTCGCTGAGAGTAAGTTCACCATAGGTTAGCATTTCTTTGGCCTTCTCTATTTTCTGAGCGATAAGATACTTTTCGATGGTTTGTTTTTCAACTTCAGAGAAAATAAGGCTAAGCTGAGGATATTCGAGTTTAAGCTGTCCGCTTAAATAAGTGGAGAGATTAATTTTTAACGGTTCTTTTGAATAATGAACAAGGTTGATGATCGATGTTTTGATTTGCTCGGCAATTTGCGTTTTCCGGTCTGCCAGGAGCTCAAAGCCAAAGGGGTGTAAGGCTTCACTTATTTTCAGTTTATCATCTGCACTGATGGTTCCGGGAAGTACAACTTCACCTAGGTCAACCGAAACAGGGTTAAAGCCAAGCTTTTCCAACTCGGCTTTAACCACCATTTTACAGCGGTTGCATACCATATTTTTGATATGCAGATTCATTATTTCGATTTAAGGGTTTCTGAAACATCACCACAATCAAACATCATACTGCCATAGTAAGGGTTTTCGATGTTTTCTTTTTCGTTTAACCAGCTGGCTTTAGCCATCGGGCAATGCTGAACATAAACAGTTGCATTATTGAATTTAATGTTTTTCACTGTTTTAATCATGGCATATGAAATACCTTCGAAAGATTTACGCTGGGCTTTGATATCTTTTCCGGCAGCAAGCTCGGCAGCTTTAGCTTTAATTACTTTTGCCTGTTCCATCCAAAGCATGTGTTGCGTAGCAGGTAAATCTTTATGCGGAATAGCCTCCACTTTAGCTGATAGAACTTTTACTTTCTCTGTGGCCAGATCTTTTTTATCGGTAGCCAATGCATTTTTAACATCGTAGTAAGCGGTGAGTAGCTGATTAAAAGCCCCATCTGTTTTACTTTGTGCAAAAGTGATTTTAGTAGTAGCGATAGCGATGAAAGCTACCATTATCATTATTTTTTTCATCTGTTGATTTTATTTTAATACGTTAAAAAAATTAAATTCTGCCCTTAGGAGGTACATGTTTTTGGTGTAGCGATCAGTCATATTTCCAGCAGCCTGAAAGCGGTAACCTAAATCAATCCGCGTGGTGCTGTTCAAAATAACCTGTAACGCAGGTGCCAAATCGAGGTAAGATTGCCCCGTAGCAGGATCTGTTTTACCCAGCATTTCAAAATAAACATTAAAGTTGGGCTCCTTGTAGTTTTTGTATACAAATGGTAAAACCAGGTAGCCCGACGATAAACTGTAAGAAAGCATATTATTAGGTCTGGGCATGCCCGCAATTTGCCTGTCGCTGTTTTCAAAAGCATGCGCATAACCTAATGTTGCCGACAAAGCTAATTTATGCAAAAGCTGGGTAAATATTACACCACCCTGTACGCCACTGTTATCGCCTTCCAAATTGATGTCGCGGGTATAAGTGGGGCGTTTACTCGTGCTGATGCGCCCAAAAGCTGCGGCCCTGAAATGGCTTTGCGCATCATCTATCGATAAAAAACGGTATTTGGCATATAAACTTCCACCTTCTAAACGATATTTCCCATCCATATCAGAAAGGAAAGCCTGTGCATGTGCCATCAGGTTTTTATTGAACCCGATCATCACTTCAGGGATTGTACGGCTTACGAAACCGGGATTGTTGAACATACCCTCATTGGTGATGCGCACGCCAATAGATTTGGTGGGCATGTTGCTTGCCGGTTCGGTAAAGACATACAACTCCTGACTAAAAGCATGATTGAAAGCGCCGGCCAAAACCAGCGCTAGAATGAATATCCTTTTCATGGCTTAAGAAAGCACTAAATGATAAACACGTGTTTTCTTGCCATTAACCACGCCGGTACCACTTGCGTAGGCATCAGAATTAATCGAAGCGGCCTGCTTCTTAAATGCTGCACCAGAAATAAAGTTTTTATCAATAACCGATGCCTTTACGGTGCCGTTTAGGGTTTTGTTTTTTGCGTTTACAAAACGATAAACGTTTCCATTCACTATGGCCTGGCCTTTATCGTCAACCTTAACCTGGTCGAAATTGAAATCTGCAGTTAATCCACCTACTGAGAAACCAGCATCCTGAACTTTTTTGCGTACCAGGTCGAGGTTAATGTCGGCACCTTTTTTAAAGGTAAGTACAAAAATGTTTTTGTTTAGATCGGGTTTAACCGAGTTAATAAAGCCTAAAGTCTCCAAAGATTTTTGTGTGGCATTAGAGCACATCGAGCAGGTTAATCCGGTAACCTGTAAATCGGCAGTTGATATTTGTTGCGCCGAAGCAGTTACGGCGAAGAAAAGCATAATAATGCTGAATAATTTTATCGTTTTCATGATTTTTTTGAATTAGAATAAAAGAATAATCCGTCTTTTCGACGGAATTTTTCATGACAGAGAAATCTCAAAAGATAGATTTCTCATTCCGTTACACTTCATTCGAAATGACGGAAACGAAAAAATCCTAATTCCTGAAAATACAATTGAAAACATGCAAGGCAACCCGCGTGGAAAGGGGTGGAGCCCTGTTCGAAATTTTGTTAAAAAACTCCGGATTGATGTTCGAAAGAAACTCAATCACTGGTGGGTGGATAAACAGCTGGATAGAAAAAAGCTTCGGCATTTGTATTTGTGCCTCTGCCTGATGGCTATCCTTAACTTTTACCGTTACCTGGGTGTTTTTGCAGCAGCCGTCATCTTTCTTTTCGGCAGGTATTTCTTTACAGAATTTGCAGGAAACCTCGTTGCTGAACATTTTTACATTTGCAAGCTTTCCTCCGCAAAAGTGTAAACTTAAAGCCAAACCCATCACACTAACTGCATAGAATACAGCCAAAGAAAGTGCTATTTTTTGTTTGAGCTTCATAATTACAAAGGTAAGGCAAAAAATATCGAATTATAGGTGCATTTATTTATTGAATTTCATTTTTTAGCTTAATTTAGCCTCAAACACCTTTTTGATGAAGAAAATTTTACTATTCCTCTGCGCTTTTTCGGTGCTTACAGCCTTTGCTGCCAAGCCTAAAAATCAATATGTACGCATTAAAACCGAATACGGCGAATGCATTGTAAAACTTTACAATCAAACACCTTTACACCGCGATAATTTTCTGAAACTGGCAAAAGAAGGCTACTACAACGGTGTGCTTTTTCATCGTGTGATTAAAGATTTTATGATTCAGGGGGGCGACCCTGATTCGAGAAACGCCAAGCCAGATTCGTTATTGGGCAATGGAGGACCAAAATATACCATACCGGCTGAGTTTAATGATAGCTTATTCCACAAAAAAGGCGTTTTGGCTGCTGCGAGGGAAGGGGATGATGTTAATCCGCTAAAAGCATCGAGCGGAAGCCAGTTCTATCTGGTACAGGGCAAGGTTTTTACCGATGAACAATTGAATAACGTGGAGCAAAAGCGCTTAAAGTTTAAAATCCCAGAGTGGCAGAGACAAGTATATAAAACTATTGGTGGTACACCTCATTTAGACCGGAACTATACCGTTTATGGTGAAATTATTTCCGGATTGGAAATGGTCGATAAAATTGCAGTACTGTCTACAGATGGTAATAACCGCCCTAAACAGGATGTGAAAATGGAAGTTACGGTTTTGAAGAAAAGGGAAGCTAAAAAATTGGAGAAACAGCTTTTACAAGCTTCTTTGAAGGATAAGCTGGTTATGTAAGTAAAGGATCTTGTCTGTTGTCGAAAAAGAATACGATACTAATTTGGTTTTCTCCAACTAAGTAGTAAAAAGAAGTATGATTTGATACAGCGGCCTTCCTTAAGCCGTCTATTGCGCTTTGCTCATAAATGAACGGGTGGTGCGAAATCAGATTGATTTTTTGATATATGGTTGCTAAGAGTTTTTCTGTATAAGGCTTTCCCCAATTTTCTTCTAAAAAGTCAAGAATAGCATATAGGGTTAGGTAAGCTTCTTCAGAAAAGGTTATGCTTATGCCCATCTTTCGGATAACCTTCTTTTTACTTCATCAAAAGAGATCGTTTTTCCTTCTTCAGCCTGCTTTAATCCCCTCATAATCCCCTCCTGGACATGTTTAGGTAACTCTTCCAAAACAACTCTTTCATTAGCATTTAAAAGCATTTCGACCTCTGACAAAAGACCTTCATCATTTGTTTCAAAAACTTTTTTAGCAATTTCTATTTTTAATTCCTCAATGCTCATAAACAAATTTAACGAAATGGAGCCTCAATTACTAAGCAATTGTGTAATTAATTTCTAAATTTACCGCCCACAACAATTGAAATTACTGAATGAATTCATCATGATTTATCCCTCAACAGGGCATACAATCAGGATGCTTCATCGTCATGAAAAAAAATAACGGATGAAAATCATTTCCTATAATGTAAATGGGATCAGGGCTGCCAGCACTAAAAACTTTTTTGGCTGGCTACAGGCTGCCAATGCCGATATGGTATGTTTACAGGAAGTAAAAGCGCTGCCCGCACAGATACCTGAAATTATTGCACTAATTGAACAACTAGGTTATCATCATTACTGGTTTCCAGCCGAAAAGAAAGGATATAGTGGGGTAGCTATTTTATCAAAAATTAAACCTAATCATGTTGAATATGGTTGTGGTGAAGCCTGGATCGATCAGGAGGGACGTATTTTGCGCGCTGATTTTGATGGCTTTTCTTTAATGAGCCTATATATGCCATCGGGCTCGAGTGGCGATGAGCGGCAGGTTAAAAAGTATGCCTTTATGCGCTTTTTTGATATGTATATCGGTAATCTGCGTAAGGAATATCCGAACCTTATTGTTAGTGGTGATTATAACATCTGCCATACCGCGATTGATATTCATAATCCTAAGTCGAATGCCAACTCTTCAGGCTTTTTGCCCGAAGAACGCGAGTGGATGCAATTGTTTTTAGATAATGGCTTTATCGATACTTTCAGGCATTTTAATAAAGATCCGCATCATTATACGTGGTGGAGCTATCGGGCAGGTTCGCGAGGCAAAAATATGGGATGGCGAATCGACTACCATTTGGCTACCCGACCAATGGAACATCGGTTAAAACACGTTCGGATTTTGCCCGATGCTGTACATTCTGATCATTGTCCTGTACTTTTAGAACTAGATTAAGTATTTGGTTAACTGGTTAGTTGTTTGAACCGGTTAACTGTAAACAACACTCAATTAACCAATTTATACCGTTTCAACAATTAACCATAACCTAGCCAAATGCTAATTACCAATATAAAAGGCCTTGTGGGCTTGCATCCAAAAAGTAAATTGATGCTTCGTGGCAACGAAATGGACAATTTACATGTACTGGAAAATGCCTGGCTTTTGATTGAAAACGATCTGATTAAAGATTTTGGTGATATGGAATCAATCCCTGCTCATATCTTAAATCTCCCATCCCAAATCTCTGCAGAAGGCAGGTACGTTTTCCCTTCCTGGTGCGATAGCCATACCCATATTGTTTTTGCCGCTACGCGTGAAGAAGAGTTCGCCATGAAAATACAAGGCAAAACCTACGAGGAAATAGCTGCGGCAGGTGGTGGCATTTTAAATTCGGCCAATAAGCTTCAAAAAGCTACTGAAGATGAACTGTTCGAGAGCGCTTCGGTAAGGCTTCAACAAATGATTCGTCAGGGAACAGGAGCTGTAGAAATTAAAAGTGGTTATGGTTTAACGGTAGAGAGCGAAATTAAAATGCTGCGCGTAATTAAACGCCTGAAAGCAAGTTTCCCGGTTCCGGTAAAAGCTACCTTTCTGGCCGCGCACGCTTTCCCGGCTTTATATAAAGACGACCATGAAGGTTATATCAATCTCATTATTAACGAAATGTTGCCAATTATTGCTCAAGAACAGTTGGCCGATTACATTGATGTTTTTTGTGAAAAAGGTTTTTTCTCTGTAGCAGAAACTGACCGGATTTTAAAAGCTGGTGCGGAATATGGATTAAAACCTAAAGTTCATGCTAATCAACTTTCTGTTTCAGGCGCGGTAGAGGTGGCGGTATTAAACCATGCTGTTTCTGTCGACCATTTAGAAGAAAGCGACGAAGCGACCATTGTTGCCTTACAAAATGCCAATACCATGGCAACATTACTGCCTTCCTGCTCGTTTTATTTAGGTATTCCGTTTGCCGATGCTAAAAGCTTTATCAAGGCCGGTTTACCGGTAACACTGGCAACAGATTACAACCCGGGTTCTACACCATCCGGAAATATGAATTTTGTTGTTTCTTTGGGTTGTATTAAGCTCAAAATGTTTCCGGAGCAGGCTATTAATGCGGCTACCTTAAATGGAGCCGCTGCAATGGAGATTAGCGAAAATTACGGTAGTATAGCCATTGGTAAAAAGGCCAATTTGTTTATCACCAAACCGATGCCATCGATCGCCTATTTACCTTATAGTTTTGGCGAAACGCAAGTAGATACTGTTATTTTAAACGGAGAAATTTACAATGGATAGCTTTATAATATACACGCAGCAGGATATCGACCAACTGGTGATTAACCGTGATGGTGAAACCAAACTGGGCGAAAGGGTTGTATCATACCCTTCCGCTGATGGTTCTGTTTCGACGGCTGTTTTAGCCAGTAGCGAAGCTAAGTTTGTGCTTTTAGGCATTCCTGAAGATGTTGGTGTCCGCGCCAATTCCGGGATAGCAGGTGCGGCATCTGCCTGGCGTACAAGTTTGGTTACGTTTTTGAATATTCAAAGCAACCGCTTTTTAAGGGGGAATGAAATTTTGGTCCTTGGTCATTTTGAGATTGATGAACCAGTGGATTCTTCGGTTGCAGGACTGAGAAAAAAGGTTGAAGAGATTGATGACCTGGTTTATCCGATAATTGAAAAAATTGTTGCAGCAGGGAAAATACCGGTTGTTATTGGTGGTGGGCATAATAATGCGTTTCCTATCATTAAGGGGGTAGCTTTAGCCCAAAATGCGCCAATTGATGTCGTGAATATTGATGCACACGCGGATTTGAGGGCTTTGGAAGGGCGGCACAGTGGAAATGGATTTTCTTATGCTTTAAAAGAAAATTACCTTGACCACTATTTGATGTATGGTTTGCATCAAAACTACAATAATGAGGCCATCTTAAACCAGATTGAAACCAACCCTAAGCTCGACACCATATTTTTTGACGATATTTTAAACGCCGGGATTGATTTTAACGGATTCATAAGTAAGTTAGAAGGAATGCCCGGTTTAGAGATAGATGTAGACTGCATTCAGCATGTGCTTTCGAGTGCCGAAACACCCTCTGGTTTTGCTGCAAACGAAATCAGGAGAATGATTTTGGGTTGCAATAAGCAGTTCGCTTATTTACATATCTGCGAAGGCGCTACCCGGATGCTGGATGGGCGCGTGAGTAGATTAACCGCTAAGTTGATTGCTTATTTGGTGAGTGATTTTGTAAAAGCACATGCTACTAAGGTTTAGCCACGGATTCACGGAAAACACGGAGGATAGTCGTCATTGGGAGAAGGTTTTTTCAGCCGAAGAAGCAATCTTTTTTGCAAGAATTGATGACAAGAAAAATTGCTTCCCCGAAAACCTGGCTGCTCAGCGAAGCTAAATCTATCTTGCAGCAGATCTCTCTTCCGATATTTGGGACTTTGCTTCAGTCAAGAGACGACATTTGTAGGGCACCTGGCCTAATGAACCAATGGCCAGTGAACTAATGAACAAGAGACCATAAACTATAAATGTTCCGCTTCGTATTTTTCGCCGGCTTTTAGCATTAGTTCAATCTGCTTTAAATCGTCGGCAGTAGGGTCTTCCTTCTCCTGCAATTCGAACACGGCAATCATATTGTCTTCGTATTGCTTTTCGGTTTTAATAACGATTTCCTGTGCCATTTTGACTTAAAATTTTATAATTGCTGTTGGTGTAATGCAATAATCCAAACGGATGTCATGTTCGTTCACATCATCTATTTTTTCAATTGCAGGGTACAAAGATAAGCCTATTTTCTGAGCATTTATATTTTGCAGAAAGCGATCGTAAAAACCCTTGCCATAACCAGCGCGGTAGCCTTGTAAATCAAATGCCAGAAGCGGAACGATCACCAGATCAATTTCACCTTCATGGAGCTTCCCTTTTTGTGGCTCGAGGATCTGATAGGTGTTTTTCTTTAAATCCTGCAGGCCAATATATTCGTGATGGGTCATCAATGCCGTTTCGAAATCGGCTTTAGGCACCAGGATTTTAATTTCAGGATGGTTTGTTGTCAACCAGTCGATCAACAGAAAAGTATCAGGCTCTTTCTTTTCTATTATTGGTAAGAAGATGTGAATGCACTTAATTTTGCTAAAATCGAGCGTTTTAAACTGGTTTAAGAGCGATTTGTTCAACTCCTGATAGGTAACCTCGTTTAAGGATAATCTATCTTTTAACGCTTGCTTTCTGATTTCGGCTTTTAGCATGAGTGCAATTTAAGTTTTTTTGCCACGGAAGCACAAATTTACACGGAAAGACGTGGAGTTTTTAATGGATTTAAAAGGCTTAATAAACAGAAAAGCCCTTGAAAACTAATACAAGGGCTTTCAAATCTTATGTGTTCAATTACTTTACACGCTCAACGTAGTCGCCGGTGCGGGTGTCGATTTTAATTTTATCTCCCTGGTTAACGAACATCGGTACTTTAACTTCAACGCCATTTTCAAGCGTTGCTGCTTTTAATGCGTTTGTAGAAGTATCGCCTTTAACTGCAGGCTCCGAATAAGTAATTTCAAATTCGGCAAAGTTTGGTAATTGCGCCATAATTGCTTCGTCGCTTTCCATCGAAACAATAATGTTCATACCTTCTTTTAAAAATTTAATTGCCGAACCGAATAAAGCTTTCTCGATGTTAAATTGCTCGTACGATTCGTTATCCATTACTACCAGGTAGTTACCATCTTCGTATAGGTATTGATAGTCGTTGGTCTCTACACGGCAAATTTCAACAGCCTCGTCGGTATTCATACGGGCTTCTACAATTCTACCTGTTTTAATGTTACGGAATTTACCGGTGTAAAATGCACCACCTTTACCAGGTGTACGGTGATTCCATTCGTCAACAGTAACCAGTTCGTTGTTTACGCGAAGAATGTTACCTGTTTTAATTTCTGATGCTTTAGCCATATGTTGTGATCCTGAATTGGATTTATATTTCTGTTTTTTTGCGTTGGCAAAGGTAAAATTATTTTAACAAAAACCTATAAAGGTTTAAGGTGTAGCGTTTAAGGAAAACCTAGCTGCAGAATATATTATTTTACCCGCTCCATGTACTCGCCGGTTTTGGTGTCAACCTTAACCTTATCGCCCTGGTTGATGAATAAAGGCACCCTTATTTCTGCACCGGTTTCAACAGTTGCATATTTTTGTGCACTGGTAGAGGTATCGCCTTTAACAGCGGGTTCGGTGTAGGTAATCTCGAGCTCAACGCTGTTGGGTAACTGGGCCACAATGGGCTCGTCGCTTTCGAAAGCAACGGTAACATTCATGCCTTCTTTTAAAAATTTGATTGCGTTGCCGAACAACAGTTTAGGGATGTTGTGCTGATCGAAGGTATTGTTGTCCATCACTACGAGGTAATCACCATCTTCGTAAAGGTATTGGTAATCGTTGGTTTCAACGCGGCAAATGGTAACCTCTTCGTCGGTACGAAAACGGTACTCTACAATTTTACCTGTTTTTACGTTCCGCATACGTGCCTGATAGAAAGCCCTTAAATTTCCGGGTGTACGGTGGATATATTCTTCAACACTTACCAACTCTCCGTTAAAACGAAGCACGTTTCCGCTTTTTACTTCTGATGCCTTTGCCATTTGAGTATGAAATATTGTTTTGTCAATTTTTGAATGCCAAAGTTAAAAAAAATGGTTCATTGGTTCAATAGTCGTTGGGCTAAGCGCATAAACTAGATCTGGCAGGTTTGATTGGGTGTTTAGAAATTTAAAATCCGTGATTTTTTCGCCCGAAAAACAGCGTATAAAAGAAATGCCTTTGGGAACCACTCCAAAGGCATAATCAACCTAAACCTCAAACTAAACTATGAAAAACTCTTTGCCTTTTCAGGCTATATTTTTGATTCTGCCAAAGCAGAAGTTTAATTCATTCCTTGAAGAGATAATTTTAATATTTGTTTCTCTTTTTTGTGGTGCAAAGGTAAGAACTATTTTTCAATTACAAAATATTTTTTCAAAAAAATATTTATAATACAAATGTATGACAAAACAGGCTTCTTGTAAGCGGTTTTTGGGGTGATTAATTTACTTGTAATCAGCGATTTGAATTTGGTGATTGCAAAATTCATATTCCTGAATTTGGTTCGATCCAATTATCGTTAAACGGTCTTTTCCAAAATTTTCGATCAGTTCGCGGTACCAATTCATTCCCTGAACGTCTAAATTACTGGTTGGCTCGTCTAAAAATAAAATTGGCGTATCGGTGCAACAGGCCAAAGCTAGTTTGGTTCTTTGTTTCATTCCCGACGAAAAGTACTTAATTTCTTTGTTTGTCGCTTTTTCCAGTCCAAGGATACTAATCAGGTTTTTGGCGTCAACGCCAGGAGCAAAGTTTTTAAACTTAAAATGAAAATTGATGATCTCTTTTAAACTGAAAGTTTCTACCAGTTCGAGGTAGGGGGCAGCCAAACTAATGTATCTGTAAATATTTTCGACAGGTATTTCTGTGTTTTGCGTAAATGAAATTTCTCCTTCTGAAGGGGATAAGCTACCGGTTAATACGCTCAGTAAGGTAGATTTGCCCGATCCGTTTGGGCCAAGTATAGCGTAGCTGTTGCCTGTGCTAAACTCGGTACTCAGGTTTCTGAAAATCCATTCTTTGTTAAACCTCCTGCCAACATTGTTTAGGGATATTTTCATTTTTTAGTTCAAGTATCAAGTATAGGGTATCAGGTATCAAGTATCGGGTATCGAGTATCAAGGTGCTTTTGCATGCAGACACTATTATCAACACCAATGTATTGTCCGTAGTTGGTAATGATCTGGTAACCTGCTTTTTGATAAAGGGCTATAGCTTCGGGTTGTTTTTTGCCGGTTTCTAAAATGCAGGCGCTAAAACCAATTTCGGCGGCCCAGTTTTCGAGTTCGTTTAATATTTGCGCTGCAATGCCCTGTTTCCTGTTGTCTGGGTGAACAAACATCCGTTTTACTTCGGCCTGGGTGGCAGAAAATGGCTTAATTGCACCACAGCCTACAGGAGTATTGTTTTGATAAGCTACAACTACTTCTTTAATGGCGTCAACTTTATTAAACTGCGCATAAAAAGCATGTTCATCGCCATCTCTAACCGCTAAATCCTGATCCAGCAAGGCAACCAATTTTCTAAAATCGGTATGGTCTGAATTGGTTCTGGTTAGCGTTAGATCACTCATTAATGTTTATTTTGGGTTTAAGGCAAGGTTTTTACCCACCGCCTTAAACCTTCCAGCCTTCTGCCTTTATTAGCTTCCCATGCCGAAACCCTTCATTACCCCACGGTTAGAGTTGCGGATAAAATCTACAATTTCATCGCGGATCTCAGTAGGTTTGAATTCGGCCTCGATCATATCCAAAGCTTTGGTTACGTTATTGTGTTTAACGAAAAGCACGCGGTAAATTTCCTGTATCTCGTCAATCTGCTCATTGGTAAAACCTCTTCTGCGCAGGCCTACCGAGTTGATACCTGCGTAAGAAAGCGGCTCACGTGCAGCTTTAACATAAGGTGGCACATCTTTACGTACCAACGAACCGCCGGTAACGAATGCGTGTGAGCCTACTTTTACAAACTGGTGAATGGCTACTAAGCCAGCAAGTACAACGTTATTGCCGATGGTAATGTGGCCGGCTAAAGTGGTGCTGTTCGAAAAAATACAGTAGTTACCCACTTCACAATCGTGTGCAATGTGCGAATAAGCCTGTATTAAGCAGTTGCTGCCTATAACGGTTTTCCATTTATCTTTAGTACCACGGTTAATGGTAACGCACTCTCTGATAGTGGTATTGTCGCCAATTTCTGCGGTAGTAATTTCTCCTGCAAATTTTAAATCCTGTGGTTCACCAGAAATAACGGCGCCAGGAAAAATGCGGCAATTTTTACCAATCCGCGCGCCATCCATAATGGTTACGTTCGATCCGATCCAGGTTCCCTCTCCAATCACAACGTCTTTATGTATTACTACAAAAGGTTCGATTACCACGTTTTCGGCAATTTTTGCCTGAGGATGTATATATGCTAAAGGTTGTATCATTATTGAGCGGGTTCTGCTTGTTTAACTTTTGAAATTTGGGCCATCATTTCGGCTTCGACAACGATTTTTTCGCCGACCATACCAACGCCTTTCATTTGGGCAATTCCCCTTCTGATTGGTTCCAGTAAGTCGCAACGGAAAACGATGCTGTCGCCAGGTAATACCTGCGCTCTGAAACGCACGTTATCTATCTTTAAGAAATAGGTTAAGTAATTTTCAGGATCGGGAACGGTACACAATACCAGAATTCCACCCACCTGGGCCATGGCCTCAATCTGTAATACACCCGGAAATACCGGAGCACCCGGAAAGTGACCTTTAAAGAACTCTTCGTTCATGGTTACGTTTTTAACGCCCACCACGTGATTTTTTGAAAGTTCTAAAATTTTATCTACAAATAGGAAGGGCTGACGGTGAGGCAATATCTCCATGATTTTAACCACATCAAATAAGGCTTTTGCACCGGGGTCGTAAACCTTCTGCACTTTTTTGTTTTTCTCTTTTTTAATGGCTGCCTTAATTTTTTTGGCAAATGCAACGTTAGCTGCATGGCCAGGACGAGCTGCCATAATGTGTCCTTTTAAGTGCATACCAACCAAAGCCAGATCACCAATCATATCCAGTAGTTTATGACGGGCAGGTTCGTTTTGGTAGCGCAATTCCATGTTGTTTAAAATTCCCTGTGGGGCAACATCAATGTCTTCGCGGTTAAATAACTTGGCCAGATGATTTAATTCATCTTTGGTAACTTCTTTATCAACAATTACAATGGCATTATTTAAGTCACCTCCTTTAATCAGGTTGTGCGATAACTGGTATTCTAATTCGTGTAAGAAGCAGAAAGTACGGCAAGAGGCAATTTCTTTTTTAAACTCGGCAATGGTATTAATGCCGGCATGTTGACTGCCCAAAACAGGCGAGTTATAATCAATCATACAGGTAAAGCGGTAGTCGTCAAGCGGCATGGCCACAATTTCTACTTTCCTGTCTTCTTCTGTATAGGTAATGTTATGAGGAATGGTGAAGTATTCGCGATCTGCATTTTGCTCAACTGTACCTACTTCTTCCAATAAATCGACAAACTGGATCGAGCTGCCATCCATAATCGGAGTTTCAGGTCCGTCTAATTTGATCAGCACATTATCAAGGTCCATACCAATTAATGAAGCCATTACGTGCTCTACAGTGCTTACGCTTGCGCCGTTTTGGGTAATGGTAGTTCCGCGCGAAGTATCGGTTACGTTATCGGCATCAGCTTCGATAATTGGGTGCCCGTCTAAATCGATGCGTTGAAATTTAAAACCATGATTTTCGGGGGCAGGGCAAAATGTTAAAGTAACATTAGCGCCTGTATGTAAACCAACACCAGATGCTGATATTTCTTGCTTAATCGTTTTTTGTCTAACGTTCATTGTGTAATGTATTCTTTTCCAGTTCAGCTGTAAGCTTTTTCAATTCCTCTTCGAGTGCGTTAATTCTTTTTTCTACATCGGGGAGGTGTTTGAAAATTACCGATGCGCGCATCCAGTTGCGCAATGGCTGGGCAGGACTGCCGTGCCATTGTTTATTTTCTTCTGTAATGTTAAAGTTAATACCCGCCTGCGCACCAATTTGCGTGCCTTTGGCTAAGGTTAAGTGACCTGCAATGCCCACCTGGCCACCTACAACGCTGTTAGGGCCAATTTTTGTGCTGCCTGAGATTCCTGATTGTGCAGCCAAAACTGTGTTTTCGCCAATCTCCACATTATGGGCAATCTGAATCAGGTTGTCGATTTTTGTACCTTTTTTAACAATGGTCGATCCCATGGTTGCACGATCGACAGTCGTATTGGCGCCTATTTCCACATCATCTTCAATTATAACATTTCCAATCTGAGGAATTTTATTGTAAGTGCCGTCTTTTTGAGGGGCAAAGCCAAAGCCATCGCTTCCAACAACCGTATTGGCATGGATAATTACGCGACTACCAATAACCGAATTGTGGTAAATTTTTACACCGGGATAAAAAGTTGTGTTTTCGCCAATTTTGGAATGTGCGCCGATAAAAACCTGTGTATTTATTTTACAACCATCGGCAATTACAGCATGCTCGGCCACATAGGCAAAAGCATCAATAAAAACATTCTGACCAATTTTAGCAGTTGGGTGCACAAAGGCCATTTTATCAATGCCCGTTTGTGTATTTTGTGCGTTTACAGCTTCGTTGTATTTATCCAGCAAAATGGTAAAAGCACTGTATGGATTTTCTACACGCACTAAAGTGCTGGTATAGGGCTGTGTTGGGGTAAAATCTTTAGATACGATTACAACGGATGCCTGAGTAGAATACAAAAAGTTTTCGTACTTAGGATTGGAAAGAAAAGACAAAGAGCCTTCCTTTCCGTCTTCTATTTTAGAGAGTTCGGTAACGGCTACATCAGGGTTACCATCTATGGAACCGTTCAGAAACTGACTTATCTGCTTGGCAGTAAATTGCATCGTACAAAGGTAAATGTTAAATTGATATGAACAAAAAAACCTGCAATGGTTAAGCTGTGTATATTTTACACAATAATAAGACTTAAAACGGCAGTAAAAGTTAAATATTTTGTTAAATAAGCTTAAATGCCCCTGGGGTAACAGAGGATATATTTTTCTACGGTTTTCTGCAGCGACTCCAGATTAGATAAATCTGAGGCCTTTGCAATATCAACTATCCTGTTATTTTTCATTAAAATTTTAATGTTACCTACGCCAGCATTGTAGGCCCGGTTTTGTATGGTATCGGTAAAAACAAAATAGCGGGCTTCTTCGGGCTTAATTCCGAGCAGGTTAACAGCCGCATCCTGCAAAAAGGTTACGCGATCGGCTTTTTCCATCTCGTTACCCATCTCAACTTTGTACAGGTTACGCGAGGTGAGCATACTGCACAGGGTAGATAAAATTTTATCGGGATGTTTTACCCAAACTTTAACGGCTGCGTAAATATCCTGATCGTCGAGATTGGTAAAATGTTCGAGGTTTTCGTGCTGCTCAAAGAAATTAGCCTCATTAATATTGTTTTTAAGAAAATGGTTTAACGATGGTGAAGCAAAGAGATCAACACCATTTGCCGATAACTCTTTGGCTCTTTCGAGTAATTTCACCAAAATCATTTCGCCTGCAATTACCGTTTTATGGAGGTAAACCTGCCAATACATCAGGCGGCGGGCAATCAAGAATTTCTCGATAGAGTAAATACCCTTTTCCTCAATCACCAGGTCATCGTCGTAAACATTAAACATTTTAATAATGCGGTCGAAACTGATTACGCCTTCGCTTACACCAGTAAAAAAGCTATCGCGGTTTAAATAGTCCATCCTATCCAAATCGAGCTGGCCCGAAATTAACTGGTGTAAAAACTTTTTAGGGTAAGTGCCGTTAAAAATCTCGATTGCATGGGTTAAACGCCCTTCAAAATGAATGTTCAGGTCGTTCATCAGTTTTACTGAAATATCTTCGTGCCTGATACCGGTAACCAGCGAATGCTCAAGTGCGTGCGAAAAAGGGCCGTGACCGATATCGTGCAGTAAAATGGCCAAAATGGCGGCTTCTTCTTCACCTTCGGTAATGTCATGCCCTTTGCTTCTAAGCAAGCCGATTGCCAAACACATTAAATGCATGGCACCCAATGCGTGGTGAAAACGGGTGTGCAATGCGCCCGGGTAAACCAAATGGGTCATGCCCAGTTGTTTAATGTAGCGCAGGCGCTGAAAATACGGATGCGAAATTACATCGTAAACCAGGGCCGATGGTATGCTGATGAAACCGTAAACCGGATCATTTATGATTTTCTTCTTGTTCAATCGTTAAAAATAGTTAAATAGACAGATACGGTACAAAAATTGCTATTTTTATTTAGAGTTTGATTTACCTGCCAAAATTAAAAGGCAATACATACCTATTTTTACATAAACATGCAAGAAACTAAGATATTATGGGCCGATGATGAAATCGACCTGTTAAAACCACATATATTATTGTTAAATGATAAAGGTTATAATGTAACCACATTTACCAATGGGAACGATGCGCTTGAAGCATTCGGAAAATCACATTTTGACCTGGTTTTTTTAGATGAAAATATGCCTGGAATGAGTGGGATTGAAACGCTTGGGGCCATTAAAAACCTGAACCCGGATGTGCCAGTGGTGCTGATTACCAAAAGTGAGGAAGAAAACCTGATGGAAGACGCCATTGGTAGCAAAATAGACGATTACCTGATTAAACCGGTTAACCCCAAACAGGTATTGCTAACCATTAAAAAGCTGATCGATAACAAGCGTTTGGTAAGCGAGAAAACTTCTATGGCTTATCAGCAGGATTTTCGCCGTTTGGGCATGACCCTTGGCGATAAGCTAAACTACGAAGAGTGGGTTGATGTGTATAAAAAGATTGTTTTCTGGGAACTGGAGCTGGAGAAGCTGGACGATCCGCAAATGCACGAGATTTTAACCATGCAAAAGCAGGAGGCCAACACACAGTTTTCGAAATTTGTTGAAGAACACTATTTAGGCTGGATTAAGGAAAAAGATAAAGCGCCTTTATTTTCGAACGAGTTGTTAAAGAAAAAGGCTTTCCCGCACATTAACGAAACTACCCCTGTATTTTTTATCCTGATTGACAACCTGCGTTACGACCAATGGAAAATCATCAATCCTTTAATTTCGGAGTATTTCCGCATTGATGAGGAGGATATGTACAGCAGTATTTTGCCAACAGCAACACAGTATGCCCGTAATGCCATATTTTCGGGATTAATGCCTTTAGATATGGAAAAACGTTTCCCTCAGCTTTGGCAAAACGACGACGATGAGGGCGGTAAAAACATGCACGAAGAGGCTTTTTTGGCCGATAACATTAAACGTACGTTACGAAGAGACTGCAAATTCAGCTACAATAAAATTTTAACTTTTGAGCAGGGGAAAGATTTGGTTGATCAAACCAACAACCTGATGCAAAATGATTTTAACGCTATTGTTTTCAACTTTGTTGATATGCTGAGCCATGCACGTACAGATATGCAGATGATCCGCGAGCTGGCCAACGATGATGCCGCCTACCGTTCGTTAACTCTATCGTGGTTTGAGCATTCGCCGCTTTGGGATTTATTGAAGAAAATATCACAGAAAAAAGTTAAAGTGATTATCACCACCGATCACGGTACCATCCGCGTTAAAAAACCGGTTAAGGTAATTGGCGATAGAAGTACCAATACCAATTTAAGGTACAAACAGGGCCGCAATCTGAATTTTAATGTTAAAGATGTTTTCCTGATCAAAAACCCGCACGATGCCATGTTGCCTAAGATTAACATCAGCAGCAGTTATATTTTTGCCCGTGAGGACAGTTATTTCGTTTATCCCAACAATTACAACCAGTTTGTAAATTACTATAACGAAACCTTTCAGCATGGAGGGATCTCACTGGAAGAGATGATTATTCCGGTGGTGACGTACTCGCCGAGGTAAAGATTAGGTAGCACCGTTTTATTGTCATCTTGATTTTATCGAAAAGATATTCAGTAAATTATTGGTGAATTCTTCGACAAGCTCAGACTGACAAAACTCATAATCAGGCAAAAGGAATGCAATTAAGTATTACTTTTGCCTTTATTTTTTTAGCATGGAAATAACAGTAAATGGTTTATCGGGTTTACCTCAGGTAGCCGAACAGCTTTTGGTCTTCGCCGGTGATGAAAAAGTTTTCATTTTTGAAGGGGAGATGGGAGCTGGAAAAACAACTTTTATTAAGCAGTTCTGTGCCCACCTGGGCATTGAAGATGTGGTTTCGAGCCCAACTTATTCTATCGTAAATGAGTACGTGAGCCCTAAAGGATCAGTTTACCATTTCGATTTTTACCGCATAAAAGATATCCGCGAAGCTTATGACCTTGGCTATGAAGAATACTTTTATGGTGGTGCCATTTGCCTCATTGAATGGCCGGAGCGTGTAGCTGAATTATTGCCCCAAAATTATATCAAAGTTGAAATTAGTGTGGTAGATGAAAACGAGCGATTGTTCACTTTTTGTAAGGTATAACAATTAGTTATCAATAAATTAACAGATTTTCCTTACCTTGAACAACCTAAAACTACCAAAATATTAATTCAACATGGCTACAGGATTACGCGAAGGAATGGCCGATATAGCTCGTCAAGGTTTATTGCAAACACAAGAGGCAAAACTCGAAACCCGAAACAAAAAAAATAGCCTGTACATCGGGATACCCAAAGAAATTTCTTTCCAGGAGAATAGAATTGCTTTAACTCCGCTTTCTGTTGCCTTGCTGGTAAACAATGGTCACCGCGTAATACTGGAAAGTGGAGCCGGTACCGGAGCGAATTTTACCGATACTGAATATGCCGAACAGGGCGCTAAAATAACCTACAACAAAAAAGAGGTTTTCGAGGCCGATATTCTGGTAAAAATTGCACCGCCAACCCTTGAAGAGATTGACATGATGCACAAAGGGCAAACCCTGCTTTCATCTTTACAGATTGGTACTTTAAAGCAGGAATACCTCAAAGCCCTGATGCATAAAAAAATTAATGCTTTGTGTTTCGAGAACCTGCGCGATGAAGGGAATGTGCTGAGTGTGGTGCGGGCCATGAGCGAAATTGTAGGGTCAACATCGATTTTAATTGCAGCAGAATACCTGAGCAATGTTACCGGTGGCAAAGGCTTAATGCTTGGCGGGTTTACGGGGGTACCACCAACCGAAATCGTAATTTTAGGCGCCGGAACAGTGGGCGAGTATGCGGCAAGAACCGCTTTAGCACTTGGTGCCGAAGTAAAGGTTTTTGATAGTTCTATTTACCGTTTACGTCGTTTACAAAATAACCTGGGCAGCCGGGTTTTTACCTCGGTAATGCAGCCCATAGTACTTAATAAAGCCATTGTAACCTGTGATGTGGTAATTGGTGCCATCAGGGCTACCCATGGCCGCAGTCCGTGTATTGTGATGGAAGAAACCGTTGCGCGTATGAAACCACATTCGGTGGTTATTGATGTGAGTATCGATCAGGGGGGCTGTTTTGAAACATCGGAAGTAACCAATCATGCCAACCCGGTTTTCAGGAAATACGACGTAATTCATTATTGTGTGCCTAATATTGCTTCGAGAGTGCCCAGAACGGCATCGTACGCATTAACCAATATTTTCGCCCCAATTTTATTGGATATTGGCGAGTTTGGAGGACTGGTAAACATGGTTTGGAATAATCCGGTTATCCGGGAAGCGTTGTATATTTATCAGGGCAACTGTACCAGTAAAGACCTGTCGGATATGTTTAATTTACCGTTTAAGGATTTAGAATTATTGGTGGTTTCGAACCAATAACCTATAATCCGTCATTGCGGGAAGGCTTTTTCAGCCGACGAAGCCTGCCTGCAACAGGCAGGCAATCTTAATGCGCTGGTTAGTAGCGATCGTTTTTAAGATTGTTTGTACCACTCAATAATGATGAACTAAGCCAATTCGTGTATGAAATTAAGTTGTGTAATATTTTTTCTCCTTATTTCTGTTTCAGCCTCTGCTCAAAATAAGCCCACCGCCGCAAAGAAACTTGTTGTCGTTAATTCTTTCAATCAATATCAGGCTTCGATAAAATCAAATCCGGATAATGAGCTCGTTGAAATAAAAAAAGCCATTCCAAACATTAGCCTCGATATCCGGTACGCTACTAAGAACAACTTTATGCAGCAGGTAATGTACAGGCAGGCCAGGGCTTTTGCCCGGAAACCTGTAGTCGATGCATTAAAGAAAATTCAGCAGGAGCTAAACAAAAAAGGGCTTGGTTTAAAAATATTTGATGGATACCGGCCCTATGCCATTACGATTGAGTTTTATAAAAAAGCAAGCGATAAAAACTTTGTAGCCAATCCGGCCAAAGGCTCTAAACATAACAGGGGCTGCGCCGTAGATTTAACCCTTATTAATTTAAAAACAGGCAAAGAATTGCCGATGCCAACACCTTACGATAGTTTTTCGGCTGCTGCTGCAGCTAATTATGAACCCGTATCGGCTGTGCAAAGAAAGAACCGCAATTTACTGATCAGCACCATGGCCAAATACGGTCTTAAGGTTTTAGAAAATGAATGGTGGCACTATGATTTTGTGGGCTGGAAAAACTACCAGCTGATGGATATCCCTTTCGAGAAGCTTTAGTTTAGCTGTTCGTCGCTGTGGTGTAAGCTGGTAACAGCTTACACTCAAATCTTCACCAACTTTAGATCTGAGTCAGATGGAAACATCCGACTCCACTTTGAAACTCGCAGGTAACTCCAAACTAAAAACTCCAAACTCCCAACTAAAGATGATGTGGCCTGCCGTACTGGTCTTTTTTAACGCGTGCTTTATCGTCTTTTACGGTTAAGTGAAAAATATAGTCGTAATCATCGTCGGTAAGCATTTCCATTGGTCTTTTACCGCCAAAGGCTTCAATAATTTCCAGTATGGTATTGGAATGGCCGGCTACAATAACCGTTTTTCCGCTGTAATTTTTCTTAACCGAATCTACCAGCGATGGAATATCTTTATAATCGATTACTTTTTGGATGATTAAAGAATCTAAAGTTTGATGCGTTCTTTTAAAAGGGGTACTAAAGGCAACATCGAACTTTTCTTTCTTTAAATAGGTGGCCAGGTCGCCGGCTCTGATTCTGCCTTCATCAGATAAGGCTGGGTCAGTATCTTGTGGGTTCGATTTATCTTTTTCGGCATGCCTTACAATCCAAACATCGGTGGTTTGCGCCAAAACAGCAGTAGAGAGCATCAATAGCAGGGGCAGGAAAAGGAATAGTCGTTTCATTTTATAAAGATTAAAAAATATTGCGAAAGCCTAAGCATTAATAATGCTAATTAATTTCTCGATATCTGATTTTTCGTGCCAGCTACTTAATACAATGCGATTAATAGGGGCGCTTGTTGGGCTGGGATAGGGAAAGGACGAAATCAGAATCTGATCTTTAAAAAAATGCCGATCAATTTGTGGATTGTCTATTAAAAATGCCGGGAAGCCTGGTTCGTATTTCCACGTGGAACTTAGGTTGTTGGCCAATAAATCAATGTTTTCCTGCAGTTTTTGCCATGCTGTTTGATAAATTTCGCCAGCATTTATGAAAGCGTAGAGACCCGCTGCGGCAGGAGGCGAGGCCCCAACAAAAACAGCGCTTTTCTTCAACAAGCCAATTATTTGTTGCGATCCTAAAATAATCCCTGCATCTACTCCCAGCGCTTTTGCCATCGAGGCTACTACAACATATTCGGTATTGGGCCGGTCTGGCAAGCTGGAGTATACGCTTAGGCCCCTATTGTTTACACCAATCCCATGCGAATCATCTATAATCACGATTAGTTTCTTACTCGCGTCAATTTGGTTCAGAAAAGAAAAATCGTAAATCTCTGGCATGAGGTTGTTCATCGAATTGCTGATGAGTACCCAGTTTTGTGCTGTAGAAGCATTAATCCGTTCAGTCGTTTCTGCTTTCCAGATTGTAAATGAATCAGGCGCAACCGGTGGCGTGTTTAGCCATAACGAAGGGTGAGTGGCTGGGGCGTAACTCACCTCGCCCAGGTTAGATAAAGCTTTAACCGTAAGTTGCGCAGCTAAATATCCGCTCGAAGTAATCAGCGCTGCTTCAGCGCCATAACGGCCTGCAGCTACGTTTTCGGCTTCGTCGTAAATGCCAAGCTGAATGTTATTGTTACGGCTGGTGCCATTATTTAAGCCAAATTTGTTAATCCCTTCTACGTAAAGCTGAATAAAAGCTGGATTTTTCGGAATTCCCAGGTAGGCTGTACCGCCAAAATAGAGGTAACTTGTTCCATCAACAGTTATTTTATTACCGAAAGGCTGGTTTATGGCGCTAAATGCAGTGCCCATGTGCTAAAAATTATCGTGTATGTAAGTTATTACCCGCGCCATTTCTGCCCGTACCTCGGCTGTGGGTTTTACAAAACCGTTGTTCATAAAAGCATAAATGTAAGTTTTACCTTTTTTGGTTAAAACATAACCGCTTTGGTTGTGTACACCACCCAGCGAACCCGTTTTGCCATAAACAAATGGTGTATCGGTTTTTGGATAGGCATTTTTTAAAGTGCCACTCTTTCCGCCTGCAGGCAACAGATCAAAAAGTTTTTCTGGATTATTTACCAGGCGGTAAATCGAGTCGAGCAGGTATACATTATCGCGTGGAGTGAATAGATTTTGACGCGAAAGGCCTGAGCCATCAACCCATTTTACCTTATCGGGTAAAAAGGAAAGGTAGTTTTTGTTAATGTACTGAATGGCTTTAACCGTGCTTAAAGTATCGCCAATCTGGTTGGCACATACCAGTAATAAATGCTCGGCTATAAAATTATCGCTGGGCAACATCATGTGTTTTAAAACAGAATCGCGTTTTGCGCCAGGCAAAGTTTTCGCATCAGCAGGTATTTTAAGGTTAATCAATCCAACTGGTTTGTGCAAGGTATCGGACAAAATTTCTACGGTAAGCTGCGGACTTGTTTTATAGGGGTTTTGCTGGTTGTAGCCCGGTTTTACAGCAACGGCGGGATAGTGAAAGGTATTGGTTAAAAAATCGCGGCTTACCTGAAAATTGCCTGTGGTTTTAGCCGAGTCTATTTGGAAGCACGAAGTGAAAACCCTGGGCTGGATGTTGATTTTATTCGGACCAGCGTAGGTAGAAGTAACCATATTATCCATAATGGGCATTTCGGTAATTTCGGGCTGGTAGTAAAAGTCGTAATCATCCCACGACCACCCATCGCCAAAAAAACTACCTGAATAACGACCGGGCGCAAAGAAGAGCTTTTTGTTAGCGGCCAGGAGGAAATTGTATGCCGATTTATCTTTTACTCCAAATTGTAAAAATGAAGGATCGCCGGTTCCCCAAAATATCAGCGAATCGTTTCTTTCAACATATTTTAATGCAGGCATCACCTCAGGCAGCATTTTCAAACTGGCAAAAAAAGTATAGAGCTTGGTATTTGAGGCAGGTGTAAAGTATTTGTCTGCTTCCTGCTGAAAAATCATCTTTTTATCGGCCGGATTGTAAAGCGCAAAACCAACCTGGTACTGCCTGGTTACTTCTGAATTTTTAAAGATTTTGGCTACTTTTTTCGACATTATTTTATCTGCAGAACAGCCACTCAACAGGCTTATAAATAGTGTAGCGGCAAGGAAAAAAGTACTTAGGTTTTTTAATGGAAACATGTTCTGAATTTAGGGAAGCATAATTATCAACTAATTTATTAAATTTAGTTAAATGTTAGCCAAATATAGCCCTGTTGTAATAATCTGTTTACGCAAGTTAATGATTTGCCTGGGCTTTGTTTTGACTGTTTTTCAGGGAAAGGCGCAGGAGTTTGCTTTCAGACGGGATCAGCAGCAGAAACAATCTATTTCCTTTAAGTGCATTAAAAACCTGATTGTGGTTCCGCTGTATGTGAACGGTAAAGGGCCTTACGATTTTGTTTTAGATACCGGAGTAGGACCAATGATCGTTACCGATCCCTCTATCATTGATTCGTTAAACTTTAGTATGCTTCGCAAAATTAAAGTCTCGGGCTTAGGCATCGAAACTGTCGAAGCTTTTGTATCACAGAATATTAGTGCCCGGCTGGGAAATGCAGCTATGGACCATGTACCTACGGCCATTTTAAAAGAAGATCTTTTTAATTTATCGGGGCATTTGGGGATTAAGATTTATGGTTTAATCGGCTATAATTTCTTTAACAGCTTTATTGTAGATATCAGGTACAACGAGAACAGGATCATTGTATCCAATTATGGCGCAAAGATCAAGTATCGCGGAGAAAAAATCCCCATTGTAGTCGAAAACCAAAAGCCTTATGTAATGGCCAATATCGAAATTCCTGGTGGTGGAACTGTAAATGCCCGCTTCCTGATTGATACGGGCGCCAGTCATGCGCTATCGCTCGAAACCCTCGACGGAACAGCTTTCCCGTTACCCGCCAAAACCATCAGCGCCAATTTAGGGATGAGCCTCAGCGGACAGATTAAGGGCTATGTAGGCCGGGTGAAGAAGTTTAAATTGGGCGACTATACCTTTAAAGATGTTGTTGCCGGTTTCCCCGATTTTAAAACCATTTCTGATAAGATTGACCTGACTAAACGGAACGGGAATTTAGGTGCCGACCTGCTTCGTAAGTTTAACCTTCAGATTAATTACCAACAAGGTTTTATTTATATTAAACCCAATAGTTTAAGCAAAGTACCTTTTGAGCATGATATGGTTGGGATGGTAATTTATTTAGACCAGAAAGAATATAAACGCCTGCTCATAGGCGAAATAGATCCCAATAGCCCGGCAGAAAGGGCTGGCCTTTGCCAGGATGATGAAATTATTGGTGTAAATTTCAAGGCAGTTGATTATTATTCCCTAAATGATCTTACAGAAATGTTTAAATCGAAGGCCGACCGGAGCATCATTTTTGAAATTTACCGGGATAAACAGGTGTTCTTTAAAGTGGTAAAGCTCGAGAAAAGGATTTAACAGAATGTAATTTTCCGGTTACACAGTACTTGGCTTGTAACAAGCCTTTAACTTTAACCTCTTAATTGCCAAGCAAACTAACTTTTAATTGCACATGAAGAAAAACTTTAAAATACTTGCATTAGCAGGTATTGTAGCACTTGGTGTAGCCGGAACAGATACGGCATACGCCCAGAAAACTCCAAAAAAAGGTAAAGGCACAACGCCAGCCTCCCCACCGGCAGCAGCTGCTGCAGCCCCAAAGAAAGAGGGCATAAAACCATTCTCAGAAATTATTACCGCAAAAGCAAGAACTACCAATGGCTTGTTTAAAACCCATAAAGTTGATGATAAGTGGTATTTCGAGATTCCTGATTCAATCATTAACCGCGAAATGTTGGTAGTTACCCGTCTGGCTAAAGTACCGGCTGGCGTTAAAGTTGGCAACCAGCAATATGGTGGCGAAGAACTTAACGAGCAGGTTTGGAAATGGGAGCGCAGAGGTAAACAGGTTTTTATCCGTGTACCAAGCTACTCAACCAAAGCAGACCCGAACAGCGACATGTATGAGTCGGTTCAGAACTCTAACCTGGCGCAAATTTTAGCGAGCTTTGAAATTAAAGCATATAATAAAGATACTACCGGTGTGGTAATCGATGTTACCGATTTTTACAACGGCGATGTAATGGCAATTGGCGCTACCGATCAGATCCGTAAGGCCTATAAAGTTACCATGTACGATGCAACCCGTTCATACATCGATACGGTTAAAACTTTCCCGATTAATATCGAGGTAAAAACAGCTAAAACTTACCGTGCAGCCGAATCGCCAACCGATAGCAGCAACGGAGCGGTTACTTTCGAGTTCAATACTTCGATGTTGTTATTGCCTAAAATACCTGTAAAAGCCAGGATTATGGATAACCGGGTAGGTTTCTTTGGTCAGTCGCAGATAGATTATGGCAGCAATGCACAAAAGGCAGAACGTACAGCTTACATTCACCGCTGGAACCTGGTACCGAAAGATACCAATGCTTATAAACGCGGCGAACTGGTAGAGCCAGTTAAACCAATCGTAATTTATATCGATCCGGCAACGCCGAAAAAATGGGTTCCATTCTTAATTCAGGGTATTAACGACTGGCAGGTAGCTTTTGAAGCCGCTGGTTTTAAAAATGCCATTATGGGTAAAGAAGCACCTACTCCACAACAAGATCCTCAGTTTAGCGTAGAAGATTCGAGATATTCGGTAGTACGCTACTTCGCTTCTGATATTGCCAATGCTTACGGCCCGCACATCAGCGACCCACGTACCGGACAGATTTTAGAAACACACATCGGCTGGTACCACAACGTAATGAATTTATTGCGCAACTGGTATTTTGTACAAACAGCTGCCATTAACCCTGAAGTGCGTAAAGCTAAATTTAGCGATGAGCAAATGGGCGAACTGATCCGTTTTGTTTCTTCGCACGAAATTGGTCACACTTTAGGTTTGCCTCACAACTTTGGTTCGAGCTATGCTTATCCGGTTGATTCATTACGTTCTAAAACGTTTACAGATAAACACGGTACAGCACCATCAATTATGGATTATGCCCGTTTTAACTACATTGCACAGCCTGGCGATGGTGTAACCAAATTACACCCACAAATTGGCGAGTACGATAAATGGGTAGTAAAATGGGGATATTCATGGATTCCGGGCGGTAAAACTGCTGAACAGGAAAAAGAAATCTTAGATCAGTGGACTTTAAAAAATGCAGGTAATCCTTTATACTTCTATGGCCGTCAGGGTACTTCTTTAGATCCACGTTTACAAAGCGAAGATTTAGGTGATAATGCCATGAAAGCCAGTACTTATGGTATTGCCAACTTAAAACGCATTTTACCAAATGTAGAAAAATGGACTTACCAAAAAGGTAAAGATTATAGCGATTTAAAAGAGATTTATACAGAGATTGTTGGTCAGTTTAACCGTTATATGGGCCACGTTGCAACAAACGTTGGTGGTTTAAGCGAAAACTTTAAAACGTACGAGCAAAAAGGACCGGTTTACGCATACCTGCCAAAAGCGAAACAAAAAGAGGCTGTAACTTTCTTTAACCAGCAGTTGTTTACCACACCACTTTGGTTAATTAACAACGATCAGTTGAGCAAGTTTGATAATGGCGTATTGTTAAACCGCATTAAAGGTGTTCAAACCAGTACACTGGGTAATTTGTTGTCGCCATCGCGTATTGCACGTTTATTGGATAACGAAACTAAAAACGGTGCCGCTAAAGCCTATACTTTACCTGAACTGTTTACTGATTTAAGATCATCGGTTTTTGTTGCGGGTAGGGCAGATGCCTTTAAACGCAATTTACAACGTGCTTATGTAGATCGTTTACAGGATTTGATGACCAAAGAAAACGAGCTTCCTGCAGGTTTCCCAGCAGATTATGCTGCGAGTTTTGGTTTAACACCAATCAACGTTGGCTTATCAGATATCAGACCATTGGTTAGAGCTGAGCTAAAAACATTATTGGCTACCACCAAATCAAGAGCTGCGGCTGGCGATGCCATTACCAAAGCGCACTACGAAGATTTAAGCATCAGGATTAAAGATATTTTAGATCCGAAAAAATAATACCTGCCTCAAAACCCACAGGTTTTGAAAGCAATATAAACATTGTATTAACCTGCAAGGTTTATACTAAAAAGAGCAATCATTAAATTGATTGCTCTTTTTGTTTTTGTATAATTCTTGATGCTTTAAAGCAAACTGTAAACCGTTTTATAATTTTAAGGCAAAACTGTTTTATGCTTAAAAAACTCTTACTTGCTACCGCCTTATTTGCCTGTAGTTTAACGGCTTTTAGTCAAAACGCCGATTCGTTAACTGTTGTAAAAACCCGATGGCAGAAAACCAGGGTAGCAAGGCAGGTTAGCTTGTTTCAGCATCACTTTAACCAGCAAAACCTGTTTGGCACCAATCAAAATATATCTTTTTTAGAGATTAAAAATACCGGTCGCAAAGCCGTTTTTGCCATTGGAGCGGAAGAAAAACAATTGATTACCACCAGCGATTTCGGCTTGCGCGATACCGCGCTGGCAGCCATAAACGGCAATTTCTTTGATGTTAAAAACGGAGGCTCGGTTGATTTCGTTCGCGTACAGGGAAAAACCATAAATACCAACCGCTTAGCTGCTAATGGTGAAAGAGCCAGGCACCAGCAGGCGGGTATAGCGATAGAAAATGGAAAGCTTAAGCTGATTAAATGGGATGGAAGTACGGATTGGGAAAGCCGCTTAACCGCTGCTGATGTTTTATTAAATGGCCCGTTGCTGACGTTTAATGGGGTAGATGAAAGTTTAGATACTGCTGCTTTTAACCGTTTACGCCATCCACGTACTTGCCTGGGTCTAAAACCCAATGGGCATGTTATTTTGTTAACCATTGATGGCCGCAATACCGAATCGGCAGGGGCAAGCCTGTTCGAACTCACCAAACTGATGCGCTGGCTGGGCTGTACCAGTGCCATTAATTTCGATGGCGGAGGCTCTACTACCTTATGGGTAAACGGCATGGGCAGCAACGGCGTAATTAATTATCCTACCGATAATAAAAAGTGGGATCACGAGGGGCAACGCAAGGTGGCCAACGTTATATTGGTGAAGAAAAAATAAACTTTAGGCGTTTTTTAATGATTTGGCGCTGCAGGTTGCGGCAAGCTTTCATGACCCTCATGATTTGGTGCTGCACCCTGCAGCGGGTTTTCCTGATACTCATGAAAGGTCGCTGCGCACGGCAGGAAGGTTTCATGACCCTCATGATTGCCTGGCGCACAGAGCAGGAAAAGATACTGGAAAACAGGCTAAAAGTTCAAATTAGCGCTAACAAAGTGCATTTTGCTCAAAACTTAAATGGCTTCTTGGATAATTACTTATTTTAGGGCCATATTTTATTACCATGTTTAAAAATATCCTATACTTTTTCTTTTTTGTGCTGTGGCTTTCGTCGTGTAAGTTTGGCTCCAAAACCACCGATCCAACCCTGCGCGATTTTACTTTTGAGCCTGTTAAAGGTATCCGCTATGAAGAGGTAAAACGCAGGTTTAAAGATGGCCTTTCTTTTAACGAACAGGGATTTATGCAGAAACCTTCGTGGATAATTGAAGTGGTAAGAGAAGATACCATGTCGGCATGGAGCCCGCAGAAAAATAGAATGCAGAATTTTTACCTGCAATACGATCATGGCAACGTGTACAATTTCGCTGCAGAGTTTTTCAAAGTGAAGCACATCAGTAAAGATAGCCTGGTATTTCAGCGTGTTCAGGTTGATGGAAAGGTAATTGCTGCTGATGTACGCTCGGATGTAAACATGACTTTTTATGCGCAGAGTTACATCAAAAACAAACTGAAAACAACGGCAAAAGCATTACAACGACCTACTAAGGCCGATACCGCTTTTATCGAAAAAAGGGCAAACCAGGTAAATGCAAATCGCGATAGTGCCTTTGCTGCTACAGATCCTGTTCAGTTTATTTCGAAAAGCAAAATTGCAAAGGCAGAGAAAATAAGCACGGTAGACCGTCTTAACAACCGTACCGAGGCTTATGATTACATGTTTCCGCAATATGTAATTACGATAGAGCGTGCGTATAAAGATTTTTCGCACCAGGTTGCTGCGGTTGTAGACTTTCAAGGGGGCATACATATAAAGACCGTTTATAACACCTTACCGGAAGATGCTGAGACCAAGAAGAAGGCTGCACAGGGTGTTGCAGATATCTATATTCGTAACCTTTTCGATATTGCTCCGGGCACCACTTTAGGTGTGCCGCACAACAGCGAAATTACCCTGACCATGATAGGTAAGGCAATTAAAAAGCCTTAATAATCTGATGTTTACAAGATTTTAACGTTAAAAAAATGTTAAAATTTAGTTTTAATTTTAAAAATTAAAACTTACCTTGCATACTTAATTTAATACTTAAATACAATGCAAGAAGGCACAGTAAAATTCTTCAATGTAACTAAAGGTTTTGGCTTTATCATCCCTGCGAATGGCGATAGCGAAATTTTTGTTCATTCAACAGGTCTTATCGACGAAATCCGTGAAAACGACAAAGTACAGTACGAAGTTGCTAACGGTAAAAAAGGCTTAAATGCCGTTAATGTGAAAGTAATTTAATTTATTTATCATATTTTCAGATGGGCTGCTCTCTTGCGATGGCAGCCTTTTTTATTTTTGCATCTACTAAGGCCATCCGTTTTAATTTTATGACCAACTACTTTATTATTCCAGGTTTGGGCAATTCTGGCCCCAACCATTGGCAAACACATTTCGAAAAATCAGGGAATCATTTTCAGCGCATCAACCAGCAGGAGTGGGATGCACCCAACTGCAAAGATTGGATTGAAACGATTGACAAGGCGCTTGAGGGCTACGACCTGTCTGCAGTGGTTTTAATTGGGCATAGCTTGGGTTGCACTGCCATTGCCAACTGGGCAAAGCATTACCAAAAACAAGTTAAAGGCGCTTTGCTGGTAGCGCCAAGCGATCTTGATGCACCCAAATATACATTCCCAACAGTTGGCTTTGATCATGTGCCGCTGGATAAAATTAACTTTAAAACAATTGTGGTAAGCAGCGACAATGACGAGTGGGTAACTTTAGCAAGGGCCACTTTCTTTGCACAACACTGGGGCAGCGAATTGATTAATATTGGCAATGCAGGCCACATTAATGCCGATTCGGGCTTTGGCCCATGGCCGGAAGGATTGGAGATCCTGAAAAGGCTTTAAGGCAATGCCTGCGTGTTGGGAGGTTATTTATGCACCTTTCTCCGCAAAAACTGATCTAAGAAAATTAATCCGATAACGAGATCAACGAATAAGAAAACATACAGGGTGGTTGGTGTAATGTAGCTATCCAGGTTAATGTTTAACTTTTCGGGTAGGTTAAAGCCTGCAAAACCAGCTTTAGCCTGATAAAATATATAACCCAGGATACCTAAAAGCGAAAGCACAAAAAAGCCGCCAATGGCGTAAATAATCTGCGTATTTACTTTTGTTTTTAAAGCGACAGGGGCCGGTTCGAGCGCAATGCTTTCCATTACGTTCCGGGTAAAAGACATGGAAGGTTCATCAAGATCAAGTGTTCCTAAAACTGAATTCAGTTTTAAAAGCCCTTCATACTGTGCTTTAATTTCCGGATCTGACGCAATTTTTTCTTCAAGGGCTTTTTTTGCCGCTTCATCTAAAGTGCCATCAATATATTCCCAAAGCTGTTGTTCTATCGTGTTCATAGTAACTCCTTTACTTCATCTTTTAACAAATATTGTAATTTTTCTTTAAGCCTTTGCCTTGCCCGGTGCAGTTTTACTTTGATGGTATTGGGCTCCATGTGCAGCGTTTCTCCAATTTCTTCCAGGCTCTGTTCGCCTTTATAAAACAGGGTGATAATGGCCGCATCATCGGGCATTAGCTGGCCAATGGCCTGGTTTAAAAAAGTATGACTATCCAGTTTTTCGTAGTCGTTGGCGTTAAAGCTTGATGTCTGGTTTTCGAGTTGTACAAATGTTTCTTCGTTATGGATCGAGTCGGTATCTAAACGCTTTTTCCTTAAAAAAGTCATGGCTGTGGTATAGGTAATGGTATACAGCCAGGTACTAAATTTCGAAGTTTGTTTAAATGTAGCCAGTGCTTTATAAGCTTTCACAAAGCAATCCTGGGCTATTTCTTCGGCATCTTCGCGGTTTTTCGAAAACCTTAAAGCAAGTGTAAATACAAAGCGCTGATGGCGTTTCACCAACAAAGCATATTGCGCAGGTTCGCCCGCCAATATATTTTGGATCAGCTCTAAATCTGTAAGTTTTTGCTCCATCTTTAGCTGTAAGACTACATTAAAGATACACAGGTTACACGTGAAACATTAATCTTTTTGTTAAACCTATGAGGTTTTAAAAACCTCATAGGTTTGCAAACTCCTGATTTTTGGAAACGAAAGGGAGTATTTTTTAGGATACTGCAGCCCTGCTGTTCGCTGTAGCCCTCATACTTCGGGGCTGCTGCGGCCATCAGGTTTATTAACAGCGTTGGTGCAGCTTGCAAACCTTAAAAATGAAATACTGCTTTTGCAATTTAGCCCTGGGTGAAGCGGTACCCTGCAGGCCGGCGCAGCGGCCGAAGCGTAAAGCGTAACACAGGAGGCAACGTTGTTTCTTTGCAAGGCTACTGCGCTACAGAAAAAAATGTTTAACCTAAATTAGGCTGTGCGGGTTAATGCGAAGCAAAAAATTTCAGCCCGGCAATAGAGGCAATTAAGGTACAGATAAAAAATATCCGCCAGAAAGTGGCTGGTTCCTGAAAATATACAATGCCGATAATTACGGTACCTACAGCACCAATACCTGTCCATACGGCATAAGCGGTTCCCATGGGTAATGTTTGCGCGGCTTTATTTAGCAAAGCAAAGCTGAGCGAAATGCAGATAAAGAATGCGACACTCCATTTCAGGTTAGTAAAGTTGTTCGATAATTTTAAGCAGGTGGTGAAGCCTACTTCGAAAAGGCCGGCTATAATTAAGATAATCCAGTTCATAATAAATGTGTTTCGGCAAAGGTAACACAGCCAATTGGCGCAACATTTTACAAATGTTAAAAAATGAACTTATTAATGAGCTGCCCTGATGCGGCTTAAGGTAACCTGGGTTACGCCAAGGTAGGAAGCAATATGTTTTAGGGCTACCTTTTTAATTAACTCGGGCGATTGCGCTGTAAAATCGCGATAGCGTTCTGCTGCTCCTTTAAAAGCGCGGTCTATCAATCTCCGTTCGGTAGCAATTAATTCCTGTTCGGCTATTTTTCTGCCCCAGTTGGCAATTTCGAGGTTTTGTTGGTACAGCAAAAACAAATCGGTTAGTTTAATCCTGATTAGAGCGCTGTTCGCTAAAAGCTCAATGTTTTCGTAACCGGGGCGATTGTTAATGTAGCTGTTGAATGAAAAAAGCACATCGCCGCTTTGTCCAAACCAAAAGGTAATCTGCTGGTTTTCGCCGTCACTATACGCCCGGGCAATACCACTTTGAAGTACATAAAAGTAGGGTTCTACTTTATCGGCACGAATGATTGTGGTGCCTTTTGGATATTGAATACACTCCATACAATTGCTAAGCTCACGCAAAGACTCCTCACTTAAGGAGCTAAAAACGGCTATATTTCTGAGTTGTTCAATCAAAATAGGAGGCTTTATTACAAAAATAGGAATGTTTTTTAGCTTGCTGTTTGTAGTATTGAAAATTATCTGCTTTAAGTTTAACCTGAAAATTGCTTGTTGGTTATTGAATATTTTTTACCCCATGGTGTAACCTGCTTTAAAAAGTTGTAGTCATAACACACAGAACACGGTTCAAATAAACAAGAAACAAAATATTTATACATTAAAAATTATAATCATGGGAGAGTTAGTTGCAATAACATTGTTTTTAGGTGCCTTCACGATGGTATTCGGCATCCGTTATTTATCAAACAAAGAGAAAATGGCAATGATTGAGCGCGGCATCAATCCGGGAGTAGGCAGGTCGGCCCCGAAACCCTATTTAAGTTTAAAGTTTGGCTTACTGCTGGTAGGTCTGGGCATTGGTTTACTTGTGGCCCTTGCTTCGGTTAGAAATATGTTTGGTAGTGATATGACACATGCAGAAACCTCGCAGGCCGTTGCAGTTTATTTTGGCTGCCTGGGTATTTTTGGTGGTTTAGGTTTAATTGTTTCTTTCCTTATCGAAAAGAAAGCAATTGAGAAAGATAAATTCTAGTCCGCTTTATCCGTGCAAAGCAAATTTACCCTTATGCTCCGGGGCTTTCTTGTAATACTGGCCTGCAACCTCTTTATGGTAGCAGCGGTACAGGCCCAAAAGCTCAATAATCAGCTTGATAGTTTGATTTTGGCTGCAATGCCCGATCAGCAAGGTCCCGGAGCTGCATTTATGGTTGCCCGAAAAGGGGAAGTGATTTACCAAAAGGCTTTTGGTAAAGCCAACCTCGAACTGGGAGTTAACCTTAGTAACGAAAGTGTTTTCCAGCTGGGCTCTATGACCAAGCAGTTTACCGCTGTAGCCATATTGCTTTTAGCGCAGCAGGGCAAATTAAAAGTAAACGATCCCATTTCGAAATATATTCCCGATTACCCCGGTGGTGACAAAATAACCCTGCATCATTTGCTTACGCATACTTCGGGCATTAAAGATTTTACCAAAATGAAGGCGCTGGCAGAGATAGCCCAAAAAGAGATGACACCTAAAATGATGGTCGATTTTTTTAAGGATGAGCCCGTTGATTTTGCCCCCGGTGAGCGTTTCGAATACAATAACTCGGGCTATGTGCTGTTGGGCTACCTGATTGAGCTGGTTTCGGGGGTGACATACGCCAATTTTATTCAGCAGCATATTTTTGATCGGCTTGGCATGAAGCATTCTTATTATGCGAGCGACAGAAAAGTGATAGATAACAGGGCTTATGGATACCAGAAAAAGGAGAGTGGTTTTGTAAATAAAACGGCGATTAACTTTAGCGTTCCTTTTGCATCAGGAGCTTTAATGTCTACTTTAGGCGATTTGCTGAAATGGCAAAATGCTCTGGTCAACAATAAACTACTCAATACTGCTGAAACACAACAGGCATTTTCGCGCTATAAACTAAATAACGGCGAACTGTTTAATTACGGTTATGGCTGGCACATTAAAGAAATTGGTGGCTTAACTGTAAGGACACATGGCGGGAGTATCTTCGGGTTTAAAAGCATGGGTGTTTATGTGCCCGGCAAAGATATTTATGTAGTTGGCCTAACCAACTGCGATTGCAATTCGCCTACCGTGCTTACCGAAAATATAGCGAGGCTGGTTATAACCGAAACGCTGAAAAGTAAGTAGCGCTTTACTGTGGTTTAACAATTATAGCCACTGTTAACCGGCTTATACAATTCATTTTGCCTCTTTCATCGTAAATTTTAATTTCCCAAACCTGTGTTTTGGCTCCAATGTGCAGTGGTTTGCAAATACCTTTTACCAGGCCACTTTTTACCGGCCTGAGGTGATTGGCATTTACCTCCAAACCTACGGCCATGTATTTATCCGGATCAATACACATGTAAGATGCGATGCTGCCCAGCGTTTCGGCCAATACTACCGATGCGCCACCATGCAGAATGCCTGCGGGCTGGTGCGTGCGTTCATCAACTGGCATGGTACCGCTAATAAAATCGGTGCCGATTTCGGTAAACAGGATATCAAGCAGCGCCCCGATATGGTTTTTGGGGCGATTGTTCAGCTCTTCGACGGTAAAATCTTTAAACCACATGATAACGTTCTTTTAAAACCCCAACATGATGGATTACGTGGCCTCCTACAATGAAAAGGATCGCGCGTACATTAATTTCCCTTCCCGAGGCAATCCCATTGCTGTTCAGGTCTTCTTCGTTTAGCGATTTAAAAAGATATAAATTGGCTTTGCGCAGGGCCGCAAATTCTTCAATCAAATCTTCCAGCTCACGTTCGGCAAAGCGGGCATTGTTTACATAATCGTCTTCATCGAAACCGGGCAGGGCCTGTTGCTCTTTGCGGGCAAAGCAGGTAATGCGAAAAGCGAAAACACGCTCGGTATCGATGATATGGCCCAGCATTTCTTTTAATGTCCATTTGCCTTCTGCATAGGCATAATTGGCCTTATCGGCATTTGCCCTGAACAAAGCAGGAATGCTTGTTACCTGTTCGTTTAGTATTTCGAAAATATCGCGGTCAACCTTGCTGATGTAGGTTTCGCCCCAGGCCGGATATTCGTTAGGCTGTGGTCGGTTCATATCTTAAACTGCTTTTTAATATTATTCTAAAAGTGGTGCCTTTGCCCTGCTCTGAGTCTTTTACAAAGATTTCGCCACTGTGGTAATTCTCAACAATACGTTTGGTAAGCGATAGTCCCAGTCCCCAGCCGCGTTTACGGGTAGTGTAACCTGGCTGGAAAACGGCATCGAATTTCGATCTCGGAATTCCTTTTCCCGTATCCGTTACATCGATAAAAACCTGTTCTTTGGCCAGGTTTTCAATAATGTTAATCGATATCGAACCCTCATTTTCAATCGCATTTGCTGCGTTTTTCAGCAGGTTTTCGATTACCCAATCAAACAGGGGCACGTTAAGCATCGCCCTAACCTGCTCGTCGCCGGTAATACTGAATTTAACCTTATCAGAAGTACGTACTTTAAAATACCGGATAAAATCGCTGATGACGATGTACACGGTATGGTCTTCCAGAATGGGTTTAGAACCAATTTTAGAGAAACGGTCGGTAATAATTTCTAAACGCTTAATGTCGTTTTCCATTTCGGCAATCAGCGGATCGTCTTCTGCATCAAATTTAGACTTCATCAGCTCAACCCAGGCCATTAACGAGGAAATCGGCGTACCCAGCTGGTGTGCCGTTTCTTTGGCCAAGCCTACCCACACATGGTCCTGTTCATCACGCCTTGCCGAACTAAATGCAGCATAAGCCGTTAAAAGAAAAAGGAAAATTACACCCATCTGGATATAGGGAAAGTATCTCAGCTGCGTTAAAATAAACGAATCGCGGTAATAAGCCTTAAACTTCTTACCTAAAAAGTTCATTTCATCTGGTGGATGCTGAGCTTTCATCTGCCTCAACTGGCGGACAAAATAAAGGCTGTCATAAGTTAGCTTGGGATCGGAGTCTGGGTAATTTGTTTTGGTACTATCGAGCCCGAAAAAAGAACTGATCATACCTGTAGAATCGGTCATAATTACCGGCGTTTTGGTATTGGTACGCACGGTTTCAACCACATCGCGGTAATCGTCATTGTCGTACAAAAACATGGCCCGCTCCTGTATACGCACCCAAAGGTGAAACTGATCTGCTTCTTCGCGTTCCATTTTTTTTACAAAAGAATCGGTATAAAATACTGAAGCAATGCCGATTAAGATGGCAAAAATTAGGAGGAAAAACTTCCAGCGGCGTTTCTTTTGATAAGGGTTCATGCTTGTGTTAGGCAAAATACGATAACAAAACGAAAAAAACATAAAACCATTATGCTTTTTCAAAAAGCTTAAGTCAATCCTTTTGAAAGCATAACTGCTTCATGACAGATGAAAACCGTATAAAACGGATGAAAAATATATCTTTGTAGCGTCTTGCGCTTTGCGTATGGCGATAGGCGTTTTATGCGCCTTACGCATAACGCCAACCGCTCAACAATTCAATCATGGATAAAAAAGTTAGAGTAAGATTTGCCCCAAGCCCAACAGGAGGTTTGCATTTAGGTGGTGTGCGCACTGCCTTGTTCAATTATTTGTTCGCTAAAAAGAATAACGGAACTTTTGTACTTCGTGTAGAAGATACCGACCAGAACCGCTTTGTAGCCGGTGCAGAAGAATATATTGTAAATTGTTTAAACTGGTGTGGCATTACGCCTGATGAAAGTCCGGCAAACCCGGGCAGCTATGGCCCATACCGCCAAAGTGAGCGCAAACCCAGCTACCGCAAATTTGCCGAGCAGTTAATCAACGATGGTTATGCCTATTATGCTTTCGATACCCCCGAAGAGCTGGATGCAAAGCGTAAAGATATTCCTAATTTTCAGTATGGACAGGCTACGCGCATGCAAATGCGTAACTCGTTAACGCTTACAGTTAACGAAGTAGAAGATTTACTGGCGGCTAAAGTGCCCTATGTGATCCGCATTAAGGTGCCTGCCGATGAGGTGGTGTATTTTAACGATTTAATCCGCGGCGATGTGAGTTTCGAAACTTCGCTGGTTGATGATAAAGTTTTATTGAAAGCAGACGGTATGCCTACCTATCATTTAGCTGTTGTGGTTGATGATAAAGCTATGGAAATTAGCCATGCTTTTAGGGGCGAAGAATGGTTGCCATCTGCTCCGGTTCATATTTTGCTTTGGAAATATTTAGGCTGGGAGGCCGATATGCCGGCATGGGCGCATTTACCTTTAATTTTAAAACCCGATGGACATGGAAAACTGAGCAAACGCGATGGCGACCGCTTAGGTTTTCCGGTTTATGCCATGAACTGGACCGACCCTAAAACAGGCGATGTAACCAAAGGCTTTAAAGAAATGGGTTTTATGCCCGAAGCTTTTATCAATATGCTGGCCCTTTTAGGTTGGAATGATGGTACAGATCAGGAGATATTCTCGTTAAAAGAACTCGAAGAAAAATTCTCGGTAGAAAGAATCAGTAAGGCTGGTGCAAAATTCGATTTCGAGAAAGCAAAATGGTATAACCACGAGTGGATTAAAGCACAAAGTGCTGAGCGTTTGGCAGCAGGGGTGAAAGCAGAACTTGAAAAAGCAGGTGTTGCAGTTAACGACGAAGCTTTCTTAAATACCGTTATCGATTTAATTAAAGATCGCTGTACTTTATTGCCCGATTTTGTGGCACAGAGCAGCTACTTTTTTGCTTCGCCCGCTGAGTATGATGTAAATTCGGTAAAACCGAAGTGGACTTCAGAAAAAGCAGCGTTTTTTAATACTTTTGCTGAGAATTTAACCCTTACAGATGCCGTAGCGGCCGAAACAGCTTTTAAAGCCTTGGCCGAAGAAAAAGGATTTAAACCGGGCGAATTGATGTTGCCTTTCCGCATTATGCTGGTTGGCGGTAAATTTGGTCCGGGTGTTTTCGATATCGCACTATTATTAGGCGTTGATGAAACTAAGGCAAGAATCGAGAAAGCGATTGCTGTATTTAATAGTTAGCCTTTTTAATAATTGAATTTTGAATGCGCGAATGTTTAAAAGAAAGCTCCTGTTTAGGCATTCAAAATTCAATTACCTTCCATTTTTTTGCTACTTACTTCACCAAAAAATATTTCTACATTAGTATAACAATTTTTGATAGATCAGGTTAATCATTAAAATAAAAATATAAACTATGCAGTGGTTTGGTAAAGGCAGTAACAACGTAGAAGATGGCAGAAGTGGCGGTGGTAAAACCGCACTGGGTGGCGGGATAGGTATTATCATTGTGGTGCTGGGTTTAATATTCGGTAAGGATCTAACAGGGGTTGTAAATCAGCTGCCGGCCACTACCGGTACCGAAGAAGTTAAGCAGGGCGTACCAGCTAATGATGCGCAGGCACAATTTGTTTCGGGAGTATTAGAATCGACCGAGCAGGTTTGGGATGCCGAGTTTAAAGCAATGGGTAAGGAGTACGAATACCCTAAACTGCGTCTTTTTAGAGATGGCGTACAAACCGCCTGTGGTTATGCACAATCGAATGTTGGGCCATTCTATTGCCCTGGCGATCATAAAGTATATATCGACTTATCTTTTTACGACGAATTGAAAAACCGTTTCGGTGCAGCTGGCGATTTCGCACAAGCTTATGTAATAGCACACGAAGTTGGTCATCATGTGCAGAATTTGCTGGGTATTTCGGCTAAATTAGATGAAGCGCGCGGACAGGTAAGTAAAACGGAATACAACCGCCTATCGGTTAAATTAGAGTTACAGGCCGATTTCTTTGCCGGCCTTTGGGCGCATAATGCTCAAAACCTGAAAGATTTTAAATTAGACGCCGGCGATATTGAAGAAGCTTTAACGGCTGCCAACGCCATTGGCGATGATAAGTTACAGAAACAGGCAACAGGCGAAGTACAGCCCGATTCTTTTACCCACGGTACCTCGGCACAACGCATGTACTGGTTTAAAAAAGGCTTCGAAACAGGAGACATCAGGCAGGGAGATACCTTTAATTCAAATAATTTATAAAAATTTAAAACCTTTTGTAAAAGCTGTTGTTTGTTTACAGTTAAGGAGATTCTTATCTCCCGACCAAACATAATTATCCCGGCTTCTTATTTGTTTAATAAAGAATGATCCTTATAGTTGATGACAGGCCTGAAAACCTGATCTCGTTACAGAAAGTACTACAGGCGCACAATTTTGAGGTTGATACCGCATCATCTGGTGAAGAGGCGCTAAAAAAAGTCCTGAAAAATAATTACGTCCTGATTATCTTAGATGTTCAAATGCCCGATATGGATGGCTTTGAAGTGGCAGAAGCTATTTCGGGCTTTAGTAAGGCAAAAGATACCGCTATTATATTTCTATCGGCCGTTAATACCGAACTCAAATTCATTACAAAAGGTTACCTGAGTGGCGGATTGGATTACATAACCAAACCTGTTGATATCAACGTATTGTTGCTTAAAATCAAAACTTTTTACCGCATTTACGAGCAGAACAGAAAGCTGAATGAGGTGCAGGAAAAGCTTTTGGAAGAAATAGAATTCCGTAAGCAGGCCGAGCACAAAAAAGATGAGTTTATCAGTATTGCCAGTCATGAGTTAAAAACACCCTTAACCAGTGTAAAGGGCTATATCCAGTTGCTGCAGCGCAGTTTAAACCGCGATGATAAAACCATGGCGCAAAACCACCTCGAAAAAGCCAGCATCCAGCTCGAAAAACTTAATGATCTGATTGTCGATCTGCTCGATATTTCTAAAATCGAAAGCGGTAAGATGAAGTTTAACATGAAAAGCTTTTGTGCCGATAACATGGTAAACAATGCCATCGAGATGTTGCAGCAATCTAATCCCGACTTTAAAATTACCAAGCTGGGCCAAACCCACGAAATGATTTTTGGCGATGAAATCAGGCTCGAGCAGGTGGTTATCAATTTCATTACCAATGCCATTAAATATGCTCCGGGCACCAACCAGGTTAATGTTACCATTAATATAAAAGATGGGAAACTGTACCTGGCGGTTAAAGATTTTGGCATCGGCATTTCGAAAGAGCAGCAAGAAAAAATATTCGATAAATTTTACCGCGTTGAAGAAAATAGCAACCGTTTTAATGGTCTGGGCATAGGTTTATATATCTGCTCGGAAATTATAAACCGGCATGGCGGTAAAATTGGGGTAAATAGTGTACCCGATGAGGGCTCTGAATTTTATTTCATTATCCCCATCACCGAAGAAGAAATTGTAAAGAACCAGATCTAATTAGTTTTATTCCCCATAATGAAAACAACACTTAAAAATAATCTGCGTTTAGGCCTGGGCCTGTCGTTGATTATTCTGTTCATCAGTTCGCTGGCTTCTTATACCAGTATCAGCAACCTCATTAAAAGTACCGAGCTGGTAAAACACAGCGACGAGGTGATTTTAAGTGCCGAAGGCGTAATTTCTACCTTAAAAGATGCCGAAACCGGCCAACGGGGATACCTTTTAACGGGCAACAAGATCTTTTTAACTCCATATTACGGCGCTACTGATACCGCCATGAATGCGTTGAGCAAGTTGCAGGTATTAACAAAAGACAATCCAAACCAGCAAAAAAATATTAAAGCATTGAGGGATATCATGTCGCGCAGACTGAGTATCATTACCTCAACTATTGAAATTAAATCGCTTGGCGGCCAGATAGATCCAACTGTGCTTTTGCAGGGCAAGACTTATATGGATCAGGCCAGAGCAGCTGTGTCAAGGATGGTAAGCGAGGAGAAGAGTTTGTTAGAGCGCCGCACCATCGAACTAAATAAACTGACTTCTTATACGCCACTCTTAATTTTGGTAGCCGCTTTGCTGGCGGTGTTGATTACCCTGTTTTTTTACCGAAAAGTGTCGATCGATTTTGATGAACGTGTTAAGCTTCAGCAAGAAATTGAGAATAAAAAACATGAAATGGAAAAACGCATAACGGCCATTAAAGAAATTGCACACCAGATTTCAAATGGCAACTATGGCGTACGGCTTGATAGCCAGAGTCGGGATGATTTGGGTGAACTGTCCGAATCGTTAAATACCATGTCGACCTCTTTAAAAAAATCTTTCGATACCCTCGAAGAAAACGAATGGCTGCAAACGGGGGTAGCCAATTTAAACGTTAAAATGGTTGGCGAAAAGGATGTTTTTCACCTGGCCGAAGATATTATTGCATTTTTAGCTAACTATACCAAAAGCCAGATTGGCGCCTTATATCTTTTTAAAGATGACGGATACCTGCATTTAAAGGGACAATATGCTTTACAGGGACAAAATTTAACGCAGACGCTGGAAATTGGGCAGGGGTTGATTGGACAGGCGGTAAAATCGGGTAAGCCTATTCTATTGGACGATGTTCCGCAAAACGAACTGACCATTACCCACGCCACGGGGAATATTAAACCCGCACAATTAATTGTGTTGCCGATTATCAGAAACGAGATTTCGATTGGAGGCCTTGAGCTGGGCACCATTGGTAAATACACTGATTTGCAGTTACACTTTTTAAACCTGGTATCTTCTGATGTTGGTACAGCACTTTTAGGCGCTCAGAACCGTCAGAAATTGCAGCAGTTGCTGGAAGAAACACAGGCCCAGTCAGAAGAATTGCAGGTACAGCACAACGAGCTGGAAGGTTTAAATGCCGAGCTCGAGGCACAGGCGCAGAAACTTCAGGCAAGCGAAGAAGAACTGCGCGTACAACAGGAAGAGTTGTTGCAAAGCAATCAAGAGCTCGAAGAAAGAAGCAGTTTACTCGAAGAGAAAAATGAACTGATTGAGGAACGTAATGTAGAAATCCAGCAAAAGGCTGAAGCTTTGGAGTTGAGTACCCGGTACAAATCAGAGTTTTTGGCCAATATGTCGCACGAGTTGAGAACCCCGCTCAATTCGATCTTACTTTTATCGAGGTTAATGGCCGAAAATGAAAGCATGGATCGCGAGCATCAGGAATATGCTGAGGTGATTCAAAGCTCCGGACAAGGCTTATTAAGTCTGATCGATGAGATTTTAGATCTTTCTAAAATTGAAGCCGGTAAAATGGAGCTCGATCGAACCAACGTTAAGGTTGACGATATTGTGTTGAATATGCGCTCGCTCTTTAGCCCTTTGGCCAAAGAAAAAAACTTAACTTTCGAAATAGCGCAATCGGCAGCAGTACCTGAATTTTTCCATACCGATAAAATGCGCTTAGAGCAGATTATAAAAAACCTGTTGTCGAACGCCATTAAGTTTACTACCGTGGGGGCTGTAACCTTATCTGTCGAAAAAAATGAGAAGCTGGCTGCCCTTGAATTTAAGGTTACCGATACCGGCGTGGGTATTGCACCCGAAAAACAAGGTATGGTGTTTGAAGCCTTTCAGCAGGCCGATGGGTCTACACGCCGTAAATTTGGTGGTACTGGTTTAGGGCTGTCTATCAGTCGTGAGCTGGCGAGGCTATTGGGTGGCTACATCGATTTAAAAAGTAAAGAAAACGAAGGCAGTATTTTCACTTTAACGTTACCTATTGATAAAAATAAAGGTTTTGATGGTGTTATTGCTGCTTTAGATCAACCTGTTGCAGCAATTGCAGAACCGGCAGTTAAAAAGGCAAATCCTTTAACGGTGGCCAATATTCCACAGGAAATTGAAGACGATAGAGCTAACATCCAACCCGATGATAAAGTAATTTTGATTGTAGAGGATGATACGCCTTTTGCCAAAACCTTGTTAGATTTTACCCGCAAAAGAAATTACAAAGGTTTAGTGGCTGTGCGTGGCGATGTGGGTATTGAAATGGCTAAAACCTATAAACCACTGGCCATATTGCTCGATATTCAGCTGCCGGTAAAAGATGGGTGGCAGGTAATGGAAGAGTTGAAGTCAGATCCCTCAACACGACCAATTCCGGTGCATATCATGTCTTCTTTACAGGTGAAAAAGGAGAGCCTGCTTAAAGGCGCGGTAGATTTTATCAATAAACCTTTCGCTTTTGAGCACATGCAGGAGATTTTTACCAAGCTGGAGCATGCGCTTAGCCGTCACCCTAAAAAGGTGCTCATTGTTGAGGAAAACGAACAACACGCCAAAGCTTTAAGCTACTTTTTAAGCAATTTTAATATCCAGACAGAGATTGTAAATCAGGTAAACGAAAGTGTTTCTGCCTTACACAAACCAGAGGTAAATTGTGTTATCCTGGATATGGGTATTCCGGATAAACATGCTTACGAAACACTCGAGGTAGTGAAAAAGACCCCCGGTTTAGAAAATCTGCCGATTATTATTTTTACCGGTAAAAACCTTTCGAAAGGCGAAGAAAACCGCATTAAGCAATATGCCGATTCAATTGTGGTGAAAACGGCGCACTCTTATCAGCGCATTTTAGACGAAGCGGGATTGTTTTTACACCTGGTTGAAGAAAAAAATAAGGAAAAAACCAAAACGCCTAAAAAATTCTCAGAATTGCAGGATGTGCTTAAAGGAAAAACAGTTTTAGTAGCTGATGACGATGTGCGTAATATTTTTTCGTTAACCAAGATGCTGGAGCAACATCAGATGAAAGTTTTGGCGGCTACAGATGGGAAAGAAGCACTTAAGCTGCTGAACGAGAACGCCGATGTAGATGTGGTGCTGATGGATATGATGATGCCGGAGCTGGATGGTTACGAAACCACAACAGCCATCAGGCAGGATCTGAAATACCGTAACCTGCCTATATTGGCCGTAACCGCAAAGGCCATGATGGGCGACCGAGAAAAATGTATTGCTGCCGGCGCATCCGACTATATCAGTAAACCGGTAGATATGGATCAGCTGATCTCATTATTGCGCGTTTGGCTATACGAAAATCACCATAAATCATAAACCATTTTAATTAGTTATGCCTCAAAAATTAATCCTTATTATTGACGACGATAACAGAAACATTTTTGCCCTGAAAGCTGTTTTAAAGGCCAAAGGCTTCAATTGTTTGTCGGCCATAAGTGCGCATGAAGGTTTTTCCATCATGGAGCAACACGAAAATGTGGCCATCGTTTTAATGGATATGATGATGCCCGATATGGATGGTTATCAGGCAATTGCCGCAATGAAAAAATCGGCTAAAATGCAAAATATACCTGTTTTGGCCGTAACTGCGCAGGCCATGGTTGGCGATAAAGAACGTTGCCTCAGTGCAGGTGCATCCGGTTATGTTTCAAAACCGATAAATGTTGATGAATTGTTATTGCAGATAGAAAAATTTACCAATTAAACAGTGATAAGTGAAGTGATAGATAACGAGCAGGTTGAGCTGTTGCTGAACGATGTTTTAGAAACTCATGGCTATGATTTTCTCGAATATTCGCATGCTTCGATAAAAAGAAGGATTACCCGGCTCTATGCGCTCGATAGTTTTGTAAGCTTCGCAGAGTTCCGCTACACCGTAAAAACAGATAAACAGTATTTTAAGCGTTTTTTGGAGGAAATTACGGTTAATGTTACCGAAATGTTCCGTGATCCTTCGTTTTACAAAGCTTTGCGCAACGATGTGCTTCCCGTTTTAGGTACCTATCCTTTCATCCGCATCTGGGTTGCAGGCTGCTCTACAGGCGAAGAGGCTTTTTCGCTGGCTATTTTGCTTAAGGAATTAAACCTGCTCAACAAATCGCTCATTTATGCTACAGATATTAATCCCTCGGTTTTAGAAAAGGCAAAAAAGGGCATGTTTCCTTTAAACTACCTGAAACAATATTCTGAAAATTACCTGCAATCGGGCGGAACTAAAGATTTTTCTACTTATTACACCGCAAACTATTCGCTGGCTAAATTTGATGAAAGTTTGAGCAGTAAAATGATCTTTTCTACCCATAATCTGGTTTCTGATCATTCTTTTAACGAATTTCAGCTCATTTTGTGCCGGAACGTATTAATTTACTTTGATAAAGATCTACAGCATAAGGTTTTTAACCTCTTCGATAACAGCATTGAAAATTTAGGCTACCTGGCGCTCGGGAGTAAAGAAAGTTTGGATTTTTGGCCCAAAGCCAAAGGCTATAAAAGGATTAAACAGGAGAAAATATGGAGAAAACTGTAAATAAAACCTCCTGTACTGCATTAATTATCGGGGGCTCGGCTGGTAGTTTAGATGTTTTGCTTGAAATTTTCCCTCAATTGAGCCAGAACCTGAATTTCCCCATTATACTGGTTGTACACCGTAAAGCCAGTAACGAATCGTTGCTTACCGATCTGATTAGAAACCGCACCTCGCTACTGGTTAGCGAAGCCGAAGAAAAAGAACTGTTAAAGGCTGGAAAAGTATTTATTGCACCTGCCGATTACCATATGCTCATTGAAGAAGATCATAGTATTTCGCTCGATTATTCAGAAAAAATAAATTATTCCAGGCCATCAATAGATGTTACCTTTCAGTCTGCAGCTGAGGTCTTTAAATCGGGTCTGGTATGCATTTTGTTATCGGGTTCTAATGCCGATGGGGTAGAAGGACTAAAAAGTGTAAACAATTTTGGTGGTAGGGTGGTTATACAGAATCCAAATACGGCGATAATGCCGTATATGCCCCAGCAGGCGGTACTACAGGTCCAGCCGCATGAGGTTGTGGATGGCCACGATATGGCCACATATATAAATAAGTTGAACAATTAATTTACTTTTTCGGAGGTTAAATATGGCAGGTGTAAAGAAAGTATTTGTTTTTGATGATAACAGGGATATCCTTGATCTATGTACATTTATTTTAGAAGATGCTGGTTACGAAATCAAAACATCTGAAAACGCGAACGATATTGAGAAGCAAGTGGCAGAATATATGCCCGATTTAATTTTCATGGATAACTGGTTGCCCGATTTAGGCGGTATACAGGCTACAAAAGCATTAAAAAGCCATCCTGATTTAAAACACATTCCCGTGATTTACTTTTCGGCCAATAACGATATCTCTTCGCTGGCTGATGAGGCCGGTGCCGATAGCTATTTATCGAAACCTTTTGATATTGCCGCATTGGAGGATATTGTGAAAAAACATTTGAGTTAGTGTTTCATTTCATTATTAACCGCAAAGTACACAAAGACAAAACGCAAAGTACGCCAAGCCTTTTATATTAACTTCGTATGCTTTGCGAAACACTTCACGGCCTTTGCGGTTAAAGTACCTTGGTTAATCTCTCCCCCAGATCCGGGTATTCAAATCCAGCTCTTGTACAATATCATACATAAACTTAACGGCTCTAATATCATCGTTGAGTGCTTCGGCATTAATTAAAGATTTAAATACCGGTGCTTCGAAATAATTCCGGTCTAGCGGAAAAGCAATGTACATCCTCGATTCGATAAACGATAAGGTAATGTCGTATTTGGTTTCGTGGTTGAGCTTTAAAATCCGTTCCATCATGGCTGGTGTCAAAATATAACGCGCTTCTACCTGATCGGAACCATAAGTTACAAAGGCTTTATCAAAATCGGGGTTTTCGAGCTTAACCACATCGCTGCCACCAAAAGAGAAGACATTTTTCGAAAACCAGGCCCCCAGTGCATTGGCAAAGCCCTTAGGGCGTACAATGGTTATGCCATTAAAATTTTTGTTAAAATCGGCAGCGAAAATAATCCCTTTAAAAATGTCGTGCCATTCAGTACGCGTACCGTTTTTGGTTTGGGTTACTGTTTTATATTCGGCATGTACTTCGGCAAAGTAAAACCGGGTTTTGCCGGCGCTGCCCGTTACCAGGTCTTCGGTGTTATACCGGTCGGGGTCTTGTGTAAAAAGCTGTGTGTAAACAAATTCCGATGCTTCAATGCCTGCGTTTGGTTGCAGGGCAAGACTTTCATCTAAAAATTTAAGTGCTGCCCCAATTACATCCCGCTTGTAGGCATTTTTATAAGTGGCTAAATTGTCGCTGATTTTAAGATGGAGTATCCCTCCATAAATTAGTGGAATTAAACCCACAATAATAGGGAGCAGAATAGGGAAGCCCAGCATAATGCCAAGCACAGCTACGGCTATGCCCAGCAAAATAAAAATATAGCCTTTGGTTTGGGTTGAAGCAATTTTTTTGCGTTCAATTTCCATTGTAGCCAATACTTGTTGCAGGGCTACATTTCCATCAATACCGAATTGCATTAGTTGTTAAAAAGCTCTTTTGCGCTGATGTTTTTGCGTTCTTCGGCTGCAGTTTCTAAAACCGGGGTAGGCTGAAAGTTAAGCATGCCGGCAAATAAACTTCCCGGAAACATCATAATGGCATTGTTGTAATCGGTAACAGTAGCATTATAAGTTCTTCTGGCGGCGGCAATCTGCTCTTCACTTTCGGTCCAGGTCGTTTGCAGGTTTATAAAATTGCTGTTGGCTTTTAAATCGGGATAGTTTTCAATGTTTACCATTAAACCCTTCATGCTGCTGCTTAGTTCGCTGTCTAACTGGGCTTTTTCGGCAGGTGTAATGTTTCCTGAGGTAGCCTTTGCTCTAAGTTCAACAATTTTGGTTAAGGTTCCCTGTTCGTAAGTGGTGTATTGTTTTACTACTTCAACCAGGTTTGGGATTAAATCGAAACGTTTTTTCAGCATGACATCAATGGCCGAAAAGGCATTGGTAACCTGATTTTTCTTTCCGATAAGAGAATTGTAGAAGAAAATTCCAAAAAGGAACATAACTCCGATAATAATGAGGGCAATAATCATAATTGTAGTTTAAGGTTTAGAGTATAAATATAGTCAAAGGTTACAAATTAACGTTTTTCGCGTTTCTCCTGGCGCTCGCGCTCCAGGCGGCGCTCCAGGCGCCTCTGTTTTCTTTGCAGGTGACTTTCCCTCATGGCCTTAAATTTAGCAATATGCGCCTTTACTTCGTTTTGTTTTTCTTCGGTAATGCCAATACTGTATTTAATGCCGGTAAAAAGGCTGCGCCAGATCATGCTAAAGAAAGAAGTATTGGCCGGGCGGCTGTAATTTACACTTAGCGGAATCAGCTTTCCATCTGGCCCCGGGTTTTCTGATTTGATGATTAACGCATTGGCTAAGAATGAGAGCAGTCCCCGGGTAACCAGATGGTCTTTCTCGGGGTCGTTCCTCATCAAAGCAACTGAAAGGTCGTAGTAGGAAAAAGCTACCGTGCCTTTTGCACCCAAATCGTTAGCCTTGAAATTAAATTTAAGCTGATCTACATTACCCCGGTTAATACGTACCAGCCCCAGTGGCTTGGTGATCTGGTTCAATACGCGGGCATTAAAGCTATGCAGGGTTCCGTTATAAGAAAAGGCACCATCTTTAGCTGTAAGATCGAATATAAAGTTTACATCCAGCTTGCCCTGACCGCAAAGGTAGGTAGTCAGGTTGGCCTCCATAATGGGATTAATGTTTTTAATACTTTGGATGTTGGTGGCATTTTTAATGAAACCAGAAGTGTGCTGAAAGGTAATTTGTCCTTTCTGGTTGCTCTCGGTATTGTAAACGGCGTAGTTGATGCCTACATCTTTTACCTGTATTTTTTGCACCAGAATGGGCATGCTAACCTGTTGCAGTAACTGATGTGGAAACCGACCGATTTTATTTTCCACCGGTTTTTGTTTAAGCCCTTTTTGGCTGAACACCGAAATAAAACCATTGGCAATAGCCATTTCTTTGGCCCAAAGCTCTTGTTTGCTGATGTAAAGCGGCATATCGATACCGTTAAACATAATATCGTTCATGCTGATGTTAAAACGCTCGCGCGCGTATCCGGCAACTTTGCCGAAGGCCATTTCATCATGCAAAGGGGCGAGGGCAAAACGGTTTATCCTTAGTTTGCCCGTGCTGGCCCTGAAATCGAGCTGCTCGAGCTTAATATCATACATTTTATCAGGTGTACGATAAGCATAATTATTCAGGTTAATTACAATGTCTTTAAGCAGGTAAAAGCGGGTTGGATCTTCGGCCGAAGTAGAGTCTACCAATAAATCGGTAAGGGTAATATTCAAATCATCGATAGCAAAAGGAACCTCTTTTTTAAGGTTATTATTTACGTACTTAAAACTCACATCCCTGAACCGGATTGATTTGATGCTAAACTCTTTAAGATTTTTGGAAATAAATTCGTAGGGTGATTTAATAGGGCGGGGTGCCCGGCCTTCGTTAAAGGCAAGCTGCCGGTTTACCATGGTCACTTCTGGCTTATCAAATAAAACCTCTTCCAGTTGCAATTTTCTTTCGCGGTAAAGTATTAATGGGTGGAAACGTTTAACCACCAGTTTTTTTAATGAAACGGTGTAAAGGTTATTGGGCGCCCGTTTCAGGGCAACCAGTTGTTTGTACCGGTTCTGATCCGGAACGATTTTTACATTTTGCAAAGTAGCGTTACCCGTAAAAATATTGGTGGTTACCCTGGTAAAACTAATGGTATATAAACTGTCTGTTGAGGTATAAAGCAGCGTTTTGATTCTGCTGGTAAGCATGGGGCGCGATTTTACATTCAAAAACCAGGCAATACCGGCCAATACCAGAAAAACACCGACTAAAGCGCCTGCAATCCATTTTAAAACGCTATAACGATATCTTTTAGTAGCTGGCATTAAAAACGGGGACAATTTTTTTATAGCAATATACAGTTATAAACATAATTGCAAGGCATTAAGCTTTAGTTATTTTCTCTTTTTGCCTTTCGGGCGGCCTTTCTATCGGCCCGCTTTTGCTCCCTGATTTTTTTAGCAATTACCTTTTGCTGTTTTACCGGATTTTTCTCTGGTACTACGCCTACGCCCACAATATCTTTTATGCCCACAAATACCGTTTTCCACATCAGGTTAAAGAACGAAGCCGAATTGATCCGGTTATTGGTCATTGTAGCTTTACGGGCTGCTTCTCCCTTTTGCGGGTTTTCATTTTTAACCAGAATGGTATTGGCCAGGAAAGATAAAAAGCCTTTTTCTTTGGTTCCTTCGCCATCAATATTATCCGATAGGAGCTTAATTTTTAAGTTGCTGTACAACATGTTCATTGAGCCCTTTGCTGACCGTAAATCCCCATCGGCTTTAAAATCGATATGCTGCACATCGCCACTTTCAATTTCAATTAAGCCTAATGCCTTTGATAGCGGATTTAAATTTTTCAGATCGAAATTGTCCAGGTTTCCGCTGTAGCTAAAAGCCCCATTCGGATCGGTTAGATTGAAATCGATTTTTACATTCAATTTTCCCAGGCCCATTAAGCGCGAATCGAGATTGGCAAGAGCATGGTGGCGTTGCTTCAATTGGGCACTATCGTTGGTTACGTTTAAAATGTTACCCGTTAAATCTTTAAAGGTTACAGCGCCTATCTTTTTACTGGCCGGATTATATTCCGAATATTTAACATCCACCTTGCTCAGTTTTACAGTATCAATTAGGGTAGGCAGGTTTAGGCGTTTTAGCGCCATGTGGGGATAGTTTTGGCCCTTATCGAAACCAGGAGGCGGTGGAGACTCGCGGCTCATAAACACTTCTACATTGGCAGGGCCAATTTTTAACGATTGGGCATGCAGGGTTTGATCGGTATTTAAACCAACAAAATCAACACCATTAAATTCTATTTGATCAAAAGCAAAATTATAGCGGTCTTTCTGCACCTTGTATTTACGGGCAAAAGTTAATTCGGGGTACAAAGGCAAAAGGGTAAAGCCTTTGGCTGTTATGCGCTTTGATTTGGCAGAACCTGAAATGGTATCGACCTTCATCGAGTACATTTTATCTTTGGTGATAGACTTGTAGCCTGCAAGCTGAAATGATACGTCTTTGGTATAATAGAATCTGGTAGTATCATTACCCGAAAGCGAATCCAGTAAAAAATCGTTAACGGTTATATCGAGGTGTTTGATTGAGTTTTTAACCTTTTGTGAACCGGTTTTATTGATATAATCGAAATCGGCATCTACAATCCTGATCGCTTTTACGTGGATCGATTTAAAAATCTTCGATACCTGATCGTAAAGTGTTTGCTCACTTTTAACCGTATCGGTCTTTTTGGGCACCTTATTGTAAATCATATTGATAGAAGGCTGCTGTAAAATGATTTCGCTTACTGCTACCTGTTTTTTAAAATAGGCGGTTAGTATACCAACACGACTAATCTGTAGTTTTTTCAATTTGAGTTCAAAAGTATGTGCAGGAGCCAGTTTAGCTACTTTTAAACTATCGTAAACCAAAGGATTGGGCTTTAGCGTAACATCGCGCAGGGCCAGGCTCCCCGTAATTACATTCAGGTTAATGCTTTTAAAATCGATATTGTACAGGTGGTGCGAGCCATTATACACTCCTTGCTTTATTTTTTCGGTGAGCAGGGGCTTCCATCTGGCACTCAGAAACATGGCGCCAAATAATAAAATCAGGATTAAGATCCCCAGGATACTGCTAATCCAGATCCAGACTTTGTTTTTATGTTGAGATGTCATTTTTATGCCTTAATTGATACGTAACAGCTGTGAGGGCGAAAGGTTTTTGATAAGCGGAAAGACTAAAGTCTAAAGCTGAAAGCGTAGATCTTGCTAAAACAGTGGTTTTGTATCTAAACCCGACCGTAGCGGGATGCCGCAATTTTTTCTATTGTGGCAGAAGCGGGGGCGGGACTGCAGCCCGCCACAGGTACAGCACCGTTCGTTTCCAAAAAATACAGCCTATCTAAATGCTGGCACCTTACTTTAACGGAAACGATGCCGGATCATAATCGTACTGTAAACATTTAAACAAAATATGTCAATTTGTCACTTTTAATTTTATTTGTGTATTTTTGCAATCCCCAAAATGTTTTTAAATAATGATTGATTTACAAGTACCAGATAAAACGCATGATGAGGCAAGGCAAGGCGAAGCGTTAATTTTAGATACGCCCGTAAAAGCTGATGCCCGTAAATTATATATCGAAAGTTATGGTTGTGCCATGAATTTTGCTGATAGCGAAATCGTTGCCTCTATCTTGTCGGAAACTGGATTTGAAACCACAGGGGATTATCACCAGGCCGATGTAATTTTCATCAATACCTGCTCTATCCGCGAAAATGCCGAAACAAGGGTGAGAAACCGCCTGTCGCAATTTGGGGTAGAAAAACGCCGTAACCCGAAATTAATTGTTGGGGTATTAGGCTGTATGGCCGAGCGTTTAAAATCTAAATTTTTAGAAGAAGAGCGTTTGGTTGACGTGGTGGTTGGCCCCGATGCATACCGCGATTTGCCAAACTTAATTGAGCAGGTAGAAAGTGGCCACAAAGCGGTTAACGTACTGTTATCGCGCGAGGAAACCTATGCCGATATTAGTCCCGTACGTTTAAACAGCAATGGTATTACCGCCTTTATCTCTATTACACGTGGGTGTAACAACATGTGCTCATTCTGTGTGGTGCCTTTTACCCGTGGTCGCGAGCGTAGCCGCGATGCCCATTCGATTATCGAAGAAGCAAAGGCCTTGTTTGAAGGTGGTTACCGCGAGGTTACCCTTTTGGGACAAAACGTAGATTCGTACACCTGGACCTCAGAAGATGGTACTGAAACGGTAAACTTTGCGCAGCTTTTAGAGCTAACAGCTTTAGTTAGTCCTGAGTTAAGGGTTCGTTTCTCTACTTCGCACCCTAAAGATATTACTGACGAAGTTTTACATACCATTGCCAAATACGATAACATTTGTAACTATATTCATTTACCAGTTCAATCGGGTAATACACGTGTGTTAGAATTAATGAACCGGACTTATACCCGTGAGTGGTATATTAACCGGATTGATGCGATTCGCAACATTATTCCGGGATGTGCAATTTCTACCGATATCATCGCAGGTTTCTGTACCGAAACGGAAGAAGAGCACGAAGAAACCCTGAGTATGATGGATTATGTGCAGTACGATTTTGCCTATAACTTTACCTACTCAGAGCGTCCGGGTACTTTAGCTGCACGTAAACTGGAAGACGATATTCCTGAGGAGGTTAAAAAACGCCGTCTGGCCGAAATTTTAGCTAAACAACAGGCACACTCATTAATGCGCTTGCAGGAGTGGGTTGGTAAAACCGTACGCGTTTTAATTGAAGGCACTTCAAAAAAATCGGATAAAGACTACTGTGGCAGGGGAGACAGTGGGGCTATGGCCATTTTCCCGGCAATTGATGGTGTTAAACCTGGTCAGTATGCAAATGTATTTATCGAAAAGTGTACATCTGCTACTTTGATCGGACGAATAGTTTAAATAAGGTTGAGGGTAGAAGGTAAAGGATGTAAGGTCTAATATCTCAAATCTCAATTCTCAAATCTAAAGAATGGATACACAAAATATTAAACAGCGGTTCGGTATTATTGGCAATTCGCCTTTGCTTAACCGTGCTATAGATATTGCCAGCCAGGTGGCGCCTACCGATATGTCGGTTTTGATTACCGGCGAAAGTGGTAGTGGTAAAGAGGTGTTCTCGCAGATTATCCACCAGATGAGCGCCCGCAAGCACGGCGCTTTTATTGCGGTAAACTGTGGTGCCATTCCCGAAGGAACAATAGATTCTGAACTTTTTGGTCACGAAAAAGGATCTTTTACAGGTGCACACGAGGCACGTAAAGGTTATTTTGAAGTGGCCAATGGCGGAACCATTTTCTTAGATGAGGTTGCCGAACTACCTCTAGGTACTCAGGCCCGGTTGCTGCGGATTTTAGAGAGCGGCGAATATTTGCGTGTAGGTTCGTCTAAAGTACAAAAAACCGATGTGCGTATTATTGCAGCAACCAATGTGGATGTATACAACCGCGTTAAAAACGGCAAATTCCGCGAAGATTTATATTACAGATTAAATACGGTTCCTTTGCGTATTCCGGCTTTGCAGGAGCGTAAAGAAGATATTTATTTATTGTTCAGGAAATTTGCGGCCGATTTTAGCGATAAATACCGTAGCCCAGCTTTACACCTGGAGCCCGATGCTATACAAATTTTAACCAATTACAGCTGGCCGGGCAACGTCCGTCAGTTAAAAAATATTGCCGAGCAAATTTGCGTGTTGGAGAAAGACCGCAATGTTACCGGGCAAGCCATTTTAAACTATATCCCGAACGAGGCCGGTAGTAATTTGCCAATGGCGATTAATGCACAATCTAAAGAAGATTTTACCGAGCGGGATATCTTGTACAAGGTGCTTTTTGATATGAAAAAAGATATGGTTGAGCTGAAAAAACTGGTTGCCGAAATTATTCAGCATGGTGGTAATACCGCAACGGTACTGGCCGATAACCCGCAATACATTAATCAGCTTTACAGAGATGTAGAGTTACCTGCCGGACAGGAGCATGCTTTTACCATACAGCAACCTGCGCCGGTAAACAATAACATTAATGGCAATAGCAACTCAGATTATTTTACACACGATGCTGAGGAGGTAGAAGAGTCATTATCGCTGATTGATAAAGAATCGGATCTGATTAAAAAAGCCTTGAAAAAACATAAGGGCAAACGCAAGTTTGCGGCTCAGGAGCTGGGGATCTCAGAACGGACCCTTTACCGTAAGATTAAAGAGTTAAATTTATAAGTTTAAGCCACTGTTGCCGTTATAAGCATGCTGTAAAAAAGCATAACGATCTATCATGATGAAAATTAAAATACTTGCGCTGATATTGGTTGCTACTGTACTGAACGCTTGCTCGTACAAATTTAGCGGTGCATCTACTACGGGCTTAAAAAATGTGGCTATCCGTTTATTCGAAAATAATGCCCCGCTGGTGGTGCCTACTTTAAGTAACCAGCTTACCGAGGCTTTAAAAAACCGGATCCGCACCCAAACCAAACTTATTCTGGTAACCGGCGAATCGGATGCTTCGTTTGAAGGTCGTATTACGGGCTACGATATTAAACCAGTAGCCCTTCAAAACAGTGCCACGCCAACCTCTGGTGCCAACAGGCTTACCATTACCGTTTCGGTAAAGTATAAAAATAACATTAAGGAGCACGAAAAGGAGAGTTTTGAAGAAAGCTTTACCCGTTACTTCGACTTTCCGGTAGGTGGGGCTCCCATTCAATCGTTATTGCCCGGCGCCATCGAAAATATTAACAAGCAATTGGTAGAAGATATTTTTAACCGTGCTTTTGCACAGTGGTAGGCAAAGTAGCCCGTTAAACACAAAATTTTTAAAAACCCGTCTACATTTTTTTAACTTAGCAGCAAACCTCAATAATGGATAACAAAGAGCTACTGGCAGATTTACTTGCGCAACCCGGAAAGGTTGGTCCAGAGCATGCATCCATGTTGCAGGAAATGGCTGAGCAATTTCCATATGCGCAGCCCATTCAATTGCTTTTAGCGCGGGCAAATGCGGCGTTCGTACCTAAAGCCGCTTTATACGGCCAGGGCCATGTACTCTTCCACATTTTAAACATGGTGCCGGTTAAAGCGACCGATACCGTTGAGCTGGATGAACAGGGAGTTTTTGAAGAAACCGGAGCGCCTGAAGAAGCGGTTAGCTTAAATCAGAATGAAGCAGTTGAAATAGAAACCCCAGACCATTTACCGGGCTCTGATAGCCATTTGGTAGATTTACCTGCTGTAGATCATTCTTTTATTGAGGCAGCATCGGCAATTGATTTCTTTGCTTTTGAAGAAAAAACAAGTACTGAAGTAGTAGCACCGGCACCCGAAATAGAAACGGTTGTGCCCGATAGTCACGAAAAGAGTTTCGTTTCCAAGTACGACGACGACGAGCTTCCTTATACCTTTTTATGGTGGCTGGCCAAAACACGCGCAGAGCACGAGCAGATTTTTCAGCCTTATGCACAGGCCAAGCCGGTTAAGCAAAAAGCAAAACCACAAACAGCTCAGCCGCAGGAAAAAGCAGAGTTTCAGCAGCAGTATGTAGAGCATATTTTTCACATTCAAACCCCATTCGAAGTAGCCGACCATTTGGCCGAATATCCTGCTCCGGAAGTTAAAGATGTGAAAGGTGCTGAAATTATTGAGCGCTTTTTAAAAGAAGACCCAACCATTAAGCCGCCTAAGCCCGAACTGATCGATAATGAAAATAAAGCCAAGAAGAGCGCAGAAGATCATTACGACCTGGTTTCGGAAACTTTAGCCAAAATTTACATCGAGCAAATGCTTTACCACAAAGCCATAGATACTTATAAAAAATTAAGTTTGAAATATCCAGAAAAAAGTGGTTACTTTGCCGACCTTATCCAATCTATAGAAAAGAAATTTTAAAAATAATATTACCATGGTAACCTTTTTAATCATTTTATTAATTATTGTATGTATAGCTTTAGGCTTGTTTGTATTGGTACAAAATCCTAAAGGTGGTGGTTTAGCTACGGGCGGTGGCACCAGTAACATGTTTGGTGTACAACGTACCGGCGACGTTTTAGAAAAAGGATCGTGGGTTTTATTAACAGCAGTCGTTGTTTTAACCTTATCTATAACTACAATTGCTAAAACCAGCGGTGGTAGTGCTGCTGTAGGAAATTCAGCTATTCAGGAGCGTTTAGATAAAACACCTTCACCATCACCACTTGGTGGAAACTTAAACAGCGCTAAGCCTGCTACAACAACTCCAGCTAAAACAGATTCTACTAAAAAGTAGTAACAACAATATTGTACTGAAAAGCTTTCCTCAAAAGGGAAAGCTTTTTGTGTTTATACCCCCTTGCTTAAAACAAGCTGTTACAGCACAATCAACTTAACGCTGGCTGTTAACACATATTTAACATAAAAGCTTTAAATTGCCACATGAAATTAAGTGTGCTGGTTTTGTTTACTGCTCTTGCCGTAGGTCTTTCTATCGGCATGGTTAATTTTTACTTTCAGCATAGCTGGTATTACCTGGCTATCTCGTTCGGTGTGTCGTTTTTAAGTAGCTTCTTGGTTTTTTATTACCTGCTCGAAAAATACATTTATACCAAAATTAAACTCATTTATAAGCTTATCCATAACCTTAAATTAGGTAAAGATTTAAAAGATGCCCTTGGTGAGTATGTAAGTTCCGATCCGATTAACGATGTAGAGCAGGAGGTGAAAGAGTGGGCAGGAGCAAAGAAAAAAGAGATCGATTTGCTTAAAAAACAGGAACAATTTAGGCGTGAGTTTCTTTCCAATGTATCGCATGAGTTTAAAACGCCGCTTTTTGCCATTCAGGGTTATATCGAAACGCTGCAGGATTGTTTGGTAGATGATCCGGATCAGGCTGTTTTGTTCTTAAAGAAGGCCGAAAACAATGTGGAACGCCTCAGCTATCTCATTAACGACCTGGATGTGATTTCGAAACTCGAAACAGGCGAATCGCCGATTAATTACCAAAAATTTGATTTTGTGCAACTAGCCAAAGAGGTGATGGAAAACCTAGAAGACCGGGCAGAAAGTAAAAACATCAAACTTTTCTTTAAAGATAAATATACCGCCATTACACCGGTTTCTGCCGATAGGGAAAAAATCCGTCAGGTATTGATTAACCTGATGGTAAACAGCATTAAGTACGGGGTTGATGGTGGCGAAACGGCCATTAAGATTTTCGAATTGCACGATCAGGTGCTGATTGAGGTAACCGATAATGGGATTGGTATCGAAGAAAAGCACCTGGCCAGATTATTCGAGCGCTTTTACCGTATCGATACCCACCGCGCCCGCGAGGTAGGCGGAACCGGTTTAGGTTTGGCCATTGTAAAGCACATTTTAGAAGCGCACCAGCAAACCATCTCAGTAAGGAGTACACCTGGCATTGGTACAACCTTCGCGTTTACGCTTCAAAAGGGAGGGTAAACCAGTCTGTTTTAGCGGTTCAAAAAACAAATCTGAAAATTTAGTTTATGCCTGCAGGTACACTGCTGCGTAAAATCCTGACGTTCTTCATGCTAAAATGAATTTTGATGTCGTTTTTGTTAATATAATTACGAAATTAACATTAACTTAACATTGAGCTTGTAGCTTTGCAACATATTAAGAATTAACATGAACAATATTTTTAAGTTCTTTACGCCTCAAGACAGAAAGTTTCACCCACTTTTCGAGCAGGCAGGAAGCAATGCATTAAAGATTGCTGAAGCCCTTTTAGCTATGGTGAGCACAGCCGATGCTGAAAACAGAAAAGCCATTTTTAAAGAAATTGAACGCCTGGAGCATGTAGGCGACGATATTACCCATTCGATTTTTCTTGAGTTAAGCCGGAACTTTATTACGCCGTTTGACCGCGAAGACATTCACCAATTGGCTACTGCAGTTGATGATGTTGCCGATTATATTTATGGCACTGCCAACCGTATGCAAATGTATAACATGAACGCCATTAATGAGCCGATTGTTAAAATTGCTGAGCTTTTGGTAGAAATGTGTACCGATATTGATAAAGCAATTAAAGAATTACGCAGTTTCAAAAATATCCGTGTAATTGCTGATGCTTGTATCCGCATTAACAGTGGCGAAAACCAGGCCGATTATGTATTTACATTAGCTGTAGCCCGTTTATTCGAATACGAAACCAATGCGATTGAATTAATTAAACAAAAAGAGGTTTTACAAACGATAGAGAAAGCAACAGATAAGTGCGAGGATGTGGCGAATGTGCTTGAAACTATCTTGGTTAAAAACGCTTAATAAAAAACAAACATGGTAACTACCTTATTGGTTGTTGTTGTAATTCTGGCTATTGCTTTCGATTATATTAACGGTTTCCACGATGCCGCCAACTCGATTGCAACCATTGTTTCTACAAAAGTACTTACGCCTTTTCAGGCCGTTTTGTGGGCTGCGTTATTCAATTTCGCTGCTTACTTTTATTTTACCGACCACAAAGTGGCCAATACAGTTGCTAAAACTGTTATCGAAAATTACATTACACTCCATGTAATTTTTGCCGGTTTACTGGCGGCCATTATCTGGAACCTGTTAACCTGGTGGTATGGTATTCCTTCCAGCTCATCGCACACCCTAATTGGTGGTTTTGCAGGAGCCGGAATGACACATGCTTTACTTACCGGTGCAAGCCCGCTTGATGCGGTAAACATGCAATACGTAATTAAAATTGTATCGTTTATTGTTCTGGCACCAATTATTGGTATGGTAATTTCGGTGATATTAACACTCATCATTATCAATATTTGCCGTTATGCCAAGCCGGCAACTGCAGAAAAATGGTTTAAACGTTTGCAGCTTATTTCATCTGCAGCACTAAGTTTCTTCCATGGCGGTAACGATGCGCAAAAAGTAATGGGGATTATTGCTACAGCTTTAATTGCCTCTAAAGTAATTCCCGATTTCGAAGCCATGCCTGCATGGGTGCCAATTGCCTGTTATTCGGCAATCTCTTTAGGTACCATGAGCGGCGGCTGGAAAATTGTAAAAACCATGGGATCGAAAATTACCAAGGTAACAGCGCTTGAAGGTGTTGCTGCTGAAGGTGCAGGTGCAGTAACGTTGGGTATTACCGAGCATTTCGGTATTCCGGTTTCTACTACGCACACCATTACCGGTTCTATTGTTGGGGTAGGTGTGGTTAAAAGTGTATCAGCTGTACGTTGGGGCGTAACCATTAACCTCATCTGGGCCTGGATTTTAACCATTCCGGTTTCAGCAACGCTGGCAGCCATTATTTATGGTGTGATTTACTACTTTAAATAAAAAAACAAAATCCTTTAAATATACTCAGAAGACCAGGGCCAAAAGCCTTGGTCTTTTTTGTTGGGTTTAACCGCAAAGCTGGCTAAGTTTTCCGCAAAGGACACAAAGAAGTTTTCACCTTACATTAAATCTCGTCATTCCCGCGCAGGCGGGAATCTTTATTTAGCTAGATTAAGTCTTTATTCATGAACACCATCTTCGTTTGAACTAAAATTGAGCAAATAGTTAAATGAAAGCCACAGATTAACAGATTAGATCAAATCTGTTAATCTGTGGCAAAAATATTTACAAGGCGCACATTGCTGTGAATGGCGCTTTCACTGGAAAGGTTAGTATGTGACATAATTTACTTTGCGCCTACTCTTCGTGCTCTTTGCGGTTAAATGAAATGAGCATTAAAACTTAACGCTCAGCTCAACAACATTGGTGCCTTTTTTAGGCAATACCCAATCAGGTCCATTTTGTACCAATCTTTTGGCTTCTGCATCTGCTTTTTTGTTAAGCGATTTAATTACGGTGATATCTGCAGGCCTTCCGTTGGTTTTTACTTTGAAGCTTAAAATCACAAACTGTTCAGGGCCTTTGGCATTATACAGTTTGTTGTTGTTTTCGAGGTATTGCTGATAGTTAATCGTAGCAACGGGAATAGGCTTGGTAATTTCTTCAGCAGATTTTCCGTTAAGATTCTGCTCTGCACGAAGTGTAATTTTTGGTGCAGGTATATTTTCTTTTTTACGACCGTTCGATCCGGTAATCAGTGCAATTTCATTGAGCGTTTTGCCGCCGCTCATTGCCGTTCTGATTGCATTTGGATCTTGCATGCCCACTACCGGAATCTCTTTAAAACCAATGGCGTTAATTAATAAATCCTTGTCTTTGGCGCTGCTATCAGCTGGCAAGGTAAAATATCCTTTGGTATCGGTTGCGGTAATGTTCTTCGATCCTGCCAGTTTAACTATTGCGCCACTAATAGGCTTTCCGTCACGCTGATCAACAACGTTGCCGCTGAAAACAATTTTACTTGATCCAATAGATTGCGGAGCAGCAGCTACTGCAAGCGGCTCGTCAAATTTAGCCTTAACAGAATCGGCTCTGCGTGCAGCAAAAGCATTCACTTTAGCTTTGCTTAAACTCGCCTGTTCTGCTATTGCTTTACTTTCAGCAATTTCCTTTTCTGCATTATAATCTGCAGGAGTTGTTTTCTTGTTGATGGCCAGATCGCTGGTTTTGACATCGGCAATGGCTTTATCAATTAAGGCCGATTTAGAAACTTTGGTCAAAGTATCAACTTTAGGGCTAACAGCGGCTACGGCAGTAGTAGTATCGAGGTTTACCATTACACCTCCCGATTTACGGGCAGCTATTTCGGCATTTCTGCGGTTCGTTTCGCGCATAAAGAACAAAATACTCACGGCAATAAAAGCTACCGTAGCAGTAGCAGCAATGCTGAGCCTTTGTGTGGTAATTCCCCAGAGCTTGCGCTTGATCGGCTTTTCAGCAACCCTGTCATACAGTTGCTTTTGTAAAATAGAAAGGCTTTGTTTACGTTTTGGCGATTGTTTTAAGCCTTCTAAAGCTTCGGCAACGAAAGGATCTTCCAAAGCCTGCCTTTCTACAAAGTGCATAGCTTTAGCATCAAGCTTACCATCCAGGTAATCTTCCAGTACATCAATATCTAACCAATCGTTATTCACTACTGTTTTTCTCTATACAAATCTTTAAATTCCGCTTACCGTTCTGGATGTAACTTTTAACTTTTAGCATGTCGTAGCCGGTAATATCGGCCACTTCTTTATAGCATTTTTCCTGTAAATAAAATAAATCTACGCTTTTTCGCTGTTCTTCGGGCAAAGTTTCCATACACTTTTCCATAATGGTAAGCTGCGTTTCTTTTGTGTTGTCTATATCCAGATGCACAAACTCGCTGTTTTCCACAAAAGTATCGTCGATAGAAACATTATTTTGCTTAGCCGATTTGCGCAGCGCCATTAAGCAATGGTTGCGTGTAAGCACGTGGAGCCAGCTTTTAAAGTTTAGCACCTCATGCACTTTGAGTTTGATAACCAGTTCTTCGAAAATCTGCATTACAGCATCCTTGCTTTGCTCTTCATCTTTGAAATAATTGAGGCAAACCCCGAAAACCAGGTGCATGTATTTGTTGTAAAGCGTACCCAATGCATCTAAATTGCCCGTGTTTTTGTACTCGGCAATTAGTTTAGCATCATCTTGCTGGCTATTTCCAGCTGTATTTTTTATAAATCTCAAAAAAACAGGTAGCTATATCGAATTATCTTTCAAGTATAAAAAATATTTCTGAGTGATTAACCATAAACTAATTTTTTAGGATACTTCGCCCTTTTATCTGCTATAACTGAAATGGAAAATTTAACATTTCAGCTGTGGCGAAACCCTTATCTTTGGTAACCAATAAAAATTGGCCGTTGTTTTGCTTATCAGGATTAAACACACACCAAATGAAAAGAATTAACACTTTTTCTGCAGCACTGGCTTTTCTGCTATTTGCAAATTTTGCTGCTAATGCCCAGATTAAACTGAGCGATATTTTTAAAAAAGTAACCGAAAAACAGGGTACTTCAACCAGCGCTACCGGAACTCCAACAACCCTCGAAATAGGACAGGGTATTAAGGAAGCATTGCAGATTGGCATTTCGGCCGGTGCCGACAGACTTTCGGTAAAGGATGGTTTTTTAGGCAACCTGGCCGTTAAAATTTTAATGCCTCCTGAAGCACAGAAGGTAGAGAAAACATTACGTGGCATTGGCCTGAACAAGCTTTGCGATAATGTAATTGTGAGCCTCAACCGTGCAGCTGAAGATGCGGCGACAGAAGCCAAGCCTATTTTTATTTCGGCTATTAAACAAATGACGCTAACCGATGCTACCAATATCCTTTTGGGTAATAAAGACGCCGCCACCGAATACTTTAAAAGGGTAACTACTGCTCAATTAATGCTAAAGTTTAGCCCCATTGTAAGCACAAGCTTAAGCAAGGTAAATGCAACCAAATACTACAGCGATTTAACTACCCAATATAACAGGCTGCCACTTGTAAAACCGGTTAACACCAACTTAACCGAATATGTTACCCAAAAAGCAATTGATGGTTTGTTTATAGAAGTAGCGAAAGAAGAACTGAAAATAAGGGATAACCTGGGTTCCAGAAGTTCTACCTTATTGCAAAAAGTATTTGGTTACGCCGATAAGAAAAAAAGTTAAGTCTGTTTAACATCATAAAAGAGGAAGATTCAGGTGCTGCAAGGAGCCTGAATCTTTTTGTTTAAAAACAATTTGTAAAATTGTATATGATGAAATTTAACATTCAGCTGGCTTGTATTTTGATTGCAGGCACGGTACTTACAGGTTGTAGCAATCAACAATCGGCAGAGGGTGGCTCGAAAGCGGTATTGGACACCGTTTCGTTAAGCAGTAAAAATTACGCCCTGGCTTATCAGGATGGCGAAAAGATTGTTGCTACCAGTATCGATACCATGAAACAGATTTCGTTTGGCGGTGCTACCGATCCGGCCATCTCGCCTGATGGGAATAAACTGGCTTACACTTTAAGCGATTCTGCCGGCCACCGGTCTATCTGGATTGCCGATATGGAAAATAAAAGTCAGGGGCAACTGGTGGTAAATAACAACAATTATTATCAGGCTGTATGGTCGGCAGATGGAAACACCATTGCCTTTAATATTTTTAACAAGCAAAACCTGTGGAAAATAGGGATTATTAAAGCCGATAACTCGGGTTATGTAATGCTCGATAGCGCATCTAAAATTAATGTATATGCCCCAACGTGGAAAAACGGGCGCGAAATTATTGGTCATGATTTAACCAATTTGTACACTTTTGATCTTTCAGGTAAAGTGACAGACACCAAACCAATAGCCGGTTTAATTGGTAAAGATTTAACCATTGCCAGCAGTAACCGGTTTTTCTATACTAAAGACGGTAAGAAACTGGTTTTTAATGCAGGCAATAATGATGTTTTAGACGGATTAACCGGCCCCGCAGAAGGAGTGTATATTTTAGATCTGGCCAGTAAGAAAGTCGTAAGGCTTTCGCCTAAGGGTATTAATGTACCTTATGTTTTTGTAACTGCCGACGACCGTATTTTTTACAGTGGTGCGGAAAAGCCTTTTACCAATCCCAAAATTTATATCACCGATTTAGACGGAAACAATAAAATTGTGGTGGATAAAGGCACCAACCCCACAGGGGCTTTAAAATAAGAACATGGCAAAGAAGGTAAAAATCGTAATCGTAGGTATTGGCGGTGTAGGAGGCTACTTCGGTGGCTTATTGGCTAAAAAATATGCTGGAAAGGGAGCCGTCGAAATTGTTTTTGTGGCGCGCGGCGAACATTTACAGGCAATTAAGGCAAATGGTTTAAAGGTGCTAAAAGGCGAAGAAGCTTTTACTGCTAAGCCCGATCTGGCAACCAGTCACTTTAATGAAATCGGGATCGCCGATTATATTCTCATTTGTACCAAGAACTACGGTTTAGTCCAAACGCTCGACAGTTTAAAGCCATGCATTGCTCCACAAACGGTGCTCCTTCCTTTGTTAAACGGCGTAGACGCCCATGAGATCATTAGGAGTCGCTTTCAGGAAAATACAGTGCTAAAGGGCTGTGCTTTTATCATTTCGCGGCTGAAAAGTGCCGGACTAATTGAAAACTCGGGTAACGTGCAGAAAATATCTTTTGGCCTGGATGGGGCATTAAACTCGGCAGTACTATTGTTGAACGATATCTGCCTGAATGCAGGAATTGAAGTGAACTGCAGCGATAAAATCTCAACTGCGGTTTGGGAGAAATTTATTTTTATATCGCCAACCGCTACTGCAACTTCTTTTTACAACAAAACCATTGGCGAAGTACTGATGCATCATAGTCATGAAGTTAAACAGCTAATTGAAGAGATCAAAAGCCTTGCGCAGGCAAAAGGAATTGCGTTGAGTGATGATATTTCGGAAAAGACCTTTAATATTATGAAATCGATGAAATATGACGCCACTTCGTCGATGCATAGAGATTATCTCGATCAGAAACCCGAAACTGAAGTAGAATCGTTAACAGGTTACATTGTGCGCGAGGCAGCTAAACATGGTTTGGAAACGCCGGCATATACGCATTTTTATGCAGGGTTGATTGTGAAATGATTTTATTTGGAGGATTAAAAATCCTCGGGTTATAAGGTTAGGGAAAGATTTCCTGATCAACATAGTGTCAGTGAAATTAGCCTTGCTGAAAAAAGTGAAAAAAATTTAAAGTAATATTGGGTTTCATCCGTTTACTGGTTTACAAAAGATAAATAGTGCCAAAAAACGAACCTCAAAATATCATTTCTACAGTTGCCAGTTATGGTAAACGCCTCTTTAGTTTCATCCGTGGGCGGGTGAATACCGATGAGGATGCCGAAGATATTCTGCAGGATGTTTGGTTTCAGTTGAGTAACCAGCCCGAGGCCGGTGCAATCGAACAAATTAGTGGTTGGCTCTACCGCGTGGCCCGGAATAAAATAACCGACAAATACCGCAAACAGAAAGAAGAACGGCTCGAAGATTTTACGTTTGAAGGAGAGGATGGCGAAGTTAACTTCAGGGAGATTCTGCTGGCCGAATCTTACTCACCGGAAGAAGAAGGGTTGAAAAAATTGTTTTGGGATCAGCTTTTTTTAGCATTAGAAGAACTGCCGGAAAACCAACGATACGTATTCGTGCAAAACGAACTAGAAGAACGCACCTTTCAGGAGCTGGCCGATGAAACCGGCGAAAACATCAAAACTTTAATATCGAGAAAAGGTTATGCCGTAAAACATTTACGCAACCGCTTACAAAATTTATATCAGGAATTTATCAATTATTAAATTTGCAGGAGATGAGAAATAGAAAGTTTAGTAAAGGCAAGAAATTCATTTTCTTTTTACCCGTGGTAGCACTAATTGCCACCGCCTTAGGGTTTGTAGTAATGTACTTGTGGAACTGGATTTTACCTGAAGTAGCCCATGCCGGGCGACTTAATTTCTGGCAGGCAATTGGCCTGCTCGTGCTGTGCCGGATCTTGTTCGGTAATTTTAATAAAGGCGGCGGCGGCGGTGGCTTTCGCGAAAAGGCACATAACATGCGTGCGAAATGGCATAGCATGAACGAGGAAGAAAGAGCAAAGTTTAAAGAAGAATATAAACGGCGTTGTGGTGGATGGGGTCGCCACGATCAGCGATAAAGAATTTTTGGAGCCAGCTTAGCTGGCTTTTTTGTTTTAGAGGTCGAGGTTCCAATTAACAGGTGTCATCCTGAGCCTGTCGAAGGACATTAGCCGCTGCATAGTTGAGTATCTAAAAGTAGCAGGTAACAGCTCACTTCTCTTTTTGAAAAATCAATTTGGGTGACAGCCCTTCTGGGATCGTTATTTCGAGCGGAGTGCAACTTATACAGATTTTACATCGGTAACGTAGTCGAGAAATCTATTTGCAGATTCCACTCAGGTTTCTGTCCGTAGAGTTAAGCGTAGCATCTCTACGGATGGTGAATAAGATTGAGTTTATAACTCAATAATTACGAACGAGTCATAGACTCTTATCCATTCTTTGATCTGTAGAGCCCTTCGGAACTCTACAGACAGTTTGCGTAATAACGTTAATGGTAGCTTTCCGATGAACCGGGACAGATATTCAAAAGACTGTATGGTTAATAAAAGGGCCTAAAATATAGCCACAGATCTACAGATTAAATCTGAGCATCTGTGGCTTTTTATTTCAACACTTTTCTAGCCTGATTGCTTATCTCAAAGTCAGATGGTAACATCTGACTTCACTTCAACCTATTCATAAAAATATTTCAAAAAAAATTAAAGTAAAATCTTTCCTCCTCCGTCTACCTAATCAAACAAGGAAATTAACCATGAAAAAAATATTAAAAGCCATAGGATTCGGAATTGTACTGGGTGCAGCCTTATTCTTCGTTCCATTCATATTCAAATTTATTTTAATCGCGATGCTTATCGGGATGGTGTTCAGGATGTTTGCTTATAACCGCCGCAGGCATTTCGCTCAACGGTTTAATGGATATTATCCGAATCACTTTGAGCAGATTACCCCAATTGATGGTCAATGGTACCGTCCAAACGTTCAGGGTAATGGTATCGCAAACAGTATAAACGTAAATTAATTTAGCCATGAGAGCATTTAGAATATTTTTAGCCTTAGCGGCAGCCGGAGCAACATTTTATAGTTTAAATGTATTGGCGGTTCAAAATGGATACCGCGACCGGTTAGACTTTAAAAACAGGCATTATCACGAGCACGATTGCAGATCAGAACGGAATCATGCTTTAAGCCATCACCACAATACTAACACAGGCACTTTTGAACTTAAACCTGAAGCGCCTGAAAGCATCATCCCCGTAAAATAAACTGATATGTCGCGCGTACTTTTTTTATCCAATCCATACGATAGTTCTGCAAGTCCGATTTTGGGCCTGGCAAACGAACTGATTAACAAAGGGCAGGAAGTTACATTTTTCAGCTCGGATGAGTTTCAGGAACCTGTTGAGGGCATAGGTGCTGATTTTAAACCTTACAACGGAGATCTGGATATTTTTCATGAAAAGAAAAGCGACGAATCTAAATCGGGTTTGATTAGTGCATTGCTCGAGCCAATGAAATTTATCGATGATATTGTGGTACAGATCAGGGGGCTGAAGTTCGATTACGCCGTGTTTTCTCCCGCGTATCCTTATGCCAATATCATTACCCAACTACTGGGAATTCCCAAAGCACAGTTTGGGGTTTCGAGTTAAAATGTCGGCTAAAAATGCCGGCGAATTAATAATTACAAACCATTAAATTTTAAAAACATGTACAACGAACATAGCTGCCATTCAGGCAAAATGCATCACGGTTGCGGCCATAGCCGCGGCAGATTTGGCCATCACTTTGGAGGCCGTTTTAAACAGGGTTACGAAATGTTTAACCGCGGTTTCAGGCGCGTACCGGTAAATATAGAAGAAACTGAAAATAGTTTCATTATTCATCTTTATGCACCCGCTCTGGTTAAAGAAAACCTGAAAGTGGTAACCAAAGATGATGTGTTAACCATTTCATACAAACCAGCAGAAGAAGGGGCAAGCGAAAGATTTAGTCGCCGCGAATACAGCAATGGTGCTTTTGAAAGAGCCTTTGCTCTAAACGGAAAAGTACTTAACGACCAGATTGCTGCGGCTTATGCCGATGGAATTTTAAAGGTAACCTTAACTAAAAACCCCGAAACCAATACACCAGAACAAGCTATTCTGGTGGACTAAGTTTTGTCTATTATAATTTCGCGAAATGCTCCGGTTACAACTGGGGCATTTTTTGTTTAAATGCTTGTGCGGTCGTACAACCTTTAGGAGTGTTACTTTGAAAGCTTCCTGCCGTGGGTGGGAAGCTTTCAAAGTATGTTTGATCGGGCGCTGCGCACTGCAGGAAGCTTTCAAAGTGGTTTTGATCTCTTGTTACTGTGAGCAGCAGGTTTTCAAAGATATCAGGACGAGAAAAGGTGTTTCAGCGTCGGGCCATTGCGGCTAAAACAGCCAATCTCTGCAGATATTGAAATGCGTTTGCTATTCGCCTTAATTTGAGGTACTTTTGCTAAAAGACAAAAACAGACAGATTGAATTTTAACGACTTTAATTTTAACCCCGATTTATTTGAAGGCTTAATGGCCATGGGGTATAAAAGCGCTACTCCGATACAAGAACAAGCCATTCCGGTAATTTTAGATAATCACGATCTGATTGCCTGCGCCCAAACGGGTACCGGAAAAACGGCCAGTTATCTTTTGCCTGTAATGGATAAAATTAGCAGGGCCACTGAAAGACATAACAATACTTTGATTTTGGCGCCAACCCGTGAGCTTGCCCAGCAAATCGACTTGCAGGTAGAAGCGTTGGCTTATTTTACCAATATCAGCTCACTGGCTGTTTATGGTGGGGGCGATGGTATTGCTTACGAACAACAAAAGCGTTCGATGCGCGAAGGGGTAGATATTATTATTGCCACACCCGGGCGTTTAATGGCACATTTATCATCTGGCGTATTGAAACTGGAGCATTTGCAGCATTTAATTCTGGATGAAGCCGACAGGATGCTGGATATGGGCTTTTACGACGATATTATCCGCATCATCAGTTATTTGCCTAAAAAACGACAAACGCTTTTGTTTTCGGCCACCATGGCTCCGAAAATCAGAAATATGGCTGGCAAAATCTTACACGAGCCTAAGCAGATTACCATTTCTATTGCTAAACCTGCCGAAGGGATTGATCAGCAAGCCTATAACATTCACGATCAGCAAAAACAAGCTCTACTAACAGAGATTTTTAAAGAAGGTAAATACAAAAGCAGTATCATTTTTGCCTCAACTAAAGAGAAGGTAAAGGCATTATATAAAACTTTTAAAGGCTTAGGCATTAAGGCCGAAGCTTTTCATTCGGATTTGGGTCAGAAAGAGCGTGAAGATATTTTACTGGCGTTTAAAAATAAGCGGTTGGGTATTATCATCGGAACAGATGTATTATCACGGGGTATAGATGTAGAAGGAATTGACCTTGTTATTAACTACGATGTTCCGGGCGATCCTGCAGATTATGTACACCGGATTGGTCGTACTGCAAGAGCAGCTACCAAAGGAACAGCCATTACCCTGGTTAACGGCAGGGATAAACGCAAGTTTGATAACATAGAGAAGCTGATTGAAAAGCAGGTGCCGCGAATGCTTTTACCTGAGCACATTGCTACTATGGAAATTACCCATGTAGAGGAAAAAAGGCCTCAGCATAAAAACAATGGTAAAAAACGCGTTTGGCACAAAAAGAAACCAAAATCTAAGCCAGCTGGTTAATTGGATTAGATGTTGTCGTCCTGAGCCTCCCGATGAATCGGAACAGGTAGTTGAAGGACTTTTTGAATTACATAACAGCTCAATAAATTTTAGCCACAGATTCACAGATTTTTATTTAATCTGGAAATCTGTGGCTTTTTTGTTGCCATTCGTAACTTCATTAGAAGCCATAATTCATTCGCTATAAAATTCAAGCCCAAGACGTAACGATTTTTAATCAGAAAATCTGTGGCTTTTTAATAAATGACCTTGCTATTATTGTTTTTTATTTAACAATATGGTGATATTCTGCTGCTGTATTGACAACTATAAAGAGTAAATTAGCTTTATTAAAACAGAATCATAATGGACGCAAAAATTGGAATAACCGCAGAACATAGACAAGCAGTTTCAGAACAATTGGCTAAACTATTGGCCGACGAATATGTTTTGTATACTAAAACCCGGAATGCCCACTGGAATGTGGAAGGTATCGACTTTCTGGCCAAGCATAAGTTTTTTGAAGAACAATATAACCAGCTTGATGAATTTATTGATAGCGTTGCCGAGCGCATCCGTAAAATAGGTCATTACGCACCTGCAACGCTTAAAAACTTTTTGGCTTTAACGCACTTAACCGAATACAGCGAGCGCCACAACGATAGTCTGGGTTACATTAAAGATTTATTGGCCGATCACGAAACGGTTATCGAGTTTATCAGAGGAAACATCAATCCGATTGCAAACGATTATAATGATGCCGGAACAAGTGATTTCATTACCGGGTTGATGGAAACCCACGAAGAAATGGCCTGGTTTTTAAGAGCGCATATCAAATAAGCGATCAAAATAATTTTTTAAACGCCGATAGGATAAATTCTTATTGGCGTTTTTGTTTTATGGCTATCTTTACGGCACTCCATGGCAAATTTTATTATTATCGGCCTGTGTATACTGGCTGGCATTCTTTTTAGAAAAAGCAAAACCCTGCCCAAAGATGCGCACAAAGGCATTAATGCCTGGATTATTTACATTGCCTTACCTGCGGCTTCATTTAAATATTTACCACACATCGTGTGGACGAAGGAATTGTTGTTTCCGGCACTGGCACCTGCCTGTGTGTGGTTATTTGGCTGGTTGTTTGTAACCGCATATAGCCGTAGCCAGAAATTAAGCAAAGCAACAAGCGGCGGGCTAAAGCTAACGAGTGCTTTAAGTAACACCTCATTTTTGGGATTCCCCTTAATTGCGGCCTATTTTAGCGAGAAAGACCAGGCTATAGCCATTATCTGCGACCAGGCTACATTTATGCTTTTATCTACTATTGGTATTGTGGTGGCCATTCGTTCTTCGCAAAACCAAAAACTGAGTGCAGGGCTGGTGCTTAAAAAGGTGCTTACCTTTCCACCGCTTATTGGCTGTGTTTTAGCTTTGACTTTACCACATGTGGTGAATATAGTACCGCTGGAGCCGCTATTCGAAAAGCTAGCCGCAACGGTTGGCCCGCTGGCCTTATTTTCGATTGGTTTACAGCTCAGATTTGGTGGCTGGTTTAGCGAATTAAAACACATCAGCTTTGCTTTATTATACAAATTAATACTGGCACCAACAGTAGTTTTGGCTATCGCTGTGCTACTGGGCTTAAGCGGAATCATTACCCGGATTACCATCTTTGAAATGGCCATGCCTACGCTGGTAACGGCTGGTGTGGTTGCAGATCAGTATAATTTGAACCCTAAGTTGTCTAATTTGGTGGTAGGAGTAGGGATTGTGCTTGCCTTTATTACCACAGGTTTGTGGTGGCTGGTGCTTACTTATTCAGGTTTGGTTTAGGTTTAACCGCGCATAATTTTGCCACGGAGGCACGGATTTTCACGGAATATTTTAATCTTACCGTAGTTTTAAGTTCGTGTTCAGTGTTCTCTGTGGATACCTCGATGTCCTCTGTGGTAAAAAATAATCGATCCTTATTATAGTTAATTGCATAAAAAAAGCCGCAAAATTTCTTCTGCGGCTCCCAATCACTTTAAATTTTTTACAAACCTAGTTTCTTAGCAATAGCAGATGGGATACCTGCTTTGTTCAATAAAAATGCTGTGGTTTTATATTTTACGTAGTTTTTGGTTACGTATAAATAACCTTTGTAATCGTTGGTTACACCCCAAGAGTTTTTTACGATATAGTATTCTTTACCGTTCTGGTCTTTGGCTAAACCCACAATGTGCATGCCATGGTCATCAGTAGTCTGGTAGTTATCAAAAGCTGCCTGGCGGTTTTCCTGTGTAATTTCCATCTCAGCCTGAGGACCGTTAAACATATCCGCTTTTTCTTTCATGGTCATATCGTTAAAAGGCGTTTGCGGAACGAACGCTACGCCGTTTTTATAGCTGAATGATTTCTCGCTTACATCGGTAGCCCAGGCTACAGTATATCCGTTTTTCAAAGCATTGTCAATGATATCGGTAATCTCATTTACTTTAACGTTGTAAACCTGATCGAACGACCAGTTATCAGGAACCAATAAAGTAAATTTGCTGTAGAAAGGATGATCGTTGAAAGAAGATAATTCCACGTAGTTATCAGGATTGATACCTACAACTTCGTTTGCGAAAGTTTTAGGCGTATATTTTTTACCGTTGTAAGTAAAGTTTTCAGGGACAGCGCCTAAATACGCATCGATAACGCCGGTATAAGCTTTTAACCAGTTAGGTGTTAACTCACCATTTGAGTTTTTAACCACAGCCTCTAAAACACCTTTTTCGATGTCGCCAAGCTCAGCAGTTTTATTGGTTTTTGTACCGTAGTTTAAGCCAGTATACACTTCTTGTGGTACTGCGCCATATTTCCTGTACATATTAATTACATCGTGCAAGGCACCGCCATCGCCTAAAGAAACTGCGCCATGCATGCGTACATAGTTGATTCCTTTTTCTACGTAAGCATTACGTGCCGAGAAAATCTGCGATAACTGAACAGGTTGTTTACCTGCTTTAATCATTTCCGATTCAAGGAAAGAGTTGGTAGAATAGCTCCAGCAGGTACCCGATGAACCCTGATTTTGAACAGGAGTATTGGCTAAATTAATAACATCAGTAAATTTAAAAGATGCTTTACTGTTTTCGCTTTGGTTGTTTTTTAAAGAGTTAACAAGATTGTCCTGACCATAGGTTACCAAAGTAGATAACGACAAAGCCAGACCAATCACACTGATTTTGGTGTAGTTGATCATTTTTTATGAATAATTATTAAAATTGAGCGAATGTAGAAATACTTGCTGATTTAGGATCAGAATGTTTGTAATAAATCGATAACATCCGTCATATAAATGCAACAATGTTGAGTTAGCATTCTGGTAAACTGATCGGGATGTTGGTTGCAAGGCCTCCGTCTGAGGTTTCTTTATACTTCGCATTCATATCCAGGGCAGTCTCCCACATGGTATTTACCACAGCATCCAAACTTACTTTCGCCTTATCGGGGTTACTTTGTAAAGCCAGCTGGCTTGCCGTAATCGCTTTTATAGCGCCCATGGTATTTCTTTCAATGCAAGGAATCTGCACTAAGCCGCCAATCGGATCGCAGGTTAAGCCCAGGTGATGTTCCATGGCAATTTCGGCGGCCATTAATACCTGTCTTTGCGAACCACCCAGGCACTCGGTTAGTGCCGCTGCTGCCATGGCTGATGAAACGCCAATTTCGGCCTGACAACCACCCATAGCGGCCGAGATAGTGGCTCCTTTTTTGAAAATACTGCCTATTTCTGAAGCGCAGGCTATAAACTGGATGATTTTGTCTTCGGTATAACCATTGCAAAAGGTGATGAAATATTGAAGTACAGCCGGTATTACCCCTGCAGCACCATTGGTAGGGGCGGTAACTACACGGCCAAATGAAGCATTTTCTTCATTAACAGCAAGCGCAAAACAACTTACCCAGTCTAAAATGTAATTAAATCCGTTTCCGCCGTTTCTAATGGCCTCTACCCAGGTATCATAGTTGCTGTATTCGTTCTGGCCAATTAGCCTTTTGTTAAGCGGGAAAGCGCGGCGGGCAACTTCTAAGCCACCTGGTAAGAAACCTGTAGTATGGCAGCCACGGTAAATGCAATCGCGCATTACGGCGAAATGCTGTAAAATGCCTTTTTTCGTTTCCGCTTCAGGTCGCCAGGCCAGTTCATTTTCCATTACAATTTCGCTCACTTTTAAACCTGTAGAAAGGCACCAGTGCAAAAGCTCTTTGGCTTTCTCAACCGGAAAGGGTAGGTCTACCTGCGGTTTTTTGCTATTGTCTTCGCCTTCTTTTACCACGAAACCACCACCAATAGAGTAATAGGTTTCTGAAAAAGCTTTTCCGTTGTTTAAAAAAGCCTGGAAAGTAACTGCGTTGGGGTGGAAAGGCAAACTTTCTGAAAAGAGGAACAGCAAATCTGCTGTATAATCGAAATCGATAACGAGTTGATTGGCGAGGTTCAGTTTTTTATCCTTTTGGATGGCTTCGAAGGTAGGCGTTACGGCATCTACATCAAAAGTTACCGGATCGGCACCCGTTAAGCCCAGTAAAATGGCTACGTCAGTTCCGTGCCCCTTGCCTGTTTTAGCAAGCGAGCCATATAATAATATTTTTATGCCTTCTACGGTATCAATCGGGTAGTTTTGTGCCAGCGAAGCTGTAAACTGTTGTGCTGCCCGCCATGGGCCTAAAGTATGCGAACTGGAAGGGCCGATGCCTATTTTAAAAATATCGAAAACTGAAATTTGTTCCTTAATCATTACGAAAGTTGTTATGCAAAGCTATGATTGTTTTGTGATTTTTAGCTAAATAATTTTTTGCTGTTGTCTCAAAAAGTTTTACTTTGTTGTGCACTAAAATAATGCCTCAAAATGGAGTTTAACAAGTATAATGTAGCTGTTGATATAACTTATTGCAGAGCCTCTTCGGGCAAAAGGTTAGCTAATCACCTGATTGATGTAACAGTTTTTTATGTTGCGCTTTTTTGTGGAGCAATTTTAATCGAAATATTTAGTCCCGATTTTTTGGATGGTATAAATGATTTGGTTGGCCGTTTAATAGGTATGGCTTGTTATGCCTTGTTCATATTTTTTATTGAGGCTATTTCGCATGGCAAATCAATAGGTAAATTAATTACAGGCACAAAAGCTGTTAACCTGGATGGTACAGAAATGGATGTTTCGAAAACATTTCTTCGCAATATCGCCCGTGCTGTTCCTTTTAATGAATTTAGTGCATTAGGAACCCCTTGCGAGCCATGGCACGACCGTTGGTCGGATACGATTGTGGTAGAAGAGAAAAAATTAGCTTTATTTCAACAAAGAGCAGATTTATTTGAATCCGTTAAAAATCAAACTCTATAATATCATCATCTTTTAGCATGCGCTCTACAAACTTCTGGTGGTTTTGTGGCGTGCCGGTAGCCGTCCAGTTTCCGGTAATGATGTTGTTAACCAGTTGGTGTTTACCGCGCTGCGGTTTCAGTTTACTTTCCCTGAAAACTTCTTCATAACTCTCCAAATCGCCATGGGTATGTTGTTTTTTAACAATGCGATAGATTCGTTTGGTAAAGCGGCGATCGCCAATTTCTTCTAAAAAAGGAAAAATAATTAAGGCGAGCAATACCACAATTGTTACCCCGATAGCCTGTTCGTAATAACCTGAACCTACGGCCATACCAATGGCGGCTACGATCCAGATAATACAGGCGGTGGTTAATCCTTTAACACGGTTTTCTTCCTTAAAAATTACACCTGCACCTAAAAAACCAATGCCTGTTACAATGTTCGAGGCAATGCGATCCTGACTGCTTGCCCCGATATTGATGGAAAGAATGGTGAATAGTGTAGCGCCCAAACCAATCATCATCATGGTTTTTAAGCCTGCCGATTTACTTCTGTACTCGCGCTCGGCACCAATAAGACCACATAACAAGGTGGCGAGTAAAAATTTATTCACCTCACTCTGGGTAATGAAATGGTTGTTTTCCAGGATCTCGTTCATAGGCTTTAAATTAACAAAGCCAAATTAATAAAAATCGTAACATCTCAGGCCATTTGCACGGCCACCGTTCGAACTATTTGGAAAGTATTTTTCGTAGCCTACCCCAATTTCTGAAGTTCCGCCGGTATTGGTGTAGTTAATTTTGGAGGTGGTTGCATCGTGGCTAATGCCCAGTCTGAATTTTTCGCCGTTGGTTCTGCGGTTAAAAATATCGAAGATCACCGAAAAAACAATGGCATCGTTTCCGTTCCTGTTGCCATCGTTACGGTACCAGATACCGGCGTTAATGCCTGCATATTTGTATTGCATGCCTGCACTGAAGGAAGTAACGTTGGTTTGCTTGTAGGCAACGATAGAGGGGATAAGGTAACTGCCGTCACGATCGTACTGATCAGGAATTAGCGTTAATTTGTAGCTTAAATTGCCCGAAATGCGGAGTGGTAATTTACTTTGAAAACCCGAAAGCGATTCGTCGGGGCGATTGAGGTGGTGCGTAGCCAGGCCCATCATAAATTTACCAACTACCAGGTTTGCACCTGCATTGGCATCTAAATAGAAACGGCTGTCAACTGCGGGGCGCTCAGCACCCGAAATACTACCGGGAATGTAGCCTGTATTGATATCGATCTGATCGCCAAACACAAGTTTATCCCAGTTTAATTTCTGGTTGGTAACACCAGCCTGCAAACCGAATGAGAGCGTGAAATCATCGCCACCAATAATATAGGCATAACTTACCGCAATGTTATTTTTAACCAGATAAGCCGTGCCTTCGCTGCTGCGGTTAAAAACCAGGCCAATGCCGCTGTTTAGCCTTCGGAGGTTAATATCTCCTGAAGCCGTCATGTACGAAAAATCGCTGGCTAAACCGGTCCACTGGTTGCGGTAGAGCGCATTAAACCGGATATCGCCTTCAAACTGACCGGTAAGTGCAGGGTTTAAATAAATAGGCGCATTGTAAAACTGTGAGTAAATATGGTCTTGCGCTAACGAAATTAGTGGTAGCGCCAGTGCAAGTAAAAATATTATTGTCCTTCTCCCCATCATCTATCTGATTAAATATATTACACCCGTTTTTTTCGGAGGAGATGAATCGTAGGTCATCCCTTTCCAATCGCTGCCATTTATAAATTTGATATCTATTTTCCAGTAATAAACGCCCTGTGGCTGATCCTGGCCTTTGTAGGTACCATCCCAACCCTCTAAAGGTGCACCATCGTCTAACTTGGTGGTTTCCCATAAAAGCTGTCCCCATTTATTAAATACAGACATGTTCCATTCTTTTATACCGCGACCTTTTGCTTTAAAAACCTTGATTTCATTTTTGGCACTGGCTGGCATAAATGAGTTAGGAAGATTTAAATAACCCGGTACGCCAATAATCCTTACCGACTGGAAGGTGGTGGCCGAGCAGCCCTCCTTATTTAACACGGTTAGGGTTACCGTGTAAGTACCTTCGTTGGCATAAGTATGGTTGGGATTTTGCAAGGTCGATTTAGCACCATCGCCGAAAGACCATTCCCAGCTTACCGATCCGGTGCTCGTATCTTTAAAGCCAAAACTATAATTCGGAATGGAAAGTTCATTGCCCGGACTTACCGTGAAAGTGGCTACCGGTGGAGCGACAATTTGAATAAAATCGGGTAAAGCTAACGTATTGGTACAGCCAAGGCTGTTAGTGGTGGTTAGTGTAACCGTATAGTTTACGCCCGAACCAGTGTAAGTGTGCTGTGGCTCAAAATCGGTCGAAGTTGGAGAACCATCGCCAAAATCCCATACATAACCCACTGCACTCACACTTGTATTTTTAAACTTTACCACAAGATTGGTACAGCCAACGGTTTTATCGGCCATGAAACCAACGGTTGGCTGCGGCAGTATGGTTACGGTTTCGCTTGTTGAGTTCTTTGAACAATCGTTTTCTGCATCCAGCTTAATGGTATACCGGCCTGGTTTGGTGAAAAGATGCGGAAAAACACCAGTAGAAGTAGAAAAGGCGGTACTGATTTCGCCGGTATCTTCGTTGGTAAAAGTATAGGTAAAGCTACTGGCACCACTAGTGTTATTGATAAAGTTCACGGTAAAAGGTGCACAACCTCTTTTTTCGTTTCCGTTTACCACCAGTTCAGGGACGATGTTGTTTGGCGAAACCCTGATCACCACCGGTATGGCGTTTGCAATACCACAAGCATTCCTGGCGGTCATGTTTACGGTAAAATCTTTTACTACTAATGTTCTAAAGACGTGACTTACGGTTTGTCTGTCGGCATAGGTCTCAGGAGCACTACCATCACCAAAATCGTAGGTGTAAGTGGTGCCGGTGCTCTCTGGTCCGGTATTGGTAAAGTTAACCTGTAAATCAGCGCAGCCTGTAGTTTTATCGGGAGAGAACAAGGCAACAGGTTTGGCATGTACAATAACTGTCGCAGCCGTTACAACCGGTGGACCGCAGGGTGAGGTTGTTGTTAGCGTAATATTATAGGTTTTGTCTTTTCCGCTTGGATCAGCCAGGAAAGTTATTGCTGCAGGCTGGGCGAGTGTAGAAGATTGGCCATTGCCGAAATCCCATTTATAAGTTGCGCCATTAAGCGGCGTGGTGGTATTGGTAAAAGTAACGCCAAGCGGTCCGCAACCTTCGGTGGTACTTTGTGTAAAAGATGGCGTAACAATTGGTAGAGTTGTAAATACCTCTGTCTTTTCGTCAGAGTTACAGCCCAGGCTGCTGGTTACCACAAGTTTTATGTTTACGCTTTCGTTGCCATTGGTAATGGTATAACCGGGAAAGGTAGAACCGGTTCCAATTTGTACATTGTTGGCAAACCAGGTATATACGGCATTGCGATCGGGATATAATGTAGCGGCAACATTGGTTGCATCGAGTTTAAAAGGAGCACAGCCCGTGTTGGTGGTGTAGGTTATTTCGGCTTTGGCATGTGGGTTTACCGTTATTTTAATCTCGTTACTCAAATTACCCGAGCAGGCTCCGCTAGCTACCACGCGTCGATAATAAATGGTAACTGTTGGCGTTGGCGGGTTAAAGCTCATGCTTGTAGCACCCAATACATCGCTCCAGGCCGTTCCGTTAATACTTGATTGCCATTGGTAAGTGTAGGTTCCGCTACCGCCTGTTGGGGTAGAACCCGTAAGTGGTGCAGCTGTGGCGCCTATGCAAATGTTTTGATCAGCACTAATGGTATTGTTGGTTAAGCCCGGCAATACAGTAATTTGTACTGAATTACTTATTGAGGTACAAATCGTGCTGTTTACTAACCGCCTGAAATAAGTAGATACGTTAGCCGTTGTGTTTAAATCTTTACCAATGGCCGAAGGAATATTCACCCAGGTACTACCGTCGGCACTGCTTTGCCATTGGTAAGCATAAGTGCCTGTTCCGCCTGTAGGTACATCGCCTGTAATGGTAATGTTTTGGCCTGCACAAATGGGAGTAGCCGATGCATTAATGGTATTGATAACCGGTGGATAATAGGTAATGGTTACATCATCAGTAGAAGGAGGGCAGCCACCAAAACCGGTAATCGTCCACCTGAAAGTATAATTTTGGCCTGATACAAGACCGGTAACAGCTGTATTGAATAGAGTAGCGTCGGCAAGCACTACCCCGGTTTGGCCGGAGGTTAAGGTCCAGCTACCTGTATTTGGAGCAGGATTATTCCCGCTTAAAGTAATACCATTACCACTGCAGAGGCTTTGGTCAGTTCCTGCATTGGCCGTAACAGTACCCGGGTTTACGGTAATGGTGGTTACCGTAGAAAGGGCTTCTGCACAGCTTCCGCTTTGTACTACCGCGCGGAATTGAGTAGTAATGGTAAGGTTGCTAAAGACATAAGGATTTGCTGTTGAAGCAACTGTCGACCAGTTTGTGCCATTGTCAACCGAGCGCTCCCAACGGATGATGTTACCCACCTGCCCGCTTAGTGTTATATTACCTCCATTGGCGCCCGAGCAAACACTGGCATCACTACCAGTAGTACCGCCTGCACTGAGCGGGTTAACTGTAAGCTGTACATCATCACTCGAGCTCGAACAGCCAGCATCGCTGATGGTCCAGCGCAATACGTAGGTGTTGCCCGCGGCTAAACCCGAAATTAGGGTATTGTTTTGGGTATCATCAGCAAAGATTATGGTGGTTGGCGCTGATACGATTGTCCACTTACCGGTTCCTACAACAGGGCTGTTTCCTTTTAAGGTATAGGTGCTTTGGTTGCAGATGGCTTCATCAGGGCCAGCGTTGGCCAATGTCGCACCAGGCAATACGGTTATGGTTACAGTAGCAGGAGTACCCGGGCAACCATTGGCAGATACCGGTGTAACGGTATAGGTTACGGTTCCGGCGCTGGTGCCCGAATTGGTTAAAATGTCATTAATCTGGTTACTGGCAGAGGCAACCGGTCTGTTGCTGTTACCGGTTATGGCACCCGTTATGGTACTGGTATAAGTGTAATTTACGCCACTTAGGTTTGTCGAAAGGGTTATGGCAGCAGTAGTAGCATTACAAATACTGGTGTTTTGTGGCGTTGCGGTAGCTATTGGGTTAGGGGTAATAGTTACCACCAGGTTAAAAGGTGTACCGTCGCAACCGTCTTTATGTGGTACAATTATATAAGTAACCACGGCGTCGGTGCTGGCATCGGTATCGGTAATCATATCATTAATAGCACCGCTTCCGCTTGGGCTATAGCCTGTTGCATTCGGCGTTCCAGTGGCTGTCCAGGTGTAGGTAACACCAGTTATAGCCGAGGTAGGGGTGTAAGCCACACTTTTTCCGGTACAGATGGTTTTTGTTGCTGCACTGGTAACGTTGATGTTTTGCTTAATGGTTAAAATAATATCATCGTCTATCTGGTTGCAAGGTGCTGGCAAAGTGGTTGTGGCGCGCAATTTTAAAGTTACCGTTCCTGCTGCTTTTTCGGCGGCTGATGGTGTGTAAACTGCGTTCAGATCGTTCCTTCCCGGGCTAAAGGTTCCTGTACCACCCACCCAGGTTTGACTTGAAGTAGTGCCTGTTACTGCGCCAGCCAGTGTAAAGCTGGGATCGTTAAAACAGATGCTTTGATCAGGGCCCGCATTAACCACAGGCGCAGTGCTGAATGTCAGGATTTGAGTATCGGTTGCAGTTCCGCAGTTATTTTTGTGGGTTACCGTAACGGTATAAGTATCGTAACTATCAAATCTGATAGATGGATATTTAGAATTGGCTGTAGTACCACCGGTAAAACTGTAAGTGCCCGATCCGGCAGCGCTAACTGTCCAAGTGTAGGTATCAGACAGGTCTTTTGATGTACCCGTAAGGGTGGTTTTGGTTGGGCCCGTAGTGGTATTGTTAAAATCGTATGTAGATAAATTACAAACCGTAATATCGGGTGAAAGGGTTGCGGTAGGTGTTGCATTTACCACTACGGTTTGTGCAGGCGTAGTTACCAGGCCGCATGAAGGTGTAGTAATGCTTAAGGTAATGGTGTAAATACCCGGATTGGTAAAATTAAACTCGGGCTCCTTACTGCTTGCACTGGTACCATTGGCATAAGTTACCGCCGGTGTTACCGACCACGAATAGGTATTGGCAGCGTTACAAATGTTATCCAACACCGATTTATCGGTTGGTTTTAATGTGCCTGGTGCGCAAATGGTTGTTGCAGGTAAGGTAAAATCTGGTTTTGGAGGATCCTGAATGCAGATTTTCATTTCAACCGGATCGGCATTACAGGCTCCTGAGCTACTCGATTCTAAACGAATGGTATGCTCTCCGTGTGTAAGGAATTTATATACAAAGTTGAAAGATTTTGGCTGGTTAACCTCCTGGATTACGCCATCAACATACCAGTTGTAAGTTACATTATTGGGGGTACAACCGAGTGTGTTAGTATTTGGGTTTTCGCCTAAAACAGAGGTGTTAACAAAGGTAATATTGGTATTCGTACAGCCCGGAGTATTGAAAGTAAATGAATTTATAGGTTTCACAACCACTTTAGCCGAGGAAGAAACTGGTGTGCCCACGGTACCACAAAAGGCATTTGATACATTTATGGAAACATCAAAAGCGTTGAAAATAGTTCCAGCGCTTGAAGTAGAAACACTTCCGCACGAAGACTTGGTATAGGCGTGCTGTACTTTCCCGCCTAAACTTTTAATATCGCATAAAGTGTAAGTCGTAGTCGTCTGATCGCCCCAGTTAATCGTATAAACATCGCCCGGGAAATTGTTCTGTATTCCGGCTGCCGAAGTTATATCCACATTAAATTCAAGGTAGCCCATTGGCAAGCAAACCACATTATTTCCGGATGTACCGAAAGCTGTAATTGTTTTATTATTAATCAATAAATAAGCCTTGGTACCCACAGTACCATTGGGCATTACTGCTTTGGCCATAATGGTGTAATGTACCTGCTGGGCTGTGAAATTCTGTATCGCTGTTGGAAAAGGAATTACGGTCGGGCTCCCTCCGTTTACTTCATCAGTAATTACTGCCGTTACAGTACTGGTTGCGGTCGATTCATTTTTAATGAAGAAAGAGTTATCTGGCTTGCTGATACAGGTACCAAAAGTTTCGGTATTAGCGGCATTCAGATAGGTTGAGGTTAATTTCGCTTCAACTGCCGGGCCGGCTTTAACTTCAAATGCGTTAGATGGCATACTTGCTGATGCCGGACTGGTTGACTTTACCCTCACCATATAACCTGTACCCGGCGTAAGCCCGGCAGGTAACACGCCATTGATATAAGTACTATAAAAACCGGTGTAAGTACCGATCAGGGTTTCTGCTGCAAAGCTTCCGTTCTGGTCGGAAAGATAAAGCTGAAACTGGTTTCCTTGTGTGGCGCAGCCCGAAGTTATGGTGAATGGCACAGCAATAGTACTACCCGGAGTAAAGGGGCCGGCATCAACTGCACCAATATTAATCTGCGAAAAACATACTGACGTGTAAAACAATGCCCCAAAAAACAGGACAAAACAATGCCATTTCCTTTTACAGCGAATCTTCATAAATCTCTAACACTGGGGAATGATTTTATTACGCGTTGTAAGTTCTGCTTTGGGAAACTTACTTTATCTGGCCTCACAGATTAAGATGAATGCCAGAATGGGATTCGCAAATAAATATTCGTTGCAAAGAACGTAATTTTTGCATTACAACCGCAAAATTTTACACCAACATTAACTAAATGAGCAGGTTATAGGCGCTCTTAAATCTGGTTTCAGGCAGGTAAAGGGCATAAAAAACCCCCAAGGCTTGATCTCCTTGAGGGCATATTTTTACACGAAATCGTTTCGTTATGGATTGGTATTACATCATACCACCCATACCGCCGCCACCCATTGGAGGCATTGGAGCACCACCTTCTTCAGGTTCGTCTGCTAAAACAACTTCTGTGGTTAATAACATTGCTGCAATAGATGCTGCATTTTCTAAAGCTACACGGCTTACTTTAGTTGGATCGATAACACCTGCACCAATTAAGTTTTCGTAAGCACCTGTGCGTGCATTGTAACCGAAATCAGCAGTACCTTCTTTAACTTTTTGTACTACGATAGAACCTTCAATACCTGCGTTTTCGCAAATCTGACGTAATGGCTCTTCAATAGCACGGCGGATGATCTGGATACCCGTGTTTTCATCTTCGTTAATACCTTTTAAATCAGCGATAGAAGCTACAGCGCGGATGAAAGCTACACCACCACCAGCAACAATACCTTCTTCTACAGCCGCACGGGTTGCATGTAAAGCATCATCAACACGGTCTTTTTTCTCTTTCATTTCAACCTCACTTGCCGCACCAACGTAAAGTACTGCAACACCGCCAGCTAATTTAGCCAAACGCTCTTGTAATTTTTCTTTATCGTAGTCAGAAGTAGTAGTTTCGATTTGTGCTTTAATCTGGTTAACACGTGCTTTAATATCGTCAGTGTTACCTGCACCGTTAATTACAGTTGTATTGTCTTTGTCAACAACAACTTTCTCTGCAGAACCTAAGTAAGTTAAATCAGCATTTTCTAATTTATAACCTCTTTCTTCAGAAATAACAGTACCACCGGTTAAGATCGCGATGTCTTCTAACATGGCTTTTCTTCTGTCGCCAAAACCTGGAGCTTTAACCGCTACAACTTTCAGTGAACCACGGATTTTATTTACTACTAAAGTAGCTAAAGCTTCGCCATCTAAATCTTCAGAAATGATTACCAATGGTTTACCAGTTTGAACAGTTTTTTCTAAAACCGGCAACAATTCTTTCATGTTGCTGATTTTTTTGTCGTAGATTAAAATGTAAGGGCTGTCTAATTCAGCTTCCATTTTATCTGCATTGGTAACGAAGTATGGAGATAAATAACCTCTGTCAAACTGCATACCTTCTACTGTTTTTACTTCAGTTTCAGTACCTTTTGCTTCTTCAACAGTAATTACACCATCTTTACCAACTTTGCTCATGGCCTCAGCAATTAAGGCACCGATTACCTCGTCGTTATTAGCTGAAATAGAAGCAACTTGTTTAATTTTGTTGTTGTCTTCGCCAACAGTTTGCGATTGAGTTTTTAAGTTTTCTACAACAGCAGCAACCGCTTTATCAATACCACGTTTTAAATCCATTGGGTTTGCACCAGCAGCAACGTTTTTAATACCGGTAGTAATAATGGCCTGTGCTAAAACGGTAGCAGTAGTAGTACCATCACCAGCAATGTCAGCTGTTTTAGAAGCTACTTCTTTCACCATTTGAGCACCCATGTTCTCAACTGCATCTTTTAATTCGATTTCTTTAGCAACAGTAACACCATCTTTGGTGATAGCTGGTGAGCCGAATTTTTTATCGATAATTACGTTACGTCCTTTTGGACCTAAAGTTACTTTTACTGCGTTAGCCAGGATATCAACACCTCTTTTCAGGGCGTCGCGTGCTTCTACGTTATATTTTACTTGTTTAGACATTTTTAAGAATATTTTTAAATTTTAGTGTTGGCAGGATGAAAAATTTCAATCCTCCGGTTTATATAAATATTACAACATTTGAGCGTTGCAACATTTCAATTTTTATCCTACAACAGCGTAGATATCAGTTTCGCGCATAATCAGGTAATCTTTACCTTCATAAGGGAACTCAGTGCCACCGTATTTACCATAAATTACAACATCGCCAACTTTTACGCTAGCTTTTTTACCTTCAGCATCTTCTTCAGAAACTGAAACTACAGTTCCTTTAGATGGTTTTTCTTTAGCGGTATCAGGGATATACAAACCTGACGCAGTTTTTTCTTCTGCTGCAGCCGGTTCAACGATTACTCTGTTCGAACTGCCAGCAATTGGTTTAAGGTTTAACGCCATAACTTTTATTATTTTTTTATTTTGATTTTGTTTTTTTAACTAGGCATACAATTAACACTTTTTATGCCAATAGGTTTTGAGGGACAAATTTTCACCAAATTGTCAATCTTTTCATGCTAATGGCTTGTGGGCGTGTCAGCATGGCAGTAAGTTTTGGTTTTTGAACACCATAAATAAAGTTTTAAAAGACTATTGATCAGTTTGGGCGATTATACATCAATTTTCTCGGTTAAATACTTCCAATACCTTTTGGGCACATGCTGTACATGCAATTTCGTGTTTTTTCTGGCTACAATGTTAGCACTTTTAAAGTAATCTTTCCAAAGTGTGGCATAAAGTGCTTCATTTTCATCCATAAGACCGGGAGCAGGTTTTTGTTTGTTAATACCCTCGGCAAAACCTATTGTGATTTCTGACACGGTTTCTAAATTGTAATGCAAACCATATTTTCGCTTTAAATCATAAATTACCCATTGCTGATCGGCGTAACGGTTTTTAAAATGACTGGAAATTATGGGCAGTACATTAAAATCGGGGTCAATACTTGCATAAAATAAACCATCACCTGTTTTTTGGAAACGGATAAAGGCCTCCATCCGGTGCTTTTCGCGTTCCACACTTTTGGCATATTTAGCAAGCGCCATTACATGTTCGTTGCCATAATTACTATCTGCCCCAGCAGCATGTTTAAAAATATAAACCGAAAATTGAAAGAGGTGATTGTAAGCTTCCGGAATTTCGGATAAATAACTGCAATAAAATTTCCGCAGGCTTGCTTTCGTTAGTTTCTTTTGAAGCCCTGTCCACACGCGATCTGCTTTTGCAGCATCGGTTATAACCGTAAAACTTTCGGCAAAAGCTTCGGGCTGAAACATTTCGATTGATTTGAGCACTACTTTACCAGGCTTGCGCTCAAACCATTCAAAAACTGCCGTTAAAAGCCCGGGTAAGGAGCCGTCGAAAATGTAGATCATTGGATGTTTTTTATATTAAAGAATGTCGTCATTGCGAAGCCAGTTTTTCATTGGCAAAAGCAATCTTTTTAGAAAGATTGGCTGTCGATAAAAAGATTGCTTCGTCGGCTGAAAAGCCTCCTCGCAATTACGATAATGGGATTTAAAACAAAAGCATCTGGTTATTATCAGTTTTTAAATATTTACTCTTGCTTTCGGCCAGAATAAAAGCCTTTATCTGTGTGCCCTGGTAATCTTTTAACTGATAAGGGCTATCGGCGCAAATAATAAAATGTTTGGCTTTATTGTAGGCTATACCTATTTTCTTCAATTGGTCTATTCTCAGTTTACCAAACTTACGGGCCTGTACAATTTTTTGTGCAGACATTACGCCAATTCCCGGAATGCGCAGAATCATCCTGTAATCGGCCTGGTTAATGTCAACAGGAAAGTGCTGCATATTGCGAATGGCCCAGCTCAATTTAGGGTCGATATCTACATCGAGATTGGGGTTGGCATCGTTTAAAATTTCCTGAACCTTAAAGCCGTAAAAACGCATCAGCCAATCGGTTTGGTACAGCCGGTTTTCTCTTAACAAAGGTGGCTGTGTACCTAAAACAGGCATGCGGCTATCGTTGCTAATGGGTACATAGCCCGAATAATAAACCCTTTTTAACGAGAAATTTCGGTAAAAGGCATTGGCGGTATACATAATATCTTTGTCGCTCTCAGGAGTAGCGCCAATAACCATTTGGGTACTTTGTCCCGCCGGCACAAATTTGGGGATGTGTTTAATCAGTTTTTTATCGGCCGAAAATTGTGTTATTTGTTTTTGTACAAAGTCGAGGGGTTTAATTACGTCGGCATGGTTTTTTTCGGGTGCCAGCAGTTTCAGCCCGGCTTCGGTGGGCATTTCTAAATTGATACTCATCCGGTCAGCATATAATCCAGCTTCTTTAATCAACTCGTCGCTGGCACCAGGAATGGTTTTAAGGTGAATATAGCCATTGTAGTTTTGCTCTAAACGCAGTTTTTTTACCACAAGCAGCAAGCGTTCCATGGTAAAATCGGCATTTTTAAAAATTCCTGAGCTTAAAAACAATCCTTCGATATAATTGCGGCGGTAAAAATTCATGGTAAGGTCTACCACTTCATCCACTGTAAAAGCGGCACGTTTAATATCATTGCTTTTGCGCGAAACGCAGAACAAACAATCGTAAATGCAATGATTGGTAAGCAGGATTTTTAATAACGATACACACCTGCCATCTTCGGTATAGGTATGGCAAATGCCCGATACATGGCTGTTGCCAAGACCTTTATTATCATTTTTTCTTGTGCCGCCGCTCGATGAACAAGAAACATCGTATTTGGCGGCGTCAGCAAGAATATTCAGTTTTTCACGGATACGGTCAGACATAGGATAGCTTTTTAATACTAACAAAGATAGTTAAAAACTAAAAATATTAGTATTTTATCGGTAGTAATCCTATTCTGTTCCGGAATAAAAGGCTTGGATTAAAAGCTATTTAATGTTTGCAGAGGAAATTGGCTAATGGTGCTATAGTTTTTCTGATAGTACCTGAGTTTTGAAAAAAAACGTTCAGCATCCTCTTCCTGATTTTTTAGCGGGCTAAAATTGGCCGTAAAATTAGGGTTGTTAAATACAATTTGATAAAAATAACCGCCATTATAATTGTCGAACATTTCGGTTACCTGACTTATATTTTCCCAGTTTGAGAAAAAGTCCGTTTTCCGGTACAATATTGATCCATTTTTTAATTTAAAACTAATGCCGTTCTCATCCATAGATACTTTACAGTGAACGAAAATTTGTGTTCTGGTAATCCACATTATAATGAGCGCCATAATAATGAGGTAAAGAGATACAAAGATTAAGGTATAGGATTCAGGTAGTAATGCGGGTACTTTGAAGAAGAAAAACAATAAAAAGGAAATAAATAGCAAAGGAATACCGGCCATTGCAATTAATAACACTCTGTTTTTGTGATATTTTAGTTTATAGGCTCGCATGGCATTACTTTTTGTAAAGTTAAGCCCCGCTTTATACCTGTGAAATACTTAGTTCTAGGTATTTTTTGGTAATTACTTACCCGACCATTCCTTATAAAAATGTTCTAAGTAAAGCAGCATAAAATTGTGTCGCTCTGTAGCCATTATCTTACCGGTTTCGGTGTTCATCATATCTTTCAGAAGCAAAAGCTTTTCGTAAAAGTGGTTGATGGTTGGGGCTGTGGTATTTTTATAACTTTCTTTGGTCAGATGTGCTTCGGGCTGGATTGCCGGATCGTAGAGCACTCTGTTTTTAAACCCACCATAAGTAAAAGCCCTCGCAATACCAATAGCGCCAATGGCATCCAGCCTATCGGCATCCTGTACAATCTGCATTTCCTTCGAGGTGAAGCTGCCAGCATCAAAGCTATTTTTAAACGACATATTTTGGATAATCAGTTTAACATGAGCAATGATTTCGGGATCAACAGCAATGGATTCGAGGAAAGTCGCCGCCATATTGGGACCTAATTCTTCGTCGCCATGGTTAAACTTGGGGTCGGCAATGTCGTGAAGCAAAGCGGCAAAAGCAACTACAAGTGGGTTGCCATTTTCTTGCTCATTGATGGTTTTTGCAGTTTCAAAAACCCTTTCAATGTGGAACCAGTCGTGTCCCGCTTCGGCATTTGCTAAAGTTTTTTTTACAAAATCGATGGTTTTCTGGATAGGTTCCTGCATTGTGCTAAATTTTTCCAAAGGTATTGGAATTATTTGGCGGGGAAAATAAATGATATCAACACGGCGCTCAGCTAGCTTACAGCTGCCCGGCGCTCGTCATCCGCAATAATTTTGATCAAATCGTTATGATTAAGCGTTAACAGGTGCGATACCTCTACTTCTAAAATCGTGGCAATCTGAAACAGACGATCGATAGTTAGCTTGCTGTAGCCAAGTTCTATTTTACTGTAAGCATTTTGCGATATTTTGAGTTTTGCAGCCAGGTAATCCTGAGTATAGTCTCTGTATTCTCTAATCTTTCTGATATTCCCGGCAACATTTTTTGTCTTTAATGCCAATGTGTTTTCCATAAAAAGGTATTAATTTTAAACGTTTCTCTTCTCATTTACGAAAGTTATAGGCCTATAGTTTTTTTAAATTGATTATTTAGCACTATTAGGAATTACGTGAGCCTGAGAGACAACTTATTACAGCAACAATTGGATTTTGAAAAAGTTTTGAGCAGCCTGCGGCGCTGATAACGAGGTAACCAGGTTGAGGGAGAGGAGCGGAGGTGTTATGGGGATTTGGATCTAACCGGGTTTTGTGATCCTGATTTAAAAGATTCTGGGTGTAATGTTTGTTGAAATGGGGGTTAGTAAAGGCCCCAGTCGTCTTCAAATTCGTCTTTTTCGAAATATTTTACCCACTCAATAAACAATAAGCGAAATTTTTCGATTTCGGCCAGTACAATGTCTTTATACTCGGGCGTGCAAATCCCAAACATATCGGCAGCCCTTACCTGGGTTTCGAGCTCGCGGCAATTGGTTCTGATGATGGAAGCATTTTCCATGCGTAAAATATACATATCTGCACCTTCAGCACCCACAATTTTGGGGCATAGCATCAGTGCGTTCTGCATAATTAAGTTGGCAGTCAGTTCTGCCATTTCGCCTTCCAGTGTTTCGCAGAAGAGGGCAGCATATTTATATACCGCCCTGGCCTGATTATATAAGTTCTTAGCCCTGGATACTTTTAGCCTTACTTTTTCGGCGTCATCGGACGATAGGTTTTCTTCATCCTCATCATCCCGGCCAAAGCGGCTAAAATGCTCCCATTCGGGCATATGGTCCATGTCATCGAATTCCATATTCTTCAAAATTGGTTACGTTATGGAACGTAAGAGCGTGTAATATATTAAATTTCAATGAAAAAGACTAGTCTTCTGTTTTTGCGATTCTTCTCGAGCCATCATACAACTCGTACTCCAACAGCCTGCAGTCTAATTTACCATTATAAAATTCAATTTTTTTAGCAGCTTTTAAGCCTATTTTTTTAGCAAGATCGGGATTTCCGGTGAAAATATAGCCAGAATAGCCTTTACATTTTGTTTTCATGAAATCGCCCATGCGCTTATAAGTCAATTCCAGTTTACTGTGCACACCTAAACGCTCGCCATACTCGGGGTTAAAAACCACTGCACCTTTGCCATCTTCGGGTACGGGCGTTAGCTCAAAATCGCACACCTCGAACTCGATTAAGCCATCAACCCCGGCGGTTTTTGCGTTTCTGCGCGTTACCTCAACTGCATCTTCAGAAAGATCGGAAGCTACAATTTTAAGCTCAATATTTTTAATTACCTGCTCTTTTAATAACCTGCGCTCCGCAAAAAATACTTCTTCGTTATAACCCAGGATGTGCATAAAGGCATAATTCATGCGGTATAATCCGGGCGCACGGTTTGTGGCAATCAGTGCCGCTTCGATGGCTAAAGTACCCGAACCACACATCGGATTAATAAAAGGCGATTTTTTATCCCAGTTGGTGGCATAAATTACACCTGCAGCCAGTGCTTCGAGCATAGGTGCTTTACCTGGTATTTTGCGGTAACCATGTTTGGCCAGCGTTTCGCCCGAGGTATCGATAAAAACATTGGCTTCGGCATCTTTCCAGTATAAATGTACCACCGCTTTATTTACATCAGAGCCTGAATTGGGGCGAATGCCTTTTTTCTCTTTCAAACGATCTACAATTGCATCCTTTACTTTCAGGTTGGCAAAAAGCGGTGTAGTTATATTCGGGTTATCCACATTTGAGGTAACAGAGAAATAACCTGAAAAATCAATCAGTTCTTCCCACTCAATGGCTTTAATCTCTTTGTATAAATCGTCGGGGCTAACCGCTTTAAAATTTTTGATTGAATATAAGATCTGACTGGCGCAACGCAAGTTCAAATTCAGCTTTATACACTCTGTAACGGTTATATTGAGCTCAACGCCAGTAGCGAAAGCTCTTTCGATAGTGTAACCTAAAGCCTTAACTTCTTCTTGTAAATAAGGCGAAAGGCGCTTGTTGCAGGTAATAATTACCTTGCTTTTATTGTGGAAAACTTGCATCATAATATATGCGAAGTTATCAATAAAATTATAGAGATTTGATGTTTATAAGTACATTATTAGTATTGGTTATGGAAATTAAAGGAAAAGTACACGAAGTAGGTGCCACACAACAAGTAAGCGAAACGTTTAAAAAACGTGATTTAATAGTAGAATACGCAGAAAATCCAACATATCCTGAATATATCCGTTTTGAGGCTTTGCAAGATAAAACTGCATTATTAGATACATTTAAAACAGGCGATGAAGTTGAGGTTTTCTTTAATTTACGTGGCCGTCCCTGGACAGATAAAACAGGTAAAACATCATATTTTAACAGTTTGGTAATTTGGCGTATCAATGCCGTTGCAGGTGCTCCGGCAGCAGGTGCCCCAGCTTATGCAGCCCCGGTTGATGTAAGTAACGCACCAGGTGAGGATGATGATTTGCCTTTCTAAATAAAGAATCTTTTTTAAGCAAACAATTTTGAACCATGCCGGGGCTTTTGCCCCGGCATTTTTTTTGGCTGTTAAAATATGTTAAAAACAAGCATTTAGCGCTGTTTATCAGTATTTTTGATAAACTGTTGGGGTTTAAACAGCCCTTTTCTGATTTTTTTTAGTCCCGGTTTCGAAACTTATTCATGAAGAAAAGAAGTTTTTGGTTAATTACTGTTTTAATGACAGTGGCTTTGCTTGGTGTATTTGTAATGCAGTTGTATTACATCAGGGAGTCGTATAAGCTAAAATCACAGCTTTTTGATGAACAGGTAAACCAGACGCTTTCTACCGTGGTGAATAAAATTCAGCGCAGAAATGTTGCCGACCATTTAACCCGGAAAGATGCTGAAAATAAGCTAAAACAAATTCAGGATTCGAGACAACGTGCGCTGGATATTAAAGATTTGAGGCAGCAATATATGCAGGAAGCCGAATTGCGGCAGGCCGAAAGGGAAAATCAGATTGAAACTTACCTCAACCAGCAGGATAGTATTATCAGGGTATCATACCGGGCACCAAATGTAATTTCTGAAAGGGAATACACCTCTTTAACCTCGAAAAACGGCGATAAGCTGGATTTGCAGATGGATGCCTATATTGATATCAAAAGCCTGATATTAAAGGGCTACAGCATGCGGAGTAAGCCTTTTTCTGCTCCACCAAAGACATTTGAATTTAAAAGCCTGCAAAATTTACCCGATACCCTGAGGTATCTGGTTTTCGATCCGAGAGATGGTAGCCCCGGCTTTGCCAATGTACCTAAAATCCCGACGGATTTAGATAAGAAATTTAAGCGCGATGATGAGATTGCCAAGAAAAAGCTCGAACTGAAAATTGCTGCTTTAGGAAAAGATACCTTTTCTTACAATCGCTTAAGCATGGTAGAAGATGTATCGAAAGAATTGCAGGAAACCAATGTTCCGATTTATAAGCGCATTAATTTCGACTCGCTGGGTAGCATATTACGGGCAGAACTTTTGGCCAATAATATTACATTGGCGCCATCTTACCGGGTTTCTTTGGCGAAAAAAGATTCAACCATCTTCATGATGGCCGCTAATGTTAAGGGCGAGTTTTTACCCGGCAATACCTACAAAATACCCTTATTTGGCAATGATATTTTTCGCGATCCGGGAATGCTCTTTGTTAGTTTTCCCGATAAAAGCTCGGCAATTGTTGCTAACTTAAGTGCAACCCTGGCTTCTTCGGTAGGTTTGTTATTGGTGCTGGTATTTATCTTTTCTTACACGCTTTATGCCATTTTAAAGCAGAAGAAAATATCAGAGATGAAAACCGATTTCATCAACAACATGACCCATGAGTTTAAAACGCCTGTAGCTACCATTATGATTGCCAGCGAGGCTTTGAAAGATCCGGAGGTAACTGAAGATAAAGCAAGGCTTAAAAGACTGGCAGGCATTATATACGATGAGAATGTGCGGTTGGGCAGCCATATTGAAAGGGTGTTAAGTATTGCCAGGTTAGAAAAAGGCGAGCTTAATATGGAGAACGCCGAGGTAGATATGAACGATCTGATTATGATTGTTCTGGATAGTATGGAGTTGCAGCTGCAGAAAAGAAATGCCGTTATAACGGTAAATACCAATGCCGAAAATGCTGTTGTTTTTGGCGATGAGCTGCATTTATCGAACGTAATTTACAACCTGATTGATAATGCTAATAAATACAGCACCGATATCCCTGATATAACCATTACCACCCGCAATACCAGTAAGCATTTAATTATTGAAATTGCAGATAAAGGTATAGGGATGACCAAAGAACAGGCCAGGCGCATTTTCGATCAGTTTTACAGGGTGCCTACAGGTAACCTGCATGATGTAAAAGGCTTTGGTTTGGGACTGAATTACGTTCAGGATATCATTAAAAAATTAAATGGAACCGTTAAAGTAAGTAGCGAAAAAGATAAAGGAACTACATTCGAAATATCTTTACCTTTATAATGCTGTTAACCATCGGCACAAAAGCTGGCTTTATCGATACATTAAAATTTAACAGGTTTAATTTGCTTAATATAGTAGCGTATTAATTTAAAGTTACGTATAAATTAAACCGTTATGCAGATTACGAATCAAACTTTCAGTGTAGGTAATGCTACATATGTGAATAAAATTAAGAACATGAAGAAAATACTTCTGGTAGAGGACGATCCAAACTTAGGTTTATTATTACAGGACTATTTACAGCTAAAGGGTAAATTTGATGTAGTACTGTGCACTGACGGTGAAGAAGGGTTGCGGGCTTTTGGTAAGCAAAACTTCGATTTGTGCATTTTAGATGTAATGATGCCTAAAAAGGATGGGTTTACTTTGGGTAAAGATATCAGAAAGGCAAATGTGCATGTACCCATTATTTTTGCAACGGCTAAAACCATGCTCGAAGATAAAGCTGCGGCCTACGATTTGGGTGGAGATGATTACATTACCAAACCTTTCCGTATTGAAGAACTTTTGCTTCGCATAAACGCCATGTTTAAACGTGTGGCTAATAAAGCTGATAGTAACGACGAATCGGCAGAAACGCAGTTTTCGATTGGTCAGTATCATTTCGATTATACTACGCAGATTATTACCAATAATGATGTTCAGCAGAAACTTTCTACCAAAGAGGCAGAGTTGCTGCGTTTGTTATGCCTGAAAAAGAATACCGTATTAACCCGCGAAGAAGCTTTACTCAGCATCTGGCACGACGATAACTACTTTAACGGCCGCAGTATGGATGTGTTTTTAAGTAAACTGCGCAAATACCTGCGTGCTGATCCGGCTGTTGAAATTATCAACGTACACGGAAAAGGCTATAAATTACTCGTAAATTAAATGCAGTTTTAATGTTGTAACGTTATAAGGTTGGAATGTTCAGGTCGAACTTTCCAACATCAAACATTTCAATCTTCCAGCCTATAAATATAAGTTTTCTTGAATGGCTGGAATAATGCCTCTTTCCTGAGCGAGTTTAAACAAGGTATCAACCGCTTTACGGCCTTCTTCGCCCAGGTTAATGCTATATTTGTTTACGTAAAGTTCAATGTGCTTGTACATTACACTTTCTTCCATGGCCTGCGCATGCTGGCGAATAAAGTCAATACTCGATTTTGGATGGGCAAAAGCGTATTCAACCGACTGCCTGATTAAGCGGTTAACTTTTAATTGTACCTCGCGATCGAGATTACGGTTAATTACAATACCACCCAGCGGGATAGCACAACCGGTTAGTTTTTCCCAGTAATCGCCAAGGTCTACAATTTTGTTTAAGCCTTTATCCTGATAGGTAAATCGGTTTTCGTGTATAATCAGGCCTAAATCAATCTTTTCTTCCAGTAAAGCCGATTCGATTTCAGAAAATACTAGTTCCTGCTTGTTTTGCAATTCAGGATAGGCAATACCCAACAGAAAATTTGCCGTGGTGTATTTGCCCGGTATACCGATTTTAAGTCCGGAGTTTGGAGTACGGAGTTGGGTGGCTTCGCTATCAAAATCATTCTTGCTGATCAACAACGGGCCAACACCAAAGCCAAGGGCGCTACCTGCATCGAGCAGGGCATATTGGTTAGCAACATAAGCAAAAGCATGAAAACTTAATTTGGTAATATTTAATTCGCCGCGCAGTGCTTTCTGGTTTAGTGTTTCAACATCATCGTAATAAACCTCAAATTCTAAACCTTCAGTATCAATTTTATGGTGAATTAATGCATCGAAAATAAAAGTATCGTTAGGGCAGGGCGAAAAGCCAAGGGTAAGTTTCATAGCTCAAAATTAACTACTGTGGTAAATTAATCCGTCATGCTCAGTTCATTTCTCCAATAAAAGCAATGGCCCAGTCGTTCAGGTTTTTAATAGAAAGGCCTATTTGCCAGTTGTCTTTGTTTCGGGGCTCTACATAGTTAGATACACTTCTGATTTGCAGGCAATCGATATGAAACTGTTTGCAGGCATAAAAAACAGCTGCGCCTTCCATACTTTCAGTTGTGGGGTTTAGCCTTTTAACCAGGTTTTTAATGCTTTTTTCACTTCCGGTTACACAGTTCATGGTAATGCCTTTTGCCTGGGGTAAATCTAATTGGTGCTGGCTTCGGGCGGTGTAATGGTTATCGCCGAAGCCCAGGTCGGTAATGGTTAAAAAATCGTCGCCATTCTCGGCACCCAATTCGGCAAAGGTATCTTCGGTAATGTTTAATACCGTACCCAGGGCAATATTGCGGTCAAAACAGCCTGCAATACCAAAATTTACCACCAGGTTATATTTATGCGAGAGGTGCCTGCCCAAAGCAAAAGCTGTTGCTACCATACCTACTCCGGTAATGAGCAAATCGAAATTTTTGCTTTCTACAAAATCACCTTCAGGCAAATTAAAATGCTGGTAAAAAAAAGAAAGTTCGGCCTTTGTGGCTGCAACAACTAAAGTTTTCATAAAGTAAAGTTAGCAGATTGTTTTCATTAAAGTTTCAGGTTTTATGTAAGCTTTGGTCTTTAGTCTTTAAGCTTGAACCTTTATCTGTATATTTGCGGTTTATTTTATAGTAATGATTTACATAACGAGAAAAGCATCATTTAACGCAGCGCATAAGCTGGCCCGAACCGATTGGGATGATGATAAAAATAGTGAGGTTTATGGCAAATGCGCCAATCCAAACTGGCACGGCCATAACTATTGGTTATATGTTACCGTTAAAGGCGAAGTTAACCCCGAAACTGGTTTCCTTGTCGACCTGAAATGGTTAAAAGATGTAATGAATAATTATGTTGTAGATAAGGTAGATCATAAAAATTTAAACCTCGATGTCGATTTTATGAAAGGCAAACTGGCCTCGACCGAAAATCTGGCTATCGAAATCTGGAAACAGTTGTGGGCACCAATTGCAGAAAGTGGTGCAATTTTACATTGCGTAAAAATCTACGAAACTGAAAACAATTATGTTGAATATTTTGGCTAAAAACCTACATTAATGAGCGATAAAGACGTATTAAAAGGCGAGTCGATAGATGGGTATGTAAAAATAGACCGTTATAACGACGATAAAATAGAAGCCGTAGCTACACACTACAAAGATATTTTAGGGCAATTGGGCGAAAATCCTGAGCGCGAAGGTTTATTAAAAACTCCTGAGCGTGTGGCCAAAGCATTGCAATATTTAACACATGGCTACGATTTAAAACCTGATGAAATTTTAAGATCGGCTATGTTTGAAGAAGACTATAGCCAAATGGTTGTAGTTAAAGATATTGAAGTATATTCGATGTGCGAACACCACATGTTGCCGTTTTTTGGTAAGGCTCATATTGCCTATATCCCGAACGGACATATTGTAGGTTTAAGCAAAATTCCACGTGTGGTTGATGCTTTTGCGCGTCGTTTGCAGGTACAGGAGCGTTTAACCAACGAAATCAGGGATTGTATTCAAAATACCTTAAGCCCAATGGGAGTTGCGGTAGTAATGGAATGCAGGCACTTATGTATGGCTATGCGCGGGGTACAAAAACAGAATTCGGTAACCACAACCTCGGCCTTTACCGGTACCTTTTTAAGTAACGATAAAACAAGAGCAGAGTTTTTAAGGTTAATTACGGCAAGTTTAGATTAACCCCCTTCCCCCTTGAGGGGGCAGGATTTAATAGTAATAATTTTAACTAAATATTTAATTTCCCCTATAGGGGATTAAGGGGTATGAAAGCATATATTTTTCCCGGACAGGGCGCACAGTTTGTAGGTATGGGTAAAGACCTTTACGAAAACCCGGAAGCTGCAGCATTATTTGAAAAAGCTAACGAAATTATTGGTTTCCGCATTAGCGATATCATGTTTAGCGGAACTGATGAAGAATTGAAACAAACTAAGGTAACGCAGCCTGCAATCTTTTTGCATTCGGTGATTTTAGCTAAAGTTTTAGGAGCCGATTTTAAACCCGATATGGTTGCTGGGCACTCTTTAGGCGAATTTTCGGCTTTAGTAGCAGCAAATGCATTAAGTTTCGAAGATGGCTTGAAATTGGTTATTGCACGTGCAAATGCCATGCAGAAAGCCTGCGAAGCACAACCATCAACCATGGCTGCTATTTTAGGTTTGGCTGATGAGGTTGTAGAGCAAATCTGCGCAGATATTGATGCTGTTGTAGTGCCGGCAAATTATAACTGCCCGGGGCAATTGGTAATCTCTGGTAGTATTGAGGGTATTGATCTGGCTTGTGCCAAATTAACTGAGGCCGGAGCAAAAAGGGCATTGAAATTAAACGTAGGTGGTGCTTTCCACTCGCCATTAATGGAACCTGCAAAGATTGAATTACAGGCAGCTATTGAAGCGACTAACATTGCTGCACCGGTTTGCCCGGTTTATCAAAATGTTGATGCAAAGCCTTACACTGACCCTGCAGAAATAAAAGCCAATTTAATTAAACAATTAACCGGTGCTGTACGTTGGACACAGACGGTAGGCAATATGCTTGCCGATGGGGCAACCGAATTTGTTGAGGTTGGTCCGGGCAATGTATTGCAGGGATTGGTTAAAAAAGTAAGTCGTGAAGTACAAACCAGTAGTGCTGTAATCGCTTAATTTTATTTCCTTAAATATAATACCAGCGCCATAAACCAAAGTTTATGGCGTTGTTTTTTACCAATATTTAAATATCTTTATCCGTAGATGAAACTAAGCTTTGGTGTAAAAATAAGATTTCTATTGCTTGTTTTGGGCTGTTGTCTCATAGCAACTTCCATTTCTTTAAGCCGTTTTACCACCAAAAGCGAATTGCTTGATCATGATGCCAACGAGATCCAGCAAAACCTCTTGGCTAAAGAAAGATCTGTTGAAAGTTTTTTAGCCAATAAGAAAGAGGTTGCTAAAGCCAAACAATTTCATCTAAATCCGCAAGATGCCACCAATTTTATCGAAACCTATCGCAAGCAAAATGGCATTAATTTATTTACCTATCAAAATGATGAGCTTAAATTCTGGAGCACCTATAAAGTTTCAGAAATAGATCCCTCTGCTATAAAAGAAGGAAGTTCGGTGCTGTTCTTTTCAAACGGATGGTACGAAGTGATTAAAAGTGTACAGGGTAATTTTAGTTTTATTTTTCTCATCTCCATTCAGTCCCAGTATCCTTTTAAAGAAACGCAGTATTTTAAAAACGATATAGACCCGCTGTTATCCAAAACCAGGATTTTAACCTTTGCTTCTTTTACCGATAAAGATGTTTACACGATAAAGAGTCTCGATAATAAATTTCTATTCGGTCTAAAGGTTAAACCCGGCTATGCCGATACCTATTTCTCCGGCATTCAGCTTTGGCTTTTTGTGGCTGGAATGCTGTGTATCTGCATGTTTTTTAATTCGCTATGCTCGTTTATTGCAAGGCGCGGACATATTGCCTGGGGTACTTTTTTATTGCTGTTTTTCTTTCTGGCCTTTCGCTTAACTGATCTATACTTCGGCTGGTTTAACCACCGCTTTACATTGGATCTTTTTGATCCTAAAATTTATGCCGATAGCTTTTTAATGCCCTCACTTGGCGATTTTTTACTCAACGTAATCGCCATTACCTGGTTGCTTTTGTTTATGTACAATCACAAAGCACAATACCAGTTTCCGGGATGGATTAAGCGAAATAAATTTGTCGGTTTGTTTATTCAGGCAGCCTTAATGGTGTTTATTGGTAAGATTGTTTGGGATACAGACGATATCTTTTTCGGGCTGATCTTTAACTCCCGCATTAACTTCGATATTGTAAATATTTTAAAACTTAGCGGTACCAGCTGGGTGGGGATTGTAATTTTGTGCCTCGCCTGGTTCCAGATTTACCTCATTACCGTAATTTCGGCAACGGTAAGCAGCCAGTTAAACGTTACCAACAGAGAAAGGATTATTATTTTTCTGATCGGGTTTACAGGCGTGTTTATTTATAAGCTGTTTGTTGATTTCAATGCTTTTTTCATCGTTTTTGCCCTCGTTTTGTTTATCGTAGCCAGAGCGGTGTATTTAAAGGAAAGTAATTTTTCAATTGGCATGTTTGCCATTGTTTTTTTCTGCCTGGCTTTTAATACCTCTATTAAATACACCCGTTTTAAAGACATTAAAGAGCGGAACCTGCGCGAACCGATGGCGCGGAAAATACAATCGTCAGAAGATCTGAATGCCATTTTAGCCTTGGGCACACTGGGCAATGATATTGCTAAAGACGATTTTCTGGCCCGGTATTTTAATCAAAATAAAACGGCCAATTACGCCGTACTTAAAAATCACCTTAAAGATTATCTCGATGGTTATTTAAGTCGCTATGATTCGCAAATTTATCCGTACGACAGGTTAGGTACGGCAATGGGCAATGCCGATAGTCCGCCAATTGATAAATATAAAAATCTGGTTGAAGCCGGTTCGGTAAAAATCGATGGTTCCAACTTCTTTTATCAGGTAAATAATACTTTTGGCTATCAGGATTATTTCGGAATTATTTCGGTAGTTGATAATGGGAATTTACTCGGTACCCTCATTATCGAGCTCCGGTCCAAGCCTTACAATTACAATAACAGGCTACCTGATCTTTTGGGCGATCAAAAGCAGGCAAAAGACGAAGATTTCAGGGGTTATTCTATTGCCTTTTACAGCAATGATAAACTGCTTAACCAATCTGGTAATTATACTTTTCCTTTAGATGGCAGCGTGTTTAAAGGGAAAAAGGATGATTTTGTTACGCTCAGCGATGATAGCCTGCACTATAGCCACCTTATTTATAAGCCTTCGGCGAGTAAAATGGTAATCATCAGTAAAGCCAAGGTAGATTATGTAGAGCGGTTAGCCGCATTATCTTTCTTTTTTCTGGTATTTATTATCTTCTCTTTACTGCTTTACGGCTTAATATGGCTGATTAAAAACCTCGATGACGATAAGGTTGGCTGGTTTAGCATTAATCGCTCGTTAATGATCAATGCCAATAAAATTTTGTATAAAACGCGTATTCAGGTGGTAATTGTGCTCTCGGTAGTGGCCACCTTAGTAATTGTAGGCTGGGTAACCTATTACTACATGGATAAAGAATACCGCGGCCAGCAGGATGCCATATTGAAAGATAAGATCAGGAAAGTGCAGCAGAATTTCGAAAAGCAGGTTTTTAGCAATGGAATGATTTCGAACGATGAGAATGCTGCTGCGGATTTTAACAATTTCGCCGATATAAACAATGCCGACTTGAACTTATATGATTTGAGTGGTAACCTCACCATGACCACCTATCCGAAGCTGTATAGCTATAAAATTATTGGACGGAAAATGGGACCACTGGCTTATATTGCTTTAAATGGCCTGCGCCGCTCGGAATTTATCAATCTCGACGAGAAAATAGGGAATTTAACTTACGCAGCGGCTTATGCTCCGGTTAGGAATGCGCAAAATAAAACAATAGCTTATTTAGGTTTGCCCAATTATTCAAACGAAGAAGAATATAGCGATAAAATAGCCCTTTTTGTAAGTAACCTGATCAATATTTATGCGCTTGTTTTCGTTGCTATCGGGGTATTGGCCATCTTTTTGGCCAACCAGATTACAAGTCCTTTAACCTTTATTCAGGAAAGTATCAGCAGAACAAAAATAGGGCAACGTAACGAGCCGATTGTATGGCGCCGGCACGATGAAATTGGGTCGTTAATTAAAGAATACAACAGCATGATTGCGGCTTTGGAGGATAGTGCCCTTAAGCTGGCCCGTTCTGAGCGCGAAAGTGCCTGGCGCGAAATGGCCAAACAGGTAGCACACGAAATCAAAAATCCGTTAACCCCGCTCAAATTGGGGGTGCAGTTACTCGAAAAATCGTGGAAGGAAAAAGATCCGAACTTTGAACTGAAGTTTAATAAATTCAGCAAATCGTTTATCGAACAGATTGATAGTCTTTCAAAAATCGCTTCAGAATTCTCGAATTTTGCCAAAATGCCCGATACGAATTTAGAACGGCTGTTGCTGCTACCCATTATTGAACAGGCCAGAGAAGTGTTTAAAAGCACCGAAAACGTAACCATCGATGTGATAAACAAAAGCGACCGCGAGATTGAAATCATGGCCGATCACGATCAGTTGCTCCGCACTTTTAATAACCTGCTTAAAAATGCCATTGAGGCTATTGACGAAGATACTTTGTGCTGTATAACCATTGTTGTGTATATGGATGCAAAAAATGCCTATATCGAAATAAAAGATAACGGAAAGGGTATACCTCCATCTTTACAGGATAAGATCTTTGTGCCCAACTTTACCACAAAATCATCGGGTACAGGCTTAGGGCTGGCTTTTGTTAAACAGGCCGTAGAAAACGCGGGTGGTACGGTTAAATTTACTTCGGTAAGCGGTCTTGGAACTACGTTTTATCTGAATTTCCCTTTGGCTTAGCTAAGTATGAGAAAGAAGCGTTAATGTGATTTTACCGAAGTTCTACCTGGGCTTTCCCCATGGTATTGCCATCAGCATATAAGATTACGGTATAAATACCTTTTATAAAGGGCTTTGGGTTTGCCCAGTCGATAACATAGGTGCTGTCATCGTTATTGTAATTGATAAAAATAGAGTGGCTGTACTGCATGTCCTGTCCGTCGGCTTCGAAGTGGTTGCCTTCATCAGCCAATAGGTTTCCTGCCGGATCAAATACCCTGAGGTAAATGTTATGATGCCCTTTTTCGGCCAGTTGGTTTGGGATAATGGTAAAGCGTACGCTTAATTTTTCGGCTGTAGACGATCTGGTTACTTCTACTTTTTTTCCGCTCGATTTAGTTCTGAAGGCTATAATTTCGGCCGATTGAAGCTTTAGCACAGCAGCAGTTTTAACTTTTGCATTGAGGTTGCTGTTCTCACTTTCGAGGTTCGACGCTTTGTTGCTGATGTTTCTTAAGGTATTCTCCAGGCTATCGCGGCTGTTCTTTAAAAGGATATTGTCTTTTTGCAGCTGGATAATCTGATCGCTGTAATTCTTAACAAAGGTTTTCAACTCATTAATCTGCGCATTTGCCTTATCGAGCTCAACCTGGGTAATCTGGTTTTTCTCCAGGGCCAGTTTAAGTGCATCGATTTTTTTGCGCGCGTCTTTCTGTTCTTCAACCAGCTTTTCGTTTAAATCTAAATTAAGCGCATTAACCTTATCTAACTCCACTTCAATTTTTTCGACCTCAAGCCGCAGTTTGTCCTTCTCCGTACTTACGGTAACAAACCTTTCGCTCTGCTTTCGGTCTTTAAGAAACAAATAAGCATTTGTACCAATTAAAGCCGCTATAACAATTACCAGAAAGTAAATTTTGTTCCTATCACCTTTATTAACTTTTTGTGATTCCATTTTTAATAACGCTGTATCTTCTATAAATTAATATACTTTTGTTCTCCATAGGTAAATGGGGGGGTACACAATTAATTTTTAGGAGGCGCAAATTAAAATTTTTAATAAACTTATAAGAGTTTTTAAAAAAAATCGTTTACTTGCTAATGTTCATTTGTACTCAAATCAACACAAACACACAACCTGAATAAAAAAATAAGATAGAAATAATGCTTAAAAACTTCCTATACGCACTTTTATCCTTAACTGTATTACCATATATATTAAATGCACAACCATTATCAAAAATTGCACCAAAAAGGGAGTTTAGGGGAGTGTGGGTGGCAACCGTTACCAATATAGACTGGCCTTCCAAGCCTGGTCTCACTGTCGATCAGCAAAAACAGGAACTTATCGGTATTCTTGAACGCCATAAAAGTCAGGGCATGAATGCCATTATTTTGCAGGTAAGGCCGGCTGCCGATGCTTTTTACGCAAAATCGAGAGAACCCTGGAGCCAATGGTTAATGGGTAAACAAGGTCTGGCACCAGCTGCTGGTTACGATCCCCTGGCTTTTGCCATTAAAGAAGCGCATTTTAGAGGGATGGAATTACATGCCTGGTTTAACCCTTACCGGGCCAGCATGAGTAGTACTGCGGTGTTGAGCGAAAACCATGCTTATCGCCAGCATCCCGATTGGTTTTTTACTTATGGTGGTAAAAAACAATTCGATCCGGGTATTCCGGAAGTTAGGGAATATATTGTGCAGGTAATTCTGGATGTTGTAAAAGGCTACGATATCGACGGCATCCATTTCGACGATTATTTTTATCCCTACAAGGTAGAAGGCCAAACCATTAACGATGGCAATACTTTTTATAAATACCCCAACAATTTCTCTGATATTAAAGACTGGAGACGGAATAATGTCGATTTGCTGATTAAACAGCTTGATGATAGTATTCACCACTATAAAAAGTGGGTTAAATTCGGAATCAGCCCCTTCGGGATCTGGAAAAATAAAAATGAAGACCCTGAAGGTTCTGCAACCAGTGGTTTATCTAATTATGCCGAACTTTTTGCCGATAGCCGTAAATGGGTAAAAGAAGGTTGGGTAGATTACATTAACCCCCAGATTTATTTTACGTTTACCAGAAGGGTTGCGCCTTATGGTGTTTTGGTTGATTGGTGGAGCAATAATACTTACGGCAGGCATGTTTATATTGGTCAGGGCGCTTATCTGGTCAACTCGAGGGCAGAGGCTGCCTGGAGGAACATGAGCGAAATTCCTAACCAGATCAGATATCTGAGAGATAACAACCGGATTCAGGGAAGCGTTTTCTTCAGCTCAAAATCTTTGAGTACGGTAGCAAAAGCAGTTGGCGATTCGCTAAAAAACGATTTTTATAAGTACCCGGCTTTGCCACCACAAATGCCATGGCTGGATGAAGTACCGCCAAACGAACCACAGGCTTTAACTGCCGATGCCATGAAAGACGGGGTGCACCTGAAATGGCAACTTCCGCTGAAAGCCAAAGATGGAGAAACCGCTTCGGGTTTTGTAGTCTACCGCTTTAACGAGGGCGAGAAAATTTCGGTCCTTGATCCTAAAAACATTGTCAAAATAAGTTTCGAAGATTACCTATCCTTTATTGATACAAGCGTAGAAAGCGGCAAGCGCTATAGCTATCTGGTAACCGCCTTAGACCGCTTAAAAAATGAAAGTGAGCCTAGCGGCCCTGTTGGTGTAGAAGTGCCGCTGGCGAAAGAATAAGGGCTAAAGAGCCTTTTTATTGGTCGATTCTCTTTCTACAACAGTGGGGTCGAGCACAATATGTTCCATACCGGAGTAAGGATTTTGCTGGTTAATCATTTTCAGAAACATCTTAGCACATGCTTTGCCAATTTGTGGCGCATGTTGATCGATGGTGGATAGATTAGGGGTGATGTAGGCTGAAAAAGCTTCATTGGCAAAGCCAATTACGCCAATTTCGGGCGGTGTTTCGTCAATTTCTTTGAGCTTTTTAATAACCCCTACAGCTGTAAAATCATCGCCGGCAATAATGGCGTCGGGTTTATTGCGGCCGCGCATCAGTTTACCAGCCCCGAAACGGCCATCTTTGATAGACAGGCCCCCAAAAATGATGTGTTCTTCTATTAATGGTAGACCATTGTCTGCAAGTGCCGCTTTGTAGCCTTCCAAACGATCGTTGAAAATCTTGATCTGGTGTACGGTGGTTACAAAAGCTATTTTTCTGTAGCCACTATCAATTAAATGTTGCGTGGCAATATAACCTGCCCTAAAATCATCGAGGGTAATGGTGGGCACCTTTAAATCTGCATTTACCCTATCGAATAAAATTAAGGGCTTATTTTGTTTCACAATTTCTGCAAAGTGGCTTACATCTTGTGTTTCCAGCGATAGGGAAGCCATAATTCCATCAACCTGTGCTTCTAGTAAAGTTTTTACACCATTTATTTCATTCTCTACAGATTCGTTAGACTGATAGATAATTACGCGGTATCCGCTATCTTTTAAGCCATCTTCTATGCAATGGATAATGGAAGCAAAAAAATGGGCCTGTACACTTGGAACAATAACCCCGATAATGTGTGTTTTGCCCGATTTTAATGCCGATGCGAGCTTGTTTGGGCTATAGTTTAATTTCCTGGCCATATCAACCACTGCTTTTCTTGTGGTATCGCTTATGGCCGGAAAGCCACTCAATGCCCTCGAAACGGTAGATACCGTAACATTCAACTCCTTTGCAATGTCGTATATGGTGGTTTTCTTTTTCAAATTTTTGATGGGAGGTCGATTTAATAATAGGTTATAAAAATACTAAACCTTAATAATAATGTTCTTCTTGTACATGAAATATAATAATACATAGAAACCAAGAACATAGGTAATGGCCCAAACCAATGAAGCATTTATCGGGCTAAAAAACGGCGTGTAGCAAATTTCATAAAACCTAACCAATAATCCGGTTTTTGTTCCGTCGGGTTTAGTAACCTGTACAAGATTTAATACCCTGGGCATTAAGCCCGCCAAAAAGAAAACAGTAATGGCATTTACACCATACACCACAAACGGGGTTGTAAATTTCTTGTAGCCCTGTACATCAATAATCCAGTAACATAGCGCAAGGCCTATACTGGCCAATCCCCCGGCATAAAGCACATAAGAACTTGTCCAAAGTGCTTTGTTAATCGGGAATTGTAAATCCCAAAGCAGACCAAGTATAACAGCCGTTATACCTGCTGTAAAAAGCCAGGCTACTTTTGTGGCGTTATCTACATCTTTTCGGCGCATCCAAACCCCAACCAGAATACCAAACAGGCAGGTGCCAACGGCTGGTAAAGTACTTAAAATTCCTTCCGGATCCCATGTTTTTGATGAAGCCCAGGTGTGCGCTTCGGTTAAAATCCCCCTGTCTATCCAGGCGGCTAAGTTGGTTTCTTTTTCCAGGTTCGGATAGCCCACGCCTGGCACAGGTATAAAGGTCATTAAAGCCCAGTAAACAGCCAGAATAACAATTAATGTTTTAAATATTGTTTTTTCAGAAGCTTTTAGGAAAATGATGCTGCTGATGATAAAAACAATGCCAATTCTTTGCAAAACACCTAATAGCCTAACCGTTTGAAAAGCTTCAAGAAGCGTACTTTCTGTAGTAATTGCACTGATGATTTTTCCGAAAATAGCCAAAAAGAACCCTAACAGGTATAGGGTCAAACCTCTTTTAATAGCTTTAATAATCGTTTTTTGATGTGTAGCCGGATTTGCTTTACTGCTGCTCATGGCAAAGGCAATTGATACCCCAACAATCCACAGGAAAAACGGGAAGATCAGATCTGTTGGCGTGCATCCATTCCATTCGGCATGCTCTAAAGGCGCATAAATGTGCCCCCAACTACCCGGATTGTTTACTAAAATCATGGCAGCTACCGTTAATCCTCTAAAAAAATCGAGTGAAAGCAATCTTGGTTTAGTTTCGGTCATGGTTAGTTGGTTTGGTTCAGCTAACTAATTTAGAGTATTGTTTTTATAAAGAGAAATAACTTGCTCACGAAGTTTAGCCAGGGGCAGTGTGCAGCAACGTCATTTCGAGCGGAGCGTAGCGCAGTCGAGAAATCTGCCGAGGTGGATCTCTCCCTGCCCGAAGCAGGCGGGCGTTCCACTGCGTTTCAGTCGAGATGACGGTCTTCTTTTAAGGGTGACTTGCAGGGGAGGGCTGTTGCCTCTTCAGACTTCGGAGGAAATCTAAAAAAAATCCTGCTTTGAGCTAACAAAGCAGGATTGATATCGGTTATACTAAAACTAATCTTCAAATTTCCAGCGTACAAAAGCTTCCATCGCTTCGTATTCTGCGAGACCTAAATTATCGTAAGCCTTAGCTGTTTCGCGGTTACGGTCTTCTGCACGTTGCCAGAATTCTCTTGAGTCATCGCCAGGGAAAACAGCTCTGTCTTTTTGGCTCTGGTGCTTGAAAATAGCGTATTTTTTGCGTTCAAGCTCTTGCGGAGAAATTGGAACAGCCATTTCGATTTCGTGTGTTTCGAACTCGTGCCATGCACCACGGTACATCCATAACCAGCAATCCTGTGCCCATGCCTCTGTTTTACGCAGGCGTTTTAATGCCGCAAGAATAATGTTGAAACAAACAATGTGCGTGCCATGTGGATCTTCGAAATCGCCGGCCGCATAAACCTGGTGAGGTTTAACTTTTTGCAACAGCTCCATGGTTAATTCGATGTCGGCATCGGTTACCGGGTTTTTCTGCACTTTACCACTTTCGTAGAAAGGAAGTGCCTGGAAGTGAATGTGATCGTCTTCTAAGCCGCAGTATCTCGCCCCTGCAATAGCTTCTCCTTTTCTGATTAAACCTTTAACAGTTTGGATTTCAGGCGTATCTACCTGATTAGGTTTTTTCTGCTCAATAAAGGTTCTCATATTGTTATAAAGTTCCTTTAAGTGCGAATTATCCATGCCCATTTTCTCTGTAAAATCTACATTGAATTCTACAAAGCGAAGTGCATCATCATCCCAAACGGCAGTGTTACCAGAAGTTTGATAAGCCACATGCACATCGTGTTTCTGATCTACCAAACGGATAAAAGTACCACCCATCGAAATCACATCATCATCAGGGTGTGGCGAAAAGATAATAACCCTTTTCTTAGCAGGTTCTGCTCTTTCCGGACGTTGAGAATCATCTGCATTCGGTTTACCGCCTGGCCAGCCTGTAATGGTGTGTTGTAATTTGTTAAAAATATGGATGTTGATATTGTACACTGGTCCTTTTTCGGTAGCCAGTTGTGCCATACCATTGTTGTTGTAATCGTCTTCAGTTAATTTTAAGATTGGTTTGTTTAAGGTATTTGCCAACCAGATTACTGCTTTACGGATTAAACTATCAGTCCAGATACAATCTTTTACCAGCCATGGCGTATCAAAACGGGTTAAATCTGAAGCTGCAGGAGCATCAAGTATAAATTCAACATGATCTGATAACTGAAGGAAAGTAGCTGGTACTTCGCCAGAAATTTCGCCTTCTACAGCTTTTTTAATGATTGAAGCTTTTTTACGGCTCCAGGCCATTAATATAATTTCTCTTGCTTTGAAAATGGTACCAATACCCATGGTAATGGCTTTGGTAGGTACAAAGCTTTTTCCACCGAAATCGCGTGCAGCATCGCGGCGGGTAAGGTCATCAAGTGTAACTAACCGTGTACCTGAGTTTGGCGCAGAACCCGGCTCGTTAAAACCGATGTGACCGGTACGGCCAATACCCAGAATCTGGATATCAAGACCACCTAAATCACCAATTTTCTTTTCGTAGTCTAAACAAAACGCCGGAATGTCTTCCAACGCAAGTGTTCCGTCAGGAATGTGAACATTCTTTTTATCGATGTCGATGTGATCGAAAAGGTTCTCGTTCATGAAAGTAACGTAGCTCTGTGCCGCAGTTGGCGCCATCGGATAATACTCATCCAGGTTGAACGTAATTACGTTTTTGAAACTTAAACCCTCTTCTTTGTGCAGTCTCACCAGTTCGGCATATACTGCAATTGGAGTAACACCTGTTGCTAAGCCCAGTACTGCAGGTGCGTTGTTTGCTTGTTTTGATTTAATGAGCTCCGCGATGCGGTTTGCTACATTAATGGAAGCAATTTTTGGATTTTCGAACACGCTTACGGGTAGTTTCTCGAAACGTGTCTCCTCCAGTAAATTTAATCTAGCCATTTTTTTTATATGGATTTTAATGTACGGAGCAGTAAATATAGCGAGTTGTGCACAATTTTTAACACAGGATATTTACTTTTATTGCAAGTATTTTTATAAAATTGAGTTAATGGTGCAGACAAACGTTTGTTCGTTTTTAAGTAATAATCAATATGAACACACAGATCCAAAAGTTGTACGAAAAAGCAGGTAAAACCGAACGATTAATCATTGGGCTAATGAGTGGCACCTCTATGGATGGGCTCGATATTGCACTCTGCTCAGTTAAACATAGCGGGCCTGATACCGATATAAAAGTACTGGCTTTTAAAACCGGCGATTATACCGATGATTTCAGGGCTAAGATTAAAGCTGTTTTCTCGAAAAAGGAGGTCGATTTGCAATTGGTTTGCCTCATGAATGAGCACATTGCCAATACACATGCCCAATTAATTAACGAAGCCCTGCAAGAGTGGGGATATGATAATGAAAGCATCGACTTTATTGCCAGCCACGGACAAACTATTTTTCATGCGCCAAAATCTTTGCATCAGCTAGATGATTATCCGAACGGAACCTTGCAAATAGGTGATGGCGATCATATTGCGCTTAAAACGGGCATCATTACGCTTTCGGATTTCAGGCAGAAACATTTAGCTGCCGGTGGAGAAGGTGCACCATTAGCGGTTTACGGCGATTACCTGATCTTTTCAAAGGCTGGTGAAGACCGTGTAATGCTGAATATTGGGGGGATAGCCAACTTTACCTACCTGCCTGGAAGTACCGATGCCAGTGCCGTTTTTTCGACAGATGTTGGCCCGGGTAATACGCTGATGGATCAGTACATGCAAAAATATTTCAACCGGTTTTACGATAAACATGCAGAAGTTGGCTTTTCCGGGCAATTAAATGAAAAACTTTTGCATGCATTATTGGATTGTAGTTTCTTTGAGCTGGGTTTTCCAAAAACAACAGGTCCGGAGCTGTTTAATCTCGAATACCTCAGTCTGGCGCAACAACAATCTAACACCGCTGACATACTGAAAGAAGATGTAATGGCCACATTATGTCACTTTTCGGCACGCAGCATAGCCGATGCCATCAGGAGGTGTTTTGGTCAGGAAGCAAAAGCAGTGGTTTACATGAGTGGTGGTGGCATGCACAACCCTTTACTGGTAAAACTGCTCCGTAACGAACTGCCTTTTTGTAATTTCTTAACAACTGATGATTTGAATATTAATCCCGACGCTAAAGAAGCTGTTTTATTTGCTGTTTTGGCTAACGAAACCCTTTGCGGTAAACCCATAAATTTTGGAAACAGGCAAGGAGTACCGGCGGTTTGTATGGGCAAAATCAGTTTGCCTGCCTAGCTAAATTTACATTATCGGTTGATTGTGAATTAGTTTGTGTAGCTGAAAAGTTTGGTTTGTGCGGTATTTTGTTTAATTTGTTTTAAACTAATCTTTCTAACCCAAAACCAAATTTTATGGAAAAAAGTTACCTAAAATGGTTGTCAAAGCTCTTCGTAATTTTGATGATCCCGTTTCTGTTGCTCTTATTTACAGGAATGGCACAAGCACAAAGCAAACGGTACACCATTAGCGGCAAGGTTACCGATGCAGCTAACAACGATCCTATTCCGGGGGCAGTTGTTAAAATACTTAACACCAATTTGGCCACAAGTACCGATGCAAGCGGAGCTTATTCCTTCTCGGTTAATTTAAACCCCGGAAAATATCAACTTCAGTTTTCTTTCGTGGGCTATAAAAGCAGCCAGCAATCTGTTGATTTAGGAGATAACGATAAAGTGCAGCTCAGTGCGAAACTGGGAGGAGATGCGGTTGGCCTTGATGAAGTTATTGTTACCGGTACCTCGCAGGGAACCACCCGTAAACAGCTCGGTAGTTATGTAAGTACAGTAAAAGGCGACGATTTAAACAAGGCACCCAGCGGAAATGCCCTGGCATCTTTACAGGGTAAAACGCCCGGAGCGCAAATCAGCCAAAACTCGGGCGATCCGGCAGGAGGGATCTCGGTTCGTTTGAGAGGGGTGAGTTCTGTTAATTCATCATCAGAACCGCTTTACATTATCGATGGGGTAATTGTAAACAATTCTACCACAAGGGTAACCAATACTTCTGCGAATTATGATGGTGGAAACTTTATTGGTAGCATTGGTCAGAACCGGATGGTTGATATAAGCCCTGCAGATATTGATCGTATTGAGGTACTTAATGGCGCCGCAGCGGCTGCAATTTATGGATCAAGAGCGAATGCAGGTGTTATCCAGATTTTCACCAAAAGAGGCAAAACCGGCGCTCCGCAGGTGAGTTTCAATACCAGTTTAACCATCAGCGAATTGCGTAAACAAATTGAAGTAAATCAATCGCCTACTAAATTTGGAGGGCCAACTGATGGGCCCACTGCGCAAACTCAGGATGTATTAACCCCAACTTTAACCAATACCACTCCGGTAACCAGATATAATTATCAGGATTACATTTTTAGAACCGGAGTAGGTACCGATAACTCCGTGTCCGTTTCAGGAGGAAATGACAATACCAAATTTTATACTTCTGCAGGATATTTTGATAATCAGGGAATTATTAAAAATACCAATTTCAGGAGAATGAATTTCAGGGCAAATCTGGATCAGACCATTAATAAATGGGCAAAAATGACTGCAGGATTTAATTACATCCACAGCGATGCTAACGAAAAACCAGATGGAAACTCTTTTTTCTCGCCTATGAATTCGGTTACGATTATTGGTAACTTTCATGATTTATTTACTCGTGATGCATTGGGCAATTTAAAAGCCATTGGAGAACGTGGCCGCGTTAATCCGGTTTCTGTTATCGAAGATATCAAACAACGCCAGTTTACCAATCGCATTATCGCCAATGCGGGATTAAAACTTACCCCAGTTAAAAATTTAACTATTGATTATACCATGGGGGTTGATAATTCAATCCAAAACGGAACAACCTACATTCCTCCCTTTGCTTACAACGTAAGTACAGGTTTTTATGGTGGCGGGCCAACTTTAGATCCCTCTTTAAATGGCTACGCAAGTGCGGCAAATGCAACTACTACGCTGTTTAATAACGAGTTAAATTTTACCTATGATGCAAAGATTTCTGATTTGTTTAGCTCTACTACCCAACTTGGCGGATCTTATCAATATCAGAAAGACCTTTACAGCTTGTTAAACGGACGTGGATTAGCGCCTTTTGTTCAGGTGGTAAATGGAGCAAGTACGGTTTTGCCCAATGTTGATAGCCGCTCGGAATTCTCAATCAGTGGTGCTTATTTACAGCAAAACTTTAAATATAAAGATCATTTGTTTGTTACCGGAGCAATTAGGGTAGACCAATCTACTGTATTTGGAGAAGACAATAGAACGCAATTTTATCCAAAGGCCAACGTGAGTTACGTATTATCATCTGCCGATTATTGGAAAAATTCTGGTCTGTCATCATGGTGGAACGCGTTTAAATTAAGGGCTGCTTACGGACAGTCAGGAAATTTGACGGGAATTGGAGCTTACGATCGTTTCAACGTTTACTCGCCAAGCGCGCTAAATAGCAAAACATCTTTAACTTCGTTAACAACACTAGCTAATACCAGCGTAAAACCAGAGCGCCAGAAAGAGCTTGAGATTGGTACAGATATGTCCTTTTTTAACAATCGCCTGGGTTTAACTTTTAGTTACTATAATAAGAATGTAACTGATTTATTATTGCCGGTTGTTATTGCGCCAACAACTGGTTTTTCGAGCTTACTAGACAATATCGGCGGGACTTTAAAAAATAAGGGTATCGAATTAATGCTTACAGGGGTACCCGTTAAAACAGAAGACTTTACCTGGACATCGACGCTGATTTACAATAGAAACAGAAATAAAATAGTGGGGTCAGGCGCACAAAGGTTGCTTTCAACAAATGCAGGCGCTCCGGTTTCCATTACCGATGGCTATCCGGTAGGGGTATTCTATGGAACATTCTTTGCACGTAATGCCGATGGAAGCTTATTGCTAAATGCGCAGGGCATTCCGCAAACAGAGCGAGGCAACCAAACATCAGCTACAACTTACGAAGAGTTAAGAGCCGGCGGGCAGCCAACGGGAACAGTGCTCCGTAAGGTAATTGGCGATCCAAATCCAGATTATACAGGGTCTTTCGTTAACGATTTTACATACAAAAAATTAAGCTTGCACATTCAGCTGGATGCTGTTCAGGGAGGTGATGTCTGGAATGCAGATTGGCGGACACGTCAGGGTGTGGGCAATGGAAAAGTTGCCGAAGCAGAGCAACTGGGTCAATTGCCCAGAGGTTATGTAGCTGGCGTGTACAATGTTGAAGAATGGCGTATAGACGATGGATCTTTTGTGAAATTGAGAGAGATTTCTTTGAGCTATAATGTGGGGCAGGTTAAATTTATTAAAAGCTTAACCCTTAATGTTAGTGCAAGGAACCTGGTTTCATGGGATAATTATAAGGGCTACGATCCTGAGTTGAATTCTGGTGGTCAATCGACAATTTTGAGAAATATCGATTTCGGTTCGGTGCCCATTCCGCGTACTTTCTCTTTTGGTTTACAGGCAAGATTCTAATTTAAAACTATTGTTATGAAAAATTTAAAATCAAGATATATAGGTTATGCATTTCTGCTTACAATAGTGGCTTTTACGAGCGCTTGTAAAAAGGAGTACTTAAATCCTAATGCGGCAACAGCCGGTGATGTATTAACTTCTGCGAAGGGATTAACAGGTGTTACGGTAGGTTTACAGAAAAATTACTCGACTACACGGGCGGGGGTGCTTTACGCATCTATTACTTTAAACGGCTTAACTACAAACGAATTGATATCTATCAACACAGGTAATACCAATGAAGAAAGATTGGCGGCCGGAGGCGTACAGGTAGATGGTACGAATTCGGTATTGCTAAATGTTTGGGCCGGAGCCAATAAAATTATTTATGATGCAGATAACGTGATTAATAATGCAGCCAATCTTGCTGATAAAAATTATGCTGCGGGTTTAATCGCTTATGCAAGTATTTTCAAAGCATTGGCGCTGGGTAATTTATCCGAATACTGGGAAAGTGTTCCAGCCGGAACGGGTCAGAATGTTACCTTTATTAGCCGCGTTGATGGCTACAATAAAGCAATAGCAACCATTGATAATGCCCTGGCTGTAATTGCGGCAAACTCCATAAGTACATCTTTTTTAGGTAATATCCCGTCAGGAGTAGATATTCCTAATACTTTGGTTGCGCTTAAAGCCCGCTATGCTTTATTTGCTGGCAACTATGCATTAGCATTAACGGCTGCAAACACAGTTGATTTAACTAAAAAATCGACATTCACATACGATGCCTTAAATCTGAACCCGATTTTTGAGGTTGCCACTTCCACCAATAATGTTATTCAGCCCAAAAATTTGAACCTGGGTCAAACCGGGGCGAACATTCCTGATGCCGGCGATGGCAGGATTCCGTTTTACACGGTAGTGAATACTACTGTACGTATTAACGGTTTTGGTGCGGGTACTTTTACACAGTTCCCGATATATCTGCCGGGAGAAGTAACCTTGATTAAAGCAGAGGCTTATGCCCGTCAGGCCACGCCCAATTTAATCAGCGCGTTAGCAGAGCTAAACAAGGTAGTTACCAAAACACCAGCTCAGGATCCTTTTGGGGTTGGTGCTGGATTACTTCCTTTAATTGGCCCTTATAACCAGCAGGATCTTTTAAATCTCATTTATAAGCACCGTTGTATCGAGCTGTTTATGTCGGGTTTAAAACTCGAAGATATGAGACGCTTTAACCAGCCATTAACTGATCGTAAACGTAATTTCTTCCCTTACCCTTTTCCGGAACGGGATAATAACACCAATACGCCAGCCGATCCGTCATTCTAATCATGAAAAAAGCTTCCCCGATTTAATCAGGGAAGCTTTTTTTATAAAATATTTAATTCCTTTTCGCGATATCGGGAAAGCGATTCATCACTAATGTCAAGCTCTGTTATTAAGTAACTAATGCTTTCTAATGGGCAAACCCTGAGCCGTAGGGCAATATCCAGCTTTTCTGAAATGCACAATACCGCTGTTCTTTTTGCACAGGCCAGCATGGCTTTTTTCAATTGGTTAATTTCCCAGTAAGTATCGGTTAAACCTTCTTCCGGGTGTATTGCGCTGGTTCCCATCAAACATAAATCGGCTTTTATCTCCGCAAGCTGGGCAATCACCTGTCCGCCGTAGGTAACCTGCGAATTTTTAGAAAACAGGCCACCAATTAAAATCACCTCAACATTGTTGTATTTTGCCAGTTCTACCGCAACCAGAGGGCTAATGGTGAAAAATGTTGCCGAAATACCCTGAGGCAATTGTTTTACCAGTTCCAGAATGGTTGTGCCGCCACCCGTTAAAACTACCATTCCATCTTTGATCAGGTTAATGGCCTTTTTCGCAATTACAATCTTGCTGTCCCGGGCATAAACCGTACTGTCGTCAAAAGAGCTGTGGTAAGATTTAGATAATGCACCACCATGCACCTTATACAACAGGTTTGAATCAACAAGTTCCTGCAGGTCTCGCCTGATAGTGTCTTCCGAAACGTTCAGCAATTGTACCAGGTCAGAGGTGAGCACGCGATTGTGCAGGTTAATCTGGCGCATAATGAAATCATGGCGTTCTTTCTTCAGCATAAAATATTCGTCTGGTTGAGCGAATGTAACAAAGATTTTTAGAATTCCTAAATATTGCGTGTTTTTGCGTGTTTTTGCAATTTAATGTCGTTAGTTGCTGGTAAATAGTTTGTTAAATTGTTTTTTTATTCCAAAACATTTATGATATTAGCATTAAAATGCGTTATTGTGCGTGTTTTGCTAACGAACTAAAAACAACTAAACAATTCATCTTATTCTCTAAACAGGCAGTTTATGAAAAAAAAACTACTACTATTTTTTATTGGTACGTTTTTGTTGCTGGCTCACGCCATTGCGCAACAAGTAACCGTTACCGGTAAGGTTACGTCAGAAGACGGGCCGATGCCTGGTGTCTCCATCCATGTAAAAGGGAGCACTGTTGTTGCGCAAAGCAATGCTGAAGGAAATTACTCTATTAAGGCAGCCCCTGGCGATGTACTGGTGTTCTCGTTCATTGGTTATGTTTCCGCCGAACGAACTGTTGGTGCCAGCAGAACAATTAATTTAATTTTAAAGGCCGATGCTCAGGGCTTGGATGATGTAGTTGTGGTTGGTTACGGAACACAACGCAAGGGTAATTTAACTGGTGCTGTTTCAACAATTGATGTAAAGAAAACTCTTGAAGGCAGGCCAATTGCCGATGTGGGAAGAGCCTTACAAGGCGCTGCATCGGGTTTAAGTGTTACCGTTCCAAGTGGCGAAATTGGTTCAGATCCTGTTATCAAGATCAGGGGGCAACTGGCCTCATTTGCTGGCGGAAGCTCTCCGTTGATTTTGGTTGATAACGTTGAAATACCAAGTATCCAATTGGTAAATCCAAACGATATTGCCTCCATTACCATTTTGAAAGATGCGGCTGCTTCCTCTATTTATGGTGCTAAGGCCGCTTTTGGTGTAGTTTTAATTACCACGAAACAAGGTTCCGGAACAGATAAGCCGTCAATTAACTATTCGAATAATTTTTCTTTCCAAAATGTTTGGAAAGAATTAAAAATGGCAGATGTTAACGGTTTAAAATATACAGTTGATGCGGCTGAACGTGTAGGTGTAACGACACCGGTAGGGGCATTTTACTATGTGGATAGGGCAAGTTACGAGAAAGCTGTAGCCTGGAAAGAAAAATATGGCAGTACCATAGGTGCTGATGATCCGACTGTTTTTGGCAGGGATTGGTATGTGCAGGGTGCAAACCTGAAAATGGGAGTTAGGACATATGATCCGTACGATTACATGATTAAAGAATGGGCTCCTACTCAACAACATAACTTATCTGTAGGTGGTACCACTGGTAAAACATCTTATAACCTGGGACTTGCACTTCTTGATCAGAGCGGGATGTTAAAACCGGCTAAGGAAGATCGCTTTACACGCTATAATGCCTCCTTAAAAATTTCGAGCGAAATTAATAAATACTTAACTATTCGCGGTGGAGCTTTGTATTCGCGAAGGAATAAACAGTATGCCTATACAACCAACTCTACTACGGCCGATCCATGGCTGTACCTTTATAGATGGAGTTCTTTATATCCACTCGGAAAAGATGAGAACGGAGATGCGATTAGAAGTCCGGAAAGCGAAGTAGCGTCGGCAAATACAGCTAATATTTTGTTGAATTATGCTAATGTGAATCTCGGTTCCACAGTTAATATTCTGAAAAACTGGAAAGTAGATTTTGATTATACCTTTACCAATCAGAATGAAGATTGGAAAAGACCGGGTACAAGGTTTACGGCAAGGAACTCATGGGTGGCACCGAAAGCACGTTTGGATGCGAGTGGAGCTCCTGTTTACGTAAATGATCAGGGACAGGTGGTTGCTAGTACAACTCCTGGTGCCATTGCTGCTTATGATTTATCGCTGGATATGTATACAACCGCGGGTTCGAGCCCAGATCATTATGCACGTACAGCCACAAACTTTTTTAGCCATACCATTAATGCCTTTACTACCTACAACTTAAATTTAAAACAAAATCATGATTTTAAATTTATTTTAGGTTTAAACCGTGTGGCATCAACTACCGAATCGCAATTTGGTCAGATTACCAATCTGGCTGATATAATCAATCCGCAATTTAGATTTGGTACCGGAGTACAAACAGTTATACCATCTACTGCTGCAATGGGCATTATTCCTGGCGGGGTAAGTATTCCGGGATCAGATAAAAGATGGGAAGCGCAATTGGGATATTTTGGTCGGGTGAATTATGCATTCAAAAATAAATATCTCATAGAAGGTAACCTACGTTATGATGGTTCTTCTAAATTCCCAACTGATTTGCAGTGGCGATGGTTTCCTTCTTTCTCTGCTGGTTGGGTAGCCAGTGAAGAAAGTTTTATGGCCTGGACCAAACCTGTTCTGGATCTGTTAAAGTTCAGGGGATCATGGGGGTCAATCGGCGATCAAACAGTACCAAATGGTTTATACATTGCTACGATGCCTAGCGGACAGTCTAGCTGGATCGGTGCCAACGGAGCTAAAGTAAATTACGTAGGTACCCCTGCGGCTGTAGCAGCAAATATTCAATGGCAGGATATCGTAACGACGAATATTGGTGTTGATGCAACAATGCTTAAAAATAAATTGAATGTTTCTTTCGATGTTTTCAAAAGAAACACCAATAATATGATTGTGCCTGCAGAAGGTATTCCTTTAACCTTCGGCGCCGGAGCGCCTCAAGGTAACTATGGCTCACTGTCAACCAAGGGATGGGAGTTAACGCTTGATTTTAACCATAGGTTTAAAAATGGTTTAGGAATTAATTTCAGAGGAAATATTTCTGACGCGAAAACAACATTGAATGCTTATGGTTCAGGAACGCAAGTTACCAGTAACTACAACGGTAAAGATATAGGTGAAATTTGGGGTTACCGTACCGATAGGTTATACCAAACCAGCGATTTTGAATTGGATGGCTCAGGTAAACCCATACTAATTACGTTAACTGCTGCAGAAAGTAAATTAAATGCGGGTAAACAGGCTTATAAACTAAAAGCTGGTCCCAATGGCGAAAAGCCTGTTTATCAGCCGTTTCTACAAAATTCATCAACTTTCCGTTTCGGCCCCGGCGACGTTAAATTCATTGATGTAAACGGAGATGGTGAAATTAGCAATGGCGATGGTACGTTGGCCAACCATGGCGATTTAGAAGTAATTGGAAATTCTAATCCGAGATACGAGTACGGATTTAGATTAGGCGCCGATTTTAAAGGGGTTGATATCAGTGCATTTTTTCAGGGCGTTGGAAGCCGCAAAATCTGGGGTGCAGGATTTCTTGCAATTCCTGGCTTTAACTCTGCTGATGGCGCTATGCCTGAGGCAATTGCCGGTAATTACTGGACACCGCAAACACCCGACGCTTTTTATCCTGCTGCTTATAATAACGCAGCAAGCGGAACCACCAACAATATGCAGGTGCAGGATAGGTATTTGTTGAATATGGCTTACATTAGATTGAAAAATTTAACATTAGGTTATACTTTCCCGCAAATGATGACCAAAAAGGTTGGTATCAGTTCGTTAAGGGTATATACTGCTTTGGAGAATTTCTTTACCTGGGATCACCTGGGCGATTTGCCGATCGATCCGGAAAGTGTTAGTGGTTATTCGATCTGGGATCAGTCAAATTATAACAGCGGGCGTACCGGAACTGGTATTCCGGCCTTTAAGAGTGTTTCTTTTGGTGTTCAGTTGAATTTTTAAAATTAAGAAGATGAAATATTTTAAATATATATATGGATTGCCGGTTTTGGCTTGCCTGCTTTTGGCATCATGTAATAAGGATGTTTTAGATCGTCCACCATTAACCGATTATGTAGATGGACAATACTGGCGTGGAGAAGATGATATCCGCATGTATGCAAATAGTTATTACACCAACTATTTTAACGGTTATAATTCTGGTTTTGGTGTAGATTATACGCCTGTACGAGGTTACACTTTTTCTGATGATTTAACCGGAAAGAATGCGCAAACCAGTTTCGAAAGTAGTGTTCCAACATCAAGGGGCTCATCGTCGGAAGCGGCAGATTGGTTAGGTACTTATGCAGGACCAACCTGGGATTTTGCCTGGATTAGAAAATCAAATGTTATGCTGGCCCGTTTAAATGATGTGGCTAAGCCAAAAATTACTACAGAAGCCTACAACCATTGGTCAGCTGTCGCCCGTTTCTTCAGAGGCTTTGAATATAGCCGTTTGGTAAGTGTTTTTGGCGATGTTCCTTATTTTGATAAAGAAGTTTCGGATAACGATCTGGCAACTTTATACAAAGACAGGGATGCAAGGGGAGTGGTAATGGATAAGGTTTATGATGATTTTAAATATGTGATGGCCAATATGCGTGATAATGATGGCGCACAGTTTTTAAACAAATATATCGCTGCAGCATTTATTTCAAGATTTATGTTGTTTGAAGGAACATATGAACATTATCATGGCTTAGATGCTGCCAGAGCAAAAAAATATTTAGAATTTGCAGTTGAAGCAGGTGATTATGTAATTAATAGCAATAAATATAATTTTAGCCGCGATTTCAAATCATTGTTTTCAAGCGATAACCTGGCAGGCCACCCAGAAGTATTGCTCTACAGAACCTATGATGCAGCATTAGCCGTTACACACAGTATTGGCTCTTATCAAAACGGAACTGAAGTAGTCGGTGTAGATGCCAATTTGGTTTTAATCAAATCTTTCCTGCTTAATGATGGCAAGGTGTGGCAAAACTCATCTGTTACAGGTGCTAACTCGTTTACTATTGCTGATCTGGTAAAAACGAGGGACCCTCGTTTCGAAGCTTCTTTTTACGATAAGGCTTTGGTGCCATCGGCAACTTTGCTTTATGGTTTTAAGTTTGCCTCAAGAGAAGCATTAACCTATATCGGCAAAACCTATCCGGCTGCCTGGGGTAGTAATACCAACACCAGCGATGCACCTGTAATGCGCCTGGCCGAAGTTGTATTAAACTGGATAGAAGCTAAGGCTGTTTTGGCCCAATATTTTGGAGGGGCGGCAGTAACCCAGGCTGATTTAAATAAATCGGTAAATGCCATCCGCAACCGCCCTTTAGATGCTGCCGCTACAGCAAAAGGAGTATTAAAAACTGCACCTTTAACCATAGGAGCACTTCCGGTTGATCCAGCTAGAGATGCAGACGTTCCTGATCTGATCTGGGAAATACGCAGAGAACGTCGTATGGAATTTGTGTTCGAGCACACCCGTTTACTCGATTTAAAACGCTGGAAAAAACTGAATAATATGGATTTTAGTACCAATGCTGATTACTACTTAGGACCATGGGTAAATGTACAAACCGAAGCTTCAAGCTATTTAACTGCTGCTAATGCAACAGCTAAAAACGTGAAAGTTAAAAAGGCTGATGGTACTGTAGTTACTTATGATGGGACTAACGCTGCGGCTATGGTAGGTTACTGGATGGTTACTAATGCCGCCAACAGAAATGCATTTACTGATAAGTCTTATTTAGCTCCTGTTGGTCAGGCGCAAATTATTCAATATCAGGAGAAAGGCTATAAACTTACACAAACTACAGGCTGGTAATATTTGATACTACCAGTTAGTTAATGCGACCTTCTCAAGTCAAATAGGCTTGAGAAGGTTTTTTTTATACAAATTATTTGGTTTTTATCCTTACACAAACTACAGGCTGGTAATATTTGATACTACCAGTTAGTTAATGCGACCTTCTCAAGTCAAATAGGCTTGAGAAGGTTTTTTTATACAAATTATTTGGTTTTTATCCATACTACTTTGCCATCCATGGTGCTGGCAATAATATTTTTACTATCAATCACATTGACAGTGTTGATCATAGAATTATCTATTTTATGTGCCCAAACAGTGCTTTGTTGTTTAGGGTCAACAGCGTAAACCACTCCGTTTTTTGTTCCGAAAAAAACTTTTCCATCTTTTTCAATCAGCATCGATGGAATATGCTCATAGCCAAAACCAACATTATAACGCCATAATACCCCAGGGTCTTGCGCCTGTGCTTTGTAAGCTACAATTTCATCCTGCATGGTTTTGCCGTAAATAAGTGTGCTATCTGCCGACTGACCAATTGACTCTCTGACAGAAGCTTCTTTATTTCGCCAAAGCGTATTGCCACTGTTTACATCAATAGCCGTTAAATAACGGTCAGGAGCAGCAATGTAAACAATACCCTGATAGGCTACTGGCGTTACCATTGCTGGCGAAAACATTCTGTTGGTTTGTCCGTTGTTCCATTTCCAAAGCAGGTTTCCGGAGTTCATATCAAGGGCATACAAATGCCTGCCCCAAGATCCAAATATAATTTTACCCTGATATAGAAGCGGTTTGCCAACAATAGAGCCTTCTACTTCTTTAAAAGCCCAGATTTCCTTTCCTGTTTTAATATCAAGGGCCCTAAAGGTATTGTCGCTACCGCCAATATATACCTGTTCCCTGTTTACTATCGGCGATCCCAAGACCGAATTGCTGGTTTCTTTATGCCAGATTTCTTTTCCGGTTTTTGCATTTAAGGCATAAATTGTTCCATCACCTGAGCCTAAAATAACTGTACCATTAACTGCCACGGGAGACGAGTAGATGGCGCCTTTGGTACTAAACGTCCAAACTTTTTTACCACTATTTTTATTTATTGCTTCTACTAAGCCTAAACTATTGCCGAAAATAACATTGTTCGAGGCATATGTCGGCGTATTTACCACATTGGCATTGGAATGGTAAGACCAGGCTTCTTTAGCTGCAGGGTATTTATTATTAATCTTAAAATCAGGACGGTCATATTTTTTATCGTCATTTATAAACGTTTTTAATGCTATTTTTCGCCAAACAGAAAGAATATCCTGCATTGGTTTTTTCGTTTGAAAAAACACGCTGTCTCTGGTCATGCTTACAATGTTGTAACCACCAACGCTATCTTTAGCCCGTAAATTAGAACGACCCATAGTTGCCTCAATACCTTCAAAGTTGTAAGAGTGATTATTGTGTCCGTGGCCACATATTGCATATTGAATGTTGTATTTCTTCAATAAGTCAGTTGCTTCATACCAATTATCAAGGCTATTATCCAAAGGGTAGTGGTTTGCGAAAACAATAGGCATGTTTTTAGGTGTGGTCTTAAGTACACTGTCTAACCAAACTGTGGCATCTCTGGGGATATGCCCATCGCTCATTCGTACGTACGGTCCTGATGCACATGCAATAAAGCGGTAACCATTATGATCGAATGTAAATTTATCATTCCCAAATTCCTTGATAAAATTTACACCGCCCGATTCTGACCAACCCGTATCGTGGTTGCCAGGAATAATGTGATAGGGCTTATTTAATTTAGAAAAGATATTTTTAGCCAGCTTAAGTTCGCTATTGGTACCCATTTCTGTGATATCGCCGGTTATGATTACAAAATCTATATCTTTTAATGCATTGATATCTGCCACAGTCTGGTTAAGGTCCTCCTCACCGGTTGATGAACCCACGTGCGTATCGGTTACAAAAGCATATTTAAAATTTTGGGCTTTCACCGTGAGCGATATTAGGATTGCTAACAGTAAAAAGATAGGATGTTTCATGTCTTTCTAATTAATTTTTAACTATAAAAATCGACAATTTTTAAGGTTTAATCCGGGCTGTAATGCCATTTTTACATGTTAATAAATTTGCCACGCAAGGTTAAAAAATACTGCTTCTTATCTGAAGAATCTATTCAACAAAAAAGGCAACCATTGGTTGCCTTTTTTGTTGGGATAAGTAAAAAATTACAAAATCTTAAATCCTAAACTCAATTGGAAAAGGTTTGGTTTCTGTGTGTATTTTTCACTTTTGCTGATGTTCGATAAACCGGCTTCATAACGTAAGTCAACCGAAATGCTGCCTACATCAACACCTGCACCTGCCTGTAAGCCCAAAGCCTGGTTTTTGTAATTGTCGAAATCAGTTGCCTGTTGGTAAGCTGAGCTAAAAGTCGAATTTTCATCTAACACAAAAGAAATAACCGGACCAGCCATTAAGCGGAAGTTTAGGTTTTTAGCGCCGAATTTGGTTCCCAATAAAACCGGAACATCAAGGGTGGTAAATTTTACTTTTCCTTCTGCCGATACTTCGTTGCCATTATCTTGCTGAAAGCTGATAAATTTGTTGCCTTTACTGCCAATGTAAGCCTCTGGCTGTACATAAAAGCTGGCGCCACCAATACGTGCCCAGGCACCGATCTGATAGCCTAAACGGTTTTCTTCGCTTGCGAAATCCGAATTTAACTTAGCTAAGTTAACACCTGCTTTAACCCCCAGGTTAAAAGTTTGTGCCTTTGCTGTTGCCCAACCTATGGTTAGGAAAACAATAGAGAAGATGATCTTTTTCATTTTAGTTTAAATTTTTAAGGTTATAAAATCAAAAACATGCGTGTAGCATTTTTAAAAAGATTTAATGCCCATAGCTTCTTTTTTAGCGCACCAGACAGTTTTTGATCCGGGTTAGATTTTATAACGCAGTTTTAACACAATTATCGTGCAAGAATTTTTTGCGAATGTCTGTTTTTTTTGTCAGATCGCATAAAAAGGTATTAACCTGAATAAATATTTTTTACTTTTGCATCAAATAAAATATGCCATGGCTAATTTTCAACTCACTTCTGAAACCGCATTTAAAGTAAAAACCAAATTCTTAAGGAAATACCGCGATCTGGCGAACGAACCTTTGGCATTTGAGCCCGGTAAAGAAGATCAGCTGGTTGAAGATTTAATGCGTTTGGTTAAACGCGACCGTACCTATATTGAATTTACCATTCAGAAAGCGCTGGCCGATACTAAAGGAAACAGACTTTAGGGTTTCCATTTTCAGCCTTCTGTTACCAAGTTGAATAAGTACTAGCGCTCCATGTATTCTACCTTGCTTAGGCAACGTGCCTCTTTTATGCTGGCATCTTTGCTCTGCTTAGCTGCGCTTACAGCATCTGCACAGCAACAGGTATTTGATGATGCCTTTCCCGATAGTTTAACGTCAGCTCAAACCCGAAAACAATTAAATGATTTATCCGCTGATCCATACCTGAAACAGACTTTCGTCAAGGCAGGAAAGTCGATTAATTATAGATTACTATTGCCGGAAGCAGGAAGTAGCCAGCTTAAATATCCCCTGGTGATTACCTTTCATAACTCAACGCGGATAGGCACAGACAACGAAAGGCAATTGGAGCCATTGGCCAGGATCTGGTTGCGTTCGGAAATACGGAGCAAATACCCCGCATTCGTCATTGCTCCGCAGTTTCAAACACGTTCATCAAATTATTATCCAGATTCAGCACGTCATTGCTTAATCTCTAAACCATCAGATGATGTTTATTTATTGCTGGATTTAATCCGCGAAGTTAAAACTAAGTATCCGCAGATAGATACCAATCGTATTTATTTGGTCGGCTACTCTATGGGGGCATCTACTGCACAAAACCTGATGAATATGGCTCCTAAAACCTTTGCCGCTATGGTTGCTATTGCTGCAGTGCCCGATTTCGTTAATATAGATGGAATTCGTCAAAAACCAATCTGGTTAATTCATGGCAGACAGGATGATGAAAATCCATACCAGGGAAGCGAGTATTTATATCAGGCAATGAAAGGCAATTCAAATTTGTATTTTACTACTTACAACAAGTTAGATCATAACCTCATTACCATTCCACTATTGGTTACGGCTCAGATACCTGCCTGGCTGTTTGCCCGGCATAAATAAGAAATGACCTGGCCCGGTCTATTATTTGGGCGGTTTATTGCGTAACGCTTAATTTACGCCTGCCCAAAATAAGCTGTTTTTAATCTTTATTGGTTTTTGTACATTTACGTTTCTACTAAAACGATAAATAATTTACCCTATAAGCTGCCTTTTATTTAAAATGCACCGTTTGGGGCCAAAATAATAAGGTTATGAAGAAACTAAAATATGGTCTTTTAGCGGCAGGCGTTGGCGTGGCTGCTTTATCTTTCTCTTTCAAAGAAGATTTGTTTCTGGTTTCTAAAAACCTGGATATTTTTGCCTCCTTGTATAAAGAAATCAACATTAACTATGTTGATGATACCAATGCGCCCAAGTTAATGCGTACGGGAATTGATGCTATGCTCGATAGTCTCGATCCCTACACTGAGTACGTTCCCGAATCGGAAATCGAAGATTATAAACTGAAGTATGTGAGCACGCAATACGGTGGTATTGGGGCCAGCACCGTTTTTATTGATGGTAAATTGTTTATAAACGACATTAGCGAGGGTTATCCTGCTTATAAAAGCGAGGTTAAACCTGGCGATCAGCTGGTAAGTATAAATGGAATAGCCGTTAAAGGTAAAGACCGTGCCGAAATCAGCCAGTTGTTGCGCGGACCAAAAGGTACCCCGGTTGATTTGGTGGTGATCAGAGATGGTAAAGAGTTAAGCAAAAAACTAACGCGCGAAGAAATTAAACAACCCAATGTTTCTTACTCGGGCATGGTTGGCGATGGTATTGGCTACATTAAGCTCGATAAATTTTTAGAAAACTCTGGTCAGGAAGTTAAAGACGCTTTGCTGGCTATCCAAAAAGAAAATCCAAAAGGTGTAGTACTCGATTTAAGAAATAATGGTGGAGGTATTTTGCAGGAGGCCGTTAAAATAGTGAACCTTTTTGTAAATAAAGATCAGCTGATTGTTACCCAAAAAGGTAAAAACGCAGAAAAAACCCTTAGTTATAAAACGCTTTTTGCCCCGGTTTCTACATCGGTTCCTTTGGTGGTGCTGGTAAACGGAAATTCGGCTTCGGCTTCTGAAATTGTAGCGGGCTCATTGCAGGATTTAGATCGTGCCATTGTAATTGGCCAACGCAGTTACGGCAAAGGCTTGGTACAACAAACGTTTAACCTGCCTTACAACAGTTTGGTAAAAGTAACCGTAGCTAAATATTATACCCCATCTGGCCGTTGCATCCAGAAATTAGATTATGCGCATAAAAATGCCGATGGCGTAGCCGAACGCTTTGCCGATTCTACAATGGTGATGTACCAAACCAAAGCAGGCAGAAATGTATACAGTGGCAATGGTGTTTATCCGGATATTGTGGTCGATGCCGCAAAATTGAGCCCGATAACCATTTCTATGCTCAATAAAAACCTTTTCTTTAATTACGCCAACCTGTACAAAAAGGAAAAGCCAACTTTAGCTGCGGCAAAAACCTTTCAGCTTTCTGATGCAGACTATGCTGCCTTTTCGGGTAGTTTGGCCGATAAAGATTTAACCTATTTAAGCCGTACCGAAAGGTTGCTTTCTGATTTGCGCGCAGAAGCTGAAAAGGAAAATAAATCGGCCGAAGTAAAAACCGATCTTGAGAACCTGAAATACAAACTTACTTCCTCTAAAAAAACAGATTTGGCTACGCACAAAGCAGAGATTAAACGTGTGCTCGAAACCCAGATTGTGAGCCGTTATTTCTACGAAAAAGGCAGGATTGAGCAAAGTTTCCAATACGATAAAGAACTGGCTGCGGCTAAAAATCTATTTACCAACCAATCGCAGATTTTGGCGATATTGAAAGGTGATGGCAACTACAAAGTAATTGGAAAACCAAGCAAGGCTACTGCTTCTATTAACTAATAAAAACCTAACCAAATATACCCTGTCATTTTATGAAAAAATTAGCAATAATAGGCTTAGTCCTGTTGTTTGGCCTGCAGTTAAAAGCGCAGGATTATGTGCCTGCAGCATCCAATTTAAAACAACGCGCCTGGTTTAACGATGCCCGGTTTGGTCTCTTTATTCACTGGGGCCCGTTCAGTATCCCCGGAAGTGGCGAATGGGTAATGAACGAGAGGAAGCTGAATGTGCATAACTACACCAATCTGAAAGATTTTTTCAATCCAACGGAGTTTAACGCTGCGCAATGGGTAAGCATGGCTAAAAATGCCGGTATGAAATACATTACGCTGATTACCCGCCACCACGATGGTTTTAGCATGTGGGATACCAAATATTCTGATTTTAACATCATGAATACGCCTTACAAAAAGGACATCGTAAAAATGATGGCTGATGAATGCCATAAGCAAGGCGTACAATTGTATCTGTATTATTCTTTACTCGATTGGCGCCGGGAAGATTATCCGCATGAAACAGGTCGCACAGGTCAGAATTCGGGCAGAACAGGTAAAGGTGATTATGCCAGTTACCTGCAGTTTATGAAAAACCAGCTGACCGAACTGTTAACCAATTACGGCGAAATTGGAGGCATCTGGTTTGATGGTCACTGGGACCAGACCGCACCTGAGGGTGAAAAAGACCGGACATCGCGTATCGATTGGAAATACAATGAAATTTATGGGCTCATCCATAAATTGCAGCCACAGTGCATGATCGGGAATAACCACCACCTGAGCCCCTTTGCAGGCGAAGATTTTCAGATGTTTGAGCGCGATCTTCCCGGCGAAAATAAATCAGGCTTAAGTTTTCAGGAAGCATCAGATAAACTCCCGTTAGAAACCTGCGAAACGATTTCAAATTCTTGGGGTTACAATTTGAGCGATACCCATTACAAATCGAATAAAGAGTTAGTAAATATGCTGGTGAAGGCTGCCAGTTTGGGTTCAAACCTGCTGCTTAACATTGGCCCGATGCCAAATGGTAAAATCCAGCCCGAATTTCAGGATCGTTTAGCGGGCATGGGTGCCTGGTTAAAGGTTTATGGCGAGAGTATTTACAATACTAAAGCTGGTTTTATTAAACCTCAGGCCTGGGGAAGCATTACCCAAACCGATAAAAATATCTATATCCACATTCTGGATGGTAAAACCAATACGCTAGATCTGGAAAATGTTCCTGCAAAAAAAATTAAAAAAGCTTATTTGCTGAAAGATAAAACTGCAGTAAATTATACCTTTAAAAATGGAAAGCTAAGCCTGAATAGTGCGGTGAATACTAGCGAACCTGACCATGTAATTGTGCTGGATATAGCGCAATAAATGGCTTAAAACTTTATAGGTTGGATGTAATTCTTTTTCATTTTAAATGAAAATTAACGTAAAACGTTTTACTTTTAGGGCTTTTAAACCTATTGTAGGATATAAACCATGCATTTCAACAAAATCTCGTCTATTCTATTTTTAACTGCCTCTTTATGTGTTAATCAAGCCTTTGCACAGCAAAAAACAAAATTGACCCAATATGTCGATCCGCTGATTGGTTCGGCAAAACATGGTCACGTTTTTGTAGGAGCCAATGTGCCTTTTGGTGCAGTACAGCTAGGCCCAAACAATATTTTTGAGGGCTGGGACTGGTGTAGCGGCTATAACTATGCCAGCAATACCATTACCGGTTTCGCGCACACCCATCTGAGTGGTACAGGAATTGGCGATCTGGGCGATATTTCCATCATGCCCGCTACCGGAAAAACCCTGTTAGAAAAGGGTAAGACTGCAGAAGATCCCGCAGGTTATTTATCGACTTTTTCGCACCAGAACGAAATAGCTAAAGCGGGTTATTACAGTGTATTGCTGGATAAATACGGAATTAAAGCCGAACTAACCGCTACCGAAAGGGTAGGTTTTCACCAATATACCTTTAAAAATGCAGTAGAAAATCCACACATTATCATCGATTTGATAGAAGGGATTGGCTGGGATGCCCCGGTATCTGCTTCTTTTAAACAGCTTGATGCGACTACAATTGTTGGACATCGAAATTCGAAAGGCTGGTCTAACGATCAGCGCTTGTATTTTGTAATTAAGCTTTCGCAACCCATTAAAAACATTACCTTATACGATAGCACAGCTGTTAAAAGCGGCAAAGCCCTAACCGGCAAAAAGCTGAAAGCTGTTGTCGATTTTGCTGCCATTAATAATAATAAACTGCAAATTAAAGTAGCGCTATCACCGGTAAGTATCGATAATGCCATTTTAAACTTAAAAACCGAGTTGCCCAACTGGGATTTTGCTGCAACCGTTAAAAAAGCCGATGCCAAATGGGAAAAAGAACTGGCAAAAGTGAAAATTGGTGCTTCTAATACCACCAAAAAAGTTTTTTATACTGCCCTGTACCATACCATGGTGGCCCCTTCGTTATTTAACGATGTAAACAAAGATTATCTGGGTACCGATAAAAAGGTATATAAAAATGCGGGTTTTAATAACTTAACTACTTTTTCGTTATGGGATACCTACCGTGCAGCTAACCCGCTTTTTACCATTTTGCATCAGGATAAAGTAAACGACGTGGTAAACACCATGTTGGCCATTTACAAACAACAGGGTAAATTGCCTGTTTGGCATTTAATGGGTAGCGAAACCAACACCATGGTGGGTTATCATGCTGTACCGGTTATTGTTGATGCCTATTTAAAAGGCTACCGTGGTTTTGATGTTAACCTGGCTTATGCTGCGGTAAAACAATCAGCCATGCAAAAAACAGATGGTATTGAGTACATTCAGCAATTAAAATACATTCCGGCCGATAAGGTAAACGAATCAGTTGGTAAAGCCCTGGAGTACGCCATTGATGATTATTGTATTGCACTAATGGCCAAAGCCTTAAACAAAACAGCCGATTACAACTACTTTAGCAAAAGAGCAAAATTATACAGCCAGTATTTCGATCCTAATGTACAGTTTATGCGTGGTAAACTGGCTAACGGAAACTGGAGGAGTCCTTTCGATCCTTTTTCATCTAAACACCGTGAAGATGATTACGTAGAAGGGAATGCCTGGCAGTATACCTGGTTAGTGCCTCAGGATGTTGAAGGACTGATTAAGCTTTTCGGTGGCGATAAACCTTTCACCAATAAGCTCGATTCGTTGTTTACCTTACCTTTAGATCTGGGAACTAACGGTTCGCCAGATATTAGCGGCTTAATTGGTAATTATGCTCAAGGCAACGAGCCCAACCACCACATTACTTATTTATATACCTATGCAGGCCAGCCCTGGAAAACGGCTGATCTGATCCGCAAAATAGACAAAGACTTTTATTCAGCAAAGCCCGATGGTTTATGCGGTAACGAAGATGTTGGGCAAATGAGTGCCTGGTATATTTTTACGGCCATGGGCTTTTATCCTGTAAATCCGGCAAACGGGGCTTATGTTTTCGGAACGCCATTAATTAACGAGGCCAGTATTGCATTGAGCGGAAACAAAAAGTTCGATATTAAAGTAATCGGAAACAGTGCCGAAAATAAATATATCCAAAAAATTGTGCTGAATGGTAAACCTTACACTAAAGCATTTATTTTACATAAAGCCATCATGGCCGGCGGTAATATGCAGATTTATATGGGTAATACACCATCTGCAACCTGGGGCGTAAAACCTGCTGACCGACCCGTATCCACAAAATAATATAAGAATGATTAAATTAGTGCCTGATCGAATGAGTAGAAATATCCTACTCATTCAATCAGGCCATCATTCGCTTATCATCCAATAAATCACCCAATCAATACCAATACTAATGAAGAAAATATTGCTACTGCTTTTATGCTGCTCGGGTTTAATGGCTGGCGCACAACAGCGTTACGAATTAAATTCGGGATGGACTTGCACCAATGTTAAAGACGTAAAAGCTGACGGTGCAGCTATTTCTAAAACCGATTTTGTCCTGAATAACTGGATGCCGGCCACAGTGCCCGGAACGGTGCTTACCACCTTGTTGAATAACAAAAAAGTGCCTGATCCGTTTTACGGCATGAACAACGAAAAGATTGCCGATGTTTACCATACCGGTAATGCGCATTACACGTATTGGTATGTAAAGGATTTTGAAGAACGCGCTACAGGCAATGAGCAGGTTTGGTTGCAGTTTAGAGGGATTAACTATAAAGCTGAAATTTATTTAAACGGCAAAAAAGTAAATCCCAAAACACAGGTGGGTATGCACATACGCGCGCAATATAATATTACGCAATTGCTTGCTGCCAATGGCAAAAACAGATTGGCTGTAATTGTTTATCCACCCGATTTTCCGGGCAATCCTAATGGCGGTCAGGGAGGCGATGGAACTATTGCCAAAGGTTTAACAACACAATATACTGCAGGCTGGGACTGGATTCAGCCTACCCGCGATCGCAACACCGGTATTTGGGATAAGGTTACCATCGAAAAAACAAAGAGCATTAACATTCAAAACCCGCATGTGGTTACTTTGGTGCCGGGTAAAAGACTGGCAACAGGTAAACAAAATCCAGCAACAGTAAAGGTTAGTATCGAGGTAGAAAACCAAACCAGCAAAGCGGTCTCGGGTACTTTACAATACGAGATAGCAGGAAAAGTAATTAAGCAGCCGGCAACAATAGCGGCCAAGCAGACTACTACGGTTAAACTTGCAGACTTGCAAATCGAGAACCCTAAATTATGGTGGCCAAGCGGTTACGGCGATCCAAACCTTTACGATTTAAAGATCAAATTCGTTGCAGCAACACAGGTGTTGGATCAGGAAGCCCTGAAAGTGGGAATCCGTCAGATTGATAACATCTGGAACGACCATACCAAAAGCATGGGTACTTTTGTAAACGGCCAAAAGATTTTTATTAAAGGCGGTAACTGGATTATTTCTGATGCGATGCTGCGCTTTACCGATGCACGTTATGATGCCGAGGTACGTTACCATAAAGATATGAACCTAAACCTGATCAGGATTTGGGGAGGTGCTATTTTAGAGCGGCCAGAGTTTTATAATGCCTGCGATAAATATGGTTTGCTGGTTTTCCAGGATTTTTGGTTTAGCGGCGATTGTAATGGCCGTTGGGTAGATCCGATGAAAAAAGAAGATCAGTGGACCAGAAGAAATTATCCTGATGATCATCCTTTGGTTTTAACTGCAATTGAAGATCAGATCAAAATGATCAGAAACCATGCATCTCTTGCTTTTTGGTGCGGCGGAAACGAAATTACACCCCCAGATGATATTCTAAATCCTTTAAAAAATGATATCCTGCCAAGATTAGATGGTACACGTCAGTTTTTCGATTTTTCTAACAGCGATGAAATGTCGTACAATTCGATTGGCGGTAATGGCGACGGACCTTACGGCATTCAGGATATTAAAACTTTCTGGGGAACACAAACCTTCCCTTACAACTCTGAAGTAGGCTCGGTAGGAGTGGGCGATTATGCTTCTTTACTGCGCTTTATTCCGGAGAAAAACCTGGTTGCACCGCAATATAAAGCCAAGCCAGATTCGGTATGGGATTACCATAAGTACATCTCGTACGAGCAATACCTTAACCCTTATGGTAAGCCAAAAGATGCCAAAGATTTTGCCATGAAAGCCCAGCTGGCCAATTACGATCAGTACCGCGCTTTAATGGAAGGTTTTTCTAACAAAATGTGGGATTGGTACACTGGTTCCATCATCTGGAAAACGCAAAACCCATGGACGGCTATGCGCGGGCAGATGTATGATTATTATCTGGACCCGAATGCATGTTTATATGGCTTAAGAAAAGGAAGTGAGCCGTTGCACGTGATGATGAACCCTTTGGATAGTATGGTAACCGTTGTAAACAATGGTTTTGCCACCCGCAATAACCTGATGGTACAGGCTAAAGCTTATGATATGGATGGCAAGGATTATTTCTATTCTCAGGTATTTAATTCAGTTGGTCCATCATCAGTAAGAAGACTGTTTCCTTTAAATGAGTTTTTAACCAAATTGGATAAAAAAGAAGGGGTTTTTGTTTCGTTAAGAATTCTGGATCAAAAACAAAACATCTTGAGTGAGAATATTTATTGGCTACCTGGGAAAGATGGAGAATATTCGGGCTTGAAAAATATGAAGCAAACACCTTTAAAAGTAAGTGCCGCTAATCAGAACAATGGGAAAGTAGCTGTTACTTTAAGCAACGCTGCAGGAAACCCGGTTGCGTTTTTTAATCGTGTAGCTTTAATTAATGGCAGCACCAACGAAAGAATATTACCTGCTTTTTATGACGATAACTATGTGAGTATTTTGCCGGGCGAAAGTAAAACGGTTACGGTAGAATATACCGGTAAACAAAGTAATCTGGCTGTGGAGGTGTATGGCTGGAATGTAGAAAAGCAGAAAGTAAATATTCAGTAGATAAATTGTTGGTCGGGATTTGTCTCTTATGTTAGTCGGGATTTGTAATCCCGACTTTAGTACTAAGGATTTTAAATCCTTTAGTGGATTACAAAACCACGACTCATGCAAAACAAGACCTCGCAGGTTTTTAAAACCTGCGAGGTCTGAAACAGCAAAGGCGATACTTTCGGTATCGCCTTTTTCTGTTTTATGCGGTTTGCAACTAGCTAACGCCGTGCAGTTTCACTTTTAAACCATCCATATTGTTGTTTAACTGCAACTGGCAGGCTAAACGCGAATTGGGTAGTAAATCAGGCAAAGTATCTAGCATGGCATACTCATCGTCTGTCATTTCGTTAAGTTTCTCTTCACCCTCCAAAACGTCTACACAGCAGGTAGCACAAAGGGCCATTCCGCCGCAGGTAGCCAGAATATCGTATTCTGATGCCTTTAAAAACTCCATCAGGCTTAAGCCCATGTCAGTTGGTGCAACGTGTTCGGTAACAGAGCCATCCGGCTCTTGCATATATATGTTAATGTTGTTCTCCATTTGTTAGCTCGCTTATAATTTGAAAAGCAAATATAGCAGAAAGCTTAAAATTCTGAAACTCCGTTTACGGTTGTATATTTCATGGTATATTTCACACCAGGGTTCATGTAAGAATAAGCACTGTGGCTCATTAATGCCGCCTCGTGGAAACCACACAGAATTAATTTCAGTTTATTGGTGTAGGTGTTGATATCGCCAATAGCATAAATACCCGGAATGTTGGTCGAGTAATCATCAACATTTACTTCGATTGCACTTTTGCTGATGTTTAAGTTCCAGTCTTCAATAGGGCCTAATTTAGGGCTTAAACCGAATAATGGAATTAAATGATCGGCATCTACGACCGTTTTCTCCATGGTGCGGTTCTGTACAATTTCAACCTTTTCTAATTTATCGGTTCCGTGTACAGCCTGCAGGTTACTGTTTAAGATCAGGTTAATCTTTCCGCTTTCAGCCAATGCCATTACTTTAGCAACCGAATCTGGTGCGCCACGGAAACTCTCGCTTCTGTGTACCAAAGTAAGCTCCGAGCAAACTTCGGCTAGGTAGATGGTCCAGTCTAAAGCAGAGTCGCCACCGCCGGCAATAACCATTTTCTGATCGCGGTATTTCTCCGGATCAAGGATCATGTAGTTAACACCCTTACCATTTTCAAAATTTTCTAAGTTCTCTACAGCTGGTTTACGTGGCTCAAAACAGCCTAAACCACCTGCAATTACCACAACTTTAGCTTCGATAACGGTACCCATGTTGGTTGTTAAAACGAAATCGGCTTCGCCGCGTTTTTCTAAACCTTCAATACGCTCGCCTAAAGTAAAGGTTGGATGGAAAGGCTTAGCCTGCTCCATTAAGTTATCGATAAGCTCCTGAGCCAGAACAGAAGGATAACCCGGGATATCGTATATCGGTTTTTTAGGATAAATTTCAGACAGCTGACCGCCAACCTGAGGCAGGTAGTCAATTAAATGGCAACGCATTTTTAATAAACCGGCTTCAAAAATGGCAAATAAGCCTACCGGACCAGCGCCTATTACGGCTATATCAGTAGTGATCATTAAAAAAAATTTGACGCAAAGTTACGAAATAAAGTGTTATCAATTCTGTTATTTAGAAATATTCCAGATAATTTTGTAATTCTGTTGTATTCAATATTTTATATGCCTTAGGCTAACTAAAAACAAAAGTTAGGCATTTTAGGCGGTTTAAAGCAAATTATAATTGGTCTATAGATTTTGTAGAAATTAATTTTTGTAGCGCTTTTTTAATGCCAGTTTATTGTAAACGATTATCAATTGGTGTGGAAGGGTATCATTTTTTGTTTTAAATAAATATAAGCCATCTTTGTTATTGAATGATAATGTAGACTTACCAATTATGGCAAATTGATATTGGTCTTCAATATTTAAATCGTCGTCTTTGACAAAAAATATCGTATCGTTTTTTACATAATAGTTGCAGTTTACTTTTCTTATGCCAAAGCAGTTTACTCTTTTGTAAACCTCACCATTTTCTTTAAACTTTAATGTCGTTGTACAGTTCGCAGCACCAGTCCATCCAGCAATTAACACATCCTTCCCTTCAAATTTTTCAAAATCTATTATCCCCCAGGGAAAGCATGCTGTTAAAATTAAAACTATAAGCAATGTGCTGCTGATATAAATCCTTTGCTTGTCTTTGAATTTTTCTTTAACCAGCGCAGTTATTTGCAGTATTAAGAGGAAAAATAAAATGAGGTAACTAATAAACAGCGCTATGGTTATTGGGATGGCAAAGATTCCTATCTTGCCTTCCCAATAATACACAGTTTGGATAATTAAGAAGAAAGTAATTGTTGTAATCCAAAGCGCTTTTTTTTTCACTTTCAGCATACTCTTTTACCAGCTCATCCCCAAATTCTGAAATACAAAACTCCATACATCGGCCGATTCTTCTATCAGTTTTGTGGTCGGTTTCCCGGCACCATGACCTGCTTTGGTTTCAATGCGGATTAGCATTGGGTTATTACCTTTGTATTTTTCCTGTAAAGTAGCCGCAAATTTAAATGAATGTGCAGGTACCACGCGGTCATCGTGATCGGCGGTTGTGATTAAGGTAGCCGGATAATTTACGCCACTTTTGATGTTGTGCAAAGGCGAGTATTTGATCAGATAATCAAAATCCGCTTTTTTATCGCTGCTGCCATATTCTACTACCCAGCCCCAGCCAACCGTAAATTTGTGGTAACGTAGCATATCTAAAACGCCTACTGCCGGTAAAGCCACTTTAAAAAGCTCGGGACGCTGGGTCATGCAGGCACCTACCAAAAGTCCGCCGTTTGAGCCACCCGAAATGGCAATTTTACCGGGGTTGGTATATTTTTCTTTAATCAGGTACTCGGCAGCGGCAATAAAGTCATCAAAAACGTTTTGCTTCTTTTCGAGCATGCCGCCTTTGTGCCAGGCCTCGCCATATTCGCTGCCACCACGCAGGCTGGGCTGCACATAAATACCTCCATGTTCTAAGAACAACATGCGCGACAAGCTAAAACCTGGAGTTAAGCTAATCTGAAAACCACCATAGCCATACAGGTAAACCGGGTTATTGCCATCGAGCTTAATGCCTTTTTTATGCACAATAAACATGGGTACTTTGGTGCCATCTTTTGATGGGTAAAACACCTGTTTGGTTTCGTAATTTTCGGTGTTGAGTTGGATGGCCGATTTTCGATATAAAGTAGATTCACCTTTCTTTAAATCGTAGCGGTAAATGGAGCTCGGTGTGGTGAAATTAGAAAAGGAATAAAAGAACTCCTGATCTTCCTTATAACCGCCAAAGCCATCAACCGTACCAATTGCCGGAAGCTTTACTTCACTAATTTTTTTGCCGGTTAAATCGAACTGAACAATGCTGGTACTGGCATCTTTTAAATAGGTTGCCCACAGGAAGCCGCCACCTGTCGAAATGTTTTCCATGGCCAGCTTCGATTCGGGGATGATTTTCTGCCAGTTTTTGGGGGCGTTATTTTTAGGGTCTATCAATACAATCTGTTTATTTTCGGCACCTAAATCGGTACTCACCAATAGTTTGTCGCCTACATTGTCAACTACACTATGGTTGTTTTCAAAACCTTTTACCAGTTGGCTGATTTTGCTGCCGGGCAATTTTAAATCCTGGTAGTACAGGGCATTGCCTGAAGTGCCGGCATTGGCATAAATAACCAAAAAGCGCTCATCTTCGGTAACGCTGGCACCAAAATACAGGTTCGGATTGGTTTTATCTTCAAAAACCAGCTGATCGTTTTTTTGCTGATCGCCCAGTTTGTGGTAGTACACCTTCTGATATTTATTGGCAGCAGAAAGATCGGTGCCTTTTACGGGCTCATCGAATTTGCTGTAATAAAAGCCATCGCCACGCCAGGCCGCACCCGAAAATTTGGTCCATTTCAGCTCGTCGGCCTGTTTCAATTTGGTGGCTACTTCCATTACGTAAATGTTGCTCCAGTCTGAACCGGCCTGGGCTACTGAGTAGGCCAGGTATTTTTTATCGTGCGAAAAGCCAAGCAGCGAAACAGCAGCGGTGCCATCGGCAGTAAGTTTGTTTGGATCGAGGAAAACTTCTTCTGCACCGTCCAATCCTTTTTTAATGAACCAGATGCTTTGGTTTTGCAGTCCATCGTTTTTGGTGAAGAAATAATATTCGCCTACTTTAAAGGGCGCGGTTTCTTTGGGATAATTCCAGATTTCGGTTAACCGTTTTTTAATATCGGCACGGTAAGGAATCTGCGCCAGGTAGTTTTGGGTTACTTTGTTTTGTGCATCAACCCAGGTTTTTGTTTCGGCCGAGGTATCGTTTTCGAGCCAGCGGTAAGGGTCGGCTATTGGGGTGCCAAAATAATTATCGGTGGTGCTGTCTTTTTTGGTTTCGGGGTATTTCATTAATGTTATTTTTTCTGCGGCTTGCTTTTCCTGTTTACAGGCGAAAAGGCTTAGTGCAAATAAGCTGAATACGATTTGTTTTTTCATAAGTAAAAGGATTTATTTACTAATATATGTTTTTATGTAGGGATTACACAGATTTTAGCGATTGCACCGATGACAGTATGCGAGGGTTATAGCTTTAAGCTTTGGTCTTTATGCTTTTACCCTTCGGGTGATGATTACACCGATGTTTAGGATTGCACTGATTTTGTGTACTAGGCTTTGGTCTCTAGTCTTTATGCTTTTATCCTTCGGGTGATGATTACACCGATGTTTAGGATTGCACTGATTTTTGAGTAGTAGGCTTTGGTCTTTAGTCTTTATGCTTTTATCCTTCGGGTGATGATTACACCGATGTTAAGATTGCACTGATTTTTGTGTACTAAGCTTTGGTCTTTAGTCTTTATGCTTTTACCCTTCGGGTGATGATTACACCGATGTTTAGGATTACACCGATTTTTGTGTACTATGCTTTGGTCTTTAGTCTTTATGCTTTTATCCTTCAGGTGATGATTACACCGATGTTTAGGATTACACCGATTTTTGTGTATCAGGCTTTGGTCTTTTAGCTTTGGTCTTTCAGCTTCATCTCTAGTCTTTTTGCTTTTTTCCCTTACCTTTGCGCATACATGGCCAAGAACATTTATTTCGCTTCCGATTTTCATTTGGGCACCCCTAGTTATGCCGAAAGCCGTGCACGTGAGGCGCGCATTGTAAGCTGGCTTAATTTTATAACCCCCACCTGTGGCGAGCTTTTTTTAATGGGCGATATTTTCGATTTCTGGTTCGAGTATGCAAAAGTAATACCCAAAGGTTTTATCCGTTTGCAGGGAAAACTGGCCGAAATGGCTGATGCAGGGATTAAAATTTATTTCTTTAAAGGTAACCATGATATGTGGGTACGCGATTATTTTACCCGGGAAATTGGGATGGAAATTATTAGCGACGAAATGATTATGGAGCGTGGAGGCAAGAAGTTTTATTTGCACCATGGTGATGGTTTAGGCCCTGGCGACAATAAATATAAATTTTTACGTAAGATCTTTAGGAGCAAGCTGTGCCAATGGTTGTTTGCGCGTTTACATCCCAATTTGGGCATTGGTATTGCAAATGGCTGGAGCAGGGGAAGCCGTGCAGCGCAAACCGAAAAGGAAGTTTTTTTAGGTGAGGATAAAGAGTGGCTGGCCATTTACGCCAAAGAACAGTTACAGCAAACACATTTCGATTATTTTATTTTCGGGCACAGGCATCTGCCGCTGGATATTGCCTTGGGCGATAATAGCCGGTACGTAAATATTGGTGAGTGGCTCAATTACAGCTCGTACGCTGTATTCGATGGCGTGGATTTGAAACTGGAATACTATAACCCAACACCGTAATATTTTTGTTTTTTGGAAAGCAGTGGCTTAAGCTTTTTTTAATGCTAGCCGGGCTTTTTGTTATAGTCCCGATGAAAAATCGGGAGCTGCCACTTCAATCCCGTTTAGGTACATTTTTTCCTGCTGCTATTAGGGTTTGCATGGAGCCCAGGTGTACAGTTCTTTCAAGATAAACCTGATAGAACGGAAAGCCCGGATCCCGATTTTACATCGGGAGAGGACTTGGAGGGATAGCAGGGCTACGCGCCGCCATTGGCACAGAACCTTTCATTTTCCAATGAATAGCCAGATTACTATTTATGGTTAACTGATTGACCAATTAACCATACCAGCTAAACAAACAAATTCAGCTTTTTTCCTTATTTTTGCATTTTCCTAAATTTTTGGCCCTATGCCAACAGCAGGGAAACTTCAACAAGAATAAATATGTTAGATAAATTAGAAGCTATAAAGCTACGCTGGGAAGATGTAGAAGAGCAATTGAGTAATCCTGATGTGATTCAGGATATGAAACGTTTTGCGGCTTTAAATAAAGAATATAAAGACTTGGGCAAAATTGTAGACGAGTATAAGGTTTACAAAAATGTGATGAGTAATATCGATGCCAATAAAGAAATTTTAACGGCAGAGAAAGATCCTGAAATGCGCGAAATGGCGAAAGAGGAGCTTGATTTATTGTTAAAACAGCAGGAAGAAATGGAAAGCGCTATACGCGTGATGTTGATTCCTAAAGATCCGGAAGATGCCAAAAATGCCGTTTTTGAGATTCGTGGTGGTACTGGTGGGGATGAGGCCGCATTATTTGCCGGCGATTTATACCGGATGTACACGCGCTTTTTCGAAACCAAAGGCTGGAATGTAGAGACTGTTGATGTGACAGAAGGCACAGCTGGTGGTTACAAAGAGGTAATTTTGAAAGTGAGTGGTGAGGATGTGTATGGCCAGTTAAAATACGAAAGTGGTGTGCACCGGGTACAACGTGTGCCTGATACTGAAACCCAGGGGCGTGTACATACCTCGGCAGCATCGGTAGCGGTATTGCCTGAAGCAGAAGAAATAGACCTTTACATTAACCCTGCCGATATTGAGTTGCAAACCTCGCGCTCGGGTGGTGCTGGTGGACAGAACGTAAACAAGGTAGAAACCAAGGTTCAGTTAACGCATAAGCCTTCGGGTATTGTGGTGGTGTGCCAGCGTGAGCGTTCGCAATTGGGTAACCGTATTATTGCCATGGAGATGTTGCGTAGCAAGTTATACGATATCGAATTGCAGAAAAAGAATGGCGATATTGCTGCTAAACGTAAAACCATGGTATCAACCGGCGACCGTTCGGCAAAGATCAGAACCTACAACTATCCGCAGGGAAGGGTTACCGAACACCGTATTGGTTTAACCATGTACAACCTGCCAACCATTATGGATGGCGATATCCAGGAGATTATTGATGCCCTTCAGTTTGCAGAAAATGCCGAAAAGATGCAGGAAGGTGCTGCAAATTAAGGAGTTGTAATTATTTGAAAAAAAAGTTTGCGAATTAATATATAGTCTCTATATTTGCAACCTCGAAAGAGACAAGAGGTTCGAACTTTAAAGAAGAACAAAAGGAGTGGTAGTTCAGCTGGTTAGAATGCCTGCCTGTCACGCAGGAGGTCGCGGGTTCGAGTCCCGTCCATTCCGCAACAAAAGCCTTAACTTGAAAAAGTTGAGGCTTTTTTGTTTTACCGCCGTTCTGGTAAAATTATTTTAAATGAGCATCAGCGAGTTACAGAATTATCGCGTTAAATGTTGCTTATTATAGTGATAAACCAAATATTGTCTCTATATTTGCAATCCCGAAAGGGGAAAGAGGTTCGAACTTTAAAGGAGAACAAAAGGAGTGGTAGTTCAGCTGGTTAGAATGCCTGCCTGTCACGCAGGAGGTCGCGGGTTCGAGTCCCGTCCATTCCGCTTTTAAGCTTTAAAACCGATTTGAAATATATTCAAGTCGGTTTTTTTATGCTTTCGAAACTCTCGATTTTTTGCTGATTTAGCTTTTTCGTTGCTCGGCCAACCAAATCCTTCATTCTTTTAGGCTATATGAGTATAATAATACTATTTGGCATTAACGTTCATTACCAAGAGAATATGTTGACAGCCCGACATTCATGTCGCCCTCATGGCTTTGAATGATTATACGCGAATACAAATCTTTGAGTATCTCAAGCATACAATAGTAAAGACTTAATATTTCGGTTGGATTGAATCCAGGTTTTTTTCTGGTGCATCCGGTGGGACGAGTTGAGGGTTCCTGGCGCATAAGATAGACCGACTTCTTGTGTTCATCTATGGCAACGAAAGTAAATTCGCCGTGTACTGCCAGATCACGCCCTTCAGCATACATCTGTTCCACATAAATTTCAACCGATACTTTCATACTGGTGTTGCCAACATGTTTAACGCGGCCAACCAATTCAATGATCGTACCAGCGGGAATCGACTTTTTAAAATCAATGCGATCGCTGCTCACTGTCACCCTCACCTGGTGGCTGAAACGCGTAGCGCGGCCATAAAAGCAACCTCGTCCATCATGGCCATGGCGGTGCCACCAAATAGCGTATCATAGTGGTTGGTGGTATTGGGGAATACGGTTTAGAACACCCGTGTTTCTGAAGCTTGAATAGGTTCCGTTAAATTCATTTATCACTTAATTAAATTGACCACCTACTATTTGTGTAGCATTTTCTTCGTTCCAACATGGATAATCAATATATCCTTGTGCTCCGCCACCATACATGGTGGCCCGGTCAGGCTCCATAAGAGGAGCATATTTTACAAACCGTTCAGGCAGGTCGGGGTTTGCGATGTATAGCCTGCCAAAGGAGATCAGCTTCGCAATACCTTTTTCAAGTTCTGCTTCGGCGGAAGCCTTATCATACCCCGCATTGGCAATAACTGCCTGGCGGATCATCCTGCCAAAGAGCTCAATCTCGTCTTCAGCCGCATAGTGTTCAGGAGAAGGAAAATTTGGGCTAAACCTCATGAGTTCCACATAGGCGAAGTCCATATTGTTCAGTTTTTCGATCAGATAGGTATAGGTAGCGGCAGGGTCATCTAGTATCATATCGCCATAGCAATGGAAAGGAGCTATTTTAATGCCCACCTTTTCCCCACCCACCACGCGGATCAATTCCTGCATCACCTCCAGTACGAAGCGGACTTTGCCCGGGATGCTGCCGCCGTAAGCATCCGTCCTTTGGTTGGAACTTTCAGCTAAGAACTGGTTGGGCAGATAGCCATTGCAGGCGTGAAGTGCAACCCCGTCAAACCCTGCCGCTATCGCATTTTTCGCGGCCTGGCCATAGTCCCTTATGGTCTGCCTGATTTCCGCGATTGTCATTTCCTGAGGTGTCTCGAAATCCTTTCTGCCCTGAGAAGTAAAATGCTGCATTCCCAGGATGGGTAAGGGGGATGGTGCAAGCGGGAGCTTGCCGTTCCTGTCTATAGAATGTCCCATACGGCCGGTGTGCCAAAGCTGGGCTATTATTACGCCGCCCTTATCATGTACGGCTGTGGTTACCTTCTTCCAGGCTGCTATTTGCTGATTGGTAAAAATACCAGGCGTGAGCGGACTGCCGGTAGCCTCTTCACTGATTCTGATGGCTTCGCTGAACTGCAGGCCTGCGCCTGCCCTTTGTGCATAGTATTCTACCGTCATATCACCCACCAGACCATTGCTGTCTGTACGGCCCCTGGTCATCGCTGCCATGGCTATTCTGTTTTTTAGGCTGACACTGCCTAACTGTATTTTTTCTAAAAGCTTCATAGTGCTATTTTTCTTCTTTTCGCCGGGCCATACCCTGAGCGATGATGCTGGCGGCGATCAATTGCAAGGCATGGTAAAGCATGAGTGGCAGTAATACAATACCGGTGATGGTACTGTGCTGAAAGAGCACTTTTGACATAACGGTACCATGTACCAATGACTTTTTAGAACCACAAAATAATACCGTGATGCGATCTTCATCTGAAAAGCCGAACAAGCGGCTGAGTAATCCGACGCAAAAGAATACGGCAAAAAACAAGGCTATCATCCCTGCGGCAAGTCCCGCCAGTTCAAGCGAGGTAAAGCCTGCGAACAGATGTTCGGAGAATGACTTACAGAAGGACGTGTAAATGATGGTAAGGATGATTGCCTGGTCGAAATATTTCAATTGTTTCTTATACTTTTCGGCAATGGCGCCAAAACGTGCGTTGAGACTGATGCCAATGATGACAGGTAACAATACTTGAAGAACCAACTTGATCACGATTTCGGTGACATCAAAATCGCCTGTTGCAGAAGCGATGAACAGCCCAACCCATAGCGGCGTAACCACTACGCCGATCAAACTGGAAATACTCGCATTGAAAATGGCCGCGGGAATATTGCCTTTAGCGATAGAAACCATGACTACCGAAGAGGAAACGGTGGATGGTAAAGCCGCAAGAAAAAATATACCCAACCAAAGCACTTCGAAATCAGTACCTACAAACAGCGGGCGGGATGCCAGAACGATAAGCGGAAAAAACAAAAAGGTCGTCAACTGGACGATGATGTGCATTTTCCAGTTGACAAGCCCGGCTTTAAGTTTCTCCACACTCAATCTTATTCCATAAAATAAAAAGATCAGCGAAACGCCCACACCTGCAATCTGCTCTAGCGAAACAGGTTCTTTGACCATGCCCGGCTGCGGTAAAAAATAGGCCAGCAGGATCATCAAGCCAATCATGAGCAGGAAACCATCGAAACCTGCTTTACTTAATATTGCTAATAACTTCTTCAATGTAATTTAATATATTCTTAACCCGCAAATTCCTTGCGTATGATCTCTGCGCCTGCGCTCAGAGCACTTAACTTTCCTCTGGCTACCACTCTTGACAAAGGCGCCATACCACAATTTGTAGAAGGGTAAAGATTTTCGATATCTACGAACTTAAGGGCATTGCGCAGCGTATTGGCTACTTCCTCAGGTGTTTCGATTGTGCCCGTTGCCACGTCAATGGCGCCAACCATTACTTTTTTACCTCGAACAAGTTCCATTAGATACAGAGGAACATTTGAGTTATGGCATTCTAATGATACCACATCAATTTTAGATTTTTGAATTTTGGGAAAAATTTCCTCGTATTGACGCCATTCTGAACCCAATGTTTTTTTCCAGTCGTTATTGGCCTGTATTCCGTAACCGTAGCAAATGTGAACCGCAGTTTCGCACTTTAAACCTTCAATAGCCCTTTCCAGTGTTGCCATTCCCCAATCGTTTACTTCATCGAAAAAAACGTTAAATGCAGGTTCATCAAACTGGATAATATCTACCCCAGCATCCTGCAATTCCCTGGCTTCTTCGTTGAGTGCTTTGGCAAATTCCCAGGCTAATTTTTCACGACTTTTATAATGGTCATCGTACAACGTATCTACCATGGTTAATGGTCCCGGTAGTGCCCATTTGATGGGTTTATTGGTCTGTTTACGTAAAAATTTGGCGTCTTCAACAAAAACTGCTTTTTGTCGGGCAACATCGCTAACAACCATAGGAACACTCGCATCATAACGGTCCCGGATTCTTACCGTTTTGCGATTCTCAAAATCAACACCGCTTAAATGTTCGATAAAGGTGGTCACGAAATGTTGGCGTGTCTGCTCACCATCACAAACGATATCCAATCCTGCCAATTCCTGTTCCTGCAGTGTAATGCGCAAAGCATCCTGTTTTCCTTCAAGCAACTGATCGCCTTCCAACTTCCATGGTGACCATAGTTTTTCGGGCGGTGCAAGCCAGGCAGGTTTGGGCAAACTTCCCACAATTGAAGTGGGCAATAATAATTTCTTCGTCATAGCAAAATTTTAAGGTGTCGTATTAATTAAAGTGAGAAATTGGCAGACCATTGCTCAAGAACATCCTGGTAAGGTTTGATGAAATGCTCTTCAGCATATCTGCCCTGTTCAACAGCCAGTCGGCTGCGCTCTTCGCGGTCATACTCTACGCGGGTCAGTGAATAATCTTCGTGTTTAAGACTAGGTTGATAGATTTTCCCCGCCACTGAATTTGCATTGTAGATTTCGGGACGATAAATCTTCTGGAAAGTCTCCATCGTACTGATCGAGCTGATCAATCCAAGGTCGGTATAATCAGCAAGCAGATCTCCCGAATGATAAAAAGCCATCGGTGCCACACTGTTCAAAGGCATGAAAAAACGAACTTTAAGGCCCATTTTAGCAAAATATTCATCGGTGAGCGAATACTGATCCTGCTGGTACTCAAAACCCAGAACGGGATGCTGGTGCTCCGTGCGGGTATAGGTTTTATTGCCCGATACACTCAAGCAAATGATCGGTGACATCTTAAAGTGCTCTTTATAAGTTGCCGAATTCACAAAGCACTTGTAAAGTTTTCCATGCAGATCGCCAAAATTTTCAGGAACGGTAAAGCTGGGTTTATCTTTATTGTAGTCGATCAATAAGACACTGAAATCATAATCGCGAACGTAAGAAGAAAAATTATTTCCGGCAACACCTTCGATTTGCTGACCAGTCTTGCGGTCAAAAATATTCGTTTTTAAAACTTCGATCATCGGCAAATCGTTGATGCCGTTCTTATCATCGATACGCATCGTTACGGTGAGGATTTCGAGTTCTACATGGTAACGATCGCCTTTTGGATTATCTAGATGAGCCAGTGCATTGAATCGATTATTAATCATATTTAAGGCATTACGTAAATTTTGCTGGCGGTTAGCTCCTCTGGCCAGATTTGCGAAATTGGTTGTCAGACGCGTCTGACTTGAAGGGTGATAGTTTTCATCTAAACAAGTGCTCTTTAGCGTGAACACAAATTCATTTTTGATGGTATCTTGGATGTTTTCCATGTATTTCTTTAACTTTTTAAATGGTTAATAATCATTAAAAAGTCCTTGATTATTCAGGATACGACAGGCAAAAGAAAGGATTTAAGGAGGAGAAATGTACACGCACAGGCGCAACCAACCCCTGAGGGTTTGCACCTTTAAGCTATACAATCTGACCAATAACCTCTTTACGCGGAAGTATCGTCAATTCAGAAAAGGCAGGTATCCTGACTTATAACGGCTTTTACCGGCCTTCCCGTTTGCACAGTGACCATCATTGGTAAAACCTTTTGTGTTACTTACAGTTGCGCGACAGCTCGTGACTTGCACACGATTCCCTATTAATTCACCGCTAAGTAAAACCTTTCCCGATTGCTGAAAAAAGCAAAGAACCACGAGTTTTAAACTCTGTACAAAGTTATAAAAACAGTATTTAAATTTAATATGTGGTTTAATTTCAGCTGAAATTACTTTAAATTAAATATTTGTTGATTTTTTATGCTGTTTATGATTACCTTTATGTGCTGAAACAGTGATTTATGCTATGGAACAATTGGATGAGATCGATCTGAAACTCTTAAAAATATTAGGCAATGACTCAAGTCATACCATCAAAGAACTCGCTGCGAAGGTGAATTTGACGCCATCGCCGGTTGTGCAGCGTGTGAAACGCCTTGAAACTAGTGGCTATATCAAGAAATATATCGCGCTGCTTGACCCGGAAAAGTTCAACCAGGGTTTTATCGTGTTCTGCAATATCAGGCTTAAACAGCATGACCGAAAGGTGGGGCACAGATTTGTAGAGGATATTCTCAAAATCGAGGAGGTTGTGGAATGTTATAATATCTCCGGCGATTATGATTTCTTTCTGAAAGTGTATGCCAAAGACATGAAGCATTACCAGGACTTTGTTTTTAATAAATTAGGTTCGGTTGAAAGTATTGGCAGTACACATAGTACTTTCGTGATGGCCGAGATCAAAAATACACACAATATCAGTTTTTAATATCGGCGAAAGTTAGGAGTAATGGGCGTTTGTTTTTTTTCCAATTCATCAACGCTCGGTACAGAACCGATATACTGAACGGGGAGCACAGGCAATCTGTTAAGGCAGCCACTCATTAAAATCAGAGACTTGTTCATTCCGCTTTTAAGCTTTTAAATCGCCTTGAAATGCAATAATAAGCGGTTTTTATGCTTTCGGAGTTCTCGATTTTTGCAGATTTGTTTGTAACTACAATTACCGAAATACCCAACAATGGGCTATTGGCCGGTAAGCGCAAAGTTCATGAATGAAATAAAGCACAAACGTTTGCGTGTGATCGAACCATTTTTTGCGGATAACCCAAGACCTTTTAAATCTCCAACCTTTTTGTTAATTATTTGTTTCGATCAATTTATTATTTTGTAATAATAAATTTACATTTGGTGTTCCTTTCGCAAAAAATCAGGAAAGTATGGTACTAAATGGCAGATTTTGAAAATGGTGTACAGGCTTTATTGATTTTTACTTCTTACATTGCTGCATTGCATCATTCTTGAAAGTTTTAAGGCAGATATGAAACATAATCTATAGGATTTATAGCACTTAAATGCCTTTCTGAAGGCAATTTGCCACTAAACAAACGTTTGTGCTATCTTTTCTCTTTCGCATAAATCAAATGTAACTAGCTTTGAATAAGGTCTCTAACTAAGATCAAACCAATCCTAACAAACATTTTAATAAGCTAACCAAACAAATGAATTGCTTGTAACCATCAGGTAGACGATTAACAAATATTGCATGAGGTAACATTTTGAAACAATTATCCTGTTGAATTAACGGACAGATACAGTATTGCCCAAAATCGACAGCCTTATTTTGTTCCATGTTACGCAAATGGCGATCCATGTAATCGTTTATCGAAATAAAATGATGGAACTGGTATGGGATTAAGGAGACTGAAGGCGATAGTTTTTTGAATAAGTGCCAGAAATTTTAAACCCATAATCTAGACAATGAATAGAATATTTTTCCTTTTAACCTTTATTGCTTTAGTTGTTACAGATGTAGCTGCCCAGCAGGCAGGAGATGTAAATGGAAACAGAACCAATAGCCTGATTGCTGCAGCTCCCTTTTTACGGATTACGCCAGGTGCGCGTATTGGTGGCATGGGGAATGCCGGGGTGGCGGTAGAGGCCGATGCGCATTCGGCTGCCATTAATGCTGCATCGATGGCCTACCTTCCTGAGGGATCAACAGGGGTAGGATTAACCTATACACCCTGGATGCGGAACCTGGTGCCAGACATGAATCTTTCTTTCCTGAGCGGTTATCGTAACCTGGATGGGCGCAATACCATAGGCGCTTCGTTGAGGTACTTCTCTATGGGCTCAGTTAATCTTACCGATGATAATTCGCAGGAGCTTGGTACTGCACGCCCAAGCGAGTTTGCAGCTGATATTACCTATGCCAGGAGTTTTGGAAAAGAATTCGCACTGGGTGGAAGTATTCGTTTCATTAACAGCAGCTTATTTACCGGTGTAACCATGTCAGGTGTGCAAACGGGGCCCGGAAGGGCTTTGGCTGCCGATATATCTGGCATCTATAGAAAAGAAGTAATGATGTTTGGCGGACCAGCAAATTGGTCGGTAGGGGTAAATGTATCGAACATTGGCACAAAAATGAGTTATAGCAATACCGGGCAGCAATATTTTCTACCAACAGAGCTCAAGCTTGGCTCTGCAGTTGCCTTTATTGGCAATGAAAGTAAGTTAACCCTTGCCTTAGATGTAAATAAACTGCTTATACCTACACAGCCCATTTATTCGCCAGATGGCAAGATTATTAGCGGGAAAGACCCTAACAGGTCTGTTCCGGCGGGGATTTTCGGTTCGTTTAACGATGCTCCCGGAGGTTTTAACGAAGAACTCAGGGAAATAGGCTTCTCAACCGGACTCGAATTGCTGTATAAAGATATGATGGTTTTTCGTGCCGGCTATAACTATCAGGACGCACAGAAAGGTGATGGCAGTTATTTTACCCTCGGAGCAGGCTTAAGGTATCAGATATACAGTATTGATATGTCTTACCTGGTAACCTCCGAAAGAAGCAACCCACTGGCCAATACTTTGCGATTTGGCCTTGCTGTAAATTTTCTTCCCCGAAAACTAAATAAAAACTAAACCAACCGCCTGATGGCAACGTGATGCTGAAAGGCAAGCATAAATTCCTTATTATTTAAATTTAAACCCTAACCAGATGAAAAAACGATTACTCTCTTTTCTCGCAATGTTATTGCTCTGTGCAATTGCAAATGCCCAAAATCCGGTCACCATTACCGCCGCCGCTTCAAAACGGCCATCGCAAAGTGGTAGCGAAATTACGAAAGCCTTTGATGGCAACCTAACCACTATTTACCACTCTAACTGGTCGTTAAATGCGATGCCAGATACGGTAGATTTTTATTTTGTTGGTGTAAAAAGCATTAACAAAGTAGATTATACACCAAGGCAATCGGGCCCAAACGGTATCTGGACCACTGTAGATGTATATTATGCCACAGCCGATGCGCCTTCGGTTTTTGTAAGTAAGCTGAGCAATATCAGCTGGGCCCAAAATAACACCGTAAAAACGATCGATATGACAGCCAGTCCGATTGTTAGGCCTTACATCGTGCGTTTTGTGATCAGGGCAGCCGGAGGTAATTTTTCGAGTTGTGCTGAAATCAATTTTAGCTCTGCCGAAACCGGACCATTCGTTCAGCCTATAGATTGCGACAATCCGATAGCAGAAGATTTTACCGCCTATTCGGATATTAAACTCGGCATTTCGAGTGCAAGCGTAAGCCCGGCGGCAAATGGAGGCGAAGATATATCGCGTACTTACGATAACAACACCGCTACTTTATACCATTCTAGTTATGCCGGTGGTGGATTTCCGATGAGCTTAACCTATAATTTTACTACCAACCCAACTATCGATTATATCAGCTATGTGCCCAGGCAGGATGGCGGCTCCAATGGTATTTTTGGTACAGGCGAAATCTGGTATAAAACCACCACACAAACTACCTTAACCAAATTAATGAATTTTGATACAGGTTTCAGTTCTGCAGCCTATCAGATCAGTTTTCCTGCAGCACTAACCAATGTTACCCAAATTGTGGTTAAAGTGCTTACCGGTAAGAATAATTTTGCCAGTTGTGCCGAAATGCAATTCTATCAGAAAAATAGTGCTGGTAATTTGTACACCAATATTTTTGCCGACGATTTGCATACTACATTGAAGCCCGGAATTACCCAAACCGATATCGATGCAATTGCCTCGCCATTTTTTAAATCTTTGGCACAGTGTATTTTCAACAACAGCTATAATAAGAAATACCGTGTGCAGACCTACGATTTTTATCCAAATCCGGGAACTGTAGAAGGCATATTAAAAACAAGCGGCTTAAACAGGGTCGAGAACCCAACTGGTATTGCTTTTAAGGCCAATACCAAAGCCATTGTTTTTGTTGGCGATACCTACGGGGTAAATCCACAATTAATAATTAAAGATTTTGGATTGGATTACAGTGCCACTACCGATAGTTACCCCTTGAAAAAAGGGGTAAACATTGTCAATGTGCTACACGATGGATTAGCTTACATTGGTTATTTTAGCGATAATCCAAATCTGCAGCCCGTACAGATTAACATTACTACAGGTCAGGTAAACGGATATTACAATCCTTTAACCGATACCAACGATCAATGGACCCAGATGTTGCTTAACGGCGTATACTCGAAACTGGATATTAAAGGAACCTATGTTAATTTAAATCTGAACAAAAATATCCTAATAAGCAATTCAGCATCGAGTGGAAAGGCACTGGTTGCAGCTTACGATACCATTGCGCACAACGAGCATACCTTAAATGGCCTTACCAAATATAACAGGGTGCCTAAAAATCACATGTTTCTCAGGTCTATAACTGGCGATGGAAACCCCAATGCAGGTGGCGATGGCGTAAACTATCCCATTGGTGTAGGAGGGAACGGTTCCAACCTGGCAAGTCCGACAGGTGTTTTTAAAGATCCATGGGGCATTGCCCACGAGTTTGGACACAATAACCAGGTTAGACCGGGCGCCAGATGGATTGGTATGACCGAGGTTACCAATAATGTGAATTCGGCATGGATACAATATTTATATAGTACCAACTATTTAAATACAACGAGGCTTGAAAAAGGTAACGATGTGCCAAAAGCGGGTGCTGCCAGTTTGTATGGAGGCCGTTACGGATCGCTGTTTGATAATTGTCTGATCCAGAAAAAACACATGGAGGCACAGGGTGATGTTTTTGTGAGGTTGGTACCTTTATGGCAATTGGAATTGTATTACCAGCTTGCAGGTGCAAGTAAAAATCTGCCTACCATGCAACAACGGCTATCAGGTACGCCAGCTCCCGTTGGACAGCCAGATGTGGCCTTTTGGTATGGCGATGTGCTGGAGAAAATGCGTACAACCAGTCAGACCGGACTAAACGAAGGCCAGTTATTACTCAATTTTGTAAGCGCTACCTGCGATGCCGTTCATGAAGATTTGACCGATTTCTTTGTTAAAAGCGGTTATCTTTTACCTATTGACCTCGATATCGACGATTATTCTATAAAGCGACTAACCATTACACAAGCGCAGATTGATGCATTAATTGCCGCTGTACAGGCTAAAGGATATCCAAAGCCAGTATCTCCGGTTTTAAATTACATCTCGGCGAATACTATAAATACATTTAAAAACCTTACGCCCTTGGCAACAACAGCTGTTGCTACAGTTGGTGTAACGGTTAATACCAACACCTTAAAAATCGATAATACCAAATGGGCCAATGCAGTAGCCTTCGAAACCTATAATCAAAAGGTATTAACCGATGTGGCTATTTATGGTGCTGGAGAAGCAACTACGGCAAACGCAACTACAACTGTTCAATATGGTGCAGGCTCTACAAGTGTTTATGCAATTGGATACGATGGTACAAGGAAATTAGTTTATCCGGCTGTTGATGTGGCTAACCTGTTGCCAACTGTATCGATTACTGCGCCAGTGAACAATGCAGTAGTTACAGTAGGAGATAGTGTTGTAATTAATGCCAATGCCACCGATGCGGATGGAACTATTGCTAAAGTAGAATTTTATCAGGGCAGCACACTTTTAGGTCAATCAACCACGGCACCTTATAGCTTTACCTGGAATAATCCTGCTGCGGGAAATTATAATCTTACCGCTAAAGCAACAGATAATAATAATGGAACAACTGTATCAGACACGGTTAAGGTTACCATTAATACCTTGCCAACAGTAGCCATCAGCTCGCCGGCAAATCATGCAGTATTTACTGCCGGAACAAATATTACTATCGATGCCAATGCCGCCGATACCGACGGAACTATTGCTAAAGTAGAGTTTTATCAGGGTAGCACACTTTTGGGTCAGTCAACCACTGCACCTTATAGCTTTACCTGGAATAATCCTGCTGCGGGAAATTATAGCCTTACTGCAAAGGCAACCGACAATAACGGAGGAACAATTGTATCAGATACCGTTAAGGTCATCATCAACACTTTGCCAACGGTAGCCATCAGCTCGCCGGGAAATAATGCGGTATTTACTGCCGGAATAAATATTACTATCGATGCCAATGCAGCCGATACTGACGGAACAATTAACAAAGTAGAATTTTATCAGGGCAATACCTTATTGGGGCAATCAACTACTGCGCCATATAGCTTTACCTGGAATAATCCTGCAGCCGGAGGTTATAACCTTACTGGAAAGGCAACCGACAATAACGGAGGTACAATTGTATCAGATACCGTTAAGGTCATCATCAATACTTTGCCAACGGTAGCCATCAGCTCGCCGGCAAACAATACGGTATTTACTGCCGGAACAAATGTTACTATCGATGCCAATGCGGCCGATAGCGATGGAACAGTTAGCAAAGTAGAATTTTATCAGGGCAGCACTTTATTGGGGCAATCAACTACTGCGCCATATAGCTTTACCTGGAACAATCCAGCTGCCGGAAATTATAGCCTTACTGCCAAGGCAACCGATAATAGCGGAGGTACAACTGTATCAGATGTGGTTATGGTTACCATAAATGCTGTGCCTACGGTGGCCATCAGTTCACCAACATACGCTGCAACATTTACAGCTGGAACAAATGTTACCATTAATGCCAATGCCATTGATAGCGATGGAACAATCAGCAAAGTAGAGTTTTATGAAGGCAGTACGCTTTTAGGTCAATCAACCACTACGCCTTACAGCTTTACCTGGAATAATCCTGCTCCGAGATTTTATAATATCACTGCCAAGGCCACCGATAATAATGGCGGAACAGCAGTTGCAGACACGGTGAGGATTAAGATAAATGCCATACCAGCGGTGGCTATCACGTCGCCAACAAACTTTGCAACGATTCCAGCAGGTGCAAATTTTATTATAAAAACCGATGCCAGCGATACAGATGGTTCAATTGCTAAAGTAGAGTTTTATCAGGGTAGCACACTTTTAGGTCAGGCAGCAACTAGCCCATATAGTTTCATGTGGAACAATGTTCCGGCTGGCACCTATGCACTTACCGCAAAGGCAACCGATGATAATGGAGCAACAGCCTTATCTGCAGTTGTAAATGTTACGGTTAGTGCAGCGCCAACAGTAGCGATTACCGCTCCGTTAAACAACGCATCATTTTCTGCAAATTCAAATATTACCATTAATGCCAATACTACCGGCACAATTAGTAAGGTAGAATTTTATCAGGGCGCTGCATTAATAGGGCAATCAACCACGGCACCCTATGCCGTAGTATGGAATAATGTTTCGCCAGGAATGTACACGCTTACCGCAAAAGCAATCGATAATTTAGGCCGGATTGCTACGGCTGCGGCAGTTAATGTGAAGGTAAATCCTGCACAAGCTTTAGCCCTTAATCCGGTAGCCGATGCATTTGTACGCGATGGGCTTTTCGCTGGCGCCAATAGCGGAAATTTGAAAAACCTCGATATAAGCAGCGATAACTGGTCATTTTTAAGAGAATCTTACCTGCGTTTTGATTACAGCGCATTTACTGGTTCGGCAGTAAACAGTGCAAAAATCAGGGTATACGCTTCCCGTGTAGATGCCAATTCATCCAGGACAGTTTCGGTGTTTGGCTTATCAAATACAACCTGGGGCGAAAGCACCATTACCTGGAACAATAAACCAGCAGAAAGCGGTACGCCACTGGGCAGTTATACCATTAACAATACAGCGCGCGCCTGGTACGAACTGGATGTAACTGCCTATATCAATAACCAGCTGGCTTTAGGTAAAAAAATCATTTCGATCAGGCTCGTTAATCAGGGCGCAAAAGGATCGGGTAACCTGGTAACCTTTAATTCGCGCGAAGCTAACAACAATAAGCCCGAATTATTACTCAATAAGGAAGCCAGTGCTGCGGGTACGGATGAGTTTGCGCTGGGCAACGAGATCAGCAATACCATTGGTTCGTTGCTGGGATTAAAAATTACCGCCTGGCCAAATCCAAGTACAACCGGATTTAAAGTGCAGGTAGAAAGCCCTAGTAACGAAGCATTGCAATACAGGGTATACAATATAGCACAGCAATTGGTTAAAGAAGCTAAAATAGCTGCTACCGATCAGTTAACTTTTGGCTCCGAGCTCCCTGCCGGCGTGTATTTGGTAGAAGTACGTCAGGGTACAGAAAGGAAGGTGGTGAAAGTAATTAAGTTATAACCTTTAGTATTGAAGATTAACAAAAAGAGAGTGCCTTAAAAGCACTCTCTTTTTGTTTGTGATCGTTTTTAATGCCGCTTAGCTCAAGTTTGGCACAAATGCTGTTCAATTTTAGCCCGAATGCACCCCATCAAAAGCATGGGTATTGCTTATTTTTGATAAAACAAAAACATCATATTATGAATACGAGAAAGATATGGGCCAATTTGGCTGTAAACGATTTGGAGCAAACAACCAGGTTTTATTCTGCAATTGGCTTTAAGCCCAATGGTTCATCTAAAGATTTAACCAGCTTTTTAGTAGGCGAAAGTAATTTCGTCATTCATTTCTTTTTAAAAGATGTGCTTAAACCGAATATTCATGGCGATATCGTTGATTTGAAAAATGGGAATGAAGTGGTGTTTACCCTTTCCGCTGGTAGCAAAGCCGAAGTAAACGAATGGGCCGAAGAAATTGAAAAGGCAGGAGGGAAGCTGGTTTCTCAGCCGGAAGAATTTGGAGAGGGTTATTATGGTTTTGTTTTCTGCGATCCCGATGGACATAAGTTTAACGTATTCTATATGGACGTGCTGCTGTAAAACAGGCTGGGGGAAAGCGATTCCTCAGTTAATAAGTATATCATTACCATCAGCAAAGCAGGTTCCTGTGCATTGTAGCATGTGGCCGTCCCGCTATTCCTTCAAGTCCTCACTCGTACCTCGCTCCGGGCTTTACGTGCTATCGGGTTTAAGTGGCAGGGCAAATCACCCCGTCAAGGCGCCCAAAAACAAAAAATCCCTCCTAAGCCTTAATTTCCTTAACTCCTTAATGGTAAAAAAACGGTTGGTCTGCGCCTAAAAATCCCCGTATAACACCCCAAATCCCCAATTGTTTTATACCCATGAATATTATTTTGTGCTGTAAACCAATTGTTTATATAAGACCTGCCGATAAAACAGCTAAAAGCCTTTGCACGGGTGTTAATTTTTTCTACCTTTGCAACCCGCTCGGAAGGAGAGGGCAATAACTGAAAAGCTGGCAATAGGGAAAGAGGAGCAGGATTTATTTTAAAATAATCCTTGCGAGATGAGAAAAGATTGCTACCTTTGCAGCCCGCTTCGGAAGGAACGGGGAGCTGATTAAAATCAGCGTATTGAAATAGTGAAGAAGGAAAAAAGAAGAACGAAAAAATAAAAATTATTTTATTTGGAAGTTAAAAAAAGATTCCTACCTTTGCACTCCCAATCGAAAGGGAAGGATAAAAAGCTGAAGCGGCGGATGTCGCAGAAGGCAAACAAAAAAGATTGAAACGGACGAAACAGAAGAAAGACAACTAAGGCTTTCTGAAACTGAAACCCGAAGATATATAAAGGCAACCGTGAGGTTAACGCCGGAAAAGTTCTTAAAAGAGATGTCAATGTAGCGAAAGCGGGTTTAATGAAGTACTGATCGAAGTACATGATTAAGGAGCTTTATTTTAAAGGTGATGTCTAACAGACAAAACAAAAGAAGACTATTTTTAA